>Ga0070724_10000002_pt1 | contig 478606 bp, 437 predicted proteins | sample tdDd001_FD_67278 | JGI IMG/M metagenome (GOLD analysis project Ga0070724, IMG submission 67278) | Marine sediment microbial communities from the Atlantic coast under amendment with organic carbon and nitrate - tdDd00.1 | ecosystem: Environmental > Aquatic > Marine > Coastal > Sediment... | reverse complement strand
GAAGAGTAAAGATCAGCCAGCTCGTTAACGCTACGAGGAAGGTACGCGGTTAAGTTGCCATAACTCAGGCTTGCTGGCTGTTCTTGTAGGGTTTGCAGTCTTGCGATGGTGGTCTTTTCAAGCTCAACGAATTGATCCATTAATGGCTCGTCAGACGCTAGAGATAACGCAGCATCCACAATCGGACGGTAACCGGTACAACGACATAAGTTACCTGCTAGGGATTCCATTACGTCTTCTTTGTTGGCGGCTGGTTTGTTTTTGCTAAGGGCGAACATCGACATAATGAAGCCCGGCGTACAGTAACCACATTGTGAACCGTGGAAGTCGACCATGGCTTGCTGAGTCGGGTGCAGTTTGTTTTTGTTTTGAAGATCTTCCACAGTAATCAATTGCTTACCGTGTAGGCTTGAGACGAACGTCAAACAAGAGTTGACTGAACGGTACTGAAGCTGACCGTCGATTACTTCACCTAGTACGACTGTACAGGCACCACAGTCACCTGAACCACAACCTTCTTTGGTACCTGTTTTTTGTACTTCTGTTCTCAGGTATTGAAGGACCGTCATATTTGGCGACAGCTCACTTTCTTGTCTGAGTTCTTGATTGAGTAGGAAAGTAATCAAGAGACCTCCTTGTGTATTGACACTTTTGTTTCGTAATTATTTTTCTGACCTTGTGGTCAATAATTGGTTATTTTGACCACAAGGTCAACTTTAAATTTACAAAAATGCAACATGGAAAGTATGGCTTAAGTTACTCGTAAATGAGAACTGATGTAGTAACTTATTGAAAATTATGGACTAAGTTTTCAGTGAGACTAAAGAATCTTTATGTGAAGTTTTTTAATATTGTATTTTATTTTGTGTACAATCTTGCTGGGGAAGTTTATGAGCGATGTCATCCTCAAGAACGAAGAATGAGTGAGTTGGGGATCTGGTTAGTTCAGGGGCAGTTAGAGAGATTCCCTACTCCTTCCTTCGTCAGTCTATGGAATGACAGAATGGATAAAACAAAGCCCAGCAGAGTGCTGGGCTTGGAATTTTGCGAAATGCTAACGGCTATCGGTTATTGAGAACATCTGAAAACACGACATGTAGGTCGTTAGAGGCTGCGTTGCTGTCTAGGTTTAGCTTAGAGCGAATATGATCGAGGTGTTCTTGCATCATATCCACAGCGCGTGTTGTCTCTCCTAACTCAATGGCATCGAGTAGATTTGAGTGTTCATCAAGAGAACAGTTGGCATGGTTTCCGGTTTCGTATTGGGCAATCAAAAGCGATGTTTGAGATACCAGGCTACGCTGGAATGCAAGTAAAGGCGCGTTGTTAGCCATCTCGGCAAGTTTAATGTGGAACTCACCGGACAGTCGCAGTCCTTTACCATAATCGTCATTGTCGAATGCTTGGTTTTCTTTCTCGACTAAACGGCGGCACTCTTCAATCTTGGCGGGCGTTGCATGTTGAACAGCCAGTTCAGTGATTGCTAATTCCATCACTTCACGTGCCTTGATTATTTGCTTGGCTTCTTCTTTTGTTGGTGCGGACACCATGGCGCCACGGTTAGGGCGAATACTAACAACCTGCTCCATGGAAAGGCGCAGCAGTGCACGTCGAATAATGGTGCGGCTGACGTTAAAGATTTCAGCCAGCGCTTCTTCATTGAGTTTGGTTGCTGGCGGCAGACGCTGCTCAAGAATAGCGTCGAAGATATGGCAATATACAACGTCATCTTGTGTTTGACCTGCTACTTTGGTCTTGACGTTTTTTGCTACAGAATTTTTAAGATTTGCCATCGGCTATCGTCACTCTTAACCCATTTATTTCCTTAATGAAACAATCATACTTTACTTTGTATACATGTGGCTAGCATTGGACAGCTTTTGCGACCTTACATTGATTGTCGTCCGATATTGTTTATTAACTTATCGATAACATTGATGGGTGATAAAAATAAAAAGCCGCCAGAAAAGGCGGCTTTCACTGTGGTGTTTAAATCGTGAAGCGGTCAACTAAGTCATACAGTTCATTTGCACGGTGATTGAGTGCTTGGCTACCGGTTCGGTTTTCATTGGCAAGCTCTGCCGATTGAGAGCTTTGGTCGGAAATCACCACAATACGTTGTGAGATCTCTTGTCCAACCAAGCTTTGTTCTTCGGTCGCGGTGGCGATTAGAGAGTTCATATCCATAATGGTACCAATAGATTCTTGGATCTGAACCAGTGCTTGCGCGGCGGCTTTTGCTTCTTCAACGGTGGTTGCCCCCCGTTTTTGACTCGACTCCATCGCTTTTACAGCATCATCCGACGCTGCCTTGAGTTGTTCAATCATCTGGTGAATTTCACCCGTGCTGTCTTGGGTACGACTCGCCAGTTTACGGACTTCATCAGCAACCACGGCAAAGCCTCGGCCTTGTTCACCCGCACGGGCTGCCTCAATCGCAGCATTGAGTGCCAGTAGATTAGTTTGCTCGGCGATGTCTTGTATCACTGCCAGTGAAGAGGAGATGTTTTGCACGTCACCTTCAAGGCGAGAAATCACGCCATTCGCTTTGGAGACCTCTTCTGCCAATGCTTCCACTGACTGAACCGAAGAATTGACAATGTTTTGTGCGTCTTTCGCGTTGTCGTCGGCTTCTTTCGCAGAGTTGGCCGCTTGGCTAGCGTTGTTTGAGATTTCACTCGCCGTGGTGGTCATCTCCGTCATTGCTGTAGCGACTTGCTCGGTTTCTTCACGTTGACCCGATGCTAGATCATCAACCTTGGTAGCACGTGATGACATGTTATTGGTTTCTTCCACCACCTGCTGACCAACATCTGTCACACTGCGGATGATGTCTTGCAAGCTGGCAACGAAGGCGTTGAAGTTTTTGCTTAGTCGTGAGAATTCTGGCGCTTTAAAGTCTTCCATTCTCGCTGTTAGATCGGCATCACCACTAGCAAACGAGCGAATTGAATCATCAAACATCTCGAGTGGTTTCATAATGGTGCGATTGACCGCAACCGCAAAGACCGCGACGATACCAGCAATCACTAAACAGAAGACGATAATGGCAGAAAGCGTTGTTTGCAGGGCACTGTGAGTCGCCTCTTCCATGTCGGCAATAATGGCATCAATATCATCGGTGTAGAAACCGGTACCAAGCATCAAATCCCATTCTGGAATGAAAATAGAGTAGCTCAGTTTCGGTAGAGCTTTCGTTTCACCCGGTTTGGGGAAATAGTAGGTGGTGAACTCGCCGGTTTTAGCATTACGAATCAGATCTTGAATCAGATAGTTACCTTGCTTGTCTTGCAAGTTCCAAAAGCTCTCACCGATGCCTTTTTCACTTTGGCCTTGGACTCGGCGTATCCCTTTTGAGTCATAACCGAATACATAACCTGATGTACCATATTCAAGAGTTTTCAGCGTAGGGTAAGCTTCTTCGAGCGTTGCACCTTTATCAAGAAAGGGTTGTATGGCTGACTTTGCCATTTGAAGGTAGTTTTTTAGTTCTTCCTTCTTCATGTTCATCATGTTGGTGTGGGTAATGTCGATCTGTTGCTCATTCAAATCGGTAGTTTTCATATAGGTAAAACTGAGCATGCCTAAAGCAATCACGAGCAGCGGTACTAGTGCCAAAATGTATAGGCGGCTACGAATAGTGAGACTCATACAAACATCCTGTCTTTGTAATTGAGACTGCAATACCTTGAGCAAGAACGGCAAATCTTGCTAGCGGACTGAGTCTAGTTATTGGATTATGATTTTATAGTTCAAAAGTTCATCTTATTAAGATTAGTCAATTTATTAAGACAGGACTGTGAATCTTGGTGGATTTATAAATCTTAATTATTAGACATTAGTACAATAACTTAGCGGCAAGAGTTACTGTCACAGCGACTTTTACCTGTAAGTATTTTGGACCAGCGATAGCGATTTTTAGCAAAGTGTAGATAGGCTCGATCGGCAATGGGTTTGATAAGTGCCCATCTTAGTGGCGCATAAATCCACCCTTTGCCTACTAGTGACCATGCTCGGTAAGTAACATCTAGCCCCAATAGGAGCTGATTTTTGTCGTCGATGGCATGTAAAATTGTCGACGCTTTTTCAGCGTCGATATTGGTATAAGGCTTGAAGGCGGACGTGTGAATATCGATAAGTTGAATATCGGTATTTTCATCGAACTGTTTAAGCTTCTCCATCTCTTTAACGCAAAGTGGGCAGAAGCCATCATAAAAAATAGTTAGTTTTGTCATAGTTACCTCTCCGCTTTTGATACGAGGGAAGGTAACTTACTGATCAACTTTGAGTTTGGATAAGTAACTATGCCAGTTTTGTGAAATGGCTTGATACTGAAAAATACAAAAATCTTTGCGCTCAGCAAGATAGTCGTTTTCAACCTCATCAAGTAAGTTTGCATGTTGCTCTGGGTTACTGCCGTAGACTAAACAAAGAGTGGAGAAGTATCGTTGCAAGTCAAAGCTGTGTTCATCAATGTACTCACCAAAATCGTAGTAATCGGGTCTATCTTCGGACTCAAAAGCAAACATGTCAGCAGCACTGACCGCTGCATCATCACCATTTTCTATGTATTCAATCATTAATACCGCTGCGAAGTTATCAACCGCGTCTTCTTCTTTGCCTAGTATCGGTATGTTTTGGTCAGCAATAAAGGCATGACCCGCTTCATGCAATAGCGTGTGAAGTACAGTATCAATTGCCCCTGATTGTGCCGGCTTGCCATACTTTTCTTGGTACTCGTTCTTTGTGAAGTAGTTAAGCGCTTCATCATAGAATGAGTAAGGCATTTGAACGACATGTTTCTCAGGATCGTAAAGCGGTCCATCTTCACTGCCATATTCAATAGTAAGCGTCTTATCGAATGGAAATAAACTATCGGACAAATCCACCACAGTTTCATTTACGCCACTTTGCTGAATGGTTTGTTGGGCTTGAATTTCGACTTTATCACTAGGCTCAAGGTAACGGATTTGGATATTGTCTGAAGCAAATACCAAGCTAGGGGCAAGCAGTATGGTGCCAAGCAGTAAGCGAAGAGACATACATGTTCCTTATAGGATTGTTTTTATAAATGGACTAACACAATATTGACACAAAAAAAGCGCTATTGCTTACCCTATGCTTATTCATTAGGAGTCTACAATGAAAACCATACCGCTGTTAAAGCAACCAAGAGTCCAGTGAGCGTTGTTTAGCTTGAACGTCTAAACTGCGCCACGAAATCGTTCCGTGGCAATACTATTTATTATTGGAGTTTGTCATGACACAAAAACATTGGTCAAAATTTCAACTGCTGCATCAAGTTGTCAGCAATAAAAATATTCACATTAAAGGTAAGCACAGTTACTACAGTGATTGCTGGGATAATGGCTTTGAACAGTCAGTGGTTCGCTACCTGCATGGTGACGAAGTTAGTCGGCAGTGGGAACCGCGTTGGGAAGTTGATCAGCTCTATATCGGCAATTACGTCTGTATTGCTGCTGAGGCTGTCATCTTAATGGGCGGCAATCATAATCATAGAACGGATTGGTTCTGTCTATATCCTTTCTTAGATGATGTGGAACGCTCTTATCAAAGTAAAGGTGACACTGTTATTCATGATGGCGTATGGATTGGGATGCGCGCGATGATCATGCCGGGCTTGACTATCGGTGAAGGTGCGGTAGTAGCCGCTAATAGTGTCGTTACGAAAGATGTTGAACCTTATGCGATTGTTGGTGGAAATCCGGCAAAGTTCATCAAGCATCGCTTTGAAGTTGCTCAGGTAGAAAAGTTGTTGTCGATGAAAGTGTATGACTGGCCTGAAGAGAAATTTAATGCTTTGAGAGAGCACTTGTCTCAATCGAACTTTAATCAGCTAGAGCAAGCCGTCGCAGAGTATGACTCTAGGCTAAGTTAAGTTGTCGAACATAAAAAAAGCGCCTCGATGGCGCTTTTTTATTTTATCGGTCTACTTGGTTCGAATATTAAGCTTATCGAGTAAAGATGGGTATCCCCAGCCGTTTTCACCTGCGATCACCTTGTCACCAGTTAGGTACTCATATAGCGTAGGCGCGAGCGAGCCATTGGCTTCTGAGGTAAGCGGTATTGGGTTATCACCAATCGGTGTTCCCCAGAAACCGATAAAGGCATCTTTCTCCAAATAGCTTTCCCCTGCATGGCGACCAGGGACTTTGGTGTTGTAACCAATGCCTTCTCTTGGGAATAGGTTTATTGTTCCGGCTCGTTCCTCAGCATAGAGCTGCGCAAGTTGAACTACGGAGTCAGGCCTTGGCGTAAAGCGGGTTAGTGAGCGCCAGTCTTGTGCTGTACACCATGTGTTAGGGCGGTCTATTACCGCTCTATTAATGCATTTTTCAACCAAGTGAGCAAAGCTATCCAGCTCTTGCTGATTAGGCTTAGGCAGATAAGGATTGAGCGATTTCGCCTCTAGCAATGTTACCTTGGAAGTGTCTTTGCCTATATTGCCATAGTAGTAGCGATCATCGTGTCTGATGATTAGTTCATCATGTCTGATGTTCTCGCGGTTAGCGATGATACGAGTCTGGCAGTGATTATCATCGCAGGCATCGTTGCGCATCACCATGTAATCTAAGCTATCCCCTAAGTAGTTTAGAGATTCAGAGATAATATCGACACTCTCTCCATCAGAGGCGTTTACAGGTTGCCACTTCACTAGCTCGTTATAGATGGGTTGCGTCTTCCAACCTGATTTAGAGTTGAAGAAGTCGAGCATAAAGTTACCACCGGCAGTGGAGGCAACAACGACATCGGTACCTTGGTTACTCGGATAGTTGAGCGCGTTGGTGATCTTTGGTCCTTCTCCCTCATCCGAAGAGATTTTCTTGATGACTAGCGGGTAACCTAACTTTTCTTCTAGTGGTTCAAAAATGGCTTTTTCAGGGTTTAATGTGTAGTAGACTGGCGCTAAACCGTGGTCACCTGCCATACCCCATAGGGTTTGAGCGTAAATGCCCGCATCCTTGTAACTTTGTTCTATGCGCGTGATCCAGTAATCAAGTCGGTTTAGCTCACCTGTTGGCATGATGATCTCGTCACTAAATGGACCGACAAAGTGGGCAAAGTGATCAGGCCAAGGGTTATAAACCAAGGTGTAATCTGGCATCCCTTGTCCATCAAGCTCACTATAGTTCTCTATGTCTTGCTCAATCTTCCATTTACGTGTCATCTTGGTATAAAAATCCCATGCAGGGATTGCTTGGTAAGCTCGAATGTTGTCGATAAGGGATTGACGCTGTTTGGTCAACACGATTTCCACTTTGGCTCTCTCATCCAACTCTTTCAAACAACGCTTTTCACCAAAATCTCTCAGTGTTTCACCTGCGCCTAAATTGACTAATCCGTCATAGCTGGTGTGAGCATTCCAGTCATATTGAGCGTTACAGTTGAGCGTTTTTAGGTGCACCAAGCGATCAAACATGGTTTGAACTTGATTCTTTTGCATCAAACGATCGAGCTGCAAGGCATCATTGCCGAAGAAATAATAGGCTCTATCTTCATGGCGGTCGACAAAGTGGAAATTAGGAATACCGGTGCCTTTTTCTCCTGCAACTTTAGCCCCGGTCTTGATAATTGGCAGATTTCGCACACTGATGGTCGGCGTCGATGAGATACCCGTTCGTGCAATCGAGTCTTTATGCTCGGCGTATAAGCGTTTAAAAAACGGTAGGTAGTGAGGATCTTTATATGGCTGCTCAGATAGGATTTGCATAAAGCGGACATCTTGCTGATGCTCTGGGCTCGATTGTGCCAGTGGAGAGTTCAGCTCAGCTTGTGATTGATGGCGCTGGTACGCATGGGAGATAAATGGCTTGTCGGGATCAACCAAGCCTTCAATTAAACCTTGCTGCAAACCGTCGACGGTAACTTGAACCGCAAAGCGTCGCTCTTGTTGCGACTGAAGGAATTCAATGGCTTGTGAGGGCTGATTATCAAAAGCGGTTTGCAACCAATCATTGAGTCTCTGCTGCCTTTCATCTTGATAAACGAACTGGCGGTATGCTTTAAGCACGTTCAAACGAATAAAGTCGATCAGCGTAATGGTTAGCGCTTGAGCTTTATTGTTTGGTTTGGAGGCCAGTTCAGGCGCGCCATCTGTGACAATGGCAAGAAGGGCATGTTTCATCTCACCTTCTTCCATCCCTGAAGCTGTTTGGCTGAGGATATTGACGACAATCGGTTGTATCTTCGCCACTAACGCCAGATCTAGCTCAGAAGAGGTAAGGTAAGTGTATTGCTCAGGAAGGCGCTCCATATCTTGCCACTCACCAATCTGAACCAAAGCGTCATAAACGGTCACCATTGCCGCCATAAACTCATTGTCGATCTTTAAGCCTTCTTGATGGGCTTGATCTTTGGCGTGCTGCTTTTCTTCTGGCTGGTGGTTTTCATCAAGTTGAAATAGAGAGTGCTCGAAGCCCTTAAGTGCTTGATCATCATAGACAGTTTGTAAGTAAGCTTTAAATTTGTCGCCGCTTTCGATACCAGTATAGCGATCGTAAAACTGATAGAGGAAATAACCGAGAGGGATGGAATAACTCGGATCTGCCAATTGGCCCATTACACGAGCTTTGGTGCTACCGTCTAGAGGTAGCGTTAACAAGTAGGTCTCAAGCGTCATGCCACCAATGGTGAATAAGGTCAAATCGCGCGCGAAGGTGGTTGAATAGGTCAGTGACGAGACGATCTGATTTTTCAGTACTTCACTGGAATTAAACAGCCCGCCGACAACGGGAGCATTGCCAATATCAGCGTAAATTGCGGGGGATATTGCGCTTGTTAACGCAACCGATAGGGTGGAAGCTTTAAACCAACTCATTGATATTATTCTCATTCATTCCTTTATCTGCCTTACATTGTGGCATCAGAAAATGAGAGTGCAAGAGTGGTTATGATTCGCCAAGAGAATGGAAGGGTTCCTATAGGCTCTTCCATTCGTTTAACTTTTCGTCCAGTTGAAAGTGTTCTACAAACTCAGGGTTAAGCTCTTCACCCTTAATTAAGTGGTTCGCAATATATACCGCGCAGCCTGGTGAGAACTCTTTCTCGATGAGTTTTTCTGGATCATTGTGAAGAGCCACGTTTTCTATGAGTTCAATTGGGAAGCCCCATATTTGTAGAAGGTAGCCACCGAGGTGCTCTGAACGGGTTTGAAAAAGATACTTTTCGATATGAGTTTTATCTTGCCCTTTGGTATGAGGGCTGAGGTACGATTTCATAAGATCTGGCGCAACCTTCATTCGAACGTGCTCACCAATTTGATGAAGGATACCAACTAAAAACGTCGTATCTCTCATCTCTTTTGGCACGATTTTGGACGCTAAATTAGCAACTTTTAGACTGTGCTGCTGAATATCTTCGATGCCTTTACTTGGTTCATTTAAGGATACGGAGTAAATCTCTAACATAGCAATAATGTTAGTGACGATTTGGCTACCTAATCGCGTGATGGCTTCGGTGATGCTTCTTACTTCTTTTTCTCCACGGAAAATAGCATTATTTGATATATGTATGATCTTGGCGCACATCGACGGGTCTTCATTAACTATTTGAGCGACATCGTGCATTGACGAGTTTGGTTGATTAAGGAGGTTCTTCACTCTAAAGAAAAGTTTAGGTGGGATAGGTAAAGAGGTAATCGTCCCGATTGCATCTTGTATGACTCTGTCTGGGAACAGGTCGAGCAATTGAGCAATCCGTTGTATTTCATGCTTAATCACACTAGGTTCACATGGTTTCATAAATGCTTGGTGGGCAAAAAATCCTCCTTTGATTGTGATCGAAGGATCTGAGTAACCTGATAGTGAAGCGCGGATAACTCCGGGGTATAGTTTGCTGACCTTTTCTAGTAGCTCCGCGCCATCCATTCCTGGCATCAACATATCTGAAATGATCAAATCAATACTTTGATGAGACATAAGCTCTAGAGCTTCAGGGCCACTTTCCGCCGTGTACACTTTCCACTTGTTGCCAAACAATATTCGTTTTAGACCATTGAGGATCATCTTTTCATCATCAACGAGAAGGATGTTCATCTAGTGCTCCTTAGCTATCAAATCGGATTTGCTGATAGGTAAAGCAATTTTGAATGTTGTTCCTTCACCGGGAGTGCTATCAGTTGAAATCTTGCCTTTATGTAAATCGACAATGACAGAGTAGGCGAGGCTTAGCCCTTGACCTGTTCCTTTGCCTACATCTTTGGTAGTAAAAAATGGGTCAAAGATGCGTTCGACAATCTCTTCTGGTATCCCTGTGCCATTGTCTTCGATTAAAATTATCGCGTACTCGCTTTCTTGGTATGTGGAAATTTTAATTAGACCAATGGCTGACTCTTGTTCTTTGAATTTCTCTTCAATTGCATGAGCGGCGTTAATAATAAAATTGAGTACCACCTGATTAAACTCATCTCTAAAGCAAGGTACCTTTGGAAGGGAATGATCGAAGTTTGTCTCGAGCTCTGCAACATAACGCCATTCTCCTCGAGCAATAGTTATGGTCGACTCGATGGCTTCCGCGATGTCGATGTTATGCATTTCATGGTCGCTGGCGTGAGTGAAAGACTTCATTGCGCGCACAATCTTACTGATGCGTTTTAAACCTTCTAAAGACTGATCAAGTGCCAAAGGCACTTCTTCCACAATGAAGTCGAGATCATTGTCTTCGATGATTTGATTGACCTTATTTTTGTACTCGTCACTGCTACCAAATTTAGAGTCTGAACCTAAAGACTTAATATTGATAATGGTGTCTGTGCATGTGCGGAATGCATCTTTCAAGAAGATAGTATTATCAGAGACATATTGTGTTGGAGTGTTGATTTCGTGTGCGATACCCGCTGCTAGTTGTCCCATCGATTCTAGCTTTTGTGCTTGCCTTAACTGCTGCTCGAGTTCGAGTCGTGCGGTGATATCACGTACTACACAGTTGAAAAGACGCTTGTTTTCACTGCGAATAGACATCGCTGACACACTGACTTCGGTGGGGAAACTCGAGCCATTGTTTCGTATTCCTTCCATGGTCAAGTTACTGTGACTCTCTCCACTATCAGAACTGGTCTTAGCTAAAGAAGAGCGGTCAAACTTAGGCATTAGGGTTTCAATATTCCTGTTATCAATCATCTCTGATTGATAATCAAACATCCTAAGTCCTGTACGGTTGATACTATTTATTACCCCATCTTCGTCAACGATGATTAAGCCATCAGCAAGGTGATTGACGATATCTTGTTCGCGATTTTGACTCTCTTCTGCAGAAGACTCCGCTTTCTGCAAACGTTCGTCAACAATAGCGGCAAACAACGTGGCGGTAAAAATAATAGTCACAAACAGTACCACCACAAAAGCGATGACTTGGCTGTTACCACTATGCGAATGATCTAAGCTTGCCCCATACTCGGTATAGAAGCTTGCAGCTCCCATTGCCGTGTAGTGCATGCCTGCAACGGACAGCCCCATGATTGAAGCGATGACAAAGCGATATTTAGGATCGTCGTTAAAGTACTGGTGCTGAATCTTGATTAAGTAAATCGCGACACAGGCAAATATGTGGGCGATGATAATTGAGAGCACAAACCAGGTAACGTCATAGACCATAATTGCATCAATGGTCATTGCCTCCATGCCGAGGAAATGCATAGTGCCAATCCCAACAGCCAGTAATAGGGCACTCAGTTGGATATTGATGACGGAGAAAACCTGTTTAAAGAGTATTTGAAACGAGAAAAAAGCCCCAATCATCGGTGGTATAAGAGAAGCAACGGTCATGCCTGGTGAATATGACATTGATGTCGGGATCATAAACGCCAGCATGCCAGTAAAATGCATAGCCCACACCCCTAAACCAAAGACAACACTGCCAAATAACTTCCATAGCTGAATCGTTTTGACGGTGTTTGAATGCCACATTCTACCTATGACGATTAAGCATGAGTATGCTGCTAAGCTCGCAATGATCAGCGACAGAACGATTAAGGTATAACTAAAATCACCATGCAACTGTATGTATTCACTAGAGTTTATGGTCTTAAAACGCCAGAATTCAAACATAACCCTTTGTCCTTAAATGTATACGGTCTAAAATCCGATAGACCTAGTCGTTATGATTTTCGTCAACCTCTGGTTCTTCGAATATCGACACGGTAATTTCACCAGTGACCGCTTTGTTCTCGTAGCAGTGGTGAATGATGTTCATAAGAGTATCCGTTACTCGTTGGCCTCTGCGCGCAATCAACTGATCCCTATTGGTGTAGATTTCCTCTTCAATGATCATCGACTTGTTGAGCATGGCAATGTCGACCTTAAACGTATGCGCTTCAAATGATAATGTCTTTTTAAATGCCTTGAGTAATGCGGGGTCATAAAGCTCCTGTTGATTTTCTAAGCTCTTTATTGCTTCTAACGCCGAATGGCTAGAGCGCTCGAACTTCACATAGTCGCATACGACTTTTAACATTCTTGAACCAAGAGGTAGATCTTTGCCTTTTACCTCATCGTAAGGACTACCGTCACCGTTAAACCCCTTTTCTTGGTAGAGAATAGTTTGAGCAATGCTATTCATTCTGGGAATTTTTTTTATCAGGTCATAGGCAAGGCAGGGGTGTTGAGCGAAAACCTGTCGATCTTCTTCTGTCAACAGTTGCCCTTCGTTGAGGTTTCTTAATGTACTTTCGGGGAAGATGATAAAACCCAATTGCGATAGCTGGACCATGGGTTCAAAGCTCCAGTGTTTCTTTAAGCCAATTATGCGTGCGAGTTGCTGCATGTGATTCTGAACCCGGCTGTTATGCTCACTGATTTCTGGGCTTGTTAACGAGAGTACCTCGACGAGGACATTGATCACCCCTTTTAATGTTTTGTTTAGAAGTACTTTTTCTGCAACGATGAGCTCATGTTGACGTAGTGCCGACTCGATATAAACAAGTAAATCTTGTGGGGAACACGGTTTGTTGATGAAGCGATATACGTCGCCTAGATTGACTGCATCCACAGCTGTTTTTTGATCGGCGTTACCCGTAAACATCATGCGAACGGTATCGGGATAGCGCTCTCTTACTATTTGTAGAAGTTCCAATCCGTTCATTTCAGGCATTTGCATGTCTGAGATGACGACGGCATAAGAACAACTAGACATTTTCTCTAGTGCCTCGTGAGGACCGTTGGCTAGGTCGATGTTGACCTGATTCCTTAGGTTACGTCTAAAGGAGTTAAGTACATTGATCTCGTCATCAACCAAGAGAACAGTTTTCTTCATTTTCTGTAACTCTCGTTGGATAAATTTATATTAAATATAGTACATATGCGCACTTTTAATTCTTTAGTGCTAATAGAATGATTAAATCGAAAGTTGAAAGGGAGGAAGTGGGATGATATTTAGCTAGAACTAGGCAGAAATCTCTGCCTAGTTAGTCGAGGTTGAGCGTGTTTTATGAGTTATACAGTAATCACATTAACCCCGGAAGCTTTCAGCGCCTCAAGCACCTCAGGATCTGCATCCGCGTCGGTAATTAAGGTATCTAGCTGAGTTGTTGTCGCTAACAATTTACCGCCATGCTTACCGATTTTACTGCTATCAACTAACGCAATTAGCTTTGCGCCATATTCGAGTAGCTTCTTCTCGGCCATGTAGACCAGTAGATCAGAGGTATGGATACCTGCTGGCGTGACGCCTGTACCGGTAAAGAAGACAAAGCGGCTTTTATGATCGTCGGCTGCTTCTTCGTCAGGAGAGATGGTGATCTGACGTTCAGGTAAGTACTGACCACCTAATATGATGATGCTTTGATGATCTTGAGTGATCAAGCTGTGCGCGAGCGGCATAAAGTTAGTCACTACCTGAACATCACGGCCTGCTAAGTATTGCCCCATCAAGAAAGTGGTATTACTGCCACTGACGATCACGCTGTCATGCTCATCGCACAGATCAACCGCCGCTTTGGCAATACGCTTCTTGGCATCAAGATTCTCAATATCATATTCACTTGGGATAAAGCTCGATGGCGTATGGTGCTGCTGATTGCTTTCACTGCTTAATGCTTCCGCGCCATTTCTAATCTTCTTTAATTTGCCATCTTCGGCAAGCTTGGTGATATCTCGACGAGCGGTCGATAAAGAGATATCTAACATCGACACATAGTCGTTAGTGGTAATAAAAGTATGACTATCTAAATAGTCGAGTAAGCGTCTGTGACGTTGAGCTTCATTCATCTTGTACTGCATCCTGAATTTATTTTTGGTTTATTTTGACCGAATTTGACGTTTTGAGCAATTTAAATTTACAAATGACGTTTTGTGAGCTTATTTTGACGTTATTTTGTGATCCTTGCCAATAAAAACGTCATAAAAAGTCAATTTTGACTTTACGTGACCGTTTTTGACGGTTTATAGTCATTTTGCGTCACAAAGAGTCAAAGGAGGCCAAGGTGAAGTATCAAGCAATCATTATCGATTTAGATGGAACCTTACTAAACGATCACAACCAGATTAGCGTGAATAACGTTGAAGCTATTCAACAAGCGCTAAATGAAGGTTATCAAGTGACGTTGGCAAGTGGGCGACCTCATCAATTGATGCTGCCTTTTGCCAATCAACTTGGTATTACTGCTCCATTGATTTGCTGCAATGGCGCTTACCAATACGATGCAGCAAGTAACGATTACCGCAATGCTCAAACGTTTAATGCTCACCAACTGAAACAGTTATTGGACACGCTTAGCTTAGGCCAGTTTGATTTTACTCTTTATGCTCAAAACGGTATTTACGCGCCACAGACTTCAAGCCATTTTGAAGGACTTGAACATCAGATGAGTCAATTGGGTATTGATGGTCATATGGAAATCATGCCATCGCTGGCTGACCTGCAACAAGTATGCGGAGACGTATATAAGGTGTTGGTATCAAGCAGTGACAAACAGGCGCTGTGCCAGCTTCGTGACTCATTAACCAATATTCTGCAAGCGGATCTCTCTACGCCAAATAAGCTCGATATTACTTGCCTTGGTGTGAATAAAGGTCAATCCGCTGCAACTTGGTTATCTCAGCATAACCTCAATTCAAATCTCACCATCGCGTTTGGTGACGGCGACAACGACATCTCATTGTTTAAAGCCGTTGGTGAACCAGTCGCGATGGCAAATGCTAGCCCAGCACTTCGTGGACTAGCCAATCTCATTATCACAGATAACAACGGTTGCGGCATTGGCCAATATTTACGACTCATCGTTCGTGAAGGTCAGCACACATGCCAACACTCATTTAGCTACTAAGGAAATCTCATGAAAAAAGTAAAAATTGCTGCAGGTTTAGCGCACGTTGATTACGGTCACATGGCTGACATCGTAAAAGAAGTTTCAGATGCTGGCGCAGACTACATTCACTGTGATGCAGCAGATATGCATGACTTAAAAAACATGCAGCTAATGGGCGGCCACCAAATCGTTGAAGGTATTCGTCAATACACAGATAAGCCAATCGAAGTGCACGCTTACTTCAAAGATTGTGACCGCTTGTTTGTGGAAAAAATCGCAGCAGCAGGCGCAGATATGTTGATTCTTCCTGCGGAAAACTTCTTAGGCGCACCACTAGCGTACATGATGAAGTACTGCCGCGACTACAACATGAAGTTTGGTCTAACGGTTGGCTGTTTCACACCAGTTTCATTCGTTAAAGAAGCGATTTACTACCTTGACCGTCTACACATTGTTATCCACGGCGTAAACAACGATGAGTGGCTATGGCGTGAGTCAGCAATCGAAATGATTCGCGAAGCTCGTCAGCTAATCAACGAACGTAACCCTAACTGTGAACTATGTGTTGATGGCGGTATCCGTAACCACAACCTAGAAGCACTACTGAAAGAAGATATCGATGTGATGGTTGCGTCTACTAACATCTTCGGTCACGAAAAAGGCATCACAGCGGGTGTGCATGATTTCCGCGCTGCGCTAGACCAAGCTGAGAAAAATGTTGCTTCTGAAGCAGAAGTAGAACCGGCTTAATTAAGCGTTAAATGAATTTGGTGCTGGGCTGACAACCCCCTATATGCTCCGGTCTGGCACCATAACCAAGGATTTTATCATGACACAATTTCAACATTATCAACCGACTAAGCTGACTTTCGGCCCGGGTGAAATTCAAAAAATTGGTCAATTAGTTGCGCAATATGGCAAGCGTTGTTTGGTGGTTTCAGAACCGATTTTTGACGCAGTGAAACCTGCCTATGACCGCATTTTTGCTTTGCTGGTAAACGAAGGCATTACGGTTACTCACTTTGATGGCGTCGTACCTAACCCACCGACAACAGTGGTTGAACTAGGTCGCCAAGTCGCGCAAGCGGCAGAGTGTGATGTGGTGTTAGCCGTCGGCGGTGGTTCATCCATTGATACCGCTAAGATCATTGCCGCAACGATTAATGCAGAAGAGCTTAACTGGGCGCACTGGTTTGCAACTTATGATTCGCCGTTTGGTGATATTGCCAACCTACCAGCACCTGTTGTGCCTTTGATTGCGGTACCGACGACCTCTGGTACGGGTTCTCAAGTCACGCAAGCTGCGGTTATTACTCACGTTGAACAGCACGCTAAGCTGACGTTATTCCATCCAGAGTTTTTTCCAGTAGAAGCAGTTATCGATCCTGAGTTGATGCTGACACTACCACCAAGAATGACGGCAATGACAGGTTTTGACGCTTTTTCACACGCATTTGAATCATTTACTGGTACTCGACCATCACCATTTGTCGACCAACTTGCGCTGCAAGCGATGAAGCTGGTGGTGGATAACCTGCCAAAAGTCGTTGCAGATGGCTCGGATATCCAAGGCCGTTGTGACCTTGCTACCGCAGATACGCTAGGCGGTATTTCGCTGGCAAACGGCGGAGCAGGTGCGCCTCACCCACTGGGTGAAATATTGGGTAGTCAGAAAACCAATTTGCCACACGGCTTAACACTTGCGGTGGTGTACCCAGCGTATGTACAGCTTCAGTGGCGTAAACAGCCGGAGCGTTATGCTCAAGTTGCCGAACTGTTTGGTGCCGTGGGAAGCACCGAAGAGAAAGCGCAATCTTTAGCAGGGCACTTAGTCACTTTCTTAAAAGAGATTGGCTTGGAGTCAAACCTCACTCAGGTTGGCGTCAGTAAGCAAGATGTTGAAGCGTTAGAGCCCGCATTTTGCTTCGACCTACCACTGACCTCGGGCGAAGAGATGAAGTCAATTCTTCATGCAAGTTTAGTGTAAAGAAAACAGGAGTTTAGAACATGGAAGACAAGTTCAGCGTAACAAAGCCAAACCTAACCAATGTGGAAAGAGAGGACATTGATTGTGGTCGCTTTAAAGCTCTGATATTTGACTTCGATGGTCTTTTAGTCGATACGGAAAGCTGTATGTTCAGAGCCTGGGAAGCTTTGATGAAACCATACGGTGTAGACGTTTCGCCTCTCCAGGTTGCTGGACTAGTTGGGAGCTCAGCGCCAGCAACCGCCCTTTACCATCTCTATCGTCATCATTCAGGCCTAAACCACAGCAACACTCAAATCCGTGATCGAGTATTAGAGCTCGCCTATCAAATGATCGAAACCTTATCTGAGCGAGAAGGTGTTCGAGACTATCTCAATTTTGCTAAACATAAGCGGCTTAAGCTTGCGTTGGCAACAAGCTCAGAGCGGGAACATTACTTACCAATCTTACAACGCCTAAATCTAGACCATTACTTTGACTGTTTTACCGGGGCGGAAGAGATTGAAGAAATACGCCGTAAGCCTTGCCCTGATGTCTACCTAACAAGCCTCGAAAAACTGGGAGTTTCTGCCCATCAAGCCATTGCCTTTGAAGATTCCCCACCTGGAATCACAGCGGCTCGATCGGCAGATATTTCTACGGTTGCGGTAACCAACCTATTAACCCGGCATCTGGATGTGTCTCACGCCAATGTGGTGTTGTCGTCTATGAGCCAGTTATCGCTAGCAAATTTAATTGAACGTTTATCGAGATGAAACCATGAACAAATTAGAACAACTGAAAAAGTACACCACAGTTGTCGCCGATACCGGTGACATTGATGCTATTGCTGCTTTCCAACCTCAAGATGCAACCACAAACCCTTCTTTGGTACTCAAAGCGGCAGAAATGCCACAGTACGACCACCTCATTGTTGATGCTATCGCCTGGGCAAAGCAGCAAAGTGATGACAAAGCGCTGCAGTTGATTGATGCCAGTGACAAGCTTGCCGTCAACATTGGCGTAGAGATTCTAAAAACCGTACCGGGTCGTATTTCAACAGAGGTAGACGCGCGTCTATCGTTTGATAAAGAAGCTAGCCTAGTGAAAGCGCGCAAGCTGATTGCTATGTACCAAGAGGCAGGGATTGAGAAAGAGCGTATCTTGATCAAACTGGCATCGACGTGGGAAGGCATCCGCGCGGCTGAAGTGTTAGAGCAAGAAGGCATCAACTGTAACCTGACTCTATTGTTTAACTTTGCACAGGCAAAAGCGTGTGCAGAGGCGGGCGCTTACCTTATCTCACCTTTCGTCGGTCGTATCCTTGATTGGTACAAAACCAATACGGATAAGAAAGAGTACTTACCGTTTGAAGATCCAGGTGTGGTCTCGGTTTCAAACATCTACAACTACTACAAAGATCATGGCTACAACACCGTGGTTATGGGCGCGAGTTTCCGTAACGCAGATGAAGTGATAGCACTGGCAGGCTGTGACCGTTTAACCATTGGTCCTGCGATTCTTGATGAGCTTGCAGCGCAGCAAGGCGAGGTTGAGCCAACACTGTTTGCAGCGCGTGATGCAGTGAAAGCTGCTCCTAAAGCGATGACAGAAGCTGAGTTCCGCTGGGAAATGAACCAAGACCCAATGGCGACTGAAAAGCTGTCTGAAGGTATCCGTAATTTTGCAGTCGATCAGGGCAAGCTTGAAGCCATGATTGAAGCGCGTCTGTAAGGAGTTTGGCTATGATTACTCGTTCTAAACTTGCAGATACAATTCGCGTTCTTAGCATGGACGCCGTGCAAAAAGCAGGTTCTGGTCACCCAGGTGCCCCGATGGGTATGGCAGATATCGCCGAAGTGTTGTGGCGTGACTTTCTAAAACACAACCCAACGGACCCAACTTGGTCTGATCGCGACCGCTTCATTTTGTCTAATGGTCACGGCTCAATGCTGATCTACAGCTTGCTGCACCTAACGGGTTACGACTTAACGATGGAAGACATCAAATCATTCCGTCAGCTTCACGCTAAAACAGCAGGCCATCCAGAGTACGGCTATGCGCCGGGTATCGAAACCACGACAGGGCCGCTAGGTCAGGGCATTACCAATGGCGTTGGTATGGCGTTGGCTGAAAAAGTGTTGGGTGAGCAATTTAACCGTCCGGGTCATGACATTGTTGACCACTTTACCTATGTGTTTATGGGTGATGGCTGCATGATGGAAGGCATTTCTCATGAGGCGTGTTCGCTCGCGGGCACACTCGGCTTAGGCAAGCTGGTTGCGTTCTGGGATGACAACGGCATTTCAATTGATGGTGAAGTGGAAGGTTGGTTCTCTGACGATACGCCAAAACGATTTGAAGCGTACGGCTGGCATGTTATCGCCGATGTAGATGGTCATAATGCCGAAGCAATCCGCAAGGCGATTCTAGAAGCGAAAGCAGAGACAGATAAGCCGACATTGATCTGTTGTAAAACCATTATCGGCTTTGGCTCGCCAAATAAATCGGCAAGCCATGACTGCCACGGAGCACCGTTAGGCGAAGATGAAGTGGCTTTAGTGCGCGAAAACCTAGGTTGGGACTACGCGCCGTTTGAGATTCCTGCGGATATCTACTCTGAGTGGGATGGTAAAGACGCGGGCAAAGATGCTCAAGCGCAATGGCAAAACCGTTTTGATGCTTATCAGCAAGCGTTCCCAGAACTCGCAGCAGAATATAAGCGCCGCGTAGAAGGTGAGCTTCCAGAAAACTGGCAGCAAATCAGCCAAGACGTGATCGCGACGCTGCAAGCCAACCCAGCAACGATAGCAACGCGTAAAGCATCACAAAACGCGATTGAAGCGTTCGGTGCTCACTTACCGGAATTCTTAGGTGGTTCGGCAGATTTAACGCCTTCAAACCTGACTAATTGGTCTGGCTCTAAAGCTATTTCAGCGCAAGATGCATCAGGTAACTACCTAAGCTACGGCGTACGTGAGTTTGCAATGTCAGCAATGATGAACGGCATTGCCTTGCACGGTGGTTTTATCCCTTACGGCGGCACCTTCCTGATGTTTATGGAATACGCGCGTAATGCACTGCGCATGGCAGCATTGATGAAGCAACGCAGTATCTTTGTTTACACCCATGACTCAATCGGTTTAGGTGAAGACGGCCCAACGCACCAACCTGTAGAGCAGATTGCATCACTGCGTTTGACGCCAAACATGAGCACATGGCGTCCATGTGACCAAGTGGAAACCGCAGTAGCTTGGAAGTCAGCGGTTGAGCGCAAAAACGGCCCAACATCACTGATTTTCTCTCGTCAAAACCTTGTTCAATTCGAACGCGATCAAGCAACGCTCAATGATGTCGCAAAAGGTGGCTATATCTTGTCGGATTGCGACGGTCAGCCAGAGCTAATTTTGATTGCTACAGGCTCTGAAGTGGCACTGGCAATGCAGGCGAAAGAACTGCTTTCTAACGTTCGCTGCCGCGTAGTCTCTATGCCATCGACAGATCTGTTTGAAGCGCAAACGGCTGAGTATCGCGAGCAAGTTTTACCAGCATCGGTTAGCAAGCGTATTGCGATTGAAGCGGGTATTGCGGACTACTGGTTTAAATATACCGGCCTTAACGGTGACATCATAGGCATGACGACATTTGGTGAGTCTGCACCAGCAGAGCAGCTATTTGAAATGTACGGCTTTACGGTAGAGAGCGTTATCGCGAAAGCACACGCGTTACTGGAGAAGTAATCATGAGCATGGCAAAGCGATTTATCGAAATGGATAGCTCAGATTGCCTGCGTACTAAGGCTGCGAAAGCGGCCTTAGACCAAGTGCTGAGCCTGCTAACGCCTTCGTCTGTGATTGGTATTGGTACTGGCGCGACGGTAGAGATATTTATTCAATTACTTAAACAGAGTGGCGCAGGGTTTTCTCACTGCGTGTCGAGTTCAGAACGTTCCAGCAAAGCACTTCAACAAGCAGGCTTAAGTGAGCTACCTATCTCTTCTTGCGAGCGTGTGGATGTCTATGTTGATGGTATCGATGAAGGGCTAAGCAGCGGCGAAACCATCAAAGGTGGCGGGGCGGCGTTAGCGCGTGAAAAGGTTCTAGCGACTATGGCAATGAGCTTTATCACTATCGCAGACAGTGGCCGTTTGAAACTGGCTTTAGGGGCTTTCCCACTGCCAATCGAAGTGCTTCCTGCTGCTGAACAGGCGGTGACTCGTGCACTACAAAGCTTGGGTGGTACACCCGTCAAACGTGAAAACTGCGTGACGGATAATAGCAATATCATTCTTGACTGTTCAGGGCTGGATTTAAGTGAACCGTTAGTGCTTGAAACGGCGTTGAATAGTATCCCTGGAGTGGTAGAAAACGGCATTTTTGCCCGTCGCAAAGCGGACTATATGGCGTTTTCTGATGACGGTGGTGTGCATTGGTTGGCACGAAATTGAGACTTAGATAACAACTCTAATTATATCTCTATCAACAACAAATGAATTAGGTTTAAAAGATGACGGAACGCAATTTTTCCACACAAATGTTAGGGTATTTTGATGGCTGTACTGATGAATTACTCAACGACTTATCTGGATTAATTGCCATTCCGTCAGTTCGTGATTTAAGCACTAAATCAGACAACGCGCCGTTTGGTCAAAGTATCAGAAAAGCCTTTGATTACTTGATTGACTGGGCAAAGCGTGAAGGATTCGAAGTACGTGATCACCAAGGCTATGCGTTGGATATTAGCTACGGTGAAGGTGAAGAAGAAATTGGTATTCTGCACCATGTTGATGTTGTGCCAGCAGGTGATGAAGCAGATTGGATTACCCATCCATTTGAGCTTCACCAGCAAGGAGACCTCGTATTCGGTCGCGGCGTAACGGATAACAAAGGGCCTCTTATGGCTTCGCTATACATCCTCAAGATGTTTAAGCAGCTCAACACACCAATGACACGCAAAATTCGCGTGATTATTGGCGGTGCTGAAGAGACAACTTGGGAATGTGTAGAGCATTATTTTCGCCATCAGCCACAACCGGCTTTTGGCTTTTCTCCCGATGGCGACTTCCCAATCGTCAATGGAGAAAAAGGTATCTTGTATGCCGAGTTACAAAAAGAATCCCAACCTTTACGTGACTTAGGAGTGTGCCAGATTCATCGAATTGAAAGTGAGCGAGACCGAACTTCAACGTGTCACCACCTTTCAGTTTGGTTTTCAGGTCAACAGGCAGCAAGTGTGGCGCAGCGCTTTGATGGCGTTGCCGACGTAACTCAGCAGAAGGAGTTGTACCGCGTTGTATTGACAACGCAGTGGGAGAAATCTCGCAACCCGCATCGCGTCCAAAATTGTATGGACAAGTTTATGGCTGTGATGCGCCATGTTGAAGGGTTAGATGCGAACTCGAAAAGCTTAATCGAGTTGTTAGAGTCATGCTTTGCAGACTCAATCGATGGAGCAAAATTAGGGCTAGCACATATGGACGATGAGATGGGAAGCACCAGTTGCTGCGTCTCTTCAATCAACCTTGATGAACATGGATATAACTTGGATTTTGATTTTCGGTTTCCTAAAGGACTGACCATCGAAGAGACTCGTACCCGACTCCAACACTTATCCCAAAAGTATGGAGTGAGTTTCACCGAGCAGCAGTACTTACCTCTATCTTACCTCTCACCCGAAAGTGACCTTATCCAAGCGATGGGAAAAGCGTATTCCGAAGTTACGGGAATGGAAGCTCAATGTTTTAGCAAAGGTGCAGCATCGTATGCACGGGCGCTAAACAACGGTGTGGCATTCGGACCTACTTTTCCAGGTGATGTGACGAAAGTGCATGAGCCAAACGAACAGCTCAGCCTAGAGTCATTGAGAAAAGCAATAACAATATACGTGAAAGTTCTCATATCACTTCAGGAGTAAATTATGAGAGATAAGGTTCAAGCACTTGCTGGCGGCATGATGGTATCTATCATCGTGTTAGTAATTGCAGGTATTTACATTGGTGTTGGTGCAGGCGTTGTAAACCAAATGTCTGCTCAAGACTCTGTCATCTATGCATTCTTCAAACTGATGTTGGATCTCGGTTTGATGGTGATGCGTAACCTACCACCATTCTTTGCCATTGGTCTGGCGTTCGCACTTTCTAAATCTGAGAAAGGGTGGGCGGCGTTCACTGGCTTCACTATGTTTATGTGTTTCAACGTTGCGATTGGCTCTATTGCCTCATTCAACGGCTGGACACCAGAAACAACCAGCGTGGACTACCTAGTAAACACATTAGGTTACGACAAAGTTGACGCACAAAACTTCAATTCACTTTGGGGTGAAAACCTAGGCGTATTCTCATACAACATGGGTATTTTCAGCGGTATCATCGTGGGTTGTTTGACGGCATGGCTACATAACCGTTTCTACAAATTTGAAATGCCATCAATGTTGAGTTTCTTCTCGGGCCCTCGCGCTGTTGTGATCTTCTCTTACATGGCGATCATGCCAGTAGGTTTAGTTGCTTACCACGCATGGCCACCAATCGCAGGTGGTCTACAGTCCATTACGACTTTGATCACTAGCTCGGGCATCTTTGGTTCATTCCTATTCGGTGTGTTTGATAAAGGTCTACTACCATTTGGTCTTCATCACCTGATTGCTTTCCCTATCGAGTACACTCGTGTTGGTGGCGTGATGGAAATTGATGGCGTGATTTACGAAGGTGTTCGTAACATCATGAACGGTCAAATGAGTTCACCTGATGCAACTGGCTACATCACCCACAACTTCACGAGTGGTCGTATTCCAATTCAGATCGGTGGCCTAACAGGTGCTGCGTATGCAATGTACGTTACAGCGAAAACTGAAAACCGTAAGAAAGTGGCTGCCATCATGGTTCCTGCTGTGTTTACTGCAGCGGTTATCGGTATCACAGAACCTCTAGAGTACACCTTCTTATTTGTTCAGCCATTCCTGTTCTTTGCTGTGCATGTACCGCTAAACGGTCTTGCGTATGTGATTACTGAAATGATGGGCGTGTCTATCCACGGTAACCAGTTGCTGTTCATGGTGCCAAACCTGCTACAACCAGAGAAGGTACACGCATGGGCACTGCTATGGATCATTCCACTTTACTTCGTAATTTACTTCTACACCTTTAAGTTCTTCATCTTGAAGTTCGACTCGAAAACTCCGGGTCGTGAGGATGCTGAAGAGGGTGAAATTGCGCTGTACAGCAAAGACGATTTTAAGAAGAAGCAGAAACAAAACACGGCTGGTCTACCAGTGGAGATCATCAAGGCGCTAGGCGGCGCGGATAACATTGATAACGTCTCCAACTGTGCCACTCGTTTACGCGTATCTCTGCATGATGACACGCTGACCGCCAGTGACGACTTCTGGAAGAAAGAGCTGAACGCTATCGGCGTGGTGCGTATGCCTAAGGGTATCCAAGTCATCTACGGTGCAAACGTGATCACTATTGCTTCGGGTATCAAAGAAGCTCTAGGCGTGGACTCATAACACCTACCCACAAATAAAAAATTACCAATAACAACAAACTCCTCCTGTGGCCAAAAGGTCACAGGCAGGATTCCTTGTGCCCAAAATATGGAAATACAATAATGAAAACCATAACTAAATGTACGTTAAGCTTGCTGGCGTTATCGATTTCTGGCGTATTACACGCGAGTGATACGGCGACTTCAACTTGGTCTGAGCGCAACCCAATCGTGTTCTGGGGCGACCGCGCTAACGAAGATTGGAGCTATGTCGATAATCTCGATGAGAGCCAAAAGAGCTTCTCTGAAAAGCTAAAACGCCTTGATATTACCGATGATGGCGATTGGAAAGTCTCTTTCGCTGGTAACGTAAAAGTGGCTTTCGATAACCGCTGGAATCATATGTATGACCCAGATATTCGCAAGCATAATGAACTGCGCTCACGCCTACAGTTTTCTACTGATGTGACTTACCAAGATTGGATGCGCGTATTTGGTGAAATTCGTACCAACTACACCAACCTAGACGCGCCAGGTCCTGTTGATGATGCAGGTACGGATTTCCACCAACTTTTCACCGAGTTCAAACTATTGGATGATGGCGAGCAATATTTAACTACCCGCCTTGGCCGCCAAGAAATCTACTTGAATGAATGGCAGATGATGAACCGTGAACCTACTCCGGTTCAATCGAGCTGGAACGCGGTCAGTGCTAAATACAGTGTCAGCGGGATCAACTTTGACGCTTACTACGGCGAAGAAGTCTTCCCATTGTTTGACGATGGCAGTTTTAGTGGTAACTGGGATGACAAAACCAATGGCAAAAAGTCGACAGGTCTATTTGCTAACTGGCGCACCGACTTTGGCGCGATGCAAGCTTATGTGATGAGCAATCAGCTGACCAACTCTAGCTTTGTAAACGCCCCAGACGGTGATGTCGATATTCAAGTGCTTGGTCTCCATGCTCATGATTTTGTGAGTGAAGGCTTTGGTTACATGGTCGATGGTGTTTACCAGTTTGGTGATCATGCGGGTAAAGACATTTCAGCTTACATGGCCTACGCCGACTTTAACTACAACTGGAAAGCGGATTGGAATTACCGTGTGGGTATGAACCTGCACTATGCATCGGGTTCTGATGCTGATAGTGACAAGGTCAATACCTTCAACCCATTATGGACGGGTGACCCAGTGGGATTTGCGCATGATGGCGCTTACGGTAACGCCATGCAAGTGGGTGGTTACTCTGTGATCGAGTATGCGCCCAAGCAGACAATCATTACTGGTTTCATGTCTACCTGGCGCGCTAATACCGATGATGCGATCTACACCCTTAACCAAGATGTACTGTTTGGTGAGGATTCTGATGAGAAATACGCGTACACCCAGTTCTACCTGCAGTTTCATAACTACATTACTGGCAACCTAAAAACAGAAGTGAACACTTATTATGCTCTATCTAGTGATTACACTGATGACGTTGTCGGCCCTGATAGCAAAGATATTGCGCGTGTAGAGTTGGCGCTGATTTACAACTTCTAAATTGTCTGTCCTATTTGATTATGAGAGTCGTGTGACTCAGAAATAATCCTCTGTCTTTTCGCCCAGCCTAATGGTTGGGCGTTTTTTATGGCGAACCGCTAGTCTGAACGATATTTGTACAAAATGAAGATTATAATTAGGGCAGTGAATCGCCTTGTGCTACACTCGCCGCCCTTTTCTGTTTCAACGAGATAATGACCATGAGCCTTAAGAAAGAACTACAAAACCTGAACAACCGTATCGATAACTGCAATCGCAAACTTGATGCTGCAAAAGGCCGTGGTGATGGCGAAATGATCAAGAAGTTTACTGATGAGCTAGACAAGCTAAACAAAAAAGTCAGCTCAATGAAGCACAAGCAACAATACGACATGAACAAAGAGCGTAAAAGCCTGCAAGACATGCCGTTTTCTCGTGAAATCACTAAAGCAGAACAGGCTGATATGGGCAAACTGAAAAAGTCTGTACGCGGTTTAGTCGTAGTTCACCCAATGACAAAACTGGGTAAAGAGCTAAAACTTCAAGTGATGACAGGTTACGCACCGATAAATTTCTAATTGTTGGTTAATACCAATAAACAAAAAGCGCCTATTGGCGCTTTTTTTGATCTGAATCTTCAATAATCCCTATTTTAATAAGCTGCTTTCTTAGTTAGCGATCGAGATTGAGTAGCTGCGCCAAACACCTTCTATCTAATATCGGGTGAGGCTCAATACTGGTGATTAAAACAATATCAACGGCGGGAAGCACCGGCATGTTATCGAGTACTTTCAAATCTTGGGTCACACTCATCCCACCCAATGCACCGATCGCCATTTTAGAACGCACGATAGCGCGTAGAGCGGAAGCGGTATTGCAGCAAGCCAACAGTTGATGTGAGGTCCCTTGCTTGGTTAGGCTGTCAATCGCGGCTGCGTGATATTGGCAATCACTTTGAAATAACGCGAGAGGAATGGAGTTGTATTGTTCTAGATCGAACTCTGGGTGACAGATCCAAACCCCCTTATCGCTAGCGAGGAAATATCCCTCTTCGCTGCCAACAGCGCGGGTGACAATCGCAGCATCTAACTGCCCGTTATCGAGTTTTTCTCTCAGGCTTGGACTTGGTTCGCTAAAAACTTGAATAGAACAAGTGGGCTCTGCCTGTTGTAACACGCGGATGACTTTGGGTAATACTCTCTCATTGTAATCTTCTGGACAGCCTAAGCGTAGCGGACGTTTATTCTCGTATCGTCTAACTTGTTTGAGCGCGTTGTTGTGTAAGCCGACCAATTGTTCTGCGTGAGAGCGCAGCGCGATACCGGCTTCACTCAACACAAGGTTTCGGCCTTCTTTGACGAACAAGCTGACATTGAGCTCATCTTCTAATTTGCGCATTTGAGCGCTGAAAGCAGACTGAGTTCGATTAATCTGTTTAGCTGCTCGGGTAAAGCTGCCGGTTTCGATAAATGCCAGAAAGCTACGTAGCGCTTCGATATCCATTTCTAATGTGATCCATCGTTTTTATTGAAGTCTTCCATCAAAACTATCTGTTAGTCCTATAAAAAACAATCAGATATTGTTGCTTATATCTTAACCAGTTATTGCAATTCAGCATGGAGGCATCAATGCAACTCTTTATCGGTAACCAAAACTATTCAAGCTGGTCACTCCGAGCGTGGCTAATATTCTCTCAATATCAGTTAGATGTGGAGATAGTAAAGCTGGGGCTAGGAACTAAGCAGTTCTACGATATCTTAGCGCCCATCTCACCAACGGCTAAAGTTCCAACCTTGTTGGACAGTGGCGTCACTGTGTGGGACTCACTTGCTATTCTAGAATACATCAATGACCAATACCTTGACGGAAAAGCGTGGCCTAGTGACACCAAACAACGTGCAAAAGCACGTGCTATTGCCGCGGAAATGCACTCTGGTTTTTTCGATTTACGAAGTGAGCTTCCGATGAATATTCGAGCGCGCCGAAAAATAGAACTCAGCTCAGGTGCCTTGAAAGACATTGCTCGTATCGACGCAATATGGTCGGAGCAAGCCGCGACATACCCGAATGAGTGGCTGTTTGGAGAGTGGTCGATAGTCGATGCGATGTATGCGCCAGTTGCCTTACGCTTTCAGACTTATGGGATTGAGCTATCTGAAGCGGCCTGCGCCTACCAGCAAAAAGTATTATCGAGTGAGTCTTTGCAGCAGTGGTTAGAACAAGCCGCGTTGGAGACAAGCATTGTCGAAGAAGGTGAGACAGGCACTGAAATATAACGTTTAGTGCTGTTAAAGGAGCGCTGATCTTCTAATGAAAAAGCCGCCTTTTCGGGCGGCTTTTGCTATTTCCTATCGGTGTATTTTGCTTCGTGTGTCTGAGTTAACTCATAAACCAAGAGACGAAGATCAAGGCACCAAACAAGAATGTGACATTGAGTGCCAAGGTGCCACCGCCTGCGGTATAAGAGGTCTCTAAACACAGGTTAGGGAAGTCTGGCTGACGTACCTTTTTCACCATCATTAGTGGCCCCCAAATCGCTAAGAACACTAATACCATTCCGGCGTAGTCGAGCATGCTAACGAACTGGTTTGAGAACAGGCTAGCTAAAGCCAGTGGTAGTACAAACGTCAGCAAGTAAGCGGCTGGTTTATTTGTGGTAATCGCATCTTGGTTTTGGTCGTAAAGCGCCATAGAAACACCAAGGAAAGAGGTCACAAGCGCAAGAGCAGAGAAGATTGCCACAATCGTCTTGATCATAGACTGCGATGCGCTGAACGCATTGATCAGTTCGGAAATATTATGGAAGCGGCTGATGGCTTCTGTACCAAGGTTGCCAATGATGGCAAATAGCCACACTAGGTAACAAAATAGTGGGATCAGTGAGCCGAGCAAAATCATGTTTCTGATTTCTTTTTGGCTTGCTTCACGGTTGTAGTCAATCAACGATGGAATCACCACCATAGACGCGAAGCTGGTAAAGATAATCGCGCTGTATTTTACGATATCGTTGACTGAATAATCTGAGTATTGAGTGATGTAATCGAGATTAATGTTATTGAGCAGCGAGAAAATGACGATAAATAGCATTGCGACCATCATTAAGAATAAGCCACGGTTCAGGCGGTCAATGTGCCCTTTGCCCGCAACCACGATTACACCCATCAATAAGCTAAATAGGGTATAGCAGGTCGTGGTAGAGACTGAGAACCCTACATCACTCAGCAGTTTGTTGAGGATGTCACCAATGCCAAGGATGTAAGCAATCGACATACAAACGAGCAATAGGTAGAACAAGATATTAATGAAGTGCTGACCTGCTTTGCCTAGGGTTAAATACGCCACACTGCTCATGCTGTTGCTTTGTTTCGCTTTACTGCAAGCCTCGGCGAGAAGAAGCGCAGAGAAAGTGGTGCCGATAAAGATAAACAGCATTAAAACGGAACTGACGATAAAACCAAATTGGGCCAATACCATGGGGATAGCAAGCATGCCAGCCCCAAGAGCGGTTCCTGCTAAAATCAAGGAACTGCCAAATAACTTCATATTCAAAAGAAAATACCTTACCTAAAAATAATCACAGCTTAAGTTGTAAAAAAATATTTCCACAAGCCTAACAAACTTAAGCTCAAAACGGAGTCAGTTTTTTCTAAGAATTATTGATTTTTTCTAAAATATTTTGCTAGCAATTACTGAGTGAATGGTTTTTAAGGTGAGGGATTTTTGTGATGAATGTTGTGGCGATGGTGGGGGTACAATGAGTGTACATATTCATATCAGGCGAAGTCCAACGACTTCGCCATTGTTGCTACCGTAATTGACTATCTTTACTGGCTCTGCGGTTGTAGGAACTGAATGCTTTCTCGCGTGCGTCTTGCTTTTCTTGGCACTCGATACAGTACTCAACACCCGGAAGGATCTTTCTTCGTGCTGCTGGGATCAGTTCGCCGCATTCTAAGCAGTATTCGCTGTCGTTATGTTCGTGGTGAAGGTGCGCACGCGCGCGGTTAATTGCATCAATAACAGTGGCATCGATTTGGTCTTGAACGCCACCATCTTTTGTAAATCCATTAGCCATAATGGTCTCCAATGTAATGAATGACTAGGAGAGCATTATCGATTATTTTGCCTGTGCTGATAATAATTAGAATCGTGAATTACTATTACTTAGATGTAATAAAAGCCCTTCAAGAAGGGCTTTTTTCACTTATGGGTTAACCTAAGATCATGTGGGATTAACCAAAGATAAAGCTGTATAGGAAGCCTGCACCAATCGCCATACCTAAGATGACAGTAAGGAAAGCCGCAATCATCTGGTTCTTAAAGATAGACTTCAGCAAAATCACCTCGGTCAGACTTGCTCCAGCACTACCGATGATTAATGCCATCACAGAACCAAGCGCCATCCCTTTTTGTACTAATGCTGCGCTTAATGGAATCACCGCTTCAGCGCGAATGTACAGTGGAATACCAATGACGGCTGCGACTGGAATCGCGTACCACTTGCCTGCACCAGCGTACTGCGCAATCAGCTCAGTTGGGATGAAGCCGTAAATAAAAGAACCAATTGCAATACCTAGCATCAAGTATGGGAAAACTTGTTTGAAATCTTTCCACGTTGAATGCCAAATTCTTACCCAGCGGTTTGGCTCGCTCTTTTCAACGATGGTAGCGGTTGCCGCACCGTCAGAACCGCAGCAGCTAACTTCAACTTTTGGTTCTTCTTTACTGCCACAGCAAGAGTCTGCTTTCGCTACGCTGGTTTTTGCCATGACTGGCGCTGGTTCACCGCAGCTAGAAGTCCCACATGATGACTCTTTCTTTGGTGCTGGTTTAGTGTCGCCACAGCTAGTACCGCAACTTGACGCTTCTGCTGCTTGGTAAGCTTCTGGTTTTACATAACGCTCAAAGCCCAGCTTTTCTAATGTGTAACCAGCGACTACAGATACGGTCATCGCCACTAAGAAATAGAACAGTGCAACTTTCCAGCCGAAGGTGATGACAAACAAACCAATGATAACTGGGTTAAGCAACGGACTACCAAATAGGAACACCATCATTGGGCCGAAACCAGCTCTTGCACGCAGCAAACCTTTTAAGAAAGGAATGGTTGAACAAGAACAAAATGGGGTGATAGCGCCAAGTAACGCCGCGACGATGTAACCTTTACCATTGCGCGAGCTCAAGATGGATTGGATCTTTTGCGGTGTTAGAAACTCTTGCAGTACGCCGACAATGTAGCTAATCGCCAGAAACAGAATGATCAGTTCAGTGGCGAGAAAAGCGAACATATCAAGGGCTTCACTTGCCATTGACATTAAATCATTGCTTGGAAAAACGGTATTCATAATGTAACTCCAAATTCGAAAATCAATGAATCTGAGCATTCAAATTCATTTCTACTTTTCTCGAATTATAGAAATAAAAATTTAGAGGTCAATATTTATTTCGACAAATATCGAAATAAAAAGTTAAGTGTTTGATTAATATCGTAATGTTTTTTATAGATGGGGGAGATTCACCTAGTGAGCGTAAATAAGGTGCAACAGAGAAGATCTAAAGGGCTAGGCGAAGGAGGTGTGCTGCTCTAACCAAGCATCGATTAATCGAATATGGAAATCGATACAGATTACCCCGCATAAGGCGATCTCTCTTTCAGGCTCAGACATGTTGATCAGAATGCTCTCGATTTCACTTAAGGCGATCATCTCTTCATGCAGCTTGAGCTCTTTGTAGGTCATCAAGCGCTGTTGAGCTTGGTACAAAGCCTTCATAGCCTTAGCTGACAAGGGACGAGTGAGTTTCCCGTGCTTATCGCTGTCAATTGTGATCAACTTTTGCAAATTGCGAGTATGAACTTTGCAATCTGCGCTGAGTGAATAGAGCATTCTTATCCTTGAGTAAACGATTGGCTAGGTAAGTGTCTGTATAGGTTCAATTCTATTGAGCTACCCGTTTGGGTAAATGTAGTACGGAAAATATGGTCCAGTTATTGCTCCAAATAGGACAAATGAGTCCGGTTGTCTCAAGGAGGGAGCTCATGGATCCTATCATTACAGTGATCATGGAACGACGAAAGCAGGCAGGGCTATCACAAGAAAAAGTCGCGAAGCTTGCTGGTATGAGTACCAAAACGTATCAGCGAATTGAAAGAGGGGAGTCAGACCTGAAGCTGTCACAATACCGCTCTATCTTACGTTCGTTAGGCATGACTCACCTCGATGTCGCAATGGATGAGCTTTCGATAAGAAAAATCCAATCGGATGATCTTGTATCAGCGGTGCGATTGTTAGACAAAGAGTCGAAACTACTATTGATTCGTTTCATCTTACAAGTATCTAAATCATTTAAAAATTAGCTAAGTGTCCATCGGTCATAAGTCACAAGCTGGGTTTAACAAGTTCTGAATTAAGTCATTTTGCCCCAAAAAGTGTTTTGATAGTTAGTTCGATAAGTAATTCAATCTAATTGCATAGTACTCTGCTTGGTTGGGATATCGGGTTTGAAACGGTTAGCTTTTCGTATCGTTGATCACCAGATGCGTTTTTTATTGATTTTCTTAGATATATCTAAAGCGATCTGTTTTTGTTTTAGTGAAATAGGTTGGTTGGTAGATGCTTGTTCTAGCAGCCCTGAGATAAAGTTTTTCTCCCAGGGTGTTAGGCGATCATATTTAAGCAATACAATGTCATTCAAGATACAGAAAAACTCATATTGGTTAGGGTTCATTTGATTGTTCATCAATTAGAGCACGTCTCAAGAGAGATTAACTTAAAGTTCTCGACTTTCTTATTTTGTCCTAACGTAACGATTTGATATGAGATGCCACTATCTAATAGTGGTCTTATTTCCATATTGTTGCAAAAGCTAATCGCGACTCGCTCAATCAAACTGACTATATCCACACTGCGCTCTCTGACCAAAGTAAGTGTGATAGCATTAGCATCTGACATAGCGCTAACAAGGGTCAGCGGCCCTAATCTTTTAGGTAGTTGGCTTGAAATAACCGTTGCTCTATAGTCCGCTACCGCATTGGGTTGTAATGAATTTTTCTGGCAACCGTTAAGTATGGTAATGATAGTTAGAGTAACGATTATTCGATTTTTGTAGCGCATACTGCTTTCCCTGCTTATTTTATGGGCATTTGCTCATATTGAAATACTTGTATATGTAGTGTGAAGACATAGAAGATAAGAGAGCGTTGTAGTCTAGGGAGAATGTAACTTTTTCCCCTAAAAGTAGTGGCTTATTGGAAGTTTCCAGTAGTAGATGATCACTGGTGGATGATATGATTTTGACTCCATTCGGAGCTCTTAGTCCAGTGATGCATACGTCTTGACGTCCTAAGGCAATAATAGCTTGTGATACCGCCCCTCGGTCTTGAATATACTCCCTTTTTCCAAGAGAATTGAACCCTCTTTTGCCCCAAGGTAAGCTAGGTTTAATTTTGGATTCAATCACTTCAGCGGTCAAAGAAACCGTGTCTGTATATAAGCCTTTAATAGTTCGGTGATCTAAAGGCTCACAACCTAAAAAAAGAGCTTCTCCTAGACGAAGGTTGTTTACTCGTGTTTGACCTGTGTGCTGAAGAGCCCAGTTAATTGAAGCCGAGTTACCCCCAGAAACAATCTCTAAGGTAATTCCAAACGCAGCTTCAATTCCATCCGCAAGATCAGAAAGAGTTTTCATATTTTTTCTATCAGGGGCAACCCCGTAGCGGCAAGCTAAATTTGTACCTACGCCTTTGATCGTTATGTTAGGTAACGAAATGATCTCACGCACAAAATCAATTACGCGATCAGGCATCACACCTTCTCGGAGATCGCCAAGCTCAATCATAACAATAATTTCGTGATGACAATTTTTCTGCTTTGCTACTTTAGAAAGCCTCTTAATTACTTCAACTTCTGAGTTTAAACTGATATCGCAGTGTTTTATTACGCTTGCGACTTGGCTCAGCATCGGGGTACGTATCAACATTTTAGTGGCAAGAATTCCCGCACTTGTCATCTCTTTAAGATTTTCTATTCTCGAGTCGGCCAGTACTGTTGCACCTGCATTAAGAAGTACTTGAGCGATGATGGGATTACCTAAAAAAACTTTTGTTACTGGTGTTACTGAGATGTTCTTCAGTGAGAGCTGAGTAATCAAGAACTGAGTATTATGGTGAATTTTCCCACAATCAATGTCTAACCTAGGATACTTCACCTTTTTCCTGCCAGTTTACTGGCTATCTGAGGGAAGGCTGACGCGACCATGTGCGTTAGACGTTGAACTGGCTGTGTTAGCGCATCGGTAACGGTTAGACCAAATTCGGCGGTGTAGTTATCAATAAGACTACGTGTTTCTTCTAAAGACATCCCTTCATGATTCAGGGTCAATCCAATAACGCTGGTATTAGAAAACGTTTCGATCAGATTGATTTCTGAAGCAATTGAAGGCATTGGGCAGTCGGGAAAATCACTACGATATAAACGTTTGGGGGCGTGTTGTAATATAACGCCGGTTGGACAACTGCCGCGTAAGATAAAGGCACTGGTAGAAAACGCAGGGTGGCTCAAAGCCCCTTGCCCTTCAATAATAATAAGGTCCGGTTTTTCATTTTCATAGGCTTGCAGAATGACGGACTCTAATTCACCGGCACAAAATTGAGAGGGGACGGCATCGAGTGCAACACAGTACCGAGCGCCTTGTATAATACCGGTTTGACCCGTTGCGATTAGAACAACCTTAAGACCCTTACTAGATAGTTCTTTGGTTAATATTGTCGCTGTTGTTCGTTTACCTAATGCGCAATCAGTTCCCATTACTGCGATCCTTGGGCATTTAACATTGTGTATTTTCCCGCTAAATGTTTGAAGCTCACGTTTGTCTTTTGGCTTGCGGATATCAAATATTTTAACGTTGTATTTCAGACTTGCCTCTAAGAATAAAGGGTCATCTGTGAGAAACTCATGCAGTCCACTCACGATATTCATTTTTAGCGACATGGCATGTAAGATAATGCTCTTATCTAAGTCAGATAGACGCCCACTTGTTGGTGCAATACCAAAAATAAAATAGTCGGGAACGCTTTCCGCTTCAATGATTGCTTCTTCGATATTTGCAACGATCGGTATACCATTAGTTTTGTTCTCAAGTACTTCTCCAGCATCTAAACCTGCATATTCACTATCAATCACTGACTGAATACGGTAGTTTAGCGAATGTTTCACTAGTCCATTAGCCGTTTTACCATCCGTTTTAGCAAAGTTGCCTTCGCAATATATTATTGCAGAAGGGATTACTGGGTTAAATTTCTGCGCAAGTGGTAGCCAAGAGGCATGGTGATTTGAATCTTCTTTTTTTTCAGTGTCTTCAATTTTAGTGAGTTTGAAGATGTTTCTTAACTTTCGCGTTGAGATTGACATTTATAGAGCCTTTTAATAAGGCTTAGGAAGGCAACTAAGGAGTGCCGAGATGCAAGTTCGGAAAAGGAAAGAAGCCCCCGACTAAGCTGTAGGGAGAAAAGCCAAGGTAACACACTTCTCAAACTTTTGTTGGAAATAATTAATCATGTCCTGCTTGAAATTAATAGTGTTGATTTTTATTAAGCGACTGACTTTTATATCAAATATAAATAATTGAATTAATTTATATCTATTGCCCCCATACCGTGTATAGTGAGAGTGTGTTAAAACAGTGAGCGATTTAGTTCGAGACCTTTTAGTTATTTTCGGCTTTATTCGTCCTATCTATCCCTCGGTACTTTTTTCTTCATTTCTTAATTTAGTAGCTCGATGTGCTCTTTAATATTAATTGTTAGTGATGACTCTAAAACCTAGTTGAAAGCCAAAGTTCCCTTTAACATTGAGTTGGTAGGTAAAATCCTACAAATGGACAACGTTACCATATGGTGACTCTTTGAGTTATTTCTTGCTTTCTCGTTGTTAAGAGAGTCCACCATTTACAGATTATTTAAGGAATTAAATGAACAGAAAAACCAATCGTAAAGTATATTGGTATTATATTTTACGAGAAAAAAACTGCCTAAAGAGAAAAAAATAGTTGTATAGAATTAAATATCATATTTATTCACAATAAACAGTCTTGGACTAGTACTATCAATCAGATAAATAGTAATGTTTTGAATCGCCATATACACCCTAGATTAAAGAACAACAGTCTTTACTTGACTATTTTGCTCCATTATAACTGAAAGTGCTGGGGATGTAAGAGATTCAAAAGGAATAGCTTTGGGAAGTTTTTATATCTCATCTGGAAAAGGAGTTTAGACTTTGAATAAAAAAATGGCCGCCAACCGAAATCGAAAAACCCAGAAAGTCATGATAGCGATAAACGTAAAGAAAATATTCATGAGATCAGAAAAAAGATTGAGAATATTCTCTTAGAACAAGAGCAGAAAAAGTTATGGGATTTATGAGGAAACCAGCAGGAAATCAAGTAAAAAATTCGGATAAGCCGCTTCAAAGAGCGACTTCTTCTTATTGGCAGCAGAACATTAAAGCTTAATAAGATTTGGATTCCACAAAGGTGGACTATCACTTTCATCATTCATTGAAGAGACATGTGCTCTAAAGAACGCGACATCGAGATGTATAGCATTTGAGTAATTAATACTATGATCTGCTGTGCTCGAGAGTAGCTCAAATATCAGCAGTAACGCTAATGTTTTTGTATGCATGACCTGTTTCATACAAGTTAAAGAGGGCCAGCCTAGCTTTTTTGCTAGGCAAGGTTTTCGATACTTGTGGTAATCCACAGTTCAATAAACTAGAAAAATAACTGAAATACTTTTGCCCAGAAACGTGCTACATCGCTTGGAAGCAGTGTTGCCTAGAAACAACAAATCGGATCTCATGAGTTTCAACTTATCGGAAACAATTCCAATGAAACTTTTTCCTACACAAGACTGCTGTTGTAAGTGATCTATTTGCACACCTTCTATTTGCAAATATGCTATATTTCGATTATTTTGGAAATATACTATTTGCTATGGAGTTTCTAATGGAACTTGAAGTTGTTGCTAAAGCGCTCAAAGAGCTAGGGCATCCAACACGTCTTTCGATTTACAAGTCAGTGGTTAAGGCGGGCTATCAAGGTATCGCAGTCGGGAGCTTACAAGAAGCGCTGGGTATCCCTGGTTCGACGCTTTCTCACCATATTTCTAGCCTGGCATCTGCGGGTTTATTGAGTCAGCGCCGTGAAGGTCGCACACTATTTTGTGTCGCTGAGTATCAATGCCTCGAAGGGGTAATTGGCTTCCTACAAGATGAGTGTTGTGCTGATGAGCGCTGTTAGTTCGCCCCTCAGTTTAGAGCAGGTCTGGGGTCAGTATCAGCAAGGGCTCAAGAAATTCCTGCACTCTAAAGTCAGCAACCCAGATGATGTTGATGACTTACAACAAGAGATCCTGATTAAGACTCATCAAAATCTGCATACGCTGAAAGATGCGGATAGCGTTAAGTCTTGGCTATTCCAACTGGCTAATCGCACCATTATCGACTTCTACCGAAAGCGTGCACGCTATCAACGAGACAGTGAGATACAAGCCGAAGACTTATGGTTTGAACAGCAAGAAGATCTGATCGAACAAGAGATGGCAAAGTGTATTCAGCCATTTGTTAATGCCTTACCGCAAGAGCAAGCTACTTTATTGTCAGAGGTTGATCTTAAAGGGGCGAGTCAAAAACAGCTCGCAGACAAAGTTGGATTAAGTTACTCGACGCTAAAGTCGCGGGTTCAAAAAGGCCGCGTTGAGTTAAGAAAACTGTTTGAAGATTGCTGTACTTTGCAACTCGATAAAAACGGTAGCGTTATTGATTGTGAAGTAAAATCAGATGGTTGCGGAAAGTGCTGAAAATAATGTCAAAAAACTTCATCTGATCGTCGTCTTTTAAAAAGTCTACCCGTCTTAAGGGTGTAAGTGATGCAAAACAGGCATCCTCCCTAAATGAGAAGAGTAGTAACATGATTAAGATTATCAGCTTTAAAATTTGCCCATTTGTTCAACGCGTAACGGCGGCGTTAGAAGCGAAGAAGATCCCATACGAGATTGAATACATCAGCCTAAGTGATAAACCTCAATGGTTCTTAGATATCTCACCAAATGGCCAAGTACCTTTGCTTGTGACTGAAACGGGCACGGCATTGATTGAGTCTGATGCGATCATTGAATATATTGAAGATGAGTTTGGTCCACTAGAACAAGGCGTGACTAACGAGCAGCGTGCACTCGACCGTGCATGGAGCTACTTAGGCTCTAAACATTACTTGGCGCAATGTGGCACTATGCGCAGCAGCGACAAAGCAACGCTGACCGAAAAAGTTGCTAACCTTGCTAAAGCATTCGCTAAGGTAGAAAAGCAAGTGGCAGGCCCATTCTTTAAAGGCGAGCAACTTAGCAACGTTGATATGGCATGGTTACCTTTGCTGCACCGCGCTCACATCATCAAAGCGCACACGTGTTTTGACATGCTTGATGGCTTCGCAAAAGTTCAAGCGTGGCAACAGCAGCTTATGGAAACTGGCCTAGTAGAGAAAACAGTCGCGGAAGACTTTGAAGCGGCATTTACCGGCTTCTACCTGTCGGAGCAAACCTTCCTTGGTAAAGGTGAAGACTGCAAGCCAAACAACGGCTGTGGCACAAACTGCTGTTAATTAATTGAGATTATGATCAAGCCTCGCGAATTTGCGGGGCTTTTTGCTATTTGAGACTTGGTATCGATGAAAGATTACCTACACTGATAAGGTCTTAGTTATCTGATACATACGGAGAAGAACAATGGTAACTGCGCTCTATGCGGCAATTTTGGCAGCTCTGATGATTTGGCTGTCGATTCAAGTGATCAAACAACGTAGAAAAGCACAGGTGAAATATGCTGATGGCGGTGTCGATGCCTTAACTATCGCGCGAAGTGCTCACAGTAATGCGGTCGATTATGTACCGACAACCCTGATATTGATGGCGCTGCTTGAACATAATGGTGCTCAGCTTTGGATGATTCACCTATCTGGTATTGCGTTTGTGGTGGGGCGTGTTTTACATGCGAAAGGGATCTTAGCTGACAGACTGAAAGGGCGAGTCTCAGGCATGAAATTAACCTTTGCTGTCATGGCGATACTCATTGTACTCAACATTGCGTATTTGCCCTTTGAGCGTCTTTGGTGATGGATAGGCTCTGGTGATGAAGTTCGCTGCTCCTCCAGCATGGTCACTGGTATTAACAGGACTGATACTCAACGTATTAGCACTGTTGATGTCGAGTATCGTCTTGGATCGCTTAAGCGGGGATATTGCCGCTTTGTCGGAGCAAAAGGGTGACAATATTTATTCGATTCAATTGGCGTGGAACAGTGTCGAAGCCTTAGAGCGAAAGCGTGAAATGGTGTTACTTCATCTTAGTCAAAGTGGTGGCAAGGCTATAACAGGCAAGATAGGTGAAATGTTACAAGGTCAGTTAAGTGACTGGGTCAGTGAGCCTGTACCTGTAATAAGCCCCAGTACATTGCCAGAGTTAATGATGCTGATTAACCAGACTCAGCAAAGTTATCGCAACCAAATTGATGAACATTACCTAAACAATATTACCCTCAGCGAGAAGATGGTCATTCTGAATGAAAAGATTGCTTGGTATAAGAATATTGGATTGTTTCTGCAGGTATTTGGCTTAGCGTTAATTTTGGCGCGGGATTTAGCTCGAAGGCCAGAATAAAGAAAAAGCGATGGTTTTTAGCCATCGCTTTTTTTGTAGGCGTTACCTAAACAGCCAACGATAGAGCGGTGTTTTCTCAAGGAGTTTAATCAGTAGGAATGTGCCGATGATAGCGCCAGCGAGTACCGACATATCCTTGGTAAATCCGGTGATTTGATAGATGCCAGTGACATTCATCATCACAATGATGATAGGCAAATGGGCGACGTACAAAGGTAAGACATACGTAGATTGACGAGCTAGCCAGCTGCCTTGCCCTAACGTTGGTTTTGCTAGCAACCACATAAAACAGCCTGTGCCCCACAGTACCGTACCAAACAAGAAATCATTGGCATTAAATGGTTGTTCATGCTGGTTGAGGAGTAAAGCTTCGGTGAAATGCATCGCCGCTCCAAGCAAGGCTAACGTTAATGCTTGTTTCGCTGTTGCTCGAATGTTTAGCTGGCGAATCGTAAAGCCAATCGCAAACAATAGCGTGCTAAAGAATGGGCCGTTACGAGTAAATATCGGAGCCCAGAACTCTGTTAAACCTTGGTAGCTGCCAGCTAAAACGCCGTAGACGTAAAGCGCAAAGGCTAGCGGGATCAGCAGATCAAGTTTGTTTAGCTTGGCGAGAAGCGCCGTAATCGCGGCAGCGCACATCAAAGCCGGGATAAACCATAGATGAACTAAACCACCTTCAAATAGAGTATTGAGTGGTGTTTGCGCTAAATAACCCCAATAACCTTGACGTTCGGCAAGGTAGCCGGACTCGGCCACTGTACCTAAATTAAACGGCATAGCGAGACAGATAATGCTCCAGACAATGAAGACACGCAGCAGAGGGGAAAGGTAACGTTTGAGTGTCTCGATAGGCGCATCAACAAGCTTAGGTTGAATCAAATAGCCTGAAATGAGGAAAAACAGCGGCACCGCAAAGCGGGTGGATTGATTAAAGATATAACCAACCCAAGGTAGCTCGTTGAATTGCCAATAGCTGAGGAACATCTGGCAGTGCATTGCAACGATCGCCAGTATTGCGACGACTCGGCCGAGCTCAATGCTTTCAATTTTCTTACTTTCCATAACGACGAACAAAATAAATAAAAGTAGGGGAGGTATAACAGCTTTTGTGTTCTGCTATGTCACTAAAAATCAACTTCTTAGTCAGTAAATTAGTCATTTTGCTCAGTTTGAGAGGCGTGTCATACAGCAACAATATTTACATTTATACCCTCGACAAATTGCTCCTGAATAAAAGCAAAGATTGCAAAAAAGTACGAGTGTGCTAAAACTAGTCATATTACCAATGAGAGAGCTGTATGAGTAAAGGCAAAGTCACCCGAGAAAATATCTTGAACAAGGCATTCGAGTTAGCGAGTGTTAATGGGTTAGAAAGCCTAACGATTGGTGAGTTAGCCAAGCAGTGTGAGATGTCTAAAAGTGGTTTGTTTGCGCACTTTAACTCTAAGGACAACTTGCAAATCTCGGTATTGGAGCATGCTAATCAGATTTTTACTGAGCGAGTGATAGCGCCTGCGAGGTTGAATACTTCAATTTCAATTGAGCAGAAGCTGACGACGTTGCTCGATAACTGGCTAGGCTGGAACCACTCTTTTCAAGGCAGTTGTATGTTCCTTGATGCTTGGAAAGAAACTGGCGCAGAAACACCGCCAACTCAAGTGGTACTGAAAAAAACCATTGAGACTTGGATTGGCTACTTGACCATTCAAGTAGCAAAAGGGGTAGAGAACGGCGAATTTCGAGCTGATCTCGATCCGAAACAGGCGATTTTCGAGTTATACGGCCTGTATTTAAGTGCTCACCTGTTTTATTCCATTCATGGTGAGCAAGCGAGTTATGAGCATTTTTGGCAAGGTGTGAAGCGTCAGATAGCCAGTTGGAAATAATAGAATTTTACTAAGCCAAGCTTGAGTTTGGCTTATTATTTAAATAAAAATAGCACGGTCGTTCGATTTTTTAGTGAGAACAGATCGAGCCCAAAAGGAAAGAACCATGAGTGAGAAGATTTATTTTAATACTTCGCAAAAATTCAGTGTAAAGAAGAGCTTGATTAACTTAACGACTCGACTTCACCACACGATTGCGCCCAAGCATGCGGAAAAGACAGCACGTAAACTACTACTGACTCCGGCGCGGGCTAAGCCAAAGAATGCTGAGCCTACAGGTTTGGTGAAAGGAGAAGTTCAATCCAAAGAAGGCACGCTTAAAACCTATGCGCTCGGTTCTGGTCCGGTATGGGTATTAGCACACGGTTGGTCGGGCAGTGCGAGTCAGTTCTATCCATTGATGCAGCATATCGCCAGCAAAGGGTTTACGGCGCTTGCGTATGATCACCCTGGGCACGGTCAAAGTGGTGGCGTCTATGGCCATATCCCAGCGTTTGTCCAAGGCTTGGAAGCGATTCTAGACAGTGTCGATGAAGTGGCAGGGTTGGTCGCTCACAGTATGGGTTCTGCGTCATCAATTGAGTGTCATCACCAAAAACTCGTCGGCAAGCCTTTCTTATTGATCGCGCCAGTATTGGATTATCTTGAGAACTTGTTTGGTAGTGTTGCCCGTTCTGGGTACTCCATGAAGCTGTTCAATGCGATTGTTTCCGAGATTGAAGAGCAGTATCGTTACCCAATCCAATCGGTTGATCCATACAATAAACTCAAACTTCGCACTGCAGCGACTATTATTGTTCATGATGAAGGGGATAAGTTTGCCAAGTTCTCCGTGTCTGAACGTGCGGCGAGTGAAATGGACAAAGTGAAGCTTGTAGCGACGCAAGGCCAAGGCCACGGGCGAGTAATGAAGTGCTCGGAAGTCATGCAAAGTTTTGATGAATTGATTGCTAATTAATCAAAATCAATATGGGAACTTATCTCGATTATTCATTGGGTTAACAATTATAACCGCATTTATGATGTGGTTAACAAATTCGCAATGAAAAATATTTCTTTGGCGGGCTTGTGTGGGATCATTTGCTATGCCACTAGGCCCTCAATAGGAAATATAATAATGAATCGAAATGATAGTGTCCCTTTACCCAACAATACCCGAGAATGGTTTTTTAACCGCAACAGTATGATTATCCTTGCTGATATCGCTCTGTTTGCGGTTATGTACTTCACTCTACCTTTTGACCCTCAAGTTGTCTTGGGGATCTGTATGCTGACCTTCGTGGCGATCTTGTGGCTTACCGAAGCTCTGCACGTCACCGTAACGGCTATCCTAGTTCCAATCATGGCGGTGTTATTTGGTGTCTTTGATACCCAAACCGCGCTCAATAACTTTGCTAACTCCATCATCTTCCTCTTCTTAGGCGGCTTTGCTCTGGCTGCTGCGATGCACAGACAGGGGCTGGATAAAGTTATCGCTGACAAAGTCTTGGTCATCGCAAAAGGCAAGATGAGTGTGGCGGTGTTTATGCTATTTGGCGTCACCGCGGCGCTGTCGATGTGGATCAGTAATACCGCGACTACGGCAATGATGCTGCCGCTGGTTTTGGGCGTACTAAGTAAAGTGAACTCTGAAAGCGGCCACAAAACTTATGTGTTTGTTCTACTGGGTATTGCTTACAGTGCCAGTATTGGTGGCATTGCGACGATTGTCGGCAGCCCACCTAACGCGATTGCTGCCGCTGAAGTTGGTTTAACCTTTACTGAGTGGATGAGCTTTGGCCTACCAACTGCGATTGTGTTACTCCCTGTCGCGATATTAGTGTTGTTCTTTGTCTTGAAACCAAATCTGAGTGGGCAGTTTGAGCTTAACAATGAAGCGGTTGATTGGGATAAAGGTAAAGTCGTCACCTTAGCTATTTTTGCTACCACAGTCTGTCTTTGGATCTTTAGCAAGCCGATTAATGCAATGCTCGGTGGCTACGCTAAGTTTGATACCGTTGTCGCGCTTGGTGCCATCGTCGCCGTTAACTTTGCGCGAGTCGTGCATTGGAAAGATATTGAGAAAACCGCAGACTGGGGCGTATTACTGCTATTTGGCGGTGGTATCTGTTTAAGTAACGTGCTTAAAGCAACCGGAACCAGTGTATTTCTCGCCAACGCTTTGAGTGAAATGATTGCCCACCTCGGCATCTTCTTCATTATCGCCGTTATTGCTATCTTCGTGGTGTTTTTGACTGAGTTTGCTAGTAACACCGCCAGTGCCGCGCTACTTATCCCTGTATTTGCCAGCGTCGCAGAAGCCTTTGGTATGTCGCCAGTAATTTTATCGGTACTCATTGCTGTGGCAGCGTCTTGTGCCTTCATGCTACCAGTGGCAACACCACCTAATGCGATTGTATTTGGCTCGGGCCACATCAAACAAAGTGAGATGATGCGTGTCGGTATCATCTTGAACCTAGCGTGTATCGGTGCTCTTACGTTTATTGCCCTTACATTCTGGGCGTAACACTAATCTAATCGTCAAACCCTGCCAATGTGGCAGGGTTTTTTATTGTCTGAAAAACTAGGTAGTGGGGTAAAGAACTAACCCTAACGAGGTGTTTTTGTCATTTTGAGTGAGCGCTAGGCCTGACGAATCGATGTATAGCTGTTCTAAGGAATTTAATAACAAAATCACTTTCTTTTGCCATCACATGAGATCTTTATCACGAGATATTTGAGGGGTTCTAGAGGATTTGGTGATATTGGGTCGAGACTAAAATCACAATATATTGTCAGTCAACTGGGTTAATTTGATTTTTGTCGCAAATAAAATCAAATTTTAAAATTCAATTACTATGATCTAAGTATTATTTTGGCTATTGAAAAGTAGTAAAAATAAAATCTGTAATAATCTTACGTATCGTTTCTGTGTTTTAGCGCAATTAATAACACTTGACGAGGTATATTTGTAGATCTTTATCACACTGCGTGCTGGCTTCTCAGTTCTGAGGTTTCCATCAATAATAAACCCAACAACAACGAACACGAACCACTGGGGTTTATTATGCTTTATGACCTTATTGACCACGACCTAATTGATGTCATCAACCACTCTGACTATCAATGGGAAGACGCTGTGAAAGAGACAACGCGCTACCTTCAAGATAAAGGTTATGTTACCGCAGATTACGCCGATGCGATCATCCAATCAACTCACGATAATGGCCCTTATTACGTGCTTTGTCCAGGAATTGCAATGCCTCACGCAAGACCGGAAGCGGGCGTTCTAAAAACAGGCCTTGGCATTCACGTGTTTAAATCTCCAGTCGACTTCGGCTCTGATATGGGCCCAGCTAATGTTTTACTAACGCTTGCTGCGAAAGACTCTGATACTCATATCGAAGTAATTCAAGCGCTTAGCGAAATGTTAGTTGATGAAGAAAATATAGCGAAGCTGTCAGCTTCTGCTTCAAAACAAGAAGTCTTAGATATTATTAAACATTACTAAGACCTAATTCCACTGTTTATGAGCTACACAACAATAACCTTTTGTTAGAAGGAACATAACGTGAGTACAAATGTAAGAGCAAAAGTGCAAGCCTTTGGTGGTCATTTGACTGCCATGGTATTGCCAAATATCGGAGCCTTTATCGCTTGGGGCTTTATTACTGCTTTATTTATCCCAACAGGTTGGATGCCAAACGCTTATTTTGGTGAACTTGTTGGTCCAATGATTACTTATTTATTACCGCTACTAATCGGTTATACCGGTGGTCAGATTGTCGGTGATAAACGTGGTGCGGTTGCTGGTGCAATCGGTACGATGGGTGTGATTGCTGGCGCTGAAATCCCAATGTTTGTCGGTGCAATGATCATGGGCCCTCTAAGTGGCTGGGTGATTATGCAAATCGACAAACGCCTACAAGACAAGATTCCTTCTGGTTTTGAAATGGTGGTGAACAACTTCTCGCTAGGTATTTTCGGCATGATCATGTGTCTGTTTGCTTACGCGATTGTTGGCCCTGCTGTAACTGCGGCAAACCTTTTTGTTAAGTCAGGCATCGAAGCACTTGTTGCGACTGGTTTCCTTCCTTTACTCGCCATTATTAACGAACCAGCAAAAGTTCTGTTCCTGAATAACGCCATTGACCAAGGTATCTACTACCCACTTGGACTACAAGCGGCAGCGGAAACAGGCAAATCTATCTTCTTTATGGTTGCGTCTAACCCAGGTCCTGGTTTAGGTATGCTGTTGGCGTACGCAAAATTTGGCCAAGGTCTAAGTAAAAAATCTGCGCCAAGTGCAATCATCATCCACTTCTTCGGTGGTATCCATGAGCTCTACTTCCCTTACGTGCTAATGAAGCCAATCATGATTGTAGCGATGATCGCAGGTGCAGCGACAGGTATCGCAACGTTCAACCTACTCGATGGTGGTTTGGTTGCAGGTCCAAGTCCAGGTTCAATCTTCTCTTACCTAGCTCTAACGCCTAAAGGCAGCTTCATCGCGACTATCGCAGGTGTGACAACGGCTACCATCGTTTCATTCCTAGTGGCAAGCGCCATCCTGAAAGTGAGCAAGAAAGAAGAGTCAGAAGACGAGTTCGAGCAATCAATCACTGACATGAAAGATATGAAAGCGGAAGGGGCAGTAGCAAAAGCGCCAGCACAGGCAGCGACTCAAGCAACATCAAAAGAGATCAAGTTTGTGGCATTCGCTTGTGATGCAGGCATGGGCTCAAGTGCGATGGGGGCGTCAACCTTCAAGCGTAAACTCGAAAAAGCAGGTTACGACGTCGAAGTGAAGAACTTTGCTATCGAGAAAGTCCCAAGTGATGCAGACGTGGTGGTAACACACGAAAGCTTAGAAAGCCGAGCAGTAAAAGCAACCGGACTGCCAGTCATCACGATTAAGAACTTCCTGCATGACCCAGCGCTAGACAACCTAATGGATACGATTGGTCAACAAGCATAAATTCAAATTTCAGGGGCCAGTCACTGGTCCCACTTTCGGAGATAAAACTATGGTTCAAACAACAGCTGCTGTAATTTGTGGTGAGAAAGATGTTCAACTAAGAACATTCGATCTACCAAAGATTTCTGATGATGAGCTTCTAGTTAAAAATATTTCAAATAGCATCTGCTTATCGACATACAAGGCAGCGCTATTAGGTTCAAAACATAAGCGTGTACCAGAAAATATTGCAGACGTTCCTGTGATGACAGGTCACGAATATGCGGGTGTGATTGTAGAAGTAGGCGCTAACTTACAAGACAAGTTTAAGCCAGGTGAACCCTTTGTACTGCAACCTGCAATGGGCCTTCCGACGGGCTACTCTGCAGGCTACAGCTACGGGACTTTTGGTGGCAACGCAACATACTCAATCATCCCTAAAGTAGCGATCGACTTAGACTGCGTTCTACCGTACAAGAGCTCATACTATGCTAATGCTTCTTTGGCTGAGCCAATGTCTTGTATCATCGGTGCTTTCCATGCGAGCTATCACACCAAGCCATACGTTTATGAGCACGAAATGGGCATCAAAGAGGGCGGTTCTCTTGCTTTATTAGCGTGTGCTGGCCCTATGGGGATTGGCGCAATCGACTATGCGATTAATGGCCCTGTGAAACCAAGCCGAATTGTTGTGACAGATATTGATGAGTCACGTTTAGCGCGTGCAGAAAGCTTGATTCCAGTTTCGAAAGCAGCTGAAAACGGCATTGAACTTCACTACGTGAATACGGCGAAAGTGGCAGACCCAGTGGTTTACTTGAAAGAGCTTAACGGCGGCAATGGCTACGATGACGTGATGGTTTACGCTGCAGTTGCGCAGGTACTAGAGCAAGCAGACGAGCTACTCGGTAACGATGGCTGCCTGAACTTCTTTGCTGGCCCAACAGACAAAAACTTCAAAGTGCCATTTAATTTCTACAACGTGCATTACGAAGCGACGCACATTGTTGGCACGTCAGGCGGCTCGACCGGCGATATGGTTGAATCAATCGAGTTATCGGAAGCGGGCAAAATCAATCCATCGTTTATGCTGACGCACGTTGGCGGCCTAGAAGCCGCGCCACACACGATTTTGAATCAGCTAGATATCCCAGGTGGTAAGAAGCTTATCTATCCACACATAGATTTGCCTTTAACGGCGATTGATGAGTTTCACAAATTGGCAGAGAAAGAGCCGTTTTTTGGCGAGCTAGATAGAATTCTCAAAGAAAATAACTACGTATGGAATGAGTTGGCAGAGCAAGCACTGTTAGAATTTTATGGTGTAAGTTTAACGGCTTAGTCGTCATCTGGTATTGTGGTGGCCGATTGGCTACCACAATCTTTGAGGGATTAACTATTTCAGTGCAAGAAGAATTAGTAGACGAGTTAGAGCGTTGCGAATCAGCAACCTGTTTTATCAAAACGTCTCATAAACTAATCAAAATAGAACTACAGAAACTGCTTCCGAGAGTTTTTGTACAAGATCCTCTCGTTATTGAATATGCGGTAACGCCCCTTTTGAAAGAGGATGGTCCGTTAGTCGAGATTGATGTGGTCTCTAAGCTAATGTTTGCAATGGGCAAGATTTCGATGGAAACCTATGCCGATATTGGTTTGTTTGACCAAATGTATGAGTACGTCCGCCAGCAGCCCGAAGACATCTCCTTTGGTGATGATATGGTGTATGACTTCATTAGCAACCAGTCCAATCTTGCGAAGGCCGAAGGTAGTATCTATTTAGATTCAATCAATCAATTAAAGTTTTCGTCCTTTGATTCCTTTTCTCAGACTCGTTATGAAGCGCTCATTAAAACGGTACTTAAGCTTTGTTGCGAAGGTCTATTGGAAACAGTAGAGAACGAAATACTCAACTAGGGCATTTCGTATGAAAGTAACCTTAAATGTCAGTGGTTTTGAAACAGAAGCCATCTTCCCTGATAAAGATGTCGAGCAAATCCACGAGCCACTGGTACAAAAATTCTCACGCCTATTTCATGAAAAACAGCAGCGCACAGTGATTTTTCTCGCTGCGCCTCCGGGCAGTGGTAAATCGACCCTTGCGGCATTTTGGGAACACCTATCTAAAACCTTGCCTAATGTCGAACCTCTACAGGTATTGCCTTTTGATGGCTTCCACTACCCAAATGAGATTCTTGATAACAACTCGATTGAGAAGGACGGGGAGATGATCACTTTACGTTCCATCAAAGGGGCGTACCAAACCTTTAACTTGACCGCTCTTATCGACAAGCTAAAGCAACTGAAAGTGAAGAACCCGACTTGGCCATATTACGACCGCAACTTACACGATCCGGTTGATGATGCGATTTCAGTCGAGCAAGATATTGTCGTTATTGAGGGTAACTGGTTACTACTCGACGAACCAGTATGGAATGGGCTGAAAGAGTTGGCTGACTTTACGATTTTCATCGACACCGATCCGAAATATCTTGAAGAGAGGCTGGTAAACCGTAAGATCCGAGGTGGCACTTCTCCAGAAGAGGCCCAACGTTTTTATGAGCAGTCTGATTCAAAGAATGTCGAGAAGGTACTAAACCATTCGGTAGAGGCCGATTTGACGCTATACATGAATCAAGATGGTTCATTTGAAATTAACTAACTGAATTTAGGAGGCATGATGGAAATCGTTGTCGACAGCCATACTCATACGATTGCCAGCGGGCATGCTTACAGCACCATCATAGAAAATGCGCAGGCCTCCAAAGCTAAGGGGTTAAAGCTTCTTTGTACGACAGATCATGCTCCAGAAATGCCAGGTGCCCCCCACTACTGGTTTTTCAACAATCAAAGGATCTTGCCCCGCTTTCTTCACGATGTTGGCATTTTGCGCGGCTGTGAAGCCAATACGCTCAATACTGACGGTGATTTAGATTTGCCGCCATCGTCTTACCAACACCTTGATTGGATCATTGCCAGCTTCCATGAGCCGGTATTTGCCCCATCCACTGAAGCAGTGCACACCGAGGCGCTGATCAATGTGATTAAAAAGGGTAAGGCAGATGTGCTAGGGCACTTAGGTAACCCGAACTTCCCGTTTGATATAAAAGCGGTTCTAGAGTGCGCTAAAGAGCACAACGTAGCGATTGAAATCAACAATACCTCGCTGACGGGCAAAAGCCGTAAAGGCAGCGACAGCCGCTGTGCTCAAATCGTTGAGATTGGTAAAGAAGTTGGCGTGTACTTCACGACCGGTTCTGATGCTCATTTTTGTGAGGAAATTGCTCACCTAGATTTAGCCAAAGCGTTGTTAGAGAAGTATGGTGTTGATGAAGAAAAAATCATTTCGACTTCCACATCTAGGTTTTTGAATTTCTTGTTGTTGCGTGGCAAAGAACGCATCGAGGAATTTGCTGAGCTTTACTAAGTACCGTTCCTGATTCATTAAAAGGCCCTAGCAGCGTAATGTTACTAGGGCTTTTTGTTTGTCTAAACCACACTCGGCTGAGAGACAACAAATAGAGCAATTATGGCCAGACTGCCACCAAAGCATCGGTTGATGATGGCGAGCTTCTTTGGTGATTGGATTAGCTGGTTAAGCATAGTGCCGAAATAGGCCCACATAGCCATACCAATCACACCAGTAATGACCATCCCACTGATAATTATTACGGCTTGAATCAGATAGCTTTCATTCGGTGAGATAAACTGCGAAAACACGGTTAAAGAAGCAACCCAACTTTTCGGATTGAGGATTTGCACCAATACCCCTGAGGCAAAGCCAGACTTTTTGACTGTGGTGTTGGTCTCCAACGTAGAATTAGCGATCCCCCACGCCATGTAGAGTAGGTAGGCTGCTCCTAACCATTTCATCACCATGTAAAGCTCAGGATAAAGGCTAAACAGCCCCACTAGACCAACACTAGACCCCACCAACAGAATGATGACTCCGACCGCACAGCCAAACATAAATGGAATGGTGGCACTGAAGCCATAGCGACTCGATAGGCCTAGCAAGGCAATATTCCCCGCTCCAGGGACTATAGAAATAGAAACGGCAAATAGCATAAATGCCATCATGATTTGAGCGCTCATTAAATCTTCCTCAGATAGTTATTATTTTTGATGTGGGATCAGTCTATCGAATCGGCTAGGAATAAAATTGCTAAATGAGTTAAAGTTAAAATCAACTTGAGCAGACTATTTCTATAAACAGTATGAAACAGAAAGAATCCACCAATAATGTTCTAGATGACACTGATTTAACCATTTTGCGACACATCCAAGAAGATGGCAGGATCAGCAACAGTAAGCTGGCTGAAAAGGTTAACTTGAGCGAAACCCCGTGCTGGCGCCGCTGGAAGAAAATGGAAGAAGAAGGCTACATTGAAGGCTACCAAGCCAAGCTCAATCGCAAGAAAATGGGGTATCAGGTTTCTGGTTTCACCTTAGTGACTTTAGGCAGCCATGAGGTAGAAAACACCGAGCCGTTTGAAGATTTTGTTGCTGAAGCAGGCTGGATTCAAATGTGTCACTGCATTGCTGGTGGCGCAGATTACATAGTGCAAGTCGTCGCTAAAGATCTTGATGAATATTTTGATCGCATCAGCTCAATGAGACGAGTTAAAGGCGTAAGCTCGATTCAATCGAATGTATCGGTTAAAGAGATCAAAAGTACCTTTCAGTTGCCGTTGGAGTAACGCGGTCCTATGCAGTTTCTGAAAGGTTGTTCTGAGTTGGTTTTGCCCCATTGTAAGTTACGTGAAGCGTCTGCTTGACCTACTTTTTGTTATGAGTGAAAGTGGCTGAAGATGCCTGTTTTTTTTTAACTTGTTGTTGATATGAAAACTAGTTTAAGTATTCGCACTTACACAAAGCACTTTAGTAGCCATGTTCACGATAGCTATCATCAACTGGTACTGCCTATTCAAGGCAATATTAATATTGATATGGATGGTTTCTTGGGTAAGGTGAGTGTCGGTGAATGCGTGGTGATCCCAAAAGGAATAGCACATGGATTTACTGCTGATGAAGCCGCACGATTCATTGTAGCTGATTATGATCAACTTCCTTCACATTTGATCAGTGAGGAGTTAGCCGTTTTTTCAACCTCTCCCCCTTTGTTGAGCTTTCTTCACTTTGTTGAAAAGCAACTTGAATATCAGGTGGATAATCAAATTGAAGCTTCTATGGTCAATATTTTTACTTTATTGCTGGGACAGCAAGAGTTGTCTCGAACGAGCGATCCACGAATTCGTGCAGTGCAGAACATGATCAGCGACCGGCTAGCCGAGCCTCTAACTATTCAATCGCTTGCTAAGGCTGTATATCTTAGTCCAACCCAGTTCAAGAAGCTTTTTAAAGAAAACATAGGAATGAGTGTGCTCAAATACATTACTGAGCAACGTATGGAAAAGGCTAAGGCACTGCTAACCCATACTGACTTACCTGTGCAGTTAATAGCTGAACGAGTAGGATACAGTGACCTTTCAGCTTTTAGTCGACGTTTTTCCACCAACTATGGAATGTCACCAAGAGCGTTCGCTCGTTCTTGAGTTAGTCTATTTAAGCAACTATTGCGTCCTTTTAGCAAAAACAAAATGTGATTAATCGCCTAAGATTTCTGCCTTGTTATCAGTTCCTCGGTAGAATATTTATGTTGTACAATCGCTATACTTCCTATCAGCTCGGCATTTTCTCGATACTGTTTGCTTCAGTCTTATGGGGGACTACTGGCACAGTCGCTAGTTTAGCTCCAGATATCAGTTCTCTGGCAATAGGTGCTTTTTCAATGGGGGTTGGTGGGCTTTTTCAAGTCGCACTGTCTCGCAAGCAACTTCGACATGATTTCAAAAAGATTCTGAATCATAAGAGGAAATTGACGATTAGTGCAATTGCTTTAGCTGCCTATCCATTAGCATTTTATTCCTCCATGAGGCTGACTGGTGTCGCAATTGGTACCGTGATTTCTATTGCTACAGCACCGTTTTTTGCGGTTTTACTTGAGTGTCTATTTAGCAAAGGTAAAAGCATCACGAAAAAATGGTTGCTAAGCTTCTCTGTCGGAATTGCAGGCATCATGTTGTTAGTTTTCTCAGAGTCATCTGCAACCCATACAGTCAGTAACTTAAGACTGATTGGCATCTTGTTGGGTCTTATGGCGGGTTTATTTTATGCCGTCTATTCGTGGGTTGCTAAAACACTCATTGAACAGGGTGTCGAATCCCAATCGGCTTTAGGCTGTATTTTTGGTTTTGGTTCATTAATTTTGCTCCCAACACTTTTGGTCACTGGCGAAAACCTTTTTGCATCAACAACCAATATTCTGGTAGTTGGCTATATGGCTTTGATTCCAATGGGTTTAGGTTATATTGCTTATGGATTTGGCCTAAGGTTTGTGACCGCAAGCAGTGCAAGTTTGATTACGCTTTTTGAACCTGTTGTAGCAGCAGCTTTAGCTGTGGTGGTGGTTGGCGAGTCGATACCGCTGCTTGGTTGGAGTGGTATCGGTTTAATCCTCATTTGTTTGTTGATTCAAGTAAAAGACAGGTAGCCACCCACGAACAAATACTCATGGATACTATCATGCCTAATTGTTTCCTATGTTAAGCATTAGGCTGACTACTAAAGTGGTTTGATGGCTCTATATCGAGCCGCACCACGAAATTAGACACCTTACCAAGCGATTTTCCAATACCTAGAATTATTCGCATGTTACTAAAGTAGCAAAGTCGCTAACTCAGAAATGTCCAAAACTTAGTTGGCGAAAGTGGGTTAACAAAGGGTATTTAACAGGAAAAAAAACAGGTCGTGCGAACGATTGAGCCAAGATTCACTAGCGGATTTGCAATACCTATAAACTGGTGAACGGTAGATATACTGCTCACCAGTCCATTCTAGTTATAGATACAGCTTCGCAAGCTCATCCCATTTTTTCTTGCCGATAACTTTAGTTAGGTCCGCGATTGAAGATTCAGAAAGGCTGCCATCTTTGTTGTAAGTTAGATTCGGCAATCGCGAATCTAAACTCTCCCTTTTATCCATTAAGCCCTGGTCGAGCGCTTGCCAAAATGCCGGTCCCTTGACGTAGAACAGTGGGTAATATTGGTACTGTTGTTCCTTCGATACAAGGCGACTGGCTTCAAGCAGTCCCGTACTCGCAAATGGAAACTTTTGCTTAAAGTCGTGCCACTGAGCCTGTGGAGTGACAAAGTCATATGGGGTTTTGTCTAGCGACTTGTTCGCGTAGTACTCCGCAATACTTTCTGATGCCCACAGTGGTGAGGTGGTTTCGAGTAAGTGCATGGACTCGTGAGTTGCAATCTTAAGCAGCATTGGCATTTCATCAGCTTCTAATTGACCATTGTTTAAGATGGCGTTAATCAGAATATTATCGCTACCAGCTGCGCCACTGACGCTGCCAGCTTGTTTATTTCGGCTAAAGAAAGTGATATCCCACTGATTCACCGTACTATCAGGAAACAGGCTAATGAGGTAGTTCAACTGGGACTCAAGTGCCGGCTTCCAGTCGTCCATGGTTTGCAAAATTTGCTCGGTATCTGTGGTGACCTTAATCGTTTTGCCATTGATGTCTAGCTCGACAGGCTTAAGACCCCAGATAACAAACAGTGGTGGTTGGTCGGCATCAGGCATCCAACTACATTGCTTGTCTGGAGAGCAGACTTGCGCGGGAATAGGCTCATCATTGTGCGTAGCAAAACGTGGAAGGGAATTAAATTCACTGATAAAACTCCATCCCTTGGTTGGTTCATAACTATCAATTTGTTTCGCGATATCGAAGCCGTCTTGGCCTATCGCAGCCAGCGGCAGTTGCCAAGTGACATGGTCACATTGGATAGGTGTTTGGTACTCAATCGCAGACTGGCTCCCGTTCGCAGTAAGGCAGAATAAAGCTGGCTGTGTGTCGTTGGCGAGAGTTCTTGCTGGCAGAGCGTGGAATGTGTCAAGGGCTTTGGTCTCAACGCTGACGATTACGGCGTCATGGCCAGTAGAAGTCGGTTCGATTTGGTATTTGAGCGTTGGTTCAGCAGAAGCAACAAGTGCCGTAGAGAGCAATAATAGAGACATAGATAGTGGCTACGGGAGATTTGTAATATTGGTTGGAGTAGGGACGCCAACATTAGTTCAATCGAGAGTAGATACACTAATGAACAATACACTAATAAATAAAAACGGACTGGCAATGACCAGTCCGTTTTCTCATTTATGGCTGCTTGGTAAGACTACATCTTCTTAAAGATGATCGACGTGTTGATACCACCAAACGCGAAGTTGTTACTCATTAAGTATTCAACCTCTAGCTCGCGGCCAGTGCCAGTAATGTAGTCTAAGTTGCCACATTGCTCGTCTAGTGACTCTAAGTTGAGTGTTGGGCTAAACCAGCCTGTGTGCATCATCTCTAGGCTTAACCAAGCTTCAATCGCGCCACATGCGCCAAGCGTATGGCCAAAGTAGCTCTTCAATGAACTGATTGGCACTTTACCCAGAGCGTTGGCTGTTGCGTTACTCTCTGCAATGTCACCGCGGTCAGTTGCCGTGCCGTGCGCCGAAACGTAATCGATCTTCTCAGGTTCAATGCCTGCATCTTGCAGTGCCATTTCCATACAGATCTGCATGGTTTCCATTTGCGGTTGAGTGACGTGGGCAGCATCGCAGTTGCTGGCAAAACCGATGATCTCAGCGTAGATCTTCGCACCGCGCGCTTTCGCATGTTCATACTCTTCTAGTACTAGCGTACCGGCACCTTCACCAATCACTAGGCCATCACGGTGGCTGTCATATGGGCGTGGTGTCGATTTTGGTGCTTCGTTCTTTAAGCTGGTCGCAAACAGGGTATCAAATACTGCTGATTCGGTAGGGCAAAGTTCTTCGCCGCCGCCCGCTACCATAACGGTTTGGTAGCCGTGCTTGATCGCTTCATAAGCATAACCAATCGCTTGGCTGCCTGAAGTACATGCGCTGCTGGTTGGAATCACACGACCTTTTAGACCGAAGAATAGGCCAACGTTCACTGCAGTCGTATGCGGCATCATCTGCACGTAAGTAGTGGCGGTAATCGCCTTGGTGGTTTTGTCGTTAAGCATTACGCCGAATGCACCAATCGCATCGGTACTGCCCGTTGATGAGCCGTAGGCAATACCTGTTTGGCCGTTAGTCAGAACATCGTTACCAATCAGTCCTGATTGAATAAGGGCATTTTCAGTTGCCACAGTCGCGAGCTTAGAGACTCGACCCATGCCGCGAACTTGTTTACGTTTGTAATGCTTAGGCAGTTCAAAGTCATCAACAGGCGCGGCCAGTTTGGTGTTTAAGCCGTCATATTGCTCGTAAGATTCCATATATTGGGTGGCATTCTCACAAGCACGAAGCTTAGGCTCTACCGCTTGCCAGTCGTTACCAAATGCGGTCACACCTGACATGCCAGTCACTACTACGCGGCGGCTCATACTAAGCCTCCATTTACCGAGATAACTTGGCGAGTCACATAACCTGCGATGTCTGACATTAGGTAGCTAACAAGGCCTGCCACTTCTTCTGGTTCGCCCATACGACGTAATGGAATTTGCGGCATCGCGTGCTCTTTGACGTGCTCATCAACCATGCCCGTGTCAATCAGACCCGGAGCGACACAGTTAACGGTAATTTTTCGCTTAGCTAGCTCTAGTGCTAATGACTTGGTTGCTCCAATCACGCCTGCTTTTGCGGCACTGTAGTTAGTCTGACCGCGGTTACCCATTAAACCAGAGACAGACGCTAGGGTCACAATTCGACCACCTTTGCGTTTTTGTACCATTGGCATCACACAAGGGTGCAGTACGTTGTAGAAGCTATCTAGGTTGGTATGGATAACACCATCCCACTCTTCTTCCGTCATCGCAGGGAAGGCGGTATCACGGGTAATGCCCGCGTTGTTTACTACGCCGTAGTATGCGCCATGTTGTTCAATATCGGCTTCTAGCTTTTCACGACACTCTTCGCGGTTGCTGATATCGAACCGAATTAGACGGCCACTACCACCATTTTTCTCGATGGTATCTAGGGTGTCTTGGGCACCCTTCATATCGCCCATATAGTGGACAACAATGGTAAATCCATCTGTAGCAAGTTGGGTAGCGATCGCTTTGCCAATCCCTTTACTTGCACCTGTGACTAGTACTTGTCGGGTCATTGTTGACTCCTGATTTTCATTTCTTGTAATTTTTCTTCTGTTGGCACGTATACGTTAAGTTGGCAGCTTGCCATTATTTGTTGTTCGAATTCAATACGTGCTGTGAATACTGCCATTCCGTTATCTTCCATTACTTTTTCAGCAAAAACATCAAGTCGCTGTCCATTTTGGAATGTATCGCAATGAGAAGAGTAACGACGGCTGCCAAGTAGGAAGCCAATCGGTGGCTGCTCGCCTTTTTGTAACGAGTGGTAGCCGGACCAAGCGGCGACCGACTGAGCCATAAATTCAATACCAACGTAAGCAGGTAAAGTTTGCGACTCTTGGTCGAAGAACGGGTTTTTAGCCCCGATCTCTACTTGGCAATGAATGCTGTCTGTCTGAATATCTAGCGCTTCGTCGATCAGAATCATCGGATCGTCATGCGGTAAGAGTTGATCTATTGAAGGGAAGTTAGTCATGGGTGTAACCAAAAATTAGACTAATGTTATTACCACCAAAAGCAAAAGAGTTGCTTAAAATTGCTTTGCCCGCCAGCTTAGTCGGAGCTTCAACCAGAGAAACTTCAATATCATCAGCTTTATCTTGGCAATGCTGAATTGGTAGTTCTAAATCATGTTTTAAAATGTGCCATGCAATGGCGGCTTCAGTAGCGCTCGCTGCGCCAAGAGTGTGGCCAGTAAGAGGTTTGGTTGAACTGACCGGAACTTTTGAGCCAAACAGTCGATAGATGGCTTTGCTTTCCATGCTGTCGTTCAGTGGAGTCGCGGTTCCATGGGCGTTGATATACCCGATGTCATCAGTAGTTAGTCCAGCATCAGTGAGCGCTTTTTGCATCGCCACTTCCGCACCGTTTCCTTCAGGGTGAGGCGCTGAAATATGGTGAGCGTCAGAGCTGTCTCCAGCGCCAAGTAGCGCGACCTGCGCAGGTTCTTTACTGACTAACATCAATGCCGCTGACTCGCCGATATTGATGCCGTCACGATTGGCATTAAATGGTTGGCACAACGTCTGCGACAAGGCTTCAAGGCCGTGAAACCCGTTAAGCGTTAGGCGACAAAGGGTATCAACACCACCGACAATCACCGCATCGACAATACCACTGCGAAGTAAACGCTGAGCGGTAATAAAGACGCGGCCACTCGATGAGCAAGCGGTCGATACTGCGTAGCAAGGCCCTGTGAGGTCAAAGTACTGGGCGATAAACTCGCTGGTATTGCCTAACTCTTGCTTACGGTAGTGATAGCCATTTGGAAACTCGCCAGACTCAATTTGCTGGCTATAAGCTATTTCGCCATCAGAGATGCCAGAGGTGCTGGTGCCGATGACAACAGCAACTCGCGCATGACCAAATTGCTTAATCGCGTGGTGAACTGACTCTTCAATTTGCATTAGTGCAGAGAGAGCGAGTTGGTTATTGCGAGAGTTAAACTCGCTAAGGTGTTGCGGAATGGCGGGTAAAGATTCGCTGACTTGGCCAATCACGGAACAAGCCCCAGTGTTAAGGGTGCTTGTGTCCTTCACCATATTCGATTGGCGCTGACCACTTAGGCATTGGTGGATCTCAGTTGTGTCTGAGCCCATTGCACTATGAAAGCCACAACTTTGAATAAAAATAGGTTTAGAAACGTGTGTTGTCATGGAAGCTACTGCGGTGTCAGTTGTTCTTTTTGATACTGGAGCGTATTCACTTTTATAGTGTAGCCGTCAATGAGATGGTGAAAGAGAATTTCTCCATCTAGCTTCTCAGTATTACCGTATTTTATGTCGATAATTTGAGTGCCATTGCTATCGAAAATCGCTCGAGAGTCTTCTTTATCAATCACTTGCCACCTTACCTTATTTAAAGGGCCTTCCCAAGCAGAAGAGGGCCAGAGAGTGATCATTAGATTAAATAGTACCTGTTCTGGTGCGGGAAGCGCGCTGCCTAATCCGGTTAGAACATCACTGGTTACCGCATCATCTTGATATGTAAGCGACAAGATACGCGTACCCCAAGAAGAAAACCCTGCGAGTACCAATTTGCCTTCACTGACTTGAAGTTGAACGGGCAGTTGCTCTGAGCGCGCGTTGTCATCAATTGTCCAAGTCGCAGTAATCAGTTGGCTCGCATTAAGGTCATAACCAAGAGAGTTAGGCGAGGGCAGGTTAACCATTTGATCCTGCGCGATTTCAACTTGTGGTGTGGTGTCTTTAGGTTTGGTCGCGCAGGCAGCAAGCACACCGCACATCGCGAGTACCGTTAGCGCTTTTGTTATATGAACCAGTTTCACGAGTGCCTCTCTTTTATTGCTAATGGGGATAGCAGCCAAGCGACAAAGATGCCGCTGAGTACAGTGATACCAAAACTATGAATGGCATGTGTCTCACTGAGTGACAGTAAGCCAAACGACAATAGCGTTGTCATAGCCGATAAGGTGATCGCGAGTAATGTACTAGGGCTACGTGCTTTTTCAGCAAAAAACAGGGTGTAGTCGATTCCAATCCCAATAATGAGAATAAGTGCGAGTAAATTGAACAGATTCAGTGTTGATCCAATTGCAGAAGCGGTGGCCAATCCGGCAATACAAGCGATCAGTGACGGAATCAGAATCTTGATCGCATGGGTAAATCCATAGCGCTTGGTCAGCACGCCACCAATGACCAATAAGGCCACGGCGATAAGCTCCATCACCTTGATACGGTAGTCAGCAAACAGAGCAGAGATTTCAGCCGCTTTGTTTAGGTAACTCATATCTGGCTGGTGGGCGACATACTCTTTGACTGTTGCGATATTGTTTAGCTCTTTGAGCAGCACAACACTGGCGACTTTGCCCTCAACGTTACCGACATAGAGAAAACGAACAGGCTCGGAAACGGAGTGAGTCAAATAATCTTGTAGAGAGACTGGCTCAAAGGTTTGAGTTAACTGCGGAACGTCGGTGAGCTTTAACGTGCTGGCTAATGCAGGGCCTTGGTTTCGGTACAAGTCTTTGATCAGCTCATAGTCAGATTTTTGCATTGCCGACGAGCTAATGTATTGCGTGAGGCTTTGAAACCCTTCAATCACACCTTGGTTTTGCCATTGCATTAGTTGGCTATTAAAGGCTTCGAGTTTTTGCAAAAGCTGTTCATCATCATCAGCGGTGACCACCACCATTTGCTGTGATGAGTTTAAGCCACTCAGTTGTGAGATAAAGGTTTCTTGCTGCTTCAATGATTCAGGCATTGCTTGAAGCTGGCGAATATCATCGTCGTATTGAAGGTTAGCCAGCGGAACTAATGCCACAATCAGGCACGCTAGTGGTAGTGCGCGGCGCACCATAGGCTTCGACCACACATTGAGCCAGTGTTGCCAAATAATTTGGCCGGGAAGTGGTCTGGTTTTACTTGGTTTAACGGCAAGGATTGGATACCAAGCTACGACGGTGGCGTAGGCTGCCGCTAAACCAATTGATGAAAATAGCGCTAACTGCTGCAGGCCAGGGAATGGGGCAATCAGCATGCCCATATAGCCAATTAGACTCGTCAGTAGGCCCATCGTGATGGCAGCAAAGATATGCTTTAATCCTTTTTTGCTGTCCCATTGATTACCGGCCGCTAAACGTTCGGTGAGGTAATGAAACGCATAGTCGATGGACACGCCAATTAGGCTTGCACCAAACACTAAGCTAAATAGATGAACGGTGCCAAATAGCCATGTTGTCACCGAGAGTGCGGCAATCAAGCCAATCGTGATCGATAACAATGCCAGTGAAAGAGGGGCAGCACTGCGAAATACGCCGATGATCAAGACGACGACACCGAGCAGCGAAAACAGTCCGATGGTGCTGATTTCCGACTTGGCACTTTGTGTGCCGAATTCTGCGTAGAATAGAACCCCAGTGTGATAAAACTCAACGTGATATTGCTCAGTCAGGGCTTGTTCAATTTGTTGGATGCGACTCACGCCGTTTTGCGCGCTAAGGCTATAGGGAGAGTCTTTGAGTGTTGCAGTGACCAGTACGTACTCATGCCCTTGATAGCTGGTAGAGAGAAAACCATTGTTGAGGGTAAAGGCACTGCTAAGCCGGGTGAGCTGTGATAGGTAGTCGCGAAAAATCAAAAATGGGTCGCTGCTAAGCTCATTGCCTGTGACGCCAGCAAATGGATTATAAATGGCCTGCAATACATGTTGGGTCTGCGCTTGAGGCTGCTGGGTTAAGCGTTGGCGCTGCTCTTCGGTGAGCTGCTGAAAACGGTGTTGGAAATAATAGGCGGCCCAAAGACTTTGTTGCTGTTCATCAACCTGACCGACCACGTCAGTGAATAAGCCGGTATCACTAAGATCTTGAGCTAACTTACCTGCCGCAGCATAACTGTTTTGACTCTCTGGGGCAGTAACCACAAACACGACCTTATCACTAAGGTTATTTGAAACGGCCTCGAAAGCTTGTTCTGCCACTGGGTTTTGCTGATTTTTAGGTAGCAACTTGAGAATGTCGGTTTCAATCGGGGATTGCGCTGACCATAGCCATTGATAGGACAACATGGCTAAGAACAGTCCCACCATTCCTAGCCATGCAATTGCTATTCGTTTACCCATAAACCAAGGATCAGAAGTTGAACTGTTGCTTTTCAACATCGGTTAATCCTTCAGGCTGATGTGTTTGGTTGGTGAAGCTAATTTCGGTTTTATCGCCACGAATCTCTAACAGTTCGAGTTGGTCGATATTGTCACTGCCTGACAGAGTAATGGACGTGAATACCGCATTAAGTGGCGCATTGAGTGGCGTCAGTTCGATTGTCCATTGGTCAGATTCAGTTTTGAACGCAATATCAAACTGCTCTTTGAGCGCTTCTGTATCGCCATGGAAGACAGCAAGGAAAACATGGCTAAAGTAAAACGCCATTGGGTTTTCTTTCGCGGTAATAACTTGTGGCTGTTGACCTGCAAAGGTTTGACGCAGTTTGTCTTGGGTGAGCACTAAACCGACTGGGAAAGGCGTTTCTTGTTGCCACAGCAAACCTTGCTCTTTATTGAGGGTAAAGTTGCCTTCAGAGCTTAATGGTTGTTCAAACATCTCAATATGGCGCTGCTGAACAAAATCCCCTCGTACTGTCTCATGTTGAGAAAGTTGAGTCTGTAGCGACGCCAAATCTGTAACTGATGACCAGGCTAGGGGAGAGATCAAAATTAGCAGTGAAGTCAGACAGCGTTTGATCATGCGACTTTCCCTTCTCGGTGCCATTGCTCGACTTTATCGATAAATACATGCGGTGAGGCGAAACACATCTCTTGTTCCTTGATAGAAACGGCCACTTGAGTGGTGTGTGCTTTACACATGCGTTTGCCTGTTTGAGCATCATAAATGACGTAGTCGACACGTAAGCGGTTTTCCCACTCTGTCAGCTTAGCTGTCACACGGATCTCGTGATTAAACGGGATTGCTTTCACGTACTTTACGCGTGTATCAATGATCGGCCACATATAGCCAGATTCATTCATCGCCAAGTAACCGTAGCCAATCTTGTCCATCATGATACGGCGGGCTTCTTCAAAAAAGCGGAAGTAGTTACCGTGGTATATCACGCCCATAGGATCGGCATCTTGGAAAGAGGTGACCATAGTCACCTCCGATTCAAGAGGAAAAAGGATCTCTTGCTCCATTACGCCTCCGAATAGAGCGACCAGTGACGCTGCTGGATACGCTCGATAAAGTGACGTAAATCGTGCTCAAGTGGACGGTCTTCAATGACAAATTCGAATTCACTCAATACGGCGTCACGAATCATCTTTAAGTTGTCACTCATGTGGTGCTCATCGAGTTCGTTATGACGACGGCGAATTTCTACCGCTTGAATACTCGCTAGCAGTGAAGCCGCTGCTACTTGCTCTGTAAGCTCTAGTACGCGCAGACAGTCACGTGCAGCAATAGTACCCATGCTCACTTTATCTTGGTTATGACATTCCGTTGAACGTGAGAATACGCTCGCTGGCATGGTGTGTTTCAGCGCTTCGGCAGTCCATGCTGAAATGCCAATTTGAACTGCTTTAAAGCCATGGTTGATTGGCTTACGCTCGCCTTCAGCACCGGTTAGGTTAAATGGCAGGCCGTTATTGAACTTGTAATCCATCAACTGTGCCATTTGGCGATCAAGCAGATCGGCAAGGTTAGCAATACCGGTTTTTAGGGTATCCATTGCCATTGCGATGTGACCACCGTAGAAGTGCCCACCATGCAGCACGCGTTCGTTATCACCATCAATGATTGGGTTATCGTTGGCACTGTTCAATTCGTTTTCAATCATTGAACGTAGCCACGGCAGCGAGTCTTGAACCACACCAATTACATGTGGTGCGCAGCGTAGTGAATAACGATCTTGTAAGCGGTCACTGTTGCGTGGTGGACGCTCAGCCTTCAGGTCATCACGCAGCCAAGAAGCAACTTGTTGCTGACCTGGGTGAGGTTTGACTGCAAATAACGCTTCATCAAAGTGGAAGTCATTACCGTGCATACCAACAGAGACCATTGCCGTAATCTTGGTACATAGCTGTGCGAGATATTCAGCACGCTTGTAAGCAAGACAAGCCAGTGCCGTCATTACCGATGTTCCGTTCATCAGTGCTAAGCCTTCTTTTGGCTTAAGGTGAATTGGGTCAATGCCTAGCTCAGCGAACACTTCTGCCGTTGGGCGAGTTTCGCCTTTGTACAATACGTCGCGTTCACCAATCAGCGCAGCAGCTAAGTATGAAAGTGGTGTTAAGTCACCACTTGCACCAACAGAGCCTTCTTGCGGGATACGCGGCGCGATATCTTGGTTAATCAACGTAACAATTTGGTTCAGTAAGTCGTGCGTGACGCCCGATACACCCTGCGCCAATGAGCATAGACGAGTGGCTAATACTGCACGCGCTTGTTCATGAGATAGCACTTCACCAAGACCACAGCCGTGGAAGCGAGTCAGGTGCAATGGCAGCTCATCAACTAAGTTAGGTGGAATAGCAACAGTGCATGAGTCACCGTAACCAGTTGTCACGCCATAGATGACGCCTTCTTCTTTTAGAAGTCGTTCAAGAAAAGCGACACCGCGGTCGATCTTAGCGGTAAACTCTGGTGAGTTGTTGAGATCGGCATTGGCACCTTGAGCAATGGCTACCACATCTTCGATGGTTAAAGCCTGTGCGCCAAACGTAATGGTTTTATTGTTTTGCGTCGTCATCGTGCTGATTACTTAATGTCCAAAAATTGAAAAAATTATACCATTGTAAAGGGGCTTGTAGCGTGTAGTGCTCTAGGCGATTGGCGTAGTTTTGCACCACATCTTGTAGCGCTTTCTGGCGCTCTTTTCTTGGTAATACGAGTTTGTCGCTAAAATGCTCAAAGTAGACGTTGAAGTGAGGTGTCTCACTGGAGTCATCTCTTAAGCCGAATAGCAAATATACTGGGGTTTTTAACACTGAAGCCAACATAAATGGCCCTTGCGGGAAAGGAGCGGGTTTGCCTAAAAAGTCAGCCCATACCGAGCGGCTTTCTTTGCTGGTGGAGGTTCTGTCACCGACGATCACCACCCACTCACCTTGTTCGATCTTTTGTTGCAGTAAAATAGCGGTGTCTGGCCCCATTGAGCTAACCTGAATCAGGTTCAAGTCCGACTTAGGGTTGACTGCTTTCATCACTGTATTGAAACGCTCTGCATGCTCAGTAAACACTAGGGCGTTGATCTTAATATGCTTATGTCGACGACCAAGAGCTCGGCAAAGTTCGATATTGCCAAGGTGCGAGCCAAGCAATAGCACGCCTTGTTTGTTATCAACCATCTCTTGAAACTGATCTTGACCATGGATGGTGAGATTATCCACATTGAAGTCGCCTTTCCATGCGGCAAGCTTATCGATCATGGTATGGCCGAAAGAGAGCAGGTGATGATAGCTGTCTAATGGCTGAGGCAATTCAATCTGCTGCTGAGACGCGTAGCCAGAGAGCTGGGCTAAATAGGTCTCTGAAGCTTGTTTGGCATCTTTACCTGTCAGATGGTAGTAGCGCATGACTAGCTTAAGGATTAGGTTAAATACTTTGCGGCCCAATAAACTGTAGATCGCCAGCATCAGTTTAATGCCGATGATGGTGCCTTGTTCTTGGCGTTTTGACCAGTGAGCATTGGTGGCGGTTCTGCGCTTTCGTGTCAGTAATTTTGGTATTCTTGGCAACATGCCAAAGAACAGCCGCGTATGCATCCAACTGATTTTTACATTGTCCCAAAGTGCATCAAAGTGTGAGATACCGCCTTCAGGGTATATCACGCGCGTTTCAACGAAGTCGATCTCGACATCTTCCCAATACATTCGCACCAAAATCTCGATGTCGAAGTCCATACGCGTGCCGATATCGTATTTATCGAGCACAGCAATGGTGCTTTTTACTGGGTAGGCACGAAAGCCGCACATGCTGTCTTTAATCGCAAAAGAGAGGGTTTCTATCCATACCCAAATATGGGTGGCGTAACGACCGTATAGGCGCGCTTTCGGTACGCTCTCGTCATAGATAGGTTGGCCAGAAATCAAATGCTCTGGGTATTGAGCAGAACGTTCCATCAGCTTTGGCAGTGCTTGGATGTCATGTTGGCCATCGGCATCAATTTGAATCACATGGCTGTAGCCCAGTTGGCTTGCTTGGCGAACGCCCGCCATTACTGCGCCGCCTTTACCTTGGTTCTTTTCTAAGGTAACCAGCGTGACATTGTCTTGCTGCGAAACTTGGTTTAATACCTGTTTGGTTTCCTGATTGCTGCCGTCATCCACAACGATAAAAGGGAGTTTAAAAGAGTCTAGTGAAGACACCACGGCGGCGATGGTACTGCCGTGGTTGTAGCAAGGGATCAGAAAACAGGCTTGGTAATGGCTCACACTATCCACCTAACTTCATCTTGCCAGAAGAGTGAATGACTAGGCGGTCTGATGTCTGAGAGCTGTATTTGAACGCGAGCTTGTGTTTATCTTCGTCCCAAGTGAGTTCAAGAGTTACTACGCTATCTGGTAGGATTGGCTCTTGAAACTTGATCACTTCCATTCCTTTGAAAAGAGGCGGAGTGCCTAAATATTCAATGGCGTAAAACAGCGCCCAATCAATTTGACTGACACCTGGCAAAAGTGGGAAGTGGGTAAAGTGGCCACGAAAATCCAAGATATTAGCATCGACCTTCATGATGATAGTCGCGCTCTTGTTTTCGACGTGCACTTCGGTAATGGTTGGTTTTCTTTGTTCCATTGTTATTTGTCTTTATTGGAATAATTTTGCTATTTCAGTGACTTGTCGTTTCCCTTGGCTATTCAAGGGAATCTCATCCACTAAACGGTACTTTCTTGGAATCGCGATAGGCTCTAACCAATTTCGTAACGCTTTCCTAAGGGCAATCCAAAATTTTCCTTTACCTAGGGCGTCGATCTCTTGATGGCCTTTTTCCGTGAGGACGATAACGGCACATAGAGAGAGTCTACTCTCCTCGGTTTTTGGAATTACGGCGCTCTCCTCAATCCATTCTAGTTGCTCTAGACGTTTTTCGACTTCAACTAGCGAGATGCGCTTTTCTTCAACTTTAACAATTCGGTCAGTACGGCCTTTCAGCTCGAATGAAACCTTATCATGAAAATAACATTCATCGGCAGTTTGATACCACTCTTGGCCGTTGATATGTGGCGAGCGTAATCGTAAACAACGCTCTTCGTTCAACTGGGCTTCAATACCGGGGAACAATTGCCAAGGAGTCGAGGCAGAGAACTGTTGCCTGTATGCGATACCACCCGTTTCTGTGCTGCCAAACACCTCAATAGGCAATTGATTAAACAGCTCTTGACTGTGAATAGCTGCTGAGTTTGCCAGTGGGCCACCAGAAGAGAATACGGCCCTTAGTGGGGTACGTTGGTGTTCTTGAGTTAGGCGTTTTAATAGCGCTGGGCTACTAACTAACACTGTGTCTGGGCTGGCATGGTGAACAATTTGTTCTGGGAACTCGAGGTTTTGCGTCGCAAACGGCCTAGCAGCGCACAAGGGCCATAAAAGGCGGAACAGCAAGCCGTAAATATGTTGGTGAGAGACGGTACTTTCAATTCGAGTCCCATCAATTTGCTCACCCCACAATGACTGCAAAATCGACAGTTCGATATCAAGCTGTTCAAGGCTTTTGCATATCGCTTTTGCTGAGCCGCTAGAGCCAGAAGTAAACAAAGTCACTATCAGGTTTTCTGCAGCTAATGGTTGCCAGTCGAATGAGCATGCTTCAGCGCTTGGTTCAGATTGCTTGCTCACCGATAAAGCAGTAAGCCCGGTTGCAATTGGCACTGCATCATCATGGAGCAATAGATCAAAGTGCTGTTGTAACTCTTTGACTGCTTCAGTTTGGTAGTTTCCTGGAAGGACAAGCGCTTTTTGTGCGTAACAGGCAGCGAAAAAGCCGACCGCAAACAGGTAGCTATTACTAAAGCAGAGAGCGACACGTTGAACGTCTTGCTTGGATAGTGTGTCAGCGTAGTAGGCGACATCATGTTGAAACTCTGCCCAAGTCATCACCTGCTGCTGATCAAAGGCAACCGGTGTTGATGATGCTCGGTGGGCACAGAGTAAGTTCTCAATTGACACAAAGTCAGAAGAAGCGAGTGACATGATGTTTAGTGATCCTTACGAATAAACTGACGAACTACCCATTCGGTTCCCATAAGAGTTCCTGCGAGTAGGTAGCTAATTAGCCCGTTATAAAGCGTCCAAACTTCCAAAGGCTGAAAGCAGGTATAGAGTGCTATCAGCCCATTGATTACGAAGAATGCACACCAAATTGCAGTAACTTTACGGGTGTAAGCTACACCACTTTCTGGCAAATTTGGCTCTTGAAGGCGAGCTAAGCGTTCAATGATGGTTTGTGGTTGTTTGAAACTGGAAGCGAATACAATCAGCATGCATAGATTGACCACGACGGGGTAAAACGTCATCCATCCATGTTGTTTAAACAGGATACTTAGGCCAACCAATGAGATCCCTGTTATCGCGCTGATTTGAACGACAGATTTGAGTTCTTTTAGCTGGGTTCGCTGAACGGAAAACAACCGAACTCCTAAGGCGACGATAAGTACTATCCCCACCAAAGAAATACCAAAACGCTCTATGCCGAAATAGATAGCAAATGGATAAGCAAGCAGAACAACTGCGGACAATGCTGTCAGCAATTGGCGCATTAGGCGTCCTTCAGAAGCTCTGTTACTGCGTTTACTACGTCATCAACTGTGCGAACAGTGCTGAATTCCGCAGGTTTGATTTTTTTGCCAGTTACATTTTGTAGGTGAACCACAAGATCGACAGCGTCGATGCTATCTAGATCAAGGTCTTGGTATAGATGCGCTTCTGGCACAATATCCGCAGCATCAATTTCAAACAATTCTTCAAGTGCGTCTTTCACTTGGTCAAATACTTGTTCTTTGTTTACATCTGTCATGAAAGTACCTACGAATTATTCACTAGTTTGGGCAGAGATATAGTTAGCAAGATTGCTCACTGACGCGAAGTGCTCACGTGTGTTTGAGTCATCAGCATCAATAACAATGTTGTACTTCTTTTTGATCGCCAAACCAAGTTCGAGTGCATCGATAGAATCTAAACCTAAGCCGTCACCGAATAGAGGTGCATCAGTTTCGATATCTTCAATGGTTAAATCTTCTAGATTAAGCGCATCAATGATGAGTTGTTTGATTTCGTTATGTAGTTTTTCCACTTGGACCTGCTTGTAACTATGGATTTTCAGGAAAGAGTGTTTCCGCTAAATGCTGCTGTAAACGGCGAGCCGCTAACGTTGGGGATGTAGTTTGCTTGATAAAAGGCTCAACCTCAACTTTATCCTTAACTTCAACAAGGAAAAAAGGCTTAGTTGGGGGCACTTGATACCACTTTTTCTCTTTTGTGAGAAAACTCGGAGAGACAGTAATATGTACTAGACGCAAATCTCTCTTTGTGCGTACTGCAATTTGTGCAGAACCACGTTGTAATTTTGATTCAACACCAGGGGTTGTTCGTGTTCCTTCAGGGAAAACCAATAATACGTTTCCTTCGTCAAAGCGCTGCTCGCAAATAGATAACAGATCATCGGGAGTTTCATTAGGAATATATCCAGCCGCTTTGACGATATGCTTCATAAATGGGTTAACCCATATTGCGGATTTGACTAAACAATCACAACGCTCGAGTTGAGACGCGATGAGCACGTAATCAATTAAGCTTGGGTGGTTAGCGACAATCAGGCAATTTCGGTCTTGCTTCAAAATATCAGCACCGATGATCTTATAATCAATCGCACCAGTAAATTTCATCGTTTGACAGAAGAAATTAAACGAACGCTGTATTGCTCTTTGGACCTTATATTCCGTTTCTTTTTGTCCTTTGGTCAATAAACGGATGACAGGAATGACAATAAAGCTCAGCACTAAACCGCCAAGGCCAAAAATAGTGAAACAGAAACCAGTTGCGAATACTCGCCAATATTGGTTCACCTTTATCATGAACGTTTCCAGCTCCCTAATTGGCGAGGCGAATCAATCGTCCATTGCTGGTTGTTCGATAAATAGTGACGAATAAACTCTAAACCTTGCGGCAGAGTGGGCGGGTTATATTGAGCACAACTAGAAAAGGAAACAGAGAATTGATCACCGCTTGAAAGCACTAGTCCGAGCCCGTAACCACGGAAGTTTAGAGTCTCAAACGTTGTATACGGCTCTGGTAGCGGTTCATCAAAGTCGACAACCAGTACTTTGTGATCTGGGTGTTCGCTAAGGTACAACCAGGCTTCAAGGATTGCACTTTGGAAAGTGTTTTCGGCCGCTGATATCGACGTTAACGGAATTGGCTTTTTAGTCGCGATAGTTGCAAGGCCTGCAGCAGTGTTATGCACCGATTGAGCAAAAGCCATTGGCGACGCTTCTTCACCCTGAAGTATATCTTTGATTAGTGCTGCGCTACGTTGTAATTCGCCGTGTCGACTGGCAAAGACTAAGTAATCCACCTCATGCTCGTTGAGCAACTCAATCGCCGTTTGTACTGCCAGTTTGGACAAATTACTCATTCTGCGGCGCATCATCGGTGGTATCGCGGAGGTGATCAATTTATCCTCTTCGGGCCACTGTAAACTAATTGCCCAACTTTCCCAATCTTGAGACAGCGAGAATCCGTTAGAATGCGCGAGCCATGAATCGATATTAAATGAAATGTTTTGAACTGATATTGGCATAAGAGATTGAATTGTTGTGTTTACAGCGAAATACTATTACTGACCTACAAACCTAATAAGGAACTATTAATATGTCACCATTTAAGTTATTCAGCTCACTATTGCTTGCTTTATTACTTGTTGGTTGTGGCCGTGTTCAGCCAGTAATGAATGTTGAGGATACTCCAGTTGGATATAATCTTCAAAGTAAACAAGTTAAGATGGCTATTATGCAAGCAGCCACTAACCGTGGTTGGATTGTTGAAGAAGTTGCTTCAGGTGAGCTTAATGCAAAACTTCATGTTCGCTCGCATTATGCTGAAGTAAAAATCCCATTTAATTCTAAGTTTTACTCCATTCTTTATCTCAACTCAGATAATTTAAAAGCAGAAGATGGCAAAATCCATCGTAACTACAATCGTTGGGTCAATAACCTGAATGTAGATATTAAACGTCAGCTGACTTTGATTGCAGCTGCTCAGTAATTACATAGAAGATAAATAGTTAGGTTTTTCGTGCTAGACAAAAATAAAGATCGATTTAACGCTTTACAAGCAAAGACAGAAGCTCAGAAGCTTTCATTTGCACCCATTGTATTTCATACCGCGAGAACGTTACGTGATATTGGTGTGTTGAAGGCATTAGATAGCGCAGGTAGCCAAGGCTTATCTGCTGAAACAATCGCGCAGCAAACGGGGATCTCGGAATATGGCGTGAAAGTGCTTCTGGACATGGCGATCAGTGCGGATATCGTTTTATGGGAAAAGCCTAACTATTCCTTAGCCAATTTAGGCTATTTTATTCTTCATGACGGCATGACCAACGCCAACATGGATTTCACCGCTGATGTTTGTTACGCAGCGATGATGCATTTAACAGAATCTATCGTTGAAGGTAAGCCTGCGGGCCTTAAGGAGCTTGGTGAGTGGGAGACTATCTACCAAGGATTGTCCAAACTGCCTGAACAAGCAAAACAGAGCTGGTTTAAATTTGACCACTTCTATTCAGACCGTTCATTCCCAATTTTACTGGAAGAAGTATTCAAATCTAAGCCAAAAACCTTGGTTGATATCGGTGGCAACACCGGCAAATGGGCAATGCAATGTTGTAACCATGATGCTGATGTTGCGATCACTATTGTTGATTTGCCGCAGCAGCTCGAAATGGCGATGGCCAATGCTGAAAAAAATGGCTTTACTGATCGCGTGACACCGTTTCCTGCCAATATGCTTGATAAGCAACAAACTTTGCCAGAGCATGCTGATGTATGGTGGATGAGTCAGTTCCTAGACTGTTTTTCGCCAATGGAAATTTTAAGTATCTTGAAGCGTGTTAAAAATCAGCTGCGTAGCGGTGACTCCGTTTACATTCTTGAGCTGTTTTGGGATGCGCAAAAGTATGATGCGGCGTCTTACAGCCTTAACGCAACGTCGCTGTACTTCACCTGTCTTGCGAATGGTAATAGCCGTTTCTATCGTAGCGATGATTTTCTTGAGATTATTGAAGCCGCAGGATTAATGGTTGAAGAGAGAACCGATAATATCGGTCTAGGCCACACATTATTAAAATTAAAAGCCCAGTAATCGGATAATTGTCCGTGAGCAATATGATTAGTCGTTATGCATAAAGAAATTACCCAAGTTTTAGTTGTCGGAGCAGGGCCGTCAGGCTCTACCGTTTCTGCGTTACTTCACGCACAAAATATTAAAGTCACTGTGATTGAAAAGGCACAGTTTCCCCGCTTTTCGATCGGCGAAAGCCTGTTACCTGCATGTATGGAAGTCGTTGAACAAGCAGGAATGTTAGATGCTGTTAATCAAGCAGGTTTTCAGTACAAAGATGGCGCAGCATTTAGACGCGAAGGGGTGTACACCCAGTTTAACTTTACAGACAAGTTTACTTCGGGCCCGGGGACCACTTTCCAAGTTCAACGTGGGTCGTTTGATAAAGTACTGGCAGATAGCGCATCAGACCAAGGTGTTGAGATTCGCTATCAACATGAGCTCTTAGAGATGGAGTTCGTCGGTGAGCGTTCGCTGCTGACAGTGAACGATGAAAACGGTAACCCATATCAAATTGAAGCAGATTATGTTCTAGATGCTAGTGGTTTTGGCCGAGTGTTGCCGCGCATGTTGAATCTTGAAGAGCCTTCATGTTTACCACCGCGTAAAGCGATCTTCACTCACATTGTCGATAACATCGATGCGGGAGATGACCAATATGATCGCAACAAGATTCTTATCTCGGTTCACCCTGATAACCATGATGTTTGGTATTGGTTGATTCCTTTCTCGAATGGCATCTGTTCGTTCGGTATTGTTGGTGAGCCGGAGTTCTTCGACAACTACCCAGACGATAAGATTGAAGCAATCAAGCAGTTAGCCAGTGAAGAAGCGGGTCTACAGCAACTACTTGCTAATGCTGAGCACCCAAACCCTGCTGGTGAGCTTGGCGGTTACTCTGCCAATGTTAAACACCTTGCCACGTCGCACTATGCACTGCTGGGCAACGCGGGTGAGTTTCTTGACCCTGTATTCTCTTCGGGCGTGACGATTGCAATGAAGTCTGCGCAATATGCGGCAGAGTGTGTAGTTCGTCAGCTAAACGGTGAAAAGGTCGACTGGCAGCAGGATTACGCTGCGCCGCTAATGGTTGGCGTAAACACATTTAGAACTTACGTTGAAGGCTGGTACAACGGTACATTGCAAGATGTAATCTTTTACCAAAAGCCTAATCCGAGAATTAAGCAGATGATCAGCTCGATTCTTGCGGGATACGCTTGGGATACTGAGAATCCTTACGTGAAGAACAGCTTACAGCGACTGCAGACTTTAGCCGAAGTCGTTCGCGCGGAATAACTGGTTGAGGTTTGATTTATCTCAAGGGTTGAGATAGCGAAACGCATGTCTATTGCTCATACTTTAAACATATGAGTAAGGAGTGTGTGATATGAAAAACGAACTCGACCCGGGAAAAATCTTGCAGGCGTATGAAACTGTCATGGCGAATGGTTCGCCCACCGAGCATGGCAAGATGTATGAAGGCGTTGAAGCGTTCTCAGATTATGATGGCTATAACGTCTACATGCGCGGTAACGGTGTCGAACTCAAGGTAGGTTTCCACAACACTTACCACTTAGAGTACGACCAAGAACATCTGCGCGACAGTTTTCTTAAGAAAGTCGCCTTACTGGCCAAATAATTTAAGCCCGCTAATTTTAGCGGGCTTTTTATTTGTAGGGTAATCAGCTTATCAACGCCAAACGCCCCACTCACCGGTCGTGCCAGGCTCGTCGCCTGTCGTCCACCATTGTGCAGTCCACTCTTTACCATTGTGGGTGACGACGTCTCCCTCGTTATAGACAGCGTTTTGGTCCCATAGATTGACAGGATCGACAGGCGGTGTCTCCCCTTTAATCAGAGACAGGGCGTAGCTATATGAGTTGTCTGGTGCGAACACTTGGTTGGAAGCGATGTTGCTAGTATCAAACATATAGTGATTCATTTCTTGATGCCAAATCCCAACATACCAATCGCCAGTTTGTTGAGCGTTAAACTGGTCGGCCATTTCTGCTGGCCAAGTTTGAGTATTGGTGGCTGAAATAGGCAGAGTTAGGTCAACGATCTCGTTACCAGTGGCGTCAAATGTGCGGAAACGGATAGTGTCTCCTGTTTCTACTGGCCCAAAGCCTTGTGGAACAAAGTATCCAAGTGATGTGAGGTTGTTGTTAGGGTCGGTGGGTTCACCTGGGCCAGTTGGAGGCGTTGTTCCTGAAGAAGAGAAAGTGATGTCACTACAGTTGTAAAAGCCTTCACCTGCCACATCAATTCGTTGCCAGCGAGTATAGAGGATGGCATCACCAGACCGATCGGCTGGGAAGGTGACTTTCATGCGGTAACGTTTTTCTGCATCTACGGCAATATCACCTGCGGTATCAATCAACTCCAGATCATCCCACTTGAGTGGTTTTGAAAAGTCGTGGTTAGGTTTGGTTAAATAGAATTCCCAGTATGATGGATTATGAGGCGCTTTGCCAAAGAAGACAAAATCAATCTGATTGTTCTCGTCTAAAGCAATATTGGAGCGCTGCCAGTGTGGTGAGGCAATGCTTAGTCCTTTCTTCGCTGCGTCACCCGCCGAGCACAGTTGACCATCAGGTACAATGGCTTTCACATGTGCCATATCTCGATAGTTAGGGACATTCGCCGCGGTTTCACTACGTTGCACAAATGGATAAGCACCAGACATATCGAAAGCGGCCTGACAAGCTTGGTTTGGGATCTCGTTGGTCCAAAATCCGCCATCTTCATAACAAATATTTTGACGAGCATTTGGATATTCAACCCAGCCATGAGCGGCAACGTTAAATGAACTCAGCGCGGCAATAGTGCTTGCTGCAAGGAGTGGGGTGATGACTTTGACTTTCATTATTCATCCTTAAATTAGACTGATAAAGTATGCAAATGAGAACTGTTAAGTTATTTGCATATTAAATCTAGCTATGTGGATAAGATTTAATCAAAGCAATGAGGACAGGGATTGTAAGAGTAAAAGACGCCTCCAAACAATTTTGTAGAGTGATGGAATGGTTATAAGACTCTTTCGAGTGACTTCAAAAGTTACCACGTAAGAAAAAGCCCCTGATATTAGCATTGCCAGTATCAGGGGCTCAGATGTTAATCTTCTTCTACCAAGCTCACGTCATCTGAATAGTCTTCGATGCTGCTAGCATCAGGCTTAGTACGACCATTTAGTGTGTGGAAACGCTTGCGACCACGAGCCAGTTGAACATACTTTAGCCATACGCGTTCTAGTTTTGACTTCGCTTTACCTGGGTGAACCAGTACTTTAACGAAGTGTTTTTCTTCCGCATTTTCTGGTTGCAGTTCACCAGACTCCAAACCAAGCATGGTGTCACCATAAAGGGTTAGGATTTCTTCCTCTACAAGCGTAAAATCACCCGACTTGGCGAAGCCTCGTGGGAATTTAGTGTTGTCGTAAAAACGTTTTTTGCCATGACGAAATTGAGTGTCTGACATTTTGGTAGCCTCTATAAATACCTACATGGGGAACTAGAGCGAAAAGTAGGCGGAAAATTCATAAAAGAAAAACAAAACCTTTTTATCTTAACTATTGAATAGTTTTATTAAATTTAGATAACACTTTAGTGATTGAAAGATTATAAAGTTTCACCGTACTTGCTAACCTTACAAGATTGTCGGTAGAGGTAACCCAATGGACGTAAAAGTCTTCAGAACGTTTTTAGAGCTGGCTCAAGTCAGACATTTTGGCAAAGCTGCAGAAAACCTATACATCACCCAAGCGGCGGTGAGTGCCCGTATTAAACAGCTAGAGAGCTACTTTGATACTCAGCTGTTCATTCGTGATCGTAACAACATCAAATTGACCTCATCCGGTGAAAGACTCATTGGCTATGCTGAAGTCATGGTGAGTACCTTGCAGCAAGCTAAGCTAGAGCTCTCTCTAGAAAGCGGCAAAGCATTACAACTGACCTTAGGCGGTACCCCAAGTGTATGGGATGCCTACTTACAAAACTGTCTAAGTTTAGTGACTGACCAGTTTGAAGGTTATGGCTTTATGGCGGAGATCATGGGCCGTGAAGTGCTTAATCGCCAACTGCAAGAACGTACGTTAGACATGGCGTTTGCGTTTGACCAGATTAAAGCGGATGAACTCAACTGCAAAAAAGTGGCTGACGTGGTGCTGATTTTGGTTTCGACCCAAGAAGATGCGTTAGAGACTGTGTTTGAAGACAAGTACGTGTATGTGGATTGGGGTACCAAGTTTGGCTCTGAACATGCTGAGCGTCACCCTAAGATTCCAGCGCCTTATCTGCGTACATCAACTGCACGTATCGCCCTAGACTTCATCCTTGAGAAGGGAGGAAGTGCTTACTTACCTGCATCTTTAGTTGAACCATTCTTAGCTAGTGGGCAACTGTTTAAAGTACAAGGGGTTGAAGATTGGTATCGCCCAATCTACCTCAGCTACCGTAAGGCAAGCACCTCGGTTGAAGCGATCAAACAGGTCGAAGAGCTCGTTAAGACTATCGACCCAGTAACCGCTTACAGTCTACAGCAGATGGCCGATCTACCTGTTGATGACGAATAACTAATAACGCATAAAAAAGCCTCGGTATTCCGAGGCTTTTTTGTAATATCTTTTGGTCTATAGACTCATTAAGCTTTCAATCGATTCCTCAATGCTCATTTCGTGGTAGGAACGTATAGAATGACCATCAGAAGCGTCAATCAATATACGATCAATGTTGGTGGGACCGTGCTGGTCAATTATACCCAGTGTTTGTTCAACATCATCACACGTCATGGTGAGATTATCTTTAAGCACAACAGTGCAAGAGTGCAGGTTCATAGCCAACTTCCTTATTATTTATTTGTCTGCACTGTTAATCCTAGAAGAAGAATATCCATTGGCAAATGCACTTTAGTTCCGAAAGTGGCTAGTATTTAGCTGTTGAGGCTTTAAACTTTAGATAACAGTTTGAAGAATCTTAGGAATATGATGGAAAACGGATTTACCTCTTTGACGCAAAAAGATTGTCATATTGCTCGGATGGCGCGAGATAGACGCTTTGATGGCCGTTTTTATGTGGCAGTAAAAACGACGGGTATCTTCTGTCGACCTATCTGTCCAGCCAACTTACCTAAGGAAGAGAATGTCGAATATTACCTTGATAAAGCACAAGCTTTGCAGGCAGGGTATCGACCTTGTCTACGTTGCAGGCCAGATAGCGCGCCAAGTTCTTGGGCTTGGAAAGGCGTCGAGGCTACCTTTCAAAGAGCCGTCAAGTTGATCGAGCAAGGTGCTTTAACTCATTCTTCGTTGACTGACCTATCCGAACGTTTAGGTATTTCCGATCGATACCTACGTAAACTTTTTAACCAGCACATTGGTATGTCACCTAAGCAGTATGCAATTTGTTATCAGTTAATGTTTGCCAAGCAATTGCTGCACACAACGAAACTGACGATTACAGATATTGCTCTTGCGAGTGGCTTTAACAGTGTTCGCCGTTTTAACGATGCATTTAAGCAGACGTTAAAGCTTGCACCGAGTCAGATACGTAAAGATACCAATCTTGATAATCGTGTGAACCACGTTGATTTGGCGTATCGAGGAGCGTTTGATTGGCAGCATACGCTCGACTTCTACCAATTGAGGTCGATTGAGGGGTTAGAGCGAGTAACGTCGGATTCCTATCAACGATATATACAAATTGAAGATTGCCGTGGGTGGTTTTCTATTTCTAACCCAAAATCGGGTGTAATGAGAATTGAATTCAAATTGGATGATATGACCAAGCTACGTGAACTGATCAACCAAGTTCGCCGTATGTTTGATTTAGACAGTGACGTTTTGCAAATTGAGTCTCATCTTAGTTCTATTGAGCCTCAATTGATTAAGCATTCTGGAATTCGTATTCCCGGAGTGTGGAGCCCATGGGAAGCAGGCGTAAGAGCCATTTTAGGTCAGCAAGTCTCGATTAAAGCAGCGATTGGTCAATTGAACTTTCTCACCCAGACACTTCAGCCAAATGGTGTGATGCACTTTCCGACACCACAAGAGATCAGTCAAGCGGACCTGTCGTTTTTGAAAATGCCGCAGAGCCGAAAAGAAACATTGGCAAGGTTTGCCTCTTATATGGTGGAACATTACGATGAGCCAGTGGAGAATTGGCTCAATTTGAAGGGGATTGGCCCGTGGACCGTGAATTACGCGCGTTTAAGGGGCAAGAGTGAACCTAACTGCTTTCTTGATAGCGACCTTGTAGTGAAAAAAGCCTGTCAGAATTTTACTCATTTAACCCCCGAGACGGTTTCTCCTTGGGGAAGCTATGCGACATTTCATTGTTGGAGCCACGCATGAATAAATTTTATACTACTTATACATCACCTTTAGGTGTAATGACGCTACAAGCTAATGATGATGGCATGCTTGGTGCATGGTTTGAAACACAGACAACACAACCAGAGAATCTCGGTGAGTATGTAGAAGATCACCCGATATTGGGTGATGTGATCACTCAACTGGATGAATATTTTTCTGGTCAGCGTAAAATATTTAATATACCTTTAGCAGCAAACGGAACGGGGTTCCAAAAAAAGGTTTGGCAGGCATTAACCACCATTCCTTATGGACAAACGTGGAGCTATCAAGATTTAGCTAATGCGATTGGTAATCCAAAAGCCGTAAGAGCTGTTGGCTTGGCAAATGGGAAAAATCCTGTTTCTATTGTTGTTCCTTGCCATCGTGTTATTGGCAAAAATGGTAAGCTAACAGGCTATGCCGGTGGAGTTGAGCGAAAAGCTCAACTTTTAGAGTTGGAAAGACGAGGTAACGAATGAGAATTAAGCATTGGAATACAAGGCTTGGTGTTGTTGGCATCTTGTTCACTGCTTTACTTGGCTGCTCAGAAGAGAAGGCTGAGAGAATTCTCAATAAACAAACCTACTCATTTATTGGGGTTTATGAAAATCAACACAACGGTGATTTGCTCAAGTTTAGTGACGCGAAAATAATGGTTATTAAAGAAAAGGGTGAAACTTATACCAAGCCTTTTGAAGTCGATGGAGATAATTTGATTATCCAGATGCGCAATAACTCTAAAGAGAAACGTGATGATATCGTGATGCGCATTCACGGCGACAATGAGCTTTTAACCTGTAGTGTTTGCGCTAAATATCAACTCTCTAGTACTTGGCTGAAGCGCCTCGACTGACTCGATAGGTTATATACAAAAAGAGCTGCATTTACGCAGCTCTTTTTGTTTTGAGGATATTTAATCTTCTAGCTAAAGAGGGCGGAGTTCATCATTAGGTGGACTGCAATACTCGCTACATAACCAACAGCGATCACAGGCATCCATTTTAGGTGACCGAAGAAGGTGTATTTGCCGTGTGCAGCCCCCATCAACGCCACGCCTGCGGCTGAACCAATCGAGAGTAAGCTACCACCTACACCCGCGGTCAGTGTTACTAGTAACCAGTTACCCATGTCCATTGCTGGTTCCATGGTTAATACAGCGAACATCACTGGAATGTTATCGACAATTGCGGAGAGGATTCCTACCATGACGTTGGCCCAAATCGGATCCCATTGGGTATACATCACCTCTGAGATAAGGCCTAGATAGCCAAGCAAACTGAGGCCACCGACACACATTACGACGCCATAGAAGAATAAAAGCGTATCCCACTCGGCATGAGAGACTCGTCTAAATACATCAAATGGAACAACAGAGCCTAGACGTTTCAAAGCGTGGTCGTCTCGATTCTCGATGGCAATGGCTGCTTTTTTATGTAGCGAGGCTTTGAGGGTTCTGCGCAGGAAAAAACCAAAGAACTGCAAATACGCGAGACCCATCATCATGCCAATCACTGGAGGGAAATGAAGTACTGCATGGAAAGCAACCGCTGTTGCGATGGTAAGAATAAACAGGGCGACGATACGTCGTGCACCACGCTTAAGCTCGACATGCTGGTGGACGACATTTGGGCTGGTGTTTGGAACAAAAAACGACATGATTAACGCAGGAAGTACGTAATTGACCACAGAAGGGACAAACAGTGGCATAAATTCAGCAAATGAAACATGCCCAGCCTGCCAAACCATTAAGGTCGTGATGTCACCAAATGGGCTAAATGCACCGCCTGCGTTCGCAGCCACCACAATGTTGATACAGGCAAGGTTGATAAAGCGAGGGTTATCTCCCCCGACCTTCATGACTACAGCACACATCAATAGGGCAGTGGTGAGGTTATCGGCGATTGGCGAAATAAAGAAGGCTAAAATACCGGTTAACCAGAATAGGGTTTTGAAGTTAAACCCTTTGCCGACCATCCACGCTTGCAGGGCATCAAAAAGGCGCCTTTCCTCCATCGCGCTGATATAGGTCATCGCAACCAAGAGGAATAGCAGTAATTCAGCGTATTCGAGTAAGTTGTGTTCAAGTGCGGCTTTTGCGACTTCAATTTGGTCATACTGAGAGTAGACATAACCAATCATCGCCCAAATCACACCTGCAGCAAGCAACACGGGCTTTGACTTACGCAACTGCAAATACTCTTCAAGCATTACAAGGGCATAGGCAATGGCGAAGATGATCAGTGCGGCGTAGCCGATCGTTGATTCAGTTAATGGGAGGGTTTGGTTTGAGTTAGTGGCGGCAAAGCTAGATATGGGCAGTAGAAAAAGGGCAACAACAAAAATGAACCACGGCATTTTCATACTTTCACTCCTTGAAAGTTCTTGGAAAGTTATTGTTTTTATGGTGAATCCATTTTAGAGAGGAATTGATTATCGGTATGTGAGGTAGGTTCGATCTGTTCGAATTGTCACCGATTAATTAACTGATTATGACTAAAGTATAAATCTTTTTGATATGCAATGTTGATTTTTATGGTTGGGTTGATGTTCTGTTTATGGTGCTAATCACAAAATATGATAGTAGATGAAAAGTCATTAATAGTTTGTATCACTATTTGATTCCGATCATCACTGTAGCAATGACTTTGAATCAAGATCCTATGTGTTCTGTTCCACATAAGAAAACATAGGTGAATTATGTCCGATCCAACTCAAAAAGAGCGCAAAGTTACGTGGGGGTGCTACGTTGCCCTAGCGTTTGCGGTGGTATTCTTCTCAGGCTTAATGAAGTCAAATGACTGGTATGGTGTGCTCGACTTTACAACACTAAATGGCTCATTTGGTAAAGTCGCGTATGACGTAAAAGAGACTGCAGAAGGTGTCGAAGCGGCGACGACCTCCTTACGCGGTAAAGGCGGCAGCGGCGCTCGTGATGGCTTTATCTTTGCGTTAACTCTAATCCCAACGGTTATGTTCGCATTGGGTGTGATCAACGTACTTGAGCATTACGGTGCACTAGATGCTGCGCGTAAGCTTTTAACTCCTCTACTTCGTCCACTAATGGGTATTCCTGGCAGTTCAGGTCTTGCTCTTATTGCTTCATTGCAAAGTACCGATGCCGGTGCAGCAATGACCCGTCAGTTAAAAGACGAAGGGCGATTAACAAAACGTGAAACCGATGTGTTCACCATGTTCCAGTTCACTGCCGGTGCCACCATCGTTAACTTCTTCTCATCGGGTGCAGTGCTATTTACTCTGACTTTAGCCGACGGTTCTCTAGCGGTGACGTCATCAATTGGCTTAGCGGTAGCAATTATGTTTGTGTTTAAGTTTGTTGGTGCAAACCTATTCCGTATCTACCTAAACCTAACGGAAGGTAAAGCGGATAAAGAAGACAAAGAGACTGAGAACCTAAAAGAGGAGGCGGCATAATGAGCGAAGTTAAAGCAAGAAAACCTATGGTAACGGACATTTTCGTTGAAGGTGCCAAAAAAGGCTGGGTGATAGCAACGACCTCTACGGTTCCTAACGTACTGATGGCATTTGTGATCATCAAAGCACTGCAAATTACTGGTGCATTGGATGCAATGGGTACAATCTTTTCACCTATCATGGCGGTATTTGGCTTGCCAGGTGAAGCGGCAGCAGTATTGATTGGTGCATGGATGTCGATGGGCGGCGCGGTTGGCGTTGTTATTACCCTGTTTGACCAAGGCATTCTTAATGGTGCGCACATTGCTATTTTGGCACCTGCTATCTACCTAATGGGTTCTCAAGTTCAGTACATGGGGCGAATCATGGGCCCAATCGGCACCGAAGGTCGCTACATCCCAGTGATGATTGCAATTTCAGTGCTTAACGCATTCGGCGCAATGCTTGTCATGAACCTATTCGTTTAAGGTAACGTTATGAACTTTTCATTGAATGACTATTTAGCAGAGCTTCGTCCACTGATTGACGTTGATTGCGGTACTTATACTGTCGATGGTATTAAATTTATCGCTGATCAGTTTGAAGCCAAATTTGCTGAGCTAGCAGGCTGGCAGGTGAAGCGTATTGATTGCGCTAAAGCGGGTGTTGGCTTAGAGATTCGTAACAAGCCTGAAGCAGAGCAAATTGATGTGATGCTAATTGGTCATATGGATACCGTTTTCCCTGTTGGTACGGCGGAATTGCGCCCTATGACTACTGACGCTGAAAAAGCATATGGTCCAGGTGTGTCAGATATGAAGTCTGGCTTGCTGAATGTGGTTTATGCGATGCGAAATCTTGATCAAGCGGCACTGGATAAACTGTCTATCTGTATTTGTATGAATCCAGATGAGGAGACGGGCTCGCTCGATTCGGTCGATTGGATTCAAGCAACGGCTAAGCAAGCGAAAAACGTTTTGGTTGCAGAAGCAGCACGTGCAGATGGTGGCTTAGTCAAAGCGCGTAAGGGTATGGCGCGCTACAAGCTTACCTTTAGCGGTGTGGCGGCTCATGCGGGTAATGAACCAGAAAATGGCCGCAGTGCGATCACTGAAATGGCCAACTGGATCATTGCGGTGAACGCGATGACTAACTTTGAATCAGGTACCACGCTGAACGTTGGTATTGTTTCTGGTGGCGCAGGGGCAAACATTGTTCCTGAACATGCAGAAGCGATCGTCGACGTGCGATTCTGGAGCAATGCTGAGTATGATGACGTTGACACAGAGTTGAATGGCCTCACTCAACGTCCATTTATTGATGGTGTCTCAGTCCAACTAGAGCGTGAAGCGTACAAGCCTTCCATGGTGCCAAGTGAGCAGACTGAATCTTTAATGGCGCTAGTCGAGGAAGCGGCAGATGAGTTATCCATCGACATTAACTGGAAAGAAGTTGGCGGTGGCTCAGACGCGAACAATACGGCTATTTTAGGTGTACCAACGCTTGATGGGTTAGGGCCTATTGGGGCGGGTTTCCACAGTGACCAAGAGTACTTATTACTTGAGTCGATTGAGCCTCGTATCAAGATGCTGATGCGAGTGCTAGAAAAGCTCGCTAAGTAACTCCTCCCTCCACACAAAAAATAAAAAAATCCTCAAGTGAAAGCTTGGGGATTTTTTATTGAAATGCGTTGGTTAATCTCAGGTTCATGTTTACATCGGTAAAATCTTTGTCATCAATGGGAAATTTGGAGGCTAAGATGGACTCAACTTCGACTCTAAAAGCAATGTCAGACCAAACCGCTCAAGCGCCAGATGAAAAAACCTTTTGGACAAAGATGAAAGGTTCTGTGAAAAAAGCAGGTGAAGAGTTAGCCGTTATGGGCATTAAATCATGGCTTGCGATGACTGACTCTGAGACATCGGTAAAACATAAAGCGGTTCTTGGTGGGGCATTGGCCTACTTTGTATTACCTACCGATATGGTGCCAGATGTGATTGCTGGTGTGGGTTTTACCGATGATATGGCTGCTTTAACGTTAGCCGCAAATTCGGTCGGAAGTGCAATCAAACCAGAGCATGAAGATCAAGCCAGAGAAAAGCTTAGTTCGCTTAATTAATAATGCTTTGGAAAAGAAAAGCCCCCACTGTTTCCAGTGAGGGCTTTTGGCAATCTAGCTTATAAATATTTAAGCTTCAGAGCGCTTTAAGTGGACTTCTTCTTCTTCAACACCCGCCATTGGGTCGTTAAAGCGATTTTCATCAAGTGCACCTTCTGATTTAGCAACGATGATGGTCACCGCACTGTCACCAGTAATGTTTACCGCAGTACGAATCATATCAAGTAGACGGTCAACACCCATGATAAGTGCGATACCTTCTAGAGGTAGACCTACCTGATTCAATACCATCGCTAGCATGACTAGACCAACACCCGGAACACCCGCTGTACCAATCGAAGCCAGTGTTGCTGTCATGATGACCATCAGGTAGTCACCCATCGTCAGGTCGATATTAAATGCCTGAGCAATGAAGGCTGTCGCAACGCCTTGCATGATTGCCGTACCATCCATGTTCACTGTCGCACCAAGTGGTACAGTGAATGAAGATACGCGGTTTTCTACACCCATGCGGTTCTTCGCTGTTTCCATCGTAACTGGAATTGTCGCGTTTGAAGAAGCAGTAGAGAAAGCAAACATGATCGCGTCTTCCATCTTCTTCAAGAAGGTAATTGGGCTTAGGCCAGTGAAGCCTTTTAGCATCACGCTGTAAGTAACCAAACCATGTAGCAGTAGCGTACCTGCTAGAACAAGGAAGTATTCAGCTAAGTTGACGATAGCGCCCAAGCCTAGGCTAGTAAACAGCTTCGCCATTAGGAAGAACACACCGTAAGGTGCAAGGTTCATCAAAATAGCAACCAGCTTCATGATCACTTCATTCAAGTCAGAGAAGAATGAAGCGATGCGTTCACCCGGTTTACCAGCGGCGCTGATTGCGATACCGAATAGAACGGCAAAGACGATAACCTGTAGCGTTTTACCTTCTGCCATTGCACTGATTGGGTTGGTCGGGAACATATCAATGATCACTTGACCCAGTGACGGCGCTTCAGCTGATTTGAATGAGCTCGCTGCAGTTAAGTCTGCACCTGCACCCGGCTGGAAGAGGTTACCCATAGTCAGGGCAAGAGTGATAGCAACAGCTGTCGTCGCTACGTAGAACGCGAGTGTTTTACCACCCATACGGCCCAGTGTGGAAAGATCTTTTAGTGAGCTTGTACCGCAAACAAGTGAAACAAACACAAGTGGGACAACAAGCATTTTCAAGCTAGCGACGAATATCTGGCCGCCGACTTCAAATAGTCCATTAACGATGTATGCATCGACAAATCCGTTGTCAGCAAATAGGCTGCGAATCGCAAAGCCTGTCAAGATACCTGCTACCATACCGAAAATTACACGGCTAGTTAGCGACATCGGTTTCTTGGTATTCATAGTGAACACTCCTTATAGTTATGCACCTTGAGTTCACTTCAAGGCGAGCAGGAGGTTAGCAGGCGACTTTGAAAATAAAAAAGAGAAATAATCGCTCAGATTTATAGATGTGATGATGGTCACTAGAAAATTGGCCTATTTAACGAGTTATTAACCAAATATATCGCTGTAAATTAACGTTGATTAATGATTTGTAACATGTTTATTTCTAATTATTAAAAACGCAGTCTTTCTCATTACCTGAGAAATCAAGTGCATATATAAATAGGCGCTAATAACTAGTGCATATATAGTCAGGAGTTATGCACCTATCTTGATGCGTTTTTGCTTTACCTTCCTAAATTACAAAATTCTCAAATAGCTCATAATGTGTATTGGTTTTCGCTGTGGGTTGCTCTATGTTAGACGGCAATCATTAGCATAATTAAAACGATCAGAAGTTATGAATACTGCTTTGCTGGGAATGTTTATTCCAACTTTCTTTTTTGTCTCTATAACACCAGGTATGTGCATGACACTAGCGCTTACCTTAGGTATGAGTATCGGTTATCGCCGCGCGCTATGGATGATGGCAGGTGAATTGGTCGGAGTCGGCTTAGTCGCTGTTGCTGCAGTATTGGGCATTGCTGCCGTGATGCTTAACTACCCTTGGTTGTTCGTTGCCTTAAAGCTTATTGGTGGCGGTTACCTGTTTTACCTCGGGATTCAAATGTGGCGCTCGAAAGGAAAGCTTGCGATTAACCTCGATGAAGCTGCGCCAGCCCCGCAAAGTGATTGGGATTTAGTGGTTCAGGGCTTTGTTACAGCGATTGCAAACCCTAAAGGTTGGGCGTTTATGATCTCTCTATTGCCGCCTTTTATCGATCAAAGTGCCGATCTTGCTCCGCAGTTGGTCGTGCTTGTCTCGATTATCCTACTGTTTGAGTTTATCTGTATGACCCTGTATGCCACAGGTGGTAAAGGCTTGAAGCGGCTGCTTGGTCAATCGCAAAACGTTCGTTTAATGAATCGTATTGCGGGTACATTAATGATGGGAGTTGGTGTTTGGCTATTAACGAGTTAATGATGAATTTACTTAGTCGAATTAAATCTGGTCTGATGGACGTATTAGATTTTCAGTCACGAGTTTGGGTCGTTAGCGTTTATGCCGGTGAACATAAAGGGGAGTCGTACGTCGTTAATGAAGACAGTTTTTCTGAACCGATGCAGTGGATGAAACGTAAAGGCTACACCAATACGATGATCGAACAGATTGAAAAAATGCAGTGCTCGCAAGTAAAAGAGTTTGAGCTAGAAAAAGTAAAGCATCGCTTAATGCGAGTGAAATGACGGCCTATACACAGCGCTATCGGCTAAATAGAGCTATTAACTCGCATTGAATTGCGGTCTAATTACATCTCTTACAGTTTCATTATAAATAGGAAAGCCAACTTGATGAAAATTTGGGTAGATGCGGATGCATGTCCAGTTGTTGTACGTGATATTTTATTCCGTGCATCTGAGCGTACTGGGGTAGAGGTGACTTTGGTTGCCAACCAGTTTATTCGTACTCCGGCATCACCGAAAGTGACTATGCTGCAGGTCCAAGCGGGCTTTGATGTGGCAGATAATGAGATTGTGAAACGCTGTGAGATGGGCGACCTTGTCATTACTAGTGATATTCCATTAGCAGATGAGATCATTACTAAAGGTGGTCATGCGCTGAGCTCTCGTGGTGAGATGTTTACTAAAGAGAACATCAAATCACGTTTGAATATTCGTGACTTTATGGAAACCATGCGCAGCAGCGGTATTCAAACAGGTGGCCCTGCACCACTCAGCCAAGCTGATCGTCAGCAATTTGCTAACCACCTTGATAAGTGGTTGGTGCAATGGCAACGTGCGCAAAAATAGGTTTTCTCTATGGCATTAGTGAATCAACTGTCTCTGTTTATCGATGTGGTGCAGCAAGGCTCATTCACTAAGGCGGCTGCATTACATGATATGGATAACTCCTCACTCTCTAAGCAGATTAAAAAGCTTGAGTTGGAGTTAGGCGTGCAACTACTCAATCGTTCTACGCGATCATTTTCTTTAACTCCTGCAGGAGAAGAGATCTTAGAGCAAGCTCATAATATTGTTGGTACGCTTAATCATGTTCAATCCATTGCGGATTCGTATCATGCTCAGCCGAAAGGGCGGATTCGCATTACCGCGCCCTATCATGTTGGACGCAACCACCTGCGGCCTGTAATCACTCAGTTTATGGCAACATATCCAGACGTTGAAATCGAACTACTACTTGATGATAAACGCTCTGACATTATCTCTGATCATTTCGATGTCGCATTTCGTCTTGGTCGTTTAGATGACTCGAATTTGATTGCGAAAAAAATTGCTGATATTCGACCTGTCTTGCTCGCTTCACACAGTTTTATTGAGCGCTATGGAGAGCCTAAAACACCGGAAGAACTCGCTAAGTTACCCGCAGTGATTTACAGCAACCGCTCAATCACAGTAGACACTATGAGGCTTGGTGAAACGCCGCAAGCCAATGTCGCGACCAACTACAAAATGACAGGTAACTGCCGCGTTAATGATACCGAGGTGCTGTTAGAGGCAGTATCGGATGGTTTAGGATATGCGTGGGTGGCGACATCGAACATCAACACTAATATTGAAAGCATGCAGTTGAAGCCGTTACTGACTGATCATTTATTGTGTAACCATGAGTTGGCTCTATACGCCTTATACCCTCACAGAAAACAAACGGCATTGGTGCGCGAATTTATCGCCGCAGTGCAGGCCTATATTGGAACGCCGCCGATTTGGGAGCAGCATATTCCAAACTTTGATAATCTTTACAAAGCATAAATAATGCTGAGATTAGAACGAAAAAAACCGCTACTTGATAGCGGTTTTTTTTATGAGTATTAGACTCTATTTTGAAATTTGAACGGCTTCGCTTTCATGCTTAGCGGCTTCTTCCTGTTGGTGTGCTTTTTCAATGTTTAGCCACCAAACGAACAATTCATACCAAATCGCTAGAATAACCGCACCTAAGAATAGGCCAACGATGCCGTAGAAAAGCATACCGCCGATAGCACCCAGCAGGATAACAGGCATAGGGATATCAACACCGCGGCCCATTAGCATTGGCTTAAAGATATTCTCAGACAGTGCTGCAACCACAACCCATACAGTAAATAGCGTTGCTGTCGTGGTATCTTGAGTCATGTACATGTAGCCAACGATTGGCAGCACAACAAGTAGCGCTGGTAGCTGAGCAATACATAGAATCATTAAGATTAGCGTCAAGATGCCTGCACCCGGAACACCGAATACGAAGAAGCCCGCACCGATCATTAACGATTGAATCGCAGCGACCCCAATAACGCCAAGCAAAACACTCTTAATCGTTGCGGCAATCATAGATGCCCAGCTTTGCGCATTGTCACCCGCGACACGAACAGCGATAGTGGTTAGACCCGAAGACAGTGACTGCGAATAAGTCATAAAGCCAGCCGCAATCGCTAATGATAGAATCGATAGAAGTAAGCTACTTAGCACGTTACCCACCATACCTAGTAGCGAAGTGAGTGCTGCTTTAATCTGTGGCATAAAGGTTTGAATTGCTTTCTCTAAGTTAGTCGCAAACAGCGACCATACTTCATGCAGCTTTTCACCGACCAATGGCCACTCAGCGACTGATGGTTTAGGCCCTGGGATTTGAATTTCCCCTTCTTGCAACACATGAAGTGCGTGAGTTGAACCCTCGACAATAGAGCCTGACACCATAACTAAAGGCGTCACAAGTAGCGCGATACCTAATAAAGCAATTGTGGTTGCGGCTAGGCCACGTTTGCCACCATATAAGCTTTCAAGCTTCTGACAAATAGGCATCAGAGCAACTGCAATGATAGCGCCCCAAATGACAGGGAGAATGAAAGGTTTGATGATGTCATAAGTAAACATCAGCAAGATGACTATCAAGCCGATACGTATAGCAGATTCCACCATATTGCTGATGAAAACCTTGTTTGTGATTGATTCCGATTGTTTATCCATTTTTGTTTACCTGATGTTCAATGTTGGAACTGACGAGACTTGAAACAACAATCGCCATATAAAACACACCTACGATGGCCTCTAAGTAGACGATGACTTGCGCCAACGGCGTTAGAGGACTAATGTCGCCATAACCAAGAGTCGTTAAGGTGACAAAACTGAAATACGCTGCGTTAGAGAAGTTCTGACCCCAAGAGATCGCTTCCATGCCAGTGAAAGCATTCGGTGAAAACTCCAAAAGGATCAAATAAGCAATAGCCCACATAAGGCCAAGCAACAAGAAAAGCGCGACGGAGCCGATAACCTTGTTGGTATTCACATGGCCGGTAAAAAGTATTTGTCGCGCGATTGATTTAAACGTACCGAAGAAGAACGCAAAAGTGAGGGCAAGCATCACCACATCCATCTCTTTAATTCCCAGTAAGGCTTTGAGCACCAAAACGCAGACCCATGTACCAAGTAATGAGTACAAAAAGCGTGACCAGTTTTTATCAAAGCGAAGACTGGCTAAGCAGACGATAAAGGTGACGATCGTAAATCCTTGAAGAACGTGCTCTACCGCACCCTCATTGACGACTTGAACGAAGGCACTGCCTACCAGTAATCCAATAAGCGCTAACGTGAGATAGAAGAAGTTATTTTCTTCGTTAATATTTTTAAGCTTTTTGCCAATGGCCATATTTAATCTGATCCTTTGATTATTCGCCGTCTGATGAAGAGTCCTTCATCACCATGATTGAAGCAGAAAGCCCGAAGCGTAGAACTACCCCTTCAGGCAGTTCATTCAGTGACACTCGAACTGGAATACGCTGCGCTAAGCGAATCCACTGAAAAACAGGGTTCACATTGGGCAGAAGGTTATAGCCAACCGTGCCATCCTTTGGCGCGATGCCCCAGCCAATTGAATCTACTGTTGCTTCAATTGGTGTATCTGGATGAGACATTAAGGTCACGCGCGCCTCATTGCCCGGCGCAATTTGTGCCAGCTGGTTTTCGCGGAAGAAGCCAAATACCCAGAAGCTATGCTTGTCGATAAGTGCAACTAACGGCTGGTTCGCCACCGCTTGAGTGCCGTTACGGATATCTAGGTTGGAAACAAACCCATCAACAGAGGCGTAAACCTTGGTGTAGTTTAGGTTTAAGCGTGCCGATTTAAGCTGTTCTTCAGCTGATTTGATTTGCAGTAGTGACTCTTCATAAGTGATTTCACGTCGAATTAAGTCTTTGTGCGATACTGCTCCCTTATCTCGCGCGCGAATATCCTTTAGGCGGTCATACTCAATCTTTTTACCACGTGAGCTTACAGTCGCTTTCTCTAGTGCAACTTCAGCTTGTGAGAGAGCAACTTGATAGGTTGTTGGGTCAATCTCGAATAACAGATCACCTTTTTTAACCTCTTGGTTGTCGAGAACCGCGACATTAACGATCGGGCCAGATACTCGCGGAGCAACCTTGATGACATTGGCGCGAACTTGCCCATCACGAGTCCAAGGGTTATTAAAATATTCATCAAACTTCTGGTAGCCGAACCAAGCCGCACCACCAAGAATGACAAGATTAAGACCAATAACGAGGAGTTTTTTCATCTTGTTGGGCACCTAAAACTGTATATAAAAACTGTCGATTGCCACGACGTAAAACACCATGATGGCGATAAACGTGAGCGACGGAAAAGTGATAAAACGAGACAAGCGGGTCTTGTTTAAGACGATGACGGTTATCCAAGTCGCTGTGACCGCGAGGAATAACACCAAGAGAAAAGGAGAGAAGTAAACATCACCCCAAGAGAGTTCGTGTGGCATTACTGCTGCTCCTCTTGTTGTTTATCTTCTTGCTGCTCTTTTTCCTCTGGCGTTGGAATGTAAATCTCTGGCAATTGGCGACCTTGTTCATCCAAATAACCACCCCAGTCATTTCGGTCGATCATTTGTTGCGCCACCGATTCCGATAAGAAAGCTTTTCCGGTTTGAGCCTCCCAGCCACCCCCTAACGCCTTGTAGAGCGCAACGACTTGATTGGCTACGTTACCTTTAATGCTGGCGTAGCTATCTTCTGCGCGAGTCATTTTCTCGACAGAGCTGAGTAGGCGTTGAAACGATATTTGGCCATTTTCATACTGGGTCATCGAGATGTTATAGGCTCGAATCGAAGAGTTTACAGACTGAAGGCGTAAAGCTTGCTGCTTGAGGTAGAGGTCATACGCATCAAGAGCATTGGTCACTTCGTTAACCGCTTGCAGCACTTTCTTGTTGTAATTAGTCAGCGTTTCTTGGAACCGAGCATCTTCAAAGCGAATGTTCTCTTTGACACGTCCATACTGGAAGATATTCCACTTAAACGTCGGCCCAATCGCCATCGTCAATGAGTCACTGAAGCTAAAGCTGTTACCATCTGGAACGGTACTGTCGATGCCAATAGAGCCGAGCAGTGAGAAGCTTGGGTAAAGCGCAGTTTCCGCTACCCCAATTTTGGCGCTTTGAGCGCGAGCCTGCATCTCAGATACCAGTAGATCGGGTCTGCGCATCACCAAGTTTGCATCGACTGTTTTCTCAATCTGCGGTGGGTGAGGGACTATCGAGCGATCATCGTTGCCTGACAAAGCAGGCTTGCGGTTTGATGACTTAAATTGCGTTTCGTAATCGGCAATCTGCTGGTTGAATGTTTCTGAAGAGAGTAACGCATCAACTTCATTCGGTAGTATCCCAAGCAACATAGATAACGCCATACGTGATTGTTTCATCGCAACCTCTAGTGATGGCTGCGTTGCCTTGGTATTAAATAGTTGGTTCTTTGCCTGTTGAACATCAAGCTCTGTCACGTTACCTGAATCAAATTGAACTTGGGTAATGTTGACGACACGTTGTTGAATCTCAATATTACGGCGAGATAACAGAAGGCGCTCTTGAAACGTTCGGTAGTTAATATAGTTACGCGCCACTTCCGAGGTAATGGTAACCATAATGTCGTGGTACGAGGCGACAGAGGCATAGTAGCCTGCTTCTGCAGATTCAATACCACGTGCGTATTTACCCCAGACGTCCATCTCCCAGCCAGCATCAAACGACAGCCCGGCATTGTTAACGCCTTGGTCATTGACATAGGCACGAGTTAAGTTACCAGAGACGGCTTGGACTTGCGGGTATTGCAAACCAGTGGAGATACCTAACAATGAGCGAGCTTGGACAATACGTAAGCCTGCCGCTTCAAGATCTAGGTTTTGTTGGCTTGCCATTGCGACCAACTGGTTAAGGGTTGGATCGTTAAATTGTTGCCACCACAGATGTAGTTTCTGTTCTGATTTTTGCGCGTCGTCACTGGTTTCTTCGACGGACCAATCACTTGGCAGTGGTCTTTGTTCTGGGTGCACATAATCTGGCCCAACAACAGTGCATGCACTGAGGCCGAGCATTGATAATATGGCAAGGCTTGGTTTTGAGAGTTTTAGAAGCATCGTATCCCTACCTTTAAAATCGCTTCTGACGTAAGTTTACCCAATCGATATCCTCGTAGGTTTGCTTGCATTGTTGCATCGCTTCGAACACGTTCCTTTTTAGATTCAGCAAGATATAAAAGCTGGCGATCTCTGAGTAAGCGTAGTCAGATAACTCCAATTCACTAAAGAAATCTTCTAATCCGCTTTCAAAGGATTGATAGTCTTGGCCATATTGCTCAAACACCGAGTCGAGTTGCTCGCTGCTTTGATGAGCGGCTAACGCAACAGCCATTTGCGGCAATATGGAATCGGTATGCTTGCTGCGTAGTTGTTTGATTAATGGATTGCTGAGCAGTTTCTTCTCTGCCGCAACCAGTATGTTGATGTGGTTACTCAGCACTTCACATGATTTATTGAATGCACCAATGGATTCAGCAGTGGTATTGCTAAAAAGCTTGTGATTGATTTTAGAGCCCCAAACTTTGAGTTTTTGGGCTGTCACGTTTAGCGTCACGATATGCAGTGAGCGCTTGAGCGAGTTGAAGCTAGATTCGGACTGCTTTTGATAGGTCGTGAACAGATCGCCAACATGCCTGAAGTAGCGTTCTTTCATCGTCAGGAACAAGTGCTCTGGTCGTGAGCTAAATGGAAAGTAGTGGGCGAAGATGATCATAAACACCACCATGTAGAACATTGTCATGATGCCCATCAAGATGCCAAAGTTGTAGTTCATGGTGTTATTGAGCCCGAGAACAAACAAGCCGACCATATAGAAAATCGTCACTGGCCCTTTGAACAGGTAAAAGCCAATAAAGGTATAAATGAAGATAAACAGACCAAGCTCTGCGCCCAGTTCTAGCCCTGGTAATATAAATACGTAGGAAGGCATGGCGAACAAAAAGCCCATGGTAAACAAGATCAACAGCAAGAATGGGTGAACGGGCATAAACGACAGCAGTGACATGAAGATGGTCGAAAACGCGACGAATGAATAGCCACCCGGCGGGTTAAAGTAAATCCAAATCAGCCCTGCAACCCAGTACGTCGTGAAGGTTTTAACCGCGGTTTTAAAGTTTTCCGCATCCCACCACAGAAAACGCCCTTGTTGTTTTGGCAGCTCTTGGTCGAAAGAGATGTTATTGGTGACCGAATCGATGCAACTGATGCTCTCTGCTAAACGTGATAGGCTTTGATGCATGGTTTTCAGCAAATGACCAAGGGTCAGCGCTGAACCTTTGACTAGGTGGGTTGCTTCCGTAAGCGCATCTTTGTCGTAATCTATAGTCAGGTCTTGTGCGCGGTAGGCAGGTCCTTCGTTATCCCACATTTGTTGGCAAGTCTCGAATAGCGTTTGGATCTGCTCGATTGCGTGGTCGAAGTTATTTACACAGTTACGGTCTTGCTGGTGGCTGAAATGGCTGTGCGCCGCCACGCTCAGAGCTTGAGTCACCTCTTTATTCAGATGAACCGCAAGTTGCCACTCTTTGATATAGGCTGATACGTCACTGCATTCGGCGCTTACGGTAGAGAATCGTTGCTCAAGTGCATTTTGGGCAGTGAACACCTGATCTAACAACGCATCGATGGAGGGCTTCTTACCTTCTTCGTCGTCATTACTTTGATCAAGCTTGTCTACGGGTGAGGTCTTCTCTTCAAACCGTTCGACAATCGCTTTAAACAGCTCTTGTTGAGCGTGGTTTAGTTGCTCGAATAGTTGACGTAAATTTTGCTCGGTTTTGGTCGGCCATAAAAAGGTGCCGACTAAGGTAAAGACAACCACGCCAAATACGGTCATGAACGCTCGGTCAACGCCATACATGAATGCGCCTTCCGCATCGCCACCATTCGACATCATTAACGTCATCACCCCAGTAAGGGCGAGTAGAGTCGGGTCTTTTTTGTAGGCATTGCGGAAATAGAAAATGAAGGAAACAACGACGGACACGCTCAGCATATAAAGGATGCGGTCTTGGGCGAACATGCCTACCAGCAGCAGTCCAATAACTGCGCCGACTAAGGTGCCCACGACACGTAACGTGCCTTTGGCAAGGGATTCTCTTCGACCACCGATAGAAGCAATTAGCATGACGGTAGTGGCGGCCGTTGATGCTTGCGGCCAGCCCATAGCAAAAGGAATGAGATAAGCGAGCGTCAGACTTAGAGCAACTTTGGTGGCGAATTTAAATTTTTCGTTCATTGTGGCCTATATGCTCAGGGTCGTTATTCAACAAAGAATCTCTAGTACAATCAAAACTATACATACAAGAGGTGCATCAACGGTAAGAATAGCCACTGAAATGTGTTTATTTGTAAACGGTTGGTCAAAAAATGAGACGCAAAGCGCATATAGTCAGGTAAACAGTGATATTGAGGTAATTTCTTACATTTCTGCACAGGCAAATTTCTTTTGGGAGAACAAAAGCTGTAGCTGTTTTCCGATGATTTGAGGAGGGCCTCTATTTGTCGCCGATTTTGCTAGTCAGTTCTATTTCTCGAATCCCTCCGTCTTACTAACTGAGACTCAAAAATTAAATGTTAATAAAATGTTTAAATACCAATGGCTTCGAGTCTAGATTGAGGTCAACGCATGGTTGCGTTGGTTAAGAAAACAATCCTTGTTTGAACTATCAAAGATAAGAAGAGTTAAGATGGAACTTAAGAAGTTAGCAGTCGCCGTGGCTGGCGCGATAATCAGCCTAAGTGCTCATGCGGTTAGTGAGCCAGTCCCTCAAATCATCGACCGTTCATTGAATCATGAACATGATCTTCACCATGGGGTTGAGGACTCCAAACCAGAGTACTCTCCAACCAAACAGTTAGCACAAAAACCACAGCCAACCATGCGGGCATTTTCTACAATGTCAGCGGAAGAAACAATTGTGTGTGATGTTGAGGCATTCGCAACTTCAAGCAGTAACAGCTTAATTGCGGCGATTTCCGGCCAGGGGAGTGATTGCGTCAATGAGTTGTTCTCTGCTGAAAGCCGAATTCAAGAGAGTGCTTTTGCATCGAGTAACATGTATGACGTTGCTAAACACACGACGTCGTTAGCCAAAACCTATCAAGGTGGTGGTAGTGATGAACTTGAAGCGCTGTTTCTCTATCTAAGGGCCGGTTATTACGCTGAGTTTTACAATGACAACATCAGTTTCGTTTCTTGGGTCCAACCTGCGATTAAAGAGGCGATTGATGCATTTGTTGCTAATAGTGCGTTCTATGAAAACAGTGATGCGCACGGCAAGGTACTGAGCGAAGTGATTATTTCAATGGATAGTGCGGGATTACAGCATGAGTATCTAGATGTCGTCACTCAGTGGTTAACCCGTTGGAACGGTGACTATGCTCAGCAGTGGTATATGAGAAACGCAGTTAATGGTGTGTTTACGATTCTCTTTGGCGGTCAGTGGAATAACGACTACGTCCAACGCATTGGCTCTCAAACTGCTTTGGTTGACGCCTTAGGTAGTTTCGCTGCGAACAAAGATGCCCTTGGCCGAGGTGATGAATTTATGGCTGCCAATGCTGGCCGAGAGCTTGGCCGATTACTGCAATATAAAAACACCACAATCGAAGCTAACGTCAAAGCAAAGGTACAGAACGTATTCAATCAGTATGAAATGTACGGCACGGGCGACAGCGTTTGGCTAGCGACTGCCGATACGGCTTCTTATTACGGGCAGTGTTCCGAGTTTGGTATTTGTAACTTTGATCAAGAGTTGAAATCACTGGTATTGGCACAAAGCTACACCTGTAGTCCTACGATTCGTATTTTATCGCAGAATATGACGCAGGCTCAGCATCAAGCGGCGTGTGACAAAATGGGCTATGAAGAAGGCTATTTTCATACTCGCCTAGAAACAGGCAATCAACCCGTCGCTGATGACCACAACATTCAGCTGCAAGTGAACATTTTTGATAGCAGTGATGACTATGGAAAATACGGCGGGCCAATCTTCGATATCAATACTAATAATGGCGGTATGTACCTAGAGGGCGATCCTGCTACCCCGGGTAATATTCCTAACTTTATCGCTTATGAAGCCTCCTATGCCAATGCCGACCATTTTGTGTGGAACCTAGAACATGAGTACGTGCACTATCTTGACGGTCGATTTGATATGTATGGCGGCTTTAGTCATCCAACTGAAAAAGTTGTGTGGTGGAGTGAAGGGGTCGCTGAATACGTTGCCAATGAAGATAAAAACCAGCGCGCAATTGACACTATAGTTGATGGCTCAACCTATACACTGCAAGAGATCTTTGAAACCACTTATGACGGTTTTGATGTCGACCGTATTTATCGTTGGGGTTATTTAGCGGTGCGTTTCATGTTTGAGCGTCACATGGACGATGTGAACCACATGCTGGTGGAAACACGCGCAGGTAATTGGGGTGAGTACAAGACCATCATCAATCAGTGGGCGACGCAATACCAAAGCGAATTTGAACAGTGGCAGCAGCAATTGGTTAATGGCGGTGGTGAACAGCCACAAGCACCAACGGCAGTAATTAATACAGTCAATGAAGGTAAAGTTAATGAATCCATTTCATTCAGCAGTACAGGTAGCCAAGATCAAGACGGCGAAATTACCCAATACCTATGGGACTTCGGTGACGGTTCGACCAACACATCGGCCAATCCGACGCACCAATTCACAAGCGCAGGGAACTACACGGTCCGCTTAACCGTAACGGACAATGATGGTCATACCGGGACGACAACCACTTCGATTACCATCAGTGACTCTGACGCAATTATTGGTTTACCAAGTGACTGTATTGTACAAGGTAAAATCAGTGATGGTCGTTTGATTGCATCTGAGCCAGCGTGTTTGGCTTCTCAATCGGTAATTTGGTTAAGCATTGAAGGTGTCGACCAATATTCGTCAATGGCGATCACCGCTGGTAATGGTACAGGTGAACTTAAGCTGCAATACAGCAACTATGGTTGGCCGAATGACCAAGGTTCAAATCTACATGGTTGGTCTGACAATCCGGGCACAAGCGAGTGTATTACCGTCGGACGTCAAGCGAATTACTGGGGTTACCTAAAAGTGTCTGGTGATTTTGAAAATGCCGCGATTGTGGTCGACTTTGACACCCAGACTTGTCGTCAATAGTTTCTAACCTCAACACTCTCTAACACCAAAGCCAGTAAAGGGTTTACATTGTAAATCGTTACTGGCTTTTCTCTCTTCTCTTGTCTTTTCTTCCCCAGCCACTTCCGCCTCCTTGCTTACATGAGCTTACGTCAGCTTACACACAAACAAGGGAACGGTTGATATGATCTGTGGCAACAACACGGCAAACCATGGTGAAGAGGTAGTTGTCTGCTTTTTCTGTTTTGCATAGGGCAAGGACGCCCGACCTTATTTCGTGTTCGACTACTTTCTAGAGCCAGATAACCTAAGGTCCTGCCCATGAACTTCAAAAAACGCCACTTATCGTTAGTTCTTCCGTTGATAATGACTCTAACGGCTTGTAATGATGATTCATCGACCAATACTAAACCTGCTTCGACCAATGCTCAGGTTTATAGCAAGCTTGATTGCTATGAAAAGAGTTATGGTGTGGAGATCTCTCAGTCTGTTGATGTCGCCAACTGCGCATTTGAAGACGGCGTCTACGTATTGCCGATGAACACTGCGACACAAAAACAGCACGAGACGGTAGCCAAGCAAATTTCTGATTTTCTTTATATGGCATCGGATGAAGTTAATCAGAGGTTTGCGAACCGAACTGTGGTTATTGGTGTAACGAGTGGCGAACCTAACGGTAGTACGTTGGACGAAGAGTTTATCTTTGAGCTTTCTGACTTTGCTGATAGCAGCTCGACCCTCGAAGGTATCGAGTTAATCTATACCGATATTGGTGGTAAAGACGAAACATTGACCACCACCGCTTACCAAAAGATGATGCAGTTGTTTGATTACTATATTGATGGGGACGATAACCATCAGCTAGGTATGAAGTTGAAGAACGCGTACGACGATCATATCTCACTGATTAATTATGACAGTTCACTCTATTACAACGAATGCAATTACGGTAATGGGCATGTTACTACGCCACGAGTTAAAGGCACAGATACCGATTGTGATGAAGACTCGAGTGATGGGGTTGATGAGAGCAACGGCAAACTTGATGAAATTCATGACATTAAAGCGAATCTAAACCCAGGTGCTAGCTTCGGTATAGTTTATGAATATATGCTGACTGGAAAGTATAAAACCACTGCAGAGTGGAGAACGGGGCCATTGGATACGCAGAAGCTGGAAGCAACCAGTGATCTTGATGTGGGGACGGGGGCCAATGACGCACCTAACTTTTCTAACTCGGCATTTGTGCCAATTGCAAAGTATCTCAACGAAAACTTCTTCGTCAATAAATCGAAGATATACAAGTGATTATTTAAAGAGGGGGCGATTGCTCCCTTTTTTATTAGCGTTCAGTAGTTAACGATGAGCTTTCTCAAGGTATAAAAAAGCCGACCCAAAGGCCGGCAAAACTTAAGTTGTAAACACAACAAAAGGAGATTTATATTGGTTGAGTTGCTTTAGTCAGCCACTCACACTCCTGAGCCGAAAGATAAGGAGAAAGTTCGCTTAGACACTGCTGATGATAGTTGTTGAGCCACGTAACTTCGCTTTCATCTAGCATCGATTTCTCAATCATTGTTGTTGCAATCGGAGCAAGGGTGATGGTCTCAAAACCGTAGAAAGTGCCAAATTCATTCTCTTCAATTTCAACCACTTTCATGATGTTTTCGATGCGTACACCGTGAATACCTTCGCGATACACGCCTGGCTCATTAGTGATCACCATCCCCGGTAGCAAAGCGACTTCACGTGGATTTTGAGAGAAGTTCTGCGGCCCTTCATGAACATTTAAACAAATACCAACCCCATGCCCAGTGCCACATTTGTAATCAATACCATGCTGCCAAAGTACGCCACGCGCCATAATGTCGAGATTGGCACCGGTTGAGCCTTTCATAAATCGAGCTTGGGTCAGGCGAATGACCGCTTTTAGCACCAAGGTGTAGTCACGTTTTTCTTGCTGGCTTGGCGTGCCAAAGTGGAAGGTACGAGTAATATCTGTCGTACCTCCTGGGTATTGACCACCAGAATCGACTAAGAAGAAATGAGACTCACCAACAGCGTAGCTGCTCTCTTCGTTGGCGGCGTAGTGCATCTTGGCACCATGTTCAGCGTAACCCGCGATAGTTCTAAAGCTATCGCCAATGTAGCCATTGATTTGTTTGCGGTAACCCATCAATGTCTGCTCGGCGTTAAGCTCAGTCACATGTCCGCCTGGCACTTGTTCATCGAGCCATTTCATGAACTTAACCACAGCGGCGCCATCTTGGCGAAGAGTCTCTTCTAGGCTGCTTAGTTCTGTCGAGTTTTTCTGTGCTTTGATCAAAGTGACTGGGCAAGGTTTATCGATAAGGGTTAACTCTGATTTCACCTGACTGATGAGTAGACTGTCGCTATTCTTTGCGGTGTAGATCAGCGAAGAGCCTTTATCTATCAGGTTTAATGCCGTACTAAGGTGCTCGTAATCGTGAACATGAATTTGGTGTTTTTCGAGCTCCTGACTCACTGAGTGAGTTAATTTTCTTTGATCAATAAACAGGCGACTACTGGTATGATCTATCAGTAGATAGCCTTCAGAAATTGGGCAGTAAGCGGTATCGCCACCACGAATATTGAGTGTCCACATTACGTCATCGAGTGTGCTGATAAGCAACGCATCGGCAGATTGTTCTGTCAGGTAGTCACGGATCTGATTCAATTTTTCTGATGCACTTAATCCAGCAACGCTGAGCGGATGGTTGAACAATAACGCAGATGGTCTTGCGGGGCGGTCATACCATATCGGTGAAATTAGATCCTGGTCGAGAACGATGCTAATAGATTTACTAGCGAACGCATTTTTGAGCTCAAGATAAAACTGCTGACTGATACTGCGCCCATCCACACCTACTGCAGAGCTCTCGGGCAGTATTTGAGCCAGCCACTCTGCAATGGTTGGGGTTTCAGGCAATCTTGCTTTAAATAGATCTAGCCCCGATCCTGTAAGCTGCTCCGCGCCTTGAATATAATAACGGCCATCGGTCCATAGACCGCCGCCATCTTTGGTCACGACAACATCGCCTGCCGAACCGGTAAAGCCCGAAATCCATTGGCGAGCTAGCCAGTAATCAGCTGAATATTCACTCGCATGAGGGTCGTTGTTGGTAACGATATAGGCATCCAATTGGTGTTGGTTCATGCCTTTTCGTAAAGCTGCAAGACGTTGTGGAACCGTGGTGATTGTCATAATGGTTGGCTTCCTAGCAAAGTATGGGTACAGAAAATATGGTGATCATTGTGACCACTCTTAGTTGGTTTTTGTGCGCCGCATAAATCAGTCGCGCTTGGGCAGCGCGTTCGGAATACACAGCCACTAGGTGGACTCAGTGGTGAAGGTAAATCTCCCGGTAATAATTGAATATCCCGATTGCGCGCTAGTGTTGGGTGAGCAATTGGCACCGCAGACAACAGTGCTTTGGTATACGGGTGCTGCGCATCGTCGAAGACTCTGTCGTAGCGACCGACTTCCATTGGCTTGCCTAAATACATCACCATGACTCGGTCACTGATATGACGAACTACGCTAAGATCGTGGGCGATCATCACCAGCGTTAGCCCCATCTCTTGCTTAAGGTCATCAAGTAGGTTAATGACCTGAGCTTGAATTGAGACATCCAGTGCACTGACGGGCTCATCACACACCACTAAATCTGGCTTGAGAATCAGTGCACGGGCGATACCGACACGCTGGCACTGTCCGCCAGAAAATTCATGTGGGTAGCGGTTACGTTGACTGGCGAGCAGGCCGACTTTATCCATCATGGCGATGACTCGGCTTTCTACTTCTTTACGTGTCAATTGTGGTTCGTGAGTCAACAACGGCTCGGCGATACACTCGGCAATCGTCAGGCGCGGGTTTAGACAAGCGGATGGATCTTGAAACACCATTTGGAATTCACGTCGGCGCTTGGCTAGCTCATGCTTTCCAAAACCACGCATATCTTCGCCTTTCCAATGCAGTTGTCCGCCAGTTGGTTCAATTAAGCGCAGCAGGCCTCTCGCAAGCGTTGATTTTCCGCAGCCAGACTCGCCCACAATACCTAGGGTTTCACCACGGTACACATCTAGATCAATGCCATCGACCGCTTTGACCACCTTACGCTTACTCGGCAGGATATGTTTGTTAATAGCAAAGTGGACTTTAAGATCGCGCGCTGAAAGTAAAATTTCTGGTTTGGTCATACGTCCTCCTAAGCTGAGCGAGCAATATTGGCGATGGTCGTGGGTGCATTGACATGACAAGCAAGACCTTGATGATGAGAAAGCGAACGAAATGGCGGCACAGTAGCACTGCATTCCGCTCTATAGTTCGCGCAGCGTTCTTTAAATGGACAGCCTTTATTGTGAATCAGTGCACTTGGTGGATTGCCCGGAATGGTCGGCAATCGATCCATATCTTCAGTAATCGATGGAATCGCTTTGAGTAGACCTTGGGTATAAGGGTGGGCAGGAGCATCAAAGATCGAGTCGGTATCCGCTTCTTCCATTTTTCTTCCGCCATACATGACTAAGACACGGTCACACATTTCAGCTACTACGCCCATATCGTGGGTGATCAGCAAAATTGCCGTGTTAAATTCAGCCTGAAGCTCACGCAGTAACGTTAAGATCTGCGCTTGCACCGTTACATCAAGGGCCGTGGTGGGCTCATCAGCAATCAGCAGTTCTGGTTTACACAGCAGTGCCATAGCAATCATCACACGTTGGCGCATACCGCCTGACATTTCATGGGGATATTGAGCCATACGTGTAGCAGCGGATGGAATGCGCACCGCATCAAGCATCGCAATGGCTTCGGTTTCTGCTTCTCGCTTCGACATACCTTTGTGAATCATCAGTACTTCAGCTAACTGCTTACCGACCTTCATAAATGGATTAAGCGAGGTCATTGGGTCTTGGAAGATCATGCCAATCTTCTCAGCGCGAATGTGATTGAGCTGTTTTTTAGACATTGTGAGGAGGTTTTCACCGTGGAAATTGGCTTCACCAGTCACCACCCCATTATCGGCAGTTAACCCCATTAACGCGAACACCGATTGGCTTTTTCCTGAGCCCGATTCGCCGACAATGCCAAGCGTTTCACCTTGCTTGATTGAGTAAGAAAGAGCGCTAACCGCCTGAACTAAACCGTCAGCAGTTTGAAAGCGTACGTTCATATTATTTATTGAAAGAATACTCATCACTACTCCTTAGCGATCTTTTGGATCAAGTGCGTCACGTAAGCCGTCACCAATAAAGTTAAAGCAGAACAGTGTGGCAACAAGAAAGATTGACGGGAACACTAACTGCCATAAAGCAACATCAATGGTTTTCGCTCCTTCGGCGATAAGAATGCCCCAACTGGTATCTGGTGGCTGAACGCCGAGGCCTAAGAAGCTTAAGAAGGACTCAAACATAATGAAGCCAGGTACCATGAGTGACGAGTAAACCATCACAATGCCAAGTACATTCGGCAATACATGACGGCGAACGATGGTCAGGCGAGAGACTCCAATCGAATGGGCCGCTTCAATGAATTCACGTTTCTTTATGCTGAAGGTTACGCCTCGTACTACTCGGGCGATGCCAAGCCAAGAGACCATACCAATCACAACGAAGATCAAATAGATGTTGTTGCCAAACAGGGTGACAAACAAAATCACCAAGAACATAAAAGGAACAGAATCGAGCACTTCGATTATGCGCATCATAGTGCTATCAACCATGCCGCCAAGGTAGCCAGATAGTGCGCCCCAAGCGGTACCGATAACAACGGCAACCAGTGCGCCCATAAAACCGACCATGATAGACAGGCGGCCGCCTTGCATGGTGCGGGCGAAGATATCTTGGCCGAGATCATCGGTGCCAAAGTAGTGACCGGAGCTAATTGAAGGCTTGCCGAGTTCATAGGGGTCGGCGACTACATTCCAGTCAATCTCGTCATGACCGAATGAAGCCAAATGAGGGCCAAAAACAATGCATAAGACAATAAAACCCAACACGTAGACAGAGGTCATCGCCGCGCGATTCTTGCGAAATCGTGCCCACGCATCTTGCCATAGGCTTCGACCTTCAACCGCTTCAATGTTGGAGCTCATTTGGTCTGCCAGCTCCTTGGCATCAATTTGTTTGGTTAACATTCGCTACCTCCTAAACACGAATGCGCGGGTCGATGACGGTATAAAGAATGTCGACCACCAAGTTAAAGAAGATCGTCAGTGCAGCGACGATCAAGGTAATCCCCATAACTAAGCCGTAGTCACGGTTAAGCGCACCCGAGACAAAGTGCTGTCCCATTCCGCCAGTACTAAAGAAGATGTCGATGATGACGGAACCTGTCACTACGGCAACAAAGCTTGGCCCCAACATGGCAATGATAGGGATAAGGGAAGGGCGCAGCGCGTGATGGAATAATATGTAGCTGGTGGAAAGGCCTTTGGCTTTGGCTGTACGAATATAAGGTTGATTGAGCGTCTCAATCATCGCGCCTCGCATAACACGAGCGATACTCGCCACTGAGCCAATCGCAAGGCTGAGTACTGGAAGAACTAAAAACGCGAGTTCTCCGCCTTCCCAGCCGCCCGCAGGAAGCCAGCCTAAATGGATTGAGAAGATGGTAACCAACACCGGTGCCAAGACAAATGCAGGGATGACTACGCCGGTCATTGAAAGTGACATCAGTAAGTAGTCGAGCTTGCCATTGCGATTAAGCGCGGCAATAGTGCCTAAAACCATGCCAAGCGGGACAGAAATACAAAATGAAATCACACCAAGTACTGCCGAAACAGGCCATGATTGAGCGACTAACTCGGTAACACTGAAGTCTTGATAGACGAAACTTGGCCCTAAATCACCTTGAATGAAGTTACCAATGTAGATAAAAAACTGAATGATAAAAGGTTCGTTAAGATGGAACTTAGCTTCAATATTGGCACGCACCACTTCAGGCATCGGGCGTTCCATATCGAAGGGACCACCGGGTGCGATGTGCATCAGCCAAAATGAGACTAGCGCGATAAACAACAGCGTAGGCACTGCAATCAGCAAGCGGCGAAGAATATACAGCAACATGACCTATCCTTTCCTTAGAAAAAAGCCCGCAACCTACGAGGACATCGAGGTGCGGGCAAACCGTCCCAATTAACGGGCCATTACGTAAACATTTTTGCGGTAGTACGAAGACTCAGGGTTGGTACGCTCATAACCACCTACGTGCGTCTTAATTAGGTATTGGTCGTTACCATTGCGATACATAGGGATGATCGCCATATCTTCGATCAGCAGCTTCTCTGCGGCAATGTACTCTGCTGATGGGTCGCTCAAACTCTTCGACTCTGTCATTAAACGATCGTACTCAGGGTTATCGTATTTAGAGTCGTTGTATTCACCTGTTGAAACGAAGATGTCTAACCAAGTGGACGCTTCATTGTAATCGGCTGTCCAACCACCACGGCTGATGTTGCCCGGATCTTTCAGTGCATAAAACACTTTAGGTTCAAGCTGTTTGATTTCGATCTGCGCTCCTAGCACGCTTTTCCACATGCCGGCCATAGCCGTTGCCATTTTCACGTCTTTTGAAAAGGTAGGCACAGTGAATGTCAGCTTAAGAGGGTTTGATACACCGTAGCCAGCTTCTTTGATTAACGCTTGTGCTTGTTGGTTACGTTTCGCTTGATCCCAAGTCGCGAACTCTGGGGTATGAGTCTTAAAGCCATCGGTTTGTGGTGGTACTAGAGTGAACATTGGAATACCACCATTTTTCGCAATCGCTTTGGTGATGATATTACGGTCGATTGAGTAAGAAAGAGCCTGACGAACACGAAGATCTTGGGTTGGCCCTTTCTCCGTATTTAGGTAGTAGAACGTTGAGCCAAGTGAGGCGCTGGTGTCCGCCACCTGTTCAGGAAACTTCTTAAGTAACTTGTTCTTTTGCGCGGAAGGAATCGAAAGCGCTTGGTCGATTTCACCTGCTAGATAACGGTTAAGTGCCACGTTAGCATCGCCAATCGGTAGCCAAGTGACTTTCTCTAAGACAACGTTATCCGCATCCCAATACTTGTCGTTTTTTACCATTACCATTTTTTCGTTCACTTTCCAGTTGGATACAGTGAAGGCACCATTGGTCACGATGTTTTCTGGTTGAGTCCATGCGCTGCCATGTTTCTCGATGGTCGCTTGATGGACAGGCGCTAGTACAGGGTGGCTAAGCAGTTTGATGAAGAAAGGAACTGGCTTTTCAAGCGTCACTTCAAAGGTGTGGTCATCAATAGCGCGCACGCCTAATGAGTCGGCGGAAGCTTCGCCCTTCATGATTTTGTTAGAGTTTTTGATACCAGGAATAGCGGCAAACCAAGCATAAGGGGAGGCCGTTTCTGGATCGATTAAGCGTTTCCAACTGTAGACGAAATCCTGCGCGGTTAGAGGGTCGCCGTTCGACCATTGTGATTCGCGTAGCTTGAAGGTGTAGACGGTATTGTTGTCATTCGCTTGCCAGCTTTCCGCAATACCGGGAATGGTTTTACCTTGCTTATCTTGAATCGTCAGTCCTTCAAATAGGTCACGGCCTAAGTTGAATGCAGGCTCTGCGGCTTGCTTCGCTGGGTCAATTGAAGTGACCTCGGCGCCATTGTTAAGCACGATCTCTTGTTTGTCTGCCAGTTGTGTTCCAGCCGGGTAAGGCTTAGCGATGGTATTGCCTGCCATAAATGCGGCAGCAATAGCACTTAATGCGATCAGTTTTTTTGCTTTCATAGCTTCCTCGTTATTTCCTTATAGGAGTGGCCCTATGGCGAAATGGGAGGGGAGGTTAACGCCATGAACGGTTTGGTATTAACCGACATTTCACCATTAGGGATGAAATGAATGTATATTGTATAAAATGCTCGAACAAACACTATTTAACATGTTTGTAACAAGGTGGCGAAAGCAGAGACCAGTGGTCTTAGTTTTTGAGACTGGATAAAATTTAATCGTATGAATATGTTGAAACCGCTGTGAGATCACAGCGGCGGTTTATCCATTGATTATGTGTTACGAAAACGTGCGGAGACTTGCTTGAGGAGCTCACCATTGATTTCTGGTAAGCCATCAGAAAAGAAGATTTGTTGGCCCGGGATGTTACGAAATAGCACATTGGTTAATTCACCGATGTTGTTTGCACAGTTAGCGGAGTGCATCTCGCCAATCTTTTGATCCACTTCTTGTTCAAGCTTCAGCCTTTGCTCGGGAGTTAACCTAACCCGAGCATGACAGACCTGAGAAAGGGTGGGATCCGCCATGGATACTCGCTCAAATCGGCGTTTAAACAAGGTATCCAGCGCAGTGCCTTCTTCCATAATGAAGCGACGCCCTGAGCGGTAGAAGACTTTATCGCCTAGATTTTCGATGTAACCGAGCACCTCGGCAATGCTAAGGTAAAAGCGCAAACTTGTGTCTGATAGTTGATACTTTTCTGCGACCTCTTCGGGCGCGAGGTTACATGAGGTGACTAAGTAGATAAAGTCGAGCAAATAAGGATGTTCGACAAACAGGGCATTTTGCTCACCAGATAAGAACTGCTCATTATCTCGTTGAATTTGAATCGCAATTTCTGACAGTTGTTTTAAGTCCGTATTGAGGTGATTGGTGTAGATGAGGATCTTATCTAGCCCGAGAGAGGGATTATGCAGATGCCGTTTGATTGTCGACAGCGGAATGCCAGTTTTCTCCGACAAGGCGCTATAGCATAACCCTTCCTCTTTGATCTTAAGGCGAATCGCGGCTAATAAAAACTCAGGACCAATATGCATACGGACTACTCCATTAGGATGGATCGTTCTGGCGTTCTAACAATAAATCACGAATGGCGGCACCTGCTTCAAGAATATGTTTTTTAAGCATATATTTAGCGCCATCGATATCGCGGTTTTGACACATCTCAAGCAGCGCTTGGTGCTCTTTGTCTGCTTTGACTGTTCCTTCGGTGAACAACAACTGCATACGGATGTAACGATCACACTTGGTATTGAGGTTGTAGATAACGTCCATGGTTTCTGGCATTTCAGCAGGAGCATAGAGCGCTTTGTGTAGCTCATAGTTGTAGTTGCTCCACTCTTCAACTTCATCACCGCGGCTAACGACATCATCAAAGCGCTCGCGAATGGCGTTGGCTTTGGCAAGGTCTTCATCGGTCATCTTTTGAATCGCGCGTTCCAAAATGTGGCACTCAACCACAGCTCTTAGCTCAAACAACTCATCAATCTTATCTGGAGATAGTTCAGTAACGGTTGCACCTTTATGAGCTTCAAAGCTTACTAACCCTTGGGCTTCTAGTTGCATTAAGGCTTCGCGAACGGGGATACGGCTAACGTTAAACTCTTTAGCCAATGCGTCTTGGCGCAAAGGCTGACCAGTTTTTAACTCCCCTTTGAGAATTTTAGTGCGAATCGCTTCTTCGACTAATTGGGTTCGAGTTTTAAAAACAGGTTGTGACATCCAAGTCTCCAGTAGTACTTCTTCAATATTGTATTCAATATACTATTTTGTCGGCGAATGTGAATGAACAACGTGCTAGTGGCTTATTTTTTGGGGGATAGGTCAATAGTTGGCAGTGATGAGAGTGAGCTTCAGTCAGGTTTTAGGCAGCAACGAGAGCCTCAATCGTCAAGGCTCTCATTTATTCAAAAGACTTTATTGCTTAATAAACTGGCGATCAAAAAGGTGGCCTAGCTTGGCGGCTTTGGTTTCAAGGTAGAATTGGTTATTGGTATTGATGCCTTCCTGTAGTGGCACTCGTTCTTTAATAACAATCTCAGCTTGTTCTAATGCTTTCACCTTGCGCGGGTTATTCGTCATAAGACGCACAGTATTGATGCCTAGATAGCTAAGCATCCCTCGACAAAATCGGTAGTCGCGCATATCAGCAGCAAAGCCTAGTTGCTCATTAGCTTCTACGGTATCGGCTCCGTTATCTTGCAAATGGTAAGCTCGGATTTTGTTGAGTAGCCCAATACCACGACCTTCCTGACGCAAGTAAAGTAAAACGCCAGCACCTTCATCGGTGATGTTTTGCAGAGCTCGATCGAGTTGGAATCCGCAGTCACAGCGAGTACTAAAGAGTGCGTCGCCCGTTAGGCATTCGGAATGTAGACGAATCAATGGTGCGTCGACGGAGGAAATATCGCCGTAGACTAAAGCGAGATGCTCTTTACCTGTCTCTCGTTCAATAAAACCGTGCATTTCAAAGGTACCCCATTTAGTTGGCAATTTGGCTTTATCGACAAATTGAATAAGGTTGTACGGGCTAGTGTTTTGTAACTTTTGGCGTACCGCCATCAAAATATTACCGAGGTGGTTGTTACCCAGACCATCTTCACCATCACCCCAAAACGCGTCTTTATGTGAATGTTCGGTGAGGGTTGCTTCACCCGTTTCTATTAACTTGAATGCTAGCAACGGGTTTTGGCTAAACTTCTCAGCGACGATAAAACGCATCACATCGAGTCGTATATCGAGCCAATCATTTCTTTCCTGTTCTTTATGTTCGCGACTGAGCTCAAAGGCGCGGGCTGGCGTGTTACTTTGCTGGATCTGGCGATAGATCTCCGGGTCGACGAACTTCTGTGCTTGGTAGTAATGCTCGCTTGTCGGCCAAATTTGGCCATCGATGTTAATTGGTGAATGGTAAAAGTTGGATAGGAATCCATAGGCGTCTTCAGGTTCGTAAAACTGAATATTGCTGTCCATAGCGCTCTCCTGACATTGCTACAATTCATTATAGGAACTTTGTTGCTTATTAAGGATTAGTTGCTGCTGAGTATAATGTCAATTGTGAGCGCAATTTTCATTTCTAAGCGGGTGTTGCTAAGCGTTAATGTTTGATGGGATTTACCAACCCCTTAGCTTAAGAGGTTGGTACATTCGTCCTGCTCTAGATTCCGTCAACGGTTCGACGAACACTGAGCGGATTTTGCGATTTTAGCGCATCAGGTAACAAGGCTTCTGGCACTGATTGATAAGCGACAGGTCTTAACCAACGTTTAATTGCCTCAGCACCAACAGAGGTACTGGCTGGCATGGTTGAAGCCGGGTAAGGACCGCCGTGCACCATGGCATAACTGACTTCAACACCTGTAGGCCAACCATTAAAGACGATACGACCTGCGACTTCCTCAAGTTCGTCAAGCAGTAGAGAAGCATTAGGATAGTCTGGTTCTTCAGCATGGATGGTTGCAGTTAAGCTTCCAGCCAAGTTTGTGCTTAGTTGCAGCATGTCTTGGTCATCTTCACACACTACGATGATCGACTGTGGGCCAAAGATCTCTTCTTGCCACTGCGGGTTATTGCGCCACTCGTCGCTGGTGGTTTCAAACAACATTGATGGTACACCATTATCTGGTTGAGACTGAGTTCGAGTTAAGCCGCTTTGACTGGCTCTCTCTTCGCTTTGGACCAAATAGTTACGCTTAATCCCACCAGTCAGCATGGTTTGCCCTGGTTGCTGCTTAATACCTTGTCGAACCGTCGCTATGAATGCATCACTTGCCTCGCTTTTCGCAACAAATACGACCGCAGGTTTAGTACAAAACTGCCCACAGCCCATATTCATCGAAAGGATGTACTCTTCTGCCAGCGATTGTGCGTTTTCTGCCATGCGATGGTAAAGAATAAATACCGGGTTTGAAGCGCCTAACTCGCCATAAAATGGGATAGGTTCTGAGCGGCTCTGAGCTAGATCGAATAGAGCTCGGCCGCCATGAATCGAACCTGTGAACCCAACTGCTTTGATGGCTGGATGGCTGACAACAGCTTGGCCAAGTTCGTGGCTCGTGCCTTGCAGAAGTGTAAATATTGCTTGCGGCAATTGCTGCTCTTCTAAAGCTTTAGCAATACACTTTGCGACAATTTCACTGGTGCCTGGGTGAGCAGGGTGACCTTTGACGACCACTGGGCAACCCGCCGCGAGAGCTGAAGCGGTATCACCGCCAGCAGTGGAAAAGGCGAGAGGGAAGTTAGAAGCGCCGAATACCGCGACTGGGCCTAATCCAATGTTTTGGCGACGAATGTCGGGCTTGGCAAGTGGCTCTCGATTGGGATTCGCGGTATCGAAAATCGCTTCTTGCCATAACCCTCCTTCGACAACACCAGCGAAGAGCCTTAGCTGCGCAGTTGTTCGGCTTAGCTCCCCGTTAAGTCTTGCTAGTGGTAGAGCAGACTCTAGGTTAGCTCGTTCAACGATGGCTTCGCGCTGCTCTTCAAGGCGATCGGCAATTGCTTGCAGTAATTGGCTTCTCGTCTTTGGTGATGTTTGACGAAATGACTTTGCAACTTCATGAGCGGCAGAGGCAGCAAGATTAACATCAGCTTGATTGTGTTCGGAAAATTGGACCGGCAGCGTTTGCTCAGTTGCTGGGTTTAATGCACAAAAGGTGTGGCGAGTACTCATAACGTTTCCTAAATATGGGGGTAATTGGGGTTATTTCAGTTCAAATCCGTAGGCATAAGGATCTTGATCGTCGACCCAAATGGTGTTGTGTCCGGTGACTTGCGCCCATCCTTCAATACTTGGCAGTATCGCCGCGCGTCCATTGACTTCGGTAATGCCTTCAATTCGTCCAGTGAACAAACTGCCGATGATGCTTTCATGGATAAAGTCATCACCTTGCTTGAGTTTTCCTTTGGCATGCCATTGCGCCATACGTGCGCTGGTTCCTGTACCACAAGGAGAGCGGTCGAGGGCTTTTTCACCATAGAAAACCGCGTTCTTGGCACTGGATTCAGGTCGAGTTGGTGTCCCAGTCCAAAGCACATGTGACACACCACAGACCGTTGGATCATTAGGGTGGATGCACTCGACGGCTTGAGAGACCGCTTCGCGCACTTTTGGGCTGAGCATTAAGATTTCGTCGGATGTGTAGTGCTCTAGCCCTTGGTAATTTTCTTGAGGATCGACGATGACGTAGTAGTTGCCACCATAAGAAACATCAACGGTGATCTCGCCTAATCCCTCAACTTCAACCGTGACGTCTTGGTGGGCAAGGTAAGCAGGAACATTAAAGATCTTTACCGAGGTGATCTTTGCGCCGTCTCTTTGGTAGTGCACCTCAATCTGTCCTGCTGGAACATCGAGGATCAATCGACCTTCTTCTTTCGGGGTGATCAGCTTGTGTTCTAAAGCAGAGGTAACGGTGCCGATAGTGCCGTGACCGCACATTGGTAAACAGCCGCTGGTTTCAATAAACAGAATCGATGCATCCGCATTGTCACTACAAGGTGGCAGCACCACTGATCCTGACATCATGGCATGACCGCGAGGCTCAAACATGAGCGATTGACGGATCCAATCATAGTGTTCGAGGAAAAACTGGCGCTTGTCACTCATCGTCTTTCCTTCTAGCGGAGGCACACCGCCTGCAACTAATCGAACTGGATTACCGCAGGTATGTGCATCAATACAGAAGAAGGTTCCTTGTCTCATTTCTCGCTCCTTGAATAAGAAATTGGTTGAAGTAGAGAAATTGGATGTTATCGTGATGTTAAGTATATTTTATACAATTTTGTTTTTGAAACGTGATAAGGAGCAAAATAAATGGTGAACAATAAATCATCAACCCCACAAAATATCGCCGTGGTTGGCGGTGGTGTTATTGGATTATGTATCGCACTGAAGCTGCAGTTGGCAGGTGAGAATGTCACCATTTTCGATAAGCGCGGTGCGGGAGAAGGGTGCTCTAAAGGTAACGCAGGCCACTTTGCGACTGAGCAAGTTTTCCCACTCGCAACGCCTGCTATCTTGCCCCAAATACCTAAAATGTTGCTGTCACCAACCAGTCCGGTATCGGTTCGATTTCAAGACATCCACCGTACACTTCCTTGGATGGTTCGGTTCTTATTAAAGGCGAGAAAAAGTGCATCAGAACACGCGACTGAAGCATTGACTGAACTCAATAACCTAGCGATGGAAAACTGGTTTGAGTTGCTTGAACAAGTTGGCTTATCAGAGCTTATTACCATGCAAGGCTCATTGTTAACTTTTGAGAGTGAGTCACTGTTTGATAGCTATCGCTCAACGTTAAATAGGTTACGTGAGCAAGGGGTAAATTGCCAAGTTTGGGAGCAAGAGGTGCTGCGTGAAGAGCTTCCTTCGTTATCTGACACTGTTAAGAAAGGGGTGTTCTTTCCAGAAACAGGACATACAGCAAACCCTTATGGAATGTGCATTGAACTGGCCAAGTCGTTTGAGTCTATGCGAGGCCGATGGATTAAAGAGCAAGTTGATGATGTGTTTTTTGATGGCGACATGGGCGTTGTTGTGACGCCATCGCTCAGCCATGAGTTCGATAAAGTCGTCATCGCGACAGGCGCAGAATCGGCTCCATTAGTGAAGAAAGTTACGGGAGTTAAAGTGCCGATTCAGGCCGAGCGTGGTTACCATCTGATGGTACCAAAACTTAAAAATTGTTTGCCATTTCCCGTTAGCTCAGCGGATAGAAAATTTATCATGACCCCAATGGAAGGGGGACTAAGGTTGGCAGGGACGGTGGAATATGCGGACATTGATTCCCCGCCAAATATGCAGCGCGCCAAGATGCTGAAAGGGCTCGCGACAGGGTTGTTGAAACCAGAGTATGAACTCGATTCGGTCGGAGAAAGTTGGATGGGAAATCGTCCGTCGTTACCTGACTCTTTACCGGTGGTGGATAAGGTTTTAGGCGGAAAAGTGTTACTGGCGTTCGGTCATCAACATCTCGGTTTAACACAAGCCGCGATCACTGCATCAATTATTTCACAACTTCATAATGAGACTAATCCATCGGTTAATCTTTCACCGTTTGCGCTAGATCGCTTTTGCTAAAAAATTTTAAAATTAAATATTGTATAAAATATACGAGCGCATTATGTTAATTAAAAGTTAATGAAAGTTAAGTTCAAAAAAACGGATTTGATTTGATGCCTAACAGCAGTATCTGGGCGTCCAATAATTTCGGGAACACTCCCGATGTGATAACAACAAGGAGCAAAAATCATGTCAAGAAAGACGATGACACCACTCGCATTTATGGTTTCAGGACTGCTGTTAGGAACGATCAATGTCGCCAACGCGAGCGACAAATTAACGGTCGTATCATGGGGTGGCGCTTTTACAAAAAGCCAAGTAGAGGCGTACCACAAACCTTATATTGAGAAGACGGGTGTTGAGCTGGTGTCTGAAGACTTTAGTGGTGGTCTTGCCGAAATTAAAGCGCAAGTTGAAGCGAATAATGTTACGTGGGATTTGGTGTCGCTTGATAAGCCAGACATTGTCCGCGGCTGCGCAGAAGGACTATTGGAAACGGTTGATCCTAGTATCTTACCGGCTGGCGAAGACGGCACCCCAGCGAAAGAAGATTTCATTCCAGGTGCGATCCATGAGTGTGCGGTCAATACCATCGTAGTATCCACGGTGCTGACCGTTAACGAAGATGCATTTAAAGGCAAAGCGCTACCATCAAAGCTAACCGATTTGTTCGATCTTGAACAATACCCAGGACGTCGAGCACTTCAGAAAATGCCGCAAGGTAACCTAGAGTGGGCGTTGATTGCTGATGGCGTAAAACCAGAAGCTGTGTATGAAACCCTTGAAAGCCCAGAAGGGAGAGCTCGTGCGTTTGCTAAGTTAGACAGCATCAAGCCACAAGTTGTGTGGTGGACAACGGGGGCTCAGCCGCCACAAATGCTGGCAGACAAAGAAGTGGTCATGGCGTCTGCATTCAATGGCCGTATCCACAGTGCCACTCAAGAAGAGGGGCAGCCGTTCAAAATCATTTGGGATCACCAGTTGGGTTACATGAATGGTTGGGCTATTCCTAAAGGCAGTCCTAACCTTGAACAAGCTCTAGACTTTATTAAGTTCTCTTCGGGAACCAAACCACTAGCTGACCAAGCGAAATACGTGGCTTACGGCCCTACGCGTAAATCATCTTCAGCGCAAATCAGCCCAGAGATCTTAGCCAGCTTGCCGACCGCTCCAAATAACTTCCAAACGGCATTTTTGATTGATGATGAGTGGTGGTCAGATTATGCCGATGAGCTAAATGAAGAGTTCAACACTTGGCTTCTTAACTAACCCTTAGCCCTAAAGTGGAGGCGAGATGGGTCGCCTCCTTAAAAGGAATATTCAATGATCAACCTAGACGCGCAGCAAATTGTCAAAAGCCTATCGATGAAAGGTTTGATTGAGTCGATGCGCCAGACTTATCAGGAACAATCGACCATTCCTCAGCGCAGAGTGATGCCTTTAGAAGAGGGCAGCTACGACGCGTTTGCCTTGCTACCCGCTTGGAGTGAATCACTTATCACGGTGAAGGCGTTCACTTATTTTCCGCAGAATTATCAGCAAGGAAAAGACACTCTCGCATCAAAAATCTTAGCCTTTGATCGTGCTAATGGTGAGCCTCTTGCGTTATTGGATGGCAAGGTGCTGACGTTTTGGCGCACTGCTGCGGCATCTGCATTGGCGGCAGACTATTTAGCACGTAAGGATGCGAGTCGCTTACTGATTTGTGGTACAGGCAATCTTGCACCCTACATGGCTTACGCTTATGCAGCAATTCGCCCGCTCAAGAAGGTGTTGGTCTGGGGACGAGATAAGCGAAAAGCCCTTAAAACAATCGATACGATTTTGTCGAGCAATGAGTATCAGTCACTCCCTCTAGAGAATCAGTTCGAGGTTGAAGTGGTGCATGACGTGAACAGTACATTGGCACATATCGACATCGTTAACTGCGTAACGGGATCAGATAGAGCACTATTTGATGGTACTCAACTTCAACCTGGGACACATGTCGATTTGATTGGTAATCATGATAAAGATAAGCGTGAATGTGATACTTCGACGGTAGTACGTTCTAGTGTGTTTGTTGATAGCAAAGTTAACGTCTTAGCAGAAGCTGGAGACTTACTTATCCCGATTGAACAAGGGCTATTTGCCGAACAACAAATCCAAGCTGAGTTGACGGACTTGTGCTCTCAAAGCCACTTAGGTCGTCAATCACTACAGGAAATCACGTTATATAAATCAGTCGGCAGTGCACTCGCCGACCTCGCTGCAGTTAAGTTTGTTCTAACCCAAAAAGAAATTCTTTAGTTTTGAGGATAGCCCTCATTTATCGCGGTTTCGGCCGTAATTTTAAATTGCATACAATATACAAATGGAAGGTAAAAGATGAACGTAGATTGGAAAGGTGTCTACCCGGCAGTCAGCACACAGTTTCGCAAAGACCAAAGCATTGACTTAGATGCCACTCAGACGGTAATTGATAACCAGATTAATGACGGCGTAAACGGCATTATTTGTCTGGGTACGGTAGGTGAAAACTGCGCGCTCTACCCTGAAGAGAAGCGCCAAGTTCTTAAAGCTGCACAAGAAGTGGTAGCAGGTCGAGTTCCTCTTATTGCAGGGACAGCAGAATCGATCACAACAGCTGCTGTTGATTACATGCAAGACGCGCACAAAATTGGTATTGACGGTTGTATGGTTATGCCTGCAATGGTCTACCGCACCTCAGACAGTGAAACCGTTGATTACTACCGAACGCTGGCAGAAGCGACGCCAGAGATGCCAATCATGATTTACAACAACCCTGTCTCTTATGGCGTTGATGTTTCTCTCGACATGATGGCTCAGTTGGCTGAGTGCGAAAGCATTGTAGCGGTTAAAGAATCGACCACAGACACCCGCCGCATCACCGAGTTGTACAACCGTTTCGATGATCGCTTTACCGTATTTAGTGGCGTTGACGATATCGCTCTAGAGTCTCTGATGCTTGGTGCAACAGGCTGGATTTCGGGCCTAACTAATGCGTTCCCTGCTGAATCAGTAGCGATTTATAAGTTAGCAAGTCAAGGCCGTTACGCTGAAGCACTAGAGATCTACCGCTGGTTCTTACCACTACTTCGTTTAGATACGATTCCGACATTGGTGCAGTGCATCAAGCTTGCGGAGCAGGTGTGTGGGCGAGGTAGCGAGCAGGTGCGTGCACCACGTCAAAATCTTAAAGGTGAAGAGCGTGCACAAGTGATTGCTTTAGTTGAGCAGGCGATTGCGACTCGTCCAGATTTATCGAAATACAAGCTGTAACTCACAAAGAGTTGCTTAGTGAAGGGTAAGGTTCGCCTTGCCCTCAATCCATCTATGTAAACGGCTTATTAGGTTGTTAAGCCTTTTACCTATTTGGGTTGCCAGACATATTGCTATTAAAAAGGATGCGCAATGGCATTGCAGAAGGAATACGTGAGCTTTCAACACGTACAGAAAACCTATGATGGTGAGAATCTCGTCGTTAAGGACTTTAACTTGGTGATTGAACCGGGGGAGTTTGTCACTATGCTTGGTCCATCAGGCTCAGGCAAGACAACTTGCTTGATGATGCTAGCCGGGTTTGAAACCGCAACTAAAGGTGAAATCTATATTGATGGGACCCCAGTGAATAATCTAGCCCCGCACAAGCGCGATATTGGCATGGTGTTTCAAAACTACGCGCTCTTTCCGCATATGACGATTGCAGAGAATCTCGCGTTTCCATTGAAGGTGCGTAAATTATCGGTAGAAGAGGTTGAGCGAAAAGTGACGTCAGTGCTTGAGATGGTTGAGCTCTCTCATGTTGCTAACCGCTACCCTAAGCAGTTGTCTGGAGGTCAGCAGCAGCGCGTCGCATTAGCTCGTGCTTTGGTGTTTGAACCTAAGTTGGTGTTAATGGATGAACCCTTGGGCGCGCTTGATAAACAGCTTCGCGAACAGATGCAGTTAGAGATCAAGCGTCTGCATGAAAAGCTCGGCATTACGGTATTGTACGTAACTCATGATCAAGACGAAGCATTAACGATGTCTGACCGCATTGCGGTATTTAATAATGGGGCAGTGCAACAGCTCGCGTCTCCAACGGATCTTTATGAGTCACCAAGCAATGCGTTTGTTGCGCAGTTTATTGGTGAGAATAACCAGATTCAAGGCGTCGTCTCTGAGCTTGATTCTCATCGCTGCACAGTGAGCATTCATGATCTTTCACTCAACGCCAAACCAGTAAAAGTGGCCAGTGTTGGTGATCCTACCTTGTTATCTGTACGTCCGGAGAAGATTGTTGTTGAGCCTGAAGCGGGTAGCTGTGATAACGAGTTAACTGGCTTGCTAAGAGAGCTGATTTATCATGGTGATCACCATCGTTTAGTTGTTGAGATTGAGGGGGTGGGCGATATCGTGGTTAAGGTGCCTAACGACAGTCATGGTGAACGTAGCTTCGTTGCAGGTAGGCAGTATACCATCGGCTGGCTTAGCCAAGATTGCCATGCGCTTGATTGTCAACAAGAGCAAGCTGAGCATGAGGTAGCCGCATGAGTCGCGAACTAACTGGACTAAACTCGGTTTTGTCACTGCAGCGCAAGCTAGTGCGAACGGACAAAAGTCTCAAAGCTCAACTCAAACGTGCCGAGAGGCAAAAACAGATTCGCTCCATTTTGCTTATTCTTCCTTTGGTCTGTTTTATCTGTGTCACGTTTGCATTTCCTATTGCAGAAATGCTCTATCGAAGTGTCGATAACAATGCGCTGCCGAAAGCGTTTCCGCATTCTTCTAGTGCGATCAAAGAGTGGGATTACCAAGGCTTGCCAAGTTTGTCGATTCAGCAAACCTTTATGGGAGAACTTAAACAGCGCTATCAAGATAAGACGTTACCTAAGCTTGCTAACAGAATGAATATCGAAGTGTCCGGTATGCGTAGCTTGCTCATGAAAACCGGGCGAAAGCTCGTTAAGTTAGAGTCGCTGCCGCAAAGCCTTCAAGATATTAAAAAGCTCGATAAACGCTGGGCTAAGCCGCAGTATTGGGCCGCGCTGAAAAACCTCAGTTCACCTTACACATTGAGTTACTATCTTGCCGCGCTGGATTTACGTTACGATGCTAAAGGGGAAATAAGCGCGCAGCCAGAAACAAGACAGGTATATGTGGACTTGTTTACCAAGACATTAGGTATGTCGCTGGTGATTACCGTAATCTGTTTGGTGATGGCTTATCCGGTGGCGTATCTATTAGCAAACCTTCCAGATAAGCAGGCAAACTTGTTGCTGATTGTGGTGCTCTTGCCATTCTGGACTTCACTTTTGGTACGAACCACATCTTGGATCGTTCTGCTGCAAAACCAAGGTGTGGTGAATGACTTGCTGCTTTGGCTTGGGATCACCAGTGAGCGCTTAGCCATGATGCACAATACCTTTGGCACGATAGTGGCGATGGTACACATCTTACTGCCATTTATGATCTTGCCTCTTTATAGCGTGATGAAAGGTATTAGTCCGAGTTACTTCCGAGCCGCTCGCTCATTAGGCGCAACGCCTTCGGTTGCATTCGTTAAAGTCTACATGCCACTCACTATGCCCGGCGTAGGGGCAGGCTCCGTACTGACATTTATTCTATCGATTGGTTTCTATATCACCCCCGCGCTGGTGGGTGGCCGCAGCGGGCAGATGATCTCCAATATGATCGCCTATCACATGCAAACATCATTGAACTGGGGTATGGCAGCGGCGCTTGGAGGGTTATTACTCGCGGTGGTGACAGTGCTGTTTTATCTGTTCAACCGCGTCGTCGGTATTAACAACATCAAGGTAGGAGGTTAATCATGGCACTGCCAGCTTATTGCAATACGCGCGAGAGAGTGGGTTACGCGACTTACCTAATATTTTGTACCTTGGTGTTTCTGTTTCTTATTGCGCCAATCCTGATTATTGTGCCGCTTTCGTTTAATGCGACGCCTTACTTTACCTTTACTGAAGGGATGTTGAGCCTTGACCCAGCAGCCTATTCGGTGCGTTGGTATGTCGATATGTTTACCAACAGTCAGTGGTTGATGGCGCTTAAAAACAGCACGTTGATTGCCATTAGTGCGACGATTGTTGCGACGATACTCGGAACCTTGGCAGCGATGGGATTAGCAGCTAATAACGTCCCGTTTCGTAATGCGATTATGGCGTTTCTGATCTCGCCAATGATTGTCCCTGTGATCATTTCTGCTGCAGCAATGTACTTCTTCTACACTCGCTTAGATTTATCACAAACCTTCACAGGCATTGTGCTCGCACACGCAGCATTGGGAACTCCCTTTGTAGTGATCACGGTGACTGCAACTCTAAGCGGGTTCGATCATAGCTTGGTGCGAGCAGCGTACAGTCTAGGAGCAAACCCAGTCTATACCTTCAGACATGTGACTTTTCCATTGATTCGCCCGGGGATGATTTCCGGCGGCCTATTTGCTTTCGGTACTTCTTTTGATGAAGTGGTGGTGGCGCTATTTATCACTGGAGTTGAACAAAGAACGGTACCAAGACAGATGTGGTCAGGCATTCGCGAGCAAATCAGTCCAACCATTCTTGCTGTGGCGACATTGCTGATCTGCATGTCAGTCATGCTGCTGCTTACGCTGGAAATTTTACGCCGTCGTAATGTGAAGATACGCGGGATAAAGGAATAGAATTGTCGATTTTTGGAGTAGAGCAGGTCAACTGTTTAGGTTCTGTCCAGATGTCCTAGTAGGCAATAATCCCCGACTTGCTCATTACCATAACGCCTCAAAATTTGAGGCGTTTTTATATTTTTTACACAAACTAGCGCTGATTTACTGAAATCGACTACGAAACTGGGTAGGGGTCATCTCTTTTACGGTTTTGAACTGCCTGTTGAAATTGGACAGGTTCTGAAAACCGGTTTTCTCGGCAATGAGTGCGATAGGCTGTGAGGTACTGGCAAGCAATTCGCATGCTTTACCAATGCGAAATTGCTTTAAGTGGTCGGAAAAACTGACGCCGTAGTGCTTTTCGAATAAACGATAGGCAGAGCTTTCACTCATGTGTAAATGTCGGCCGAGGTCAGAAATTCGTATTGTATCGGCGTAGTTGTTTTCGATATAACGAGTTGCCAATTGGACCTTCTGCTGTGCTTCTCGGTTACCTGATACTTGGCTGATTCGATACGGTGAAGCCGATAAATGCAATGACTCCTCATCATTGGCGATCAGCAGTAGCACTTCAATGACACGAATGGCTTGAAATTGTCGCTCGACTTGCTCAATACCATTGAGTCGTTCTGCGACCTGCTGCGAGATGGCAGGGCTAAATTTAATGCCATAGGCTGAATTTTCAAGTAGGCGCTTTATATTGCGAGCCTCAGGGATGGTGGCTTGCAGCTTTTCTATCCAGTGGTGCTTGAGCCAGACAATCACAGAGTGATGAGGCTTTTCTTCTGAGCCGTTGATTTGGCCTGTGATCATGTGTGGAAGACCCGGTCCATATAGCAGCAAAGTATTATGGTGGACAGAGCCTACCGCGTCTCCGGCAAAGTAGTTGCCACTAAATACACATTCGGGATCTTGGTAAAGGACCAGTTCATACTCGGTGTGATAGTGCCAAGAACAAGCAAACTCCTCCTTTTTCACTCGGCAATGATATTCGCGAACAATCCAATCATTGCTCGGCGTATCCATTACGTTTTCTATGAATGGTTTCATTGCTGCTCTCCCTTATCTTCGCCGTCAAGATTAGTGTAATTGTTGCTTTTCTGTCAAAGAGGAAAGATAAGTTGATGGATTAGTATTAGAGGTAGCTCGAATACTATCAATCTAACCGCATATCTTTGCGTAGACTGTAGCCTCACACACTTACTCAAAGGAGCCCTACTATGTTTAAAGATAAAACAGCGATGTTGTTTATTATTACTGCTTTTGTCACTGGCTTATGTGGGGCCTTTTTTTACCCTTTGTCGAGCCTCTTTATTGTTGAAGAGCTCGGTGCGACGCCAATGATGTTAAGCCTGTATATGGTGATGGCAGTAGTGAGTGCGGTTGTGGTATCTCAGTTGTTAGCAAGACAATCTGACCGCAACTGGAAACGAAAAACGATTCTCCTTGTGGCGATGACGTGCTACTTAATCACTATCTCAAGCTTTATTGTTGTAAGGGATTATTGGTTAGCCATCACTATTGCAACGGTGTTCGGCAGTGTCAGTGGCGCCTCTTTCGGTCAGCTATTTGCGTTAGGTCGAGAGTATGGTGATCGCCATATGAAAGACAGCACGACTTTTCTATCAACAATGCGTGCCGGAATAGCGATTGCCTGGGTATTTGGTCCGCCAATGGCATTTATGCTCAAAGCGGCTTTTGGTTACAACGCCTCATTTTCTGTCTCTGCTGTGATTGTCAGTCTATCGATTTTGGTGATTGCTAAGTATCTGCCAAATGGTGTGGTAAAAGAGGAGTCATTAGCAGAAGAAACATCGACCGCTAACCCAACGTCAAATGGATTGATTGCACTCTACTGTCTAGTTGTTGTATTTGCTTTTGCGGCGAACAATTTATACATCACCAGTATGCCGCTCTACCTCTCACAAGAGTTAAAAGTCGACCCAAGTTGGCTAGGTTTTCTTTTCGGTGCAGGAGCGTTATGTGAGATTCCAGTGATGCTTTACGCTGGAAAGCTGGCAGCGCGTTTTGGGACGATTAAGTTGCTGATGCTAGGTCTGGTCAGTGGCGTCGCCTTTTACTCTGTGATGCTTACTAACACAACGTTCATCGCCATGTTGATGGCGCAGATACTGAATGGACTCTTTATTGGTGTATGCGCCACCCTTGGTATGGTCGTATTGCAAGATATGATGAAAGACCGTTTAGGGACGGCTTCAACGCTTTTCTCCAATATGCTTAATGTCAGCATGTTAGTGGCAAGTCTTTCTGTTGGCGTAGTTGGCGAGCTATTTAACTATTACAGCACACTCTATGTCTCTCTTGCTGGCTCCCTAACTGCCATCGTGTTGTTAGCATTATTTGCCGTATCTGCATCTAAGCAGCATCAACAGCAAAACCAACCAATGAGTGCTTAAACCGAGTTCCTTACTACAGTCATCTTTGTCCAAAGGGTTAGCCAGCTAACGCTGATAGCCCTTTGGTCAAAGAGACTGATTATTGATACCTCACGCTTCCCAGACTACAAATTGTCCGCGTCACTTTCAGTTTGTTGAGGCGCTTGTAAGGGGAGGGTTAAAGTAAAGCAAGTGCCCACATCAAGCTCACTGGTGACATTGATGGTTCCGCCGAGCAATCCAGTGACTAAGTTATAGACAATGTTAAGGCCGAGGCCAGAGCCACCTTGACCTAAGCGAGTGGTAAAGAAAGGGTCAAAGATCTTTTGCTGGTTCTCTAATTCAATTCCTTTTCCGTTATCCGTGATGGTTAATACGGCTTGTCCATCGATTAAACGTCCCTGAATGGCGACAGATTTTTCGGCTTGCTCTGAGAAGGCGTGAACGATGGCATTTGACAGTAAGTTCATCAGGACCTGAGTAAGGGGGCCGGGGTAGCTGTCCATTTGGATATTGGCTTCGCACTCTTCGTTTAAAGTAATTTGATTCTTGCTTAGGTTTGGAGACATGGTGACTTTTATCTCGTGCAAGACCTCATCGAGATTGAATGGGCGACGTTGATAACTTGATTGGTCAACGGCAACTTGTTTAAAGCTAGAAATCAACTCAGCGGCACGCCGTAAGTTACGTTCAATGCTGTCTGCTGAGTCGCAGCTTTGCTCAATGTAGCTATCGAGCACCGAACGTCGCAGGCCTTCTTTAATCGAATCGACAAAATATTGATTGGTGTCTTTGAGGCTCGTTGCAACAACCATAGCATTGCCAATAGGGGTATTGAGTTCGTGAGCGACCCCTGCTACGAGTGAACCTAACCCCGCGAGCTTTTCTGCTTGCACGAGCTCTTGTTGTGTGGCTTCCAGTACTTCCATTGCTTCCCTAAGTTCAATGGTTCGTTCATCTACTCGCAGTTCGAGTTCACGAGTTTGTTGTTCAATCGTTTTTAGGTGCTCACGACGGTCTTGTTCAGTTTTTGCTGCTCTTTTGAACCAATATGACCATTTTGATGGAATGGTTGGTATCATCAGGTTTGAATTACTTGGCAGCTCTTCGACGAACTGAGCCAACCTAAGTGCAGGTTTACTGAAGTTCCAGTGCTGATAGAGCACAACAAGCAATAGTAATAGAGTGAACGCCGTAGCCATGATTAGGTTAGGCAACAGAGTCTGAAAAGTATACGAGCGAATATCACGGTTCGAGATCTCTAATACTAACCGCCACGGGGTATGGGGTAGTTGGTAAGAGGCCCAGTATCCTAGCGGGGTTGTATTTAGGAGCGCATGTTCTGTCTGATGTGCTTCCCCAACAGCGACAAATGACAATACCTCTTGTTGGGTGACTGCTTCGGTTTTACCTTTTAGGCTGCCTCCGCTGTCACCAATGACCCGACCTTGCTCATCAACAATAGCAAGTCTTGCCAGCTCAAGCGGCCTGTCGGTAATGATCTTATCAAGAACTTTTAAGGTAATATCGGTACCGACTGCGCCAACAAACTTGTCGCCCATGTAGGTCGGGGCGAGCAAAGATATCATCATGCCTTTACCACCCGCGTCCATATAAGGGGTCGTCCACACTTTGTTTTTCTCGGGGTTGGCTTCAGGATTAATCAGATCAAGAGGAAAGGTGCCTCCCGCCTCAAAAATAACATCTAGCGCAGCATCCATATTATCGGTTCCAGTGGCGCCTAGAATATCTTGGACCCCAAGCCACGGATAGATATAGGTGAGCACTTGCTCTGCATCATAGTAGTAGCTCCATTGGAAATCATCGTGTTGTTGATGTGTAGAGACCACTTCGGAGGCCATTGAAAGGAGAGTTTGCGCATCGAAAGAGTAGTCTCTAGCGTCGGATCGAATGTAGAGTTGACCAACAGTATCACGCAATGGTTCGGGTAAGTTGTCCCAAGGCGCATTAATAGAGGCGTTTGGAGATTGCTGGTTTATATAGTTAAACGCTTGTTTACTCGGAATTATCTCTGGATATAAGTAAGCGGTTTCGAGGGCGTTACGCATAGTATCGATATGATTTAATGAAACTGAGATGGTCTTATTGAGTGACAGCATACTTTCAAGTGCTTTATAGCTTTGCTCGGTGACGACTTGAGAACGAATTTGATTACTGAGATAGAGCGTGTTTCCTAAGGTAAGTAGTACGATTAACGCTAGCGCGCCATAAAGCATTAATCGGTGGCGGAAAATTAGGGCCTTTGAGCTGATATGTTCTTGGGAGCGTTCGGCATCATGATTGTTTTCATTATTCGGTGTTGGATCTTTCATTCAAGTACCCTTCCGTTCATTCATTTTGCATAGGCTTAGCAAGGAATGCGACGAGTTCATCCAGTTCCATTGCTTTAGCGAATAGCCAGCCTTGGCCTTCTTCGCAATTGAAGGCTTTTAATTGTTGGTATTGAGCTTGGGTTTCAATCCCTTCGGCAGTGATCTCCATACCCAGTGTCTGGCCTAGGTTGACGATCATTTTCGCAATGCTGTCATCTTGCTCCATCGCGTCAACGAAAGTGCGATCAATTTTTAGTCGTGTTGCAGGCAAGGTATGAAGAATACTCAGAGAAGAAAAGCCAGTGCCAAAATCATCAATAGCCACTTTGCAGCCCAGAGCCCTTACGCGATTTAAGGCTTGTTGAATGTCATCGAGGTTATTGGCGGCGATGGTCTCTGTGACCTCTACTTCTACCTGCTCAGGAGGGATGTTATTTGACTGCATCGCGCTTTGTAGGTTTGCACAGAAGTCAGGCTCTTCCAATTGAGCAGGAGAGACATTTATAGCGATGGTGATATCTGGGTAACCACTATTGAGAAGCTGGTGGAATTGCTGACAAGCTTGCTTGAGTACGAACTTACCGATGCTGACCATCATGCCTGACTGTTCAGCCAATGGGATAAACTGATCTGGCGGGACTAAGTTCCCGTTTTTGTTGCGCCAGCGAAGTAGTGCTTCCACTCCGGTTAATCTTAATGACTCAAGATGGTACTTAGGCTGGTACATAAGGAAAAGGGCATTGTTGTCTAACGCTTCTTTGAGCTCAGATAACAACAGCATCCGATCTCTGGCACATTGCCCCATGTCTTGAGAAAAGTGAATCACCGAACCGCGGTGGTGCAATTTTGCTTGTTTTAGCGCTACTTGAGCATCTTTATAGCGCTCGGCAAGACAGGTATTGTCTTCTGCATTTAACTCAACCTCTCCTACGCTCGCCATGATTTTGAACGGTTGTTCGTCTATGAAAAAACTCTCATCAAAGACATTGAGAATGCTATGAGTGTTCATTTCCTCTGCGCTGCCAATCAAAGCGAATACATCGCTGCCTCCGCGAGCGAGAAAACAGTTAGGGAAAGCCAAAGTAAGTCGACGAGCGACGGCCTTAAGTAATAGGTCGCCTACCTTATGACCAAAACTGTCATTGAAGGCCGAGAAATCATCGATGTCGACCAAAGCAAGTAGCGAAGAAGGGCTAAGCTTAGGATCTGATAGCTGATAGCGAAGTAAACTATTGAGGTTTGGGATACGAAGTAATGGGTCGGTGAACGCTTGCTCTTCCAGTTTGTTGTATAGCAATACGTTATCAAATCCAACGGAGAGGTTTGCACAGAAAACCTCAAGTAGGTGGCGGTCAATATCTTCAAGGGGACGATGAATATCAACGTAGGCGGCTAAACCTCTACCTTGTTCGGTGGAGAAATAGAGAGTCAGTCCTGTTTCAAGTAGGCTAGTCCGACTATCGAGGCAGCGCATGATGGACTCTCTGATTTTATGCGAATCAAGGGTATCGAGTGGTGAGTGTACAAACTTACTATAGCGGCCAGCCGCTGCGATGATTTGGGCACGTTCAGCTTCATTGCTACTAGGCTCTTGAACACAGATTAGGCCATCTGGTTCGATCTGGATGATAGCGCTAATTTGTTTGACCGCGCCTTCTGCAAACATCTTTAGACCGTGCAAGTGAGCAAGCTCAGTGCTTGCTTTGACGACTTTCTCTAGCCCTTGACGCATGACCTGTTGGTTTCGAATCTGTTTATAGGCGCGGATAGCACTGGTTAAGATTGTAAAGAGACGAATTCGGGTTAACTCTGGCTTGGTTCGATAATCATTGATGTCGTAGCGTCGAATGGTTTCCATTTCGGGGGCGTAACCCGGCTGGCCAGTGCGAAGGACGATTCGAATAGCTTTAAGCTTGAGTTCTTCACGGATGATTTCGACCAGATCCAAGCCTGCGTGCTCGGTTTCCATAACTACATCAAGTAGCACTACACCAATATCACGCTCGTTTGTCAGGCACTGCTGAGCTTCTTTAGCTGAATAGGCGTGTATTAGCTCAAGTGGTCGATCCTCAACAATTAAATCTTTGAGCGCGAGCTTTGTTGCTTCATGGACACCAGCATCATCATCAACAACAAGAATACGCCAAGTGTGAGAGGGTAGCGTAGGTAAATCCGTTTGGTCGTCATCTTCAATGATGAGCATTAAATCGTCAGGTGATTCGGCCTTGTTATTCATGAACCCTCAAATATTGGCGTAAGTCTAAGCTAAAAGTTTAGTCCGATATTGTTGGGTATGCGAAGTGAGAAGAGTTATGGAGGTAATGAATAGAATAATAAGGACTAGGCGAGAAGGACTCGCCTAGTTTGAGCGCGGGGTTAAGCCAGTTTTAGATCAAACTGTTGGCGATACATCACCATATCTTCAATGGTCAATACTGGCATATTGTGCAGCTTACCAAAGGCAACGATCTCTGGCGCTTTTGCCATGCTGCCATCTGGGTTGGTTACTTCACACAGCACGCCTGCTGGTTGTAGACCTGCCATCTGCATCAAGTCGATAGTGCCTTCTGTGTGACCACGACGAGTTAAAACGCCGCCTTTACGCGCACGTAGTGGGAATACGTGGCCAGGACGCGCTAGGTCAGATGCTTGTGCTGTTGGGTTCGCGGCCGTTTTAATGGTGGTAACACGATCTTGCGCAGAGACGCCGGTCGTTACACCAACTTTGGCTTCAATTGAGACAGTAAATGCTGTTTGGTTAGCACTGTTGTTGTCTTGGACCATAGGTGTGAGCTCTAGGCGATCCGCTTGCTCTTCAGGCAAACATAGACAAACGATGCCGCTACATTCACGGATCATTAGTGCCATTTGAGCGGTAGTTAAAGACTCGACTGAGTATATGATGTCGCCCTCGTTTTCACGGTCTTCATCATCAAGAAGAAGAACACCGCGGCCTTCTCTTAAGGCTTCGAGTGCAGTTTCAACGCGTGTAATTGGGTCGCCGAATTCGGCAAGAAGTGATGACTGATTCATGGTTAACTCCTAAATATCACCAGAATCAGGGCATGCATGAGCACCGGAGCTTCATAAGTGAACTCCAGCTAAAACGAAATGCACCACGGCATACTGAGTATGGTGATGTCTTTTCATTCTCTCTCATCCGGACTATAACCGTCGGCTCTGGGTTTTCACCAGATCTGCTGACCTCGACGAATCGAGCGCTCGCGGGCTCACCTTAAACTGAACATAGCCAAGGAATACCGCCGGTGGGGAATTTCGCCCCGCCCTGAGAATAAATTAAACGTTTGCAATTAAGCGAATGGAATTCTATCGCTTCTGAGAGGAAAATCAACAAAGGCGCTCAATATCATGAGCTTGAACAAAAACTGAGGGGTTAATTGGCAAAAAAGACAGCACTAGGCTGTCTTTTAAACGATTAATCATCATCACTAAGAGGATTATTTGTAGAACGCTTCTACTTCGCCTTTTAGTTTGATCAGCATTGGGTTACCCCAGCGATCTTTTGCTTTTGGTGAAGGGATTTTTACCCAACCTTCACTCACGCAGTACTCTTCAACATCAGTACGCTCTTTGCCGTTTAGGCGGATACCGATGTGGTGCTCAAAACACTCTTTTACAAAGTGTGGGCTACGTGGGTTACCTGAAAGGTGATCTGGCAACTCTGGCTTAGCGTTGTTATCGCTCATGATTATGACCTGCAATATATTTAAGGTGACGCATTGTAGACAATACCAAGCGCGGCGACAAGATAGAGTAAGTGGTTACTAATCGTCTTGTCCGCATTCAGCACAAGCTTGGTAGGTTCTTTCCCCTTCGCTAATGACAAAATGTTTGCCGACACATGTTTCGCATAGCGCAAGTGTCGGGTAGCTTTGCTTCGGTTTTTTCGATTGAGTGGTGACGACTTCGACCACGTAGAATTTTCTCATGTTTATTAACTTAGTTGGTGAAGAAAACAGTTCGGATGTTACCAAACGCTGCGACTTATCGCATTCGCAGCGAAGTGGAAAGTGCCAGTAAAGGAGAGTTTTACTGCTTTACTGGCTTGGTTTAGCTTAATGTAATCTCGCGGTTTACCCCGGACTCTAATGCAAAGTCATGATCATGGCTGATTAAAATAAACCCTCCTTGATAGTGTTTCAGTGCGTTGGCTAAATTGATTTTTGACTCAAGATCGAGGTGGTTATCTGGTTCATCTAACAGCAATAAAGGTTGGCTAGGTTGATGACTGACGATCAGCATCGCCAGTTTCATTTTCTCGCCGCCACTAAGTGCAGAGCCTAATCGAAATACGCTGTCACGGCGAAATCCGATCCCAGCAAGTAATGTACGTGCATGGCTTTCCTTCATCCCATCGCAGTGTGACATTAGATTATCGAGCATCGAAAGCTGCTGTTGTATGACATTAAAGTGCTGGTCGAGATAATAGAGTGGGGTGTTGACTTGGCACTCTCCTGATACGACTGGCCATCGACCATGGAGCGTTTTGAGCAACGTCGACTTGCCACTGCCATTTTGCCCTTTTAAATGCAGTTTGTCGTTGGCATATACCTGCAAGGTGAGTGCGCTGACGCAGCTATATTTTAGCGTGACATCTAACAGCGATAGCACTTTCTTAGTGCTGGCTTGCCCATCCTCTAAATAGATTTTCTGCGTTTTGAGCTGCTCTTGTCTTTCGCGTAGTGCGTTTCCTTTCTGCTGTAAGTGGTTCATTCTCAATTGTTCGTTTTTATTGCGACTGGCAAGGCGGCGTTCAGCGCTATTTTTCATCCCATCCAGCAAAATTTTAGGCTGACTGCCATCTTTGCGTGACTTATTGCTTTGAGAAGCTCTTTGCTCAGCCTTCTCTTTATTTTTCTGCGCTTGTTCAATGAGTTGTTTCTGTGTTTTTTCTACATTGTTGAGTTGTCTTTCAACCGCCTGTAGTTCGACATGCTTAAGTTTTTCATAATTGTCGTAATTGCCACCGAAGGTTTGCAGGCCGAGTTGGGACATCTCCCATATTTCATCGACCTCTCTGAGTAGTTCTCGATCATGGCTAACGAGCAATATTGAGCCTGAGAAGTGGCGCATTGAACTAATGAGCCATTGTTTGGCTTGCCTATCAAGATGGTTGGACGGTTCATCGAGAATCAGCAGCTCTACCTCGCTTTCAAACAGTTGCCAAAGTTGCAATCGCGCCAGTTGACCACCGCTTAGTTGTGAACAGCAGAAATATGGATTAGCGGGTAGGCCAATTTCGCTGAGTTGCTGTGAGAGTTTGCTCTCTAAGTCCCATTGCTCACCCACTAGGTTGTACCACTTTTCGTCGCAGCTCCCCGCTTCAATCTGTTTAATCGCATCAAGAACTGTCTCTTTTCCCAAGTAGTGGGCAATTGAACTCGTTTGAGTTAAAAGTTCGTCATCTTGTTGTCGGTAAAGAGCAAAGGAGATCGGCTTGGAAACAGTGCCTTCAGACGGGGCTATCTCTCCTGATAATATCGAGGTAAGAACGGATTTCCCGATACCATTTCGCCCGACTAATCCGACGCGAGGTTTGGTCATTGAACAAGATAGCTGTGTGAAAAGCTGTTCACCGTTGTCAAAGTGAAAGCTGATGTTTTGAGCACTAAATACTGGCATATGTTGCCTCCTGTAGTACAGGGGAACAGCCGTAGCTAAGAATAGTGTTGTTAAGTTAGATCTGTGCTGTCAAAAATTGTATCAAATGCTGAGTTTGAAATTTAACGCAAAGAAATAGTTGAGAGTGAGCTACGCCTACTAACCCTGTAAATCCAAAGATAATGTGAAGTTGGATGACAGGTTTAGTTATTCATATTGGCGTAATCTCCTGAAGAAATGATGGCCTGAGTATACTGACAGTGCTGAGTAAAAAGCAAGCAACTTAGAATCAAGATAAGCCTAGCATCACATAGTGACTTGGTAGCGGTTTCTACCAGCACTTTTGGCTTGGTATAGCGCAGCGTCAACTTGTGCAAAGTTCTTATCCCAGTGGCTAGAAAGTGATTGGCCACTGCAGACTTTAGCCCCCATAGAAATGGTGACCTTAAACTCCTGTGAGCCATAAGCATAGTGATGAGACTCAATACATCCACGCACTCTTTCTAATATCCCTGCCACGTTTTCGTGACCATCAAGAGGGAGTAGCAAAATGAACTCTTCACCGCCCCAACGAATCAATTGATCTTGCTTACGCAGTTGACCTTGGAGTACTTGGACCGTTTCTTTAAGTACCATGTCACCGATGTCATGACCATGTTGATCGTTAAAAGATTTAAAATGGTCGATGTCTAACACTGCAACAAGTATGTCGGAGGTCATAATCGTCTCTTGCTTGACCCATTGCTCTAGGTAGCGTCGATTGTAGGCTCCGGTGAGCAAGTCGGTGTGGTTTTGTTCTTTTAACTCGGAATTTGACCGTTTTAGGCGTAATAAGACTCGCGCAACAAAGTAGCTGACGAAAATAAATAGTGTGGTGTAGAGGATGTTTTTTGAGCGCTGCTCTTCTAGTTTTGCCGCTTGCAGGGCATTGGTCGCTTCTAGTAATTCGACTTCGCGCTTGTTGAGTGTGCGTTCTAGCGCGCCTTTCTCGCTGATAATCTCTTCATTATAGGTCTGTCGATTGAAGTCCTGTTTCAGTAGCGCAGATTGCTTCATGTAGTTGAGGGCTTGCTGATAGTCCCCTTGCTTTTCATAAGCCGTCACCAGATTAGCGAGAAGTTGAATTTCCCAGGCTGTTTCTTGGCTCTCTGACACCGCAAGAATATCCAGAGACTTATGCGCATAGACAATCGTTTGGTCATAGTTTTCCTGCGCTAAGTACGCGGTAGAAAAAGAGTCATAGCAAGTCGCCAGCATCACAGGAGATTCTGGAGATTGCTTGGAAAGATCAAGGCAGCGCTGCGCTATATCTAAGGCTTCGGTTGGTCGACCAACGCTAGCGTAAAGCTGAGACATATTTGATAGGGTCGAAAATTTGATGCGATTGGAGCCTGTTTTATCCGCCTCCTGAAGTGCTAAGCGCATGTAAGTTGCCGCTTGTTCATGATCGCCGGTCGCAAAGTAGATAGCGCTAGAGTTCGCATAAAGAATGGCTTCAAACAGGCTGTTGCTATAGTTGTTGTCGACGTAGAGCGTAAGCGCATTTTTAATGTACGAGTTGGCTTGTTTCCACTCTTCAGATTGCATGTAGACAGTAGCGATATTGTTCAGCGTCATGGTTGCTTGAAAGTCGTCACCGATTTCAGTGACCAACGCAAAGGCCATTTTGTAATAGTTGAGGCTGGCTTTGATGTTGGAGTGCTGCATTTTAATATTGCCCAGCCAGCGATAGGTTCTTGCTAGAAGACGCTTATAGCCAATTTCTCTTGCGAGTATCACTGTCTCATGCAGAAGTAACTCTCCTTCACGCAGTTGATCAGACTCAATCAGTTTAATTGCTTTATTGAGTTTGGCTTCTGCTGTTATCCAATCAATGCCAGTTTGTTGTCCGAACTGGACCAAATCTGGCGGGGTATCGATGGCTATCCCTTCATACTTTTTCAGGTTCAACAGGCCAAAATAATATAATGCGGTGCCTTGCGCAGATGCGTTACTCGGCAGTGAAATCTCACTGAGTTGGACCTGCCCTGGGCGGCATAGGGATTGGTAGTAGAAATTGAGCATTGAGCGTTCATCACTTTCAACCTGTTTATAGAGAAAGTCATGCAGTGGTTCTACATTGCAGGCGGCTTGCGCTGAAAAAGATGCACTCAGAGCAAAGTAGGTGATCACAAAAGAAAGGTAACGCTTCATCTATACCGCAAACAATCATTAATGGCTAATACCTTAGTTTACCATCTTATAAATAACCTGTACTTCGTTGGGGGGAAAATTACTTCTGTTTAATAAATAATTTAACAACCACTCTCGTTCATCGTGACTTTATTGAAGTCGATCCAACCGTTTGCTAGTAAATCTGGCGCAGATATGGTCTCGGAAACGCTGAGATCTTGCTGCACATGGTAAAGTGGTTGGTATAACCCTTTTGCTTTTAAGTCGCGTTCGATGCGTTGGAAGGCATTTAATTGCGCTTTAACAGTAGAGAGCTCGATCGCTTTGACGCATTGATTGTGTAACCATTGCGTTGACTTGGCATCTAAGCAGGCGAGGTTAGAGAAAGTGCACAGCAACCAGCCCAGCCACGACATCGGCAAATCTTCACCAAATACTTCTCCGGTAACTATGATGTCGAAATCGCGCAATGTTTCGAGCTGATTAAATACGGGATATTCTAAGACAGTCAGCTGATTGGAGACGCCAAGCTGGTTAAGCGCTGTGCTGATAAGCTTGGCCGTCTCGATATGAGTACCCAGTTGATAGGTCACGATTTGCAATGGCTCACTTAGCTTTTGGAACTCGCTTAATCTTGTGTCCGCTTGTGCTAGGTTAAGGCTCGCAATTGGCTGTGGGTTTGAGAGCATTCCGCTTGATCGTGCAACTACTTCACACTGCTCTCCACTAGGCGCTCCCATCTGCAACATAAGCTCTTGTAGCCAAAGACGATGCTGACGTATTTTCATCCATGGGTGGCGCTGAGGGTTGAGCATGGCATGCACGCAGCCAAGTTCCCATTGTTGTTTTGAATGAAATTGTGGTGCGCTGCGCGCTCTTAAGTGGCTTGCATGTACCACGTCGCAATTTAAATCCAAACTCTTGGCATTATTGCCCACATTCCAGATTTCGATACCGTCTATCCACGGTCGGTAACCATGATAGTAAGGGTTTACGGTAAGTAGCGTGCGCCACTCGCTTTGTTCCGTTAGCTTAAACGAACCACTGCCAATGATTCGTCCTTGCTCTATCTTAGTGATCCCTGCTGCGCCATGTGCTAGTAGCTTAGGCAACAATTTTGGCGCTGATTGACTAACAAAGACGAGTGAAAGTGGATCTTCGATGATTATGTCGTCGATGAAATTAAAGAGGGCTTTACTGGCAGTTTGTGACTGACTCAAACGCTGAAAATGGTCTTTGACATCATTAGCTAACAGTGGACTACCGTCATGGAATTTAAGCCCCTTACGCAGCTTAATCCGGATACGATCTTGCTCAACTAGCCACGAGTGGGCGAGGTCACCGTGTAGTGAACCATTCAGTGGGTCAAGCGTGAGGATTCTAGCGTAAAGATAAGAGGCGATATGTTGTTCAGTACGGCGATTGATACCAATTGGATCCAGATCGTGTGTTGCCCGATAAAAGGGTATTTGCAATATGTCTTGCTGCGAGTCAGAGATTTGGTACTGGGACAAATAGTGACTTAGGAAACTCTCCTGTTGGTCGTTTTTTACTAACTCTAATGCTTGCTCCACTTTGCCGTTTTGAAGCAGGCTTTGGGCCTTTTCAATCAGAATTGGATCTACAGCAGAAATGAGTTTTGCTTTGGGTAAGTTACCTCTACCAACACCCGGTTGCCACATAATGTGATTGTCGTTGATCAAACGTTTAATCAGAAACTGGGCGTTGCGACGGGTACAGCCAATGAACTCACTAAATTGGTTGAGAGAGAGCGAGGTCCAATCGTCGGTGTTTAATGTGTCTCGACAAAAAGCGAGGGATTTCCAATAGCTCATAAAGGTGAAATTCCTATTTTTTATTTCTATTTTTCTTCATCTTTTAATCTCGATAATAGGAGATTCTCTTCAGGATGAAAGGATAAATAAATGAATACGTTAGCTCAGCCTCATTCTTCTATTTGGCGTAACCGCTCGTTTCAGGTGCTATTTTCTAGTGCGTTACTGGTGGCATTTTCAGCGCAAATTTACAACTTAGCGTTGCCTTTACTGGTGTATGAGCTTACTGAATCAGCGCAAATGATGGGGTGGATGAGGGCGGTTGAGTTCTTACCTAATTTACTTCTAGCGCTGTTTATTGGCGTGTGGGTTGATAGGGTAAACAAAAAACGTTGGTCACAAGCGATGTTACTTGGGCAACTGTTGGTAGTGCTTTGTTGTTACTTTGCGGTTGAATGGCTGTCGCAGCCTCTATGGGTATTGTTTCCTGCGGCCTTTGTCATGATGGCGATGAACTACGGTTACCATAACGCACGAATGACCATGCTTAAGAGCACGCTACCAGAGCAAGTACAAAATACCGCAGTCGCTAGGATGAGTTCGTTAAATAGCCTTATGGAAACAGTAGGCCCAGTACTTTCTGGGGCGCTGCTGTTGGTTTCAGCGATCCATAATGTCTTTTTGTTGCTTGCTTTCTTATTGCTGCTTGCGTTCTGGCAGTTAGAAAAACTCGAATTTACCCACCAACCCATTAATGATCAGCGTAATCTCTTCGATTCTCTAAAAGAAGGTTGGCAGATTCTGAGAGCGGAACACAATATGTGGCAAATTACCCTTGCCGTGATGGTGATTAATACCACTGGGGCGGTGTTCTGGATTCAAGCCATTTACTACGGCAAGGCTGAATTGGCCTTAAGCGCTATCGAAGTCAGTTACTTGATAGCTGCATCAGGCTTTGGTGGATTGGTAGGCGCATTTAGTGCAGACAAGGTGCGGGCAAAAATGGGACTTGGCAAGCTGCTCATTGTCTCTTTATCGTTAGAAGCTTTTGGCTTTGTTCTACCCTTGATGCTACCCAACGTTTGGGGACTCATTGTGGCGTTTCTGTGGGTGTCTGCGGTCGGTTTGTACAGCAGTATTTGTATTTGGACCTATCGACAGGAAGCCTTTGAAGCGCAATACCTTGGTCGCGTGGCTGGTATTACTGGCTCGCTATTTAAATTGCTTATGCCAATTGGCCTAGCGGCATCGGGTTACATGATTGTTTGGTTTGGTGTTAGTACAGTGTTTATCTGTTGCTGCGCAGTTCAAATTGCGACGGCGTTGGTATTGTGGCAAACCTCAGTACGGGAAATTACCTAATCTCAAGAGTGTTTGATGACTTGACCTGTCTATAGCTTTATAGTTTACGTTATATACCACTTAACCGTTATTTAGGTAGGTTTCCATGTACAAAATCTCTCAGCTCGCTGACCTATTGGGCATTTCCCGTACTACTTTGCTCTACTATGAAAAGCTCGGACTGATTAAAGGTCAGCGAATGAGTAATGGCTATCGCTCATACAGAGATAAAGATCTGCAACGCCTGAAACTGCTTCAGAACTTGCAAGCGGGTGGTTTAACTCTGAAAGAGTGTCAATCGTGTTTGGATGAGAAGATTGATCGAGCGCTGCTGAAACAAAGGCTGACTGAACTTGATCAAGAGATCGAGAAGAAGCAGAAGTCACGCGATCTATTGGCAGCTCTGCTTGGTGAGAGTCGTTTGGATGATTGGCATAGCAACCTAAATAACATCGCCCCTGATGCTCACCTTGAATGGTTGATGAAGCAGGGTTTTGATGAAAAACAAGCAATGCATTTGAAGTGGTTGTCGAAAGATATGAATGAACATGAACGTTATATGCAAGATTTTATGCGGGTCTTTGAAGCGCTAGAGCGTTGGGGGCCGGGGAGCGAATTTGATACCGAGAAAGCACTCGCTCTGCTTCCCGATAAAAGTGGAGACTGGCTAGAGATTGGTTGTGGGCAAGGTATCGCGACCAAGTTACTTGCTGCACATACGGATGCGCATATCACTGCGATTGATAATGACCAGCCTGCACTTAATTTCCTTGATAACACTCTTGAAAGGATAGGTCTCAGTGAACGAGTGACCACCGTCTGCGCCGATATGGGGAAACTGCCATTTCAACAAGGGACTTTCGATGTGATTTGGGCTGAGTGCAGTGCGTACATTATCGGGGTTGAGAACGCGCTGAAAAACTGGCGACCATTACTGAAACCTAATGGAGTACTGGTTGTAAGTGACCTTGTATGGCGAGTGGATGAACCTAAACAAGATGCTAAGGCGTTTTGGCAGGGAGAATATCCGGATATGACGACAGCGACGTCACGAGTCAAACTGGCTCAGCGACTTGGGTATGAAGTGGTCAACTCTTTCCCAATTAGTGACGAGTCATGGGATAACTATTATCACCCACTTAGCCAGCGCATTGGTGAAGTGGAAGAGGTGTTGGAAGGTTCTATGGCGATTGAAAGCCTTAAACGTGAAGTCGAGGCTTATCGTCAGAGAGAGCACCAGTTTGATTATCAGATGTTTATTTTAAGAGTGGCAGAGTAAAAAATCTCAAACAGTGTTTGACCTGTCTATAACTTTACAGTTTATGCTGCAGGCACAAATTTGAGAGGACTGAATATGAATTACGGTATTTACAACACCACTGAAACAGCATCGATTATCGAGTTATTTACCACAACATTTTCCGACTCAGAAGGGCCAACAGAAGGTCAAATGATCGGTCAATTTGTTAACAATCTTATCTCGCAAACCCCTGAGCCAGATATCTCAGTTGCAGTGGCGAGAGATGGTAGTGACGTTGTTGGTTGTATCTTGTTTACTCGCTTAGCGTTTGAAAATGAAAGAGAGTGCTTTTTGATGGCGCCAGTTGCCGTACGCACAGACTATCAGGGTAAAGGCGTGGGTCAGGCATTGATCGAATTCGGTCTGACCTCGATGCGAGACCAAGGGGTGAAAGTGGCTTTTACCTATGGTGACCCGAAGTTTTATAGCAAAACTGGCTTTGAGCAGGTTACAGAGCAAGCGTTTAAGGCGCCCCTACCATTGAGCTTTCCTCATGGATGGATGGCTCAATCTTTGGGTGACGAAAAGGTTGAAGCGCTGCCTGGTCAAAGTGTCTGTGTGCCTGCATTTAACCAACCTGAATTGTGGTAATTCAGAGTGATTTAAAACTCCCTGATGGGCATTGTATTCATCAGGGAGTTTTTATTTTCGCCTCAAGGTCGAGATCGACTCGATAGTTTTGTCGTCATTGATACTCTATTATCGAATAGCATGAATTAATGGATGAAATAAACAGCTATGGAACCGAGAGTCAGCATCGTCACCTTAGGGGTAAAGGATCTTCAACGCTCATTTGAGTTTTATACTGGACTTGGCTTCCCAAGTTCAAGATCACCAGAAGATGGCATTATTTTCTTTAAAACGGGTGGGGTTTGTTTAGCTCTTTACCCGATAGAAGCGCTTGCTAAAGACGTGTCACCAGACATGGGAATCAAGGCGTCAGGTTTTGGCGGAATCACTTTGGCTCACAATACGCGTTCTAAGCCTGAAGTCGACGACATCCTTAACAAAGCCGTTAGCCTTGGCGCTAAGTTAGAAAAGCCAGCCCAAGATGTTTTCTGGGGAGGGTACAGCGGTTACTTCTCCGATCCTGATGGTTATCTGTGGGAGATTGCTTTTGGCGACTGTTGGGAGTTTAATCAAGATGGATCATTGGTAATTGATTAAGGAATAAAAGTGCAGTTACAACGCATTCATCATGTGGCCATCATTTGCTCAGACTACCCAGTGTCTAAACACTTCTACATTGAAGTATTGGGACTTAAGGTATTGGCAGAAAACTACCGTAAACAACGAGACTCTTACAAGTTAGATCTTGCCTTACCAGACGGTGGGCAGTTGGAGTTGTTTTCTTTTCCTAATCCGCCATCAAGACCGTCGAGGCCGGAAGCGCAAGGCTTAAGGCACTTGGCTTTTACTGTTGAGTCAGTTGAAGATTATGCTAACTACTTGGCTGAACAGGGGATAGAGGTAGAGCCGATTCGTATTGATGAGTTTACCGGTAAGCCGTACACGTTTTTCAGCGATCCGGACGGCTTACCTTTAGAGCTTTATCAGGCCTAGCTTAGGACTTCACGCTTAATAACGGAGAATACTCCAGCTTCACGGTTGCTAGGGGCAGTGAAGCGCGAAACTTCTTTGACCTTAGGGTGAGCATTATCCATCGCGTATGAATGGTAGCTTGCTTTAAGCATCTCCAAATCGTTTAGGTAATCACCAAAGCTCATGGTTTGTTCATAAGAGAAGCCCAATGATTGCTGAAGGAATTCAATTGCAGCACCTTTAGATGCTTCAGCATTCATCACATCGAGCCATATTTTTGCGCTGACAACCACTTGGTGGCTAGCGCCGAATGCTTGATTGAATGATGGGTAAACCAGCTCTTCTGTACCGCCAAAGTGACATATTGCGACTTTAATAAACTCGTCTTCGACCGTCAGTAGGTCTTCTACGTATTGGCAGTTTTTGTAGTATTTAGAGAACTCAGCGAGCGCCTTAGGATCTTGTGTTTCAATATAGGCTGACTTTTTCCCGCACAGCACGATTTGCGCGCCGTCGATTGCTCTAGCTTGTGAGATGATTGCTTGAATAGAATCGTTATCCATTCCGCAACTATATAACTCTTTGCCTTTGTGCATCACCATGGTGCCGTTTTCAGCAATGAACATCATGCGATCTTTCAAAGGTGCGAATGTTTCAATTAAGCTGTAATACTGACGACCAGAAGCTGCAGCAAAGATAATACCTTTCTCTTCAAGTTGTGGGTACAACTCAAAAAATTCAGGGTTTAGCTGGCTGTTTTCGTCAAGAAGGGTTCCGTCCATATCGGCGGCAATGAACTTTATTGGTTGTTGGCTCATTTTGTAAGGGTACTAAGGTTAGAAAGAAGATTTGTGTGCCTTAACTTACACGACTCTTAGGGCGAGACAAGTTAATTTTGCGTAGGATTCCATAAATAAAAAAGCCTAGCACGAAGCTAGGCTTTAAGAGTTGAGCATCAAAATCTATGACGCTTTATCGAGCTTTGGGTTATCAGCAGGCTCTTCATCAGATGGTTCTGAGAAAATTTCAGCGACTGCACTGCGTTCTAATTCGCCTTGCAGATTGCCGTCTTCATCAACAACAGGCAACGAATAATCGTATGACATGGTATCGACCAACACTTCCTCAATCGCGGCATCAGGTGATACTGAAGGGACTTCTTCGTAGATTTCTTCGCTAATAGCTTCTTCAGTTGTCGCTTTCGCGGCGTCGTTTAAGCCTTCTTTGGTCAATACTCCTTGATAACCTTCGTCTGTCACATGGTAGGCGTAGTCTTGCTTGATGCCTTTCATTTGCGAGATGGCTTCTTGGATAGTATTAGCACTGATTCGGTAAGCTGGTGGGTTCATCACAGTTTCAACCGTCAGCGCACGCGCTCGGTTTACATCTTTGACGAAAGCTTCCACATAGTCATCAGCAGGATGGAGTAAGATTTCATCCGGTGTGCCTTGCTGAACTAACTCACCATCTTTCAAAATCGCAATTCTGTCACCCAAGCGTAGCGCTTCGTCTAGATCGTGAGTAATGAAAACGATGGTTTTGTGTAGTTTTTCTTGTAGCTCAATAAGTTGATCTTGCATCTCACTGCGGATCAAAGGATCTAGTGCAGAGAAGGCTTCATCCATCAGCAAGATTTCAGCGTCAGTACAAAGAGCGCGCGCAAGGCCAACACGTTGTTGCTGGCCGCCAGATAACTGAGAAGGGTATTGCTTTTCATAGCCTTTTAAGCCAACCGTCTCTAACCACTCATAAGCTTTAGCAAGGCGCTGAGTTTTTTCGACCCCTTGAACCTCTAAGCCGTAAGCAACATTGTCGACGACAGTGCGGTGAGGGAGCAGTCCAAAACGTTGAAATACCATCGACATTTTGTGGCGACGGAACTCTTCCAACTCTTTTTGGTTGAGCTTCATTACATCCGTCCCTTCAACCAAAATCTGCCCTTCTGTTGGGTCAATCAGGCGGTTGAAGTGGCGGATCAAGGTTGACTTGCCTGAGCCAGATAGCCCCATAATGACGAATATTTCACCCTGCTTGATGCTGAGGTTAATCTCTTTCAGTCCAACGGTGTGGCCAGTTTCTGCTAGGACTTTATCTTTGCTTTCACCTTGTTTTACACGCGGCATTACCTTGTGCGGCTTTTCGCCAAAGACCTTATACAGTCCACTGATTTCGATAAGTGGTTTAGTCATGCTTTAGATCTCCAAGGTGTGCTTGCGTTCTTTTCGCGTAAGCTTGTGAAGCACGATCGAACAAGATCGCAAGAACAACAATCGCAAAACCATTCAGTAGCCCGAGAGTGAAATATTGGTTTGTGATTGCCTTGAGTACAGGCTGTCCCAGTCCTTTAACACCGATCATTGAGGCGATAACGACCATTGATAGTGCCATCATGATTGTTTGGTTGATGCCTGCCATGATGGTTGGCATTGCAAGGGGTAGCTGCACGCCAAATAGACGCTGCTTCGCGCTGGCACCAAAGGCTGTTGACGCCTCTAACACCTCTTTGTCGACCAAGCGAATGCCAAGGTTAGTTAAACGGATTACTGGTGGAATAGCGTAAATGACCACGGCAATGAGACCCGGAATCTTACCGATGCCAAGCAGCATGACCACAGGAATTAGATAGACGAAGGCTGGCATGGTTTGCATGATATCGAGCATTGGCGTCACAACGGACTGCACTCGATTCGAGCGGGCCATCGCGATGCCGATAGGAATGCCGAGCACAATGGAAAGTAAGGTACAGACAGTAATGATACTTAACGTACGCATCGTATCTTCCCACATGCCAAAATAGCCAATCAGGATGAGGGAGACAAAACAGCCAAGAGATAGTTTCCAAGAGCGACTAGCGGCATAGACAAGGCCAGTACAAATCGCCAAGACAAGCATCCAAGGCGTTGAGAGAAGAAGCTTTTCAAACCAGATAAGAAAAGAGAGGAGAGGGTCGAAGAATGATTCGATCATATCTCCGTATTCACGAGAAAAATCTCGGTATGCGCCATCTAGCGTCTTGCGAATCGCTCTAAGATCAGAACGCTCCATTTCAGGAAAGCTGTTGAACCAGCTATCATTTGACATCAATAAGTTCCTTTTATTCTCATTCACCGCGTGTTGCTATGCGGTGAATGAGTACATCTATAGGATAGCGCCGAAGCGCTAAGAGAGTTCTAGAATTGTTTCTATAGAGCTTGTTTTACTTTATCAGCCACATCTTGTGGTACCCATGCAGTCCAGATTTGCGGGTACTCCTCTAGGAAGTGGAACATTGCTTCTTCACCGTCAGCTTGGTTGTCTTCCATCCAAGCTAGCAGCTGGTTCATATCCGCATTCGTGAAGCCACGTTTAGCAAAGTAGTCATAAGCTTGTGGTGCACGAGAAGCAAACTCTTCTGTAGTAATGGTATGTACAGGTGAAGGTGGGTACATAGTTGGTTTAGGTTCTGCACACTCAGGTTGTGTCGTACAGCCAACGAACTCGGCTTCATCTACACCACTACCAAAGTCAACTTTGACCATTTCGTATTTACCCAAAACGGCAGTCGGTGCCCAGTAGTAACCAAACCATGCTTCTTCACGTTCGTAAGCTTTTGCGATTGCACCAGAAAGGCCAGCGCTTGAGCCTGGATCAACAATGGTAAAGCCTGACTCTTCCAGTCCTAGTGCGTTGAAAAGGTGGCCAGCACTGATCTGACAGTTCCAACCAGCTGGGCAGCTGTAGAATGCTGATTGTTCAGGATCTTCAGGGTGTTCGAACAGTTTCGCGTGTTTCTTAACGCCTTCGATAGTTGCCAGCTCTGGGTATTGTTTTACTAGGTATTTAGGTACCCAGAAACCTTCTTCGCCGCCATCAACTAAAGATTTGCCAGCATAACGTAGACGCTTTTCAGCTACGCCTTTGTCTAGCGCATCTTTTAGGCTGTTACTCCAAAGTTCTGGAGCAACGTCCGGTTGACCTTTCTCGATCATCGATGTGCCAGTAGGCATGGTGTCACCCGGTATCAATTCTGCTTCACAGCCATATCCGTGCTCAAGGATGAAGCGGTCAACGTTGGCCATCACAGTTGCAGAGTTCCAGTTCATATCTGCGATGGTGACTTTGCCACATTCATCAGCTTGGGCCTGAAAAGCGGTCGCAGTTAGCGTGAGTAATGCAGCTATTTTTAGTTTCATTCTAATTTCCTTTTTAATGAATACGTTATAAAAATAGCGAATTGATATTTAGAGTTCAAATTATTATGAAAGAGTTATGAGCTAGATTTACTATGAATTGACTTAATATCGAGCACAAATGGTACTAAAAACATACATTATTTATGTTGATATCTAAGGTTTTTCATTAAAAATGTAACGATTTGTTTTGAGTTCAAATTAATTTCTAGGGTTTGTATCGTTGGTTAATCGGTTGACCAGACGTTTTTAATATCTGGCCACCCCCAGTTGGTTAAAGCCACATCGTTGAGAACCCCTTGAAAACGCAGAGTTTGCCTGTGGTGAAAAAGTGGCGAAAGCCAGAACTGGTTAATAAGTGCTGACGCAATAGGTTCCAACGCGTCCAAATAGTCATTTAATGGCGTTTGTGAGCGAAGTTCATCTAAACGTTGAACTAGCCACTGCTTAGATTCTTCGCCGATACAACGTTGAATAATTGGGTTGTGGTATAGGCTGTTGAATGCGGACGCATGGCGATTATCATCAAGGTTGATGTTGGTGATAATCAGTGATTCGAAAAGCTCTCCTTGGCTAGAACGAGTGGTTAATTCGCGATAGGAGTAAGTATTGATAGTGACGTCGACGCCTTGTTGTTCAAGTAAGTACTTCAAGGCTGAGGCGCAGTTCCACAAGGAGCTATAGTCGTAGACGGCAATGCTGAGTTGTTTAGGTAATGTCACCGAAGGCATCTCTGGGCGAGTGATCTTGTGCCACATAGGCAAAAGATTTTCAGCGATTTCGCAGCCAAATAGACGGTCTGTTTCATCCAGGTAGCGATAGACTTTATCTGCAGTGAGGTAAGTCGAGAGAAAACGTCGTTGGCTATCATCTAGAGCCTGAGCCCCGCTTTGATTAAATAGGATGAACATACAGCCGTCCTCTATCCGGCTCTTCTGCACATCTTTTTCTGTACGCTGGCTAACTGCATGAGACACATAGTAGTGGCACTGTTTACTTGATTGGGCTCCTGGTTGGTTGGTGTGAATTTGCTGGTTTTCTAACCCTAGCTCATCTAGGTGCCATATGGTGACTTGATCGGTTAAGGCTCGGGAACTGTAGTAGCGCTCGAATGCCTGTAAACACAGCTTTGTTTGGCTATGTTCTGTCACCTCAAATGGCCCAGACCCAATCACTTGACGAGAGGCTGCTTGACTGACTTGGTTTGGTGGTTGAATAGAGTATTTAACACCGGAAAGAAGTCCACCAAATCCTTGATCGGGCTTAGAAAGCGTAAAGACCACTTTATTTCGCGCTGGTGAGTGGACGGACTCTAAATGCTGGAGCTCACTTTGGTAGTCTTCGAGCGCCATTAGCTTTTCGAACAGCTCACTAATGCAGCTTCCATCTATGCTGGCACCATTATGAAAACTCAAACTCGGGCGTAGATAGAAAGTCCACTTTAGCGCTTCTTCGTCATAGTGCCAATGGTGGGCTAACTGTGGCTGCAATTCTCCGCTATGAGAGCTGCCGACTAAGCAGCAATATATTTGCCTTAGCAGATACCGTTCACTTGATCTTTGTAGCTGATGGGGGACGAGACGTTCAAAGGGGCGTTTGTAGGTCAGCTGGATATGGAGCATACCCTCTCGGACAGAGGCGCCCGATGTACTTTGTAGCAGCCTGCCGAAAGCAATTTCGTCATCATCGAGTATAGATAGTGCCTTTTCATATTTACCTTGCAAAATACGTTTGGCGGCAAGTCTATTTTTAAGCTCATCTAATTCTAGGTTCAATACTAATGTGGAACGCTGATTACGCCCCGGTTTTGGTGTCCAGGTTAACCATTCGAGTTGCTGCATTTGGCTCAGTAGATTACGAGCGTGGCGTGGGCTGGTAAACAGCAGTTCGGCCACCATAGGTAGCGAGGTTTTGATCTCAGCGCCGACTCCCATAGGAACTAGGCGAGTGTAATAACGAATAAGATTTAAGTCAGACACAGAAACTCTCAATAAACCAAGCAAAGTTGCTACCTAGTTTGTTCCTATTTTGGTTCATTTTCTACATTGAAATGCCGAAACTCGCCAATATTTGACAATAAGAGGAATGGAATCAATTTATTTGTCTAGTTTTTAAGTTCCGTATTAAGCGAGACAATAACGGCAACCAAGGAGGCGAAGATGCAAAAAGAAGTATTAATACGTTATTACCAAGCGCGACTCGCTAACTCTTCAAATACGTTGGAGAAATTGGCGCTGTTGAGTCTATTAGATCTATTGAATTAGCAGTCACTGGTCGTTAATCAAACCAAGCGGCATCAAACAAAACTTGCTCCTGACCCCCACGAAACAGTTTATTGATGCCGCTTTTTTGATCAAAGAGGTTTGTATAACGTTATCCACGTCCCTCTATCTAGACCACTGATGTTAACTCCAGTCACGCTGCTAGCTTGAGTAACACCAGTGGGCAACCAATTGACGTTAATGGAATCAAACTGACTCGCTACTGACGCTTCCAAGCCCGTCTCTTCAAGCAAAAATCCCATATTGGTTGCTTTCCAGTGAGCGGAAGGTGTCGCTGCCCACTCTTCTTTAAGTTGGTTGGTAATGAGCTGCGCGGCAACTTTCAGTTTAGGACCTGCAATTTTAGCAAACTGAAAATATTCGATTGAATTGCCCACAACGGCCACTGCTTTGTCATTGAGCACTCTTAGGTCTTTTACTGCAGTTCCTTGTATTGGGAATTGTTCAATGACTTGGTAATTGCTGTTATCCAATAAGTAGAGTGAGCTATCTGTTACTACTGCCGACTGTTTACCATTAGGTGATGACTTCACAAAGTGGATAGCAGCATCTAATTGAAACTTATTTAATTCTGTTGCGAATTGACTCTTCTCTACCCAAGTAACGTTGTTATCTTTAAGGCCAAAAATCAGTTTGTCGTTAATCGTGAATGCCGCTGCTTTCGCATTGTTAATACCGATGGTTGATTTAGGTGCCAATGTTGTCGAGTCAATCAGCACAGCATCCTCGCTACCGCCAGCACCACTATCGACAATCAAAAGCTCTGATTCATCAAGTGAGGCAACCACAAAATCTTGGGTCGCTGTTAGGGTGTAACTTTCAGAACCCATCACCAGCTTATCTGAGCTGAGTCGGCGTAGCTTATCTTTTGCGTAAATGCCGTCGTCTAGCTCGGCAATGATCGCATTGTTGTGATAGAGCGGCATCATCCAGTTGAAATTATCGTTGAAGCAGCGTTGTACTGATAAATCCGCATCTGGGTTGACTGGGGTAGGTTTGGGGATCGGAATTGGTACGCTACCTGAAGCCCCACCGTACGCATCAATGGCGACTTTTGAGTGTTTGGTGGTTTGGGTAGATTTATCATGCAAGCTGGTCAAGAAAATGCCACTCGTCCCTGTTGAACCACACTGTTCACTCGCTTGAGCTACTAGCTTAGGTTGATAAAGCTTGTAAGATTGAATGCTATTTAGCGCGGGTAGAATTTGAACAAGCTTGTGCTCCCCGCGCTGCCATCCTAGTAGGTCATCTATGCTGCCTCCGTGGTGATGGTCGTCATCGTCATCATCGTCGTCATCGTAGCGAGTGATGGTAGTCAGTTCAGATAAGGCGTGTGCAGTAGCGCTGACAGCATTGTTTCTGTTTCCAATATCAATTTGCTTCACATTGTCAGATGAATCTAAGAAGACAATTTTTTGATTGGCAGGATTATACGTAATCGATTTCGCCCCAACGAGTGATGAGTCAACTTGAGAGCCATGCACGGTAAGAAGACCATCAAATGAGACATGTCTACTTGGTTGTGATTTTAGATTAATGCCCGATAAATCAAGGGTTTGATTGGCAATCATAAGATCGAGAGCATGGGCAATATTGAGCATGGGATCGAACTGACCTTGGCTCTGAGCTTGACGTAAAGTTTTTAGTAAAACTTCGGTCTGTTGCTTGGGGCCATGAGTGGTATCGACGTGCGTAAAATTAACACCCACTTTATCACCGAGTGCTTTTTGCAGATAGGTGATGGCACTTTCTTCATCGCCCTTTAATGCCGGGTTAAACAGCATTTCACTGTGCACTAAAGTAGTGAAAGGTGACACCATCTTTGAACCTGCGTGAGCCGTCAGAATTGCACCGTTATCATTGATCATTTTTGAATAGGTGCTGGTGTCAGAAATTTGTTGTTCGTAGGTGCTACATACTCCGTCTAGATCTGTATCCGCACACTCATTAAGAGAAGAGTATGAGTAGGCATCAACACCACTTGTCGAAGAGGTCGAGTCATCCGATCCTCCTCCACAAGCACTGAGAAGTAGTACACCTGAAATAGAAAGTGCTAGTTTGCACATTGGATAATTTTTAAGCATAGTCAACCGATAGTTTTATTGAATTCCATTTTGTACAGTATTAATCGCTGCTATTTAATCATCTTATAAAATAAAAGATCAAATGATATTGATAATAAATATCATTTAAATTAATATCGCCGCTCAATTTTGTTGTTGGTTTTATAAATCATGGAGTCTGGACGGTGGGATTACTGGTCAAAAAACTTGGGGCTGGAGCGATAACAATTGCGCTTGTGGGCTGTGGCGGAGGAAGCGAATCTGATGCGAAAATTTCCTCGCCAGAAAGTAAGGTATCTGCCAAGAATTTGTCTGGTGTCGTGATGGATGGCTACTTAAAAAACGCCAATGTCTGCTTAGACAAAAACAACAATGCTCTTTGTGATAGTGCGGATGGTGCGATTGTTCTGACCGATGAAAATGGTCACTATGAGCTGCCAGTTGAGGGCGATGTTTCTAGTTACAATCTGCTTGTTGAAGCCCTTTCTGGCGTCACTGAAGATATGGATAATCCAGGTCAAGTTTTACTTAGTGATTTTACTCTAGAGGCGCCAGCGACTCGACCTGAAATAGTTAGCCCTTTGACCTCTATGGTATCGAGCATAGCGCAAACGACGGGTGTCAGTTTTGATGAAGCGGCTAAGAGTTTGGCTAGCGATCTGAATGTTTCAGAACAGACGATTACTTCTGACTATGTCGGTAGTTCGAACAGTGAAAGTCAGCAGATTCATATGCTGGCACGTGGGATCACCAAAGTACTCCAGTCCGCTCAAGAAAGCTCAGTTAGCGGCGGTGTCACTGAAGAACACGCAAGAAAAGGTTCAATGCAGCGACTCGCGAATCTTGATGTTGCCGCGCTAAAGCAGCGTACTGACAACCTCTCTCACGGAGCGAAAAATACCGATCAAGCGCTAGCTCAAATTGCGGGTGATTATAAAAACGATTTAAAGATTACCCCTGATGATATCAAGGGAGATAAGGTTTTATCTCGACCAAAAGCGCCAAAAAATCCAGCAGTTAATGATGCTGCCGATACTTTTGACTGGACTTGGGTTAAACCCTTCAACGCTATTTCAGATTACGAATTCTCATTAGACGGTGGTGTAAACTGGCAAAGTGTCACTCAAAAGCCGATCAATGTAGGTTCTGGACTAATTCCTCAAGGAAGTGTCCAAGTTCGTGTTGCGGCAAAGCCTGAAAGATCGATCGCTGCTGGCTTGGTCTTGGTTTCTGATAAAGCTTACACAGATACGCTGGTTGCTCCGGCACCAACGGCACTAAACCTTAATGATGCTAAAAATGAGTTAGATTGGACATGGGCTACCGGGTTTGTTGCGTTTCAAGACTACGAATACTCCGTCGATAGTGGTAACAATTGGAAACCAGTAACTGCAAAGCCACAATACGTTGGTGATATTGCATTAGCAGCTGGTGAGCTAAAACTAAGGGTCAAAGCAGATGGTGGCCAAGGACGCCCAGCAGGTCTAATGGCGAAGTCGACTCAACCTTTAACGGTGACGCCACCTAAGCCAACCGCTCCGGTGGTGCTTCGAGCTGATGATGCCACTGATATATTGGAAATCACTCTAGTCCAAGGGTTTTCTAGCCTTAGCGACTATGAAATTAATCTAGGGTCGGGTTGGAACGAGCTGACAACAAACCCGGTACAGATCGGCAATGTGGATATCGCCTCTGATACGATACAAGTGCGTGTGAAAGCGAATTCTACTAATGGTCGCCCTGCAGGTAGCGCGCTTATAGTTACACAGCCATTTACCCGAGCCAACAATAAACCTTCTAGCCCGACACTTCCTGTTGTCGACAATGCCAACAACCAGTTTGGTTGGACCAATGTCGCTGGATTTGTAGACGTATCTGACTATGAGTTTTCAATCGATGGCGGTAAGTCGTTCAGTGATGTGAGTAATAACCCTCAAGATCTATCTGATAGCAATTTTGCTATCGGTGATGTTTGTGTGCGAGTAAAACAGTCGGCCAGCAATGCAGCAGGCAGCTTACTGTGTAATGACAAACCTTACTCTGTGACGCCAGCGAAACCGACTGCACCGACTAATGGTGTGGTTGACGATGCCCAAAACACTTTCGATTGGACTTGGGTTTCTGGTTTCGAAACGACTCAAGATTACGAAGTGAGAATTGAGGCTGGCGACTGGCAACCGGTTCAAACCAAACCTGTGCAACTTGAAGATCGTGCCTATGCCATTGGTACGATTGAAGTTCGAGTAAAGAATAATCCAGTTGATGGACGTGACACGGGTGGGATTCTGTCGAACACTGACGAGCTTACCAAGCAACCTGACGTGCCTGTGGCGCCTACATCTCTTATCGTTGATGACACTGCAAATACTTTAGATTGGGTGAATGTCGCAGGCTTTACCGCTATTGCTGATTACGAGTGGTCAGCCAATAGTGGCTCAACATGGACACAAGCAGTGGCGAAGCCAATCGTGGTGGGCGATATTGCAAAACGGGCAGGTGAAGTACAAATTCGCGTCCGTGCCAATGGACAAAATGGTCGCTTGGCAGGTGCTGCGGCGCTAACGGCACAAGCGTATACCCAAACGCCGACACTGCCTGCGCCAAGCAATGGTGTAATCAAGGTAGCAAATAACGGCGTAGTGCCAAATATGATCAGTTGGGATTACGTCAATAGTGGCGAGCATTATGACCGAGCTGAATACTATGAGTTTACCGTAGATAAAGGTACTACTTGGCACGCTGTTACAAACAATCCTCAGTTTGTTGGTCCTAAAGCCTATGACAAGAGCGATGTGGGTATCCGAGTCAAACAGAATGCGATTGCGGGCAAAGAGAATAGTGCGGGTTCGATCCTGTGGGCTACGGCTTTGACTGGGCAATTTGGTGCGTTTGAGTATGTTCCAATGGAAACATGGAATCAGTCATCAGGGTTCAGTTTATACCATGGCTGGAATAGCTACGATACAAAGTGTGTTGCCCAATACGATAGCAATGGCGAAGGCGAATCAACATTCTGGGCAGTGACTTCAGTGTCATGGTCTGAGGACGTATTTACGAGAGTCTCTGAGCTAACAACTTGTGGCATTAATCATTGGCAATTACCTAAAGCAGCAGAAGCGCTCACACTAACGACCCGTAGTCGAGATACACTGCCGAGTTATGCGAGATCTTACCTGATTTCAGATTACTCAATTGCTTGGTTAGATGAAGCAGGTGCGGCGGTAGCTTACAAAAATGGAGTGAAGGACGCATCTCCCTACTCAAGCAAATATGCTTTCGTGAAATGGCAGCTTGCGAGTGGTGCGGAGCTTGTTGCGGACGTTGATAGCAAACTATCGACGCTAGATAGCTTCTTATCTCAGCAGTCTACTGAACTGACTCATGCAACGTCGTTTTTAACGACATGGTTAGCAACTAATCAAGCTAAGCAAAAGAGCTACACTACGCTAAGTAGCGAAGCTAACGTGAAACTGAATGCGCTTAATGGGTTAACGGCGAGTTGGGAAGCGCAAAAAGTTCAACAGCAAGCACTCGTGAGCAAATTAACGTTTGAAGCGACAATGGCTCAATCTCGTACGGACAGTGGAAGCGTTGCTTTCATTGTTAAAGTGGCAGAGTTTGAGAATAAGCTTGAACAGTTAAGCAAAAACAATGTCGCGCTTGCAGGTGTGATCGAAGCCACCGGATTTGCCGAGAAGCTTGCCAATATTCAATCACATTCTGACTCAATGACATCTGCGCAAGCGACGTTGCTCACAGCAAATTCAGGCAGCGCAATCCACCAAGCGACCTTGGCGTTTTACGCGGCATTGTTTGATATTGAGAATGACTATAGCACCACAGACGCGTTAAAAACGGCGCTAAACAATGCATTGAATGGTATTGATAGCCAATTCGTGGCGCTGATTTCTGCGATGACCGACTTGGTTACTGAGTTAGATTCAACGATTGTCGTTCATAATATCGATACGTTACATACCACAGCAGAGGATGGATTGAACCGTGCTCACTCTGCTGGGTTTGTCGTCACGCAAGCTGATGCTCTAATTGACGGCCAGTTTGCAAAGTTAGACTCATTAGGTCGTTACTTACCTAAAGCAACATCCTATCAGCAGGGTTGGCGTTGTGTGCTTGATACCAATGTCTCGGGGGCTAAACGAGTTTGGACCCTATTGAGAAGTGGTCTGCCGGGTAGTAAAGATGAAGTCGTTTACGATGCGGCGGGGGCTGATTTACCAAGTGTTGTTGGGGTTGGAGGAGTCATAGAGACAGCGAACAATGCCAATCTATGTGGTTTCAATGACTGGAAGGTGCCTCATCCAAAGCAAATCAAGTCATTGGAAACCGCAACGGTTGCAGGACTTAATGGCGCGAGTAAGACGGTTGACGTCAATGTGTTCCCGAATCACAAAGGCCTTGTTCCAGAATACGATAAGTCTTACTTCAACGGAGGGACACGTTTCTACTATTGGACGAGTGCCGCTTCAAGTTCTTCAAGGCAATACGCTTATGCGTTTGCCAATACCAGTGAGAGACCAAGCTTAAGTGGGTTTGACCTTGATGGCGATAGCTATGACCAGTACGTGACGATAGCACGACTAATGCGCGAAGACTCTGTTGCTTGGGACTATATCGCTGGTGACGGCTCAATTGTCGCGGATCGTGCCTCTGCACAGTGTGCTAAGCATCCAGCGACAGGGGAGATTTGGCAGATCTTCCAGAACGCAACCCCAAGTGAGCGCTATAAGACGTTTAACAACATCCAAGCTGAGCTCGCAAACTATCAAGGTGGTGTGTGTGGCAAGTCAAACTGGGGCTTACCCTCTGTGGATGATATGCGCAGTTTGATCCCAACAGATGTTGCGGTATTCCCATACGCAACACCCACGAGTAGCGATTCTTACGAGCATGACTACTACGTTACGAATGGTACGACAGAATCAAGTCTCGAATACATTGAAATAGAGCTTGGTGAGTCAAGCACTCGTTATTACAGCAGCACAAGCCCAAATAAGTTCTTATACCGCTTCGTCGCTAAATAACCCAAATCTTTAAAAAATAATAATTAATCCAGCCTCCATTGGAGGCTGACTCTCACTTTTTAGGAGTCTATTCATGCTGAATAAGAAAAAACAACGCGGAGCTGCCGCAATTGAATACGCAATTTTGGCTGCAGCGATGTCGGTCGTATTGCTGACGCTAGTTGGGGGCAGTGACGGGCGATTAACGCAAGCGATCACTCAGGCTTATGACACCGTTATCACCTCATTAGAACAGTCTGCAGACTCAGGCGAATAGTTTCGTTAAGTTAAGGAAAAATCATGACAGCGAAACGACTAATGTTGCTTTCTTTGATTTTGTCAGCGGTAGGGATCGCTATCCTATTGCTCAATCCAAGTAAGCCTCAATCCGATCAACCGCAAGCGGCTGCAGAAGTCTTCAAGCGCGTCCTTGTGGCTAAGCAGGGAGTAGTGGTGGGTCAGCCATATACACTCAACATGTTTCAATGGAAAAGCGTATCGGAGCAAGAACTTAATAACTACCTCGACTTTATCTCGGAGGAAGAGTTTTCTCGTTTAGACTTAAAGCCAGGTATCGCGCATACGGCGATTCAGTCTGGCCAAGTGATGTCTGCAGATGACTTTGAAACGCCAACTGGTGGCATTTCGATGGCATTTAAAGTGCAAAGTGGTCATCGCGCAATATCAGTTCCGGTTGATGCGGTAACCGCCAATTCTGGATTTGTTCAGCCCGGCGACAAGGTCGATATATTGCTACTAGGCTCTCAAGTCGAAGAGCTCAAGAAGTATGACAATCAAGTCGCGGGTCTTTACGTAACCACTATTGCTGTTGACGTGAGAGTGTTGGCATTTAATCAGTATGCTGATCCACAAGATTTTCAAAAGAATCGCAGTGCTTACGGTGCAGATATTCCAGATAACAGTTCGGTCTCTTTGGAAGTCACACCTGAACAAGCGACTCAAATCGTGCTGGCGAATCAAATTGGTAAGCTGACTTTGTCACTGCGCGGAGCAGGTGAAATGATCTCTAATGTCGATGAGAAATACACCGTCACCTCATCACTGATCAATCCTGATAGTAAGCAGGTCGCGCCAGACTTAGGTTTGATTCAGCTTCGACCAACGAAAGATAAAAACTAGTCGTGATAGGAAAGGACACTATGAATAAAACATTCCGCTGGTGGAGCTTGTTATTGCTTCCTGGTCTGTTTTTCTCATTTGCTTCATGGGCAGCCCCACTAGAAGTAAATATTAATGAAGCGAAGATGATCAACTTGCCGCAAGATGCGAAATCGATCTTCATCTCTAACACACATATTGCGGACTACCAGCCGATGACCAACACCAAGATTATGGTGTTTGGCATGCAGGCAGGCACCGCGACCATTACCATCTTAAATGCCCAAGAGCGTGTCATTTACAACAACAAGATTCGTGTTGTTCATGATACTAAGGAATTGGACTCGTTGATCGCAGCGCAGTTTCCAGAAGCATCGGTTCACTCTGAGTCGCTGGGCGGAAAGTTGTGGTTAAAAGGTAATGTACCAACACCCGTTATGGCGCATAGCATTGTTAGCGTAGCAAAAGGATACTTGTCGCCAGTCATTGCTCCTCAGCAATCAGAAAACGGTTCGACTTCATCCAACAGTTCAACTCAGAATACTGGCAGTGAAAACGGTGATGAACTCGTCAATCAACTGGTTGTCACTATGCCAACCCAAGTGAACATTCGCGTTCGCATCGCGGAAGTGTCCCGTAACGTATCCAACAAATTGGGTATCAAGTGGGGCTCACTTCAAGCGGGTATGGGGAGCTTTTTGTATACCAAAGCTTGGGATGTAAGCAGCTGGGGTAAACCAACATTAGGTGCATTGGTTGATGCTCTAGCTTCCGATGGCACGATGTCGATTCTTGCTGAGCCAAACTTAACCGCCATGTCAGGTGAAGATGCTAGCTTCTTGGTTGGTGGAGAGATCCCGTTACCATTGATTAATGGTGATACGGCAACCGTCGAGTACAAGCCGTTTGGCGTTAACTTGAACTTTACACCTGTTGTGCTTGGTCCTGATCGTATTAGCCTGCGAGTTTCACCTGAAGTGAGTAGCGTGTCGGTCGACAATCAAACGACATTGAATGGTAATACTTACCCATCATTCACTTCTCGCCGTGCTACCACCACCATTGAATTGGCAAGCGGACAAAGCTTTGCACTTGGTGGACTGCTGCAAAGCAGTGAAATTGATCAACTGCAGAAGCTACCAGGCGCTGGTGATATTCCAATCTTAGGTGGCCTATTCCGTTCAAGTGAGTACCAACGTAAAGAAACCGAACTGATCATTATTGCCACGGCTTATCTTGTTGAGCCAGTGCGTAATGACGCGTTACCTCTTCCTACCGATAACTTACTGCCACTTAGCGATCTTGAGCGCTTGCTCGCGATTCCACGTTCCCGCAGTAAGCAGGTGAAAGGCAAAGACACTTACACGGACAATCGAGCGCCACGTTTGCTCGGTGATAACGGTTTCTACTACTAAGGTAATTACGTCATGATCAAATATATTTTACCTGCCTTGGTATTACTTGGTGGGTGCAGTTCATCTCCGATTGAGAGAGCGCCGGCGCTTGATGTGGTTTCGGTGACCAATAAGCTGACATTAGCTATGCGAGGTTCGTCTTTAACTGCAAAGCAAAGTAAAGCCGTAGAGCAATTTGTTCAACGTAAAGGCTCCCCATATGGTTTGAACGTCAAGCTAGTGAGTTTAAGCAAAAGCGGTCAACGTGGCTTAAATCAAATTGAAGCGTTACTTATCGAACAAGGCATTGCTGCTAAGAATATTCATCGTGAACACCTGGCGGAGAATGGCAAGGGTGACGTTCAGATTCTGATTGAGTCGTTTAAAGCCAAAGTGCCAAAGTGCCAAGCGCAGAAGTACAGTAACAACTTCATCAACCGTTACAAAGAGCATCCATCGTTTGGCTGCGCTACATCCGTTGCACTGGCTCAAATGGTCGCGAACCCGAAAGACTTAGTTGTTGGCGAGCAGTTAGGCGCAACCAATGGAGCTAAAGCGGTCGCTACGATCGACGGTTACATCGCACCTGCAATGGACTCTGGCAGCCAAACAAGCAGCGAAGGAAACACATCGACAGAGTTTGGAGGTAATTGATATGAAAACACATACCTTGTCTGTGTTGGTGGCCGCATCAGAGCGTCTCGATATCTATAACTTGACTCAAGCACTTGCTGAAAAAGGCATTAGTAATCTTGTTCAAACAACATTGGACGAAGAGCAAATCATCAAGCAAGTGGTGAAACATGGTCACGAAATTGTGGTGCTGGATGTTTCGCAGTTGTCGGTTGAACAAGCGAAAACCATGCTAAATACCGTCAAGCTGAGAACAGGCGCTCAGGTTGTTGCAGTTGGCGACAATCGAGAAATCGCATTTTATCGCGCGATGGTCTCTGCAGGTGCGTGTGAGTATCTACTCAATCCAGTTGAAATCAGTGCATTTAACGCGACAGAGTTCCAAGCAAATAAAGCAGAAACAACGGCAGGTAAAGTGATTGCTGTTGTTGGGGCTAAAGGGGGCGTTGGCGCATCAACCATTGCGGTGAACTTAGCGCGCGAATTGGCGGAGCGAGGAGATGTACTCACTGTTGCCGATATGGATTTTGCGACTGGCGACTTAGACCTGCAATACGATGTGCAAGGCAACACCGCATTAGTGGAGATGCTGCAGTACCCTGAACGCCTTGAGCCTGTGGTGTATGAGCGAAGTGGGATTAAAGTCTCGGACCGCGTGACCTTGTTTACTGGTTATTTACCACTGGATTCTACGCCATTTTGGCCAGAGAAAAGCGCCTTAGACCACTTTAGAAAGTTCTCGCTTCAGCACTCAGATACCTTAGTTCTGGATTTACCTTCGTTTTCGATGCGCGACCAGATCGGATTTAGCTCATTGGCTCAAGCGGATGTGAGGGTATTGGTTGTGGAACCAACCTTATCGTCGATTCGCAACACTGGGCAGATTCTGGCGTTACTGGATTCAACGGCAAATGGTCAGTCAGATAAGATCAATCTGATTGTGGTTAACCATACCAAATCAGATAAAGCGTCGTTGATCAGTTGTCACGATGTTCAACGCGCGTTAGGTTGCGCAGTCGATGTTGTATTGCCTTATGCGCCTAACCATTTCTTAGCCAAAGAGTCACTAGGTCGTTCATTGTTAAATGGTAACCGTAAAGTGTCGAGAGCGTTTGATCTACTGGCGAGCAAAGCTGTTGGTGGAGAGACGACAACCAAACGCCGCCGTTGGTTGAGAGGTGCCTAATGTTTACCACCTCTAGAAAAACGGTCGAGCCGCGCACTAACGCCGCGACTCCCTTAACGAATGCTCACTCTGATCCGGTTAGGGATCATTACCAAGTCATTCATGCCAAAGTGATTGAAGCGATTGAACCTAGTGTGGTGGTTAAACTTAGCTCTGCGGAGCTTGAAGGGCGTATTCATCACCTGGTGTCCGATATTGTTTCCGCTGATCAGCTTCCTCTCGGTCACCGTGAGGTGTTCACTGTGGTGAAACAGCTGGTTGATGAGATGTGTGGCTTAGGGCCATTACAACCACTGATCAATGATCCGGTAATCACAGATATCATGGTGAACGGCTATAAAGAAGTCTATGTCGAGAAACTCGGCAAACTTCAGAAAACTGACGTTGTGTTTCGAAGTGAAGAGCAACTGCTTAACTTAGCGAGACGTATTGTCAGCAAAATTGGCCGTCGTATCGATGAAACATCGCCCCTTGTGGATGCGCGTTTAGAAGATGGCAGCCGTGTTAATGTGATGATTCCTCCGCTGGCACTGGACGGAACTTACATTTCGATTCGTAAGTTCACCCAAGATAAGCTTTCTTTGAATCAACTCGCGACCAATGGTTCGATGTCGAGCAATATGGTTCAGTTACTCGATGTCATTGTACGTTCTAGGCTCAACGTATTAGTGGCTGGTGGAACAGGTGCTGGTAAGACAACACTACTCAATGCTATGTCGTTTAGCATCTCGCCAACTGAACGTATTGTTACTATTGAAGATGCCGCTGAACTCAAGCTTCAACAACCCCATGTCGTACGGGCTGAAACGCGTCCTGCTAATGCAGAGGGACTGCCTGCTATTGGCCAGCGAGAGTTGGTGAAAAACGCACTACGTATGCGCCCGGATCGCATCATCCTCGGTGAGGTTCGTGGTGAAGAAGCATTTGAAATGATGCAGGCTATGAATACCGGTCACGATGGCTCGCTTTCGACATTGCATGCTAATTCGCCAACGGATGCACTGGTTCGTTTAGAAAACATGTTAATGATGGCTCAGTCTAACTTGCCTTTGTTTGCGCTTAGACGTCAGGTGGCCGACACGATTGATGTGGTGGTGCAGGTAGAGCGCATGCGTGATGGCAAGCGTCGAGTGGTTGCAATCACAGAGATCATTGGCTTGGAAGGCGAACAGTATGTCACTCAAGACTTATACCGATATGTAATGAGTGGCGAAGATGTGCAAGGGAACCTTCAGGGAGTCTACCAGTCGAGTCGAACCTTACCTCAGTTCGTGACCAAGGCAGCTTATTATCAGTTAGAGCCACTGCTTCGCCGCGCGATGGAGCTAGAGATATGATTTACCTCTCAGCTGCTTTGTTTCTGTTGGTGGTGGTTCTTTATGCTCTATGGCGACGCTCGCTCAAAACGAGAGTGACGCATCGTTTAAACGGGTTAAATTCAAAGGCTCGTCAAGATAGTGCGCCTTCTATCTTGCGCAAAGCCACGCCTTCAAGTGGGGTGTCACGACTGTTTGTGCGCCTAGATGCGTTGTTTTCTACTAAAGACAAAGCGTTACTTTTGGCGGCACTTATCGTGCTACCCGTAGTGAACTACATGATGCTCGGCATGATCGACGCTCAGTGGAGAATTGCATTGGGGCTTGCCGCGACCGCTGTATTGGCTCTGATGCTATTTGTCATGCGTAAGAAACAGCAAATTGAAGAGTTTGAACAGAGCATTGTCCAAGTGTTAGGTCTGATTAGCCGAGCGGTTTCGGCTGGATTATCTGTGCCTCAGGCCATTTCTCAGGTGGCTGAGTCGCAAGGTGGGTTACTGGGCCGTGAATTTTCTCGTATTGAAGATCAGCTCGCGTTGGGTCACGGGATGCGCTACACCCTAAACGAAGCTTGTATTCGCTTACCTTATAAAGCTTTCCGCTACTTTACTATTGCTCTGGTATTGAACCAAAGTAATGGTGGTCAACTGCGTGAAATCTTACACAGTTTAAGTCGTACTCTGCATGACAACCGCACCATGCAAAAAAAGGTTAAGAGTTTGACTTCTGAACCTCGCATGGCGGCGCGTTTTCTTTCACTGCTACCACTTGGCCTGCTGGCGGTAGTTGCTTGGATTAACCCTTCGTTATTCGTTTTGCTGATCGAAACCGAAACGGGTCAGTCAGTGTTGATCTACTGCACTGTGAGTATTTTGTTGGGGGCTATCACTCTACAGATGATGACCAAAAATAGGAGGTTCACATGATCCTCTCAATTGGTATCGCATGTCTTGTGTTAGGAGCGGTAGGGGTTATTGCTGGTTTCCTTCATGCTACCCAGTACGACATTGTAAAAGCGCGTCTTGATCGCGTTGCAAGGTTTGGCGCGGTGCAAGCCTCGCGCGGCGGTATTTTGCGTTGGGCGAGAAACCCAAAGCGCGCTCAAAAGCTCGCTATGCTTGGTTATGTTTCATCACAGGCTGAATCGATTTTCATGACAGCACGTGCCAGCGTAATGACTGTTGCGGGAGTGGTCTGGTTTTACTCTCAGCAGCTCTCCATTGATGTTGGTGGGTTTGCTCAAGGCGTCGTGATTGCTTTGATCCTAGGTATCGTCATTGATAGAGCGTTAGATTGGCGAGTCAATGTTGTACGCCAAGAGATTGCCAAGAACATCCCTGATGCACTTGATTTGATGGTGGTGTGTGTTTCCTCTGGGCAAAGCCTTGAAGCGACCTTTAATACGGTAGGCCAAGAGATGAAAAGCATCTCGCCATCGCTTTCAAGAGAGTGGCTAGTGACGGCCACGGAAATGGCAGTGTTGGACTCTCCTCAAGTGGCATTGACCAATCTGGACACTAGATTGGCACTACCGGAAGTGAACAACATGATAGTGACCATGTCGCAAGCGCTTAAGTTCGGTACACCGATGGCTGATGCGCTCAAACTGATCGCTTCAGATAACCGCCAATATCACATGTTAGAGCTCGAAGAGTGGGTAGGAAAAATTCCGGCGAAAATGTCATTTCCGTTGGTCGTATTCATCATGCTGCCTGTGGTTGTCATCATTGTTGCGCCAATGGTGCTCAGCCTCTTCCAAACCTTAGGTCAATTATGAAAAAGTCAATTATCGCCCTTGTCCTGGGGCTTACCTTAATGGGTTGTCAAAGTGCGCCACAGCAAGAAACTGATGACCTAAAACTGGCCAATACTGCGATGCTGAATGGTCACGCGGATAATGCATTATTGATCTACAAGCAAAGGTTGGAGTCGACCCCTGATGATGCTGAACTGCTGTTTCTTGCGGGTTCGGCGTGCAACCAGTCGGGCCGTTATGACGAAGCACTACACTATCTAAAGAAAGGGCAGAAGATTTCTCCTTCACATCAGTTTGAGCGTGAAATCGGCCGCTCTCACCTTGCTTTGGGTCATTTAGAACAAGCGAGAACAGCACTAATTAAAGCAGTGAGTGACGCGCCGTCAGACGATGTGGCCTTAAATAGCTTAGGTGTTACTCATTCATTACTGCAGGAGTATCAAGACGCGAGAGAGGTGTTTACCCAAGCGATTGCTCTAACACCAGACAGTGTTGAATACCGAAATAACCTAGCGCTTACTTGGATGCTGGATGGAATGCCTCATCAAAGTATCCGCATCTTGTATCCCATTTATCAGCGTGGAGAAGCGAGCAGTAAAGTGCGGCTTAACTTAGCGTTGTCATATGCAATGAGTGGGGATGTTGAGGCTGCGAAACAAGTCGCGGCTCAAGACTTGTCGCAAGCTGAGCTTGAGCGCAATGGGCAGTATTACTTAAATCTAGCCAATCAGTTTGACGGAGCAACACAATGAAACGTCAACGAGGTAGCCAATCCTTAGAGTTCGCAATGATAGCGCTGCCGTTTGTATTGCTGTTGTTGGTGATATTCGAACTGACGCGCTTTCTTTGGATCAACATGGTGTTTGATTCAGCGGTTAATCAAGCCATGCGCGTCGCGCGCGTTATGCCGCCAGCGTATGCTGCAGATCAAAGCGTCAAAGAAAAGATTGCCTCTTATCCATTGCTGGAAGAGGAAAAGGTCGAGCTTTCGGCTCCCCGCTATGCAGGTTCAGTCAGTGATTTGGCTCACTATCGTATGACGTCTGCGACGCAAGCCAAGTTAGGCCAATACACAGTGAATTACCATTTTTCATTCTTGTTGATCCCTAAGTTAAGTGCAGTGTGGAAAGAGTCGATGACGTTGCAGAGAGTGATGGTGGTGGCGTATGACCATTAAAACCGCATCAAAGCAACGCGGTGTGGCTTCGATTGAGTTTCCATTTGTTGTTGTTGGCATCATGGTGATTGTCTTTGGTCTGGTCTCCATTTATCGCCTGATGTATACCCAGACGCGACTCGACAGTACCGCGTTTATGCTCGCCGATATTGTTGCGCGAACCTTTGATGATAAAGGGTCCACTGTGGGGTTGACGCTAGATGAACTGCTCGACGAACAGTTTGATGCACAGGAGCTCATGACGATTGCTCAACGTATGTTGCCAACGGGAATCACGTCAGAGAACGTTGGTTTGAAATTAGAGATTCGACGCCAAGATCCAGCCTCAGGTGATATCAAGTCCGCTCAACGGACTGCCGGAGCAAATTGTACAGCGGCATCTTCTATTGAAAGCCTGTCTGGTTTAGCGCCGCAAAGTGAGCGAGATGAAAGAGCACTTAAAGGTCGAACAGCAACCTTAGTCCAGGCTACTTTATGTGTTGAAAACCCATTTAGTCTCGATTCGCAGTTTGAGTTGACGGGCTTTGTGTTACCGAATCGTTTGTCAAGCAAAGCTGTGATGATTGGAGGGCGTTATGCACGTTAATCAATCGATTTCAAAGCAAGACGGATCTGTGGCGATCAGTTATTTAGCCATGCTGATTCCAATGATTATTGCAGCGGCGTTGACCATTGTGATTGGTTACCACGTGCAGCTTTCTAATCGAGGAATGCAAGCGACAGATGCGGCGAGTTTCGCGTGTGAGTTTCGCGGTGAGTATGACCAAACCGTGGCCCAAGGTTATCTCGATTACTACCGACCTAAAGTTGACAAAGTTAGCGGTCAAATTGGAGCTAACAGTGGTTGCAATGTGTCGCTGGGATATAGCTTATCGACCATATTTACTTCGCTGACGTTGTCTGATGCTTCGTTTGTTGTCAGTTCTATGGCAAATGAAAAAGCCTATGTGACTGAAGATGTCGCGAGTGAGCCACTTGAGCTGATCATGGTGCTCGATATTTCAGGTTCCATGGCTGGCGATCTTGAGGACTTAAAAGACATTTTAAAGCGCGGCTTAGCTTCACTAAAAGAGCAGCAGAACAACGCCCTTAGTAAAGATCATATCAAGGTATCCATTGTGCCGTTTTCTGATGGTGTTTCAGTCAATAACGCTCCTTGGCTTAATGAAACAGGTACCTATTGTGTCGAAGGTATCACTGAATCTGGTGGCAATTTTTCTGCGGCTCACACGGTGGCAAATTTGGATGTTACCCATGACCAAACTGCAGTCAAAACCTCTCAACCGGATAAGTGGTTGATGGATTGTAGCGCGACGTCGGTCACCTTGCCGCTCACAGCAGATTTAGACCAAGTGACGAATGCCGTTGATTCGCTTAGATCCGAAGGTGGTACGGCTTCTTACCAAGGCTTGATTTGGGGGCTAAGACAGCTCACACCAAATTGGCAAAAGGCTTGGGAGATTGGGCCTAATCGTAACTTCGACAAGGTTGAACGCAAATTAGTGCTAATGACTGATGGTGCTGATAACGGTAGCCATTTCGATGAACTGATTAACGCAGGCTTGTGCGATAGAGCTAAAGGCTATGGGGTTACATTGAATTTTGTTGGCTTCGGTGTGTACGGCGCTCGACTTGAACAATTTACTCGCTGTGCTGGGGACGCTAACGGCGTTTTCTCGGCCTCCAACACTCAAGAGCTCGACAGCTATTTCTCGCAGCTGCTGAGCGTTCAATACGATACCAGATTGAATTTTGGCAATAACTAAGTCTACTCAGACTCACAATTAAAACAAAAACTTAAGGAGAAATAATGTTTAAGAAATGGGTTGTCATTCTCGCGTTATTAACGTCATTACCGTCGTTGGCTTTTAAAGAAGGGGACACGCTGACGGATACGGCATCTGCAGGGTTATCTCTCGACCCTAACAAATTGACGATTGTGGATTTCTTCGCTGAGTGGTGTGTGTCATGCCGTCATGAACTGCCTGAAGTGAATTCTCTCTATCAAACCCTTGATGGTACAGGTGTCACCGTAGTGGGTGTTGATGTTGACGAAGAAGTCGAAGTGGGACTGGCGTTTCAAAAAGAGCTTGGTCTGGAATTTCCAGTGGTTAATGACCCTCAGCAATCGTTGGTCAACGAGTTTAAGCCTATCGGCATGCCTGCGCTTTATTACATCTACCAAGGACAAATACTCAAAGTCCGTTTTGGGGCGATAAACAACATCAGCCAGGTCATTGCTGAAGACTTGGCTGAAATGGGAGTGGAACTATGAGGCTTGTTACTCGTTCAACATATGTCGCGTTAGCGATGTTGTTTCCTTCTCTGGCACTTAGTGCACCCAAAATAGATTTGAGTGGGTTAGGTAAAGCGAAGCCAGTGCAAACACAAGTGACAAACGATTCGGGCATTTTTGAAGAAGAAGTCATTTCAAGCAAGGTGTACAGCAGCGATGGTGTAATGCCTTCGGCGAGACGAAAAGTTGAGATGGTTAAGCCAAGTACGGCTCAACTAAAACTCGATAAGCCGAAAAAAGAGAACAGATCCTCGCTGGAATTTGTCGACAAGGCATTGGGCATTAAGCCTGTTAAACCGTGGGAGAAAGGCACTTTGGCAAAAAAAGAGATGAAGCCAGGAGGTCCAGTCCCGGAGTTTGATTTGTTTTCCGAAAAGGTGTTTGCCTACAAGCAGGGATCGGTTGGTGGTAGTGGCGTCGGTGGCGGCGGCTGTGGTTGTAACTAAATAAATAAAAACACAATGAAAAAAATACCTTTAACGCTGCTCGGTGCAGCAGCAGTGGCTAATAATGTAATGGCTGAAGATCATATTTCTGTTCATTATCTAAGTTACCAAGAATATGACGATAAAGTTGAAGCGGGCGATCGCGTCGTTTCATTTGAGAAAAGCATCGGCTTGGATTGGACGATCAATCTAGAAGTTGGCTATGACACTGTATCTGGTGCTTCGCCAGCTTGGGGGCCGACAACGCTACCTTCCGGGCCAGATGATGCAATCAACCGTGCGCAGATGACGGAAAAGGCTCAGGCAAAAACAGATCAAGTTATTCGTTCCGGCTACGACCCACATGCAAGTGGCTACGAGATTCAAAAAGTGCCTTTAGAAGATAAGCGCAAATCGTTCAGTGCGAGTGCCACTTATCGAGATGAGGAGCGAAATGAATGGACGTTTGGCCATAACTTTTCTGTTGAAGAAGACTACGAAAGTGTTGGCATTAACGGAAAAGGGCTTATCTATGCTGACTCGCAAAAGAACCGCTCATACAGCTTAGGTGTAGCCGCTCTGTTTGATAAAACGTTGGCGTTCCAAAAATATGAAAATTACGGCAACAGCCAAGAGTGGGAGAGCATTTTTACTGGCAGCGTTGAAGCTGGGCTTTCTCAAGTCTTTACGCCAAATCTATATGCGGTCTTTACAGGTTATGCTGGCTACCGTTCAGGGTATTTGAGTAACCACTATCTAACGGTATTGCGTGAAATAGACATTGATGAAGATGGCCAAATTGGCACCGATGAGGTGTTCTTAGCTCAAGACTCAAGACCAGATACCCGTTTGTCTGGTGGCGTGAACCTGCAAGCCTTTTGGTCGATCACTGACTCCTTGGTCGTTCGTCCAAGATACAAGTGGTTCCAAGATGATTGGGGAGTCATGTCGCACCAAGTCGGAGGTAAGCTCTCTTGGGCGGTGACCGACTGGTTGACATTAGGTCCTGGGTATTTTTGGTATACCCAAGACGCTGCTGATTTCTATCGTGACCCTTACGGCTCGGATAAGACTTTTGCTTCTACTGGTTATGCGACTTCAGATCTTCGTTTAGGTGACTATACCGCTAATGCTTATGAGCTAGGAGCGAGCGTCAAGGTATACAAAGGCGTCAGCATTAACCTTCTTGGCGCCTATTATGAGCAATCGAATGGGTTTGAAGCGCAATGGTGGGCCATTGGAGCGACCTATGCGTTCTAATGGGTCATTTGTTCATCGCTTTAAAGCAATGACAGTGCCTTGTGAAGTGCAACTTTTTGGTTCGTCTAAGGCGAGCCAAATTGCTGCGATGATTGAACAAAACACTCGTCGACTAGAGCAAAAATATAACTTCTACTCTGAGCAATCTTGGCTGACAGGTGAGTTAAATCAACGTAGTGGTCAGTCAGTCTTGCTTGATGATGAATCCCTTGTCGTTTTTCAAACGCTGAAAAATTTAGTGAAGGGAACGGCTGGAGTTTTTGACCCAACAGTGGGTTCACTCAAGTGGCTATTAGCTAAGAACGCAAGCTTAAGTCGCGCGCGGGCTTATCAAATGGCTCAACCTATGATGGGTGAAGAGGCCTGGCACCTTGAGGATAATCAGCTGCTTATCAGCCATCATGAAACGCGGTTTGATCTTGGTGGTGTGATCAAAGAGTTTGCTATTGATCAAGCGTTCAATCTTGCTCAAAGCTTGGGCGTAACAGCGGCGCTGATTAACTTTGGTGGCGACATCCGTGCGCTGGGATCGAAACCAAACCAAGAGGCGTTTAATGTGGCGGTCGTTAATCCTAATGATCCGACACAAGCTTTTTTTTCGTTGCCATTGGCTAATTCGGCTTTGACGACTTCCGCGCACTATGAGCGCAAAACGCAATTTTCTGATGAGCAAACCTCTCATATTTTGTCTGATAAAGGGACACATTCGAAAGTGTTATCGGTGACCGTTGTTGCCCCTACTGCTTTAGAAGCGGGCGCGATAAGCACTGCTTTGACCATTGACCCCTTACTTCCAGTCCCTGACGAAGTTGCTGTCATCTTCATCGATGACCAGCTCAAAATACATCAAGATACGGAGTTTCTAACGCAATGAAACAGTTCATTGTCACCTTAATGGTGTTTCTTTCTTTTGGCACATGGGCTCAAAACGATGATTTTCTGCCTGTAGAGCAAGCATTCCCATATCAGTGGTCGGTGAGTGAGGCGGGCTTGCAGGTGCACTTTGCTGTTCATCCTGATTACTACTTATACAAATCACGCTTTAAATTTAGTTCTGATGAATCAGTCAAGCTTGGGGAAGCCGACTTTTCTTGGGCAGGTAAGTCAAAAACGGACAAATACTTCGGTCAGGTTGAGGTCTTTGATAAACCCGTGACATTAACACTGCCGTACAGTGGCGTAGGGGAAATCAAAGTACGTTATCAAGGCTGTGCCAATAAAGGGCTATGTTACTTACCTCAGACGATGACTTTGTCGGTTCCAGAGCATATCAACTTGACGCCGAATGAGACCTCTATTTGGCAGGATATTTCAAACTTAGCAGAGGATACCGACGGCCTATCAAAGTTTTTAGGCAGTGCATCAAAAGCTCAGGCTGTGTTGGTGTTCTTTTTGCTCGGGTTAGGGTTATCGCTGACGCCTTGCGTGCTACCAATGGTGCCTATTTTATCGAGCATAATAGGCGGTGACGCTAAGATGACAGGGCGGAAAGGGCTCATTCTGTCTAGCTCTTACGTTCTAGGTATGGCAACGAGTTATGCTATGACAGGAATCTTAGTAACGACAATTGCCAAAGGCGTTAACTTGCAAGCAGCGATGCAGCAACCTTGGCTACTTAGCCTTTTTGCCATTGTTTTTGTCGCTTTGGCATTAGCAATGTTCGGTTTTTATGAGTTGCAATTGCCTTCCTCAATCCAAAATAAGCTTAACAGCCGCTCTGATAAACTTGGTGGTGGTCGAGTAGTTAGTGTGTTCGGGATGGGGGCGGTGTCCGCTTTGGTTGTTTCACCTTGTGTCAGCGCGCCTTTAGCTGGTGCTTTACTGTATGTATCGACCACACAAGATTGGGTATTTGGTGGTATTACGCTGTTTATTATGGCGCTGGGTATGGGGATTCCTTTGATTCTTATCGGTGTCAGCGGTGGTAAGTTACTGCCTAAGAGTGGTGCATGGATGATTGCAGTGAAGCAGCTATTTGGCGTGTTATTACTTGCGGTCGCGATTGTACTTGTCAGCCGCTTCGTTCCTGCGTGGTTGACGATGTTGCTATGGGCAATGCTCACAATAGGTACAGGGGTTCACTTTGGGGCGCTAGAAGCCGCTCAGCCAGGTTGGGCAAGAATGCGTAAATTAGCGGCCTTTATGTCGTTGTTTTATGGTTTGGTATTGTTTGTTGGATTTCTTACTGGTCGTGTTGACCCACTAAATCCGTTGCAGGCTCAGGCTGCGTCTCAGCCATCAGTTTCGAGCTCAGCGTCGTTTACTAAACTTGCCAGCATTGAGGCATTAGAAAGTGCGCTAATACAGGCGCAAAATGAACAACAGCCTGTGTTGGTCGACCTTTATGCTGATTGGTGTGTTTCGTGTAAGGTGATAGAGAAAGAAATCTTCACTAATACAATGGTCACAGAAAAGTTGGCAGGCTGGAAAACGATTAAGCTGGACGTCACGGAGAGTACTCCAGAACAAATGGCGTGGTTGGCTCAGCGCAATGTCTTTGGTCCTCCGGCGATATTTTTCTATTCACCTAGTGGAGAAGAAATCGAAGCCAGTCGGCTTGCAGGGGCTGTGAGCTTAGATAAGTTCCAAGACCAATTCCCTCAACTGTAGTGATGAATCAAGCAGCGGACATGCTGCTTGATTTATTTCTGCTGTGTAAATGTTATCAGGGAGAAGATTTTGACGAGGATAGTAGCTAATATTAACGGAGAATAATTAATGGTTGGCTACTAAGATGGAAAAAGTTGTAGACATTAGCAAATGGCACAAGGAACACGTTAAGAGTGAACAAGATCTTCAAGACTTGTTTGCTGAGATCAGCACTCACTACCACTCTGACCCCTCGTCAACTCTTGAGCAAAGGCTGGATAAGCTCAAACAAATAAAGTCGAGTTTACTTGACCACCAATCTCAACTCGTTGAAGCTTTGAATTCAGACTATGGCCATCGTAGTGAATTTGACAGCCTCATCTGTGATGTACTGCCAGCCGTTAGTCACATCAATTACACCATTAAGCATCTTAAGAAATGGATGAAACCCAGTAAGCGCCACGCGGGGTTGCTGTTAATACCTTCAAAAGTGAGGGTTGAGTATCAGCCGTTAGGTGTTGTCGGGGTGATTGCGCCATGGAATTTTCCTATCGTTTTGAGTATCGCCCCAATTGTCACTGCCATTGCGGCGGGTAACCGCGTAATGGTTAAGTTGAGCGAGCATACGCCAGCAACAAACGCTGTGCTGAGCCAAATTTGTTCGGTACTGAATCAGGATGTTTATATCGTCGAAGGGCAAGCGGACATTGCTCAATACTTCTCATCGCTACCTTTCCATCACCTCATTTTTACTGGCTCCACCAAGGTCGGTAAGCTGGTGGCCAAAGCGGCGGCTAATAACTTGACCCCGGTTACCCTTGAGTTAGGAGGAAAGTCTCCAGTACTCATTGCAGATGATGCCAATATCAAACGAGCAGTGGATGCGATTATGCTAGGCAAGTCTATCAATGCGGGGCAAATTTGTGTTGCCCCCGATTATGTACTGCTTCCACAAGGAAAAGAGCTGCAATTTATTGAGTGTTATTTGGAGCGTTTTTATCAACTCTATGTCGAAGATGGAGAACTGAAAGAGGCGACACATATCGTCAATGAGACGCAGCACAAGCGTCTGCTCTCTTACCTTAAAGACGCTAAGGATCATGGCGCGACGATTCACACCATTGATTATGTGGATCATGAACAAGGTCAGATGCTGCCTCAACTTATTACTGGGGTTACTGAACAAATGTTAGTGATGAAAGAAGAGATCTTTGGGCCGATTCTTCCGGTGATCGGTTACCGACATTTGAATGAGGCACTCACGTTTATAAATTCAAAGCCAAGACCATTAGCGCTTTACTTGATGTCTGATGACAAATTGTTGCAGCAGCAAGTGATAGAGCAAACCCACAGTGGAGGAGTGGCATTTAACGATACGCTGCTTCATGTTGCCGCAGACGATGCGCCTTTTGGTGGTATCGGAGAATCGGGTATAGGTCATTACCATGGAGAGGAAGGGTTTAGAACGTTTTCAAAAGCGAAAACGGTATTGTCTACCCCAACTTGGATTCCGCGTAGCGGTTTGCTGCTTGAATACCGAGCTTGGTTACAAAAGATCATCAGCTTTTTATTCTTGCGTTAATTGTTGCAGTACAGCAACAGTGTTTCAACCTAATTGATATATATCAACAGCGAGAGTTCTTCTAATATACCTCCATCGCAGCAACACAGGCTGCTAACGAATTTCAACAGAGGAAATATTAAGATGAAAAAACTAATCGTAATCACAGGTGCTAGTTCAGGTATTGGTGAAGCTATTGCTCGTCGTTTGAGTAATGAAGGTCATCCTCTACTTCTTTTAGCTCGTCGCGTTGAGCGCCTAGAAGCGTTAAATCTACCAAACACAATGTGTGAAAAAGTAGACGTGACTGATAAAGCGACCTTTGAAGCGGCAATCGCGAAAGCAGAAGCAGAATTTGGCCCTGTTGATGGCCTAGTAAACAACGCGGGCGTTATGCTGCTTGGTCAAATTGATACTCAAGATGCTTCAGAATGGAAACGTATGTTTGATGTTAACGTTCTTGGTCTTCTGAACGGCATGCAAGCAGTACTTGCGCCAATGATGGAGCGTAACAGCGGCACGATCATCAACATTAGCTCAATTGCGGGTAAGAAAACGTTCCCAAATCATGCGGCATATTGTGGTACTAAATTCGCAGTTCACGCTATCTCTGAAAACGTACGTGAAGAAGTGGCAGCATCAAATGTTCGTGTAACTACAATTGCCCCAGGTGCCGTTGAAACAGAACTACTTTCTCATACCACATCACAAGACATCAAAGATGGCTACGATTCATGGAAAGAAGATATGGGTGGTGTTCTAGCGGCTGATGATATTGCTCGTGCGGTAGAGTTTGCTTACAGCCAACCTCAGAATGTGTGTATCCGTGAAATTGCTCTAGCACCAACTAAACAACAGCCATAATTGAGCAAAAAGCACGATATTAGAGAGCCAGTGACGAATGTTGCTGGCTTTTTTGTTTCTTCAAATTGAGAATCCATTTGAGAATAGAGCAGATGATTTAAAAATGGGTTTTACTTATATTTCATAAAAATCAGTCAGTTATATCTATTTGTGAATGCTTGGCATAGGGGTTGCTTTGGTATTGAGTGACAGAGAAGTTATTCGCATTTTCGAGAAAGCCGAATAATGATGTCGTTATAATCAGATTTATAGTTGAAAGTGTTGACTATACTTAGAGTATGACTATCACCGAGGAGATGCTTATGGCAGTTGTTCCAAAACATACCGACTCTAGCACTCGTTACGATCCTAGTCAGGAGTTAACGGCAGATCAGCTACACCGATTTGGTCGAGTTGCACAGAAAGCACAGCAACGTCGTGATGAGAGAATAGAACGAGGAGTGACTCCTCAGACAGAGCGTGCAGCAAGAAGAGCTGCGCTGAAAGATGCCGCTTTTAGACCGATTGTCTCGCCTAAACGCGACAAGCCTAATACTGTTCGCTACGCAGTATGGATGCTTGTTGTTATGGTTTTCTCACTTTGGTTAATGTATATGACTCGTTAACCTATTTAATAGAAGTCACATTCGAAAGTTTTTTTTCCTGCTCAGAAAGGGCACGAGGCATTTTGTTGTCGCTGTAGAAGCGGTATTGGTTTTTACCACGATGCTTCGCAGCATACATTGCTTTGTCTGCACACCGGGTGAGCTCTGAGAGCGTACGAGCATCATCCGGATAGAGCGAAACCCCAACACTAACGGTTAACGTATTTATCCGCTCAGATGATTGATAGCTTTCAGTAAACAAGTGGCTGATGCGATTTAATATACTTTCTAGATCATCTATTTTTTTCACATCGTAAAGCAGCAATACGAACTCATCACCAGCAAAGCGTGCAATGGAGTAGTCGTGTTTATCGGTTTTCCGATCTTTGTTACGGACATTATTTCTTAAGCGTTTGGCAAAATGCTGCAAAACCCTATCACCCACATCGTGCCCATAGGTGTCATTGATTGATTTAAAGTTATCGATATCAATAAATACCATGGCAGTGATCTTCGTACTGTTTTCTTGCTCTACCAGTTTGCCTGCCGCCCAATTTTCGAAACTCCAACGATTAGCAAGCCCAGTGAGCTGATCCAGGTAAGCAAGATCTTCGATACCTTCTAAATACAGCGAATGGATGTAGTTCATCACTTTGGCGTAGTAGTACGCCGATATGTTACACAATAGGCAGAGCGAGAACAGGCTGAGTAAGAAGCGGCTTTTGGAACCACTTTCAGAAAAATGTACAGCGTGAGGGAATTGAATGGCGATCAAAGTGAGAATGCAAAAGCCGACACTCATTAAAGCGCCAACCTTGAAGTCATTTACAAAGATCAGTACAGCAATAATAGGGTAAAGCCACAGTAGTCGATCGTTGATGTGATCACCGTAGAGCAGCAGCACCACGCCATGGAAGAGAAGAACGCAGCTAAGAACTAGGCCACTATGATTGAAGACTTGATGCTTATAAAGGTAGAGAGTGTTGAGTAGCAGCAAGAAAGACGAAAAGGCGTTGATGGCACAAAGAAAGTAGTCGCCGCTTAGGTAACGAACGACTCCATAACTCGTTAGAATGACAATCGAAATCAACGAGCAGAGCAAAACGATATTCGATTTTCGTGTCGCTCGAATATCCGCCATCTCTTCTATTTGTCTTCCTGCAAGCTGTGGCATATTAAAGAAATTCCTCGCGTATAGCCCCTCAAGCTAAGTCTAGGAGAAATATAAATGTTTGAACGAAAACCGAATTATAGTGTTTTTGCCAATTCGAATAATTAATATGCACCTTGATTTATAGTGTTAAATGATTTGAGAAAGCAACAGAATTTTGACTCATACATAATTTGTTGTAACACGGCTTGATAATAAGCGAAGTGGTGGAGTTTTGACGCTTACAGGTTTTTTGGGCTTATATAAGGCCTTGGTTTTATATGCAGTACTTATAGCTAAATGATCTATCGGCTATTCAGGGCTGAGCGCAAATTCACGGCGTATCCAGTTCCGAATCAATAGTACGTTTTCGTTTTTGAGTTTACTGGGCTGACAAGCGAAATAGAATTTTTGCTTGGGGTTGAGCACTGGTTCACCTACTTCGACTAGATAGCCTTGGTTCACTTCTTCCCTGACAAATATACGGTGAGTAACAAACACACCCAAATGACGAGTTGCTGCTTGTACCGCCTGAATAGAAGCGCCAAATTTAAGGTTATTGACCGGATCGGGCATAGAATGTTGGTACTTGTCGCACCAAATTGCCCAGTCATGTTTACGGCGGTCATTGGTCACTATGATTGCGGGGTGGCTCTCCAGCAGTGCTATTGGGTCTGTTTGCCCGTTGGCTAGCTCAGGGCTAGCGACCATGACGAGTTCATCATCAGCGAGTTTCTCACAATAGTAGTCTTGCCAATCATCGGTGTGGCCATGAATAACGGCGATATCGACGCCTTCATTTTCCATGACAAACTGCCCAACAAGGTTCGAGATACGAATATCCAAATTAGGCGCGTATTGGTTAAGTTTATGAACTCTTGGGATCCACCAGTGCATCGCTAGGGAATTGACCATGTTCAATGTGAGTCGATGTGAGAGGTTGTTTTGGACTATATGCTGTGTTGCGCGAGTGATTTGTTCTAGCGGTGGTGCTACTCGTTTGTAATAACTTCGCCCAAGTGCGTTGAGGGTAATATTTCTACCAGTCCGGTTGAACAGAGTTTGTCCAAGGTAAGATTCTAACGATTTGATCGACTGACTCACTGCTGAGTGGCTGACGTGCAGTTGATGTGCAGCTTTCGTCATGCTTTGTGTCTCTGCAACAGCGACAAAAGCATATAAGGATTTAAGTGGTGCAGAAGTTAGTTTTTTCATCTGTAAGTTTTTCTTACCAATACTGTCAAATTAACTCAGTTTTTATTTCTCCCCCTTGTTTCTAAACTAGTCGGTGTAAGGGGGATGTATGTCAATTCAGTTGTACCCGTTTTTATTTATGTTAGCGTCAACGTTCAGTCTGTCATTAACTGGGCTGTTTTCCAAATTTTTGAGTCAATATGTTGATCTTGCAACACTGGGATTCCTAAGATTTGTCGTGCCTGCGGCGATCATTTTACTGATTACTCGACAATCGATGATGGTGCCAAGGGGCAGACTTGCTCACACTATCTGGCTGAGAGCAATATGTATTGCCGGTTGCCAGCTTTGCTTTATTTACTCGCTTTTACACTTAAGCTTAGTGGAAAGTATTGTCCTGTTTGGTACAGGTCCACTGTTTATTCCAGTGTTAGAACGGCTTATATATAAAACATCGCTACAATGGCTATCAGTTGGCTCGTTGGTGGTTACGTTCTTTGGGGTGACCTTGCTTGCCGGAAATGTATCGGATATATCGGTGCGCCCCGAATTACTCGTTGGACTGGCGTCAGGTTTATTGAATGCGGGTTCGCAGCTTAGCTTATATCGAATCAGTAAATCGAGCCTATCTGCATTAGAGATTAACTACTGGACATTTCTATTTGCCGGTTTGGTGCTATTGCCTTTTGTTGGCTATAGCTATGTTAGCTTAGATAGTCTTGTTGATGTGAGTGTTGTGCCATGGGAAGGGTTGGCAGCACTGCTCATTGTCGTCTCAGCGCTGATTATTAACACCCAGGTATTTCGCGCAAAGGCTTATCGCTTAGCGAATTCGGGCACTCAGTTAGCGCCGCTAGTATTTACCAATGTGCTATTTACCGCGTTATGGCAGCAGATATATTTTGATGTTAGTTACAGTGTCACTCAGTCGATGGGTTTACTATTAATTCTAGCCGCTAACATGTTTGTTGTTCTGTTCCCGATCTGCCGCCGTCGTTTTAAGGCCAAAGCAGCATGAAAAATAGCAAAGCCCCACAAGGGAGTGAGGCTTTGCTGTGGAATAACTTATTGAGCGATGAGCCCATAAGGGAGATTGGAGAAGACTTTTGGGTTAGCTTTAATCGTCGGCGCTTCATTGACGCTCTGCCAATCAAGCAGCATTATTGCCAATACATTTCTATGTTCTCCATAGGCAACATCAAAGTCCCCCGTCACAGAAGGGATCATTCCTTTATCTGTGTCGATCGACTTTTGAATCGCTTGGCGCGTCTTTTCTACAACAGGATCATTTTCAAGCCCGGCCAGCAAAAAGCTAATCCCAACTTCAGCAACAACATCTTCTTTTGCTCTAAGTAAGATGGTGTCAATGTTGCTACGGAAATAGTCATAGATCCATTGGTACTCTTTCTCATCGACACGATGCTGGTAGTACTCAGAATCAGCAAAAATAATGTGTGTTAGACCATAAAGTTTATTGCCGTATTGCTGCTTTGAGAGCCGTTTATCTTCACTATCAGGATAGGCTTTGCGGAAGGCATCAATAAATGGAGTCACTACATCCTGTTCATTGAGCTGTCGTAACCAAAATACCTGATTAGCAAGTTGCGCAGCCCATGCTCGAATCATTTCAGGGTCGGTCGCATACTTCTCAAAATCATAACGGCGGATGACCTGGCGTAACTTTTCATCTTCTTTATGTTTAAGGCCATATTCGTTGGCTCTGGCCATAGAACCGAGCAGGTCAACGCCTAGATAAAGGTATTCTGGCATATGTTTTGTGACGGTATAGCGTCTGACACTACGCTCGTCGGTGTCATCACTGTAGCTAGAAACCCGTTTCTCTGAGTAGAGTAGGATTTGCTCTGGAGTATGAACCTCTGCTGCGAACTTATTGAGTCGGCTGGCAACACGCGCCATATCACTCCAAACGGCTGCTGAATACTTAGGGTCGAGCGTCTGTCTATACATTCTTAGGCCATAGTGGCCCTCTTTAAATGCTGGCAGAGTATAGAGCTGGGTTTCATATGTGTGGCGAATTATATCAGCGGAAGCCGTAAAGCTTTCAAGTGGAGTTGATGCAAAGGTTGTTTGGCTGATCGCTAAGCCTAAGCATAGTGCGGCAAGCTTTCCACGCATGATGTCATCCTTATATGGCAAATTACCAAGTTATCCATTAACACTATCAGAAATTTCCCACTGAATTGTGAGCTATGAGTTAGGAGTTACCAATAACTGACAGTTTTAGGTTAACGGCAATATTGCTCACTCATGCCAATAAATTTAACTCTTGTCGGTGAAAAGTGCGACAAATTAATGTACGTTTTATATAACTGATAAAAATAACAATCATCGTCATTTTTGCGTAATAAACCAAATAATGGTTTGAATTTGTATTGAGAGCGCAACCGTTTCTGGGGGGTAGATGACTTATCATCGAGGCAGGCATTATCATGTTAGTGCTCTGTTTTTGACTATCTTAATTTTATCGATAGGGCTCATTGAGTTTCTAGACCGAAGTCAGAAGTCCTTTCTGAGAGATAGCCTGTTGGCGCGAGCAAAAGAAGAACTTTCTATTGTTCGCTCAGAGCTTGAAGCTGCGATTGTTTCTGATATTTACGTGTCTAATAGCCTCACCACCTTAGTCGCTGCTAACCCTGAGTTTGAGTTCTCAGGTTGGGATCTGATCGCTTCCAGCATTTTACGCAAAAGCAGACATGTTCAAGTCATAGGGCTTGCTCCCGATGATGTCATTCAATTTATCTATCCCTTTGAAGGGAATGAAAAGGCTGTTGGGCTGGATTACCGCACCATTCCAAATCAGTGGCGTAGCGTTAAAAAAGCGCAAGAAGTACAAGAAATTTTCATCTCTGGCCCTGTTAATCTTGTTCAAGGAGGAAAGGGCTTAATTGCTCGAGTACCTATTTTTACTGACCCACCTTACAACACAAAATATTGGGGGGTGTGTAGCGTAGTTATTTCTCTGGATTCACTGTTTTTAGATGTGGGCATTTCATCATTTGAACACAAGTATGTCCTAGCGATGCGAGGAGTGAACAGTACTGGGATCAATGGAGAAGTGTTCTATGGTTTGCAGCGCACCTTCGATAGTGCGTTTGCTGTAGAGGTGGTTCACTTTCCTTACGGTAGTTGGGCGATTGCAGCGTCAACGAAAGGAGATCTTTTGTCCAACAGTAAGTGGTACCGGGTGCACGTGGTTAGACTGTTAGGCTATCCAATGATCGCGATTCTAATTTTAGCGTTTGCGAGTACTTTCCGTTTATATTCGCAGGCAACGAAGCGTTCTCTGCATGATGAGCTCACTCGTTTACCAAATCGACGTTATTTTATGTATACCTTGAGTGAGCATTTTGATGCGGCGGTAAAGAATCCTCATAAGGATAAGTTTGCGATTCTTAATATTGATCTCGACAAGTTCAAACGTATTAACGACACCTACGGGCATGCCGCTGGCGACAAAGTCTTAATTGCAACCGCCGAACGACTTAAGAGCGTACTCAGGGCATCCGACCTAGTTGCTCGCATAGGCGGAGATGAATTTTTGATCTTGCTACCAAGAATCGATCGTGTGGAAGATGTTGATATCATCAACATCGAATTGCAAAAAGCGGTCTGCCACACCCCTGTGATTTTTGAACAGAGCCTTATCAATATTCAGGTTAGTGTTGGCTACGCGTTGTACAAACCTGAACTCAAAGACGTGGATGAACTCCTTAGGCTTGCCGATATTCGCATGTATGAAGAGAAACGGCGTCAAAGTTTAAAAGAACACACAAATTAACGTGCTCAAACGGCAAGTCAACCTAACCCGTGCTATAGAAATAATAGTGATGGTTATAAAAGTGCGCGCGTATGAAAGATCTAACTCAATGGCTTAGTGAATATGGAGAAAGTCACCAAAACCCCATTAACCAGAAAATCCATAAGGTGGCAGTGCCGGGGATCTTCTTATCCGTTGTTGGGCTAATTTGGTCTATTCCCTCGATTGAATTATTTGGTCTTTCATTAAACTGGGTTTGGGTTGCTGCATTTCCTGTTATGGTGTTTTACTTAAGGCTCTCATTGAGTGTTTTTCTTATGATGCTGGGGTTTACCCTAGCTTGTATTGCTTTGGTTTGGTCGATTGAACTGATGCAGGTATCCATCTTCCTCTTCTCTCTAACGCTTTTCGCTATCTTGTGGCTGTTTCAGTTTATCGGCCACAAAATAGAAGGGAAAAAGCCTTCATTCTTCGAAGATCTCCAATTCTTGCTTATTGGACCTATTTGGGTGTTCCGCAAACAGTAAGACGCAATATGCACTCGTTTTATCGTTTGCGTTGAATCCCGTGCTCTAAATCACACTTCCTTATAAGTTTGTTAATTCCTTAGTGGTAGTAAATGACAAATGTGACAATTGTCATAGTAAATCGCACGTTGTTACCGGTAACATTGCGCTTAACGTTACCGGTAACATAACAACTACAACCGGTAGGTAACCAAAAGTCATTCCGGCTAGATTGGATAACTGAAACGAATAAAGGAAACCCCTACTATGAAAGCACTGACGAAAACTCTACTTGCTGCGTCAATGACTGGTCTATTCTCGATGTCAGCTGTTGCTGCTGATTTTACCCTTAAGATCCAATCATCTGACCCATCGGGTGATCTTAACTTTAAGGTTCAGCAAAACTGGGCAGAACGTGTAGAGACTATGTCTAACGGTCGTATTGATATTGACCTTCTGCCAGTAGGGGCTGTGGTAAAGCACACCGAAACACTGGGCGCTATCAAAATGGGTATCCTAGATGGTCAAGTGACGGCAACAGGTTACTTCTCTGGTAAAGATCCAGCGTTTGGTCTGATCGGTAATATGGTTGGTGCATGGTCGGATACCACTCAGCTACTTCAATACATGAACTATGGTGGCGGTAACGAGCTAATGACAGAGCTTTACGCACCTTACGGTGTGAAGTTTGTTGGCGCATCAACGACTGGCGTTGAATCGTTCATTTCTAAAAAGCCAATTGATGGGGTTGATGATCTAAAAGGTCTTAAACTGCGTGCTCCAGAAGGTCTGGTTCAGCAAGTCTTTGCAGCGGCAGGTGCTACGCCGGTTAACCTACCTGGTTCAGAAGTATTTACTGGCCTAAGCAAAGGCGTTATCGATGCAGCGGACTACACAGTATTCTCAACTAACCAAAAAGCGGGCATGAACGACATCGCTACTCACCCAGTGCAGCCTGGTTTCCACTCTCTGCCTTTGATTGATATTTCAATCTCTCAGAAGAAGTGGGACAAAATGCCAGCGGATCTACAAACTATTCTGCAAACTTCAGTACGTGACTTCTCTTACGACATGACGACTCAGCTAAAGATGGCTGACCAAGCGGCAGTAAAAGAAGCGCAAGCAAACCCAGAAATCACGATCCACGACTGGTCTCAAGAAGAGCGTAAGAAGTTCCGTGAGATTGCTAAAGGTCAATGGAAGGTGTTTGCGGAGCGCTCTCCTAACGCACAAAAAGTTTATGACTCTGTAACAACATTCCTAGAGACGAATGGTCTTCTTTAAGCTACTCGCATTTGTTTAGCTTCTCTGTGGAGGGCGAAAGCCCTCCTGTTTTTTTCAGGATTGCCCAATTATGACTGATAACACTTCACATACTCCGCCTGAGCAGGAAGAGCAACCAAGAAACATCCTTGATAGAGCCATTATTAAAATCAGTAATCTATTAAGTGGGTTGTTCATCTTTACGGTACTGATTTCTTTTTACGAAGTCGTCATGCGTTATGCCTTCGATGCGCCAACGACGTGGGTACATGAAACGGCCTCGTTTGTTGGCGGAGCGCTGTTCATCGTGGGTGGTATTTACGCGTTTGCTGCGAACAAACATGTTCGAGTTGTTCTCATCTATGATTCAGTTTCCGCTCAAACTCGAAAATATCTCAACCTTGTTCATCATGTTGTGGGTTTAGCGTTTGCGGGTTTGTTGGCGTACGCCTCTTATTCAATGGTTCAAGAATCTTGGTTTACACCTTGGGGTGACCTTCGTCTTGAAACTTCTGGCTCGGTTCTTAACGCACCGTATCCAGCCTTATTGAAAGGCATCATCTTTGTTTGTCTTTGTGTTCTTGTTGTCCAGTTTGTATTGCACCTCATCCAAGAGATTGTGGGTCTAGGGAAGAAAGACGATGTTTGATTTATCTTCTATTGGCATCGCATGGGGCAGTATCCTCATGCTAGTTATGATGATTGGCTTGCTACTCACCGGTATGCAGCTTGCGTTCGTAACAGGTTTCGTTGCTATCTTTTTCACGCTGTTCTGGTTTGGCCCTGATGCGCTTCCTCTCATTGCGAGTCGTACCTACAGCTTTGCATCGGGTTATGTTTTCCTTGCCGTTCCAATGTTTGTATTGATGGCTGCTCTGCTTGATCGTTCAGGTATTGCAAGAGACCTGTTTGATGCGATGAAGTCCGTTGGTCGCAAAGTACGTGGTGGTGTTGCGGTTCAGACTCTACTTGTGGCGGTACTATTGGCATCTATGTCGGGAGTGATTGGCGGTGAAACCGTACTACTCGGTATTCTGGCGCTGCCACAAATGCTTCGCCTTGGTTATGATCGTAAGCTCGCGATTGGTACCACCTGTGCTGGTGGTGCGTTAGGCACTATGCTGCCTCCGTCAATTGTACTGATTATCTACGGTATGACGGCGAGCGTATCCATTGGTGACTTGTTCAAAGCGTCATTCCTGCCAGCGTTCATTCTTGCGGGTTGTTACATCGGCTATGTTCTGATTCGTTGTAAGCTAAACCCTTCTCTTGCACCTCTGCCAAGTGATGAAGATATGGCAGAAGATATGGCGAATCAGCCAAGCTACTTCAAAGCGCTATTTTTCCCACTGCTTTCTGTAGCAACAGTTCTGGGCAGTATCTACACAGGTGTGGCTTCAGTAACAGAAGCTTCGGCGCTTGGTGTTGTCGGCATCATGATCTCTGCGGCGATTCGTGGCGAACTTAACTTCAACATGCTTAAAGAGAGCGCCATCGCAACGATGCGTACCTGTGGCATGATCATGTGGATCGGTATTGGTGCAAGTGCGCTAGTGGGTATCTACAACCTAATGGGTGGTATCGATTTTGTAGAAGAAGTGATTCTTGGCCTAAGTGGCGGTAGTCCACTAGCAACGCTTCTGATTATGATGATGATCTTACTGGTACTTGGTATGTTCCTTGACTGGGTGGGTGTCGCGCTTTTAACAATGCCAATCTTTGTACCAATCATCATTAGCCTTGGTTATGACCCAGTTTGGTTCGGTGTTGTCTTCTGTCTTAACATGCAGGTGTCGTTCTTATCTCCACCATTCGGCCCAGCAGCGTTCTACCTCAAGTCGGTAGCACCAAAAGACATTACGCTAGGTGAAATCTTTACATCACTGCTGCCATTTATCGGACTTCAAGTTCTGGTTCTCGGTCTTGTGATTGCCTTCCCTGAACTAGCGATGTGGTGGAAATAACTCTCCACTTCAGATAACTCGAAATTACCAAAGAATATAGTGACAGCCTCCGGTGATAGTTGGAGGCTAAGGATAGTGTTGTCCAATGAAAGCGAAAAAAATCTTAGTAATGGGCGTATCAGGCTGCGGAAAAAGTTTGATTGGTAGTGAGATTGCTAACGCTCTTAATCTTCCTTTCCATGATGGGGATGACTACCATCCTCAAACAAACGTGGAAAAGATGGCCCAAGGTATTCCACTCACAGATGGCGACCGTATCGGTTGGCTGGAAACGTTGAATAAAGTGTATACCGAGAACGACAGTGCAGTGATTGCTTGCTCAGCTTTGAAACCTGCCTATCGAGACATTTTGAGACGTAACAACGACGAGCTGGTGATTGTTTATCTCCAAGGTGACTTTGACACCATTTGGAATCGCCATAAAGCGCGAGAAAACCACTACTTCAATGGTGAAGCGATGTTGCAAAGTCAGTTTGATGCCTTGGTTGAACCAAACCAAGATGAAGCTTTGTTTGTTGATATCTCACAGGACGTAAAAGCCGTGATGAGTGATGCGTTAAATGCCATCAAGAAAACAGAGGAGCAAGCATCATGAGCACGTCTAACATTGCGATGATTGGCTTAGGTGTGATGGGCAAAAGTCTAGCACTCAACCTTCTTGACCAAGGTTTTAACGTAACCGGATTCGATATTAGTGAGGCTCACCGTGAGCGTGCTGAGCAAGAGGCGTCGGTGCTTTCTAAACAGGTAGGTAAGGGGCAGTTTGTAAAAGCTACTGCTCTAAGTCAAGTGCTTGAATCGCTGAGCAAACCTCGTGTGATTGCACTGTCAGTTCCTGCGGGTGCAATCGTGGAATCAGTCATTGATGATTTGCTTGAAGCAGGCTTAGAGCAACAAGATATTGTTATTGATACTGGCAATAGCCTCTGGACAGACACCGAAGCGCGCGAGCAAAAATACCAAGGAAAGCTGCGATTCTTTTCTACAGCTGTTTCCGGTGGCGAAGTTGGCGCTCGTACCGGCCCTGCATTAATGGCGAGTGGTGATAGAGCAGCATGGAACTACGTTCAGCCAATGTGGGAAGCGATCGCCGCAAAAGTGGATGAAAAAGGTTTGCCGGTTGGTCAGTTTGAACAAGGTGAACCATGCGCAGCCTATTTGGGGCCTGCTGGCGCTGGCCATTATGTGAAGATGGTCCACAATGGTATTGAGTATGCAGACATGCAGCTCATTTGTGAGGTTTACCATTTCATGTCTGAGGTGCTGGATATGCCAGCGCAAGAGATAGGTCAAGTGTTTGAGGCATGGAACCAAGGGGTTCTGAATAGCTACTTGATGGAGATCAGTGCTGAGATTTTGCAAACGTCAGACCCAATTACATCAAAGCCGTTTGTTGAAGTGGTTCTTGATAAAGCGGGTCAAAAGGGCACTGGTCTATGGACCGCGGTGAATAGCTTACAACAAGGAGCACCAGCCCCTACGATTGCCCAAGCCGTATTTGCGCGAGCGCAAAGCAGCCAAAAAAGCACGCGAGTGATTGGTTGTTCAGTGCTTAGAACGCATATCCAGCCAAGCCGTGGTATGAACAAGCAAGAGACGATTACCGAACTGCACGAAGCGCTGTATTGCGCCAAGCTGTCGGTTTATGCGCAAGGTTTTGATTTGATGAAGACCATGTCGGTAAAAGAGCAGTGGGAGCTAGACTTTGCGCATATTGCTAAGATTTGGCGCGCGGGCTGTATTATTAGAGCTGTTTTCTTGCAAGATATTACAGCGGCTTATCAAGCTGACCCTCAGCTCGAAAACTTGTTGTTTGCAGAGCGTTTCGTTGAAGAAGTGCATAATCGCTCATTTGGTTGGCGCGCGACTGTGGCAAACTCGGCACTTACTGGTGTTCCTATGCCTGCGATTAGTTCAGCGCTTAGCTACTTTGATTCGTTACGATGCGAGGTGTTACCGGCAAACTTGCTACAAGCGCAACGAGATTACTTTGGTGCTCACAGCTACTCTCGCATCGATGAGGATGAAGCCAATAAGTACCACTTAACGTGGAGCGCTGAGAAAAGAGTTCAAATCAGCGTATAGAAATAAAGCGTTCACAGTAATGTGAGCGCTTTTTTGTTATCTACGACAATAAAAAACGTTTTATTCATAGGTATCATGTTACCAGTAACATCAGTAAGAAATTTATAGACTCTGTCATGACCAATAAGAAAAAAAGACCCACATTACAAGACATCGCTGATCGAGTCGGTGTAACAAAAATGACCGTAAGCCGCTGCTTGCGAGATCCTTCTCAAGTCTCTGAGTCACTGAAAGATAAAATCAACCAAGCGGTTGAAGATCTGGGTTATATCCCTAACCGAGCACCAGACATACTGTCTAACGCAAAATCCAATGCGATTGGCGTTCTTGTTCCCTCGTTAACTAACCAAGTTTTTGCTGAAGTGATTCGAGGTATTGAGTCGATTACGACTCCGGCCGGTTACCAAACCATGATTGCGCACTATGGCTATAGTGCAGAACTGGAAGAGAAAAGCATCGCTTCACTGCTTTCGTATAATGTTGATGCCATCATCTTGTCGGAAAATGTTCACACAGAGAAAGCGCGCAAAATGCTGCAAACCGCTTCAATTCCTGTCATCGAGATCATGGACACTTTCTCGGACAAAATTGAGCAAGCTGTTGGGTTTGATAACGCGAAAGCATCCAAAGCAATGACAGAAGCAATCCTTGCGAAAGGGCGTAATAACATCGCTTACTTTGCTGCCCGTATGGATGAGCGTACTCGCTTGAAGATGGAAGGCTATCAGCAAGCGATGAGCGCATCTGGGAATAAGGTAGTAAGTTTGCAAACAGAAGACGCTTCTTCCTTTACATTAGGGGCTCGCCTGTTAGGGCAGTTAGTTGAACAACATCCAGATGTGAATGGAATTGTTTGTACCAATGATGACTTAGCGATAGGTGCAGTGTTTGAGTGTCAGCGTAGGGGAATTCAAGTTCCTGAACAGATGGCTATTGCTGGCTTTCATGGACATGATATCAGCCAGACCATGATACCTAAGTTGGCAACCGTAGTTACTCCACGAGAAGAGATTGGTCGAGTTGCGGCTGAGCAACTTATCCAACGCTTAAAAGGTGCAACAGATTGGCCAGAAACGATCGATCTAGGCTACAAGGTCGAAGTGGGTGAAAGTATTTGATTTGCATTTTGCATTTTGCAATTATTGAAATTTGTAAATTGCTGAAATTTGCAAAATGAAAATTTGTTATGCGCATTGTTTTTATGAAATGGATTAAAAAACCACCAAATATAAGGCTGTTAGCGATTTTTAAAAGTTGGCACGCATCCTGCTTTATTTAGGTTGACCCTTATTAAGCCGAGGGTCACCTAGCCAACTGACGTTGTTAGTGAACCTAATTTGTTCACACTTATATATAGCCAATCACCTATTTTGTGATTGGCTTTTTTTCTTTTTGGCGTCTTGAATGTGGTTAGCTGAGAATAATCGGACTTGCTTCGTCTTCACAGCCATTGTAACAACTTGGCTTTCTTGGACACACCGCACCTCTAGAGCAGATAACCCTCGCGTCTGTCTGAATTCCTCGTTCAATCCAGTTAATATTGAGGATCTTTGCGATCGTAGTGAATTCTTTCTGAATATGACGAGGAATCGCAGCACTGCCTCCATTCCCAACACAGAGTGATTTCAGCTCTTCTGCTAGCTCTAGCGAGTTACCTCCCTGGGCATCAATGGCTGGATTCAAATCAATACCTGCACATAACACTCGATTATTCCCTGCAGGATCGGTCATATTGACGGATTCACAACAATAGATTCTTGGTTCATCACCAACATTAAGAATGGAAATCTGCGCTGAGCTTCCTTGCTGAGGCTCAGACAAGCGACGGAACACTGCCCAGTGCTGGCATGGATCGTTAACCTTGCGCATATTTCCCCACGGAAGCGGGATACCGTTGCCTCGGTATACCGCTTTAAGTTTATTTTGTCCGTAAGCATCAAAGTAATGCCAGTGTGGGTAAGGGGAGACAACGGTCATTCGACGCATCGCTACTGAAGGGGAAACCCCGGCTTTTAGGTGTACATCGATTTCGTAACCACTTCGATCTAGCAATTGTCTGAAAGGAACTTTCGGGCAAAGCAATGCACCAGCGAAGAAGCTCGATTCAAAGTCTCGCCATGCTTGCAAAATATCTTGCGAGTTGAGCTCTGAACTCGGTGATACATGCCCTTGCTCTTCCCAGCTATTGGCATGGCCGACGGAAAGGACGCTCTTTAAGCCCTCCTTGCTGTGGAGGACACAATGACCAATGTATACCGCAAGGTCGTATTTTAGGCGGGTAGGGTACTGCTTGAGGATTTCATTTAAATAGATACTGCCAGGAGGCTCAAAGAATGAAGTCACGACTTGTTTCGCGCTGACGCCAAGCTCGTCGACAACATCCTTCGGCGGACGCGATATCCAACGAATCGTTAAGCCGAGGCTACGAGCGATATCCATCAAATCTTCAGCCGATAGATTGAGGCGTTTTAGTCCTACTTCTTCGGCGGCGCGTTCAAGATCTGGAAAGTGGTTCTGGTTACTCTCTTGGTGAGCTCGAATTAAAAGATGCGCAAATTGTCGACCCGTAATCCCCGTTTGAGAAAGCATCTCAGGAATCGCTATTTGCAGGATATCATTTGAGAACAGGAAACTTGGCTCAAGCGCCATACCACTGATCCCACCGCGATTACCTTTGTCCGGTGTGATATCTGCCTGCTCGGGTTCATCGTCTAGAAACCAAGCCGGATCTTTTTGAAATACTTCGGCGATGACTTCTAGCATATCGATGCTTGGAACTCGTTTTCCCCGTTCAATCATAGATAGGTAAGAGACCGACGGAGCGTACTCTGGGTTGACTCTAATGCAGCGTGCAGAAAGGTCTTCCATAGTTAAGTGATTGCGCTTCCTAAGGTTTCTAATCTTTGTCCCTAAAAAATGGGACTGTCGAATTAAGCTTTTTGACACTGGCATTTTGTAAAATTCACACTGTAAAATTTTTGTTGTGAAATTGTAGTAAAAAATTCACTAGTATAGAAAGTAAGCAAGGTCACAAAACTTAAAACAACCCGACTCAAGTTTGAAATCTTTGCTCTAGGACATAAAGATGTGCCATTACTTTGAAATAACAGTCCGCGAGGGAAACACTATGAACATGCTTACTATCGATAAAACAGAAATCCAAAAACAAGACAAACCATTTATCGCTGAAGCAGTCTTCGCGGTTGAAAAAACAAACTCGAAGCAATCTTCAGAAAAACAAACCAAAGCAAAACAACTACTGGACCGTATGTTCCCGCTAGAGAACGGCTCGCACCAAGAGGTAACGGCTTATATGGTAGATTATCGTCACCTTGTTGCTTACTTCAAAGATGGAACCCATAGCGGCTTGAAGAGTAACAAACAATTTGTAGCTTTTAGTGGCGAGAAAGAGGAACCAACGTCTATCTTGTTCCGAGACGGTACAGGTAGCCATGTAGAGCTGACGTTCGGCAGCAATAAAGGCACTGGTTGCGTTGAACTGATTGAAATTGACGATATCCAGCTAGAAACATGCACTATGTTTCCTCAAGAGAGCTCTGAGATCTCGGCAATGCGTCACTGGATTAGCGTGGTAAGAGGCGACGAAAAAGGCAAACCAAAAGCGTGTACAGAAGCTAAAGCGTACACAGCGAAGAGTGGTGAAGATTACGACTTAGAATGTTGTTATACAATGAATAAATAACCACAAAACAAAAAAGGCCTAGTAGAAATACTAGGCCTTTTACTTTGGAGTCTAGCTGAGTGTTATTTTGCAGCTTTCTTCTGTTGCGCTTTACATACCGCAGCAGTAAACACAACGTCTGTTGAGCTGTTTAGTGCCGTTTCTGCAGAGTCTTGAACCACACCAATGATGAAACCTACCGCAACCACCTGCATCGCAATCTCATTTGGAATACCAAACAAGCCACACGCAAGAGGGATCAGCAGTAATGAACCACCTGCAACGCCAGATGCACCGCAAGCTGATACCGCTGCTACCACGCTTAATAGAAGCGCAGTCAGTAGATCGACTTCAATACCCATAGTATGCACAGCAGCAAGCGTCAGTGTAGTGATAGTGATCGCTGCACCTGCCATGTTGATCGTTGCGCCTAGAGGGATAGATACAGAGTAAGTATCTTCATCTAGCTTTAGCTTTTCACAGAGTGCCATGTTAACTGGGATATTTGCTGCACTTGAACGAGTGAAGAAAGCCGTTACACCACTTTCACGAATACACTGAAGAACCAATGGGTAAGGGTTCTCGCCCGTTTTAACGAAGACAATAATTGGGTTTACTACTAGAGCAATAATCGCCATTGCGCTAAGCAGTACAGCCAGAAGTTGAGCGTAACCCGCAAGTGCCTCGAAGCCTGTTGTCGCAAGTGTTGCAGAAACTAAACCAAAGATGCCAAATGGTGCTAAACGAATAATAAAGCGTACGATCTGAGATACACCGTGGCTCAAGTCTTCGAAAACCGCTTTTGTTGTGCCTGAAGCGTGATGAAGAGCAAGACCAAGACCAATAGCCCAAGCAAGAATACCGATGTAGTTAGCACTCATAAGAGCATTAACTGGATTATCGACAAGCTTAAATAGCAGAGTATTTAGAACTTCAGCAATACCTTGAGGAGGTGTTGCACCTTCTGCTCCAGATACCAGCGTCAATGTCGTCGGGAAAAGGAAGCTAAGTACTACCGCGGTCAAAGCTGCGGCTAGCGTACCAAAAAGGTAAAGTACGACGATAGGGCGCATATAGGTATGCTGGTTCTTTTTCTGGTTAGCGATGGACGCTGCAACCAAAATAAAGACAAGAATAGGAGCGACGGCTTTAAGCGCGCCTACAAAGAGGCTTCCAAGTAAACCCACACTTTGAGCGTGTTCCGGTGAGACAATCGCTAGACCAACACCTAATAAGATGCCTGCCAGGATTTGCAAAACCAGATTGCCACGAGCAAAGCGTGCAATAAGTGAGTTGTGTTGCATAGTTATCCCTACAATGAATTGTTTTATAGATTTGTAGTCATTTCAGTTATTGAAAACTGAAGGGGGTATACTATCGCCCTGAAATTATGTGTCTAGAATTATTTGAAATTTAGCATTAAAGGTTGCTGCATAATGCTTATTGTTGTTTTTATGTTGCAATTGTGTTTTGTGGTGGTTGTTCTTGATGTAAATAAAAAGGGGCGCAAAGCCCCTTTTTAATGATGAAGAATATGACTAATATTCTTTGCCCTTCTTTTGAGAACGGCTTTCTTCTTGCACTCTTTTGTAAAACTTAGTCTGCTGCTTATAAGAGGCTCGCTGCTGCGCAAGTGTTGCTGTATTGCGTTGCTGTTCACGTTGCAGCTTAAGGTAGTTGGTCAGGCGGCGTTCTTCGAGTTCTCCCGATTCGATCGCTTCACGCACTCGACACTTCGGCTCATCTTGATGTTGGCAGTCCGAAAAACGGCACTGTGAAGCGAATGCTTCAACATCAGAGAATGTTTCTGACACACCATCTGCACAATCAATGAGCTGTAACTCTCTCATTCCAGGAGTGTCAATCAGTACACCACCACTAGGTAAGAAATGAAGTGATCGACTCGTCGTCGTATGTCTACCTTTACTGTCATCTTCACGGATTCCACCAGTCATTTGAGCGTCTTGATCTAATAAGCTATTGACTAAGGTTGACTTGCCTACACCAGATGACCCCATAAAGGCGACTGTTTTACCAGCGCCGCACCATGGCGTGAGTCGTTGACATTCGTTTTTGTCTAATGCGTTTAGACTTTCGACCATTAACAATGGGTCAAGTGCCTGAACTTGCGCACGCAACTTATTTTCATTGTCACTCAAGTCTGCTTTGGTTAAAACGATGACAGGTTCTACCTCAGCTTCATGTGCGATAGCAAGGTAGCGCTCAATTCGACTCAGGTTAAAGTCATCATTCAACGAACAAACGATAAATAACGTCGTCACATTGGCGGCGATGAGTTGTTCGTGAACTTTGCTGCCAGCGGCTTTACGATGGAAGAGCGATTGCCTTTCGAGTAGACGGCCAAAGCGTTGATTAGTTTCGAGTATTACCCAGTCACCAACGGTCATCGAAGGTAGAGACTTGTGAATATCAAGCTGTATTTCACCTTGTTCACTCATCAGCTTATAAACGCTGCGGTGGTGTTCAGTCACTCTCGCGATCGTATTATTGCTCTCTAGATCGTCTAATGTAAGTTGTTGTTGAAATAGATTGTTCCAGCCAAGTGTCGCTAATGACATTGGCGTTTGTGTATTTGTATTCATGGTTGCCCCAAGATTGCAGTTAGACTGCAGAAATTCCTTTAGGGTCTTCTGACCCCGGTTTGATTACACCGGGCAAATAGGAAGGGAGATTAGGAAAGCGATAAGTAATCGTTAGCTCTAACGTTTCTTCGCCATGTTTGCCGGGTGGGTTTTTAATACAATCATCGTATCCTCCTAAGCTATTGAGATTGGTTTGCGTTGCAATAATAGCAAAGGAGGTGAGCGTTTGCCCACCTCCTTTTACTTTTTAGTGATGATGCTTCATTCCGCTCATCACTTTCTTGATTGGCGCAGTAAAGGTCTGTTTCTGGCCATTGGCAAAAGTGATTTGTACATCAATTTCTTCGCCTTCAACCAGTGGCTTTTTAAGATCAAATAGCATGATGTGTAGGCTACCTGGTTTGAGTTCGACGCTACCTTTAGCAGGGATTTCAATACGCTCAACTTGACGCATCTTCATCACATCGCCTTCTTTCAGCACATCATGCAGCTCTACTTTGCCCGCAGCATCTGTTGATGCAGATACAATATAACGAGCATTCTCACCACGGTTCATGATCTCAGCAAAAACTGCGCTCGTTGCCGCATTCGGTGGGGTTGCACGTGCATAGGCGTGGTGCGCCATGATATCCATCTTCGCTTGTGCAAGTGGGCTTAATGCTAGTGTGGCTAAAATTAGGGCTTTTAGTTTCATTTTAACTAACCTTTTGAAGTAATAGTTTTAAAGGCTTCAACCAGTGGGGCTGGAGTCAAAGTATGTGGCACTTTAGTGATTAACGTGCCATCTGGTTTTAGGAAGTAGAAATACGAGCTATGATCGAGCGTGTATTTTAATTCCGAGTTTTCTAATTCGGTTTTACGAAAGATGACACCGTATTTGTGCGCTAATGGCGTCGTGACATCTAACGGTGCAGACAGACCTTCAATCATAGGATGAAAGTACTGCGCATACTTATAGGAATCCGCAGCGGCATCTCGTTCAGGATCAAGCGAAATGAAGATAGGACGAAACTGATCTTTGGTCGGTTGGTCGATTTGGTTCAGTGCACCAGCTAGCATCGCTAAAGATGTTGGACATACGTCGGGGCAGCGGGTAAAGCCGAAGTAAACAACACGAACGCGTTCATCACTAGGATCAAACAGTGATACCGCTTGGTTATTTTCGCCAAACAGGGTCACTGAAGAGTCTTCGCTAGCTGGCGTAGTTTCGTTTTGAAGATCTAGGTAGCTTTTCAGCCCGAATCCTAGCACAAAGGCTGCGATTAAGATAAGGGTCCAGTTTTTACTCATCTTTCCATCCTTATAGATGTTTTAAGTGTTTCCGCACCATCAGTGATTGTGCCGTACCAAGTCATGGCTTCAGTTGTGCATACAGGAAGAATTACCTGTCCAGAGAATGTACCATTGGCGTTTTTATCGAGCTTGAAGACAACTTGCCCCATCTCCATCTCGTAACCTTGCAAAGAAATCAACAATTGTTCACTCGAACTTTCTGGCCAGTCGACTTCAACGACAGTAGGAACCAGTGGCTGGCTTGTGTCTTTATCAGCTTGCACTGTCTTATTGTTCTGCGTGCAAGATTGAGTTGTAATCAGACAATACTCATCGAGAGAAACTTTGGCGTTTTGGGCATTGAGCCAGTGCAGGATGTCGCTGGCAAAAAAACCGCCACTGAGCGCGATAACGATTAAGAGCAGTTTAGCTACAGAAGGCATGTTATTCGTTCCATGATTGTATCGGGCGCAATGCTAGCATAACGCTATGGGAAGCAATGGGTTAGGTAACTAAAACTGTGCTGAGCATCAACTAGAACGAATCACTTGTAGGCTTTTTCTTAATACCATAGATGGCATGATCGATAATCCTATCGCCAACTTTTTCTTGGTTGGTAACAATGCCTTCTAAGGTCATACCTACTCGCTCTGCAACGCGGCGGCTAGGTTGATTATCTACAGCAGCAGAGAGTTGTACTTTTACCATGCCGAGTTCAGTAAATGCTTTATTGATCAGATGATTGACGATACGGGTAACGATGCCTTTGCCTTGATGATGCTGAGAGAGCCAATACCCGACTTCGGCGCTGAGAGTATCGTAGTTGATGGAATTAAAGCTGCAGTTTCCAACAATTTCTCCACGGTAGAGGATGGCACAGGTCATCGATTTTCCTTCGGCGTATTCGTGCAGTACACGCTGAATAAAGTGACGGAAATCCTGCTCGCTTTGACAATGGGGCGGCCAAGCTAGCCACTGCGACAAATAGTCAACTTGATCGTTAACGAGTGAAGCATATTGATGAGCGAATGACTCTTGGACTAATGCGAGCGAAACATCGTCGTCTATTTTTTCTTTAAACATCTGGCTTCCTCTACAGTTTTAAACAGTAAACGTAACAAACTATAACAGTGATGGCCATAACGTATTGTTGTATATATGCTTTATTTCTGGCACGAAAAAAATGTCCCACGCTGCATAAGTCACAATTCTGTTAATAACCATTAATAAGTTATGGTTTATCTATGGCTCTTTCGTATACCCTTGCATGCATAATAATTATTTATATAACAACAAATAACGTGAGTATGGAATTTCCCAAGGAAGATGTATGTGTTGATATGCATCGCGTGCTGTTTGAAATTGCTTATGCCCTAGACGCTGTCGGTTATGATGAAATCTATCATGGTCATCGAGTCGCTTACATAGCCTATAGCTGCGCTATGCGAATGGGGTGGAGTGAAGAGAAAGCGCACAAAGCGTTTGCATTAGGTTTAATACACGATTGCGGTGTATCAGAAAATAGTGAGTTGGATGTCTTACTCACTTCATTTATTCCCAAAGAGACTAAGCGACACTGTATTAAAGGCTATGAACTGCTCAAAGCATGTGAGCCTTTAAATCAGTTCGCTATCCCAATTCTTTATCATCATACTGATTGGCGACAGCTTTCGGAGATTACTAATGTAAGTGATGATGATAAGCAGCTCTCTGCATTGATTTTTTTATCTGATCGAGTTGATTACTTACAATGCTCTCGCCCCTATGATTCCTATGGTAATGTGACTTCTGAGAGCAAAAGATACATTGCGTCTGAGTTATCCGCGAACGCTGGTACGATATTTGAGCCTACTATTGTCGAATCGATGAATGAGCTCCTTACTTGTGATGACTTTTGGTTTTCTATGGAGCAACGCCATATTGAAAACTTGTCGTCCCAGTTTGTTCATACCTTCGCCAACCCATTGCAAACAGGTCTAGAGGAGTCGATTTGTGTTGCCGAGTTATTTGCTCAAATAGTCGATGCAAAAAGTTCATTTACTTATCAGCACTCGAACCATGTGGCTCGATTGGCTGAGTATCTAGCGGGTAAACTTGGTTATTCACCTCAAACCTGTCGAATGCTCTACCTTGCAGGGCTCATTCATGATATCGGCAAGCTAAAGACACCAAGTAGCATTCTACACAAACCGGATCAATTAACCGACGATGAGTATTGCTGCATTAAGCGTCATGCAACGGATTCTCGTCATGCGCTAGAGAACATGTTTAAAGATTCGTTAGTGATTGATTGGGCTGCGAATCATCATGAGCGTCTTGATGGTTCGGGTTATCCATTAGGCTTGACGGCTAAGCAGCTTGATGGCCCGAGTCGTTTGGTTGCGGTGACTGACGTATTCCAAGCGTTAACTCAGTCTAGGCCGTATCGAGCAGGGTTATCTCTGGAGAAAACCTTAAGTATTCTTGAAGAGTTAGTTGATGATGGGAAGTTAGATAGGCAAGTATTTGAATGTATTTCGGCCAATCGAGAAATTTGCTATCGAATCTCAACTGGCCGTGAGTACATAGCAGAACCAGCGTAGTGAATACGCTGGTTCTATTCTAATTACTTACTGTTGATATAAGCTTTGAACTTCGCTTGTGTCGCTGCGTCCGCTTTGTCATACCAAAAGTGCAGCATTTCTTCAGCTGTTGTGTTTGCTGTTTTGCCGTCGGTAGGCAGGGTAGCAGGTAAAGTCACAGGGACAACTGCTGCTGTGGAAACGGCAGCAACACCGCCTTTACGGTTGTATTCCGCAAGCTCAATTTGGTGATTACGCCCGATTTGCATGCCATCTTTGACTAGCTTGTCCTGTTTAACGGCGATAGATTGGCCGTTTTTGTCCTTCAGGCTCCATTCTAGGTTACGAATTTTCTTTGAGCCATCGTGCTCATTGCGGTAGGTAGGAAGTTCAAATTCCAATTCACTGTTTGTCGCGTTAAACGTGCCGATAACCGGATCGCTTTCTAGGATGATGCGATCTTTACCTTGGTCAAAGTAAGGGTTGTAGGTGAACAGAATTTGGTTTTCACCATCGGGCAAGGTTAGAGTCTTTGTTGCCGAGAAAAAACCGCCAGAAAGTTCTGGTTGTGCATCGTTGGCAACTAACACTTCAACAGTGTCAGGGATTTCAATAGTAACAGCAGCAGTAGTAAAGCCACTAAAGCCTAGCGCAGCCATAGCAAGTAGTGTTGTTTTAATTTTCATTTTGAGTTTCCTAATAAACAGGCACTTAACCCAGAAAGAGTGCCTAGCTTAGCGTGTCTTTGCAATGTTCAAATGTAAGAAGTTGGAAAAATTCATCAATTTTTCATAACTGCTCTCAGTGTTGTTGATGTTGGGTGATGACAGTTAGCTACGTTTTCGCGTAACTCACACCTGTGTTCGACTAACATTAAAAGGAGTCAATCATTAAGGAGATGAGTGATGAAACGTATCCCAGAACCGTTCCGAATTAAAATGGTTGAGCCGATCAAGATGACAACTTGGCATGAGCGAGTGGAAGCGCTCAATGAAGCAGGCCTGAACCCATTTCTATTACGTAGTGATGATGTCTATATCGACCTTCTTACTGACTCTGGCACTGGAGCTATGAGCGATAATCAGTGGGCGGGCTTGATGATGGGGGACGAGTCCTACGCAGGGAGTCGTAACTACTACAATTTGTGCGCGGCAGTGGAACACTTCTTTGGCTATAAGTTAACAGTGCCGGCTCATCAAGGCAGAGGGGCGGAACAGATCCTTTTCCCTGCGCTTATCGAACGTATGAAAACAATCCGTGGTGGTAAAGATCCAGTATTTATCTCCAATTATCACTTCGATACGACTGCTGGCCATATTGAACTGAATGGCGGTAAGGCGATTAACGTCGTAGATAAGCATGCGTTTGATACGACAACGCCTTATGACTGGAAGGGCAACTTTGACTTAGAGCGACTTGAGTCTGTGATTGCCAAGTATGGGGCAGAAAACATCTGTGCGATCATTACGACGGTGACTTGCAACAGCTCTGGAGGTCAGCCTGTCTCAATGGCCAATATGCGCGCTGCCTACGAAATCGCGAGTAAAAACGATATTCCGGTCGTCATTGATTCGGCCCGTTACTGTGAGAATGCGTACTTCATCAAGCAACGTGAGGTGGGGTATCAAAACAAATCCATTTTAGAGATTATCCGCGAAATGTACCAATACGGTGACATGCTAACCATGTCAGCTAAGAAAGACCCAATGGTGAACATCGGTGGTTTATGTTGCATTCGCGACCACGAGGAATTGTTTCAAGCGGTACGAATTCGATGTGTGCCAATGGAAGGATTTGTCACCTATGGCGGAATGGCGGGGAGAGACATGGAGGCTTTAGCCCGTGGTCTTTATGAAGGAGCTGATGAAGACTACCTTCACTATCGAATTAGCCAAGTGGCGTACTTGGGAGAGCGTTTGCGAGAGGGAGGCGTCCCAATCCAATACCCAACCGGTGGTCATGCCGTTTTTGTCGATGCAGCTAAAGTTTTGCCTCATATTCCTGCAGAAGAGTTCCCAGGACAGGTGTTATGTAACGCGCTCTACCTCGAAGCTGGCATTAGAGCAGTCGAAATTGGCTCACTACTGTTAGGCCGTGACCCAGAAACAGGAGAGCAAAAGGAGTCTGAACTTGAGTTGATGCGCTTAACCATTCCGCGTCGCGTCTACACCAATGATCATATGGATTATATTGCCGATGCGATTATTGCGCTCCAAGATCGCGCCCATGAGCTAAAAGGGTTAACGTTTGACTATGAGCCTCCTGTGTTGCGCCACTTTACTGCTCGTTTTAAATCTAAGTAGTCCCGTCAATAACACTGTTACAGCGTGGATTGTAGCAGTGTTCTATTTTGTTAAGTCCGTTCCAAATAGTTAGTCCATCTACCTAAGTAACAGATTTATCTAAATTATTCTGACAATGTCAGGATTTATAAATTTTGACTCAACATTCAACTTGCAATGTAACATCTTGATAACTTCCAACTGATTTTTGACCTTGCCTCGTAATTAGTTTTTATTTTTTTCATCTAAAAAAAAGTCTCTTAAATACTGAAAGGGATGTTTTCGTGCGACGAAAGCAGACTTAGCCCCAACGTTAGGGCAAACATTCAAGGAATGAGAGAAATAGGTATGAATCGTATGAATTTATGCGCTGCCGGTATTGCACTAGCAGTATCAAGCGCAGCGATAGCCGCTCCTACAGCGCCGAGTGTCGATGTATATGGCTCGAACAATCTTCAGTTTTCTAAGATTGAATTAGCCATGGAAACCACCTCTGGTTACAACCAGATGGTTAAGTATCACGAAGAAGCTGATATCACCATTAAGTTTAATCAATGGAGTGGTACAACAGGCGACACTTACAAAATCTACTTTGATGGTACACAAGTGGCAACCGGCCCAATCAGTGGCAGCCAAACGGATGCGACATTTAAATATGGCAAAGGTGGTTTGTACCAAATGACCATCGAAGCGTGTGACGCGACCGGTTGTAGCACCAGTGCTCCGGTTGAAGTGACGGTAGCGGACACTGACGGGTCACATTTAAAACCACTGACGATGAATATCGACCCGAACAACAAGTCTTACAACACAGATCCTAATACCGTTGTGGGTACATATTTCGTTGAGTGGGGTATCTATGGTCGTGAGTACACGGTAGACAACCTACCTGCGGACAACCTAACTCATATTCTATATGGCTTCATTCCAATCTGTGGTCCTAACGAATCGGTTAAGTCTGTTGGTGGTAATAGCTACAATGCATTGATGACGGCGTGTCAGGGTGTGCCAGATTACGAAGTCGTAATCCACGACCCTTGGGCTGCTTACCAGAAGAGCTTCCCACAAGCAGGGCATGAATATAGCTCTCCTATCAAAGGTAACTACGCGATGCTTATGGCACTTAAGCAACGTAATCCTGACCTAAAAATTATCCCTTCAATTGGTGGCTGGACACTTTCTGACCCATTCTTTGATTTCACTACCAAAGCGAACCGAGATACTTTTGTTGCGTCAGTTAAGCGATTCCTAACGACGTGGAAGTTCTACGACGGTGTTGATATTGACTGGGAATTCCCAGGTGGTGGTGGTGCAGCTGCTAATCTAGGCGATCCGGTAAATGATGGCCCTGCGTACATTGCACTGATGCAAGAGTTAAGAGCGATGCTTGATGACCTAGAAGCGTCAACAGGCCGTACTTATGAGTTAACCTCTGCAATTGGTGTTGGTCACGATAAGATCGAAGATGTTGATTACGCAGATGCAGTTCAGTACATGGACTACATCTTTGCCATGACATACGATTTTTATGGTGGTTGGAACAACGTAGTGGGTCATCAAACAGCGTTGTACTGTGGCAGCTTTATGCGCCCTGGTCAGTGTGATGGTACTGGTGTAGATGAAAACGGTGAAGCGTACAAAGGCCCAGCCTACACCTCTGACAACGGCATCCAATTGTTGCTAGCACAGGGTGTTCCTGCAAGTAAACTTGTTCTTGGCGCAGCAATGTATGGCCGTGGTTGGGAAGGTGTAATGCCAGAAACACTATCTGATCCAGCTGATCCTATGACTGGTGTTGGTAACGGCAAGCTGAAAGGCTCTACTGCGCAAGGTGTGTGGGAAGACGGTGTTATTGATTACAAAGGTATTAAGTCGTTCATGTTGGGTGACAATAGCCAAGGTATCAATGGTTTCCAATACGGTTATGACGCACAAGCTGAGGCTCCTTGGGTATGGAACCCGACTACAGGTCAGCTAATTACATTTGACGATGACCGCTCAGTGAAAGCAAAAGGTTCGTATGTACGTAACCTAGGCCTAGCGGGTCTATTCTCTTGGGAAATCGATGCTGATAACGGTGATATCCTAAATGCGATGCATGAAGGTCTAGCTGGTGGTCCACCACTAAACCGTAATCCAGTAGCGAATGCGGGTGCAGATGTGACAGTTGTTGGTCCTGCGAGTGTCAGCCTTGATGGTCGTGCTTCAAGTGACTCTGATGGCACAATTGCAAGCTATCAATGGACGCAAGTTTCTGGGACTCCAGTAACACTAAGCTCGGCAAGCAGCGCAGTTGCAAGCTTTGATGTGGTCGAAGTTGCACAAGTTGAAACGCTAAGCTTTAAGCTGACTGTGACTGACAATGAAGGTGCAACATCAACTGACACTGTGGTTGTTACAGTTAACCCTAAAGATCTTCCACCAGTAAATGAAGCGCCAGTTGCTTCAGTGACGGCGCCAGCTAACGTAAATGCAGGTGATGTAGTTGTTGTTGATGCATCTGCTTCAACTGACGCTGATAACGATGTTCTAACTTACACATGGAACGTTCCAGCGGGTCTTAATGCAACAGTTGATGGTGCGACAGTAAGCTTTGTTGCTGCTGAATACACTCAAGACACTTCGTTGGCCTTCACTGTAACAGTAAGTGATGGACAAGCGGAGTCTTCTGCATCGACTACAGTTGTTGTCGCGAAGAAATCTACTGGCGGTGAGCTGTGTGATAACTTGTGGCAATCAGGTTCTGTATATAATGGTGGCGCACAAGTTTCTTGGGCTGGAAAAGTTTGGGAAGCGAAGTGGTGGACACAAGGTGACGATCCAGCGCAATCAGGTGAGTGGGGCGTTTGGAAAGAAGTTGGTGTAGCGAACTGCGCGACTAACTAATCACTGGTTAACTAAGTAATAAAAAAGCCATTCGAGGTGACTCGAATGGCTTTCTTTTTTAAGTAGGAAATCGCAGATTAGTTTACCGCTCTCACTTTACCCTGTTTCAGGTTGTTTAGAACGTCGGCTTTAGGACCATCAGCGATGACGCAACCTTTCTCCATTACGATGACTCGGTCTACCACATCCAGCATTGATGTTTTGTGAGTAATAAGAATCAGCGTCTCACTCTGTTTTAACTGAGCCAGTTGCTGTTTAATGTGCATTTCTGAACGGTTATCCATCGCACTGGTCGGTTCATCCATTAACAGCACTGGTGGACGGCCTAAAAGAGCACGGGCAATGGTTACTGCTTGACGTTGACCACCAGAAAGCAACATACCGCCTTCACCGACTTGTCGTTCTAAGCCCGCAGGGTCTTGTTGAGTGAATACGGTTACACCTGCACGGTTTGCTGCGTCAAGTACGTCGCGGTCATCTGTTAGTGGACGTCCTAGGGTGATGTTGTCACGGATACTGCCGTAAAAAAGCTGGCTGTCTTGCGGTACACAACCGATGTTGCGGCGAATATCGATGTGATGGAGCTGGTCGATATCTGTATCATCGATCCTAACATGTCCTTCAGTTGGCTTATAAAGCCCCATAATAAGTCGTTCAAGTGTTGTTTTACCTGAACCAATACGACCAATGATGGCGACTTTCTCACCAGGATTAATCGTGATACTTAAATCACGTACAGACGCAATCGGTGAATCAGGGTAGTGGAAGGTCACCTTATCTAATTCAACTTTGCCGAGAACAATTGGGCGGTGAATGTAGCGCTTACCTTCTTCTTGCTCATCAGGCATTTGCATCACTTGCTCAATGATAGTCATCGAAGACTTGGCTTGATTGTATCGTGTAGAGAGTAGTGATAGCTGAACCATTGGGCCGATGGCACGACCGCTGAGCATGGTAGCGGCGATAAGACCACCCATGGTGAGGTCACCTTCTGAAATCAGGTAAACACCAAGAATAATCATGCCTACGTTCGATGCCTGTTGTACAAAACCTGCGGTATTTTGAATACCATCAGTGATACGGCGGCTCTTGATGTTCCAGTTTGCCATGTGCGCAACGGCTTCTTCCCAGCGGAACTGGAACTGGCTTTGAGCACCAAACAATTTAACGGTTTCAAGGCCAGAAAGACTTTCAATTAAGTTCGCGTATTTTTGTGAAGCAAGACGAGAACCCTCTTCAATGGTATGACGCAATGGCCCTTGTATCAGTAGTGAGTAGATGATCAGAATCACTACGCCGACGATTGGCACGATCACTAGGTTACCCGCCATCAACCAGATAAGAACGAGGAACAGAATCGCAAACGGTAGGTCAATCAACGAACCGATGGTTGCTGAGGTGAAGAACTCACGAATCGACTCAAACTCCTGAAGGTGGCGAGCAAACGCACCAACTGAAGCTGGTCTTGCCTCCATTCGAATGCCTAATACTTTACTAAAGAGTTTGGATGATATTAGGATGTCGGACTTTTTACCGGCGACATCAATAAAGTAACTGCGCATCAACTTGAGCGTGAGATCAAACAAGAAGATCACGAAAATACCACTAGCGAGAACCCATAGGGTCTCAAACGCTAGGTTTGGTACAACCTTATCGTAGACCAAGCGTGTAAACATTGGCGCGGCAATGGCGAACAAGTTGATCAGTATCGAAGCGATTAATACATCACGATAAATGCGCTTAGATTGCCAAATAGTGCCCCAAAACCAATGACCCTCACGTGTTTTTAAAACTTCTGGTGAGCGCTCATCATAACGAAATTGTTTTTTTACGAGGAAGTAGCGACCGATATAGAGTTGGTTTAACTCTTCAATACTGATTGAAATCGGAACAAGTCCAGACTCTCCTGTGACGATCTCTGCTTCGGTCTTCTCTTCGTTGATGCTGTTTAGTACACATGCTTCGCCGTTTTTCAGGATAAGCACAACGGGTAGCACTAACTGAGAGATCTCTAGTAATGATGAGCGGTTTTCTTTCGCCACCAAGCCTGCGCGCTCTGCCGCACGCGGAAATAGAAACGGTGTGAGCTTGCCATCTGAGAGTGGCAAGCCATTAATAAGCGCTTCTGGTGAATTCGCTAAACCATAGTATCGACTAACGTAGATAAGAGAGTTTAATAGCGGGTCCTGCATGCTATACCTATATAGTTGTTATTTATCTACGATGAAGCCTTGGAAGACGTCAATGAAATGCTCAGACAAGAAATCAAGCTGAGTCTGAGTTTCAACACGAGATGCAATAGTTTTAATCCCTAAGTTATGCGCAGTACGAGAAATCGACGTAAGTGTGAATTTCTGTTTCTCATCATCTAGGTGGTGAGTGTACAAGTAGTCTAACTTAACATACGCAGGGCGGAACTCATTGATGTAGTCAAGAGACTGGAAGTTACGACCATAATTATCGACACCAAAGTCGGCACCTGCATTTCTTACCGCGTTACAGAATAGAGCCGTGTGGTGAGGCGAGTTAATAAAGCAGTTTTCTGGGATCTCGAAATGAAGCAGCGAGGCCACTGAACTGTGTTTATTAAGTAGCTGTGTCACCCAACGAATAAAGCTTGGTTGAGAAATACTGCTTTGAGCGATGTTAATCGCCATTGGCTCTTTAAACTCACCAGACTCTAAACGTTTGACGATGGCTTCAATAACGTATTCATCAAACAGGTGGCTGGCATTAAGTTGCTCAAGAGCGAACAAGTATTGGTTTGCACTGTAACGCTCGCCATCTTTTTCAATCGCGGAGAATACTTCACGGTGATATGGCTGACCCCAGCTGTTGTTCGCCGATTGGAATCGGAAACTAAACCAATCATTACTGATGGCTTCTTCGACCAAGTTTTTCCATTGCTGTTTACCCATTAGACTATCGCTGCTTTCGCCTGTCACGTAGCCGTATGTCATTTCAGGGTTAGATTTTGCTGTCGCTAGCGCATTATCCAACATGGTTAGCAACGAGGTTGAGTTGGTTGAGGTTTTGCTGTAAACCACACCAAGCGCTAGGTTTGACGTCGCCATGCCAGTTGGATCGGCATTTATATCTTGCACATAGGTGACGATGCTTTCTGCAACCAGCTTAAGCTCGGAATCTTCCATATTAGGCAGAATAAAGCCAAATTCTTCGGTAGAAATACGCGCTAACGTTACGTTAGGAGAAGTCAGTGACACTTTAAGATGATCCGCTAACTCGCGTACCATGCCATCACCCGCTTCGTAGCCTTTATCATCGTACAGCTCTCGGATAAAGCTCGCTTCAAGGATCGCAACGCCACCAATACCGCCTTCACCAATCCATGAGTTAAGTTGACTCATGTAGTATGCGCGGTTACCAAGTTGAGAAACCGGGTCGATGTAAGCGCGCTCACGTAACTGCTGCGCTTCTTTTGCTTGCGCTTTGAAGGATTTTTCTAACTGAGCTGACATACTGTTGATGCCATCAACCACATAGATAAGGTCTTGAGTTGCTGGGCGAGGTAAAGGGTCGCCAAATTGGTTACGAGCTACCTGTTCCATTTTATCGACGATGAGCTGCAATGGACGTAAAGCACGTTTCAGAATGAATGAGATCGAAAATAAACCAATCAGCATGATCAGGCAGAATGCGATGACGAGACGTTCAAACGCAAGCCATAACTGGGTGTAGGCATCCCCAGGGTGGCTGACGATTTCAACTTCAGCAAGTTGCATCCATCCACTGGTTACAACGCGTCGATCGTGTATCTTTTCGAATAAATTTAGCTGAGTAAACCACTTCGGCACATTATTGGGTTTGATAGGGTAGGAGCGTAGAATCTCGTCCCCGGTATCAAGGAAAATCAAACGAACAATCGAATAGCTACTGCCATCAAACAGTGCATTGATTACCGATTCGACGGCGACTTGGTCCTTACTTTCTAGGTAAGGCGCAAGTGCAAGACCAACGGTGTTAATGGTGTTGTTCACTTCAGAGCGTTGCTGTTGAATGAGGTTACTTCTAGTGGTATTGAACTCAATGATAAACACTGAGATCAATAGCATTAAAATAACCGCAATCATTCCCGCGACAAGTTGTTTATATAGAGTCATATTGCCTACTCATCATAATTAATTTTTGGTTTGTTTAACTTAAGCGATTTCTCGCGGGCACGAAGGTCATTCCATAGACTTAATCTTGATGACTTCCCTGCTAGCTGTCCTTTTTTAGATTTCATCAACCAGAGGTTTTTACCGTTAAAACTGTATATCGGTAATAAATCTCGGCGAGCTGATGCCTTCTTAATTTGAGGATTAATGTTATCTAATAGTATTGGCTCTGCGCTCGGTTTTGAGTAGTAAGCCAATACCATGTGAAACTGATTGAGTTCGATTGCTTTAACATAGACCAGACGAAGTTTTCGATCTGAGACACCGAGTTCAAGTAGGGAAAAGTATTTGGCAATAGTGAAATCCTCACAGTCGCCAGCGTTACTGCCTAAAAACTCGAGTGGTGTTGCCCAGTAGTCGTTCTTTCCCCAAAGCTTAATATCGTTAACAAAGTAAAGCTGGTTAAAGAAATTGTTTACTTTGGTTAGTTTGTCTCGCTCGGAAAGTGACTTGTACTGAGACATTTCATTTCGCCACGTTTGCACGCGTTTGCCCGCACGATCGCCGTACGTTCTTTTTACTGCGTCAACCCATCGCTGCTCTTGAGTATTGAGGGCGAATGACGCAGTAGATGAAAGTAACAGCAGTGAAAGTGCTATTACTGGCGTTAGCCAGTGGCCCCGTCTCACGCGAGCTGTCCCTTCGTTGAAAATTGTTGAGAAATGGTCATCAACGCTATTCCTTTAATGCATTGTTTTGAGCACTGAGGATTGGCTTTAATAGGTACTCTAAGATAGTACGTTTACCTGTAATGATATCCACAGATGCTGTCATACCCGGAATAATGGGTAATGAATTGTCTTTATCTAAACTGGTTTCTTTTGTTCTTACACGGACTAAGTAAAAGCTGTTTCCTTCTTCATCCGTCGTTGTATCCGCGCTGATGTGCTCAAGTGTGCCTTCTAGACCACCGTATTTAGTAAAGTCATAGGCACTGAATTTAACGACTGTGTGTAAGTCAGGGCGCAGGAATGCTATGTCTTGCGGTGCTATCTTAGCTTCAACTAACAGAGTGTCTTCACTTGGAACAATTTCAACAATATCCATCCCTGGTTGAATAACACCACCTACCGTATTGACGTTAAGTGTCTTAACTGTACCGGTCACAGGAGACGTCACTATGGTACGGTTAACTCGGTCTTCTAACCCTACGGTTGATTCAGTCAGAGAGGATAGTTTGTCCTGAGCTTGGTTTAGTTTCTCTTGCTGCTCAGAACGGAATTTCTGCGCGGTATCGATACGGCTAAGCATCGCTTCGCGGATTGCCGATTCAAGTACAGGTCTTTTTAGTTCACTGGATGTGAGCTCGCGGCGAGTGTCGTTGACCTGTCGCTGCAACTTAAGCAATTCGATTCTAGGTACGATCCCCTCTTCAGCAAGAGGTCGAGTGATCTCTAGTTCTTTTCTCGCGAAGTTATAGCCATCTCTTAAGTTACGCACGCGAGCTTTGATCTCAACGAGATCTTGTTGCTTCTGCTTTACTTGCTGGTCAATAAGTGAAATTTGATTACGCAATTTGTTCAAATCTTGGCGGTACTCTGCACGTTGTCGTGCGACCAGATTTGGTTGCTGTTCATCAAGTACAGGCGGGAAAGCAAGCTTGTTAAAGTTAAGCTTAACGTTGTTTTGCCAGTTGCTTTCATCAAACTCTTCATTAATTTCAACACTGGTAAGGGAAGCGGATAACTGCAAAACGCTTGCGGTAAGGTTAGCCACTTGCTGCTCGCGCTCACGATAGTCAGAGCGGAAACGCGTATCATCGATCAGCAATAATTGCTGACCTTTGGTGACACTCTGGCCTTCGCGCACAAGTATTTCTTTGACTAAACCGCCCTCTAGGTTCTGAACTACCTGAATTTGAGAAGAGGGAACGACTTTTCCTTGCCCGACGGTTACCTTGTCGATTTCAGCCCATGACGCCCAGACGCCAGCGAGGATGAAAAATAACACCATTACCCATAGCATAATTCGAGCGCTATTAGGGGTATTGAGTAGTAATGCGGCAGTTTTGTCATCGACATATTCCAACTCATTGGGAGTTAGTTTGTCATAACTGCTTTTGCTCATGGGTGTTCCTCGAAAATTGGCTTTATTTTATTGATTTTATTACTCATCTAACAAAATGTTAAGGATTTGCTGTAAGAATAGCAGGGTTAGATGATATATCCTCATATTTTTATCCCTGTCAGTTATTAAATGGCTGACAAATATGTAACTGAACTTGAGTTCTTTTGATTAAGAGCGCACAATCTTCAAAAAAATTTCGCCGAGGAGAAATAAAGATGGAGCTTGAAGATATTCGTCGTGAATACACGAAAAGTGGCTTGCGAAGAAAGGATTTATTGGCTGACCCAATCGCGCAGTTTGACTTGTGGTTAAAACAGGCGATTGAAGCGAAGATGACAGACCCGACTGCAATGACGGTTGCCACGGTCGACGCAACCGGCCAACCGTACCAACGTATCGTATTGTTAAAAGATGTTGATAAGCAGGGCTTTGTCTTTTATACCAATTTAGGCAGCCGTAAAGCGCAGCAGATTGAAGGTAATGCGAAAGTAAGCCTTCATTTCCCTTGGCATCCTCTGGAGCGACAAGTGCATATTACCGGTGTCGCCGAGAAGTTATCTGCTGTAGAAAATATGAAGTACTTTTCTTCTCGCCCGAAGGCTAGCCAACTTGCGGCAATTGCCAGCAAACAAAGTAGCCGAATCTCTGCAAGGGGCGTTCTAGAAGGAAAGTTTCTAGAGCTGAAGCAGAAATTTGAAAAAGGTGAGATTCCAGTACCAAGTTTTTGGGGCGGCTATCGTATTCGTCCTGAAAGCATTGAATTTTGGCAAGGTGGCGAACATCGTCTCCATGACCGATTCCTATTTTCTAGAGAGCAAGATGAATGGCATATTGACCGTTTAGCTCCATAAAAAAAACGCCGCTGGATTCAGCGGCGTTTTTTTATAGAGGGTAGTGAGGTAAAGGCGTTTACTCACTTGCTCTTATTGAATGTCTCTCACGACTCTAAAGCCCAAATAGTTAGCTGCAGAAGAACGAGCTAGGAAGAGCTGCTTATCTGCCGCTGCCATATCTGGAGAGAAGTTCCATGCACCACCTTTAGCAATGCCTTGCGGGTTGCTGGTCCATTGCCAAACGTTACCAACGCCATCATAAATACCCAATTGATTAGGCTTAAAGGCACTGACAGGTGAGGTGCTAGTATTCGACCAAGGTGTTCCACTCCACCCAGTGTTCGCTTCACCTGGTACGAAATCGTTACCCCACCAATATTTGGTTAGGCTTCCCGCACGTACTGCAATTTCCCATTCGTCTTCAGTGGGTAAGCGGTATGGTGCGCCTGTTTGTTTGCGTAACCAGTTAGTGTAGGCTTTCGCGTCATTTTGGCTAACACAAACGACAGGGGAGTTCGGGTACTGTTTAAAGCCTGGGTCGCGCCAGTGGCTATTTTCAACAGGAGTTACTTCGCCTTTGATTAACGCGGTACAGGTGTTCTTCAGTTCCGCATCAGTTTGATAATCCGTTTGTTCAACGAATGTTGCAAACTGACTTACCGTAACTGGTGTAGCGCCAAAGCCGAAAGCATGATCAAGGTGAACTTGATTCGATGCATTCTCACCAATGTAGTAAGTGCCATTTAAGATTGCGACTAACTGCGGGCCTTTACCTAGAGCTTTCATACCATCGGCAAACTTATCTCCAGCATTGAGAGGGTTTGATTTCTCAACTAGGTTAGCACGTAATGATGAGTCTGTTTTTACCGTAACGGGTTTATTGAAGGTTTCATAGCCTTCCTTTTGCACCATTACGTTATGAATCCCAATAGGAAGCATTACTTCAACCGGAGTGCTGCCGTAGCTAACGCCGTCGATGGTAACGCTATCACCGTAGACATTTGAACGAATTGATAGAGTAACCCAAGCGATTTCTTGTTCGAATTGAGGCTCTGTATCGAAAATGCCAGGTTCAAAGCAGTGTTGAGTATCGACACCGAGTAACTCACAGGCAGTTTTTGCACTCGGGCGCGCTTCAAGTTCGACATCCATAAGCGTGCGGTAACGTTCACCGTCATAGAAACCGCTACTTGTTGTCGTGTGCTTGACGATATGAATATTCAGAGAAGCGTCGTGAATGTTACGTTCAACTGCACGTGGCTCTGAAACTCGGTTGACCAATTCACTACGATATTGCTTAACGGCTTTTTGCAACGCTAGTGCTTGAGTTTGTTTATCACACTGAGCCAGAGTCAGCGAAGAGTCACAACGGTTAGTAAAGCTGATCGAAAGTTGCTGAGGCTGTTTGAGCTCTTCTCTAAGCTGCTCAACGCGAGCATGGGTCTTGTCATTTTGTAAATCAGCGATTGCCTTTGTGATGGAGTCAACTTCTCGTTGTTGAACATCATAGTTGGCTTGAGCTTCAGTAAACGACTGCTCTGCCGCAAGACGAGCTTTCTGATTCTGTTTTACACTAGACCAAGCTTCTTGATAGCTTTTTTGTGCTCGAATGATGTCGGCACTTGGGTCAGTCTCAAGTTTGTTGTAGGTATCTTCAAGGTAGGACTTAGCTTTTGAGAACGTCTTATCTAGAGTAAGAGTTTCTCTTTCAAGAACGTTAAGCTGGTCAGATTTTTCGTCAACGACGCTTTGTTGTTCTTTTAATGCTTTTTGAGCGTCACGTAGCTCATCGTGCTTGGAGAACAATTGGTCATCGATAGCAGTGATCGACATGGGTGCTTCTTCCGCCATTGCAAAAGGCGAAAGTAAACATGGAGATAATGCTAACAAAAGGGCAGATAAACCTAGGCGCATTGATTTTCTTCTACATCTTCTTACTGATTAATCGGTACATTCTAAACGAAAACGCCACTTTGTCTTAAGTTATCGTTAACTAACTTAAGATAAAGTGGCGTTTTTAGCTCATCTTTGTGAAACCGGTTGATATTTCAACGGTTAGCCACTTGGACGCAGCTTAACCCAAACTGTATCGTTTGACATTACAGTAACGGTGCGGGTGTATGTTTGGAAACCGTTTTTCGAGACTGTTACTTGGTGTTTACCTCGTGGTAAAACAACTTCTACTGGTGTGCTACCGTAGTTGATACCGTTGATTACGACATTGTCTTCGTATTGGTCAGAACGAACCGTAACGTTTACCCAGTTTTTATCTTGCTTCTTAGTTGTCGCAGCGTCACTACCCTTTAAACAGTAGCGTGTAGAGACATTAAGTAACTTACACGCTGCCGACGCTTCAGGGCGGGCTTGAAGCTGAGATTGCATTTGCGTGAAGTAGCTGTTGTTACCTTCAAAGCCAGAACGAATGACTTGGCTCTCTTGAACGTGAACGTTCAGTTGAACGCCTTTTGCGTTTTGCTTGGCAATGTTCGATTCAGTTAAGTTGTCCATTAACTTCGCTTTAAACGCTTTTACTGCTTTTTGCTTAGTTAAGTATTGTCCTTGGCTCGTACATTCGCCTAACGTCATTGTCGCTGAACAAGTCGTTTTATAGCTTGTTTCTAGGACGTCACTTTCACGTAGCTCAGCTTCTAATCGTTTAACGCGTGCTTCAACTTTTTGCTCTTTAAGGTAAGAGTATTCGCTGTTTAGGCGAGTTTGTTTCTGCTTAACCTGTGACAAGCGCATTTTGCTTTCTGTCATCGCTTGTTGGTTTTCAAGCATCTCAGACTGATTTTCTTTTACTTCAGACCAAGCATCTTGATAAGCCTTTTGGAAAGAGACTAAGTCAATGTCTGGATCATCTAATAGACGACCATACTGCTTGTCTAATGCAGATTTGGTGCGATTACGTTTAGCGTTTAGCTCTTGCTCACTGCGCTTAAGTTTACTGTTTTCGTTTTGAAGCTGCTGCAGACGCTCGGCTTCAGAGTCGTACTCTGACGCCATTGTGCTGATTTCAGCTTCTTTATTTTCTAGTTTATTTTCGATTTCAGCGACTGGATCTGCTTGAACAGATTCTTCTGCGAAAACCGAGGTAGTAACCCAAACCGGGCTTAGCGCAAGCAAAAGCGCTGGAATGCGACGTGTGATCATAATTCCCTGCAAACTATATGACGTTTAAATTACTTGTAAAAAATTTAACTAAGTGCACATATCCATCGTATGCACGTTTAGCAAAGGGAAAAGACAAACTTTTGACACTCCATGTCTTCAGTGCCTCAAAAGGGTCTATTTTTTCCATTTCTCTCATATTAATAATGAGAGTTTGTACGGCTAAGACTATCTGATCTAAAGATAAATCTTACATAGCTATACTGATTCTGTTGCCCAATGACGAAATATGCAAGTAAAGAATGGAGATCGAGATTAAGTTAAGTGAATAGAAGTGACATAAGCCGTAATTTATGTGCGCTTGATCATTCTTCCGACTACTAAAATGATGACTTTTTCAGCACATTGGTTCTAAGTTGCATAAGAGTTTTCACATACGTTTAGTGGTAAATAGCAGGCAATTTATTGCTTAATTTCGAGTTACTTCACTTTTGGTATAACATGGCAATATCTGAGACTTAATTAATTGTGTTCCGTTATGTCACCTTCGCCAAAATCACTGAATGAGCAAAAAACTGCCAAAGAATTGTCGCCTCGTCCGGCTCAATTAGTGACGTTGCCATCTTATATGGAATGCCATGACCACAATTACACGCAAGTCGTGATCGGTTTAAAGGGACAAGCTGAGTTTGAAGTGAGCGGTTATGGCAATTTAGTCGGGCCAGGTCAGGGGTGTGTTGTAACTTCAGGGAGTGGTCACGCTTTTGGTGGAGTGGTGGGGCAGTCGGATATTTTGGTGCTTAATATGCCATTAGCGACGTCTGATGACCCTTTGATGCTTCAGCGTCTCAATGAGCTTAATCAGAAAGAAACCTATTTTCAGCTCGATGGCCAGATCCAAAAGCTGATTCAAATGCTAGTGGCTGAAATGCAGTCAAGCCCGGATGATTTGCTTCTGAGTCGTGCTTGTAACGATACGGTAGTAGCATTGCTACAGCGTCATATGTCTGCTTTTGAAGCGGTTCGTAAGGAATCACGTTTTGATCTTGAGGCAATTGACCGTTATATAGAGCAACACTTGAGTCAGAAAATTTCGGTGACCCAACTCGCGGGGAGCATTTTCTTAGGTGAAAGCCAGTTCCATTCTTTATTTAAAGACCAAATGGGTATTACACCTCATCAGTATGTATTAGGTAAGCGTATTGATATGGCTAAGAACCTTATCGAGCAAGGTAATCTCACTTTAGGTCAGGTCGCTGAGTTCACGGGCTTCTCCGGACAAAGCGCCTTTACTCATACTTTCTCCCGCCTCCAAGGAATGTCTCCCTCTCAATATAAGAAACAATTCGGTTAAATTCTATAACGTTAACCATATAATATATTGCCTATTTGAGTGTGACTCTGTTTTTGTTTTGTTAATAATCAGAGTTTTTAGCAAAAAACTCGGAGTTTTTGACAAGTAATCTTCTCGAGCTCAAAATACACTGCAAGCCATTGTAGAAACCTGAAATGATTTCAGGTGTGAGATTGAGGAAAACGCATGTTTACAGCGACTGATGTGTTAAACGCTGAGTTTGTTGAGCAACCGCTTAATAAACTCTGGTCGTTGATCTCGCCACTTTATATGGTGGACGAATCACAATGGCTTGAGCAACTTCTGCCACTAGCCGTACCTACCGAAGACGAAAAAGTTCAGATAGCGGACAAAACTACTCGCTTAATCGAAGCCATTCGTGCGGACAAGAAATCAATCCAAATGATTGATGCGTTGCTATTGGAATACAGCTTGGATACTCAAGAAGGTATTTTGCTGATGTGTTTGGCAGAAGCGTTAATGCGTATCCCAGACTCAGCAACGGCAGATGCACTTATTCGTGACAAACTGACGGTAGCGGATTGGAAATCACACCTGAAAAATTCTGACTCTGTGTTCGTGAATGCCTCGACTTGGGGGTTGATGCTGACAGGTAAAGTCGTGGGCTTATCTGAAAATGAATCACAAAGTCCAGCGAGCGCAGTGAATCGCTTAGTCAATAAAATGTCTGAGCCAGTGATTCGTAAAGCGATGCACCAAGCCATGAAGGTAATGGGTCACCAATTTGTACTGGGTCGTAGCATTGCTGAAGCGCAAAAAAACGGTCGCGCGATGCGTGATAAAGGCTTCACATACTCATACGATATGCTGGGTGAAGCGGCGCTAACCACGGCAGACGCAAACAAGTACTTCAAAGATTACTTAATGGCGATTGAAGCCGTAGGCCGAGATGATTACGCCCAAGATAAGAGTCCTGCACCTTCGGTCTCTATTAAGCTATCTGCGCTTCACCCTCGCTATGAAGTAGCGAATGAGCAACGTGTACTTACCGAGCTATACGAAACGTTACAGCAACTGCTGCGTCGTGCGGTAGAGTTGGATGTCGCAATTACCATTGATGCCGAAGAAGCGGATCGCTTAGAGCTATCTTTGAAGTTGTTTGAGAAGGTATACCGTAGTGAGCTTGTTCAAGGCTGGGGTAAATTTGGTCTTGTTGTTCAAGCTTATTCAAAGCGCGCATTACCGGTTTTGGTTTGGCTCAATGGTTTAGCTAAACAGCAAGGCGATACGATCCCTCTACGCCTAGTAAAAGGCGCTTACTGGGATAGCGAAATTAAGTGGTCGCAACAAGCTGGTTACAGCGATTACCCAGTTTATACTCGCAAAGAAGCCACCGATGTTGCTTATCTTGCTTGTGCTCGTTTCCTACTAAGTGAAAATGTGCGCGGTAATATCTTCCCTCAGTTTGCAAGCCACAATGCCCAAACAGTGACCTCGATTGCTGTGATGGCTACCCACAAAGAATTTGAGTTCCAACGCCTACACGGTATGGGTGACTCACTGTACAACCATGCAATGGAAGCGTACCAGCAGTCGGTACGTATTTATGCGCCAGTAGGTAGTCATAAAGATCTGCTGCCATACCTTGTACGTCGCCTTCTGGAAAATGGTGCGAACAGCTCGTTTGTTCACCGTTTGGTCGATGCTCGTTGCCCGGTAGATACACTTACTGAACATCCAGTCGATATGCTAAATGCGTTCGATACGCTAAATAATGCGCAGATTCCATTGCCTCCAGCGGTTTTCCCAGAGCGTAAGAATTCGGTTGGTGTCAACGTAGATATCGAAAGTGAAGCTAAGCCATTTGAACATGAAGTAGAAAGCTTCCTGGATAAACAATGGACCGCAGGCCCTATCATCAATGGTCAGTTCCACGCCGAAAGCATGATCAAGGCAAACTTGAATGTAGAGCCGGTAACGGCGCCTTATGACCGTCGCATCAATGTTGGTCAGGTAGCGTTTTCCACCCTTGATCATGTTTCCGAAGCGATTGAAGGTGCTGATGCTGCTTTTGCTGATTGGAGTAATACGCCATCTCAGGTTCGCGCAGAGAAACTAGAGGTGTTAGCGGATCTGCTGGAAGAGCACTTAGCTGAGCTGGTTGCCCTTTGTCACCAAGAAGCGGGTAAGACGATTCATGACAGCATTGATGAAGTGCGTGAAGCTGTTGATTTCTGTCGTTACTACGCAAAACAAGTGGATGCACTTGGTCAATTGCCAGTAACCGGCTTTGATGGCCAGCAACGTAATGTGTCACGTCAAGGGCGTGGTGTGTTTGTGTGTATTAGCCCTTGGAACTTCCCATTGGCAATTTTCTTAGGTCAAGTCACAGCGGCGCTCGTTGCGGGTAATACTGTTGTGGCAAAACCGGCTGAGCAAACGACGCTGATTGCAGCGCGCGCCGTTGAATTAATGTTAGATGCTGGCTTCCCTGCAGGTAGTATTCAGTTACTTACCGGGCGTGGCGCGGAAATTGGCTCCGCTTTGACCTCTCATCCTGCAATTGCTGGTGTGGCCTTCACTGGCTCTACAGCGACAGCTCAACGAATCAATCAAACCTTAGCTGAGCGCGACGCAGCACCTGTGCCTTTTATTGCTGAAACGGGCGGTCAGAACGCGATGATCGTTGATAGTACAGCGTTGCCAGAGCAAGTGGTGCGTGACGTTATTCGCTCTGCCTTTGCATCTGCTGGTCAGCGTTGTAGCGCACTGCGTGTGCTGTATGTGCAAGAAGACATCGCCGATCGCATTGTTGCTTTGATTCAAGGTGCAATGCAGGAGCTGAGCGTCGGTAAGCCTTACCTGCATTCAACGGATGTAGGGCCAGTTATCGATGCAACGGCAAAAGCGAAGTTGTTGGCGCATATTGACGCGATGACAAGCAGCGAGAAAAAAGTGGCTCAGTTGGCTCTAACAGAAGAGCATGAAAATGGCGATTTTGTTGCACCAACAGCATTTGAAATCCGTGATATTTCGTGCCTTAAAGAAGAGCAGTTTGGCCCGATTCTTCATATCGTACGATTTAAGGCAAGTGAGCTGACGCAAATCGTTGAGCAGATAAATCATACGGGCTTTGGTCTAACGATGGGTATCCACAGCCGCAATGAGACGACTTATCGCTGGATTGAAAAGCACGCTCGAGTAGGTAACTGCTATATCAACCGTGACCAAGTAGGTGCGGTGGTTGGTGTGCAGCCATTTGGTGGGCAAGGACTTTCTGGAACGGGACCAAAAGCTGGTGGTCCTCATTATTTATACCGTTTTACTCAAATGCAGTTTTCTTAATTAGTGAGCAAGGAGAAATAGTATGGTTCATCAAGTAACACGTTTTTCTGATGCTTTCTCAGCGTGGGAAAACTGGAATTTAACCAATTTTGATTCTAAGAGTGAGTGTTTGCTCGCTTTTAAGCAGGCCTTACAGCAAGTAGAGCCTGAGTTAGCTTCTGTTGTTTCTTATCATATTGAGCAAGCGTCAGCGCTGTTAGCGGAAACGCATCAATTGATTGGTCCAACGGGTGAGACTAACGAACTATACACCGCAGGACGTGGTGTTGCTCTAGTGATTCAAGACAGCTCTCAAGAACAAGCTACATACGCTGTTATAGCTCAGCTAACGGCTGCGCTTATCTCAGGTAATAGCGTCATCTTGTGTAGTGATGATACAGAGCTTAGCCAAGCATTGGAGTCTGCGTACGTGCAGTCTTCACTTCCTACCAACTTAGTACAGTTTGCTGCTCTAGATGCTTACCATCAGCTTCTCGATTCAGATGTACGCAGTGTGGGTTATGTAGGTAACCCTGAGGTTGAAAGGAGTATCAACCGACAATTGGCAAAACGTTCAGGCGCGATTGTGAATCTAACGTCTGAAACGGATCTTGTGAGCATACCTGTTGCTCACGATCCACATTTAGTACTTAGGTTCATTACCGAACGTACTAGAACTATAAATATAACAGCAGTGGGTGGTAACGCGACCTTGTTAGAACTTGGCGCTGAAACTCACTAATCTTCATTGACTTGCCCTCGGTAAGAGGGCATTCAGGGAAGGCGATCTTTTAAAAGAGGACAAATCAAATGGAAAATAGCTTTGCTATTACAACCACGTTTATTGCGTATCTGATCCTGATGCTTGCAATTGGCGTTATTGCTTATCAACGAACGAAAAGCTCAAGTGACTATTTCTTAGGTGGTCGTTCGTTAGGCCCTTGGCCAGCAGCGCTTTCAGCAGGTGCATCGGATATGAGTGGTTGGTTGTTATTAGGCCTGCCTGGCTATGCTTATGCAGCGGGTATTGAAGCTTTCTGGCTTGCGGGCGGCTTGCTAGTTGGTACTTGGCTGAACTGGTTAATCACGGCGAAACGACTACGCACGTACAGCATTACAACGGATGCGTTAACTCTGCCAGAGTTCTTATCTCGTCGTTTTAACGACAATTCAAAGATGATTCAGGTAATTTCTGCTTTCTTCATCCTTTTATTCTTCCTTTTCTACACCAGCTCGGGCTTGGTTGCAGGCGGAAAACTATTTGAAACAGTCTTTGGTCTTGATTACACCACAGCGGTCATTATTGGTACCGTTTGTGTTGTTTCTTATACATTGTTTGGTGGTTTCCTTGCGGTATCTTGGACTGACTTGGTTCAAGGTCTACTTATGGCGGCGGCGCTTCTGATTGTTCCTATCACGGCAATGGAAGGCGGCTTGGGCCAACTAAGTAACGATCTTTCGGCTATCAACCCTCAACTTCTGACGTTGTGGAATGACTCGAAAGGTGAACCTCTGAGTGCGATTGCAATCATTTCATTGGTTGCTTGGGGCCTAGGTTACTTTGGTCAGCCACATATCCTAGCGCGTTTTAAAGCATCACGTTCAAACCGCGATCTAACGACAGCACGTCGCATCGCTGTTATCTGGACAGGTCTGTCTATGGTTGGTGCAATGCTTGTAGGTCTAGTTGGTCTGATTTATGTGAACAATTCAGGCATCAGCGTGGATGATGGTGAAAAAATCTTCATGCTGCTTGTAAACTCACTATTCCACCCAGTCGTTGCTGGTATTCTTCTGGCTGCGATTCTAGCGGCGGTAATGAGTACGGCGGATTCTCAGTTACTTGTATCTTCTTCAGCTCTGGCAGAGGATTTCTACAAGCAAGTGTTTAAGAAAGACGCGACTTCTGAAGAAATTGTGATGGTCGGTCGTATCGCGGTTATCGGTATCTCAATCGTTGCTCTGATTCTAGCAATGACGCCAGACAGCTCAGTGCTAGGTCTAGTGTCTTATGCTTGGGCTGGGTTCGGTGCGGCATTTGGTCCTGCGCTAGTGCTTAGCTTGTACTGGGAGCGTATGAACCGCAATGGCGCACTAACAGGTATCCTGGTCGGTGGTATCACGATTGTAGTCTGGAAGCAGCTATCTGGTGGTTGGTTCGATGTGTATGAAATCGTTCCAGGGATCATCTTGTCAACGCTATCAATCGTTGTAGTTAGCTTGATGACAGGCGAACCAGAATCGACAGTGAAGTCTCAGCATGCAACATTCAAAAAGCAACTTGCTGAACTCGACTAAAGCATAACAAGTCGTTATACAAAGCCTCGCCTAGCGGGGCTTTGTTGTATTTACTCTGCGTTTGGTAGCTCACTTTTTTTAATGAATGAGGTTATTAATTGAACAGAAGTCACAGTTTATGAACTAAAGTATGAATGGCGGGAACTCTCCCTTACATAATATGTCAATTATCAGGAACCCTGATTCACCCGGAGAGAGAAAAATGCCTCAAATGCACTGCCACTGCTGCAATAAAAACACCCCACATAAGATCGTTTTGAAACGTTGTGAGGAGCAGCATGATTCGGTGCTTAAATCAATGGCTTGTTTTTTTTCTACGGTGTTTAAAGGTGACCACTACGTTAAAATGGAAAAGCACGCCTATTGCCGCGCTTGCAATGCCCGAAGTGAGTTTATCTCACCGCAGCAAGGTGCATTCTCTGGTGTGAAAATCGCTTAACCCTCACAAAATTTCTGTAAATTTTGGCGCAGATGTAAGTACAGCAGCACTTTTATTTTAATATAGTGTTTTATACTCACATCTACTTATGAGTCGTCAATGGAACTAGACAGAATCGACCGCGAAATCCTCCGTGCCTTAAATCTCAAAGGTCGACTTCCTATTGTTGAGTTAGCTAAGCAAGTTAACTTAACCACCTCTCCTTGCTCTGATAGAGTCAAAAGATTAGAAAAAGAAGGCTATATTAAAGGGTATCACGCCGAGTTAAATCCAGAGAAGCTGGGTTTAGATGTGCAAGTGTTTATCCATATCCGTCTTGATCAGACCAGCTTTTCTATTTTCGAAAAGTTTGCTGAGGCGGTAGCCGATATGCCGGAGATTGAAGAGTGCTACTCTCTATCTGGTGACTTCGATACGATGATTAAGGTAAGAGTGAAAGATATGAAAGCGTATCAAAACTTCATGTCGACCAAGCTTGGTACCTTACCTGGCGTTATCCAAACGCGCAGCGAGGTGGTAATCGAAGAGCATAAAACCAGTTTTGGTGTAAACGCGGATCTGATTGGTAAGTTATAGAAAAAGGGAAGCGATACGCTTCCCTTTTTAGTATTTGTCATTGCTTAGGCGAAAAAGGATGACACGATCCCAATTAAGCCACCAAATACGCCGCCCCACACAACGAGCCAACCCAAGTGCTCTTTGATCATCTTCTGCACCATCTCTTTGACTAGGCGAGGAGTCAATTCACTCAAGCGTTGGTCAATGATGTTTTCAACGTTCGCTCTTATCTCGTCCATCATCGCTGGTGCTTCAAATTGCTCTTTTAGTGCATCTTTGATTGCGTTGCTTTGGCTCATATCAACAATTGCTGCCTGCATTTTTTCAACAAACGGCTGCTTGAGAGGTTCTAGTGCTTCGGTGCCTCCAAACATCGCCAGCATTCCGCCAAACTGAGAGTTAACAATTACCTCGACTAAGGAGTCGAAGGTTGGATTGAAATCGATTTTCTCAATCACAGGTTCTAGGTTGAGCGTCTTGCCGCCAGCCATCTCTTTACTCAAAAACTTATCGATATTTTCTTGGGTAAAAAACTGTTCCATCATTAAGTTCTTTATCGCTGCTTTAAACTCTTCAAATCGTGCAGGGATAACGCCAGAACCATACAGTCCTGGAATCTTTTCAAACAACATGTGGATAGCTAGCCAGTTGGTGATGGCACCAGAAAAGGCAAATAGACCTGCGTAAAAGGCGATTTGGTTACCAGCCTGATAGCCACTTGCTAATAGCGCAAGCGCGATGATATTGGTAATTAAGCTCTTGTTCATTGAGAATTTTGATGAGGTTATTAACGAAGCAGGGAGTATATAACATCTGACTGAAGTTGTGACATAACAAACTCAGAGGGGATGTCTGAGCACCGCCCAATAGCCCACAGGAATAATCGTTATTCTTACACGACAGATTACCTTGTTTAAGATATTCGATTGGGCGTCCTTAACTGTCGACGAATGTGAAAATCCAATCAAATAGTGAAATAACATGAGCAATATCAGTCATTCAACCATGCGTAGAATTCATCGTTTTCCTCTCTCTTTTGTCAGCGCAGCAATAATCTTCAGCTCCCCACTTTATGCAAGTGGACTTCTTCTTCAAGAAGCGGTGGTTGCAAATGCTGGTACGGTCGGGGCTGGTGATGGTGTCTATACCAAATCAGCGGCAGCAATGTGGACTAACCCGGCCACTATGTCACATATGGGCGCAAATAAAACAACAGTCAATGCGATGTTGTTTGATTTGCAAATGGATTACACCGATAAACAAGATAACGGTGATGCTCGTGGTCACACGACAATGCCATCACTGGGTGTATTTCATGCTCAGCAGCTGAATGACAAATGGCACGGCGGTATTGCTGTCGGTACCGCGGGCGGTTCAAGCCTCGATTATGGTTCTGAGTGGGCAGGGAGCGCCCCAATGACCGATATTGCTCTGACAACGCTTCAGGTTAACCCTGCGTTGAGTTATCAATTGAATGATCAACTCTCGTTAGGCCTTGGTGCACAATTTAGTTGGGCATCATTAGAAATGGGGATGCGAAGCGGAAATCTTAGTCTTGATGAGAGTTCTGGTTGGGCATATGGCTTTAACTTAGGGGCAATGTACCACGTCAATGAACAGTTTGATCTTGGTTTTAGCTTTCGATCCAAGTTAGACCATGATTTCTCGACTTCTTTAACAGGGCAGCTCGGATTAAGCCCTAGTGTATCGACAGATTTATCAGTCCCTGCTATTTATGATATTAGTGCGCGTTATGCTGCAACAGATAAGCTTGATGTGCTGACGAGTGTCCAACTTCATCGCTGGAGTGACTGGGATCAAACGATGTTTGAGATGGGTGGCCAAGCTGCAGTTGTAGAGCGTGATTGGGATGACGTATGGAAGCTTGCCGTAGCGCTAGATTATGAATTATCGACTGATTGGCGATTAAAAACCGGTTTCTCTTATGAAACATCACCACAAGATGACCCGAATTATCAATGGGTAGACTTACCAGTGGGCGAGCAATATCGCTATTCGATCGGCGCCTCTACTCAAGTAGGGGGCTATACCATCGATATGTTCTACGAATACGCTGATTTTGGCGATGTTGACATGTACCACAACCGATTGGTGACCGTCGATGGTACCTTCTCTGGCAAGATGCACTTTATTGGTATGAACGTGACTTTCTAGACGTTTATCTGGTTCATAGTCAAGTGAGGCAAAACGCCTCACTTTTCTTCTGTGATAGCGATCGCTTGGCTTATATGCTCAGGGATGGATGCTTTTGTGTGGTTTTTAAAATCAAACATTACACATGTCGCGCTTCCGACCGTTACAACTTTTCCCTGTTTTCGGCTGACAATTTGATATTCCATTGTAAAGCGGTCATCTTGCAGGTCATTCACTCGGGAGCCTATTAAAAGTGTGTCGGGGTAGGTGACCGGCAGCTTATACCGACATTCTGTATGGCCTAGAACGGGCCCTATATGGCTTTCTTTCAAATTCACCAGCAAGTCAATTTGTTTGAAGTAATCGAGTCGAGCGGTTTCAAAATAACGAAAGTAGACAGCATTGTTTACGTGTTGCAATGCGTCCATTTCTCCCCATGCGACTTCTATTTCTGTGATGACTGGAAAGTCATTAAGTAATTCTTCCATGATAGTTCTCCTTTGAATCGAGTAAATATACTAATTCAAAGGCGCTCTAGTGGTTGCTAAATGTTAATAAGTTGTGATCTTGATGCTTCTATCCGTCACTGGGCCAAATAAAGCTGTGACTAATTGTCATAAGGGACGTCATCCAATTGCCACATTTTTAGCGTGTGCTCTACATCAAAGCATTCTCCGAGCAAGATTTGATATTTGGGATCGTATGGCTCACCGATATAAGTCGTTCTAATCAGCTCACCTGTTTTCATATCGACTTGGGTGACGGTTCTGCCCTTGAAGTTCTGTAAAATAACAAACTGTTCGCTTTGGAATACGAGCTGCTCTTTGTAAAACCAAAATGTATCGGCGGAGTGTAATAGCTCGCACTTGAGAGGGATAGAGCTGGATTGTCCAGCTGCGGGGTTGCTCAGTAATAGTACGTAAAGTAATAAGGTGCTCATTGCATCATCCTTGTCCCACCTTAGAAATTAACTTAAGTATAGTTACGGGTATAGGTTGGAGCGTATCTTTTTACTGGGTATTAAAAAAGGGCCTGCAGGCCCTTTTGGTAATGCTTAGGTTCGATATTGTTTGAGTACATCCGCAAGTGATTGCGATGCGTGGCTTAAGTTCGCGATACCTTGAGATGACTGCTCAGCAACGCTTCTAATCGTGTTTGATTGGGTTCGAATATCGCTGAGTTCAGAGGCGATGTCATTCGCGACAGAGCTTTGCTCTTCCGCTGAGGTTGAGATCTGGATGCTCATATCCATAAGCGTTTTGGCAGACTCGGAAATCGCTTGAACATCACTGCCGATATTTGAGACCAACTCACTACTGGTTTTCGCTTGGCTAACTGTTTGCTCGGTAATTGAAGAAATACTGCGAGTCTCAGCTTGAAGCTTTTCAATCATCGACTGAATTTCGACTGTTGCAGCTTGAGTTCGCCCTGCCAATGTCCGAACTTCGTCTGCCACGACAGCGAAGCCACGCCCTTGTTCTCCCGCACGAGCTGCCTCAATTGCCGCGTTAAGTGCTAACAGGTTAGTTTGCTCTGAGATAGCATTGATGGTGGTGATTACTTCATTAATTTGAGTCGTGTTATCGGTCAAGCTTAAAACAGACTGGGAGGCTTGGCCGATATAGTCGGAAAGCTTACCTATTTCGTTGATGGCGGATTGGACACGATGATGGCTATTTTCGATATGATCAGAGTCGTTTTCGGTTTGCTGAGTTGCTTGCTGAGAAATGCTTGAGACTTCTTTTGCCGATGCCGTCATTTGCTCCATTGCAGTCGCCACTGAATCAAGGGAAGCATATTGATGGCTGATTTGGGTTTCACTCAGCTTCATTTCTTGCTCAAATGAAGACGATGTATCGCTCAATGTCGTCGCATTGTCTTTGACGGTAACAACCAACTCAGTCAAGGTATCCATCGCTTTGTCGAGGGCGCAGCCGATGGTACCAAACTCATCACGGCCTGGGTGGAAACCAAGACGCGATGTTAAATCACCTTCACCAATACGTTGTGTCGTTGTGTATAGCACCCACAATGCACCACCTAAGAAAGTAGCAACCCAGTAACAGAAAATCGCAAATGGAATAGCCAATAGATAACTTAAAGCGAAAGTGATTAAAGCTTGAGATTCTAGCTCTTGGATATTTGGATTGGTGAAAGTCAGTTGATAGGTTGCCCCACTGGAATGCGTCGCTGATACCACGGCAACGCCTTGTCGATAACTTGGTTCGCTTTGTTGTGACACGATTGCGATTTGGCCGCTATTTGCGATCGCGGTACTGTCGGAGTGCGTCAATATGCCAGCGAGGTATTGCTCTGCAGCTACAATCGTTTGTGTCTCAATATTGTTGACTGTTTGGTAGTAACGCCCACCAGCGAGAGCAGTAACAGCAATCAAAAACAGCGAGAAAATGACCCAGATCTTGTCGTTTATCGACATCTTAATAAACAGGCGATCTATAGTACGAAATTCAACTTCTTTCATATTTCAATCCGTTGGTTGAGTGATTTGGTCGTAACTATGTAATTTAGTGATGACAAATGTATCGAAATATAACTCAAATTTATCCGATCTGGATCTCATATGTATGTAACAGTCTGTCGTATTGAATTCATATTTGTGATCTTTATTAGTGTTGGTGGCGATGGATAGTGGTATTGCTGCCTCGAATAATGAGCGATATAGAACTGGCATATTGCTTGCTGTTCTCATTCCAAATTTACGGAGGAAACATGAAGATAATTGAAGATCGTTTGGAAAGTTCGGCTGTACTGGATCTATTGCGTGAACATCTAGAGGATATGAATGCAACATCGCCTGCGGAAAGTGTGCATGCATTAGATGTGTCGGGTCTCAAAGAGCCCTCGGTTACTTTTTGGAGCAGTTGGCAGGGAGAGCAATTACTAGGATGTGTTGCGCTAAAAGCGTTAACGAGTGAGCATGGTGAATTAAAGTCAATGCGCACCACGACGCTAGCAAGGAAAAAGGGAGTTGGCTCGACTATGCTACGTCATGTCTTAGAGCATGCTCGCCAACAAGGCATGACTAAAATCAGTTTAGAAACGGGCTCAATGACGTACTTTGCGCCAGCGAGAGCGTTATACGAGAAGCATGGTTTCGAATACTGTGACCCTTTTGCTGACTATTCTGAGGACCCTAATAGTCAGTTTATGACATTGGCACTTTGACTCCCATTTAAGGTTGTTCTGCAGTCATCTTACGAGCGAATAGGCGACTTGGTGAAAAACCAGTCACCATCATGGTGCCTAACAGCACCAATGTGGTGCCAATTATGGTATTCCAACCAATGGGTTCATCAAGAATTAGCCAACCCCAAAGAATACCGAATACAGGTATTAAAAAGGTAACAGACAGTGCTGATGCCGCACCTTCGTCCGCGACCAAGCGAAAATAAAGTAAGTAAGCTGCGCCAGTACAAACGACACCTAGTGCTATAACGGAGAGGACCTCGTGCTGACTTGGCTCGCCTCGCATCGGGATAAAAGGAAGTAATGGCAAAATGATAAGCACCGCGGCCCACATGTTGCCATGCGCATTATCAAATGATGCGATCTTAGGGGCAGTCTTTGTGTAATTGGTTGCTATCCCATAGCTACAAGCAGCCATAACCGCAGCAAAAATTGGTAGAGCAGCGTTGATACCAATATTTATCGCATTTAGACCCACTAACGTAATCACACCAAAAATGCCAATCAGCATGCCAACACTCGCTTTTGGTGTGAGGGGTGCTTTATGCCAAAAAATACCAATCAGTGCTCCCCAAATAGTGGCGGTTGAATTGAGTACCGAAAGTGTAGAGGCGTTTAAGGTTTGCGCTGAGTAAGCAAAAAGAAGAAAGGGGAGTGCGGTGTTAAACAGACCGATGATCATAAAGTGTCGAAAATTTTGTCTAAAAGCGAGACGCTTTCTTAGAAATAGAGAGACAATAAGTAGGCTGATTGCAGCAAAGCCTACTCGAAATTCAATAAGATAAGCAGGGCCAAAAGTATTGGCAGCAATACGCATAAATAGAAATGATCCCCCCCATATTGCGGCAAGGCAGATCAATCGTAGAAAACTTGCTGAACTCATAATGTATCCTTCTTTTTGTCTCGCCAATGTGAATGAAAATAATTCGTTAAGCAAGAGTGAAAAAGGTTAGATATCCGAATCCGGCCAACTTTTTAATTTCGCGTTGTTTTTCATCCAGTGAGAATTAGGCTAGATGGAGATGTCGTCATCTTCTATAGGGGTTACTAACCTAGAGGTAAGTTTGTTTTCACTAGTGGGTAGCAATGAACCTCATCGTCAATATTCATAAAGGTGTGCGTAAGCACGGATTCGAATTAGCTACGCGTCAAGCGTGGAAATGTGGAATGAAAGCAAATCTTGTCAAGCGCGTCGTTGGGGTAGCGAAAGGGCAGATTGTTTGCGTGATTGAAGGGGTTAGGCCTGAACTATCGACTGAGATTAACAATATTTTGCACAATGAAGAGAAACAGGGCAGATATGTCTTTGTTGGAGGAATCGTCTGGCAACCAAACGATCTATTAGCGCCAGGTTTTCCTGATTTTATGTTTATGCATTTACGTAATTTAAGTGCGAAACATAGATACATGACAGATGAAGAACTGTTTTTGAACTTGGCATAAGAAGGTTGCGATGTTAGCTCTATTTGGTAAGTGTCTTTTGGGCTCTGCTGCGGTATTAATGATCGCGTTACTTTCAAAAAGTAAAAGCTTCTATATCGCGGGCTTAGTGCCGTTATTTCCCACCTTTGCACTCATTGCTCATTATGTGGTGGGAACGGAACGTAGTATGGAGGCACTGAGAGAGACGGCACTGTTTGGCCTTTACTCTTTGCTACCTTATGCAGGATATTTGCTCGCAGTTTACTATTTTAGCTATCGATTTAGCTTGGTTAACACGCTATCGATGGCGACCGCAGTTTGGCTTTCATCGGCGATGGTTTTGTTGTTAGTCTGGACCAGGATGATGCAAACGGTATAAAAAAGCCTAGGTTTGGAACCTAGGCTTTTTACTAGAATGGATACCAGAACAGCTCAGTGTCTATCCAGCGTTTTACGATTGCCAGCACGACTATCACGGCAATCGCGGTTAGGCACAACTTGTCATTACGCCCTAGTGGCTTCGCGCTATACCAAGTTCGGCTGCTATGTCGACCAAACCCACGTAATGTCATCGCATTTGAAATTTCATCTGCTCTATCTAGGCTTGAGAAAATTAGCGGGCCAAGAATCTTGGCGACATTTTGCAGGCGTTGCATCAGCGGGGTATTTTTTGAAATGTCGAGTCCGCGAGCTTGTTGTGCATGCATGATATTGACGAAATCATTTTTAACTTCCGGCAGGTAGCGTAGGGTCAGGCTCACCGCATAGGCAATTTTGTAAGGTACGCCAATTCGGTTCAAGCTCGCTGCGAACTCTGTCGGATGGGTCGTAAATACAAACACCAAGGCAATCGGGAACATGCTGAAATACTTCAATGTTACTGTGACTAAATAGAACAATGTCTCTTGAGTCAGGGAGTAATTGCCAGGTAATTCGAGCAAGATCGTGGTGGTGCCGATATATTCACTACCTTGCTGAGGTGCTAGGAGGAACATAAACAGCGCATTAAGCAGCAGCACACTACCTGTACCGATTAATAATGGTTTGTATACTTTGACCGGAACGCGCGTCATTTTGAGTAGCATAAGTCCCGATACGATCAACAGGCTAATAAGGCGCAAATCGAAGGTCGTTAGGACCACGGTCACCCAAGCCATAAACAGAGCGAATTTGGTAATACCGTTTAGGCCATGTAGCGGTGACTGAGTATCAACGTAACTAATACCAAACTTCATCTTAGAGGCATTCATGCTGCATGGTGCTCCTGTTGAATAAAGTACTGCATAAAACTATTGATATCCGTTTTACCTAACCCTTTAGCTAAGTCGTACAAACTGGTCGTGGTTAAATTCGCCTGCTCTAATAGCGCTGGCTGACTAAATACTTGGGTCATTGGCGCATCAGCGATGAGTTTACTGTCCGAAATCACGATAGAGCGATCGGTATATTCAAGTACTAGGTGCATATCATGAGAAATAATGATCACCGTTATACCAAGCTGTTCATTGAGTTTCTTAATAAAGCTCAGCATTGCCGTGTAGTTACGATAATCCTGACCAGCGGTTGGTTCGTCAAGGATCAGCAGCTTAGGTTCCAACACAAGAATTGAAGCGATAGTGACACGCTTTTTCTGGCCATAGCTTAAAGCTTCAATTGGCCAGTTGCGATATTTACTCAGCCCACAAAGCTCAAGTATTTCAGTCACTTTCTGTTGAACCGCAGACTCATCTAGCCCTTTATTACGTAAACCAAACGCAACTTCATCAAATATCATATGATGTGAAATCATATGATTTGGGTTTTGCATTACGACGCCAATCTGCTGGCTACGCTCAAAAATCGATAACGATGAGAGTTCGTGACCATCGAGAGCAATTGAGCCTTGATCTGGGTTAATAACGCCCATAATCAACTTAGTAATTGTCGATTTACCTGAGCCATTTTTGCCTAAGATCGAAACAAACTCACCTTGCTGAATATCAAATGATACACCTTCCAGTGCATTCTTTTCGCCATCGTATGAGTAGGTCAGGTTGTCAATGGATAGAAGTGTATCCCTGCGCTCGGCACGTGCTGGCAGATCGGCTTGCCAATGTGCAAAGTAGGGCTGGAGCTGCTTAAGTGAAAGCTTATCTAATCCATCACGTTGCGACAGTTCATCTAGTGGACACTGCGCCGATTTGATGGCTGAGAGATAGAGAGGTTCGCGGATTCCGTGATTCTCTAATAACGGTGATGCTAAAAGCTCGTTAGGCGTCATATCTGCAACAATGGCACCTTGATCCATTAGAATCACGCGATCGACTGAGCGATGGAGCACATCTTCTAAGCGATGCTCGATGATAATAATGGTTTTACCCGTCTCTTGGTGCAGTTGGTCGATGATCTCTATAGTCTTGCGACCCGTTTTAGGATCAAGTGCTGCTAAGGGTTCATCAAACAGAAGCGTATCGACCTCGTCAACCAGAATACCGGCTAAAGAGACACGTTGCTTTTGTCCGCCGGAGAGATCGTGAGGGGAGCGCGTCAGCAGTTCTTCCAGTTCAACCATTTTCGCAGTGGCTTTTACCAGCGGGTACATGTCTATGTTGGACATCAACTGATTTTCAAGCGCAAATGCAATATCTTCACCAACGCTTAAACCAACGAATTGGCTGTCTGTATCTTGTAAGACAGTGCCAACTTGTTCTGTGTACTGGTGCAGTTCAAGCGAAGTTGAGTCTTGACCGTTAAGCAGTAGTCGTCCGGAACTCTCCCCTTTGATTGCATGAGGGATAAGACCGTTTAGGCATTGGCCAAGGGTAGACTTCCCGCTACCACTTGGACCGATAATGACGATTTTCTCTCCTTTCTCTATCCTTAGATTGATATGTTTCAGCGTGGGTTTGTCCAGTGAATCATATCTAAAAGAGAAGTCAGAAAATTCAATTGTCATTGATGATTAAGACTCAGTTAAGTTGCGGCTTTGTTGGTTACGTTTAGCAACCGATTTGAGGATGAAGTAACCTACGACAGCGATCAGCATCGTGTTACCAGCAGCAATAATGGAAAGCTGTGTGAAGACTTTGGTAAAAGGTTCGGCGTAAAGAATCGTATCTAAGAAAGCAGAGCAACCATAGCCGACGATGTTACCTACTAAGGCCAAAACGACGAATAGAGAGAAATCTTTGTGGTTAAATTCACCTTTAGCAAGGCGGTTCTGAGTCATTTTAGGGAAGAAGCCTAGAACTAGACCGACAATACCTGAGCCAAGTACCCAAGTTAGCCATACGCCCCAACCTGCGAACAAATCGGTAACCCAGTGACCAATAAAACCTACTAAAAAGCCGACCAATGGACCGAATAAAACTGAGAATAGCGCTAATACGGCCATTGCTGGTTTCAGTGTCGTATTGGCGAACACGGGAATACCAAACATTGGTAATCCACCAATACCATAAAGTGCCGCGCCAATAGCAATCACAACGACGGTTTTAGCCGAAAGATTCATAGATAACCCTTTGTCAAAATCTTTAAAGAACTTGGTTCACAAACGCTTCTTTTGTTTGAATTTTATTCGCTTGTGAAAATGAGGCGCAGATTATACCTTCTGAGTGTAAGTTTGGGAAGATAACTGTCTAGACGGCTAAAATACAACCGTCAAATTGAAAATACACTGCGATTTCGCCCAGAACGCTTGGCGCTATATAGAGCAGTGTCAGCGAGGTTGACTTGATCGGATAACGAGCCATTTCGGTGTTCAGCAATGCCAAAGCTTGCCGTTACTTGGATATCTTTATGATCTGGTGTTTTGAATCGGTGCATGGCAATTTGCTGGCGGATGTTTTCGGCAATATGAGAGAGCTGCTGGCGATTGACTGTCGGTAGCAAAATTAAAAACTCCTCTCCACCAATACGTCCAACAACGTCATCACGGCGTGCAGCTTTGGTTACGATGTAAGAGACAGTTTTAAGTACTGCATCACCGAAGTCATGTCCGTAGGTATCATTGAGCGTTTTAAAGTGGTCGATATCGAAAATTATCGATGACAGTTTCAGCTGGCTAAAATGCTCTTCCCCCCACTGAAAAATATGGCGTCGGTTCGAAAGGCCAGTCAAGAAATCAGTATTAGATAACTGATAGAACTGCTCTTTTCTTTTACGTTGGTGGTATAGAAGACCAAAAGTGACTATCAGTATTAGCAAGGCTATCGCAGCAACCCAAAAGCGCATGGTCACTTGATTGTTTAAGTCACGGTTTTCTATCTCTAGACGTTTGTTTTCAATTTCTGACTGCAGCTCTTTGAGCTTTTGCTGGGTCTGAGACTTGTAACGTCCAATCGCTTGATTTGCGTATCTATCTAGCCAGTGAAAAGCCTGCTCATAGTCGCCCATTTCAGCGTAAAGGGTTGCGATTTCTTTTTGTTTATCTAGGGCGTAGGCCGGGAGCGGATCACTGGACTGGGTGAAGTATTTTTTTGCGCTGTCCAAGTGCGTCACTAGGTTTGGTCCATCCTTGATGGCATGACTGTAACTTGCTAAGACCAAATGGTATGAGAGCTTGCTGTACCCTGAATAATCAAGGTTGAGTTCTTCTAACTGTCTAACTCGTAGCGTCGCATCGTCGAAGGATTTGGAGTAGGTATACAGTGAAATCAGTCCTAGTAGATTATTCCTCTGTAAATACTTGGCCTCTAACTTCTGAGCTAATGTCAGGCCTTGTTGGTAATTGATAGCCGCAACACCCAATTTGTCTTCATCGAACGCGACTCGAGACCATTTGTGGTAAGCGTTCGCCAAGTTGTAATGAGCCACCGCTATTTCTTGGAGACTATTATCCTGTTTTGCTTGTGCTAATACTTTTTCTTGAAAATGGATGGCTTGATCATACTCACCATTAAGGTAATACAAGATCCCCAGTTGGCTATGTAGGTCGGCGACCATCGCCGTATCATTACTATCGCTAAGCAAAATGTAAGCTCTATTTGCCAGCTTGAGCGCTTGGTACTGATTACCTAATAAGCTTTCTACAGCGCTGTATTGCAAATAGACATAACCTTGCTTCTCTTTATCTTTTAAGCGCACACCAAAGCTTTCTGCTAGACGATACCAGTCCATTGCTTGCTGGTATTGTTGAGTCGCTTCATATGCCCACGCCGCTCGGATAGAGTAATCAAATAGTTGTTCAATCTGCTGGGGGGCGTCGGTTTCTGGCAACGCATACTGCTCAATCCATACTTTACTCTCAGCGTAATGACCGAGCAGATTATTACCCGATACATAGAGATGAGTGTATTGAATTTGTTCCGCGGAATTTAACGACGCGTAATGCACAGATTGCACTAATTTCAGTGCTTGGGCAGGTTCAGAGCGAAGTAGCTCCTTGGCTTTATCTAAGGTTGGATGCGCAAAGAGGTAAGAGGTAAAAAGTGTTGCGCTTATCAACACCAAGTAGGAGAGCTTATTAATCATGCCGTAAAGTCGCAAAAGCGCGAATTCTACACAAAGGGACGGCTAGCCAGTATTGTGTATTTTATTTGTGTGAAATAGGTCTCACTTGGTAGGGGTAGGTAAAGGCCCGTATTGTGCCTTTACCTATCAATAGCGTGAGCTTAGTGATCTAGGTATAAGTAATTCTGCCAACTCTTCATTCGAATCAGTACCTTACGCATGATCGATACGTGAGTGAATTTGTCAGAGTAAACCGCAACTTCCACGGCAGTACCTAGCGGCAAATGATAGTCGGTTAAGTCATCAGTAATCTTCAGCTTAACAAAGACACGACCGCTAGTACGAAGTGCATCAGTACCTAATAACGCGCCACGAGCTTGGAATTGACTTTCGCCAATCGCTGGTAGTATTTCAACCACTTCACCTTTAAAGACTTTACCTGGCAGTGCTCTAAACAAAAATTCTGCTTCAAATCCAGGTTGAAGGCGTTGCAGAGAGTTTTGCCTAAATGCTGCGGTGTAAAAGACCTCTTCGGTATGAACAAATGTCATCACGGGTGCGAGTGGTAGTGGTACCGCCATGACACCAGGGCGCAGTGCGAGTTGAGTAGCAAACCCGTCAGTAGGTGCTTTAACGACAGTTTGTTCTAAGTTGAACTCTGCTTGACGCAACTCTTCCAGCAGGCGAGCAACGGTGGTGTTTTCGCCGCCAATTTCTGAGTCTAACGCGAGTTCAGCTTGTTCAACCTTAGCGGTTGCGACGTTCACTGAAGACTCTGCCGCCTTGTACGCTTGACGTCGAGTATCAAGTTGTTGAGCAGTAAATGCGCCTTTGTTATAGCCACGTTGATAACGACTAAACTCACGCATCGCTTTATCACGTTCAGCGATAGCTTTGTTTTTTGCTGCAATCGCTTCTTGTAGTGAAGACTCTAAACCTAGCGCACCTTGACTCGCTTCTTTGATTTGCGCTTTTTTCTTCGCAACTTCTGCTTCATACGGAATTGGGTCGATAGTGAAAAGCACTTCGCCTTGTTTTAAAGGTTTGTTTGCTTCCACTGGCACATCAATAACGCGTCCTCGTACCCCAGAAACAACAGGTGTTGATGAGTAAACTTGGTTACCTATCTGAGTAAATGGGTGGTTATAGTTCATCAGTAGGATCAGCGTACCGATCAGGACAACACCACCGAGTACAGCGGTTGGAACGGTCCACTTATTCAGTGGAATATTGAAGACTTTAAAAATCGTGATACACAGCGCGGCATACGTCAGAATGAGTAGTAAATCCATTATTGCTCCTCCTCATTACTTTTACTGTACGTCTGTACCGATTGAGTCGATTGCTGTTGTTTAAGATCACGTACTTCTTCTTGCAATTTATTGACTTGATCGATAAGAGTATCAACGCGATGATGGATGTCGTGTTGCTCTTCTTCGAGTTTCTGAAAGCCCCAACCGCGTTCTTTACGCCATAAAGTGGCCCAAATCCAGAGAAACGGCCAGATAGCGTGTAAGGTGAATAAGCTTACCCAGCCTGCGTAGTGAATAGCATCTTGGTGTGGGTGCTCACGCTCTTTAGCTATTTCATAGGGAATATCGTGAATGACGATAATGCCGTAGAAAATAACCAATGCGACGAAGACGAGCAATCCTAGTGCGAAATAATCCAAGAACATATCAACAATCCTTGCTTAATGAGATGGAATTTATAGAGAGTACTGATTATCTACAACAAAGTATAGCAATAAAAACAACAAATTAGATGGGTGTCGGTAAAACCGAACTCGCATAAATGGATCAAAGATATAGGGGGAAAGATGCCTTTTCAGGGAGAAATAGCAGCAGTAGGGGCGGCACTAGTTTGGGCCGTTGCGACTTGGATATATAGTCAGTTTAGCCACCGTTTTAGTGCTCTTCAGCTAAATATAGTAAAAGGTGTCATTGCGTCAGGATTGATGATGTGTGTGATCCCATTCTCGATGGTAGGGGCTCCTGCTATTTCTGCGGACCACTTTGCGATTCTGGCAGCATCAGGCGTTATCGGTATCGCTATCGGTGATAGTGCCTATTTTGCGTCGTTAAAACGGATTGGGCCTAACAAAACTCTGCTCTTAGAGTCACTCGCGCCGCCACTTTCTGGTGTATTGGCATTGTTGGCTTTGGGCAGCGTATTGCCATTGCAAGGTTGGTTGGGTGTTATCGTTACTACAGTAGCCGTCTCCCTTACCGTGTTCCACTCTGATGGCACACCATTGGACTGGCGTGGAGTCGGGTTTGGCCTTGTGGCCAGCGTATGTCAGGCCAGTGGTGTTGTGATTTCTCACTACGCGCTGGTGGCTGGCGATTTATCGCCATTACTGGGAGCCTTGATTCGCTTATCAATGGGTGTCGTGTTTGTCATGGTGATGATTGGTTGGATAGAAAAGAGGCCCTATCAATCGATGAAAGAGAACCTATTGCAACTCGGGAAAGATGGTTTTATGTGGTTGTTGGCAGCGATCTTTGTCGGCACATTCTTAGCTTTGTGGCTTCAACAAGTCGCTTTGAAATACGCGAACCCAGCGGTAGCACAGAGTTTGATCGCCACAAGTCCACTCTTTATGTTGATTATTTACGCCGCAAAAGGGGAGCCAATTTCTAAACGAGGGATTGTCGGGACGATTGTTGCTGTTGCAGGTATATCACTGTTTTTCATGAAGTAGGGGGATTAGCCCCTACTACTCAGTGCAGACTTGGTTACGCCCGTTTGCTTTGGCTCGATATAAGGCTTTGTCTGCGCGATAAAAGGTACGTTGAGTGTTTTCACCTTCACGATGCAAAGTGATCCCAATACTGACAGTAAGTCCGCGTTCACCAAGAATACTCTGCCAACCAAATTTGAAGATTCTTTCACGATAGTTTTCAGCGTGCATTTCCGCTTGTTCTAAGGTGGCTCGTTCTAAGATCACCAAGAATTCTTCGCCGCCAAATCGGACACATGACGCGCCTCTAAACTTAAAGTAAGCCGCAAGTTCATGGGAGACATTCACAATCGCTTTATCACCAACTAGGTGGCTTAGTTCATCGTTGATTGATTTGAAGTGGTCAATATCGACCACCATTAAGGAGAAAGGCACATCGTGCAGCAATAAGTCCTTAAGTTTTACATCAAGCCAACGTCGGTTATGTAAGTTGGTTAGAGGGTCGGTGAAGACATCTTGCTGAAGTTGAGCCACGGTATGCTTTTGGCTTTCAGTGGTCTCTTTCAGCTCTCTGTTTTCTTGTTCTGATAAGATCAGTTTTAGCTGCAGCTCGAAACGAGATAAGCGTCTTAATTGGCTTGCACCAAGCTCACCGATTGGGATCTTTTTCATCAAGTCGCTTTCGATACGAAAAGCGCGTTTTTGATGTTCGAGCGCGCTTTGGTAATCCCCTTTTTGCTCACTAATATTGGCGAGTGAGTTGGCGAGTTTTAGAGACAAAATAGGGGACGCGTACTCTTTGATTCGCTTGTGCGTAGACTCAAGGATCCAATTGGCTAGGTGCGGCTTATCTTGCTCACTTAAACACGCTGCAAGCTCAATACGAATAGAGTTCGAGAGCCAAGCTGAATGGACATTCCCATGTGAGTACTGCACATTACCAAGACTTTGCATGGCAAGGTCCGTTTGCCCACTTTGCAGGTAAAGCTTTGCTTGGTAGAGCAGAATTTGCCCAGACAGTACCTTATCACTGACCAAAATACTCAGTTCTTCACACTCTTTAATAAGGTCTGTTGCGGCTGTTGTTCTATTGAGTTCTATGTAGCAAGCGAGCATGTACAGCTTGTAGCGGAGTCTGAGCGAGCGGCTACCTATAGCATGATCGATACTGTCAATTTTTTGGTAGTATCGAAGCGCGCGGTTGTGGTCACCATACGCATCACATAAGTTACCCATTCCCAATACCGCCAATACATATTCGTCGATAAAACCATTGTCGACTGCGATGGTTGAGGCGCTGATGTATTCGTTAAGCGCACCGTGGTAATCGCCGTTTTCAATCAGCTTGTCTGCTAATCCGTTACGGACTTCTAACACAAGCTCGGCATCTTTGGGCAAAGATAAATGGGAAAGCGCTTCTTTTAGTTCATCAATACTGGCTTGGTACTGTTTAAGCTCAAAACGAAACTCTGCGCTGATGATTAAGCACTGTGCTTTTTCTTGGCCTGTAGAGGCGATGTGCTGACGGACGTGATTCCAAAAAATCAGCGCTTCTTCACCACTAACGGAAGAAGCGTCTAAGCCGGAATCAGAAATCTTATTGAGTATCGTTTCCATGCTGCTCTTCCTGTTTCTGGCTTTCTTCAAGTTGTTCTAATGTAAATGGGAAAGACAGAATGTCTTGGTAGATGACTTTAGGTAACGAGCATTCTAACCCTTTACGCTGCCAAGGATAAATTTCAATCATCTTGGCTAATATCTGAAATACACTAAGAGCTGCTTCCCCTTTATCTGCAAGTAACAAGCCTAATCGGTCACTGCTGATGCGTGACAGCATGTCTTGTTTGTTACAGATGGAGTGGGTGAGCTCTGCGCAGACATCGAGATACCGTGAGTCTGGGTGCTGAATGATGATGACTGAATGGTTTGAACGCTTAAGCTCTGTCTTAAATAAGATCAGTTGCTCCCACCAATAGGTTTCAGACACCATTTGGGTCATCTGTTTTTCTGGATCGAACTCGTGTTGGCCGCGAATTCGGTTAATCAATTTTCTCGCTCGTTGCTCTAACTGCCTTTTTGAGGCTCTTGCTTTATCGTTACTTACCCTAGCGGTTTGTTCACGAAGCATAGTGGTAGAGTGTTTTCTGTACTTTTGGAAGGCTTCAAGGGCAAGTTTAAAGTTACCAGACTCCTCTGCAACTCGAGATTGTTGGAAACAAATTTGCGAGAGTAGCTCACCATTGTCAAAAGCCACAGCAGACTGCTCTGCCTGAACTAGAAGTTTAGCGGCAGCGTTAGGGCGTTTTCTTAGTAACTCGACCCGAGCTCGACTGATAAATGAGTGTGTTTTCATCCACACTAAGTTGTGTTGGATCGCTAGCTCGTGCGCTTTATTGGTTGCTTCTTCTGCATCCTCAATACGTTCAAGACCAAGTAGTGCTAGACCACGAAAATCCCAGACTTCAGCCAGCCAGGTATTATCGTTATGGTGTCTAAGCGCTTCTGTTGCACCATCTAATACAGAGAGCATCTCAACGAAATTATTGAGTAAGTAAAGGTCCCAAGCCAATAAAATTCGCGCCTTGCCTTCTAGCCATTGAATACGGGCATTGTTGGCGACTTTAACTGCTAGCTCATGTGTGGATTTTGCAAGTTGGTATTCGTGAGTAATTCTCCATACGTTTCCAAGGCCGATTAATGCCTCGAGCTGAACTTCAACCTCGTCAACTAGAGCGGATTGTTCTAGGGCGTTAATCCAGTATTGTTGCGCCGAGTAGTACTTAGCCTGGCCCCAGTAGTGGAGGGCGTGGATATGGAGAATTTCTGGAAGAAGATCATCGGTATCTAAAGCACTAAGTTTGCTGTGTGCTTCTTTGATGTATTTTAGCCCTTTGCGGTAGTCCATACTGCACCATGCACAACGTGACATGATGATCAAAGATTGAATCTCACCTTCAGGGTATAGGATTTGCGCAGAGCGCGCAGCGCACTGTTCAGCTATCGCCCAGACCTTTTCGGGCTCGGATTCTATCTTATCCTTTAGCTGTTCAATCTCGACTTCTAAAAGTCGCTGGCTTTTATCCAATGAATCAATCCTTTACCGCGTAGAGTTCATCTTACATTATGGCATTATATGAATAGAGTGCAGACGAACACTATAAAAAGTAATAAAACGGCGACCGTTTAAAGGTATCCGTCACATTACTAACTGTTATGACAGTAACTCACGCAAGGTTAAAGGTGATTGAGTCAACTCTAAGGCTTGGGCCGCTGTCTTGCCACTCTTATCTTGATAGCACAAATTATGCCAAGCTCTAAAAATATCTAGCATCGGAAGTAAGCCCCCCGGACGAAGTTTACGTCTAGGTTCGTTGATAAAGCTTTCAAAAAGCGTCTGAAAACGGTTTTGATAAAACTCTGTACGACGGATAGAAGCGTTACGTAGCCAGTGTTTCGGCTGATTCCTATCGCCCGCAAGATAACAGATCCCCTTTGATGCATTAACGCCAGAGGTGATGGCCCAGCGGTCACGCCACCAACCCATATGGACAATGTCAATTTTGTCGATACTAGACTCAGGATTCCACCCTTGATCTTCTTCAACATACATTAGGTCGATATTTTGACGCTGAATGCGAGGGAGGCAGATGCTTAATGCGGCAGAGCGTAAAACAGGATCCTGAGGTAAATAGATAGAAACTCGACGCTCTGCTTGGCACAGGTCAAGCACATGCAGGAAGTGCGCATATGAGGTGTATGGCGGACGAACAAGCGCGCCTTTAGTTGGGTAGTTAAAGACGGTTAGGTTACCCATCGGGTCTTCAACGTTCCCTCTTGCGAGAATGGTTTGATACTGCTGGTCAATACGTTCACGTAGCACTGGAGAAGGCGCAGGAGCCGGCATGTTAGCTTCCGAGGAGTGCTCTCGAGAAACGAATCTTGCTGGGTATTTATAGGGATCATGGTCAACTTCACCTATAGGTTCTTCATTGGATGAGTAATTGACGTGTTGGCACAAGATATAACCACTGTGCGCTTCACCCGTAGCAATCCAAAGAACACCATTATTACTTTTCGGTTGCAAAGAAACATAATGGGAGGCGAGCTCATAGCTTGCGGCATGATTTACCCAGCGAGCATCAAACATGGCTAGTTTTCGTCGACATCGGCTAGCGATATGGTCGACATGATCGTAAAACGTCTTTGGGTTGATTTCTAGTTTTCGGCAAATTTCTCGGACCGAATAGCCCATAAAAAGCAAACCAAGGAGGTTTTCTTGAAATTGGAGTTTCTTATTGGCACCTGACCATTTGTCTACGAAGGTAGACTGGCAACATTTACAACGATAACGTTGTCGATCGCCGCTATAACCAAAGGCATGATAGAGATGTTTGTGGGTATGAACAGATAGACCAAAATTACTGCAGTCGTCATTGCGACAGGCAGGTAGGCCATCACTATGCAGGTGTCTCAATCGGTGAAGTTCATTGAGAACTTCTTGATTGTTAAGTAAGGGGGGGAAAGCACCACACTCCCGACATACCATCGCAGGTCGTTTAGGGTTCGCATGCTGCACAACGTAACGATGTGCGTCACTCAATCCAAAGTTGTCACACGCCAATGTTTTACAAAAGTTGAGCTGTAAACCGTCTGCTTCCTGTGGCAGTTTGCCAGTTGTCACTATCTCCCCCTCGGGATTATTCGGGCCACCAAGCTAAGCCTGGTGGCGAAATGAATAAATTAAATGTTGATTGCAGTTTCTAGAGCAACTTTCATCATGTCGTTGAATGATTTCTGACGCTCTTCTGAACTTAGCTTCTCACCACGGATGATGTGGTCAGATACTGTTAGAATTGTTAGTGCTTTAGCACCTAGGTCTGCAGCTACGCCGTAGATACCTGCCGCTTCCATATCAACACCTAGGATGCCTAGTTTTTCCATCTTCTCGAAGATGTCTGCTTCAGGCGTGTAGAAAAGGTCTGCAGAGAATACGTTACCAACTTTTACTGGTACTTCTTGAGCACGAGCTTGGTTTACCGCTTCTTCTAGTAGGCCGTAATCAGCGATTGCTGCGAAGTCGTGGTTATTGAAACGGATACGGTTAACTTTAGAGTCAGTTGAAGCGCCCATACCGATAACAACGTCCATCAGTTTAACGTCGTCACGTACTGCACCACAGCTACCTACACGAATTACGTTCTTTACACCGTACTCAGCGATTAGCTCGTGTACGTAGATACAACATGATGGAATACCCATACCGTGGCCCATTACAGACACTTTTTTACCTTTGTAAGTACCTGTGTAGCCGAACATGTTGCGAACGTCACATACTTGCTTTACATCATCTAGGAAAGTTTCCGCGATGTATTTAGCACGTAGTGGGTCACCTGGCATTAGAACTGTTTCAGCGAAATCACCTGGTTGTGCATTAATGTGTGGGGTTGCCATAGTTTTTACTCCGGTTTTATTAGCCAATCATTTCTGATTACTAAATATGTTGATTCTCAAAAATCTGTTGAGGCAATACTAGCCTTATATGACGGCACTCCATGAGAAGTATGTCACAAAAGAGCAGTATTGAAAGCGATCTGTGCTGGTTAATAACTAAATATGTTGAAAGTAAAAGGGCAATCGATTTGCAAAAACGTTTGCTATTTGAAGTGAACCAAAATCCATATTTCTTCGTAACTTTTATCATGTTGTACAAGTAAAATAGTTGTACAGGTTTGTAATCTTATGCTAAAACTTATACAAGAATTCAACTTGTACAGGTATCGTTGCTCAAGGAGTTAGTTATGGAAAGTCAAATTAAGATTGGTATCAGTTCCTGTGTACTGGGGGAGAACGTTCGTTTCGACTCGGGTCATAAAATAAGCAAATTCGTTACTAAGGAGTTAGCACCTTACTTGGAATTTGTTCCAGTATGTCCTGAAGTTGGCTCTGGGATGACTGTTCCCCGTCCCACAATCCGCCTGATTTCTGATGAAGAGCGTATAGCGCTCGTCGAGACTAAAGACCAAACGCAGGATCATACTGAGCAAATGGTTCGTTATTCGAAGCAAAAAGTTGCAGAGCTAGAACGTGAACAACTCCGTGGTTATATCGTGTGTGCAAAATCACCAACGTGTGGCATGGAGCGAGTGAAGGTGTACAAAAAGCATGGCGCTGAAAATGATGGTGTGGGTTTGTACACTAAAGAACTCATGGAGGCGATGCCGTGGTTACCTGTTGAAGAAGACGGCCGCTTGAATGACCCTATCTTAAAAGAAAACTTCATTACTCGAGTTTATACGCTCGATGATTTCTATAATTCCATGGGTACCGAACCGACTCGTGGCAAAATCGTTGCTTTCCATTCTCGCTACAAGTTGACTTTGATGGCGCACCACCCTGAGTCATATAAAGAGCTGGGTAAGTTAGTAGCCAATATTGCTGATTACGATATCGATGAGTTCTTTCATTTATATCGAGTTGGACTGATGCAAGCTGTCGCTCATCGTGCTAGTCGAAAAAACAACTCCAACGTGTTGATGCATCTACAAGGATACTTCAAACGTGACCTAGATAGTCCGGCAAAGCAGGAGCTGCGCAGAGTGATTGATGACTATCGTGTGGGTTTACTGCCTTTGCTCGCACCGCTTACGTTAATTAAACATTATTTGGCTGCTCATCCAGAACCCTATTTGGAACAGCAAGCATTTTTAGAACCTTATCCACAGGAGCTACGTTTACGATATGGATTGTGAGAAAAAGTTATACGCGATTCGCGAAGTGTCAGAAATAACGGGCATAAAGCCTGTGACGCTCAGAGCTTGGCAAAGGCGTTACAACCTAGTTCAGCCAGAGAGAACAGACAAGGGACATCGGCTTTACACCGATGAGCATATCGCATTGATTGGCAATATTCAGCGTTGGCTCAATAAAGGAGTGCCGATTGGCAAGGTAAAGAAACTCCTTGAAGAAAATGGAGAGCTTGGCGAACCAATCGAGTCTGATCAACAACAGTTGGACGAATTGGAACTGCTTTTAAATGCTTTATCGGCTCTAAATAAGGGTAAAGCAGAGTCAATTGTGAGTACTGTGCTTAAAGAGTATCCGCTTGAGATTGTTGATAAGCAGTTTATTCAGCCTGCATATAGTGCTCTGAACGTGGTTCGTTATGCTTTAAGAGTTTTGCAAGTTGGGCTACTCGATTCCATTCTTATATCGAGGCTAAATTCAATCATCGAATCAGAAAATAAAGCGGCGCGTTCGGGCAAATGCTTGGTAGTGAGTTGTGATTCAAGTAGCAATGTTTCCTCGAGAATGTGGGCATTAAGGCTATCTGAGGAAGGTAGACACATTGTTATTGTTGATGGCATTGATGATTTCTCTGGTTTGATAGAGCATTCAGGTTTACTGGCGTTTCAAACGTTAGGTGTTTTCAGCTCTCGTCCGTTGAATGCATCGCAAAAGGGTGCTCTAGAGAAAGTGAAGCAATCCTTCCAAGGAGAGTTTCTTACCTCAGAGTTTGTTAGCGTTGGATCATGAGGTTTATTGATGAAGATAGTTTGGTTTCGTCGAGACTTACGAGTAGATGATAACACTGCTTTAATATCGGCGATTGAGTCGGGCGAACCGGTTGTTGCGGTTTATGTGGCAACGCCTCAGACATGGCGTAACCATCATCATTCAGCCATTCAAGCGGATCTCATCTTTAGGAGGCTTGTCGCGCTCAAACAAGAACTTAGTGAGCTTAACATCTCTCTGTATTACGCGCAGGTAGACACTTTCTCGCAATCGGCACGACTCGTTGCAAAACTTGCTGAGGAGATAGGGGCGAGTTCAGTGAGTTTAAACAAAGAATACGAGTTCAATGAATCAAAACGTGATGAACTGTTGTTTGACCTTCTCAGTCAGGCTCAAATTGATGTTCATGCTTTCGATGATAAATGTCTCTTTCCTCCAGGTTCGGTTAAGAACAAACAAGGTGACTATTTCAAAGTTTTCACTCCGTTTAAGCGGGCATATTTAACCAAACTTTATCAATCGTCCTTCACGGTCAATAAACCGAACGAAATGAGTGAACAGATTATTCTTACTTCAGAGTTGGTTAAATTGTTTGGTGACCGTTCTCTGTTTGAATACCCTAGGGAGCAGAGTGAACAATATCCAGTCGGAAGAGATGAAATTATCCAGAAGTTAAGGGACTTTGTTGCAGACAATGCCGATTCCTACTCTGAACGACGAGATTTTCCTGCGATCAGCGGCACAAGCACTCTTTCTTGCTATCTGGCTATTGGGGCACTATCGATAAGGCAATGTATGGCGAGGTTGATGTATCAGCAAGCCTTACCTTTGCAAGGTGGCCGTGAAGTATGGCAAAGCGAACTTATTTGGCGAGAGTTTTATCAACATCTTATTTACTTCGAACCAAAGTTATCGAAAGGTCATAGCTTTACGATGTGGGGAGATAATTTGGTTTGGCGTAATAACCCTGCAGAAATAGAAGCTTGGAAGCGGGGCCGAACAGGTTACCCTATTATAGATGCAGCTATGGCACAGCTTAATAATACCGGTTGGATGCACAATCGCCTTCGGATGGTTGTCGCAAGCTTTTTAGTTAAAGACTTGCACGTAGATTGGCGTATTGGTGAAGAGTATTTCATGTCTAATCTAATTGATGGTGATTACGCTGCTAATAATGGAGGCTGGCAGTGGTGCGCATCTACGGGGTGTGATGGACAGCCTTACTTTCGAATCTTTAACCCGATAACTCAGGGTGAGAAGTTTGACTCTGATGGAAGCTTTATTCGCCGCTGGATTCCTGAACTTGAAACGGTCCCAGAGAAATACATACATAAGCCATGGTGTTGGCCAAACGCTAAATCATTGTCATATCCATCGCCAATAGTTGATCACAAGACCGAAAGAGAGATAACCTTAGCACTTTACAAAAATGCTAAGGAAAATTTGGATGGTGCGTAAATTAGTCGCGCTTCTTGCCTGCTTAAGTTCGTCAGCGTTTGCTGCCACTTATGAATTGCCAACTGAAGGAAGCAGTATTGTTGGCCGAACTCAATATCACCAAGTGCAAGAAGGCGATACCTTAGCGAACATTGCTAAGAAATATGATGTCGGATTCTTGTCATTAATGGCGGCGAATAAAGGCATCGACCCATTTTTGCCTCAAGTTGACTATGTCCTTACCATCCCGACTCAGATCATTCTTCCTAAGGTAGAAAGAGAGGGGATTGTGATTAACCTAGCTGAGCTCAGACTTTATTATTTCGAACCGGAGATCAATAAGGTACATATTTTCCCAGTAGGTATTGGTCGTGTTGGCCGTGACACGCCAGAGATGAAGACAACTATTAGTCAAAAACGTCCCAATCCAACTTGGACGCCACCAGCTTCAATCCGTAAAGAGTATTTAGCAAAAGGTATCGAGCTACCCGCTGTTGTTCCTGCTGGACCAGAAAACCCTCTCGGTGAGTACGCATTGCGACTCTCTTACGGAGCTGGTGACTACTTAATCCATGGAACGAACAAGGACTTTGGTATTGGTCTTCGTGTGAGCTCTGGTTGTATTCGAATGGATCCTAAAGATATTGAATGGTTGTTCCCTCAGGTGAAACTAGGGGAAAAGGTTCGAGTGATTAATGAACCTATAAAAGTCGCTTTAGAACCGGATCGAAGTGTATTTTTAGAAGCTCATGAACCATTGACGCGCAGTGATGGCATCAAGCAACAGCTTGTTGTGCCTCAAGAATTGACTTGGTGGTTGGAAGAGTTTGATCATTCTGATGTTAAAGTTCGAGCTGCGATTCTGGCTCAAAATGGTGTTCCGATTGAAGTGGTTGCACCAAGCTTTATCAACTAACACCAAAAGAAGTATGAAATAAAAAAAGGGGCCGATTGGCCCCTTTTTTTAGAAACTTAACGCTATTACTTAGTGTAAGACTGAGCAATGTTGTCAATACGCTCGTTTGCACGTGCAGCTTCTTCTTGAGCAGCCATTGCCGCATCACCAGACTTGCTTACTTCAGCTTGTAGAGCTTCTACGTTTTGGCTTAGCTGGCTTACTTGGTTGTTTAGCTCATCCAGTTGTGCTGTTGTAGCTTCGTCTGGACCAGACGCACAACCTGCTAGTAGAAGAACAGAAGATGCAGCTGCTGCGATCAACATTTTGTTCATAAAGAACTCCTTGCATGTATAGTATCAATAAAAGGCCCTATACGTTTTATATCGTATAGTGACGCTGATTAGTGTAGCCCTAATTCTGCCTTACCAAAAGCAGAGAAAAGTCAAAAAAACCCAAGTTTTTAAGTAATTATCAAATAAGTTGACCAAAGTCTCATTGGTGAGAGCAATGAATGTATATGCATTAACCAAGTGTACTTTGGGTATTGACTCTTAGAGATAATATTTTCTGTGATCTCTATCCTCAGAATACGAATCCAGTTATCATAGCCTGTTTTTGAATTTATTTTGTTGCGTGTGGCTAAAATGTGCTCACTGACAACACTCAGCCATTGAATGGAGAATACTTTGTATTTTAAAGATTTAGGTTTAGACAATCGCTTATTAAAGAACTTGAAGCATTTTGACTTTAAGAAAGCGACAGAGATCCAGCAGAAAGCGATTCCAGTCGCGATCGCTGGTAAAGATCTGTTGGCTTCTTCAAAGACGGGTTCTGGCAAAACGTTGGCCTTTGTTCTTCCTATGCTTCACAAGTCTCTAAAAAATAAAGCGTTCTCTGCGAAAGATCCTCGAGCTGTGGTTCTTGCTCCAACGCGTGAATTAGCAAAGCAGGTGTATGGTGAATTGCGCTCAATGCTTGGTGGTTTGTCTTACGACGCAACGTTAATCGTTGGCGGTGAAAACTTTAATGACCAAGTTAAAGCTTTACGTAAATACCCAAAGTTTATTGTCGCGACTCCTGGGCGTTTAGCTGACCATCTGGAGCATCGCTCTCTATTCTTAGATGGTCTAGAGACATTAGTTCTTGATGAAGCTGACCGTATGCTGGATCTAGGCTTTGCTCCAGAGCTTCGCCGTATTCACAATGCTGCGAAACACCGTCGCCGCCAGACACTGATGTTCTCTGCGACACTTGATCATGCTGAAGTCAATGATATTGCTTTTGAAATGTTGGATGCTCCTAAACGTATTGCTGTTGGTGCGTCAACTGAAGAGCACAAAGATATCACGCAGAAATTCTACCTTTGCGATCACCTAGATCATAAAGAGGCGATTTTAGAGCGTATTTTAGAAGAAGCTCAGTACAAGCAGTTGATTATCTTTACCGCGACACGCGTCGATACTGAACGTCTAACTCAGAAATTAAACGAGAAGAAGTTAAAAGCTGTCGCGTTGAGCGGTGGCCTAAACCAAACTCAGCGTAACACTATCATGAGTCAGTTTGAGCGTGCAGTGTTCAAGATTCTTGTCACAACCGATGTTGCTTCTCGTGGCCTAGATATCGCGAATGTGACTCACGTGGTTAACTTTGATATGCCTAAGCACACTGAAGAGTATGTACACCGTGTGGGTCGTACTGGTCGTGCCGGTAACAAAGGTGATGCTGTGTCATTGGTTGGCCCTAAAGACTGGGACAGCTTTAAGCGTGTTGAAGCATACTTACAGCAAGACCTTTCTTTCTCTGAACTAGAAGGTCTAAAAGGTAAGTTTAAAGGGTTACGTCCACGTAAACCAGATTATCGTAATAAAGGTAAAGCCGCAGATAAAGCGAAGCCTCAAGCGAAGAAAACGGCGAAGAAACCAGTTAAGCGCGATAAGAGCTTCCACCAGAATGTTGCGGTGGGGGATTCAGTGTTTATTCCTAAGAAGAAAGTCGCGCCTAAGGTCGACGACGAGTAATCGAAAAGTAGAATCAAAACAGGGTTGCCAGTTGGCAACCCTTTTTATTAACAGCGAGATAAAGTTAGACTTTAAAGAAGCCTAATTGCTGTTTTTGGTTCTCTGCGAGATTAGACAGCTCTTGGCTTGCAGCAGCAGATTGTGTAATACCCGTAACGTTTTGGCTAACGAGCTCATAGATGTTGCCAAGGTTCTTATTGATGTCAGACGTTACTTGGCCTTGTTCTTCTGATGCGACGGCGACCTGAGCGTTTAGCGACGTAAGCTCTGAAATAGAGCTGCTAATATTGTTTAGTGACGCGCTGACTTGTGCCGCTTGTTTCTGATTCTGCTCTAACATCTCTAAGCTAGTCGTCATGCTGTTATTAGCGCTGCCGGACTGACGTTGTAGCTCTTCGATGATGGTTTGAATCTCTTTGGTTGATTCTTGTGTACGTGCGGCAAGCATACGTACTTCATCGGCAACTACAGCGAAACCACGGCCGCTTTCACCTGCTCGCGCCGCTTCAATTGCTGCATTCAGTGCTAGTAGGTTAGTTTGCTCAGAAATACTTTCAATGACTTCGATGACTTTACCGATCTGTTCAGACTGATCTTGTAGACTATTCACTACGTTGGCAGCTTCCGCTAACTGATCCGCCATCTTGGCGCTGGTCTGCGTATTCTGCTCGAAAATCGCTAAGCTTTCACGCGCGAGTTTATCCGCGTTTGTTGACGCCGCATCAGCTAGGTTTGCGTTTTGTGTCACTTCAGAGGCGGTGCTTTCCATTTGGTTGATAGCTGATGCTACCTGCTCTACTTCATTTTTTTCTTGATCAGAGTTTGCACTAGATTGCGTCATTACCGCAGCGAGCTCAGTTGAAGCAGAAGCAACATCTACACTAATACGAACTAAAGAATCGACGGTTTCTTTTAACTGTCCAGTGGTTGAGTTGAAATCACGAGATAGGGCTGTGATTTCATTGTTGCCTTCTTCTTCTACGCGTACCTTTAGGTCCCCTTGGGCCAAGCTTTGCATCGCTAGCTGTAGCTTTTTAATTGGCGTGACAATAATACCCGCAAGGATCCAACTGATCACAAATGCGAGCAGCAGTACTAGAGATAGACCGATAATGGAGTTGGTCATCACGGATGAATGGATTTCGCTGTTCTTCTTAACACCCGCAATCGCGATAGTATTTAGCTTGCTAGACAGGGCTTCGATGCCTTCAATCATGGCTTTACCTTTATCACGATAAAGAGCAGAAGCCTGTTCATACTGACGCTGGAATTCGTTGGAAACATTGGATTGGCTGTGCTTGCTTTTCAGCAGAGGAATCATGGTGTCGATTGAGTAGCTTACATAGTTCTCGATCGCTACTTCCATCTGTTCGATTTCGTTCTTAAGGCCCGGGACTTCGCTTAGTGAGTCCAATAAGCGTCGATTCTCGTTCTGTTTTGCGCGAAGTGTTGACTGCAACTGCGCCACGTCATCGGCGCGAAACAGGCTATAGATTGCCTTAATACGCATTCCGTAAGTGTTGTCGATAATTTTGGTCAGTTGATCTTTGTGGTTAATGACTTCTTCGGTGGAATCCGTCACCTGCTGAAACGCATTTTTAAGATTTGTTGTGCTGTAGCTGATACCAACAAAAAGGAGTATCAGCGTAAATAGTACAGGAACTACAACCTGCAATTTAATGGATAAGCCGCTTAATAACTGGCGCATTAAAAGTCCTCTATTATGAATTTAGTCATTTATTATTATTTTTATGGCGAATGATTCTAATTTCTTTCATTGATAATTCAACGTAGAAACTAAGTCGAGTTGTGAAACTTTGAAGGGACGCTATGCAACAGTTTTTCCCTTTATATTCATGCGGTTATTTTCGTGCTGCATACATAAGAGTATGTGTTTATTTGTTGCTCGATATGGTTGCTGTTTATACAGTGCTGTCAGTTCTAGTGCCTGAATGGAAAAATGCGTTTGTCACAGAGGCTTCAATTAACTGAAACACAACTGTCATATTGGAATTCTAAAGTGAGCACCGTTCAAGTGAAACACAACGGCAATAAAGCCACTTAAGGAAATTGTGATGAAAAAGACAGTAATCGGTGCAATCGCACTACTAGGCGCAATGGCAGTGACTCCAGCTTCTGCTAAAGAAACTATCTCTGCTGTAGGTTCTAGCAGCGTAACTCCACTGATGGAAGTTTTCTCTGAAACATACATGAAGACAAACTCGAACGTATTTATTGAAGTTCAGGGCCCTGGTTCATCTGCTGGCGTTAAAGCAGCGAAAAACGGCAGTGCTGACTTAGGTATGTCTTCGCGTAACCTAAAGGACTCTGAAAAAGAACCTGCTCTAAAAGAACTAACGGTTGCTCTAGACGGTATCGCAGTTGTTGTTAACCCTAAGAATGACCTAAACGGCCTAACAGCAGAGCAAGTAACGGCTATCTACAAAGGTGACATCACTAATTGGAAAGATGTTGGTGGCGCAGACAAGCCTATCGTAGCAATCACTCGTGATACTGCTTCTGGTACTCGTGGTGCTTTCGAAGACATCATGAAGCTGAAGAAGAAGATCTCTGGTAAGAAAGTTTCTGCTATCTCTCAACGTGCGCAAGTAGCAAATGGTAACGGTGCTCTGAAGACTATGGTTGCTTCAAACCCATACGCTATCGGTTACATCTCTCTAGGTACAGTGGATACTTCAGTAAACGCTCTAGCTATCGATGGCACAGAAGCTTCTGTTGATAACGTGAAGAACGGTTCATACAAAGTAGCTCGTCCTTTCCTAGTACTTTACAAAGAAGGTAAACCTTCTGCTGAAACACAGAAGTTCCTAGATTGGATGGTGTCTGATTCAGCTCAGTCTCTTGTTGATAACAAAGGCTACATCTCAGTTAACTAATTCAAAGTTACTCTAATTATTTGCTCAGCCCACACTTCGGGCTGAGCGTTTTCAATCCAATTCGAATCTTTAACAGAAACGAACTGTGAGATTTCTAAATGACCATCGCAAATAGTGAAAAGCTTATGAATATTGAAGCGACTCAATTGAATAAGTCAGGCCTACGCACCAAGAAACGCGTAGACTGGAGAGAGCGTATCTTCCACGGCCTGTTTCTAACCAGTGCAGTAATCGGAATTGTTTCTTTAGCCGTTATTGCTTACTTCATTGTCAAAGAAAGTATCCCAGCGTTCCAAGAAGCAGGTGTTTCTGGCATCGTTCTGGGCCAAGATTGGCTTCCACCAGCACTGTATGGTGTGGCAACTATGATTGTCGCATCGGTTGTTTCTACTTTAGGGGCAGTTGTCGTTGGTGTTCCTGTTGGTATCCTCACTGCTATCTATATTGCTGAAATCGCGCCAAAACGTGTTGCCGATATCATTCGACCGGCCGTAGAGCTTTTAGCTGGTATCCCTTCTGTGGTTTATGGTTTCTTCGGCCTTGTGATTATCGTTCCCCTGATTCAGGACATTTTCAATGTACCAGCAGGTAACACTATCCTTGCGGGTATTATTGTTCTTGGTGTGATGATCCTGCCAACGGTTATTACTGTTTCGGAAACATCGATTCGCGCAGTGCCACGTACTTACAAAGAAGGCTCACTTGCGTTAGGTGCATCGAAGATATTCACTATCTTCAAGTTGTTAGTGCCAGCAGCTCGTAGCGGAATCATGACAGGTGTTATCTTAGGTATCGGTCGTGCGCTAGGGGAAACCATGGCGATTATTATGGTGATGGGTAACGCACCTGCAATGCCTGAAGGCATACTTGATTCAGCGCGTACACTAACGGCAAACATTGCGATTGAAATGTCTTACGCAAGTGGCGTTCACGCTAATGCACTGTACGCGACAGGCGTTGTTCTTCTTGTGTTTATCATGTCATTGAACGCGGTTCTTCTGTACCTAAACCGTGAGAAGGCGAGGTAGTAACGATGTCTTTAGCAAACAACTCTAATACTATGACCATGGATAAAGCGAAGCTTAAAAAAGCACGCCAGACAAAAGATAACATTCTCACTGCTTTTGTCTGGGCAGCCGCCGCCGTGACAGTTGGCTTTCTGTTCTGGATTATTTGGTACATTCTATCTAACGGTTTACAACACGTAGATTGGAACTTCATTACCGACAATTACACTCGTACTGGCGACGAACACGGTATTTTCCCTATGATTGTCGCGACTATCTACATGGTAATTGCGTCCATCGCCGTGGCAGCGCCACTAGGGATCATGACAGCCATTTACCTAACAGAGTATGCCAAGGTGGGTAGTAAGCTAGTCAAGGTGATTCGCTTCTGTACGGAGTCTTTAGCGGGTATTCCATCGATTATCTTTGGTCTATTTGGTATGACTTTCTTCGTCGCGATTCTGGGTTTAGGTTTCTCGATTCTTTCGGGTGCACTCACACTGAGTATCTTAATTCTTCCAGTGATCATTCGTACCACGGAAGAGGCTTTGATGGCGGTACCACAAACTTATCGCGAGGGCTCATACGGCCTTGGCGCTTCAAAAATCTACACAATCTGGCGTTTGATCCTTCCAAGTGCAATGCCAGGTATCTTAACTTCAGTCATTCTAAGTATTGGTCGCGTTATTGGTGAGTCTGCACCTGTGTTCCTAACCGCAGGTATGGTCGCACGTATTCCAGATTCTCTGTTTGATTCTGGCCGTACGTTGACGGTTCACCTTTACAAGCTGACTACTGAGCTGTTTACCATTGAAGAGTGGAACCAAGCCTACGGGACAGCAACAGTACTTATCGTCGTCGTACTACTGATTAATACAGTGACAAAACTGATTGCACGACGCTTCAATACAGCAACTTACTAATACTTGCTGAGCATTAAAATACTGATAACAGAATTGACGAATTTAGAGATAATAAAATGAACAAGTTTAATATTGAAAACCTAGATCTATTTTACGGTGAAAACCAAGCGCTTAAATCGATTAACCTTCCGGTTCCTGAGCGCCAAGTGACCGCACTAATTGGGCCGTCTGGTTGTGGTAAGTCGACACTGCTTCGTTGTCTTAACCGCATGAATGATTTGATTGAAGGGGTAAAAATCACTGGCCGCTTAGAGATGGATGGTGATGATATCTACGGCAACATCGATGTTGCAGACCTACGTATAAAAGTTGGCATGGTGTTCCAGAAGCCAAACCCATTCCCAATGAGCATCTATGAAAACGTAGCTTATGGTTTGCGTGCACAAGGCATCAAGGACAAAAAACACATTGATCAAGTCGTTGAGCGCTCTCTACGCGGTGCGGCGCTTTGGGATGAAGTAAAAGATCGTTTAAAGTCGCACGCGTTTGGTTTATCAGGTGGACAGCAGCAGCGCTTGTGTATTGCCCGTACGATTGCGATGGAGCCGGATGTTATTTTGATGGATGAGCCGACCTCAGCACTTGATCCAATTGCAACGCACAAAATCGAAGAGTTAATGGAAGAGCTTAAAAAGAACTACACCATTGTTATCGTGACTCACTCAATGCAGCAAGCACGTCGTATTTCAGACCGTACGGCTTTCTTCCTAATGGGAGAGCTGGTGGAGCATAATGATACGCAAGTTATCTTTAGCGAGCCACAAGACGATCGTACACGCGGTTACGTAAACGGTGACTTTGGTTAATCAGGTTTTGATATAACAAATAATAACTATAAGCGATGGTACTTTGCCCCTCTAGATAGAGGGGCTTTTTTGTTTTAGAGCAGTAGCTAGTTTGTTGGCTGGCAATTAGGTTTAAGAACAAGTGCATGTTTGACTGTATCGGTAGAAAGGGCGAGATCGATGTTATCAGTAGGGTGCTTTAACGAGAGGGTATAACGAGAGTTAGGGGAAAGTTTGTAGTTTAAACGGCTAGTCGTGTGAATGGATAGTTTAGCTTTCTCTGGTGTTGTTTCATCAGACTCGATGGTTAGCTGCAATGCGTCGCCACTCAGTTTGCACGTGATACTGGTGAAATCAGAAAGCGCATACTCGAAAAGAGGTTGTGCGCCTAACAATAGGGAAGGCAAGAACACAAAAGCGGTGCTAAGTAGCACCGCTTTATTAACAATCAAAAACTTCATCGAGGATTAGTTTTGAGTGATGTACACAGAGCTTAGCTGTGAATTAGTCATAGTCACTGAAGCGTAGTCATTGGTTGTTTGAGTAATATCAACCATGTTGTCTGCAGAACCTGCTTGAATCGATACGTCAGCGAATGAATCACGACCGTTTTGGTCAACGTAAACGAAGTTACGTTCACTTGCACCAGAGATATCGATATCTGCGTAGTTCTCATGAGAACGTTGGTCTACATCAACTAGGTTGTCGTTACTTGAACCAGAAATAGTAACTTCTGCGATGTTGTTGTCACGACGCTGTGCAACAGTCACGAAGTTATCGTTACTAGCATCAGTGATATCAACGTCTATTAGGTTATTTTCAGAGTTTCCTGAAGCACTTTTAACGGTTGTTTGTACAAAGTTGTTATCACTGTCAACTACATCAATATCTATAGTGTTGTTATCTGCATTGTAACCGGTGAAGTAGCTGTACGTAGCGTTACCATTACCAGTCACATCTACATAGACATTGTTGTCGTCAGCACCTTTAAATTGAACGTAAGAGTGGTTGTCATCACCATCTTGGTTGATAGCAACATAGTTGTCATCCGTTGGGAAAACACCAGGGATTGCGCCATCTACTTCAACAGAGTTACGGTTACCTTCTTGGTCAATGTATACTTCGTTGTTCGAGCTGTATTTGAAATTAACTACAGCGTCGTTACCGTCAGCCCAAGCAATACCAGGAGAGCTCTGATCAATCTGAACATAATCGTTGGTCGAGTCTTCAAGTGAAGTCGTTGCTTCATTACCTGCGTAAACTGTACCTGTTGCTAGTGCTAGAATAGCTGAGATTGCGATTGCTAACTTTTTCATGAATAGATCCTTTATATTGTCCGTTTATTTGTGTTTTATCCTTTACGTCCATTACTGCCTAACGTAAATACCTCGATTCATATTGCTAAATATGACGATGGAATCTCCACCGTCTTGTTCAATGCCGTAGCTAGAGTTGCCTTTATCGACAACAATGGCCAAATTGTGGTTATTTTCTTGCACAATACTGATATCACTTCCGTAATCTGAATATGAGCAATCAAACCCTTGGCACTGTCTTAAATAAGCGATGTTATGACTACCACTTTGGCTGATATAGCTATTGTGGTTGTAACCCGCTTGGATAATTTCTGCGTAATTATCTTGTCCTTCAGATTGTTCAATCACAGCAAGGTTCTCTGAACCTGATTGAGAAACGACAGCCGTATTTCCAGTCGTATTTCTTTGTACAACTTTGGCTTTATTAGCCCCTAAACCCGCATTTATCTGAGAGATGTGAACCTCTGAGTCAAAGGTGTTTTCGAGCACGACTTCCGCATAGTTGCTGTATGAAACAGACTTGTCATAGAGCTCTGAATATACAGGGGAGTCGCCATAAAACTCACCAAACTCAGTCGCCATATCACTGGAGTAATTTATGTCTGTACCTTCCGCATACGCTGAAGTTGCCACTAATAAAGAAAAGACAACAAAACCTAATGTACGCTGTGTATGATTTTGCACCTTAACCTCCGCAGAGTCGGAGTCATTCCGAACTCGAACTTATTATGATTTCAATGCAGGTAAACTCAATGAACTAATAATTGGAAAATAAATAATTGATTTGTTTATTTAGTGGGGGGTGGATATCAAAAATGACACAATATAGTTTATGTTCTAGTTGCATATTTATAGTTCTTTAGTTTATGTTTTGTGTTTAAGTCTCTGTTTTTAAGTTGTTATTTTTGCTTGTGAGGCGGGTGTTTTTGTCAGTTTTAAGTGTGTATTTGATGAGATTTTACGTGTTCCATAATTGAGAATAATTAATTTATTAATTAAGTTCTATTTTAAGTTTGTTCATTATTAGATAAGTTTTGTCATGCTTATTTTATGACAAGATAAATTTAATTGGCTGGAAGCTAATATGGGTTGTTGTAGTGTAAAAGGATTGCTTGTTTCTCTATCTGTCGCTGTTTTTTTTAGTTATTCAATACCAATATTTGCAGCGATAGAAACAGATGAAAAAATCGAAGAAAAGAAAGATTCACATTTACTCGAAAATGAAGTGGATGGATTGATCATCGATAGGACAATGACTCGGTTGGGGGATGATTTTTATTTTTTCTTCACTCAATTAATGAATGAACGACATGGCTCTTTAAAAGAGAACCTAACGGTCAAGGAACGCCCAACGGCTTTATCAGGAAGTATTATTAGTATCTTTCATCGAGAGAAACTTATATATCGCACAGCTCTATCTCCGGGTAGGCAGCATGCTGAAGATAAAGCAAAGCAAGCGTTAACGGCCGTTACTTCTCACCTTCTAAGATGGAAAACACAACTGAGTTATCAAGATACATTTGATGTAGCTCAGGATGAGTTTTAAAGGACTAATTATGAAACCAAACAAAGCCCTAAGTGGTATTTTGTGCGCGTGTCTATGGGCTCAGGGCGCGTTTGCGACAGAGCTTATTTATACCCCTGTTAATCCGAGTTTTGGCGGCAATGCTTTAAACAGCTCTCACTTATTTGGTGTTGCCAATGCGATTAACGATTATCAAGCACCAAAAGATGAATTTGGCTTTGATGAAGAGTCTTCTCTTGATCGTTTGGCTAACAGTCTTGAGTCTCGCTTGATCAGCCAACTGCTTGCTGATGTCGGTAACGGTAATACTGGTCAATTAGAAACGGACGATTTCTACCTCAACATTGTTGATGATAATGGTTCGTTAATAGTGCAAATCGTCGATAAAGTCTCAGGTGAGTCAACTGAAATCAAAGTTGCTGGCCTCAATCCAGATCAGTAGAGCAGGTTAAACATGAAACTTCTATACTCACTCTTTTTTGTTCTACTGGTAACGGGATGTTCTAACTCTATGACGATCCCCGATGCGGACGAGGCCCCAACTTTAATGCCTCGCGGAGCCACATACCAAGATTTAGTTAAGCTTCCGGAACCTAAAGGTCGAATACTGGTTTCTGTGTATGATTTCCGTGATCAAACAGGCCAATATAAGCCGCAACCAAACAGTAACTTCTCGACCGCCGTTCCTCAAGGTGGTACTGCGCTGCTTACTGCATCTTTACTTGATTCTCGATGGTTCATTCCGTTGGAAAGGGAAGGGCTACAGAACCTGTTGACGGAACGTAAGATTATTCGAGCCGCACAGAAAAAAGGCCAAGCAGCTTCTAACCATGGCGATGACCTATCGGCATTAAGCTCAGCTAATGTCGTTATTGAGGGCGGTATTGTTGCCTATGACTCCAACATTAAAACAGGCGGATTAGGTGCGAGATATTTAGGTATCGGTTCTTCAGGTAAATATCGCACGGATCAAGTGACCGTTAACCTGCGTGCTGTGAATGTCCGCACTGGTCAGATATTATTAAGTGTCACGACCAGTAAAACAATCTTCTCTCATGAGTTGACCGCCGGTGCATTTAGATTCATCGACTATAAAGATTTGCTAGAAGTTGAGATGGGCTATACCAATAATGAGCCTGTTAATGTGGCTGTCATGTCTGCCATCGATGCCGCAGTTATCCATTTAATTGTCAAAGGTATTGGTAGAGGTCTATGGAAGCCTGAAAACGAAGCAGATCTTCAAGATGAAACGATACAAAGATACGCTAAGCAAACGCACCAAATACTCTAACCAATAGCTTGCCTACTGTTCTGCTTCTCAATGTACATATTACTATCTGCAATGAGGAGCAGTTCATTGATTTTTCTTGAGTCTCTAGGAAAGGAAGCGTAACCAATACTCGTCGCAATAGTCACTTCATTATACCCGCTGACTTGAATTGGCAGTTGCATCTCTTGCTCTATGATAGCTGCCAAGTGTTTTAGCTCATTTTCTGACGTAGTATTGGTCATCAATGCGAACTCATCCCCCCCAATACGATAGCTAGCTGTTGAGGCTTTCTTCAATCGAGTGCTAAACGCTTGCAGTACTTTGTCTCCGGCTTGATGGCCGTATTTGTCATTAACCTGCTTAAACCCGTTGAGATCGAGTAAGAAAATACTAAACGGCTGTTTGCGATCAGTACTTCGTCGTAGATCTTGAAAAAGCGCAAGTCGATTTGATATTCCTGTTAATGAGTCTGTTAGTGATTGCTCTTTATGGTACTCGGACTCTTTCTGTAGAATAAACATCACAAGAACAATACAGACTACGAGCAACATAAGGGAAATGAGTTGAATTCGGTGGAGCTCTCGAGCGTCTTGCATTTGCCGTTCGTAAAGAGGGCTCTTGATTCGAAAATTGGTATTTACATACCGAATCATCGACATATAAAGGGAGTTAAATTCGCGGCCTAGTTTTGCGGCATCATCAGTAGATTTCAGGCTAAAAACTTGAGATTCGAGTAGCTTAAATTGGTTGAATAAAGTCTGAAAATACATTCTTGCACCAGGTAGGGTTATGAACGTATCGGCCTCTCTACTAGTCAGTAACAGATCAAAGCGCGACCAAGTCAGTTCATATTTCAACTCCATACGTTCACGGTGCTGAGGAGAGCTTACAGCAAAGGGTGTCATTGTATTGAGTTCGGCGAACTCCTTAGTCAATTGAAATAAAAACCACGTTGCCTGATTTTGCTGCTCACTGTATGACTCTGCATGCGTTCGAGTAGAATTCAAAAAGTACAGATTAGCAGCCACCACTATAACACTAAGCAAAAGAAGCAAGTTCTTCGCTTTTTTTAATGATGAAGAAGGGTCTTTATAGTTAGTTTGTTTCCACATCTTGTTGTCTATGTATCATTATCTCATCGATTTGCCACACCATCTGCGAATGGAACACTGCATTATTGGTTTCTGGGTACTTGTCTACATTAAACAACATCCAATATGGTCCCTTGTCACGCACTCTCATTTTTTGTCCATCGACTTGGTAAGCAATGATAGGCTGGTATTTATTAATATCGGTAATTGTTGAGCTGGCGGCGTAGTCATTTAATGCGATAAAAGAGACAGAAAAAGCGTCATCAATTTGAAGTCGACTGAGTAGGTCGGAAACTTTGAAACCAGTGAACTCTTTTTTTTCCGAGTACCAAGGTAAGCTCGTAGTGAAGGTGCTTGGCTCTAGTTGAGCAATGATCTCTTCGTGAGTGAAGGTAACTGGTGGCGCTTCTCCGACTCGGATGACTAACTGAGCACTAAAAGCTTGGAGACTGATAAGCACTGGCAATAATGCCAAAATCATTTTCATAAGCACTTCCTTGTAACTTATATTTATAAATTTATTTATAACACCATTATATGTTCAGATTGTGGCTATTTACATCCCTTTCTGTACACCTTTCCATCTGCTGAAGCGTTTAGTGATAAACTGCTATTTATAAGATAGATATAAAAAAGCCCCATGTATGGGGCTTTAAAATTAAAGAGTTAGAAGATTAGATGGGCAACGCCTGCAATTACCGGCAGTGTAATGAGCGTTCGCAAGATGAAGATGGCGAATAGCTCAAAAATGTTGACCGGAATGCGGCTACCTAGCAGTAGAGCACCGACTTCTGACATGTATATTAGCTGCGTCACTGACATTGCTGCGATGACAAATCGAGTCATTTCGTTATCGATTGAAGCGGCTAAAATAGCTGGAATAAACATATCTGCAAAGCCAACAACGATTGTTTCCGATGCCGCCGCTGCTTCAGGTACGCCGAGCAACTCTAAGAACGGAATGAATGGTTGGCCAAGAATACTAAATACAGAAGTGTATTCTGCAATGATAAGTGCGATCGTACCTAATCCCATTACGACTGGTAGGACACCAAACACCATATCCACTGCGTTGCGAACACCTTCACCGAATACGCCTTTTACAGACTTAACTTGCCCTGACTTTTTAAGTGCCAGTTCTAAACCCCATGAGAAAGTCGTATGTCCTTCTGGAATCGCGTCGGCATCTTTATGTGGTTTGCTACCGTCGATAAATTCATTTTTCTTGCGGCTTAGAGGTGGTAGGCGAGGGATGATAATCGCAGCAACTAAACCAGCTAAACAAATAGCACCGTAGAAGGGTAGGAAAAGGTGTTCTAGTTCTACTTGGGCAATAACAACAAGGCTAAAGGTAATAGATACAGCTGAGAAAGTGGTACCAACTACAGCAGCTTCACGTTGCGTGTAGAACTTGTTTTCGTATTGCTTGCTCGTTAGAAGGATTCCGACTGAGCCGTCACCTAACCAAGAGGCCATACAGTCAATCGCACTGCGTCCAGGTAGGTTAAATACAGGTCGCATAATCTTACTAAGAAGTGTACCAAACAGCTCTAGCAGACCGAAGTTCAGTAAAAGAGGGAGCAGTAGGCCCGCAAAAATGAATACAGAAAACAGAGTCGGCAGTAGACCTTCTAGTACTAGACCACCAGTATTTTCTTCCCATACGGCTTCAGGGCCGACTTGGAAAAATGTCATCGCAACTGCTAGCCCACCGATAACACGAACCAGTAACCACAAAGGGCTTGGATTAAATAAGCCATTTAAGAATTCACTGTTGGCGATAAATGCAGGTGTTTTAATGCGGCATAGAACTGAAGCTGCAGCCATAAACGCGATGATACTTGTCACAATAGTGACGAGGTTTTCACCAAAAATCGCTTGAATTGATTTTGCTAGGATAGCGACAGGGATCGTAATATCACCTTCATAGCTGACAGGGGCCATAAAAAGGAATAGGCCAATCAATGAAGGAATAAAGAACATCCAAAAGTTACCTTTACTTTCCGTCTGTTCTGGTGCTTGAGCGTTGTTTTGCATATGTTTCTCGAGGTACAACTAGTCAAATATTAACTGCCAATCCGAATGGCATATATATTCACTAAACGTCCATATTTATCAGAATGGCCGCAAGAGTAATGGCTTTTGACTGTTCTTGCAATACTATTCAATAAATAGGGCTAACTATTCATGATAAAAAGTCGCCCATTAATGATTGTTTAGATAAATGTTTTGTTAATGTTAATTTGTTTGCCTGTTTGTATCAAGAAATGATGCGGATTATTTGTGAATCTGCCGTGTTGAGATAAAGCCCCAGTAGGTGACAGCAAGGATAGCTGATAGCATCACAGGGCCGAGCAAAGCGCCTATTTGATAGTGAGAATACAGTTTTGCGCCAATAACGCCACCGGATAAAAAACCAACGAATATAAACAGAAACAGCTTGGCTTTACGGTAGTCAAACTTTTCTCCCCGCAGCTTCGCACCAATCATCAGCCCAAGATCGGTAATGATACCTGTCATGTGCGTGGTACGAACAACGGCTCCGCTAAAGGTAGTCAGCATTGCATTTTGTAATCCACACGCGGCAGAAGCGAGGTATTGGCCAGATTGGAAGTCGTTTTTCAGTAGCCAGTAAGCCAGCAGTAGCAACAGGCTTTCAACGCAAAGCGCGACCCCATAACGGCGGCCTAACTTTAATGCAGTGCTTTCAATAAATACGCCGCTTAATGTAGCACCCAATAGGAAACTCATCAAAATAAAGAACAGATGGCCAGTTTGCTGGTTGAAGGCTTCAAGTGATGTACCAAGCAGCGTGACGGTTCCTGATATGTGCGACACTGCTTGATGAGAAAATCCGAGTAAGCCTACTGCGTTGACCGTTCCGGCAAGTAAGGCAAGTAGAAAAGCTCCTGATTCTACCCAACGTGGAAGTTTGGAAATCAAAATACGCTCCTTAAATTTAAGAGCGAAATTATAGTGCTACTGATAGATGATCGGTAGGCAAACTTTGCGTTAAATGTTGATCCCTGACAATTAAAGGTAATGTTCCATCTGGCAGTCAAATTTTACCCAGCCCGTTTTTCTTTCCTCATAGATAGAAAAGCTTGGAGTGGGTAAGTCTTGCTCATTAAACACACCGACAGGGATAACAATATATTCAGCGGCCGCATGGAGTTTAAGTAACATAGTCGTACTGCACCGCGGACAGAATGAGTATGTCACTTCACTTCCTGAATCACTGATACGAGTGTATTCCACCATGTCACCACTAAAGGAAACTTGTTCTTTATGAAAGCGAGCCTGAACACCGAACACGCTTCCTGTACGTTTTTGGCATTCGAAACAGTGGCAAATTGCAGTACGTGTTGGTTCTCCTCGACAGACGAGGCTCACTTGACCACAGCTACAGTCGGCTATTCTGACTTTATGTGATTGCTCCATTTTATCTCCTTTCAATTGCCTGTTACCATGACGATTCAATTATCGTGAAACTTAGTGAATTATTCCTCGCCTCATGAAGAAACGTCTTTTACCTATAACTCTTATTCTTTTGATTCCTATCGTATTACTAATCATAGTCGCTGTGGCAGGAATTTATCGTTTTAGCTTGTCTGATGAAGAGATATTGGCCAAGTTTCCAAGCCAAGTCTCTACCCAAGATGCCATCATGCAGTCTGTATTTGGTATCCGAACTCCAAACCCATGGACAGTGAAAATTCCAGAAACTAGTGCGTTCACCTTTATAGACGATGTGGTGCAAGGCAATCTATTAAAAGGGAGTTACGAAGATGGCGCTGAACGTGGTGTGGTCAAGATTGATAGTCAGAAGATAGTGAGTTTGGACACTAATACTCATATTTCTGTCTTAGCGTTGAGCAACCAAGGCAGCGGCCTGTTCTACTATTTAATGCTTTCCCAGTATGACGAATTTCGCCAACGCTTGATTACCAAAGACTCCGTGTTGTTAGGTGATCGTATTGATGTTCTGACCTTAGAAGAGGGTGAGAACCAAAGTGTCGTGGTCACGTTCCTTGAGCATGAGAAGGGTCAAGCAATGGCAGAGACTCCTTCCAAGCTGGTGAAGCGCATATTTGTCGTGTCAGATGATGGTGAGTTATTGAGTCAATAACGACGGTTGTTTGATTCGACATTGAGAATGTGCGACATATTGCTTATTATTTGTACTGTTAAGTTGTGAGATGGAATCATTTGTCGTTAAGGGAGTAAACATGATCAATAAACGTTATTTTAAAACAAAAGACGAAGTGGAAGTGACATTCGAGGTGGCGGAAAGCGAAGTCGATCAATCGATCGCCATCGTCGCGGACTTTTTGGATTGGAAGCCGACAGCGATGAAAAAAGTCGCTAAATCGAAGTCTTATAAGTTTCGTGTACGTTTACCAAAAGATAGTCAGTTTGAGTTCCGTTATTTGGTTGATAACGAAAAGTGGATTAACGACGTCAATGCTGATCACTACCAACCAAATGGTTTCGGTGAAGATAACAGTTTGGTCTCTACTTATCAGTAGTCGATATGTAATCGAATGAAATTGTTAAATTTTGCGAATAAAAGGGCGTTTTACACGCCCTTTTTCTGTGAAAATTCACAATCCAAAGGTGACAATCAATAGACAAATTTGTACCCTTAAGCCCTCTGTTTAATTCTATCTATAGGTCACACTGTGCAATCTAGAAGTTTGAAGTCCCGCTTTCAAGCGCTATCTATGCCGAAAAGGATGATGGCGTTGACTGTTCCAGTTATTGCGGCGATTGCAGTTTCAACAACTTCGGACCATAGCGGCACCCAGCGAACTATCGAGTTATCACTTCCAGAATCGAAGATTGTGAACAACATCTTGATGGAACAAGACTTGATTGAAGATCGTCCAAATTATGAGTACGTCATTCAAGCCGGTGACAACCTAAGCAGCATTTTTGAGCAGCTTGGTTTTGGTTACAGCGAGTTAATGAAAATCATGGAAACGGATCTTAACTTCCTCGCACTCGACACTCTTAAGCCTGGCAACACGTTACGTTTTTGGCGCGATGAGGAAACTGGTGCACTAAACAAGATGGAGCTTGAGTTTACCCTTGTTGAAAGAGCGGTATACAGCCGTTTAGACGATGGTAGCTATGAGTTTAAGGATATAAAAATCCCAGGTGTGTGGAAGTCGTTCCCACTCGTGGGAGAAATTAACGGCAGTTTCTCTACGTCCGTTAATGCATTGGGTCTAGGAAAAAGTGAGATCGAACAAGTGGTCGCTTTGTTGAAAGACAAGGTGAACTTTGCACGTGATCTTCGTGCTGGTGACCGCTTTGAAGTCGTCCAATCGCGTCAGTTTGTTGATGAGCAATTGACGGGTAACCGTGAAATCCAAGCGGTTAAGATTTTCAATCAAGGTCGTGAGCTTGCTGCTTATCTCCACTCGGATGGTCAATACTATGATCAAAACGGTGACAGTCTGCAACGCGCGTTCCAGCGTAAACCAGTTAATGGTGGCTATCGTTTAAGCTCGAACTTTAACCCATACCGTAAGCACCCAGTGACGGGGCGAGTTTCTCCACACAATGGTACGGACTGGGCAGTGCCAACGGGTACACCAATTGTTTCTACAGGTGATGGTGTCGTGGTTATGACACGTAAACACCCATATGCCGGCAATTACGTGGTTGTTCAACATGGTAGTCGTTACAAAACTCGCTACTTACACCTGAGTAAGATTTTGGTACGTAAGGGGCAGAAAGTCTCTCGCGGCCAGCGAATTGGTTTGTCTGGCGCGACAGGTCGCGTAACAGGGCCTCATATTCACTATGAATTGATTGACCGCGGTCGACCAGTGAACGCAATGAAGGCCAATATTCCAATGGCGAACTCAGTGCCTAAGAGTCAAATGGCTGCATTTGAAGCTCGTCGTAGTGAACTCGACACTATGCTTAGGCAAAAAGAGTTAGAGCTCGCCATGTCACCAAAAAGCGATACAGCAAGTTAATAAAAGCTCCTTCGGGAGCTTTTATTACGTGATGAACGTAAAAGTTGCACTACATGGTTGTAATGAATGTTACAAATTTTAGTGATCGTGTAGATAAAAAACATAATGCATACTCAATAATTTTCACAAATTGATTTCCCTCAATTTTGTAAGGTTTTTATGTGCTACTTTGCGGCGCAAATAACAATGATTCCTTCAATCAATTACAACAAAACCCTACAAAAGGAAATCACAATGAAAAAGACACTCTTAAGCCTGACTGTTTTAGCTACCCTTGCTTCTGCAAACGCTTTTGCCCATAAAGAGGGCGACATTATTGTTCGAGCTGGTTTAGCGGCAGTGGTACCTAACGATAGCAGTGACAAAATCCTTGGTTCTCAGTCCGAGCTAGAAGTGGATTCTGATGTACAATTAGGCTTAACGTTTGGTTATATGCTAACTGACAACTTAAGCTTGGAAGTGCTTGCAGCTACGCCGTTTTCACACAACATCTCGACAGGGTTAAGTGGACTCGGTGATATTGCTGAAACGAAGCACCTTCCGCCGACTTTTATGGTTCAATACTATTTTGGCGACGCTGATAGTAATTTCCGTCCATACGTAGGTGCGGGTATTAACTATACGGTGTTCTTTGATGAAAGCTTTAATGACAAATCAGGGCTAAGAGATTTAGATTTAGATGACTCATGGGGACTTGCGGCAAATATTGGTATGGATTACATGCTAAATGATGATTGGTTTTTGAATGCGTCAGTTTGGTATGCAGATATTGATACCACAGCTACATACAATGATGGCACGACAAACTACTCGACTGAAGTACAAATTGACCCATGGGTATTTATGATTGGCGGCGGTTACAAGTTCTAATCATGCAATGAACTAAAAGAGGCTTCCAGTGGAAGCCTTTTTACTTATAACGACGAGGTCGTGTTATTGACTTACTTTACCCAACTTGAGCCAAGTGTCGATAACGGTATCAGGGTTAAGTGATACAGAGCTGATACCTTGATCCATTAGCCACTCGGCAAGATCATCATGATCTGATGGGCCTTGGCCACAAATACCGACATATTTGCCCGCTTTTGTTGCGGCATCAATCGCCATCTTCAACATCGCTTTCACGGCAGGGTTACGCTCATCAAACAAGTGAGCCACATCGCCAGAGTCACGGTCGAGACCAAGCGTTAACTGAGTCATATCGTTCGAACCGATAGAGAATCCGTCAAAGTACTTCAAGAATTCTTCGGCTAGGACTGCGTTGGAAGGCAGTTCGCACATCATGATGACTTTCAGACCTTGATCGCCGCGTCGTAAGTCAAACTTAGCAAGCAAGTCGATAACTGATGCCGCTTCACTTGGAGTTCGAACAAACGGAATCATAATCTCAACGTTCTTAAGACCCATTTCATTACGAACGCGTTTAATCGCCTGCGTTTCTAGCTCAAAACAGTCTTCAAACACTGGAGAAATGTAACGAGAAGCACCACGGAAACCAAGCATTGGGTTCTCTTCGTGTGGTTCAAAGCCTTTACCACCGACAAGGTTGCTGTACTCGTTCGACTTAAAGTCCGACATGCGCACAATCACGCGTTTCGGCCAGAAAGCAGACGCGATAGTCGCAATACCTTCAGTCAATTTACTTACGTAGAAATCAATTGGATCTTTGTAGCCGCGGATACGTTGATTGATCTCAGCTTTCAGCTCATCGCTTTGCTGGTCAAAGTTAAGCAACGCTTTAGGGTGAATACCGATCATCTTATTGATGATGAATTCAAGGCGAGCCAAACCAACCCCTTCGTTCGGGATTTGAGCAAAGTCGAAAGCACGGTCAGGGTTACCTACGTTCATCATCACTTTCGTTGGTAGCATTGGGAGTTCGTCAACCGCTGAACGTTTGATTTCGAACGCCAGTTCACCTTGATAAACGTAACCAGTTTCGCCTTCAGCACAAGAGACAGTAACGGTTGAACCATCAGTCAACCCACTTGTTGCGTTACCACAGCCAACAATCGCAGGAATACCTAGTTCACGAGCGATGATAGCGGCGTGACAGGTACGGCCGCCACGGTTCGTGACAATTGCTGAGGCTTTCTTCATTACCGGCTCCCAATCTGGGTCGGTCATGTCTGTCACTAGAACGTCACCTTCTTGAACCAGCGACATTTGATCAAGAGAGTCGACCAAGCGAACAGGGCCCGAGCCAATACGTTGGCCGATTGCACGACCTTCGATAAGTACATCAGCTTTATTATTGAGCTCATAACGCTCAATCACGTTTTGCTCGCTCTGAGAACAAACCGTTTCTGGACGCGCCTGAACAATGTAGAGCTTGCCATCGATACCATCTTTTGCCCACTCAATGTCCATAGGACGCTGGTAGTGCTTCTCGATGATCATCGCTTGTTTCGCTAGCTCTTTGATTTCTTCATCGTTGAGTGAGAACTCGTTCTGCTCTTGTGAAGACGTATCGATGATATCAACTTGCTTACCAATCTCTTGGTTGGTTGAGTAGATCATTTTGATAAGCTTAGAGCCGAAGGTTTTCTTAACGATAGGGTATTGGCCTGCTTCAAGCATTGGCTTGTGTACATAGAACTCATCAGGGTTAACTGCGCCTTGTACAACCATTTCTCCTAAGCCCCAAGATGAGGTAATGAAAACCACTTGGTCAAAGCCAGACTCTGTATCGAGAGTGAACATAACCCCTGAAGAAGCTTTGTCTGAGCGAACCATGCGCTGGATACCCGCTGACAGGGAAATACCGCGGTGGTCGAAACCTTGGTGAACGCGGTATGAAATAGCGCGATCGTTAAATAGTGAAGCGTAAACGTGCTTAGTTGCTTCTAAGACAGCGTCAATCCCTTTCACATTAAGGAAGGTTTCTTGCTGGCCTGCAAATGAAGCATCTGGCAGGTCTTCAGCAGTGGCCGATGAACGAACGGCTACCGATAGTTCATCATTGCCACCAATCAATTCTTGGTAGTTATCGCGAATATCCTGCTCAAGGTCGGCAGGGAATGGGGCTTCTAAAACCCATTGACGGATTGTTGCGCCTGTCTTTCGCAGAGCTTCAACATCGTCAACATCTAGTTCATCAAGGAGTTGATGAATACGATCATCAAGGCCTTCAAAATCTAGAAATTGGTTGAACGCATGGGAAGTTGTCGCGAAACCGTTAGGTACCGATACGCCAGCATTGGACAGGTTAGAAACCATTTCGCCCAAAGAAGCGTTTTTACCGCCGACTTTGTCGACATCTTCCATGGATAAACCATCGAACCAGAGGGTGTTCTTTTGCATGTCTTTCTCCAGAACATTGCAGCTTTGTAGGGATAAGGCAAACGATTACGTAAAAACTCAAAAAAATTCGCAATGAATTTTTAAAGCTGTGGGGGCCGTAACAGCAAGCCGGGTTTTATTATCGATATTATGGCTACTATCCTACTCAAAAGAATTTTAAAGTTTAAAATAAAATGCAAATTGATATTCAAAGTCGTGATGTATTCTATGTTTCTGATGGAACGGCGATAACATGTGAGACATTAGGGCATGTTGTTCTGGGTCAATTCCCCTTCAAAGCTTACGAAAAAACCTTTCCGTTTGTTGAAAGTGAGGACAAATTAACTGACTTGCTTAAAGAAATTGAAACTTCATACCAGAAGAATGGAATTAAACCACTGGTATTCTTTTCCATCGTGATCCCGGAGTTTCGTCAACGCTTGCTTGATTCCAATTCGTACGGCTATGACGTACTAGAGAGCATTGTGCAGAAAGTCCAAGATGATATTCAGATGCAACCTAAGCCAAAGCTGCAACGCTCTCGCAGTGTAGGTCGTGATTCAGATAAATACTTTGACCGTATTGCGGCCATCGAATACACCTTAGCGCATGATGATGGCATTACCTTAAAAGGGCTTGAAGAGGCAGACATCATCTTGTTAGGCGTTTCTCGAAGCGGTAAAACGCCAACGAGCTTATATATGGCTATGCAGTTTGGTTTACGAGTCGTTAACTACCCATTTATTGATGATGACTTAAAGCGTATGAGGTTATTGCCCGAATTCGAGATTCATCGTCACAAACTGTTTGGTTTAACGATCGACCCAGAGAGATTGACAGAAATACGAGAAAGTAGATTAGCGGGTAGTGAGTATGCGAGCAATGAACAATGCTTACATGAGCTACAAACCGTTGAATCACTTTTCCGTCGTGAAGCAATTCCTTATATCAATACATCTTCTTTGTCAGTTGAAGAGATTTCGACTAGGGTGCTAGAAAAAACTGGATTAAGAAGACGGTTGCTTTAGTTAATTCAGCTCTTCCCTAAGATGTTTAAGTTGGTCGTCAAGAAGTGACTTTAATTGACTTTTTTCCGCTAACTGGCGAGAAATGAGCATGTAAAATCTATGCGGTTCCATATTAGGGACCGCTATGGATACCAACGGAGGATAGATGTGCTGTATTCCCCATACAGTTTTGTTTCCCTCTAAAATTTCTTCCCAACTCAAATAAACGTCGCACTCCCCTTGTCTGACCTTTTGCAACACGTCGTTAATGGAGTTTCCTACACGTTTTATACTGTCGAGAGTAAAGTCGTCATAATTGTAGCCATGGTTACCACAAAGCTTGTATCGCTTAAGATCTTGAACGTTACTGATGTTCAATCCATCTGGAAATTGTTTAGTTGAATAGACGTAATGCGGAGTGATGGTGTAATACCAATCAGTATAGAGGTAGTCAACATCGCGCTGAGAATTGTAAGAAGAGCTCATGGCAAGATCGAACTCACCGTTTTTTGCGCCGCGTAGGCAACGAGACCAAGAGGTCATCGTCAAGTCGTAACTCACACCTTGGTCTGTCAGTGCACGATTTAGCACGTCAACATCATAACCTTGAACTTCATTGTCTTGAACGTATGTATAAGGGGGCCAGTCGATGGCATCTCCGCAGACGCGGATATGAGGGAGGTTATCTTGAGGAGTGGCGTGCACTCCCTGACTAAGCAACAAGTAAAGAGCAATGATCAAAGGGTCAGTTATCCGAACCATCTTATAGCGTCCCTCAAGCATGATAACTTGAGTATAGCCAAGGTTCACTGACCCATCTAATTACTTAAGTGGCCGGATAAATAAGTGGAAAATCGAGCGTCGGGTGTGCTGCGACAATGGAGTCATAGCCATAAACTTGTTCAACCATAGTTGGAGTCAGTGCATTCCAAGGCGTGTCGTCACAGACCAGTTTTCCTTGGTGTAAAACGACTAATCGGTCGGAATACTGAGAGGCTAAGTTGAGGTCATGTAAGACAACTACGACAGCGGTATTAAATTCGTCGGCCAAATAGCGGGCGATTTTAAGCGTGTTGTGCTGGTGGGCGAGGTCAAGGGCCGAAGTAGGCTCATCAAGCATCAATATCTTTTGGCCACCCGCTTGATCAAGCTGAACCAATACTCGCGCTAAATGAAGACGCTGTTTCTCACCGCCTGACAGCGATGGATACAACCTTTCGCTTAAATGAGTAACGTCTGTCATCGCCATATATTTATCAGCTAATGCTTGAGCTTGTTTGTTTGGCACGCTTAAAGGAATGGCGCCTAACTCGACCACTTCTCGCGCTAAAAAAGGGAAGCTGAGCGTGCTATGTTGAGGGAGCATTCCTAAATGCTTAGCGAGCTCGGCAGACTTCCAGTTTTTGCGTTTCTGACCAAAGTAAGTGATATCACTGTCAGACGGAATTTCTCCGCATAACAGCTTTAGCAAAGTACTTTTACCTGCTCCGTTAGGACCCAACAGGGTGGTGACTTCACCTGCACGTATGTCGATAGTGATGTCATCAAGAATCTTACGCTGTCCAAACTGGATGGAAATATGTTTACCTGAAAGAACGACTTTACTCATCAGATGATTTTCCCTTTTTGCTTGAACAGTAAGTAGATAAAAAATGGTGCGCCAATCAATGCGGTCACAATGCCCACTGGTAGCTCTGCCGGTGACACTACAACGCGCGAAAACATATCAGCAAAGGTGAGTAGAAGTGCTCCCATCAGGGCCGAAATTGGTAGCAGAGTACGATGGTCTGGGCCTGACAACATTCGACCCAGGTGGGGAATGACTAAGCCAATAAAGCCAATCATTCCTGAAACGCTCACGGTTACGCCAACACCAACAGCGGTCAATAAAATAAGCTGACGTTTCAATCGCTGGACAGGAATGCCAAGGTGACTTGCTTCCGCTTCACCGAGAAGTAGGGCATTGAGCGCCATGGATTTCTTGATGAAAACAACCATCAGACCAACTAAAGTTACCGCGCACAACATAATGCTACTCCAGTTCGCCCCGGCTAATGACCCCATCGACCAAAGCGATAAATCGCGGAGCATTTGATCATCCGCGATAAAGTTCATAAAGCCAATTCCGGCACCTGACAACGCGCTGATGGCAACGCCCGCCAATAGCATGATAGTGACCGATGTACCCATCTTGCTAGTACCTAACTTGTAGACGAGCACAGTTGTTAAGGCGCCGCCTAAAAAGGCAAATACAGGCACAGCGGCAAAGTTCATAAATTGTGGGTACTGATTGCTAAGATCGGCAAATAAGACGATAGCGAGTGCTGCCCCCAAAGATGCCCCTGCTGATACGCCGATGATTCCAGGCTCGGCGAGAGGGTTTCGAAATAGCCCCTGCATTACCGTTCCGCACATCGCTAAAATGGCGCCGACTAACATGCAGAGGATGGTGCGAGGAAATCGGATTTCGTGAATCACTAAGTTGATGTGAGGCGCTAACTGATCCGATTGCAGTACTAAGCTTTGGACACTGTCCCAAAAGCCAATGTTCATTGGCCCAACAGTAACGGAACCTATGGTGGTGATGACTAGTGCTGTGCTAAACAGTGAGACAATAACCGGTAGCGGAAGGCGACGTAATAACATAAATGTATCTCGTTATTTAAGTAGTTCGCTTAAACGTTCAGCTTCCGATAGGCTCTTTAAGCCTAATCCGCCGACTAAGGCATGACCGTTAATCTGGATAAATTGCTTATTCTTTCCTGCAGGTGTTGCTGCGAGCAACGGCAGTTTTTTAAGGATTTCATCTGCTCCTCCAAGAGTCTTATAGCTACGACCACTGACTAAAATGACGTCAGGTTGCATCTCAACGATCGCTTCATTCGACAGTGGCTTATAAGAGCTCAGTTTATCGGCGGCGGGGTTGATGCCTCCTGCAAGCTCGATGATTGCGTTTGGCGTGGTATCGCTACCCGCGACGTTAGCAGGGCGTCCTTCATGGATGAGCAAGAACAGCACCTTTTTGGCCGAGCTCTGCTGCGCTTTGTTATTCTCTAAGTTGGCAATTTGGTCCGTTACCTGCGCTTTTAATGCGTTGGCTTTGTTTTGAGACCCTGTCAGCTCGGCAATTTCATCAATGCGTTGCAACAGCCCTTGAGGCGTAGACTTAGTGTTGACGATATTCACTTTAACGCCTGCTGAACGTAGTTGGTCGAGTGTTGTTTGTGGTCCCATCTCGTCGGAGCCGATAAGACGATTTGCGCCCAGAGCCAATAACCCTTCAGCAGATAGGCGGCGGTGATAACCCACTTTAGGTAACGGCTTATCTGCTGGTAATTCACTGGTAACGTCAACGGCAACCAACTTGTCTTGTTGCTCAAGCGCAAAGACCAATTCTGTTACTGCGCTGCCAGCGCTGATAATGCGCTCGCTGGCGTAAGATGATGTCGCCAGAAGTGATAAAGAGAGGGCGGTAAATGTGGTGAAAAGTGTTTTTTTTATCATGTTGAACTCTTTTATTTTGATTCTTCCGTGAGAAGCTGTGTTGCTTGAATCCCGTTTTCTTGTAAAAAGGCGAGGAGCTTAACGAGGTGCTGGACGTCTGCGGTCTTATCTGCGCCAATCACAATTGGCCTTTTGTTTGAACGGTGCTCTTCTAGTAAGGCGAGCTTAAAGTTTTCCCAGTCTATGTACTCTTTGCCATCAATTGCCCAGTAAGGCTCGGAATCAAGAATATTGATGGTTAAAGATTGAGTGTCGACAGCAGAGACTGCACTTGAATCTGCCGCGGGTAAGTCCACTTCGAGAGAATCTAATTTCACGGCAGCAGTTAACATCAAAAACACCATCACGATAAAGATGATGTCGAGTAGGGGAGTGAGATCCGGTGTTAAACCAAAACGGTTCTCTTCACTCTTCACCTTAATCATGGCGTCGCCTCAACAGGTGGACGTTTGTTGATTTGGTTATCTGGCGATACGTGTTGGAGGCTGATGCCTTCAAGCCATAAGTTGACGTAGTTTAATGTATGCTCTAGCTTAGCCATTACCTTGTCAGCCCAAAGGCCGAGCAACTGTGCTCCAGCGATTGCTGGAAGGGCAATTAACAAGCCTGCTGCCGTTGTTCGCATCGCTAAGCCTAGGCCGTCAGCAAGATCATTTGGCGTAATGTTTCCGCTTGAAGCGGCGACGCCTTTAAACATTTCAATAAGCCCGAGCACTGTACCAAGGAGACCAATCAAAGGGCTGATCACGCCAATTAGAGTCAATAGTCGTAGCCCTGAGTTAAGTTGGTGGCGTTTTTCTTGTAGCCACATCCCCGCAGCATCTTCTCTAAGCGTTTTCGGAAAAGAGTGATGAGCAAGCACCATAGCGACACCCTTGTAGAGAAGTGGTCGACGCGGAGACAGTTGTTCGGCCAACGCTTCGATATCATTACTGTCGGTTGGGCTGATATTGTTAAGCTCCTGGCGTATCGCTCGCTTACCGACACCAAGGCTAATGACAACTTGGAACAGGCGTTCTGCAATAATCATAAGGGTAAGGGCAGAACAGATGATGAGTGGCCAAGCCATTAGACCAAGCTGTTGTTGTATTTGCTGTAATTGTTCCATTATCGATCCAACTTAAAACGAACAGGGATTTGTACACGGTGAGCCATCTTTTGACCGCCAACCGTATGAGGGGAGAATTTCCATTTTTTGATCGCGTCTAGCGCGGATTTGTCGAGAATGGTTGCACCTGATGAGGAGACCAGAACTTGTTTCACTTGATGGCCGTTTTCATCTAGCCATACCTCGTAAAGTGCTACTCCCTCAACGCCACGCTTTCTGGCAAGGCGAGGGTATTTGGGCGCACTTGGTCGAGTCAAAAATGAAGGTCTTTCTACCATTACGGGCTGAGCGCTTGCGCCGCGGTTAACTTGTTGAGGTTTAGCTTGCGGCTCTTGCTCGATAGGCTTTGGTTGTTTCTCAACTACTTTCTCTGCGGGTTTTCGCTCTATTTTGGTAACCGGCGCTTTTCTCACTACTGGTTTATTCGGCTTAGGCTTAGCTTCGACAGCTTTTTTCTTTACCAATGATTTTTTCTTGGTTGGGGTGGGCTTTTTCACTGTCTGCTTAGGCTTAGGGGGCGTTACCTTATTTTCAGGTTGAGGTGTTTGTTCTGCTTGAGTTACCGGTTCTGCTGGAGTTGATGGCGGAGGCGGCGTAGCGACAGCCTTAAAGTTGATCGAAACCGATGTGGACTGTGCACCTGCAGGCATTGCAAAGGCTTTCGGTTCTTGCGCGACGAAAACAATCGCAGCATGAACGGCTAGTGAAAGGCTACCGGCTATGGTGTATCGCTTGATGTTCACATTGTCCTCTTTCAACGATTTCCAAATCTAAAACGGAGGAAGATTATTACCCACAATACAAATAAGATCAATTATCAATTGCATTATCATTATCGTCATCTTATGATCGAGTCTAGTTTTTGAGATAGGTGCGTGAAGCCAGTGCTGATAAGCGTTGAAAGGTTTATGAAATGCTAGATATTTATAAATTTGATGAATCAATTTTAGGGGCAAATACGCCAGATCCATTGCGATTTGCTTTTGTAAAAAAAGCCTCTCCTCATGCTGGTGGAATGGCGACGCCGATAAAGCCTGAGCAGAAGGTATCTTTACTGACTGACCTTTATGGCAATGAGGTGTCCAAAAACAATAAACGCTGCTTATATATTCATATTCCGTTTTGCCGAGTTCGCTGTACCTTTTGCAATTTCTTCCAAAATGCGGCAAGCAGAAAGCTAGTTGACGACTACTTTGAGGCATTAATGGAAGAGATTAAACTCAAAGCTTCCATGCCATGGACTCAATCTGGAACCTTTCACGCGGTATACATTGGCGGCGGAACGCCAACAGACCTATCTCCTCTGCAAGTTGAACTGCTTGGCAAAGCCATTCGACAACATTTCCCACTTGCGACAGATTGTGAGATCACCCTAGAAGGTCGTATTAACCGATTCAGCGACGAGATGTTTGAGCGCGCGTTATCGGGTGGTTTTAATCGATTCTCCTTCGGTATCCAGAGCTTCAACACTAAGGTTAGACGCAGTGCTAAGCGTTTAGATGATCGTGAAGTGGTATTGGAGCGAGTGAGCCGTCTAAGCCAAACTGATCAGGCACCAATTATTCTCGATCTTCTCTATGGTTTACCGTACCAAGACCTTGAGGTGTTTGAACAAGATCTGAAAGATTACTTGGCTACTGGAGCACATGGTCTCGACCTTTATCAACTTGTGGTCGGTGGCAACGCACCTATGCTTAACCTAGTTGAAAAGGGAAGAATTCCCTCACCCGCCACGTCGGCAGAAAAAGCATCAATGTATGAGCTAGGCTCAGAGTTTATGGCTCAGCACCATATGCGGCAGCTCAGTGTGAATCACTGGGCAAGAGATAACCGCGAGCGCAGTCAATATAACTCGTTGGCGAAGACATACGCCGAAGTGCTGCCTATCGGCTGCGGTGCGGGCGGTAATATTGGCGGCTACGGAATGATGAACCACCGAACCTTAGAAAAGTACATGAGTGCGATTAAGTCTGGGGACCCAGTTGTAGCTATGATGACAAAGCAACATGCTCTAGAGCCCATCTTTGCCGCCCTAAAGTCTGGTTTTGATAGCGGCGTAATTGCGCGCTATTCCATACCAAGCTTTCATGGAGTGTCGACCTTCGAATTCTTAAGCCCGCTATTTAAAGAGTGGCAACGCAAAGGACTCGTAGAGATTGAACAAAACTATTTATCGTTAACGTTAGCGGGCCGTTTTTGGGCCGTCAGTTTAGCGCAAGCCTGTATTCAAGTATTACAGTTAAAGAATCAAGAACAAAACGCCCCAATGTCTGTGGCGGTTTAAATGGAATGAACAATGGAAGCACTAAAACAGCAAGTCGCTCAGTTAATTGAGCAAGAGCCAAAACTATTACCCGCTGCAATTGCGGAAAAATTGAATGTATCAGAGTTTGAAGCCGTTGCAGCGTTACCGGAAGAGATGGTTGCGCTCGTTGGGGGAGAGCAAGCGCAGTCGATATTAGAAAGTCTGGTAGGGTTTGGCCCAGTTACGACGATTGTTCATTCTTTCTGCTCGATCTTTGAAGTTAAAGCGCCATTCCCCAAGGGCAAAGTCGCCCGAGGTTATTACAACTTAATGGGCCGTGAAGGTGAATTACATGGTCACCTAAAACTGGACAACATTAAGAATATAGCTCTGGTCAGCAAGCCATTTATGGGCCGAGAGAGTCATTACTTCGGCTTCTTCTGTGAAGCAGGTAATAACGTGTTTAAAGTTTATCTAGGCCGCAATGAAAAGCGTGAGCTTATCGAAGAGCAAGTCGTGACTTTTAAGCAATGGCAGAAAGAATTTAGCAACTAATCGATATAAAATTATAAAAGAAGTCAGGAGTATTCAAAATGGATCAACAAGTAAAACAAGAGCGACTGCAAGGACGTCTAGGCCCTGAAATTAAAGAGTTTCGCCAAGAGCGTCGTACTCTTCAATTAGCAACAGTCGATGAAAATGGCCGACCAAATGTCAGCTATGCCCCTTATGTGCAGAACCAAGATGGCTATTTTGTGCTTATTTCAGAGATTGCGCGTCATGCTCGTAACCTACAAGCCAACCCTAACGTTTCTATTATGATGATTGAAGATGAGGACACTTCGAAGCAGTTGTTTGCTCGTAAGCGTCTAACCTTTGATGCGGTTGCAAGTGTTGTTGGTCGTGAGTCTGAACAATGGCAACAAGTTGTTGACCAATTGAAAGATCGTTTCGGTGAAATCATTGATGGTCTCAGCCAACTGCAGGATTTCGTCTTGTTTAACCTTAAACCAGAACAAGGCTTATTCGTTAAAGGCTTTGGTCAAGCGTACCAAGTATCAGGTGATGACCTAGTTGATTTTGTTCACCTTGAAGAAGGGCATAAAAAAGTTTCTAACGCTTAATCAGAAACTTATTTCGTTAATCGCCGTTTCTAGGTAATCTAATCCATATGAAAGGAGCCACCGGGCTCCTTTCTTTATTTAACGATGACTTTAGGTTGAGGATTGGAATGCGACCAGTGAGTAAAGATCACGGAGAAATCTGTTACCCGTTTATCTATGAAGATAGTCCAGTGTGTGACTTTGAAATTGCTGCCGATGAGCTATGTAGCCGCATTGGTCTAGTGCTGACAATGGAGTTAGATGCACTAAGCCGTGATATTTTAGGTCGTGTACAGCCGAATGTGTATCATCTTAATGGCTCTGTTCGTGGCAAGCTTGCGATTGACGAAGGGCAATTGAAGGAACTTTATGATGATTACAATGTGCTAAGAGATAAGCTTGATGGCGGCTTCCGAGGCTTTGTCTTACCTGGTGGTTATCCTATTTCTGCAGAGCTGCATTTATGTCGGACTCAAGCGAAGAAAATTGTCCGCGCTCTTGTTGCCGTCGAACATTCAGGAAAGAAATCGCCCGCGCCAATTCTCTTCCGCTATGCAAACCTACTCGCGAATGTAATGTATGCGCTTGCCTCATATACCAATAACATTCATCAAGTCGAAGAAGTGGAATTTGTCAGTCGTAGTTATTGAATTTGATTGATACAAAAACGCTCCCTCAATATTGGGAGCGTTTTTACATCGATGGTCTAACCGTTAGAAGCTAGAGCCTGGCTGAGTTAAAAACTCGATTTCTTCAGTGGTGCTTGCTCTACCCAAAATCTCATTGCGATGAGGGTAGCGGCCAAAACGGTCAATAATCACTTTATGTTTGAGCTCGAAGTCATAGTTATTCTCAAGCCCTGGTTGGTTAAATAGCTCGACCGCTTGCTGGTGAATACTTGCTGATTCACTGTGCATGAATGGCATATAGAGAAAGCTGCACTCGATAGTGTTTAACTCTTTGTCCAATCCTAGAGCAATGGCTTCTTGTGCGAGTGCTAAAGCAAGTGGGTCTTGGCTAAAGGCTTTGGCGCTATTGCGATAAACGTTACGGGAAAATTGGTCGAGAACAATGATTTCGGCCAAACGACCTTTTGCTGAATTTCGCCAAGTTGATAGTTCACACTGCGCAGCACTGTCTAGCAACGTACCGAAACGGGTCGTGATGGTTTTGTCTACCTCATCACTGCTCACGAACCAATCCTTAGGTTCGAGTTCATTGAACCAAAAACTCAGCACGTCATTTTCTGTTGGTAGCTTACTCATTGGGCCTTCCATGTTTGGGTTGAGGTCAGATGACTATGGATAAAACACGCGAGTTTGGCAACCCCTTGTTTCCAGTCCATATTGGTTAATAAGTTGGAGCAACTAAAGCGTATGCAGTGTCGAAATTGGTCGCTGGTTCCAAAAATGGTTCCCGGTAAAATACTAATCCCTTCCGGCTTAGCTTGCTGGTAGATTTTTTCTGAATCAATGTGGTCGGGCAGAGTTAACCACAGTAGAAATGAACCTTGAGGCATGTAAATCTGGTATCGGCCTCTCAGCTCCGGATAGTGATTGAGCGCAGTAACTAATTCCCCATGAAACTGCTTCACGTTGGCTTGATAAAAACGATGCATTTTTTGAACGTGTGTACGGTATTTTCCTGTACCCAGAAAATCAGCAACAGCCGATTGCATTAAGTTTGAGCTACCCATGCTGTCACAGAGTAAGAACTTTTCTATTTTGGCTTGGTATTGTCCCGCAATAATCCAACCAATTCTCAGTCTCGAATCGAGCATTTTCGACAATGAATTCACATAGATAACCCGATCATCTTTATCAAGCGCCTTAAGTGGTGGTATGCCTTGGTCGAACGCGAGAGCCCCAAACACATCATCTTCAATAATAGGAATCGACGGAGCCAGTTTAAGGAGCTCAATTCGCTTCTCTAACGGCATTCTTGCTCCAGTTGGGTTAGTGAAGTTAGGTGTGACTAAGATGGCGCTTATGTCCCATTTCAGAAGGGCTTGCCGTAAACTTTCAGGCTCTATTCCTGTTTTAGGGCAACTGGGGATCTCTACGACTTTCAGTCCGAGTGATTCCATTAACAATAGGTTGCCGAAGTAGCACGGGGACTCGACTGCGACAATATCTCCAGCCTGAGTTAATGCTCGCAGGGCCAAGCTAATCGCTTGCTGAGCGCCGTGTGTTACAGCAATTTGGTTGGCGGGGGCATTGACGCCAAGGTCCTGGCTTATTTTACCAAGGTGCTTAATGAGCTGATCGTTACCCGGTGGCAATTGATAATGGCTTGCTACATTAGCTTGCCTGCGACTGTGGCGTCCAATTTCGGCGTAAAGGCTTTTGATAATCGGCGTGTCGATGTTTGGGTGCGCAGTACCTGTCGCGAGCCATTCATTTTCTGGCGAGTAGGTGAGGATCTCTTTACAGACAGAAAGTAAATCGACCTGATTAGGCTTAGTGATTGGCTTTAGGAACTCTTGACGATGATTAACGTGATAACCCGACTTCGCTACAGCATAGATGATGCCCTGAGCTTCGAGCTCTTGATAGGCGCGAATAACGGTATTTTTGCTAACAGACAACTGCTGACTCAACGCTCTTATTGAGGGGATTTTGTCTTGGCTAACCAGTAGCCCAGAATCAATTTGGTGTTTAATCGACTCTTCGACCATCACATACTTATTATTCATATCCATAAATCTGTACCCAACAAAACTATCCAATCTGTGTCTTTTGGTATTTTCTGTGCCTATTAGAGTATCGGTATAACAAGGAGAAAATCCAGAGGAGTTTTTATGTTGGTTCGTTACATCCCATTTTTATTTGTCATTTTGTGGGCGTCGGGTTTTGTTGGCGCAAGGTATGGCCTTCAATATGCAGAACCTGCAACGCTCCTATCCATTCGCATGCTTGGTAATGTACTTCTGTTTTTAGTGTTAGTTGCCTTTCTTCGTCGACGGTTCCCAACTGGAAAAAGCTTGTTCCATAGTGCGGTCGTTGGATTGTTAATCCATGGCTTTTACCTAGGAGGGGCGTTTCTTGCCATTGAGCTTGGTATGCCAGCAGGATTGAGTTCATTGTTGGTTGGTTTGCAGCCCATATTGACGGCATTGCTACTAGTTAGCTTCGCTCAGCACTCCTTTAAGCCGTCACAGTGGTTGGGTTTAGTGCTTGGCTTTATCGGTATTAGCTTGGTATTGATGGGCAAGATAGAGTGGCATTCTGACCAACATAAATTGGCCGCTATTGCGAGCTGTTTTGTCGCTTTGTTTGGTATCACACTGGGTACGTTGTATCAGAAAAAATACTGTCAAGATGTCGATATGGTGGGCAGTGCAACGGTGCAATATTTTGCTGCGGGTTTATTGTTTCTCCCGTATGCAGCAAGCTTTGAAACGATGGAAGTTGATTGGAGCATGCCATTCATATTGACGTTAGTTTGGTTGGTTGTTGTGTTGTCGTGTATTGCGGTTCTATTGCTGCTCTATATGGTGAAAAACGGTGCAGCCTCCAGTGTCGCTTCTGTTTTCTATTTAGTGCCTCCAACAACAGCCATTCAAGCGTGGTTGATGTTTGGTGAATCGTTTGACCTTTACGGTGTACTCGGGTTTATGTGTGCTGCAATCGCGGTATACCTCGTTGCCAAAGCGCCGTCATTCTCGAGACCCAAATGGGTAAGAGTTTAATAAATAGACACTCACTCTTTGTGGGTATTGGCAAAAAGAGAGTGAGGACTATAATCTCGCTCTCTCCATTTCCTGGGTAGAAACAGTGAATATAGCTAGAAAACCAGATCGTGCGACCGCGATGCGTGACATCATCGAACAAGTAAAAGCGACGTTGCCTTTATATGAACCCGAGACATTTGTTTGTGGAAGTAAAGGGAGTTGTATCGGTTGTCCAAAGAAGTTACTTGAAATGGTCGATTCGGATCTCTGCTATTGGGAGTCTGCGCTTGACAGGGGGATAGAGCCTCAATTTGACGAAATACGTCGCTTTGGAAAAATGTGTACCAGTGTTAAACGAGCATTGACTCGTAACGGGCTAATTTAATTTCGCGCGCCCCTTTAGAACTTGACTGCTGTGAACTAACTTTAGTATTAGGCAGCAGCGAAAGAGGGGTGTCTTGTGACTCTATATGATTCGGTACGCAGAGTAATCGTCATGATCATGACTTACTTTGTTGTTTTTCCTGCTTTGAGTTCTGGCAATGATTTAAGAGAAATTTCTTTCTATACGGAAAGCTACCCGCCTGCAAATTACTTAGTTGATAACAAAATCACTGGCTATTCTGTTGATATGCTATTGGCCGCCAGTGCCTTAGTTGGTGAACCAGTAACTCTTTCCCAGGTAACCCTACAGCCGTGGGCTCGTTCATATCGAACAGTACTAACTCACAGTAACTCGGTTCTATTTTCGACCACGCGCTCTAAACACCGAGAAGGGTTGTTTAATTGGGTTGGGCCTATTTTGGATATCAAAGTGGTTGTTCTCGCCCGCAAAGACGCCAATATTGTCATCAAAGAGCCTTTAGATATGGCTAATTATCGGATTGGTGTTATTAGGGATGACATTGGTGAACAGAGCCTTCTAGCTTTGGGCGTTCCGAGAGATTCAATGCAAGAAGCCTCTTACGTTACGGTGTTAGCTGAGCAACTAATGAAAAAACGCATTGATCTTTTTGTCTACTCAGAAAGAGCAGCCTACTGGTGGGCAAGACAAGCAGGAATAGATCCAAGCTTATTTGAGCCTGTTTACGTTGTCCAAGAGGGGCAGGTGTACTTTGCCTTTAATCGAGAAACAGACAAAAGCGTAGCTGAAAAGCTGCAACGAGGTCTCGATATGCTCAAGAACAAAGATGGTTCTGGGAAAAGTCGTTATGACGAGATCTTAGAAAAATACTGAAGAGTGACGATACCAGCTCAAACATTGGTGTTTGAGTTGGTATCGTTGAGTAGGCCGTTAGTGCCTTAACGTGGGCTTAAGCGCCAGCTAAACTTTTGCCTTCTTGACAAAGTATGGGTTATCAAACTTTTTCGGGCTACCGAGTTCAGAGACCACTAGCTTGTTCCATAGTTGTAAATCAAATTCACCTTTCGGGATTGACGGGTAGAGAGTCTCTACCTCTTCCATGGCAAAGCGAACAAATTGCTTTTTCTTAATTTGGTTGTACTTACATGCCACACGGTTGTGTTTTGCAATCCATTCTTGCTTAAACGCGATCAAGCCAGGCTCTGCGACATCTAATGGCAATCGAGAAAGATAAATGCGTTTATAAGAGACTTTACGGTCAAGCATCGTCCTCATGGCAGTTTGGATATATTTGCCATGATTGGTGATTGAGATCTCTTCTTTATCAAAGAGTTGGACACTCCAACCACTAGGAAAAAAATTCGGTTTTCGGTACTGCTTGTTTCTAACATCGATAGCTTGGTGCATGACAAGATCGGAAGTACCGTTGAAGGTTTGTTGCCATTTACCGATACGAATCTGCACAGCAGTAGGTAATCGATAAATATTAGTAAATTTATCTTGTTCCATATTTTTATACACTAATTTTACGTCGATATATAAAAGGCAAAGAAGAATAGGCTCAAAAACAGGCGCCTATGTTAAAGGTTAGAGAACTATCCGACACAGTGTAGTGAAAAACTGTCAGGCTCGCTAGTTAGTTAGGTCAATATTTGGTTAGATAATAGGCGGCTTAGGCTTGCGTTGGTCACAATTCTCAGCGGTATTATCGATTGGAATAGAAGAAAAGTTGGCTCTACCGATTGAACGATAGAGCCAGCATTATGTTAGTCGTAGATGGTAGGGATTGGCTGACGCTTGTGCTGAGTAACTTTATAAATGTGTACTAAACGGTCAGTAACCTCTTGAGAGACTGGTTTTCCTTCTAGGAAATCGTCAATTTGCTCATAGCTTAGGTTTAACGCGTCTTCGTCCGCCTTTTGTGGGTCCAGTTCTTCAAGGTCTGCTGTTGGCACTTTTTTAACAAGCTGTTCTGGTGCGCCAAGTGTCGCGGCAAGTTCACGTACCTGGCGCTTACTTAGACCAAATAGCGGTGCCATATCGCATGCTCCATCACCAAACTTAGTGTAAAAACCTGTGATATTTTCTGCTGAGTGATCAGTACCAATGACCAAGCCACCAACATATCCAGCGATTTCGTATTGAGCGACCATACGTGCGCGCGCTTTGACATTACCTTTCACGAAGTCAACTTTAGCCTTGTCTTCTGGTAGTAAGCCTGTGCCTTCAAGAGCAATGTGGCTAGCAGCATGTAAGCCGTCGACACCTGCTTTGATGTTTACGGATATTGAGTGAGAGGGTTGGATAAATTGCAGTGCTAGCTGCGCTTCATCTTCATCTTTTTGCTCACCGTAAGGCAAACGAACCGCAATAAACTGGTAGCCAGCGTTACCTTCTTCATTCAGTTGGTTTACAGCAAGTTGCGCTAAGCGGCCACAAGTCGTTGAATCCACACCACCACTGATCCCAAGTACAAGAGACTTGCATCCAGATTCTTGTAATTTGCGCTTAATAAAATCGACGCGACGAGTAATTTCAAAATGAGGGTCAATTGATGGCAAAACGCGCATTTCGTCGCGAATCAGCTGTTCCATTATGTTTCCTTCCTGCAAGCAATATGGTTTAAAATTGTATGTCTAACGAGTGACTTTAACAGGTCTACCTCAGGCTAAACTCTAAATCTTGAAGTGAACGTGTTAAAGTCACATTGCTATATCATACCTCAATCAATAAATTAGAAAACTGTGATCGCGGTTTTCCCCGGATAGTGAAGAACAACAATGAGCAAAATTGCCGTATTTGGTAGTGCATTTAATCCACCTAGTCTTGGTCATAAGAGCGTTATCGAGTCTCTTGGTCATTTTGATCGCGTTCTTCTGTTACCGAGTATTGCTCATGCATGGGGAAAACAGATGCTTGAGTACTCTGTTCGTTGTGAGCTGGTGGATGCTTTCATTGAAGATCTCGTAGTGACAAATGTTGAACGTTCTACGGTTGAAGAAGATCTTCATCAACCGGGAAGTAGCGTAACAACGTTTGCCGTGTTAGAAGAATTACAGTCTCGTTATCCTGAGAGTGAGTTTACTTTCGTCATGGGGCCAGACAATTTCTTCAATTTTTCAAAGTTTTACAAAGCAGAAGAAATTCTAGAGAGATGGCGTGTATTGAGTTGCCCAGAGCAGGTAAAAGTTCGAAGTACGGATATTCGAAATGCGCTAATTGATAAAAAGGATATTTCTCACCTCACAACCTCTAAAGTATGTCGCAAACTTGCCGAAAAAGAGTATTATTAAATAGTCTAGTGTACGATATATAAGAGGCGTGAATGTCAAAGAGCGGATTGATATGGGGGACTTTATTGTTGTCTTCTGTCTCAAATGCGTGTGAGATGTATGGCAGCAGTTCCAGTTCTCAATCAGTAATGTTAGGGCAGCCAGGTGTCTGTTTTTCGATCCTTGATGGTATTGGTTATACCGCTAAGTCTATAGACTCAATCAGCAGCTATATGGCTGAGGAATCGACAGACTACTCAACGTATTGGTCGGAATGGCTTTTACAAAATGACAGCAACCCAATTTTAACCAAAAGCTTGTCTTCTAATTACATTGGTCTAGGCGTATGGGTACCCAGCGAGCTTGAAGATCAACTTTCTAGTATGGATACGGAAGAGTGGATTAAAAGCCATGGTTTACAACTCAGCCTTGGCTTTGGTGACATGAATACTGGCGAACCTCGAATGCGATTCGACTACCGTTGGCATGAAGAGAGAAACGGTGATGTGATGATGCAAGTCGAAGTTCCGTTCTAACCAACAAAACTTATCTTTCTAGCAGCAAGTTAAATCGATCACTATCCGTTAGAAACTTGCTGCCCTTCTAAACGCTCATAACAATGGCTAATTAATTGCTCTGGAGTCTCTGGTTTAGAAAAGTAGTAACCTTGAATTAAGTTGCACCCCATCGCATAGAGCTTTTCTAATGCCTCTTGGTTTTCTACGCCTTCTGCTATCAACTTGACCTCCAATTGCTTAGCTAACTGAACAATCAGCCAGACTACGCGCTCGGCTGTTTCGTTACTCAACATGTTATTGATAAACGTCGAGTCGATCTTAATACAGTCAATTGGGTAGCTGTGAATATAGTTGAGGCTTGAATAGCCAGTACCAAAGTCATCAAGCGCGACGGTGAACCCAAGCAAGCGTAACTTAGTCAGGATGCTTTTGACTTCATCGGTTTGCGACAACAGCACAGTCTCGGTCAGTTCGATTGTGAACTCTTCAGGGGTGAAGTTGTAACGCTGTATGGTGTCTAACAAGTGCTGTAAGTAGCGTTCAGAATTATTCAGTTCGTGAGCTGAACAGTTAAGTCCCAGTTTTACCTTGTGTCCCAATCCTTTTTCTAACGCGACTTTTGCTTTACATGCGAGTTCGACAATGCGCTCTCCAAAATCGACAATTAAGCCTGATTGTTCGGCTGCTTCGATAAATTCTAAAGGCGATATGACTCCTAAAGCTTTGCTCTGCCAGCGCGCCAAGATTTCATAGTAATTCCATTGCTTGTTGTTTCGTTCAACTATGGGCTGAGCCACGACGTAAATCTCACCATCGCTAATGGTTTCTCTTGAGAGCTCATTTCGCAAGGCGTCGATGATTAAGGCACGGCGATAGTATTGGGCGCTTAAATGGGTATCGTAGCATTGCACATTGATGTGCCGAGACTGTTTGCAATCTTTAAGTGCCAAACTGGCGTTGAGTATGATCTGATCTGGAGTGACATTAGGTCCAGCACTCTTAGCTAAACCAATACTGATGCTGAACTTAATGTTGTGCGCTGGATCTTGATAGCCTTTCTCCAAGTTTTTAATGATGGTATGACAGATCTCGAATGGATCGCCAGATAGGGTAATAAAAGCGAATTCATCACCCGCGATTCGAAAGGCGAGGTGTTTATCTTTAATGGCGAGCTTGATGGTGTTTGCGACAAATTTAATAATCTGATCACCAATATAGTTGCCGTATAAGTCATTAATTGATTTGAAGTTATCTATATCAATATAAGCAAGAGTGAACGAATCAATATTCATCTCATTAAGACGTTCAATTTTGTCTGATAGAAAGCTTCGGTTGAGTAGGCCAGTTAAATTGTCATGAGAGACTTCATAGCTTAGCTGGTCGACTAAAGTCTCCGAGCGAGCAGATAGCCATTTAGCACGCAGGTTGTGCGTGACGATATTGGCAAACAGTTTATGTCCTTCAATCAGAAGCTCTTCTTGCTCCGCACTTATCTCGTGGTCGAAAGTAGACAGCAAAACACCTAAGGTTTCACCATTCGTCGCTTTCAAAGGAATCGCTATATAGGACTCTATGTTGTTATCAAAGATAAATTGTTCACTCGGGTGGTGTGAAGAGGCCTGACTGCGACAAAGTGTGTACTCCTGATTGGATTGAGTCACAAATGCCCAAGTGGTTCGTGTTAAAGGAGTGGCACAGTGGTTACGCTGCAGTTTTAGTTCACTTGATGAAGCGAGTAACACGGATTTTGGAGTGAACTGATCGAACTCAATAACACAAGTGCAAAACGAGCCCGTATGTTGGTGTAGCTCAGAGGTTGCTTTATTGAGCAGCTCTAGGCCGTCCAAGCTTAATGTCTCGCCAAGTGTTTCCACACTTAGTGTATCTGGTACAGATTGTGTCCTAGCCATAACGAGTAACTCACTATTATTGCAACTTATGTCGCTTATTTATCGGTTGGGTTACTCTTTAAATATGGTACTGGATGCATACATTTGCAAACTTAAATGAAAACTAATTGTATGAGTAGTTTAAGCGTGGCCTGTTACTGAGATTGTTCCTTAGATAGACGGGCTTTTAGGTAATCTAAAAACAGTTTAGTTCTGGTGTGTTGGTAATCAAGTTTTGGGTAATAGGCATAAACTAAAGCCTCATCAGCAGTGATACTAGGTAAAATTCGTTTAAGTGTTCCCACTCTCAACTCTTCTTTGATCATCACATCATTGGTCAACAAGATCCCCATGCCACTTTTGGCAGCATAAAACAATGCTTCTGGGTTTGTCGTAGCAAAGTTGCCACTGAGCGATAGCTTTCTCCCATTTGTCAAAGTGTACTCGCGTTGCGTACGTTCACCCCAATTAAGCATATTATGTTGAGAGAGTTGATCTGTGTTTTCTGGCTCACCATGCTGTTTTATGTACTCAGGTGATGCGTAAAAACCCGCTTTATGCTCAAAAAGGGGAGTCGCTTTAAAGCTCAGAGAGTTGAGCTGCTCGATCTCTCGGCTGATGAAGAGGTCTAAACTGAGTGCAGGGAGTTGCCCCGGAGTCGTAGTAATAAGCTGGATGCGGATATCAGGATACATCTTGAGAAAGTCGTTAAGGTATTGCACCAGAAACTTAGAACCGACAGCGAGCGTCGCTCCAATCTTCAATAATCCTACAGGGGTTTCTGAAACCGAACGTGTTTCATCGACAATAGACTGCCAACCGTCTAATTGCACTTTAGCGCGCTCATAGAATAGGGCGCCTGCTTCAGTTTGGGTCACTGAACGAGTCGTACGTTTTAGCAATTGCGCGCCAATACGTTCTTCGAGCCAGTGAATACGTTTACTAATGGCTGAGCTGGTGGTATTCAGTTTTCTTGCAGCACCATTGAAACTGCCCTCATCTACTACACGAATATAACTCTGAACGCTTTGAATCCAATCCATAACTTGCCCTTATTGTTTCTTTGTGGGAATCAATTACTTTCCATTTTGCCATATTATCATTCAATCGGGACGCATATACACTCAAATCACAGATAATTGATTAAGGAGTCGCTATGAAGAAAACCCCGATTTTATTAGCCATGATGATCATTGCGACAGGGCAGGTTGGTGTAAGTATCTATCTACCGTCTCTGCCGATGATCAGTGAATCTTTACAGGCCAATCAAGCTGACATCCAACTTTTAGTGACTCTATTTTTGGTTGGCTTCGGTGCTTCTCAATTATTCTATGGTCCACTTTCCGATGCGATCGGGCGCAGACCTGTCTTTATTATCGGCCAAGGTATTTACCTAATTGGTACCGTGATGTGCATTACTAACACGGATAGCTTATCGATTCTGACGGTAGGCCGTTTGTTGCAAGGAATGGGCGCGGGCAGTGCGTCTGTCCTTGGTCGCAGTGTACTACGGGACAGCTATGAGGGTGTTCAACTGACCAAAGCGTTATCTTACATCTCTGTCACTGCGTCAGTAATGCCCATTGTTGCGCCAGTTTTAGGTGGCTGGATCTCGTTCTACTTAGGCTGGGAAGCGGTATTCAGTTTTGTTTTGTTGTACCTAGTTGCTATTTTCACGCTCGGCTATTTCATATTGCCTGAAACCATGAGTTACGGAAAATCACGTTTCGATGTGGGTAATGTGATTAAGAACTATGGGCGACTTATTACCAACAAACAGGTGATATCGAGTGCGAGTTACAACTGGATTAGCTATCTCGCGAGCTTAGTTTCTCTCTCAGTGATGCCCTTCATCTTGCAACATAACTTAGGCCTGACAGCTGCAGAGTATGGCTCGGTGATGATCATTCCTTCAGCAGGACTTATGGCCGGAAGTCTGGCGTTGAATGTTCTGAATCGCTACCTGTCGACACGTCAGTTGATGACGTTCGCTATTGCAATTATGACGTTTGCCGGAGTTTGGTTAGTCGTTATGCCTGTCTCTCTATTCAACCTTGTTTGGGCGTTTACATGGTTGACGGTTGCTCAAGGTATTTCTTTCCCGTTGTCGATCAGCATGTTGCTTGAGCCGCATAAACGACAAGCGGGCTCGGTGTCGGCGCTATCAGGCTCAATTCAAATGTGCTTAGCGGGTTTATTCGGTGGATATTTGGTTGAATACTGGGTACAGAGCCAATTTGCGATGGGGGTGTTTTATTTGCTCGCCGCGTTAACCATGGCTTATGTCTTGATTGCTTCTAAGAAAGTATCCACTGAGCAGCAAGAGTTTGCTTGATCGACAGTTGAGGGTACAATGCCCGCAAAATTGAGATATCGAGACGAAAACGATGGAACATAAAGAGTTTGAAACTTTAGTTAAGTCACTATGTGAGAAAGAAAACTTGCCACAGGCGCTGGAGCTATTAAAAGCATCTGAAGATGGTGAGGTCTCTGAAGCAGCGCAATCTTTGTCTGGTCAATTCGCACTTGCAGAAGTTGATGGCGCAAAGCGTATTTACCATGTGACAGTACAACAAAACGACCAAGGTGAAGAGCAAGAGTTTGTTGAGCATGTAATGGATGAAGGTGAAGACGTGATCCGATTCGTTGCGTGGTTCTTTGATGTTATGTTTGATGTGAAGCGTAAAGATACTTACCTAGCAGCAGGCAAAACCTACACTCAGCCAAAGCGCGCTTAGTAATGTGATTTAGTTCTTGTTTTTGTTCTAAATGTGATTAAAATCACGCTCCTGTTTTTAGGAGACAATCATGAATCACGAACTAGGCAATGCTTATATTGGTCAAATGATCGCTAAGCAAGCTATGCACGAAGCACTATATGGTAAGCCTAAAGCGAAGAAAGCCTCATTTATCAAACGAATGATGAAGAAGTTGGCTAAGTAAGCGCAATGTGAAATGGATTTTTCTAATCTCGATGAGTAACGAGTTTAGTCAAAAGCCCCGCTGATTTCAGCGGGGCTTTTTGTTGTATGCGTAAATTAATTGTTGTATGCGCTAAAGTGACACAACGTTATCGGGAACTGTGCTCAGCCCCTTGTCTTCAATCCATGCACTTAGATTATCCGCACCACCGATATAGTGACCGTCCAACCAGATTTGCGGCACGGTTACAGGGGTTTTCTCACCGATGATAGCCTTAACCTCGGGAATCATTCGGTACAGCGCAGCGCTATCTTTGACGACATCATAATAGTGATAGTCAATGCCTGCCTCATCCAATATGTTTTTCGCTTTAACACAATAAGGGCAAGTGGCTTTGCCATACACGATATTGCCTTTTAATGTGTCACGCTTTGTCCATTCTTGGATCACCGATTGAACTAACACTCCACGGTTGAGTGCCTCGCCTTGGCTAACGACTTTACCTTCGATCATCAGGATCGGTGCGTGCCAAGCGCCAACCTTAAGTGGTTCCCACCAATGTGAGAGCCAATCTTTAATTTCTAACTCGACAGGGATACCAGCCAACTCATTTTCAAAGGTATCTGTGAGGATATCTTTGGTTAGCGTACATTCACCACACGGAATGTTTACTTTAAATGGTCCCCAGCTACCAGCCCATTTATAGAGTGTTAGTTTTATTGGACTTGTCATAGATTGCTCTCCTTAAATGCCTATGACTAATTAGAACGGCGTCAGATGGCATATCTTTCAGCTATTTTGATTTTTTTGTTTCCCAGCGAGTAATGAACGCGACAGATGCAATAATGATAGCTGCACCTAACCACAACCTTCCCGGTGGAACCCAGCCAAACACTGCCCAACCAGCTAGCACATTCAATGGCAGTTTTGCATGATCAAATGGCTGAACAAAAGAGGCATCTGCGACTGAATATGCTTTTACAATAGCCCACTGAGCCAACGCTGTCATTGCGCCAGCCGCGAACAAGACTAGCCAAATCGTTCCGCCGCTTGGCATCTGCCAGTCAGGTAGCGCAAGCAAGATATTAAATGGCGTAATCAATATAAGAAGGTAGACAACCATGGTTGACGGAGAATCATCAGAAGAGAGCTTTTTCACCATCAGTGAGTAACAAGCCCAAAAGAAGGCGGCGCCAACGGGGAGTAAAGTTGCCCAGTTAAAGTCTTCTGCCCAAGGCTCTAGAATGATCATTGCGCCAACAAAGCCCGACAACGTCGCTAGCCAGCGAGCTGCTCCCACTTTCTCTTTAAGAAACAGCCCTGAGCCTACAGTAGCAAACAATGGCGATGTCATCAGTAGCGCAATACCTTGCCAAATTGGAACAGGGTAGGCGAGAGCCCAAAGCCATAGCTGAATACCGATAACAGATAGAAATACTCGGAAGACATGCATACCAAGGTGCTGAGTTCGTAAAGACTTACCAATACCTAACGTTTTTAAGTAAGGAAGGATCACGACCAGTGCAATGGCATATTGGATAAGGGCGACGGTGGTTGAAGATAGCCCAAAATTAATACTGGCGATTTGTGCAAGACTGTTAACAATGGCAAATGCTAGCCCTGCCGTAAGCATCCAGCTAGCCCCTTGAATCGGGTGATGATTTCTGGTGGTCATGATGTAAGTGTATGAAAAATTGATAGTGTGAATCATACGACTTTATTGAAGTGAGATCACCTTAGTAATCTGAACTTGTTCTTCAATAAAGCCGAATGAGGACGGTTTCTTTAGTAATTGATTCGCCTTAGCGTTTTTTATTCAGTGTGTACACGGAAGCCACTACCAGAACAAGGCCAATGGCATGCCAAATGGTAAACAACTCATCGAGCACAATCACGGCAAAAACGGCGGTGATGGCAGGTCCAATATTGTTGGTTAGGCTAAGTGTTGTTGGGTTTAGCCTCGCCATTGCTGCAGCCATCAGATAAGAAGGCAGCACGGTACAAAAAATACCGAGCAAAATGCCTATGGTAATCAGTTCAACGCTCCAGTCTGCTGGTGAGGCGTCGCTCAGTGATAGGTGAACAAGAATCGCTAGCCCTGCGCTACCCATACCGATACTGGTAAACATGGAGCTGCCCAAGTGACCTATTAAGGGCTTGCTCCAAACTAGATAGAAAGCGAAGACCAAAGCTGAGGTGATCGCGAGCAAACTCCCGGAAACAACGGAAGAGCCAAATGCACTGAAGTCATGAAAGACAATAAAACCAATCCCGACATAGCCAATCAAAGCGGAAGACAATACGGCGCGAGTGGGCTTATTGCCGTACAACCCCCAACTGATTAACACGACAAAAGTTGGGAATAGGAAAATCAATAAGCGTTCAAGCTGGGCTGAGATATGAGCGAGTGATGCGATATCTAAAAAACTGGCTAGGTAGTAGCCCATCACGCCGATAGCTGATGCTTTTAATCCATACCGTTTCACTTTAACGCGATTTTCGCTACGTCGGCATAGAAATAGGAATATGAGCAAATAAACAGGAAGCGAGCTGAAAGCTCGTAGAGTCATTATCGAGGTAGCGTCTCCACCATATTGATAAGCGATTTTGATAAATATCGGTTTTACTGAGAAAAGGACGCAACCTGCGAGTGCCATCAAAATACCAAACTGGGTGGCAGATGAATTGCTCGAAGAGGCGGTGTGAGTGTTTTCAGTCATTCGTCTCGTATCCTTTTTGAGAGTGGAGGCTACGAGAAAGGAAGGCTGGCTACGTTCTCGTAGCCAGGCGCAGTGTTACCTACCGGCTACAGGCATTGAGAAGAAGGAGCCAAAGGTAGGTAAATATAAAAGTCATAATCATTCCGATTGGTGGTGAATTTTTAGACTATCTTTGTCATGCATAAAATGCAACCGCTTGTTGTTAGTCTTGTTGCAACTTTAATTCGACTTGGTTTAGTGCATTTTGGTACATCGACCAAGCACAGATTCCCGCTAAAATATTGCCGATAAATGCGCCCCAGAACAGACCTTGAATGCCATAAAAGTGCGATCCTAGCCATAAACACGGTAAGAAGAAGGCGAACAGTCGCAGTGCTGAAATCGTCAGCGCGGTATAAGACTTTCCAAGCGCATTGTTGATTGAAACCATCAACATGCAGATACCTAGTGACCCTAAACTAAATGGCACAACCATCAGATGATAGTTAAGAATGGACTCAACTTCTCCTTCGCTGGTCATGAGAACCGCTAAACCGTTAGAGCCAAGCCAGGTGGCGATGGCGATGATCAATTGGAAACCCAGTACAAATTTGACCGCGATGCTGACCAGTTTTCGGATGTCTGTAAGGTTGTTTGCGCCTAGCATCTTTCCGACCATTGGCGGCATTGACATAGTCAGTGCAAGGACGGAAACAATGGCAAAAAATTCGTACCTAGAACCCAGAGCCCACGCTGCGACAGCAGCGGTCCCATAGCCTGCCAGTAGTTTTGTTGCGAGCATAGAAGAGAGCGGAGGCAGCAACTGGCTGATCATCGCAGGCCCCATGATATTACCAATAGAGCGAAGGCTTTGAACGACGTTTAAATCACTCCAATCGAAGCTCATCCAATGCTTACTTGTCACCTTAGGTGCGACAAACAGAATACCTAAGCCAAATGCGATAATGGTTGCGATGGCAGCGCCGTTGATGCCCATATCTAAAGTGAAAATGAATATAGGGTCGAGCACTAAGTTGAGTGCGCTAGTCACCATCATCATGGTTCCTGGCAGCATGGTATTACCGTTGGCTCTACAAACGCTGTATAAGAAATAGAGCACTGCGCCTGTCCATGAGCTGACGAGCCAGTAGATCCAATAACTGTCGATGATAGGTAATACAGATTCGGGTGCGCTGAGAAGTAGTAGTATCGGCTCGCGGATTAAATAGATAATGACAGAGAACAGTGCGACACCAACGCTACCCATTGCAATGACAAGGCCACCGAGTTGCTTGGCATAGCGCTCTTGCTTAGCACCAATGGCTTTAGCAATCACAGAGGTGGTCGCAATGCCTAGACCAACCTGTATACCGATAATGATCATTTGAATCGGTAAGGTAAAGCCCTGCGCGGCGAGAGGTAAAACACCGAGCTGTCCGATGAAAGCACTGTCTACCAGTTGGAAACTCATCAGTGAGAGCACACCAAACAGCATTGGCCAAGTCATTTTGAATAACTGCTTCCCTAGAGAAGGCGTTGAATCTTGTGTTGTTGAAGTCATAACCATACTTTGAATTAAGGTCTTTCGACTGAACCTAAAGTTAAACCGAGGCGATAGTGCCTCGGTTTACTATTGTTTCACATACATCGTAGCCGTAGTGCCGGATTTCAAGGGGCAAGCTACATAATCATGCGAAAGCGCTACTCTTGCTTAAAGTCATCTGCGTAGCCTCTTGGCGGTGGTGTCCATCCTCGCTCACCACTTTCATGACGATCGGAACGATCGGTTTGCATTGCTATCTTGATATGCTCTTCCATATGCATGAAGAGTTTGCGGTAGTTATTGTCGAAACGTTCGCCTTCAGAATCATCCTCCCATGCGCGGTAGAGCTTATCGGATTTTTTGTCCTCAACACGCTTATAGGCCGCTTTTTGTTTTTCGACGTGGAACGGATGGAAATTCAACTCTCGCATTGCATGTGCGCCAAGCTCAAGCGATGAATGATAAGTTTCAAGCTCAATAATATCAGCTCCGGCTTGGCGAAGTAGGTAGCCGTGTCCTCGGTCGAATGCACGAGCGAGAACTTTTACATGAGGGTAGCTGTGTTTGACATACTTGGTAAGCTCGACACAGGTCTCTCGGTTATCGATGGCAATTACTAGCAATGACGCCTCTTCAATCCCTGCGGTATGCAACAAATCTGGACGACTCGCATCACCAAAGTAGGCCTTGGTATTGATTTGGCGTACAACATCCACCTGCGCGGCTTGCTGATCAAGGACAACGGTATGAACACCATTCGAGACTAGTAAGCGGTTAACTATTTGGCCAAATCGACCGATTCCAGCAATGATAACTGTACCTTTCTCTTCGATTGTGTCCGCTTCTCGTTCGTTTGATTGCTGCTCAAATCTCGGCAAAATAACTTTATCAAATAGAATGAATAGACCCGGAGTGAGGAACATCGACAATGCGACGACCAGCGACAAAGTTTGAGCAATCTCTGGTGGGATAACATGGTTTTGCACCGTAAAGCTCAGTAGAACAAAGCCAAACTCACCAGCTTGAGCAAGGCTAAGGGTAAATAACCAGCGGTTGCTGTCTTTAATCCGAAAAGCAAATGCAAGGACATAAAGGACAACGGCTTTAAGTAACATAACGCCAAGAGTCAGCCCGATGATCAATGCAAAGTCATCAAACAAGATACCAAAATTAATACCGGCGCCTACGGTGATGAAAAACAGACCGAGCAGTAGGCCTTTAAACGGGTCAATATTGGATTCGAGTTCATGGCGGAACTCACTGTTAGCCAGTACAACGCCTGCGAGGAAGGTTCCCAGTGCTGGAGATAACCCTACTAGACTCATTAAAGCGGCGATGCCGACAACTAACATGAGTGCCGTTGCAGTGAATATTTCGCGCAGTCCAGAGCTAGCCACAAACCTAAACAGAGGTCGGCTCAAGTAGTGACCACCGACGACTAAGCCAATAATTGAAGCAATGATAACTAAACCGTAAGCCCAGCCGGGTAAGTCTGCCACAAGGCTAAGTTCTTCGTGGTGGTCTGAGGCTGCTGTTACTGCAGATTGCGCTTGTTCAACCAACTCAGGAAGCGCCAATAGCGGAATAAAAGCGAGCATTGGGATTACAGCAATATCTTGGAATAAGAGTACCGAGAAGGCGTTTTGACCGCCGTCGGTTTTGTTAAGTCCTTTTTCATTGAAGGTTTGCAGTACGATCGCCGTCGATGAAAGGGCGAAGATCAAACCTATAGCCAGAGCGATAGTCCAAGGCTGTTCAAAATAGAGAGCAATAGCCATGACAATAGCTGCTGTGCCGCCAACTTGAAGCCCACCTATGCCAATTAAGCGATTGCGCATTGACCATAGCATTTTGGGTTCAAGCTCTAAGCCGACTAAGAACAGCATCATAACAACACCAAATTCAGCAAAGTGTTGGATGGTGTTGGTCTCTTCACCGACAAGACCTATGATAGGGCCGATCACGACGCCAGCGATTAGGTAGCCTAGTACAGAACCAAGCCCCAAACGCTTGGCAATTGGAACGGCAATGACTGCCGCTGCTAAGTAAATGAAGGCTTGCAAGAAGTAACTGGTCATAGCTGTACCTCTTTCGCGAGTGTATCGACGTAATGATTGAGTTTTTCTACTTTTCTTGCTTGCTCATAGTCGATTTGATCCTTAACGAGTGCTTTTAGAAGTTTCGTCCAATTCTCAACATGCGTGGTGACACGTCCATCTTCTTGAGCTGTGCGCGCGCCGAACAGTGCAAATGGCGCCAGATAATCCATACCTGTCAGACTTGCCATCTGCTCAAGCGGATAAAGCAATTCACGAATGGTGTAGTGGTTATAGCCATCGGTTTGGTAAGCCTCAGCTTTACCGCCAGCAGAAAGTGAGCAAAAGAATTTTTTGCCATGTAATGCGTTGCCTTCATTGCCGTAAGCAAATCCGTATTCCAACACTAGATCTTGCCACTCTTTTAAAATCGCAGGAGTCGAATACCAGTAGAGTGGAAATTGAAAGATGATGACATCGTGTTCGAGTAAGCGCTGCTGCTCTTTGTCGATATTAATTTGATAGGTTGGGTATTCGTAATATAGGTCTACAACCGTCACTCCTTCAACTTTTTTGGCGGTATTGAAAAGATGCTGGTTGACTTCAGAACGCCCAGGGGAAGGGTGAGCGTATAACACGAGGACTTTATTGTTTGACATATCTTGTCTCGCTGGTTGATAAGTGTTGGCGGTATCAAGCTATTTTTACATAACGTCGAGCTATTCATCAAAGAGAACTAAGTCTCAATGAGTAATTACATAGAATCAGTAATGCTTAGAAATGGTGGCCTCTAAGTCACTTAGATGTTCAACGATGAGTGAGGCATGAGCTGTAAATGGTGTGTGTTTTCCATGCGTAACGAGGCACGAAGGCATCGCTGCATTGAACGCCGCTTGCAGATCATAGAGGTAGTCCCCAACATAAAGGATCTCATGTGACTCAAGCTGCCATTCATTGGCTAAGAAGAGTAAGGAGTCGGGAGCAGGCTTGGGAGGAAAGTGCTCACGCGTAATAACTTTAGGAATGGTTATTTTGTTGTGAGAGAGCTTAGTGTTAGCGGCTTCAGAGCAGTTTCTGGTTATAATTGCAGTCAGAAGATTATTGCTGTTGATGAAGTCGAGAAGGGACTCGCAACCCGGCATTGGGTTAGATTTCTCTGCGTCTTCAAGTTCGTGTTGAAGAACTAATGAATGTGCATTGGCTTGAGCTTTTTGACAGTCGATCTGGTCAATAAAAGAGAGCAGGTCTTGACTACTTGGGCAACCAAGCTGCTCCCTTAACCATTGAAAATCCATGTCTGAGCTCACTAGGGTATTATCAAGATCAAAAACGATGGCTTTGATTTGAGGGATATTGAGTGGCACATGTGACATAGACTTTCCTTAGATTATGCGAACTCTTTCTCCAAGTAAGCAACGATATCTGACGATTCATACATCCATTGTACATCGCCATCTTTCTCGATTCTTAAACAAGGAACTTTCACTTTACCGCCACCAGCTTCAAGCTCAGAGCGATGTGTTTGGTCATTTTTGGCATCGCGTAAGTCAAACTTGACTGATTGACGCTTCATCGCACGACGAACCTTAACGCAGAAAGGGCATGCTTCAAACTGGTATAGCGCCAGAGACTGTGCTTTTGAATCAACAGCTTGTTGATCTTCCGTAGAGCGTTTTACGCCTTTAGGTGAAAATACAAAGTTGAGCAGTAGAATTACGCGCCCTAAGAACCAGCGGATAAACTTCATAACAATCCTATTATTATATTTTAAGGTGACATTTACGTTACGCATTGTAACTGAGATGTGACCAATCTTAAACTTAGCTAAGCTTTATTTGATGCTTCTTGCTTACTTCGATACCTAATCGCTTCGCCAGCCGAGTTAAGTTCGCTCGATCAGTCTTTAATTGGCGAGCCGCTTGCGCCCAATTAAATTCCGCATTGTTTAATGCTGTGATGATCATTTGGCGTTGATACTCTTCAGTTGACTCTCTTAAGCCTAACGATGGGTTTATTTCTGCTAAAGAATGAGTCGCTAAGCCTTCGCTAGGGATTGGCATATCTGGCATCGAGTCTAGTTCACCAATATCTTCGACAGAGATGGTAATCAGTTTGCCGCCTCGTCCTCTTGCTCTGGCTTTTAATGCTGCGCGATTAATGACGTGCTCAAGCTCGCGTACGTTGCCCGGCCAGTTGTAGCGAGCTAACTCAATACGCGCTTCTTTACCCAGCTTTATTTGTACGATGCCTAGTTTTCTTCTTGCTTGTTCTAGGAAGTAGCCAGCAAGTAGAACTATGTCTCCATTTCGTTCACGAAGAGCAGGGACGGTGATTGGGTAGACACTCAAGCGGTGATATAAGTCTGAGCGGAATCGGCCTTCTGACACTTCTTCTTTCAGATCTCGGTTGGTTGCTGCCAGCACTCGAACATCAATGGTCTGCACCTTGTCTTGACCCACAGGCTGGATTTCATTGTTTTGCAGCGCGCGTAGAATCTTACTTTGCGCTGCTAATGGAAGCTCACCAATTTCATCTAAGAACAGGGTACCACCATCAGCAAGGGCGAATTTACCTAAGCGAGATTTGTCCGCGCCAGTAAAGGCACCTTTCACATGGCCAAATAACTCACTCTCTACTAGATTTTCAGGTATCGCAGCACAGTTCACGTAAACCAGAGGCTGTTTTTTACGTGGTGATAAGTGATGAAGACTGCGCGCAACCAGCTCTTTACCCACACCTGTTTCACCGTGGATAAGAATATTGAAATTAGAAGGGGCAACCACTTCGATATCAGCTTTCAGCGCTTGCATAGAGAGGCTGTCACCAATGATCTCGCTGCCGTCTCTGTCCCACGCTTCTTCGTTGAGTTCTTCGAATTTTTGTTGGGTTTGCTTAGCTTGCTGTTCTAGTTGGCTTACCGCAAGAGCGACTTTCAATGTTGAAGCTGCAATAGCAGAAAGTGCTTCAAGACTGCGCGTTGGAATTTGCTCAAATACGCCTGGGGTTAAGCTATCGAGCGTTAATACCCCGAGTAGCTTGTCAGCGTAGAACAGAGGCAGCCCCATGCATGAGTGCATTGGTAAGTCGCCTTCGTAGTCAAGTAGCAGGTTGTCGAACGGGTCGGGTAAGTCAGAATCAGCATCGAATCGGACTGCACTCTTAGACTCACAGATTTGCGCGAATCGAGGATGCTCTGCGATTTTAAAACGGCGACCGAGGGTGTCTCTAGTTAAGCCTTGAAGAGCAAGCGGAACGAGTGTGTCACCTTGCAATGAGAGCAATGCCACGCTGTCGCATTGAATAGCTTTACGAATCGCGTCGAGTAAGTTGTTGAATCGGTCTTGATCGTTGTCACCGCGGGCGAGACCGATGGTCATATCGATGAGCGTAGAAATAGAGATATCTTGCATGGCTTGTGATGGTGTACTAGAGCTATTAAACGTTGATTTAGAATTAAACACAGTTTGAGAGATATTTCAAACCTTATGGGTCAATATGACTCAGTGTTTGTGTGTCGAAATGACATTTAATTGACTGGAAAGTGACGAAAAACCAGTGTTTTACAAGGATATTAAAGTTGGCATCGTTCGTGCAAAAGTAGAAGTGCATAATTAAAAAATTAATGAGGAGAAAGTCTCAATGCTTAACAACCAACATATTGAAGTCGTTAAAAGTACCATTCCACTATTAGAATCTGCAGGGCCAGCATTAACTCAACATTTCTACCAAAGAATGTTCTCTCATAACCCTGAGCTTAAAGACATCTTTAATATGACGCACCAAAAAACAGGCCGCCAAGGTGTGGCGCTGTTTGAAGCGATTGCTGCGTATGCGAAAAACATTGAAAACTTAGCGGCGTTGACCTCTGCAGTAGAGCGAATTGCCCAAAAACACACTAGCTTTAATATTCAAGCGGAGCATTACCAAATCGTCGGACATCACTTGATTGAGACACTGCGTGAACTTGCAAGCGACGCATTTACTCAAGAAGTTGAAGAAGCATGGACCGCTGCGTATCTATTCTTGGCGCAGATCTTTATTGATCGTGAAGGTGAGCTTTACCTGCAGCGCAGACAAGCCGTCGGTGGTTGGGCAAATGCGCGTTCATTTGTCGTTTCTAGCAAGAAGGCGGAATCTGAATTTGTTACTAGCTTTGTACTGACTCCTGAAGATGGCCAAGCGGTATTAGATTACCAACCAGGTCAATACATCGGAATTGAGCTAAAGCCATCAGCGGGGGAGAACAACGAGATCCGTCAGTACTCGCTATCTCAAAAATCAAACGGGGTCGATTACCGAATCTCAGTTAAGCGCGAAATCGGTGAACATAAAGGATTGGTTTCAAACCACCTGCATGATGACGTTCACGAAGGTGACACGGTAAGCCTATATCCACCTGCAGGTGACTTCTTCTATCAAGAAAAGAGTCAGCCAGTGGTATTGATCTCAGCAGGTGTTGGTGCAACTCCGATGCAATCAATGATGCAGACCTTTGCAGCTCAAGGTAAAAAAGACGTCACAGTGCTTTACGCTTGTAACAATGCAGCGCAGCACACTTTCAAACAAGAGGTGTCTGAGCTTGCCCTAGAGCACAACTGGCCAACATTTACTTGGTACCTAACGGAAAACACGGCAGATTTCTCTGGCCAATTAGATGTGACTTTAGTTGCGAAAGAACTACCAATTGATAATGGTGACTTCTACCTATGTGGCCCAGTTGGTTTTATGGAAGCAGCGGTGAAGCAATTAGAGAGTGTAGGTGTCGAGCGAGAGCGTATTCATTATGAGGTGTTTGGACCTCACGCTTACTTGTAATTAACCGAAAAAGGCCCTTTATGAAGGGCCTTTTTAATACGCTTTTATAGAACTAGCTAAATAACGACTTGAGCCACAGCATGAGCTTAGACGGCTTTTTTGCTGCGAGAGGTGAACGTTCGCTGCCAAGATAATAGCTTTCTAGAAACTGGGTACGTAACTCTTGCGTTGATGCGAATGTCATCGCCGAAAGCAGCGTTGCAGAATTGAAAGCATGGTCATTGGCTAAGCTAAAGTCCATTCGTATATAGCCTTGGCAGTAGAGCCATAAATGAGTCACTAAAGCGAATTGACGGCTACCAAGCTCTTCAAACTTTTGCGCATGTTCATTGCCTAGGTTCTCATCTAAGACTTTGCGCATGGCAGCGGCTGACTTGGCTTGAGACTCGAGGTGACTTGCTTCTTCAATATGAGCCTTAGTCAGCACACCTAATAGATGCTGAACAGGATCGATGTCTGGCTTTCTGGCGCAGGCGCGCTTAAAGAGAGCATTATGCTTCTCAACAAACATCTCGAACGACTTTCGATCTGATTCTACAGCTGTAATAGAGTCAGCTTGAATCTTGCTCAGCTGTTGCCCTAAATCAGTCATTCGCTTGCAGTTGCTCTAAGGTAATTTCGAATGAACCTTTATCAGAGTCGACAAAAAGGCTCTCGCCAGTAATCATCACTGACAGATCCATGCTGCGCTCTACAGTTTCAGAGAATGCTTCAATGCTTTCTGGATCAAAGCGGTAGATATTGGCTTTGTACTGATGAACCTTATTTTTGGTCTGTTGCCACCAAACATCAGATTTGCTGTTGAAAGAGAACACATCAACACTTGGTGCGAGGCGACACGCTTTCTTAATGCGGTCCAGTGACGGTTCACCAATATCAACCCAAAGTTGAATTTGGTCATCTAAAGATTTCACCCATAGGTCAGGCTCTTCAGTGGTGGATAGTCCTTTCGTCAACGCCAACTCTGGTTGCCATTTTACGCAGAAAGCCAAAACACGCGCCATCATGCGAGGTACTGTCTCTGAAGGGTGCTGTGCAACAGTCAGTTGCGTAGAATCATACAGGTCGCGATTGGTATCAGAAAGCGAAATGCGGAACTTATAAATTGTAGGTTTGAGAGCCATAATACTTCTTGTAAATAAAAAAATAGCCAGCGTAATGCTGGCTATTGTAAAACTTTAGTACTTAATAATTAAAGTACTTTGATGTTCTCAGCTTGAGGGCCTTTTTGGCCAGTAGTTACAACGAACTCAACTTTTTGACCTTCAACTAGAGTACGGAAACCGTCACCAGTGATAGCAGAAAAGTGAGCAAAAACGTCTGGGCCGTTTTCTTGTTGAATGAAGCCGAAACCTTTAGTTTCGTTAAACCATTTTACTGTACCAGTTACAGTGTTAGACATAATGTATATCCTTGATAGATCATGTAAAAGCCATACGGCATCGATAGCGTGGAAAAGGAGATTGCTATTGCGCACGACGTTACGACAGACATCAATACATCTAACGGAACGGCGAAAGTAAACAAGTACCGTTTTCAAGCTGACATTTAGTCTAAAGGCACGTGCAACTAAGTCAATAACAATAGGGGGCTTTTGGCCCTTGAATCATGGGTTTTCATTAGAAATTTGCGCTAGGTATACTTTCGAAAATTTTGATGATTTATCTATAAGTAGTGTAACATTTGCCAAGCTGGTTTGTGATAAGACGATTTAAGGGAAACTTTGAAGCGTATGAAAGAAGAAACTGGCATCAAATAGACAACGGAGGCCATATGGCGAAAAAGAAACGTCCTGCTGAGCTCAGTGACGACAAACAGGTGATCGAAACCGAATTTGGTCGAGGTCAAATAAACGATAACGCGTTGAAAGCGGTGGTAACAAGCAAACTGTTCAAGGTGAGAGTAGAGAAAGCGAAAAAAGGGAAAGGGAGCTATCAACGCAACCTGAAACATAGAGGCAAAGAGCCCTATTCAAAAGCCGCTTAAATAGCGATGTTTGAATAGGGCTCTTTCTTTATCTGAACAAGAATTAGCGTTCGATCTTCGGCGAGTAAATAGAGTAAGCGGTAATTTGTCCTGCGACGATGGCCGAAAACATAAAGAGTGCAGAGAGGCCAATACTCGGGATAGGCAGTATCGATTGCTCGAATACCGATTGGCTCGCACTGACGAGCACACGGCTCCCGGGTACCAAAATAATGATCCCCTGAACAATATAGATAGAACCTGTTAGATCCATCTTCTTCGCGACCCATGTACCATATAGAGTGATAAGCACAGTGGTCACCCAAGTACCGACGACCCAACCACTTTCAAATCCTAGGTAGAAAGGTCCCCACATACCCAGTATCGCAACCGGAAGGCCAAGCAAGATATCTTTCGGTCTCGCGTTAAAGATAATACCCAAACAAACTGAAATCAGAAACAGTCCAGATATGTGCAACCAAATAGGCACTTCATTGGTGTAGCTGAACGGTTCCGCTTGCCCCCATATCGACTCACCGATATTTAAACCCATCACGATCCCGACAAATAGCTTAATCAGTGATAAGGCGCTTTGTCCAAGCAGGCTTGTACCCGAAACCAGATCATTAAAGGCTAAACATTCCAATGAGTTGGCTATAGACAGCCCAGGCACAAACAAAACAATGGCGGCAATACACAGCGCCCAAACTGGGATCTCTGCGCTGGTGCTAGCGAAGAAAGCAACAAGAATACCCGTGAGTAGAGCGGCGATGAACTCAGCAGCGATAGAGCGACGCGCGCGCAGCACTTGCTGGGTTCCCCAGACAATAAAGCCAAGAAATATCGATATGAAGATCGCGTCCATGGTTGAACCAACCAGCATGAGATAAGCAGGGGGAATGCCCATGTTCGCAAGAGCGATGACCCACTTTGGGTAACCAGCAGGCTCTGGAACTGGCTCAGAGCTAGGTTGGTTGATGCGAATAATGGTATTCGCCAGCAAACTGAGGTTAATCGACGCTGGCTGGTGGCGCTTCATTACCACGGCGTTGTTATCATCAGGAAACTGATAGTTGACGGTGGTTGGTGTCGCCTGAATCATCAGATCAACACCATGCTTTCGAGCATAAAACTGCGTGTATTTTTCAAGCTTGTAAGGCGCACAGCCACATCGGTGTAAGGTATCACCAATCTCAACGATCTTACGAATTCGGTACTCTGAAGGCATGGTATGTAGTACGTAAAAAATTGTGGCGCAAAGGTATCAAACCGTAGGGTGTGATTCGAGCAATAATAGGGGGAACAGTGGTCGAGCTCACACTAATTGATTGGCGCAATATGTCGCTATCATCGCAATTATGGAAACTCTGTTTGCGGAACGGTACTTCATATAAAACAGCGCACATTAGGCGACAATTATCACAAATTTAAACTTATTTTTAAATGTAACTATTGTTACCTAATTGTAACGCTAGGAACTGTAAATATTGGTCTTATTACTCTAAACCCCTGATGGAAAGATGCTAAAAAAATTAGACTCTTAACAATGTATTTACATCTGAATAGTGGGGATATTTTGATTAATAATTAGACAAAATTAATACTTGTAATTGGCACCAAAAAGGCGAAAATAACCGCAAAATGAGTTTGCAAAAATGAAAGGAAGCTTTTCCTAACTTTGAAGTACGAGGCGTTGTATGAAGCTATTTCTAATTTTTATGGTGTCGATTTCCGCAGGTGTTGCATCAGCAGATCACCTTCATTCATTCTTGCTTGGTTTATATATCTCAACTCTTGCAGTTGGTAGTTGTTATTGGCTTGCTTTTAGAAGCACTCGTTTCCCACAATTAGCACTGGTTTTACTGCTGTGCGGTTTCTTCGCTAAAATCGCGGTGACCGTTGCTGGTGTAACATGGGGATTGTCGCAAGATTTAATCAGCTCTCCATTTATATTCTCACTGTCGTACTTGTTCTTCTCTATTGTGGCGACTTACGTATGGTTTGCTTACCGAGAAAAACTGATGGCAAAGAAAGACGCGCTTCTTAAAGCAGCGTAACGAAAGTAAATTTTCTGAAAACCAGCGGTTAATTCGCTGGTTTTTTTGTGCCTGAATTTGGGAGCTGAGCACAAGAATGTCGATAATTCTTATGGAATGGTAACGATTGGTTTCAGAGCCGCTGAAACTCACGCCGTCTTGTCTATACTGAAGTGGACTATAAACTACTCACAGTGAGACGTCGCATATCATGACAACGCGTTTTCTAACAGCAACAGCGCTTCTTTCGACTATTTCTCTCTCTTTTGGTGCGATTGCAGCGCCAACGATTATTCCTGATCCACCTACGCTGGGGGCGAAAGGGTATATTTTGATGGATTACCATACTGGCGAAGTATTGGTACAAAAGAATTCAGATAAAAAGCTTAACCCTGCCAGCTTAACCAAATTGATGACCGCCTATGTTGCAGGACAAGAGGTAAACAGCGGCAACATTGCCCTCGATGATCAAGTTCGTATTAGCCGTAATGCGTGGGCGAAAAACTTCCCTGACTCTTCAAAAATGTTTATTGAAGTGGGTACTGATGTACAACTGATGGATCTTTATCGTGGTTTGATTGTGCAATCAGGTAATGATGCTAGTGTCGCGATTGCTGAGCATGTCGCAGGCAGTGAAGATGCTTTCGTTAGTTTGATGAATAGCTGGTCGCAAAAGCTAGGGCTTGTGAACACCTCTTATACTAACCCGCACGGCTTAGACAGTGATGGCTTGTATTCAACACCACATGATATCGCCCTGTTAAGTCAGGCGATCATTCGAGATCTGCCTGATATTTATCCGTTATATAGCGAGACAGCGTATACCTACAACGGCATTACTCAGTACAACCGTAATGGGTTGTTGCGCGATCGCAGCTTAAATGTAGATGGTATGAAAACCGGCTACACCAGTGGCGCAGGTTACAGCTTAGCAACTTCTGCAACCAGCGGAGACATGCGACTGATTTCGGTGGTGATGGGCTCAAGTAGCGCTAAGAGTCGTGAATCAGAAAGCAAGCAGCTACTAAGCTATGGTTTCCGATTCTTTGATACTGTCGCACCGACTAAACCGACAGACACACTAGCAGAAGCCAGAGTATGGATGGGTGCAGTAGATAACGTTGCAGCAGGCGTTGATGAAACCGTATTGATCACTCTTCCTAAAGGTGATGCTAACAAGCTGATCGCAGAAGTGGAGTTTCCTGGTGAACTGACAGCGCCGATTCGTAAAGGTGACCCAATCGGTAAAGTGATTTACAGTGTTGAAGGTAACGAAGTAACAAGTGCTACCTTAGTTGCGCAGCAAGATGTCGAAGAAGGCGGTATCTTTAAAAAGCTAATGGACTGGTTGAAACGCTTAGTTTCGAGTTGGTTCTAAGCTGGAAAGGTTAGCAAAAGGCGAGGTTAATACCTCGCCTTTTTTAATTAGAACTTATAAGTAGCTGCTACGTACCAAGCACCTACCGATTGATCGTAGGTTTTCGAGAAGTAGCCATCTTGAATCTCAAGCTCGTAGCTATCTACTTCGTATGCAGTACGTAGTGACAAACCTTGAAGTTGAGCAGGAGTATACTCAAGACCTAGACCTGCTCGGATTGCACCGCCATCATCAGAAAAGCTACCCGCTTTATAATCCACAGAACCTAAACCAATTGTTGCGAATGGACGAAGGCCATTGTCAAAAGTGTATCCAAGGTTAGCAGCAACTGTGTAAGTTTTGTGTTCAATTTTACCTGCATCGAAATGTAGGCCATTGATTGGAGTATGTACCTTAACGTTGGTATCGCCGTAGCTAGTAAATTGCGTTTCGATGCTAACAATACGGTTAAACGCATAGCCAGCAATGATCTTGTACGAGTTATCTGAGTCCGTTGAAAGAGGAATGCCAGAGTCATTAAATAAACCATCATCGTCAAAGTCTGTTGTACCAACACCTGCACCTAAATAGAAACCAGAATGTGGATTTGCGCACGCAACACTAGAGAAAAGGGCAGTGACTAGAAGGAGTTTTTTCATTGTTAAGAGTCTCGTTATGAAAGGGATAATTTCCGGCGCAAACTCTACAAAACTCAGAATATTCGGCTAAACAAAAATCAAATAAAAAACTCACATTATAAAATGGTGAGATTTAGATTTTTTTGGCGATATAAAACACCTACTTAAGTCATTGTTTCTATGTGTATAAAGTGGAATTTGTCCAAGCAGACACACTTGATTTATAAATCAAGCCAAGTAGACTGTGCCACCTTATAAATTTGACAGATAAACAGACTAAGTTTGACTGCAGTACACTTACAGGAGGTTTGGTGTTGAGGTTAACTGGTCAGGTAGAGTGATTTAATGAAAGCGATTGAGTTCTCCTCATTAACATTAGAGTGTGAGACACGGACATTATCGAATGCCAGTGGCGAGCAAGTTATTCTAAGACCACTGCCGTACGAGGTGTTGCTCTATTTGCTTTTAAAACCCTCGCCGGCTTCACGCGAAGAGCTATTTGAACACTGTTGGGGTGGGGCTGTTGTGACTGACCAAGCACTAACTAATGTCATCTCTGGGTTACGCAGACACTTCTCTAACCTAAAGGCTGAAGACGTGACTCTTCAGACGATCAGTAAAGTGGGTTACTTCCTTGATGTAAAAACTACAGTTGTGGAAAGAGTTAAAGAACCTGTCGAAACAGAAACTCTTAATCAAGTTCATGAGGTCGAAAAGCCAACATCGGTGTTTACGCAGAGTAACGAAGACCTCCTTTCGAAACCAATCTGGCATGGCTTGATGAATAAAGTCATCATTTTGGTTTTGATAGCCCTGCTTGTATGCGTGCTTGTCTTCGAACCTTTTAAAGCGACCTCTCCGTTTACTGATAATGATGATTACGAGCTTCTATCGTCTGGCAATCCAACTTATTTCTTAAAAGACATGTCAAGCGGATTCATAAAAATAGAAGCGTTAAAAGAAGCGCTCAATATGAGAGTGACACAGCATTGTCAGGTGGATGTCTATATTCGAGTGTTTCCGTCAATATATGAGCCAGATATTGTGGCAATGACGGTGAGATTGCAGTCTAAAGAGAGCGATCACAACCATGTGTTCCAGCACTTTAATGTCAACAAAGAGCATATGGTCGAAACCATACTGATGGCTTTTGATAATCTGGAGGTGGCATGCGATTTCTCATAATAGCTCTTCTAGCGACGCTGCTAACTAACTCTTTTTATCAGTGGAAGTACGCTTCTTATGATTTTGTGGGGACTCAATGGCACTGTTCAGAATCAAAATCAGGCTTTACCTCAGAAGCTTATAGGCACTATGAGAAGGTCACTGAAATGACGACTATCTATTTTAGTTCTAAGGACAGTGTTACTTACTTTCAGTCTGGATACTTAAAGCATATGGATGGTGTTGTTGAGCCGTATGAGCTTGTAATGACAGCGGACAATCAGACTATTGGCAGTCAGCTTAAGCAGACGTTTAAGAGTGTAGATTGGAATCTTAAGCCGGAACGCTCGCCACTTTATATTCGAGACAAAAACAGTCTTGTGGGGTTTAAGTCTGACTTAAGATATGAAGTCGACGGAAAACAGCTCTATTTGTTTAATCAAGCGGGCAGTGAAGATGTCAATATCGCTTGTCGTCGGTCATGAAAAACGGGCACATCGATGCCCGTTTGAGTATTTGAAGAACCGGTTTAATGATCTGCCGAAAGTAGGTCTGGGTTAGTCACAAGGTTACGAACGCCATGTGCGTGGTCTTCATCGAACTCATTGCTTTCTAGCCATTGGGCAACAGACGCAATGTCTACTTTTGCTACTTTTGGTCGCACGCTCCAAGTGACTTGCAGTGGTGAGGCTTGTTCATTGTAGCCAGGGCCAGTGGTTGAGCCTGCATATTGAATCGGTTTACCAGTGTTTGTCGGGATGTTGAGCGCTTGATAGACGCCATTTTTAACCTCGAATTTGGTTAAGTCGACAAAGTTAAGGGCATCTTTATCGTTAACGAGTACAAACACTTGTGTCTCTACGCGTAACTGAGGATTCGAGATGGATTCACTTAGGCATGAGCCCAGTGTTGGCCCAGGCTTTACCTGCGCCGTTGAATGAACATAGTGCAGTTCGATAGTATCACCGGGTTCTAGTTGCCCGTGACCTTTAGCGCCGACTTTCCCGTCAAACGGTTTTAGTTCGGCATCAGTTAGCTTACCGTTATAGACATAGCCAGTATTGTAGCCTTTACCGTCACCATTGCCTGCGTAAGTGTTGAATTCACCGCCTTTGTGCTCAGCATTTTTATGGAAGTGGATATTACACAAGTTCATTTGTGAGTATTCAGGCGCCTGACCAAAGTAACGGGTGTTGTTGCCAGCTAGGTTGTCTATATCACGTGGAGACTGAGGACCAAACCCTTTTCCTTGAGTATTTTCAGCAAGTGCTGCACGTTGCTGTGCGATAACACTGTCTGCAACATCATGGTTGCTTGAGGCTTGTACGGCTTGCGGAGCAATCGCAAGAAAAGAAGACAAAAGTAACACCTTATTCATACGCGGATTTAGACCCTTTCGTTGGTTGTGAAAGCAAATGACTATATAGGCGTTACGATGCTGTGTGCATATGAAAAGTGTGAGCTTTTGTGAGAGTGAGTGACTGATTCCAATTAATTGTACAGGGCTGCAAACAAAACAGCGGATGCATTGGCATCCGCTGATATCGCTTCATAAACAAAGATTAGTTTACTTTGTTCCAAGCGTCGGTCCAGTGAGAGCCAACTCCTGGTTCGAATTGAGTCGCAGTTGGAGACCATTGAATGCAGTAACCTGAGTAAGGGAACTCCTTACATTGGTAGATAGCACCGTCTGATGCAAGAACCTTAGTGCCAGCAGTATACGTGCCTAAACCTTCAGGGAAGACAAAATCATACTCACCGGACGGCGGCGGAGTCTGTTCCTTGATAAGGTGGAAATCGAGCGTATTTTGCTCAATCACATTGCCTTGCTGATCTTTAACCACGACAACCAACATATGGTGGCCCGGCTCTGACTTAGATAGTGTCATTGTTGCTGCTTCAACTTGACCGTCGTTTAGCTCTACAGAGTGCGAAGAAAGCGGTTCACGGTGATGGTTGTAGACCGTCATTTCAGTTTGAATATCACCTGTTGCTTCAAGTGTTAAATCGAGCTGTGTCTCGCTATCACCAATGATGTATTCAGACTCTAAGCCGTAAACCTCTAAGTTGTACTCAGGTGCAGTAGAGTCGATCTTGTAGCCAATCTCAACGCTCTTTAGGCCAGAACCTTGCTTAAGGTAGATTGGGTTTGTGCCGTAGATTGGAGTGAACGTGCCTTCATCGCTTAAATAACCTGATTGAAGCATTGTTTGCTCTTGGTTGATTTTCGTTGCGAGTGCGTGTGACCAGCTGTTAGCTGCCCCTAGTTCTTCCGAGTCGATAACCAGTTCAGTGCTGTATGACACATTCTCGCCATTTTGGTCGAAGACACGTGTGTATACCGAATCACCAACATTTAGGTATTGGCTAGGATAGATTTGTCCCCCTTGATTCCAGTCAGGTAACACAGGGCCGTCACCTTCGAATTTAACATCAATCACGTTGTAGAAAGAAGCTGCAGTGTCACCCACATCCCATACTGCTAGGATAACTTGGTAACCTTCGCGCTCAGGGAGATCACATAGATGGCTAACACGCTTTGGTGGTTGAACCATGCCGCCGTCAACTGTACAGAAAGGATTTAGGTCAAAAGAGTCACGAGCCAGTGGTTGATTAGGGTTCCAGTCGGCTTTAGTGATGTAGTATTTCCAGTCTTTAGTGACGTGGTTAGCTGTAAACGTCCATTCAAAGTACTGACTACCAGACTGAATAGGGCGTTTAACCCAGCGATCGGCTGTTTGCTCATCTAAAGCAGCAGCTAAAGCAGATTCTGCGCTGGCAATTTTACCATCGCGCGGACCTGTCGCAGGGAAGCCATCTGGGCCTTCGACACTTTGTGGTTCATATTGAATCGCACCACAGTTGGTGTTTTTCTCATTTGTATCGTTGGCTGGGAACTTACATAAAGCGACGCGACCTTCTGCAACCCCATTTTCATACGCTGAAACGTAGCCGTGACCGAAGCTTGCGCCACTCACACTCAGTAGTGCCAAAGCGATAAGAGATTTGTTTGGAAGTTTGTTCATCATTTGTCCTGTATTGGTTCTATGACAAAAAAGATGACACTAAGGCATATCTGTACACTTAGCCTGAGACTAAGTGGCAACCCCGCTATCATAGGTACGAAACGTACCGACAGACCGGAAGCTTTGCGTCTTATCCTTTCGAATAGTTTGCCCAAAGTGCCGTGATGTATAGGCAGGCGAAATGTAGTCAAATACCTACATAAAAGCGATTTGAATAATTTGAATGTGGAATGGCACTCTCGATTTCGTGTTTTTGTGCAAAATTATCTTGCGAAAATGGAAAGGTCGACCTGTGTAACTTATTGAATAGGTGGGCTTTATTGTGATGAATGATTAATTTGGTGAATTCTTTTGCGTGTTTATTAATCCGAGGTTATTTGCAACTGGATGTGTAACTTCTCTACAGGCTGCTGACTTTGACTGACTCAGATTTGACAACGCGGCTCCTCAAAACCTCGACAATTCAGCCCGTCGATTTACACAAGGATCTATCATGGAATTTACTGAAAAGGATAGAGAGGCTCTCTATCAAACTTGGATGTCAAAAAAGTCGAAAATGCGCCTGACCCAAATGGAGTTCGCTAAGAAGCTAGGCATGAATCAGTTGGCGTTTTCTCAAGTCTTGAGAGGCGAGGCTGAACTAACGATGCAGTTTGTCACCAATTTTTGTCGTTTGCTTCAGCTTGAGCCTCATAATGTTGTTCCTTCCCTTAAAGAAAGCCTTAACAGCGGAGCGCCGAAAGTCGTTTACTTACAAAGCCGAATGACGGTTGATGGCGAAATCCAAAATGCTTATATAGAAGGTAATCAAGTCATCGTAGAATACGCTCATCGCGTCCAGCCTTCTTAAATTAGGGGTAGCGCCGCCCATGAGTTGTGATTCAATAGACGTAATTAACTATTGAGTTGCAAGGTTAGGTGTTACTCTAAATAGCTCAGAAAGATTGTAGAGCGCCCCCATGCTAGAAAAAGAGAACCTAATCAAACTGGCAAGAATGCAGATGCCTTTTGGTAAATACGCAGGACGAGTACTTATTGACTTACCTGAAGAGTATTTGCTGTGGTTCGATAAGAAAGGCTTTCCTGAAGGGGAGCTAGGTGAACTGTTAAAACTCTGCCTCGCACTAAAAATAGAAGGTTTAGATACGGTTGTTAAGCCGTTAAAGCGTATGTAACTTGCTACAGAAAATCTCCATATATAAAAAGAAGTACTATGAATCTTGATATCAATTCACTGAAACACCACCAACTGGTCGAAGATGGTCAACTAGAGGGGTGTTACATTCATCAACCCGCCCAAGGTAGCCAGCAAGACGACAAAGAAGTGTTGGCAGAACGCCAAGCGCTAGAAAAGATGGGCTATAAGGTAGTACAAGTTAAACCGAAAGGCGGAACAACAACGTTCTCCGAGGCGATGCAAGAACTGGCAAAGAAGACAGGTCATCAGCCTAAGTAATCTGCCAGAGTTTTCCACTCTCTCCCATAAGATTATTTGCTTTCATTCAAAAGAGTCAGACTGTCAGGCTGACTCTTTTTAGTCTTTGTGCAACATAGAACTTATCTCAAAAGGTGCCGTTGAACGACTTTGGTAAAACTTTCAACAGAAGTGCATTTTTCTTTTATGTTCCTGACATTAAAAGGATACATGGCTGATCTTCCTGACGAGTTGGACGTATAGGCTACTAAAAAGGAAGAAAATAATATGGCCACCGTCTATGTAAGCATCGGCAGTAACATAAATCGTGAACATCACATCTCAGAATCTCTCAAAGCATTGAATAATCGTTTTGCACCTCTTAACATTTCAAATATCTACGATTGCGAGCCTGTGGGTTTTGAAGGAGACAACTTTTTAAACTTAGTCGTTGGGTTCGAATGTGAGCTCCCAGTCGCCGAACTGGCTAAGGTTCTACATCAAATCGAATTGGAGAATGATCGCCAACGTGAGACTAAAGAATATGCCTCACGTACGATGGATATCGATATCCTTCTTTATGGTAATCAGGTAGGCATTATCGACGGAGTAGAACTGCCCAGAGGTGAAATCACGGAATACGCTTTTGTTCTTCGACCGTTAGTCGATCTTGCTGCGGAGGAGCTTCACCCCACTCTAAACATCTCGTTCCAGCAAATATGGAATAACTTCGATCAGACGAGTCAGAAAACCGAACTAATGTCTTGAGTTCAGTTTAGCTTAACCTCGGCAGCGGTTTTGAAAAGAACATCCGGCCTCTTAATAACCCAAGCTAGATTGATCTTTTCTTCTAACAGGCACGTAACTGACATTACCTTCTAAGGATCGGAAATTGTTATGAATCACAACGCCATTATTACCATTACGAATCTCAGACTAAGAACCTTCATAGGCTTCAACGAAGAAGAAAAAACGAAGCAACAAGACATCGTAATAAACGCAGAAATACATTACCCCGCTAACAACCTTTGCCTTTCTGATGATGTGGAAAACGCGCTTAATTACAAAAACATCTGCAAAAAAATTATTCAACACGTCGAATCCGGAAGATTTTTGCTTTTAGAAAAGTTAACCAGCGACGTACTCGGCATCTGTATCGATCACTCATGGGTACGATACGCTCAAGTGAGAATTGACAAGCCTCATGCTCTACGTTTTGCCGATTCCGTCTCGCTCACCCTGAGCTACGAAGCAGACCAAGACAATAACGCACAAGGAGCGAGTCAATGCTAACCACAGAAGCCGAAAAAGTAAGAGAAGCTTTGCTCGCAAAAGGGCTTGAAACCCCGATGAAATCGAGCGAAATGAATAGTGACCAGAAGTACAACCGCATCAAAGGACTGTTAACGGAAGTTGTCAGTACGCTTGGACTGGATTTAACCGATGACAGTCTCGCTGAAACACCTCATCGAATTGCAAAGATGTACGTGCATGAGATATTTTCAGGGCTTGATTACAATAACTTCCCAAAAATCAGCGTTATAGATAATAAAATGTCGGTTGATGAAATGGTTAAAGTATCGGATATCGACTTAACATCGACGTGTGAACATCACTTCATTACCATTGATGGCTTAGCACAAGTGGCTTATATCCCCGAGTCAAAAATACTCGGGCTATCTAAAATAAATCGTATTGTTCGATTCTTTGCTCAGCGTCCCCAAGTACAAGAACGTCTTACTCAGCAAATCTTAGTCGCGATACAAACTCTAGTCGAAACTGAAAATGTCGCCGTGACAATTAAAGCAACTCACTATTGCGTAAAATCCAGAGGTGTCATGGATGCAAACTCTGGAACTTCAACAACCGCTCTCGGTGGTATTTTTAAAACGAATCCTCAAACTAGAGCTGAGTTTTTACGATGAGTGAAACGATTTTAATAACTGGTGTGGGAAAGCGATTAGGCTTCGCCCTAGCGCAGCGACTTTTATCGGACGGATACAAAGTGGTTGGCACCTACCGAAGTGACTATCCTCAACTTCAATTGCTGCGTGAGAGCGGGGCCGACTTGCAACAGGTAGACTTTTATCAACAGAGCAGTCTAGAGGGTTTTCTTCATTACGTTGGTCAAGAATATAAGGCACTTCGAGCCATCATACACAATGCTTCCGACTGGAAGCCGGAGAACAAGAGCTGCCCTAGTGAAAACGCAACACAAACCATGAATCAGATGATGACGGTTCACGCTACCGTGCCTTATCTGATCAATTTAACACTCAAAGGCAATCTGATGTCTGGCGAGAAAACCTCGGACATCATCCACATTAGTGATTACGTTGCGGAAAAAGGCAGTAAAAAACACATCGCTTATGCTGCAAGTAAAGCGGCACTCAACAACCTGACGCTTTCGTTCTCAGCGTTGCTGGCTCCCAAAGTGAAGGTCAATACTATCTCTCCAGCCTTGCTTAAATTTAATGCTCACGACGACGAGGCTTACAAGACTAAAGCTCTGCAAAAAGCATTGATTCCCACAGAGGCGGGCTTTGAAGAAGTGATTGATGGCGTTAAGTTTGTATTAGGCAGTGACTACATGACCGGAAGAACTTTGCATCTCGATGGCGGCAGGCATTTGAAGTGAAGCCCATGTATTATGACCTTATGACAGCGTAGTAAACGTCATAACCCAAACCTGTCCTACACAGCTCAAGTAATTGAACGAACAAAAGTGCTCCTTTTAGATTAAAAGACTAGCTGTGAATTTTGATATAATGCACTGAAACAGCACCAGCAGAGCATCGACCTATAGCGGGATAATTATCATCCTGTTATCAGCTATAGGCCTTTGCTTTTAAATGCATCGCTGTTGAGTGTAGAGCTCAAATTCTACTCATCTATAGCAAATAGCCGCCACCGGCTTGTACACACTGCCCTGTTATCCAACCAGCATGAGTATCAGAAAGTAATAAAACGGCATTTGCTATGTCTTTTGGTTCTCCAAGGCGACCAAGTGGAGTCTGCGAAATAACCATTCCCAACATTTCTTCATTTGATTTAACATCGGCTGAGATATCGGTATCTGTAAGGCCTGGTGCGACCGCGTTCACCCTGATCCCTATAGGGCCGAGTTCGGCAGCGAGTAACTTGGTGGTATGGTCGAGCGCTGCTTTTGATGAAGCATAAGCCACGACACCTGGCATTATCCCGCTTGAGGTTACCGATGAAATGTTGATGACAACGCCTCTACCTTTGGCAAGATAGCTCGTTGCTTCTCGGATTAAAGCTAGCGGTGCAAATACGTTGGTTCGGTAAATGTTCTCGATAACGTCATCACTCGTTTCTGAAAGTGGTCCCATGCTCCCTGTGCCAGCGTTGTTTACGAGAACATCCAATCGACCAAATTTACTTATGACCTCTTCAATGACTCGGGCTGGCTCACCATGTTGACTGATATCGCCAGTGATACCATAAGCCTGTGGCCCTAATTCCTGTACTGTTTGATCAATAACAGACTGCCTGCGACCAGTAATAACCACTTTTGCTCCGTGTTCAATAAAGGCCGATGCGGTAGCTTTACCAATTCCTGTACCACCCCCAGTGATTAATACTACGCTGTTATCAAAATTTTCCATTTGTTTCTCCTAGTTTGTTTAGTGATGGGTGATGTCCCTCAGACACCTCCCACTTGTCTTGCTAATTTGATGACGGCTTTAAAACGTTTGCCTGGCTGTAAAGACGCACCATAAGGTTTGAACTTCCTATACGCTTTTCACTGTTTTATGCCGATACAGAGTCTGACGGTGTTCTTGTGCCGTTCCCCTTATGTCGAGGGCTTGTCACATGAGAAATCAATTTAGGAATACTGGCATTAAGCCCTGTTTGGTCTCTGCTCATTGCACTATGAAGCACAAAGGGTTGTAGATAGGTCATACCAACCATAAGCGCAGTTTGCTGAAATGGTGTAAGAAATTCGGCCATGGTGAAGTTATTAAATGCGCCAGCTTGATAGCTTTCGGCTGGGCCACCCGTCGAAATGGCAAGCAGCAATTCTTTGCCACGTAATTTGTTACCTCCGGGGCCATAAGCAAAACCTGAAAGGAGCACCTGATCGAGCCAAGCTTTAAGGATCGGTGGGGAAGAGTACCAATAGAACGGGAACTGCAACACGACGCGATCTGCTTGCTCAAGAAACGCCTGCTCAATCGCAGGATTAAAGCGCATTTCAACACCTCCAACAGCCGTTAGGTCGCGGGTAATGATCCCGTCAACTCCAGACAAAGCTTCAAACCATTTTTTATTGGCGGTAGAGATTGAAAGATCAGGATGAGCGGTTAACACTAGAATGTTCATGAAACAGACCTCAACTTTAGGTTTCCTTTCCGTGGTAATCTTGCTTGCCACGATGATTAACGTATTTCGTTTACTTGTTGCTCATGTTAATTAGGCTGGTTAATATAAACAATACACCGATAATCCATCTCACTAGTGAATGAAATCTATCAATGAAGTTGCCTCTTTCCACCCTAGAAGTATTTAATGCCATTGCGTGTAAACAAAGCTTGCGTGGTGCAGCCCAAGAGCTTGGAGTAAAGCCTTCAACAGTAAGTCACCAGTTAAAAAAGCTGGAAGAGCAGCTAGGAACGACGCTGTTTATTCGGACAACACGCTCGATTAATCTGACTGAAGCCGGGCGTGCGTTAGCACGAAGTACCGGACCAGCCTTTGAGCAGCTAGTCGAAGGTTTATACAGTGCACAAACTGCCGGGCATGCTGAACGTGGCTCCCTGAAGCTTGCGATACCCGAGTTTGCTTATTTTCTGCTGGTTAAGGATAAATTGGCCACTTTCCAGAAAAAATACCCAGAGATCGAAGTCGAGCTGTCTATGACTGATGCTTTGTCAGACATTTTGGAGGAGGGGTTTCATGCTGGATTCAGACTTGGTGGACTTATTGCTGAGGACATGGTTGCGATCAACTTGAGCGAGCCTTTAAAAACTGCTGTAGTTGCAAGCCCTGAATATCTTGAGAAAAATGGTGTACCACGAACCCCAAAGGATTTGCTGAACCATAATTGCTTACGCTACCGTTACCAAAGTTCAGGACAATTAGCGCCTTGGATTTTTTCTGGACCAGAAAGCGTCTATCCAGTCGAAGTTCGCGGCAACATGATCGCCAACTCATCACCTGCCACGATCGATCTTTCACTTCAGGGAGGTGGGTTAGCCTATACATTTCGGGATTACTGCACTGATGCCTTGGCAAACGGTGAGCTAGAAGAGGTCCTGACAGAACATCAGGCCAATTTACCAAGCATGAATATCTATTTCCCGAAGGAGTATCGTTCGATGATGCCACTTCGACTATTCATCGAACATTTGAAAAATGCGAGTGACTGAACCGATAACCAATATGAAATGATAAAATTAAGTATCTGGTATCGGTTTAACCAGTCAGAACAGCTGAATCTAAATCGGTCTACTTTTTTGTTGACACTAGCTAGTGCTGTATTTCTATTAATTAGAACATCGTTTGGTTGCGCAAAGAGTCTAACAAGAATATATCCACTTGTGAGTTACAGTAATAAATTGGTTGCCGCAGGAAGTCGCTGGATAAAACAGTTTTCTAGAAGGGAGGTTCGGTCGTCCGCCAAAACTCTCTGCCTTAAACTAAACACTAGAGGCTTAGCTACTGTTGTTAAGCATTTGGGGTTAATGTGGAAAGGTTGTTTAAATAGCCGACTCAAAGTCGGCTTTTTTGTATCTGCAATATTTCATCTACAAATCTATTCACTAAATGCGGGTATCAAAGCACTTGTTAAGGCTTGTAGAGGCTCGTTCCCTCAGTATGTTGTGAAGCCGCCATCACATTTGAACATTTAACACAAAATAAATGATGTTTCCCAAATGCTATATATTCATTTTTGGAGAATGAATACGCTTGTTAAAGAAATATAATGAGATTTAGCCTCGTTTGTATGGATAATTAATCTTGCTCTGACTAATTATCCAAAGAGTGCAGAGATGCTAGTGAAATTGAATTTTGAATTTCATCACACTCATGAAAATAGCCTTGAATTACCATCAGCTCTCTTAGAAAGATAAGCCCTAAATAATAACTATCAAAATACCCTACAAATCTATTATAAGGATACCTGTCATCATGAGCGGTAAGATCATTAAGCTGTCTAGAAATACAGACCAAGCACCAATCAACGCACTATCTACACAAAGTGTGGCTTTCTCTCACTACAACAATATCTCGGCGCAACTACCGATTGATCCGAAAAACGGTGAGTTGGTAATAGGTGACATTAAGGCGCAAGCTAAACAGTGTTTTGACAACATCAAATCTATCGTAGAGAGCATTGAACACGTGATGGATGATGTGGTTAAAGTTAATGTATTCCTCAAGAACATTGATGACGTAGAAGCCGTAAATGAAGTGATGGCGACGTTCTTTACTGAATACTTCCCAACGAAAACAGTGTCTGCAGTGGCTGAATTACCAAACAGTGATGCACTGATTCAGGTTGACGCATTAATCTCAAACGGTGAAGGTACTCAGCCTCAAGAACCATGTGCTTTGATTAAGCAGGCAAGAAACTGCGATAGCGTGACTAAGGGTATTGCATCGACTCATTCGGTTGCGTTCTCGCACTACAACAACTTATCTGCTCAGTTGCCAGTTGACCCGAATACAGGCGCTTTGGTTGAAGGTGGAATCAAGGCTCAAACTGCTCAATGTTTGCGTAACCTAAAGATTGTCTTAGAAAGTATTGATGTGCCGTTTGACGATATTGTAAAAGTCGGTATTCAGGTTCGTGATCTCGCTGATATCGAGCTAGTGAACGAAGTGTACATGACCTTCTTCCCTGATTCGGCAATCGCTCGCAGTGTTGCTTATGTACCAGCTCGTTCGATTACACAAGCGGCGGGCCTACCAATGAACGCTTTGGTTCAAATTGATGCCGTTATCTCTCATGGCGATGGCACACCACCACAAGAAGTAGAAGATAGACACGGGATTGTGATTCGCGCGAACAATACGGATTTAGCGCCCGTTAGTGCGCTTTCAACGCAAACAGTTGCTTTCTCTCACTACAACCATATTTCAGCTCAGCTTCCTGTGGATGCACAGACAGGACAACTTGTTGAAGGGAATACTGGCGAGCAGGCTAAGCAATGTCTAACTCACATTAAGTCCATCGTTGAAAGCATTAGTCATGAAATGGATGACTTGGTGAAGGTTAATATTCAGCTAACCGATATGGCTGACCTGAATCTTGTTGATGAGGTATATACGACGTTTTTCAATGGCGAACTGCCAGCAAGAACAGTGATTGGAGTTGAAAAGATTCAGTCAGGTGCATTGGTTCAGATTGATGCGGTTGTTTCAAATGCTGAGGGCACGCCGCCAAAGAAATAATAACCTGAAGAAAAATTACTCTAATTTAAGGTGTAAGCGATGAATGGTTTACACCTTTTTTTTAGAAGCAGCATTGTAACGAATAATGATTAATTGAATTTGCACGTGGCCATTTAATAGTATGTGGAGTATTGGAAGCAAAACGAGTGGTTACCGAGAGAAGTCATCGGCCGAATGTTCAGCGTTCGAAAGCAATCACTGTTTATGACTCGTTCAGTAATGATTTGCAACATTGATTTTATCAGTTAGTTTTCGGTAAACCCTGTATAATTTATATCAGATGTGTAATTCGGGGCCTCTTCCAATCTGATGACCAAACAAGCGACAACTGCGTTTCTCTTTATGTCACTATCATTACTGCTAGTAGTGACCCTTGAGGCATTTCTTTTTGAGAAGCAGACGCTCTCTTCATTCCGGAACACTTCAGTGGCATTGACGCCACAGCAGCAGTTGGAACTTACGGATAAGAATCACCCTCTATTAGCCATTTATGAAACCTCATTTTCTCAGCCTAAAGTCGCGCTAGAACAGTTGGAGCGTTGGCAGGCCAATCAATCTGAGTTAAGTGCGATTGAGCAAGTATTCAGTCTATGGACACGTCGTGTGGCAAATAAAAGTGATCCCGAAGCGATCAAACAGATTGATGCTGCGCTACTTATTATTGCTCAAACGCACCGACTTAAGTGGTTAGAGGTCAAACTCGAGATTGAGCGAGCGTATCGTGATATTAAACAAGGCACTTACGCTCAAGGGATAGAGACAGTCACTGAAGCGATTGAGTATGCAGAATCGGTGCGTGCAGACTTTTTATTGTTAGAGGCTTATAACACCGCCGGTATTTTGTATAACGCCAACAATCAACTTAAGCAATCACAAAAGTACTTTAAAAAGGGTGTTGACCTTGGTGAGAAATACCCCAAAAGTGAATTTAATGCACGGTTTAACAATAATTTAGGCCTGCTTTATGTCCACTCTGAGCAATGGCAGCGTGCTATTGAGCATCTTAAACAAGCAGAAAAGATTTACGCAGACTCTCAATTTGCTGAGCCAGAAAGTTTACTTATCATTTTGCTGAATCAGTCTTATGTCTATAACCAGCTTAATCAAGTTGAGCTATCTCGTGCTACCTATGAAAAAGCCTTGAAATATGTTCAAAGTGACACGCCGGATTACTACAAAATTGTGCAGATAAAATCGAAAGCACGGCTTGAGTTACTTGAAGGTGATCCGCAGCAAGCGAGTATTACAGCGCTAGCGTGCATTAACGCAAGCTCGATTAATCGTTATCCCAAGCAAAAAGGCATTTGTCAGATGGAGAACGCACTGGCGATGCTTGCATTGGGCGATATAAAACGTGCGCATAACGCTATTGTTGAGAGTATTGGCACTTTTGTGGCGATAGAGCACCAACGCTGGCTGATCAAAAGCCACTTAATTTTAGCGGATATCTTGGAAGAACAAGGTGAGCATCAAGAGGCATTAAAGGTCTACAAAACCTACCATAGCCAAGAGCGTGTTCAGATCTTGGAAGAGATCCATTTATTAGAAACCGCATTTGAAGTGGAAGATTTAGAACGTGAACGAGATTTGTTGGATGTACAGAACGAACTTAAAGAACTTGAAAAAGGCTTAAGTGATCAGCGCTTACGTGTGCTCTATACATGGCTTGTTGCCATCGCTGTGGTTGCGATTTGGTTCGTTGCTCGTTGGAAGAGTGAGAAAAAGCGTAGTCAATATCTGCATGATCTCTCTTATAAAGATCCCTTAACTCGCGTAGGAAATCGTCGCCTTTATCACCGTGAAGTTGAAGAGCCAACCCTTCTCGACCGCAGCTTATCTTATCGATTGACGCTGATAGACATCGATTGGTTTAAAGCGGTTAACGATACCCACGGTCATGAAGTGGGGGATGCGGTGTTGACGGAAACCGCTTCAAGGTTAAAAGCGCTATTAACGGACAAAGAACTGATCGTTCGTTGGGGCGGAGAAGAGTTTCTATTAGTCTTGGAAGCTAACGCTGACTATCAAATGAGAGCACAAAGTCTCGTTGATGCCGTTAACAGTGAGCCTTACTTATTGAGTGGGGTTGAACTGCATGTGTCTGTCTCTTTAGGTGCGAGCAATCCTTCGGATGTTATATCGCTCAAACAATCACAAGATGCGTTTCAGGTTGCGGATAAATGTTTGTATCAGGCTAAAAATCAAGGGCGAAATCAGGTGGTGATGCCAGAAGAATTGTAAAGCCGGCGTGGTCGCCGGCCTTAGTTTTTAGTGCTTGCGCTTAGGACCATTTTTTACAAGGTCTTGGCCAGTTTGGAACACTTCTTCGGTTACCCAGCGGCCTAATAATAGTTGGTTGTTGTCGTCTAATACCGCGACAAAGCGGCGACCGTCGGCATTACTTGTTGCCAATACGATACCTGCAGCATTGTTTAGACCCAGCATGCCACTTTCAACAGCCACTAGAAACGATTCTAGTTCTTCCAAATCCGAAATAATTCGGTCGTCATTAATCATCTTGATGTTCTCTTATTTCTGCTCCTAATCTGCAAGGAGCCACCGCAAATTACCGGCTACTTTAACGATCATAGTGACGAATTGCCACATCTGCACGGCGATGAGTTAAACAATTAACACCATTCAATCCATATTTCTTCCATTCACTCCCTAAATTGCCCGTTTGTCGCAATCATCAGCGTCTTGTTTTTGTCCGGAGTATTGTTACAGCATCAAAACGGACAAGGACAGATTCAGATGAAAACCAATACATTAGCTAGTCTATTCACAGTCGGCCTACTGACAGTCACTCATGCATTTGCTGCACCTTCAGAAGCGATCATTGCTCAGTACAATCTGGCTGCAGAAGGGGATGAGGACAAAGTTGAGCTTGTTTATCAGCAGTTGGATCAGCAGATAAAAAGTGATGGCGCAGATCCACTCAGTTTAGTGTATCTAGGCAGCACTCAAACTCTGATGGGCCGTGATGCGTTTATGCCTTGGAATAAGATGAAATACACTGAGCAGGGACTTGCGACAATCAGCAAAGGCCTCGACTTGCTTAACACGCAATCAGAGCCATTAGAAGCGCAGCAAATTCGTCAGGGGTTACCTGAGTCGTTACTGGCTAAATCCATCGCAGGGGCAACCTTTACCTCTTTGCCAGATATGTTTAACCATTTTGAGCGCGGCTACGACATTTTCCTTGAGCTTCTTTCAGACGAGTCCTTCTCCGCTCAGCATTACGATGCCATCTCTTGGGTGTATATCTACGCTATTCAGGCTGCTTTGCGTGCAGAAGATAAGTCTCAAGCACAGAAATGGCTCGCTGAAATGCAAGCGCACAATGCCAATCACCCGATGACGATTCAAGCCCAAGCGATTGTCGATAAAGCTGTTTAAGGGGGCGTTATGATTCAGTTTAATCAGATTAGTAAGCAGTATCAGATGGGGCAGCAGCAAGTCGCAGCGCTCAATCAAGTCAGTGGTGAGATCAAACAAGGTGAGATGGTTGCACTCTGCGGTCCATCAGGCTCAGGCAAAAGTACCTTACTCAATATCTTAGGGTTACTTGATATGGACTATCAGGGAGAAATCTCACTATCAGGCAAGGCTTACCCAAAAGATCCCAAGCAAGCGGCATTGCTGCGTCGAACTCAGCTAGGGTTTGTGTTTCAGAAATTCAACCTTGTGCCAGTAATGACAGCTTGGGAAAACGTTGCGTATCCATTGATGCTTAATGGGTACTCAACTAAAGAACAAAAAAGGATGGCAAGCGAGCTGCTAGAACAAGTTGGATTGGCGGAGTTTAAAGATCATCGGCCAGATAACCTTTCAGGCGGTCAGCAGCAGAGGGTGGCGATAGCAAGAGCCTTGGTTCATAAACCACAGCTTGTCATTGCTGATGAACCTACTGCAAGCCTAGACAGCCGCACAGCAGGTATCGTAATTGATTTGATGAAAAACTTGGGTCACCAAATGGGTACGACATTTGTGGTCGCCACCCATGATTCGCGCATGGCTTTGCACTGTGACCGCTCGATAGATCTTGTTGATGGCCGCATAAATGAGGAGGCAATCAAATGGGCAAGCTAATTCCAGATTCACTACGCATTGCCTTTCTCAACCTAAAGAGAAACGGACGTCGTAGCACCTTATCCATCTTGATCGTAGCGATTGCGATTTTTGCTCTTACATCGGCTGGTGGTTTTGGTCTTTATACCTATGATTCACTTAAAGAGTCGACCGCTCGCGATACAGGGCATCTAACTATCAGTCAGCCTGATTACTTTGAAAAAGATGAAGAGATGCCGCTGGCTAATGGACTCGCAGGCTCAGCAAGTATTACCCAGCAGCTTATCGCCAATCAACACGTGCGCGGTGTGCAGCCAAGAATCGACTTCACGGGCTTAGTTTCTAATGGCAGTAAATCGACCATCTTTGTTGGCATTGGTGTTAATGAACGTGAGTTTGATATGAAAGGGCCTTTCCTTGATGTGCGTGACGGAAAAACGCTATCTAGCCCCCAATCATCACGTTATGACCCAAGTGAGCCTGAAGTCATGTTGGGTGTTGATTTAGCCAGAAACCTCAGCGTGCAGCCAGGTGATTGGGTGACATTATTGGCAACCACCAGTGATGGCGCGTTAAATGCGTATGACTATAAGGTGCGCGGCATCTACTCAACAGGTGTGCCTGAGCTTGATAAGCGTCAGCTGTATATTCACGTGACTTCGGCGCAGGAGCTTTTGTCTAGCGATAAAGTCAGCACCTTATCCGTGTTCCTATTCGATACAGCCTTAACTGACACGATGCAATCATGGGTAGAACAAGCGCTGGCTCAAGTTGATTTACCACAAGCGGTTGAAGTGACTCCTTGGCAAGAGCGCGCCTTCTTCTACACCAAAGTCAAAGACTTGTATGACCGTATCTTTGGCATCATGGGGGCGGTAATGGCAATGGTGGTTTTCGTCGCGCTTTTCAATACGATGACCATGTCGGTGACAGAGCGTACTCGTGAGATTGGTACATTGTCAGCACTTGGAACCTACCCGCGAGAAATTGTTTTAGGTTTCGTCAGAGAGTCAGCTTTGCTCGCTTTAATTGGGTCAGCCATCGGCGGGCTATTGAGCCTGTTAACCAGCGGACTGTTGATGGTGGTTGATGTGCAAATGCCACCGCCACCAGGGCGTAGCGACGGTTACCCACTGAACATCTATTTCTCTCCTGAGTTATTTGCTGCAACGGCACTAGGCGTACTGCTGATCTGCGTAGCTGCTGCATGGTTGTCGGCATCAAAAGGCGTTAAAAAACCAATCACCGAGGCACTTATCTATGTTTAATCGAATTAAATCTCTACTGATGTTGAGTGCGTTAGTCACCTCAACTGCGTATGCCAATGATGTGGATCAGATGGTGAAGAATGCTGATAAATATCGCTTAGAATCTAAGTCGGCTAAAGTGGTTTCACTGGTGAGCTTGTATGAGAACGAGCAACTAGACAAAACCCGTGAATACAGCGTCTACACGCGACCAAACCGCGAGTCTCTAGTTCTGTTCAAGTCGCAAGTCGAAGCGGGGCAGAAAATGCTGATGCTGGGTGATAACTACTGGTTAGTGATGCCAAAAAGTCGCCGCCCTATTCGTATTACACCAATGCAAAAACTGCTAGGCGAGGCGTCGGTAGGGGATATCTCGACACTAACTTGGAGCGAGGATTATCAACCGAGCCTAATCAAAACCGAAATGGTTGAATCTGAAGGGCAACAAATCGAAACCAATCAGTTACAACTTAAGGCGACCACTAAAGGTGCGAGTTACCACCGAATCGATTTGTGGCTCAATCAAGCCAACGATTTCCCGGTTAAAGCGGATCTTTATCTGCGCTCAGGAAAGCTGGCAAAACAAGCCTGGTTTACCGCTGGAGAGCGCGATGGCCAGACGCGTGTCGTCGCCATGACCTTGCTTGATCAGATTCAGCCTGCGAAAAAGACCGTGATTGAGTATCAAGAGGTGACAGAAGCAGCGCTAGATGACAAGTACTACAACCCAGCTTACTTAACTCGTAACGCATTGTCGGAGCTATAAATGAAAATCAAAGCAGCGTGCGTCGCTGGGCTCATTTGGTCAGCTTCAAGCTACGGGCAACCAGTGACATTCGATTGGGATTACATGCTAAGTGCCAGCACGACAACCCATCGCGACTCGCAACTACTGGGCGCAGCACCAACATCTAATAGCCAAGCGGTGGATGCGTTGCTTGATGTTCAGTTTGAGGGTTACGGAGTCACAGGTTTGGTGGCACTGAAAGCCAATGATATCTATCACTCAGACTCACAACGGTCATACGACGATGAACTGATTGTTCAAGAACTGTTTTGGCAAGGTAGCGTGTTTGATAGCAATGTCGATTTGACCTTAGGCAAGGTTCGTATCGATTGGGGGGTAGGGTATGGTTATCGACCACTTGATGTGTTTAAACCGTATCGACGTAATCCTGTTGGCATTCAAGTCGAAGAAGGCACTGGCACCGCGATGGCCTCTTACTTTGATATGGCGGGTGAGTGGTCATTGGTTTACACCGATTCGAGTTGGACTCAGCAAGAAGGCAGTGAGTTAGAACAAGCTTCGGAGCAACAAGGGGTTGGCCTTCGTCGCTACGCTTTATTAGACGATTCTGAGTGGCAGGCACTGGTTTATTATGATGACGTTCGTGAAGGTTTAGTCGGTGGTTCTGTGGTAACAGTGCTTGATCCTGCGTGGTCGGTTCATGGCTCGGCGCTTTATCAAAGAAAGTATCTAGGCTATCAGCAATCTTCCTTGTATCAGCCAGTATCGCTAGAGACAGAGAATAATGGTTATCAAGCATTGATTGGTTTGAACTGGGCTAATGCTATCGGAAATAACGTCATTTTAGAGTATTGGTATGACAGCAGAAGTTGGGGAAAAAGTGACTGGAAGAATGGTTTTGAACGCGTCGAACAGCTGAAAGTTACTCAAACGTGGGCTCCACTTGCTAACTCTTATGCGCAAGGCCTAAACAATGCCAATTTAGTTGAACATAACATCATGTTTCATTGGTCGCTTGATTCAAGCAGTTGGAGCCAATGGGATTGGTCTCGCGACTTGTTATGGTTAGGTGACCTAACCCCAACGTTTGACGTGCTTTACTCGCCACAAGATCAGGGAGTCATCGCTACGCAGTGGCTTGAGTACTCTGTTTATGATTCCGGTTCAGCGTCATTTGTTACTGAATTTGCAGCACGTTTTATGACCGGGGATAGCGGCTCGTTGTATGCAAACCTACCTGATAAGCGTATGATTTTTATAAACCTAAAAGGGAAGTTCTAATGACGACACACAAAAACGTAAGGTCTGACGTGGTAAAGAGTTTTGGCTACACAGCCGCTTTTTGTGCCGTTATTGCTTTTGTTACTCAGACAATATGGCCAAGTGCCTATATCGAACACCTTGTGATCAGTCTCGGCTATGGTTTTAGCTCTGTGGTTGGATCTATTGCTATCAGTCGCTGGAAACCTGAATTATCGATGAGGTTTGTTAACCTATTCTCTCTGACGATAGCAATGGTTGTCGGGACATCAAATGCATATTTTTGGCTTAATAGTTACGATAACTTTAGTGAGTTTAGCCAGTTAAAACCGGTGGCAATCTTAGGGCTGATTTTCACTATCACCTGCTTTTCTTACTTTTACATTTATGAGCAAAAACTGCTTGCGCAAAAAGAGTTAGAGAAAGCCAAGCGACTTCAATCCGAACAAGAAAAAGCTTTGGTGCTAAGTCAGTTACGTCAATTGCAGAGCCAAATTGAGCCTCACTTCTTGTTCAATACGTTAGCCAACGTTAACGCCTTGATCAGTCATGATCCAAAAGCAGCGCAGCATATGCTAGACAAACTCACCGAGCTGCTTAGAGGAGCGTTAATCAACAGCCGTCAAGAAAACTCATCGGTTAGCGCTGAACTGAGCTTGGTTGATGCCTATCTTGCGATTCAAAAGATTCGCTTAGGTGACCGTTTAGAATACCGAATTGATAATCAGCTTACTGAACCAATGATGTTAGCGCCGTTGCTGATCCAACCCTTGGTTGAAAATGCCATTCAGCATGGCATTGAACCTAAGGTTGATGGCGGCGAAATTGATATAAAAGTCTCACAAAAAGAACAGCTTGTATGCATAGAGGTCAACGACTCTGGTGTAGGATTAACTCAAACCCAAAATAGCAGCGGCCATGGTATTGGTTTACAAAATACCCGAGAAAGAATCGCAGCGTTGTATGGGGAGAGTGCAGAGTTGTCGATAAAGCAATCTCACCTTGGTGGTGTAATATCGTCGATTTGTATTCCGGTTGAAAGCTTACGTATATAGGGAAGTAGAGTCATGGTGGATAAAGGGTACCGCGCAGTTATCGCAGATGATGAACCACTGCTGCGCCATCATCTTAATAAGCTGCTTGCAGATGCGTGGCCTGAGTTAGAAATTGTCGGTTTAGCGAAAAACGGCCAAGAGGTTCTTGAACTCATCGAGCAGCATCAGCCAGAGGTGATATTTCTTGATATCAAAATGCCTCAGCTTGATGGCATGTCAGCGGCGAAGGCCATTGCTAAGAGTGGCAGTGAAGCTCAGGTTGTTTTTGTCACCGCTTACGATGAGTTTGCTTTACAAGCGTTCGAAGCGAATGCCGCCGATTACCTGCTTAAACCCTTGTCTGAGCAACGCCTTGATCAATGTGTCGATAAGCTTAAGCGTCGCCTGAATAGTCAGCAAGCGCCATCTTCTCAGCCAGATGTCTCTGCGCTTATCAATCAAATACAGCAGCTTGGTAGCCAAAATACACCGAGCTACTTGAGTTGGTTACGTGCAAGCAAAGGCGATGATATCCATCTAATTGCCGTATCAGATGTACTCTATTTTAAAGCGGAAGATAAATACGTCTCCGTTTTTACTAAGAGTGGCAACAAAACAACTGAATACTTGCTCAGGACATCTCTCAAGGAACTGATTCAACAACTCGATCCTGACCAATTTTGGCAGATCCATCGCTCTACGATTGTGAATGTCTCGGCGATAGAAAAGGTCAAGAAAGTGATTACCGGTAAAATGGTTGTGATGGTGGGTAACGAAAAACTCCCCGTCAGCCGGGCAATGCAGAGCCAATTTACCAATTTATGGTGATGAAGGCGCATTTTTGGCGCTGATGAGTAGAGTTCAATTGGGAACTCGCAGTATGCTCGATAAACGCCAACCAAAAGGAAAATGCTCATGAATCATGCCAACAAACTCTACTACGTCTATGACCCAATGTGCTCATGGTGCTGGGGGTATAAACCTGTTTGGACGCAGATCATGACCGCGCTAAAAGAGAAGCTAACAGTGCAATATGTGGTGGGTGGTTTAGCGCCAGACTCAGATGAGCCAATGCCTGAAGCAATGAGAGAGCAGATCGCTTCTTATTGGAAAAAAATTGAAAACTACCTTGGTACCGAATTTAACTACGAGTTCTGGACGCAATGTTCACCTAGACGCTCCACTTATCCTTCTTGTCGTGCGGCATTAGCGGCCCGTAAGCAAAACTCAGAGCGACAAATGGTTGAGGCGATTCAATCGGCTTACTACTTAGAGGCGCGAAACCCAAGTGATAGCGATGTGCTTATCTCGGTAGCAGAAGAAATTGGTTTGGACGTTAAGCAATTTGAACAAGACTATCGTTCCCCTGAACTCAATCAAGAGTTCCTGCAAGAACTGCAGTTTGCGCGCAGTATTGGCGGAAATAGCTTTCCTTCGTTGTTCCTACAAACTGAGTCGGGCATCGTAGAGCTGCCGATAGACTATCAATCTGCCCAGACAACGCTAGAGCAGATTGAAAGGTTTATATAACCACCGACATTAAGCCGGGAGCGCTAAGCACAGAAATAGGGTTGCTAATGGTGTAAAGGGTAAGGCAATGTGTCCTTCTCCCGCCTTAACGATAAGTTGGTGATCGCATTGGTTGAGCTTATCACGCAAGATGTAGTCGCCATCTTTCAACTGCCAATGAGCGATAAGTTCTTTTGGTAGAATCAATTCGATTTCACATGCTTGATTGCTGCTAAAGTTAGTGGCAATAACGAGTGCTTGATGGCTATCTGAGCGTGCAAAGGCATACAGTTTGTCCTGCATATGAGAGAAGTTTTCATAGTTAGCCGCATACAAATCATGATATTCCCCAGTCAACGCTGAATGGTTTAATGTTAGGTTAAGCAGCGTTTGATAATACTCTCTTAGCTGTATTTCATTTTGACTTAATAGACCGCCGTCGAACGCCCCATTATTCATCCACTTTTGATGCGCGGGCACGCCTACATAATCGAAAATGGATGTTCTGGTTGGGAGTCCAAAGCCTGCATTTTCTTCCGCCTTCTCTCCAACTTCTTGACCGAAGTAGATCATCGTTGGGGCAGAAGATAAGCACGCTGAAATCAACATTGCGGGCTTACCGTTTTCGCCGCTGCCTGCAAACTCAGAGCAAGCGAGTCTCTGCTCGTCATGATTATCTAAAAAATGTAGCATGTGGTGTTCAATATCGCGTAGTTGATATTCAATTCGTCCAATCTCTGCGGTCGATGCTTGGCCACGAATAATGGCTTTTAAAGTATCGTATAGGTCGACCTTATCGTAGAGGTAATCCATTTTTCCCAACTGGATATAGTCACGATAGAGATCGGGTTGATATACCTCGGCCATCAACAGTGCGTCAGGTTTTTGATGTTTGATGGATGCGTTTAGGTAGCTCCAAAACTCAACGGGCACCATCTCTGCCATATCGTAGCGAAACCCATCAACCCCTTGTGCTAACCAATAGAGAGCGATATCGCGAAATTTTTTCCACGAATCGGGCACTGATTTATCTAACCAAAACTCATAGTGCTGCTGCGCAGATAAAGCCCTAAACTCATCGGGCAAAGTATCAAAGTCTTTGGTGCCATCTGGCTTAATGCCATAGTTGATTTTAACGGTCTCATACCAATCATCATGATTCGGTTTAGCAAGCCGAGAACCATTCCCCGTCCATTTTGCTGGGAACTCAAAGTAGGGATCCCTTAGAAGAGGGTGCTGTTCCCCACCAAGTGGCGGAAACTTCGTTAGTGCATCGGGAAGCTCAAATGCCTGCTGCGGAATATAGTAAAAGTTATTGTCTCGGTGGTATTCAATATCGGTATTGTCACCAGCGCCAAAATCATCGACGTCGATTGGATGGTTTAGTCCTTGATAAACGCGTGCCACATGGTTAGGTACAATATCGATGATGACTTTCATTCCGGCGTTATGGGTGCGCTTAATGAGCTCAGCAAACTCTTGATTTCTATTCTCTGGATCATCGGCTAAGTCTGGATTGACGGAGTAATAGTCTTTGACCGCGTATGGAGAGCCTGCACGCCCTTTGACAATGCTCGGGTGATCTTGGCTAATGCCATACTTTGAATAGTCATTAATTAAAGCGTGATGAGGTACACCGGTATACCAAATGTGGGTGATGCCGAGTTTGCGTATTTCATCTAATGCAGTGTCGGTGAAGTCACTGAATTTGCCAACGCCATTTTCCTCTAGGCTACCCCAAGGTAAATTGACTTGCTTTTTATTGCCAAAGAGTCGGGTAAAGACTTGATAGATATTGTGCTTTTTCATCAAACTTAGCGTTAATAAGGTCGTTTTAATCAGGCTAGTTGAATCGCCACAAGGTTAACTCATCCCTAGCGGCTTAATTTGGGGCGTAGTGTTTGAAAGTGTGAGCTTAATGGCATATTTGTTTTCAGTTCGATTACTCTGTTTTAGATTTAAGAAAGATAGACTTATACCCTATACATAGTGAGGTCTTTGTCGCAGTCGTACTTTCTAACCTATTGTATTTATATCGGATTTTATAGAGTGTGAACGAAGTGATTTCAAAATGGAGTTAGGCTTATGCTTACAGCTAAATGTCGCATTACTCGTCACATAAAAGCCATTACTGTCACTGGCTTTAGTGTGTTGTTTGCCCATCCTTTACTTGCTGCGCCTGATGATGCCCATCACGGTACCTATGAAGCAGGAGTAGCAGACGCACAGAATGTCTATTTCTACGAGCAAGGTGATCAGCAATATCTCTATAGTATGTGGGGTGTGGTGCCTATTGTCGTTAATGACAAAGCGGAGTTTAAGGCAGTTAACCCTGATCTCGGATTAAGTGGACATTTCTATCACCTTGATTCGGGGGGGTATCAGTCAAGCAAGCTAAACTACAATAGCTTTAGCATGACTTTTGGGCGAATTAAGGAGTTGCCTGAAGAAGAACGCATTGCAACTCTGTTTGATGATGCTTTTTGGGACTCTATTAGCTCATCGCAAACTTGCCCACGTAATGAGTGGAAGCAGGCAACCAAAGTTGCTTTTGACCGCTCTTTGATCAAGGGGCTTATTGAGGCTTCGCAGCAAGAAGGCTCAAAGTATTCTGATACAAATAGCCTGTTAATCGCTAAAGATGGCAAGTTGGTTGTTGAAGAGTACTTCAATGGTTGGCAACCAGAGTTCCCACACATGATCCAATCGATCACTAAAAGCCTGACGTCTTTGGCATTGGGTGCTGCAATTCAAGACGAATTAATCTCAGGTTCAGAGGCCAAAATGGCCGAGCTAATGCCAAATTACAGTGCACTCTTGAAAGGAGATAAGGCGCAGTTATCTATGCACCATTTTTTAACGATGTCGGCCGGTCTTGATTGGGATGAGTGGAACATTCCTTATGAAGACCCAAACAATGTTCGTCAGCAAGAAATCGCGAGTATTAACCCCATCGATTTTATTCTAGATAGAGAGCTGATTAGTAAGCCAGGTGAGCAGTTTCGCTACAATGGTGGGTTGGTGACTGTCGTCGGTCAGGTCGTTGCTGACAAGAGCGGCCATGACAATCTTTCAGGCGTAATACGTGAAGAAAGATTGAATAAGCTTTGCCTACAAAGTGCGTATTTAATGAAGCAAAACGGCGAAGTCAGTAATGCCGCTGGTGGCGCGTATTTACGTCCGAGAGATATGCTCAAGCTCGGCCAGTTAGTCGCACAGAAAGGTCAATGGCATGGGGAGCAGATTGTTTCTAAGCATTGGATTGACCAATCGGTTAAAGGATATGTTTCGACAGGAATAGGACCACACAGTTATGGATACTATTGGTGGACGAGCGATGCCTATGTCGATGGTACTGTCTACCCAATAACTTATGGTCTTGGTTATGGCGGTCAAGTGGTGGCGATTGTTGATGAACTCAACCTAGTGGTGGCGAGAACGGCTAATCATTTCTCTGGCCCTACGCCAAACCATGAGATGATGAAGGAATACATCATTCCTGCATTTTTGTCTGCAAACTAGTGTCACATTACCGAACCGACTGGGGAAAGGTTCACAGAATTACAATCTCTGTGAGCCTTTCTATTTGTAGGTTATGTTTGTAACTGACTGATTTTGAATTGCTATTGGTGGCGGTACGAGCTTTTTTGCTACCAAAGTTAACTTTGACAGCAGCGGACCAGTTTCTAAGCTTAGAGAGGCACAACGTCAGATGAAAAGGAGAACATAATGGCGAAATTCCAACAGGATATTCCCAATCGAGTCACTGTTTATCACGATGATATCGACCAAGAGAAAGCATTAAAAAATGCCATGCTGCCTGAGAAACCACGCTACTTTAATGGCTCACCAACATACGAAGCATCTAGCGTCGATGAATTCAAAACCAAACTCAGCCAGATTGGAATGTCTTTTGATGGATAAGGCTTAACGAATAAATAAAAAAAGGCAGCACTAAGCTGCCTTTGTTCTTTTATGTTGAGCGAGTTATAAGCTCAAGGTGCCATTTAGGTACGTGAGACCATTTTCAACATCTTGCCCTAATAATACTGGCCCATCTAAATCGACGATTTCCGCTCTGGTCGCAATAGGTAAGGCAGCCATCATTGCGATAGATGAACCAAGCATGCAGCCCACCATGATCGATAACCCTAATGTTCGAGCTCTGTTTTCAAGTTCGAGAGCTTCAGTGAGCCCGCCAGTCTTATCGAGCTTTATATTGATCATTTCATAACGTCCAATAAGCTCCGGAAGGTGCTCTGCAGTATGGCAGCTTTCATCGGCGCACAATGGAATCGGGTGCGCGAGATCAGCTAAGCGAGCGTCGTTATCTGAAGGAAGTGGCTGCTCAATCATGGCAATATCGTATTGTGTGAGCATGGTAAACAGCTCATCAAGCTCTAACTCTGACCAAGCTTCATTGGCATCAAGAATGATTTTGCATTTTGGCGCGGCTTGGCGCACCGCCGCGACTTTCTCAATCACTTGCTCTGCATCAAGCTTAACCTTTAGCAGCGTCGCGCCTTGCTCTGTATATTCTCTTGCCTGTTTTGCCATTGACTCTACGTCGCCAATCGACACTGTCATTGCCGTTTCAATAGTTGGTGAAATATCGAAATAAGGAGCAGGAAATTGGCTTTGTTCCATTTGAGCAATCAGCTGCCATAGGGCGCAGTCGATAGCATTTCGAGCAGCGCCAGCAGGCATCATTTGTAGCTGCTGCTTCGCTTGGAAAGGCGACATTTTTTCAATTTCCGGAATCCAAGCGGAGATTTGTGCCATGACGGCCTCCACACTCTCGCCATATCTTGGGTAAGGTGTACATTCTCCGATCGCTTGCCACTGGTTATGCTGAATTGTCACTCTCACAACGTGGCAATGTGTGCGTGCCCCGCGAGAAATGACAAAAGGCGTCGCAAGTTTGATTGAGTGTGAGTGAGCCTGTATTTGCATGAACTTTCCTTAGTAAGATGACAATGCATCTGCTATGGATTGAATACCGAAACGAACCGGATCAGTAACAGGGACTTGGTATTGCTCTTGCCAATTTGCACACAATGCTTGAGCTTCTTCTTCACACACTGCCGATGTATTGAGGCTGATTCCGGCTAGCTTGACGTTCGGGTTGGTTAAACGTGCTGCATTTAGATTGGCTTCGATGCTATCGGAAATAGATGGCACCTTACAGTGTGGCAGGTGACGTATATGAGCACGGTTCAATTCATGGCATAAAACGAGTGCATCTGCTTGAGCTCCATGTAATAAACCTAAGCTGACGCCAGCAAAAGATGGGTTAAATAGTGAGCCTTGCCCTTCGATAATATCCCACTCATGGTCATCGAAACTTGGGCTGATGGCTTCAACTGCCCCGGAAATAAAATCGGCCACAACGGCATCAATTGAAATGCCAGCACCATCAATCAAAATACCGGTTTGTCCTGTCGCTTTGAATCTCGCATCCACTCCGTTGGACTTCATCGCTTTTTCTAACGCTAGAGCAGTAAACATCTTCCCAACTGAGCAGTCTGTCCCGACGGTGAGTATTCTCTTTCCCTGACGCGGCATACCATTACCGACAACTAACGGAGCGTCGTAATGGCGAACATCATGTAAACGGGTGATATTTGCTTCGGCGAGTTGAGCAAGCTCTGTAATGTCATTCAGGCGAGTATGCATTCCTGACGCGATCTCAAAGCCCATATTTGCTGCCTCTATTAGAGTCTTGCTCCAAGCATCAGGAATGACACCTCCGGCATTCGCTGTACCAATCACTAAGCTCTTTGCACCTAATTCCTGCGCTTGCTGGAGGCTTAAGTCTTTGAGCCCGAGTGACACAGTTTCTTCTGTGAGCCTTAACTGGCCAACACAGCTATCTGGTCGCCAAAGGGCGATGCCTCGTGCTGTTTTTGCTGAAATAGGGTCAGTGACGTCGCCAAGAAAAAGTAGATAAGGTTGAGCAATTGACATAAGCATCCTTGTTGCAGAATAGGTGGTTTTAATCAGCCTATATTGGTTAAGTCACTGAGACGAATGCTTATATGTAAGTAGGGTATAACTTTAGGTTATGGCCTGAGCGAGTTGGTCAACAAACCATTTCGCGGCAATGCTGAGTGGGCGATGTTCGGCATGCAGTAAAGAGACCGAGACATTAATGGTTGGCTCCAGTCGATGACGATTTACCTTGTCTTGGTATTGGTTTGCGGTCCATGGGTCAACAATCGCGTTACCTGCGCCTGCAACAACTAACTCTGCTGCGGCGCTGTAGTTTCGCATCGTCACTTTTGAATGGTAACTAGGGTCGAGAGCATGGATAGCTTGATGAAGAGACAAGCCAAGTGGATCGCGGGTGTCTAGGCCGATTAAGGTAGTGGGTGACTCCAGAAGCTCACTCAATGTTAATGGGCCACTTAGCGAACTAGACAGCGGCGTTAGTACCTCAAGCTCCGCATTCAATAAGGTTTTTTGGGCAATTGACGTTGGGGCTTCATCACCAAAGCCGATCGCGAGATCGAGTTTGTTTTTAAGTAAGGCATCAGATAACTCATCTCGATTGGCGGTAGAAACTTCAATGGTATAGTCAGTCTGGTGACAAATTGTGGCGATGAGCGGGGCAAGTAACCCTGCAGCCAAGATCGGCGGCGCACCTATCATCAGATGTTTTTCGCCCGCTTTGATCTTGTTGGTTAGGTTTCTAAACTGACCGAGTTGCTGATAGACCTTTTCTGCTTCAGGCAAGAGCAATTGCGCTTCTTGAGTTGGGACTAAGCGGCCTTTTACTCGCTCAAATAGGGCAAACCCAAGCTGAAGTTCAGTGTGAGATACTACCCGAGTGACATTGGGTTGTGATACGTGCAGTTGTTTTGCTGCGGCTGACACTGTGCCTGTTTTCATTACCGCGTAAAACACTTCGAGTTGTCTTAGATTCACCACCGAGCCCCAATTTCCATTTGAATCTCTTTACTCTAAAGGAAATCAGCGATTTAAAAAAGAATGCGAGCAAGCTGTTGACCCATCTACTTGTCTAGGCTTTACTATGCGACCCCAAAATAAGGTCAACGATGAAAGAGAGGTCAATAACATGTCTATCGGTTTTGATTATGGTACAGCTAACTGTTCGGTAGCTAAATTAGTCAATGGACAAGTCAAGCCAATCCCGTTGGTCGGGGAAGATTACTACATTCCTTCAACGCTTTGTGCCCCAACGTCAGAAGCAGTATCTGAGTATCTATTCCGTATTTTAGATATTAAGCCTTTAGATGCAGTCGGCGAAAACGTTTTAAGACGCGCAATTCGAGTCAACGATGAGGAAGGGCTCGATATCCGCAGTGATGACGTCAGATTCGGCCATGAAGCCCTTAATCTCTATCTTGAAGACCCTAAGGATGTTTACTACGTAAAATCGCCTAAGTCTTTCTTGGGTGCGATGGGCCTGCGTGATGTTCAGCTTTCGTTCTTTGAGGATTTGGTTTGTGCGATGATGGCAAACATTAAACGCAACACCGAACGTGCTTTGGAGCAGGAAGTGACGCAAACCGTAATAGGTCGTCCGGTTAACTTCTTGGGCCGTGGGGGAGAAGAATCGAATATTCAAGCGGAAGGTATTTTGCGCCGCGCTGCAAATCGCGCAGGTTTTAAAGATGTCGAATTTCAGTTTGAACCTGTCGCGGCAGGGCTAGAGTATGAAGCATCGCTGACCGAAGACAAAAACGTACTTGTTGTTGATATTGGTGGTGGTACGACTGACTGCTCTTTTTTGCGTATGGGGCCAAGTTGGGCGGGTAAACAAGACCGTCGTGACTCGCTTTTAGCACACTCTGGGCAAATGGTCGGCGGTAACGATCTCGATATCTTTACCGCATTTAAGCGCTTTATGTCAGAGTTCGGAATGGGCACGCAGACATTAGCAGGACTAGAGATCCCAACCACACAGTTCTGGAATCCGATCGCGATCAATGACGTCCAAGCGCAGCGTAAGTTCTATGCTCATGACAACTTGAAGCAGCTTAAACTGATGCTTAAAGATGCCAAACAGCCAGAGAAATTGCGTCGTTTAATGGAGCTACACCAAGGAACCATGGGCTATGCAGTTATCCGTGAAGCTGAGCAAACCAAGATTGCTTTGGGTGAACAAGAAAGCTATCTAGCCAACATTCAACTTCTCAGTGAAGCAGTATCCATCCCAGTTCTTAAATCCCAAATGGAAGAGGCGATTGCGATACCGACCGCTAAAATCCAAGCCCTAGTTGAAGAAGCCATCACACAAAGTGGTATTCAGCCAGATGTTGTATATATGACGGGCGGTTCTGCGCGTTCGCCAATTTTAACTGGCGCGGTGAGAAACATATTACCTCACACTGAGATTGTCAGCGGCAACTACTTTGGTTCCGTAACCGCTGGCCTAGCGAGATGGTCGAGCTTAATTTACAGTTAAGCCGTATGTTTAAGGGGTATTTTCTGGCAAACCGTGCTAGCGAAATGATACCGAGCACCACCAATCCCATATGATATTAAGCGCTCCCCGTAGTAAGGAGCGCTTTTTAGTATCTGTTGTTTTCCTTTCTTATACACATCCTGAGCAAATCTGATGCCTTACTGGATTTTTGCCATATTGAAGCCACAATTACTGATATAAAAGTTAACAGCAAACTTTTGAAGCACAATTGCTGAAAATAGGGCTCACAATAAGGAATTGGGTCATGCGAAACCTAGGATTCAGAAAACTACTGTTGATCTCAATTGTAGCGCTGGTTGTCGTCTCGGTATCGGCATCTAGCTACATTGCATACGTAAAGCAGAAATCAAATCTGGTTGAGTTGATCACTCAGACCAATCAAGAGTATGTAAAAAGCGAAGCAGAACAAATTGCGTCGCAACTTAACGAAAAAGTGCATGGCCTCGATAAGTTAGGTCAGCATTTTGACAATAAACCTATCACCGGGACTGAACAAGACTTCATTGAACTGACTCATATCTTTTCTAAGGCAATGAACTTAAATAGCTCAGTGGTTGCGTTTACCAATGGTGATGCCTACTGGAATCAGACCGCTAAAACTTGGCCTAACCACAAATTTGAAGGGGATGTAACGACTAGAGGTTGGTATCAACTTGGCCGACAAAGTCCTTCCGCGGCTATTTCAGAGCCTTACCTTGGCAGTGAGGGCGATGTTTATTGGGTGTCGATTGTGCGAAAAACCATGAGCGGTATGATTTCAGCGGACATGCAGTTAGGTTTCTTAAATGACATTGCTAAAAATGCCAATGAAATACCAGGGGCAGTAGCCGTAATCCTTAATCACGATACAACCGTGCTTGCTTCATCGATCAGTGAGGTAAAAGCGGGTACCAAAGCTGGCAGTATCGATTGGTTAAATAGCGTTGCAAAACAAGTGATTGGTAATGTTGATACCGTGTTTGATGGCTCGATAGGAGACAAAGATGAGCTGTTTTTCTCTCACCAAGTCAAAGTCGCCGATAAGAATTGGTATTTTGTTATAGGGATTGAAAAAGCCGTCGCGTTTTCGGCGCTCGCTTCTGCCAAACAAGCCGCAATAACAACGGCAATCATTGCGACCGCTATCAGTATCATTCTTGCTCTGATCATCATGAACATACTTTACCGCCCAATCCTTGTATTGAAAGAGACAGTCATGGGACTTAGCGAGGGCAATGGAGATCTAACGCAACGAATAGAGGTAAAAACGCACGATGACCTTGGCCAGATTTCTGAAGGGGTTAATGCGTTTATTGCTAACCTTCAATCCATGATGCTTGAGATTCGAGAGGTGACAAACCACCTCAATGAGAATGTCGATCGGATGAAAGATCAGAGCCAGAGAAACAGCGTGATCCTTCAAAACCACGTTCAAGAGACAGAACAAGTCGTGACCGCGATTGAAGAGATGAATTCTACCGCTGAATCGATGGCAACCGATGCTGCTAATACTGCACAACTGACGCACAAAGCGAGTGAAGCCGGTAACGCATCAAAAGATACCGTGACTCAAGCGCAGAACAATGTAAACGAGCTGGTGGAAGATGTCGGTGTTGCGTCTGAAAACGTGAACAGTATGGCTTCTGAGACAGACGGGATTAACACCATTCTAGGGGTGATAGGAGACATTGCAGAGCAAACTAACTTGCTGGCATTGAACGCGGCGATTGAAGCGGCAAGGGCGGGTGAACAAGGACGAGGTTTCGCGGTGGTTGCTGACGAAGTTCGTAATCTTGCCAGCCGGACTAAAGCCAGTACCGAAGAAATCGAAGCCGCATTAGCCAGTTTATTGAAAGGCAGCCAGTCGGTTGTTGACTCGATGGACTCAACAAAAGAGAAGTGCGCACAAACCGCTGAGGGAGCAGGAGAGGTTGCAAGCAGTCTTGATGTTATGACTGACTTTGTTACCGACATTAATGATCTGAGCACACAGATAGCGACAGCTGCAGAAGAACAAAGCAGTGTGACACAGGAGCTGAGTAGAAACATGACTGCGATTAATGACATCGTTGGTGAGCTTGATGCCAATGGTCAAACAGCGCTAGAAGAGGCTCAAGCCATATCGGATATGAATCACACCCTCACATCGATTGTTGGCCGCTTTAAGCTCTCCTAACCAGTGAAATATCCATGAAGCCTGAACATAGTCTGTTCAGGCTTCTTTCTCTCAAGTCTGTTACGTGTAAACCAGCTGTTTTTGCCCACTCGTGCGACCGAGTAGCGCCATTATAACAACTGCAATCATGACGATGAGCGCCGCGATGGCAAAGCCATACTGAGTCGCATTAAAGTGAGCCAGTATCGCGATAACAACGTAGCTCAGGCTTTGAACCGAAGTCGAAAACATTGCTAGACCACCTTCGACTCTGCCGCGTTGTCCGACATCAATGGTGTGGTGCATCCAGTTTGTGCGTGCAATACGGTTAAGTGCATTAAAGAATCCAAAGAACAGAGTGAATAAAAGAATATACCCAGGGTGTGTCGACAAACTCATGCCTATCAAGGTTAAACCGACGACTGCCATTGAATATTGAATCGTTATTTTGTGTGTGGTCAACACCAACAACTTCGCTAAGAAAACCCCAGTAAGTAGAGAGCCTAAGCCAAAGGTAATGTTGTAGCCTGCGTACCAATCTCCTGATACGCCACTGTCTGAGAACCAGATTGGAACCAGCTTACCCAGAAAGGTAAGAATTGGGTAAGATAGGCAAGAGAGCATCAGAAAGGCGTAGAATCTTGGCTGCTTGGCGAAAATATCCTTACTCTCTTTCAACTGCTGGAGAAACGGTGTAGACAGACTGTCTCTAAGTTGCTGCCTATATGGCGTGACAATGTAACTTAGCATGGCGATGAACGAAGCCGCTGCAGCGAAAGCCGCAAATTCCAGCATCCCCCACGTTTGAAGAAGCACCACTCCCAATGCTCCAGCGCCTAGGGTCGTACCTTGCATGACTATCTCTTGCTTACCGGAAATTGATGCGTACTCATGTTGGTCATAGTTCTCTTGCGTAAAGGCGTTATTGGTCGACCAAGCTAAATTACTGGTGACCCAAAAGATCATTTGAGCGGCGGCTAATAACCACGGTGAACCTGCTGAAAAACTATAAATGATAAAGATAGCAGCAGCGGTGGTTGCTTGTATGCCTTGCACGATGACCAATAGAGTTTTACGTGAATGTCTGTCTATTAACGTTGAGAAAAAAGGGGTTAAGACAAACGAAGTTGCAGTACAGGCGAGCGCAGTCATAGCAACAAAAGTGCCCATGTTTGGCTCTGCTAAGATGATCCAAGGCAGGGCCATCATGAATAAGCCTGAGGAAATTCCATCGAAAAAACGTCCTGAAAGGTATGGAAGAGTTCTATGTTTTGAGAGTCGCATCATTATTATTCCTTATCTAACCTGCCAACTTGGTGCTACTCTAAAACCTCAAGTTAACTTTAGGTAAAGAGCTTTTTTAAAACTTTTTGGAGTAAATAATGGAAATGAGCGTCGGTGAAGTTGCAAAACGCGCGGGAGTAAAAGTCTCAGCACTGCACTTCTATGAGCAAAAAGGATTGATCCATAGCTGGCGTAACCAAGGTAATCAGCGTCGCTACGATCGCAGTGTATTAAGGCGCATTGCGGTTATTAAAGCGGCGCAAGAGGTTGGCTTGACCCTTGAAGAGATTGTCGACTCTTTGTCGTACCTACCCAAGCATCATGCACCGAACCGTAAAGAGTGGGAGCAGATGGCGTCAGGCTGGAAGGCGCTACTCGAGCATCGCATCCAACAGATGAAGGCACTACAGGAAGATCTAGGAGGCTGTATTGGTTGTGGTTGCTTATCGATGGAGTCCTGCGCAATCTATAACCCGCAAGATATTCGCGCGGAAACCTTTAAAGGCAAAACCATGCTCACTAACCCAGAAGAGTGGTCACAAGGAGAGAGCGAACCCGAGCAGTAACGGCAGAGTCATAATGCTAAAGAAGTTACCAAACAACACCATAGAGGCGACTTTAGTTGGCTCAATTTGAAAACGTTCAGCGAAAAGATAGTTCATCACTGCAGGCGGAAGCATGGTAAACAGCACCATCATTTGCAGTTGCATGGTTGGCAGAGGGATAAAAAAATAGATGACGCTAAATGCGATCGCTCCGGTGAAGAGTGAAAGAAGCGTGGAGGTGATGCCAACCTTTAGTCCACTTAGGCGCATGTTACACATCTGAGCGCCAAGAGATAGCAACATAACAGGTACCGCAGCTTGGCCTAGCAAACTGGTCGCTTCATAAAGTGGGCTCCATACACCAATGCCAGTTAGGTTGAGTAGTAAGGCCGCAGAAGCGGCAAGAAAAATCGGCATCTTTACGATCTGCTTTATTGGGTTGCCTTCACTAAGTAGCGCAAGTCCAATACTGATATGAAGGCATGCCGACACGACAAACAGCAGTACAGCCGGAGCAAGAGCTGTGTCGCCAAATGTGTAGGTGAATAGCGGTATGGCTAAGTTGCCACTATTACGGAACATGTGTAAAGGTGCCCAAGCTTTAAATCTCACCTTCATGGCATAACATATTGGCACCATGACCACACCAGGAACTAATACAGCGACAATCGATGCGCTTAATAAAGGTACTTGCTCTATATCCAGTGGCATCGCTACGAGTGATGAGAACACCAATGCGGGAGTAAACGCATCCATATTGATTCGGTTGATTGGCCTAAAGTCAGGTTTCAACCAACGACCGACGGAAAAGCCGACAGCAATTAAGGCAAAGACAGGGAAGAGGATACCGACGACTTGTTCTAACATGCTGACCGTAAGGAAGAGTTTATTGAGATTGGTGATTCCAAGTTAACGGATTCTTGCTCATTAAAACAGCGAAAATATGCCAGTTGTGGTTATTTAGTGACGTTAAGACAAGAGTCGATAGGGAAATCACCTATCGACTTGAAATGGAAAGCGCTAACACTCGTCTTGTTGGCGATACTTATGTAATAAATCGATTGGGATATGACAGTAGTCATCAGGGCAGCGTGTCAGTCGATCTTGATGTTCTTCATCGCTCTTTACGTAGTTGATGAGTGGTTTAACTTCGACGGCGATCTTGTCTCTATCCGCTCTACAATCGATATAGCGCTGAGCTTGCTCTAGATGCGTTGCAACTCGGCTGTAAATACCAGTACGGTACTTCTCACCGACGTCATCTCCCTGCTGGTTAACACTATAGGGATCAATGATCTCAAACAGACAGTCCATCAATTGGCTGACGGATACTAGGCTCGGATCAAACTGAGTACGAACGCATTCGGCGTAACCATCATAAGGCGATGATGTAGTATCACTTTGTCCGTTCGCTCGACCCGCTTCGGTCTCAACCACACCGGGAATATGCCTGATGAACTCTTGCACACCCCACAGACACCCGCCTGCAATATAGATTTCTTCCAACGCCTTTGTACTCTTAGATTGTTGCATCAAGGCGTATTAAAACAGATCGCATCAAAGGAGGATACGATACTCTCCTCCAACCAGATAGCGAATTAACTCGGTATAAGAAAATAGCGAATAACAAATGAGATCGCGCCAAGAGATACAACGCTCAACACCCAAAGCGCAACAAACCAAGCTAGCTGAAACATAGGCTTATTCATTAATGGTATCCTTCTCCGTGCTTCAATTTACCGCGAAATACCCAATAAGAATATGCGCTGTAGGCGATGATTAAGGGGAGCAACACCACTGCGCCAGCGAGCAAGAAACTTAAGCTAGAATCTGGCGCTGCCACTTGTTTATAGGTAAAAGCAAAAGGCACAAGATAGGGGAATGTACTAACACCAAACCCAAGTGCTGATATAGAAAATAAGCTAATGCCTAACAGATAAGCCTTGAGTGCTTTGCGATCGATAAGTGAAGCGAACAATTGCCAAATTATGATTGCGGTTACGACTGGGATGAGAATGAATAACAAAGCATTGGTAGAACCAAACCAACGAGAAAATATAATCTCGCTCGAAAGAGGTAGCCAGACACTAACAATCGCAATGCATGATACAAAGGCAAGTCCCCAACGCTTTGCGATAGTGTAATATCGGTCTGCTAGTTCTTCAGGCAATTTCATCGCCAACCAACATGCACCTAACAAGATGTAAGCACACATCAAAGAGAGCGAGCAAAAGATACTAAAAGGCGTTAGCCAGTCGAACCAACCTCCGGCGTAGCTTCGCCCTTCAACAGAGATACCTTGTAAGAGTGCGCCGAGCATAACTCCTTGCATTAATGTTGCCGTTAGAGAGCCGATGAAAAATGCGCTATCCCAAAGGAACTGGCCCCTTTTGGTTCTAAATCGATATTCAAAAGAAACCCCTCTTAAAATCAAACCTAAGAGCATCAGTATCAAAGGCGCATACAGGGCAGGCATAACAACGGAATAGGCGAGTGGAAATACGGCAAACAATCCACCGCCACCTAACACTAACCAAGTTTCGTTGCCATCCCACACAGGAGCGATACTGTTCATCATCATATCTCGCTCGTTATCGCTATGAGCACTAGGGAATAAAATGCCAATGCCTAAATCGAAGCCATCTAACACCACGTAAATCAAAACGGCGAGGGCGATAAGTGCATACCAAATAAGTGCATAATCCATAATAATCGCCTCTTAACTGATGTGATTTGAATGAGATGCTGGAGGGACGTCTCGACCATCAGGAAGTCGGCTCTCCAGGGCTTGCTCATACTTAGTCGGTGATTTGTGCATTAGCCGCAGTAGATAGAAGAAACCTGCTCCGAATACGACAAAGTACACCACGACAAAAGCGGTTAAAGAAATACTGATCGCGGATGCATCAATTGGGGACGCTGAGTCAGCGGTGGTGAGAAGGCCATAGACAGTATAAGGTTGTCTACCTACCTCTGTTGTTATCCAACCCGCTAACACTGCAACAAATCCGGCAGGTCCAAAACAAGCACAAAGTCTGAGAAACCATTTTGTGTCGTAAAGAGTACGTTTATGTCTTAACCATAGGCTTGTTAGAGCGATAAATAACATGCCAAAGCCAATAGCTACCATGATGCGAAAACTCCAGAACACAATGGCAACCGGAGGATGCTTATCCGGAGGAAAGGCGTCTAATCCTTTGACTTCACCGTTCCAGTCATGAGTTAAGATCAAGCTGCCTAAGTTCGGAATCTCAATCGCATAGTCCACTGTTTGTGTTTGCTCGTTAGGTAGGCCAAATAAAATAAGAGGCGCCCCAGAGTGGCTTTCAAAGTGACCTTCCATCGCAGCAATTTTGGCTGGTTGATGTTCTAAGGTGTTCAAACCATGCAAATCGCCTGCAATGATTTGAATTGGAGCAACAAACGCTGCGAGCCAAAGCGCCATAGAAAGCATCGTGCGTGCCAGCGGGTTGTGAGGGGCTTTCAGTAGATGGTATGCGCCCACGGCAGCGACAACGAACGCCGTAGTTAGATAAGCGGCTAACAACATATGAACGAGCCGATATGGGAACGAAGGGTTAAAAACGACTTCAAACCAATCATCAGGAACGAATTGTCCTGCGTCGTTGAAGGCATAGCCTGCAGGTGTTTGCATCCAACTGTTGACCGACAAAATCCAAAAGGCGGATAAAAAGGTACCAAAGGCGACGATACAGGTGGATGCAAAGTGAAGTTTACGTCCAACTTTCTCCATGCCAAATAACATCACTCCGAGGAAGCCTGCCTCTAAAAAGAAAGCAGTGAAAACCTCGTACCCCATTAGTGGGCCAAGAACGGGCCCTGTTTTATCAGAGAAAACACTCCAGTTGGTGCCAAACTGATAGCTAAGAACAATGCCACTTACCACGCCCATACCGAAACTGATGGCGAAGATCTTCAACCAATATTTGTATAACTGAAGGTACTTTTCTTGACCTGTTTTAAGCCATAGACCTTCAAGAACGGCTAAATAACTTGCCAATCCGATAGTGAAAGCAGGAAAGATGATGTGAAACGAGACGGTAAAAGCAAACTGAAATCTTGCTAAGTCGATGGCTAATGTGTCCATGACGCACTCCTTTGTGGTGAGTGCAATTTTGTACGTTGAAGGGAGCTTATCTGGTCAGAAATTATCATCAATTTGTGTCCATAATCAGAAGCTGAGACGTATAGACAAAAGTGTATGCGTTGTATGGAACAGGTTATGAGTTTAAAAAATCGTTTAGAATCAATAGCTCCGGTTTTTGAGCCTGGAGGCAAGTATGAAAAGTTTTATCCTGTGTATGAAGCAGCTGCCACCATCTTTTATACGCCGGGCTTAGTCAATAAAGGTAATACTCATGTAAGAGATGCCATTGATCTCAAGCGCATCATGATTATGGTGTGGTTGGCGACATTCCCAGCAATGTTTTGGGGCATGTACAACATCGGTAACCAAGCAGTGCAAGCTTTAGCAGTAAGCTACACTCCCTCAGAGCTTGAACAAGTTATCGCATCAAACTGGCGTTATTTGATTGCATTCGGTTCATTGCAGAACATAGAGCAGGCAGACTGGATAAGTAAAATGGCTCTCGGTGCTTGTTATTTCTTTCCTGTTTACGCAACGGTATTTGTTGTGGGTGGTTTTTGGGAAGTACTATTCGCCGTTATCCGCAAGCATGAAGTTAATGAAGGCTTCTTTGTTAGCTCGGTGCTTTTCTCACTCATTTTGCCTCCAACAATACCTCTTTGGCAGGCTGCGTTAGGGATTACTTTTGGCATTGTGGTGGCGAAAGAGATCTTTGGTGGAACAGGCAAAAACTTTCTTAACCCTGCATTAGCGGGTAGGGCATTTTTATATTTTGCCTATCCAGCCAACATGTCTGGGGGGAGTGTGTGGACTGCGGCAGATGGCTACTCGGGGGCAACGCCTCTGAGCCAGTGGTATGAATCGGGCTCAACGCTAATCAATACTATGACAGGTGAAGTGTTAACTTGGTCTGACGCATTCCTAGGTAATATCCCTGGCTCGATGGGAGAGGTGTCAACCTTGTTGATTGCAGCATCGGGCATTGTTTTGATCGCGATGAAGATTGCGTCTTGGCGTATTGTAGCTGGCGTTGTCCTCGGACTTGCAGTCACATCAACAGCGTTAAACTGGATTGGGTCTAGTACTAACTTGATGTTTTCGATGCCTTTCCATTGGCATTTTGTTCTCGGTGGCGTCGCTTTCGGTGCTTTCTTTATGGCGACAGATCCCGTGTCGGCGGCGTTTACTAATAAAGGTAAGTGGGCTTACGGGTTTTTGATAGGAGTTATGACAATAGGTATCCGAGTCCTCAACCCTGCTTATCCAGAAGGCATAATGCTGGCTATCTTGTTTGCGAACTTATTTGCTCCGTTGTTTGATTTTATGGTCAAAGAGTCCAACATTAAGCGTCGCAGGCAGCGTCATGGAAATTAAATCCGGCTGTAAAAAACAGCATTTGCCCCACAAACAGTGCGTCGTCTGCTTATTACCTTTTACGTGGCGCAAAAAGTGGGCTAAATGCTGGGATGAAGTTAAGTATTGCTCAAAGCGTTGTCGAAATAAGCGTTACCATGGAAGGCGTTCTCCAGAATATGAGAGAAAGTCACCGCTTTGATCGGTTGAGCTGTTTTCAATGATGTTCACTAGATCATTGGCAACAGCGCTTGGCGTAAACAATCGACCTGGCGGGACATTCGTTTGAAATGGTTTCGACAAATTTGTATCTGTTGTTCCAGGGTGAAGGGCTAGCACGGTAACTTGCGGGTTGGTTCTTTTCCATTCAATAGCAAGACATTTTAACACCATATTAAGCGCTGCCTTTGAGGCTCTGTAGCTATACCACCCCCCTAACTGATTGTCTTCTATACTGCCAACTTTCGCCGAAATGGTAACGAACTTGGCATTAGTGCTGTTTTTTAGAAGTGGGCCAAGCAGCTGCGCAGAAAACAGAGTTGGTAGTGTATTGAGAGACATGTTTTTACTGAAGAAATCATGCTCAAACGAGCGTATTGACTTTTCAGGGCCTTGTTTGTCGTCGTGTAAAAAGCCGACGCAGTTAATGAACCAGTCAATTCTGCTCAAGTTACCGGAAAGCTTCTGATAGTCTTTTTCATCTGTCACATCTAATGAAGTCCACTCCAGCCGAGGTTGGCACCACTCTGGGCGATGCCTGTGATATGTACCAATAATATCTGCTTGAGGAAATCGTGTTGCACATTCCATAGCAATTGCTGAGCCTATTCCACCACTAGCACCTAAGATAACTATTTTCACCTATACCTCTCGTCACCTAACTGTTGTTACGGTTTATACGCTTCAAACAGGGATAACGGCCAAACAAGATCAGCAACATGAAGCCTTGGCAACTAAATTCACACGCTAAAAGAAGGTGACACAGTTCACGCTTAGAGACTGAATATGCATATATAAAGCCGAAATGTGAGGAGTGGATGCCATCTTTATAAAATATCGACTAGGTTTATATGTGCTAGGTTTCTTATTGGTGGGGTGGGAAGAGCGTGCCGGTTGCGACAAAACCAAAATTGGTGCTTTTAGTCTCTGTCATTGCATTGTGTGCGGTGGCTTGGGGCTTATTTAAAAAGCATAACAAAATGCAGTATCAGCCTTCGTCTAAGATAAAAATAGGCGTGTCGCTGACGCCTTTGTCATCTCCATTTCTTATTGCAGAGCAGCTTGGAATATTTAAAGAGTTTAACCTCGATGTCACTCTCTACCCATGCTCTAGTGGTGCAGCATGTACCGAGCTAATGATTGAGCGTAATGTCGACTACGCAACCGCCTCTGAATCCGTAGTGATGTTTCAAAGTTTCGAAAGGGATGATCTTTCCTTGCTCGCGAGTTTTGTCGAGTCCGATAACGACTTGAAACTGTTAACGTTAGTCCCTTTTAAAATTGGGGGAGTTAAAGATTTAGCAGGTCGTAGGGTTGGGGTAGTCAAAGGTACCGCCAGCGAGTTTTACCTCGACTCCGTACTGATTAGCAACAATGTTGAGAAACAGCTAATCGAAAAAGTGTATATGCAGCCCCATGAATTAGTGCCGGCGTTACTTTCTTATCGTGTGGAGGCGATTTCTGCGTGGGAACCGATGGGCTTTCAGGCCGATCTTCTCTCCGTTGCCGAAGTGACTAACCTAGGTGTAAAAGGGATTTATCAACTCTCCTTTAACCTTATTTCTCGTTCCCCTTATCTGGAGTTTGTTGGCGATGAACCAGTGCGGCTATTACAAGCACTGGATATGGCTATTGAGTGGATCAACACGAACCCTGATGAAGCACTGAAGATGATCGCGTCGCGTTTGGATATTCCGCATAACCAAGTCGAATGGTCATGGGAGGATTACTTGTTTCGTTTGTCCTTAGGTAACTCGTTGCTTTCTAACCTGCAACTGCAAGCGCGTTGGGCGATTGCAAATGAGCTGGTTTCAGCAGATCCACCAGATTTCAGACAAGTCTTTTACAACTACCCCTACCAACAACTTATTGCACAAAGAGATTAGATCATGCTGGATTCATTGTTTAAGAAGATGTTTATCTTATCAACGACAACCATGATGTTGACGTTATTTATCGTGATTTCATTTTCTAAGATTAACAGCCAGCAAAACATCACTAAATTAGAATTAGACCAAATCATCGATTTACAACTTTGTGTCGATTTATTGAGAAGCCAGCTGTGGGTGTTTAAGCAATTTGGGGATGAGCCGAGTTTGAATCAAGTCGAGCTTGCTCAGGCTGAGTTAGATACCAAGTTAACCGCATATAAAAACAGTAATATTCAGCTCGATAATATCCAACGCATGAACAGCAGTTTACATACCCTAATCATTCAAGAAAAAAGATTGAACTCATCAACGCCAAGCAGCACCACGCAAGCATCTGCCTCGAACATCAATGCCAGAGGATTACTTCACTCACGTTACAACATGATTGTTCAGAATATGACAGAAGAACTCGCCTATGTGCATCAGGCAGTGTTGAATCGTAATGCTAAGAATCTCAAAAGTGTCATGTCAACAGCTGCGGCTTGGTTGCTCATTTGTTCGATTTTAGTCAGCGTTACTGCATGGCTGATTTTATTTCGGTTTAAGTCGGGCGCTGAAGCGATGAAAACCGCGATTTTGGGGTTAGCGAAAGGGCAACTAGACACCAAAGTTGAAGCGGTAAAGATGGACAGTGAGTTTAGAGTGATTGCGAGCTTCTTTAATCAAATGACGGTCTCCTTACGTCATTCAACGGTGACAAAGAAAGAGCTTGAAGAAGAGGTCCTTCGTCAAACACAACAGTTAAAACATAAGCAAGAACAGCTAATCTTTTTGTCCGAGCATGACCCACTGACTAACTTAGTAAATCGACGTGCCTTCGACAAGCAGTTAGAAAGTGCAATTGTCAAAGCTAATCGAACCGAATGTAAACTGGCGTTGCTGTTTATTGATTTGGATGACTTCAAGTGCATCAACGACACTTATGGACACGATGCTGGCGACTTTGTGCTTATTCAAGTGGCAGAACGATTGTCAAAATGTATTAGAGAGTCAGATTTTGTCGGAAGGTTAGGTGGGGATGAATTTGTTATCTGTCTAGATCTTCTCAATGACTTTAGCATCGTCTCTTCCAAAGTGGCGCAAATAGAGCAAGCGATACGTGAACCGATCACTTTTCATGAACGAACACTACAAGTTGGGGCTAGCATTGGCGTGAGTCACTTTCCTGATCATACCAAGAATATGGATGCACTTATCTGCTTGGCTGATGAGGCGATGTATAACGCGAAAAAAGTCAAAGATGCGCGTAGCGAAGAAGATAAGCAACGTGAGTGCTTAGGCTCAAATTTCGAGCAAGGGCAGAATGTGATAAATTTGGTATTGCACAATAAGTAGCCGTCATACAAATACATGACTCAACTGACTATTAAATCATCAAGTGTAAAGTTCACTTAACACCCCAAACTAGAGGCATTTAGGGCCATTTCTCGACATTTTTATCAATTATCCGCATCTTATGCGTGTTTGATTCACATCAACTTTTCGTGAATCGTAAGGGATAGGAAGTCTAAAATGGATAAAGAACATAGCCTACGCGAGAACATGCTCGCGTTGATCTTAGGTAGCGCACTTGTGTCACTCGGCGTTATTTTCTTCAATAAAGTCGGTCTTTTAACTGGTGGTACGGCAGGTCTTGCCATCTTCTTAACTAAAGTCAGTAGTTTTAGTTTTGGTCAGATCTTTTTCGCGTTAAATCTACCTTTCTACATTTTATCTGTGGCTCGTATGGGATGGCGTTTCACGCTCAATACCTTTATTGCGGTCACCATTGTTTCGTTTGCGGTAGACCATTTACATCATGTGATTGAGATTGCTCGAATTGACCCGTTTTATGCGGCTTTGCTTGGGGGAGGTATGATCGGTATTGGCATGCTAGTTATCTTCCGTCACAAGATGAGTCTAGGTGGTTTCAATATTCTTGCGCTGTTTCTTCAAGAGCGCTACGGGATTCGTGCAGGTAAAGTGCAGATGGCTTTAGATTGTACGATTGTAGTGATGTCGCTATTTATCGTTGATATTACGCTGATTCTGCTTTCAATTGGTGGCGCAGTAGCAACCAATCTAATTTTGGCGATGAACCATAAGCCAGGTCGTTATCAGCCTCAAGCGACTACGGCATAGAGTGATTGAAGAATAAGTGAGAAGGCTTAGCGTGATGCTAGGCCTTTTTTAATTTCTCAGTTTTCTTCTTTGTTATCGAGCTAAAGCTTGGTTGAATCCTTCCAACTCCGTTGGTTCAACGTAAAAACCTTCACGACATGGCGCATGTAATGTGCCACTCAATTCCATATTGAAGTACTTAAACACGTTCTGGAAGAAACCGTGGTAAATCGGGCAAATTTCGGGGCTTGCCGAACTTGCCATCACGTAGCTGCGTTTCCCTTCGAGTTGGCGCGCTTTTGGTTTGAGTTCAGCCACATCTAGCAGTTCAGTCATGCGGTCAATTAACGATTTCATCGGGGCAGTGACAGCGTGCCAATAAACGGGGGAGGCGAATACCAAGTGCTCGGCGGCTAGCATTTTCTCAACCAGTGGATAGAAATCGTCGCTAGGGTAGTCGTTGTTGTAGTTGTACGGAGTGATATTTAGAAAGTCGATATCTACGACTTCCGCGTGGTGATGTTGAGACACCTCTGAAACCAGCTGAGCGGTATTTCCTTGTTTGTTTGCGCTTGAGAATAAGACGAGGGTTTTCATTTGTGATCCTTTCAAGTGAGTAAGCGTTGAAAAGGACTATAAAACCTCAACCTAAGTTGAGGTAAAGAGGGAATTTAGAGTTATTTTATGAGCTCTCGTAAGCATTCAATACGCAAGGTCGCTTCGGGTAGATCTGTATTCTGTTTGTGGAAAAATACCGTATTTAAGCCAGCAGCTTTGGCTGGGTAGATATCTTTCTCTAAACTATCGCCAACCATCGTGACATCACTTGCCAGTTGGCCAATAGAATTAATGATAGCGCGATAGAACTGCGGATCTTGTTTCTCTAGTCCTAGATTGGCTTTGCAGAAATAGCCGCTGATATAGGGATTGAGTCCTACACGCTGGAAAGCCTGTTGAACTTCGAGTTCTGTCGAATCTTGTGCGCTGGTGGCGATGTAGATAGCAGAAGATTGGCTAAGGTGCTTTAGTGTTTCTTCTGCTCCTTCGACGGCTTCGACATGTGGCCATAAATACATTTTTCCATCTTGATCGGGGAAATCGATCATTAATGTATCCCCCCAATCGAACAAATAGACCTTACTCATAGAGACTTCCTTGTAGTAAAAACAAACAAACGCGATCAAACAACCATCATATTGCTTCAAAACTCATCAAACAAAAGAAAAACGCACTTTTTTGTTTGACTCTCAAGGCTCAATCCGTAAAGTATGCAGCGAACGCAGCGGTGGGTAACCTAACGCGTTGAAAGAAAAGGGCGCCTTGGCAGAGTGGCTATGCAGCGGATTGCAAATCCGTGGACCTCGGTTCGATTCCGGGAGGCGCCTCCATTCTTTATAAATTTTAGATGGTGTTTATTGTTCTAAACGGCATCACAAAGAAATTTGTGTGCCCTGGTGGTGGAATTGGTAGACACAAGGGATTTAAAATCCCTCGACGTTCGCGTTGTGCCGGTTCAAGTCCGGCCCGGGGCACCATCTCAATTTAGCTCTAAGAGCAAGCAAATAATGGCGCCTTGGCAGAGTGGCTATGCAGCGGATTGCAAATCCGTGGACCTCGGTTCGATTCCGGGAGGCGCCTCCATTATTTCGATGAAACCAGCCTAGTGCTGGTTTTTTTGTGTTTACAGATAGTGAAAACTAAAAAGCCCCGTTTAGAAACGGGGCTTTTTCGGTTTAGATAGCTAAAGGCATCTCATCATTAGATGGGTCGTGCTTACGGTAGACCCGAATCAATCCGATTAACGCCAATAGTGACATTAATAGCATGAGTGCTCCTAGTGGCATTTGGTCCGTAGTTGGGATCACTGAAGCCGCGAGCGTTGCTAGGCCTGCTCCAAGGTTTTGCATACCACCAAGGACTGCGCCACCAGTACCTGCGTGATACGGTAAAGGAGAAAGCGCACCTGTTGTCGCTGCTGGGAACAATATACCAGCACCTAAAAAGTAAATGGTTGCGCCGCCAATTAACGTTAGTGCGGTTGTTTGCCCCATTAAACCAGGGATAAGAACAATCAATGAACCCGCCATGGTGGCAAACAGCCCAAACGTGAGTGCACTTTTCTCGTTCTTCTTCGCTGCAATGATGCTTGAGAGCGCTGCGCCAACCAAATAACCCGGAATCGGTAATACGAACAATAAGCTGACTGTTGTTGCAGGTAGCTTCAATACACCACCAAGCAGTACGCCGGCAGCTGCTTCAAAGATTGCGACACCTGAGAAGATTGCAACTAAGCAGATCAAGTAACCCTGAAAGCGACGATCTGATAATACGTAACGGTAGCTGTCAGTAACGCGCTCGTAACGACGGTTTTCTTTTGGCAATGTTTCTTTAAAGCTAGTCATCATGGTGATCACAACAGCAATACCAAACAAGGCTAAAAACATGTAGCTAGAACGCCAACCAAATGCTTCCGACAAGTAACCACCTAGCACAGGAGCAATCAATGGAGAAAAGATCACACACATGCTGATTAGGCTATTCACCTTATGTAGTTCCACACCAGAGAAAACATCACGTGTTAACGTGCGTGACATTGCACCGCCACAGCCGATACCAAGACCTTGAATAAAACTACCAGCAAGGAACCATTCGTATTGATGGGCGAATAGGGCAATGAGTGTACCAACGATATAGATAAACAGACCTACGATGATAATAGGTTTGCGGCCCAAGCGATCTGACAGCGGTCCATAAACAAATTGAGATAGGCCGTAAGGGATCAGGTAACACGCCATTACTGCTTGCAAAGCGGCTGGTGATTCCAAAAATTCAGTTGCCATGTAACCAATAGAAGGTACATACATGGTCTGAGTCATTTGACCAACGGCAGTCAAAATAGCGATCAAGAATGTTAATTTAATGACTTGGGAAGAAGCGGACATTTCCAACCACACCTAAATTTAAAGCGCAAAAACGGCTAGCTTTGCAGTAACAAAGCTAATAAATAAAATATAAAAGGGAACTTTCAGGCGCGAGATATTAGAGGGAGTTGGAGATACGCGCAATGGAAAAGTGTGATCTTACGCAGGATAAATATTTAAATTTTGGATTAGAAAAACTAATCCAAAATTTAATCAATGAAAAAGCCAATAATTATGCAGTTGGAAGCTTTGATAAGCATTTTCGACACAGGCAAATGCTGTTATTTGGTAAAGATGAAGTATCTCTTTTCTCGATTGAGAAGCACCAACAAGTCTCTTTGCCTTGGCTAATATCGCATTGAGCTGGCTCTTGGCAAGAAGGGCATGTATGACTAGAGATGGTGCCATTTAGCTTATTGATTGCTTCTTCTCGTTCATCATCAGTGACGTGACGCCAGTTAACAATTTCATCTACCGTTCTGTAGCAACCACTGCAGATTCCATCATTATCTTTGCATGCCGCAATGCATGGTGTTTTCACGTTACATCGTCCATCTTCATTTTAGTTGGTAGGACTATACCCGTATTAGCCATTTACGGCAAAGTATGGCGGCGTCGTTATTTCTCAAAGCTCGGTGGTTGGTAGTGCAGCGAACGATCTTGTTTCATAAATATATTGCTTGCGATAACGCTCCCTAAGCTAATGAGAGTCAATGCTAACCAGACAGTATTACTTGGTTGTTCTGCGAAAATTGGCATAGCAAGCAATGTCGCGATCGCCGGTGTGGCTGCGCCAAAAGCTGCGGTTCGCTCGGCGCCTAGGACGGATATTGCATGCAGATAGGTAAAGGCTGCGATTAAGCCAGCTCCCACACCTTGAAGCAGTGTATGCCCTAATAGTTCTTGTAAAGGCCAAGAAGATAGCTCAGTCGTTAAGAGGTGGCTGTTTAATACGCCAGTGAGCGTTAGGAGAAGCAAACTGCACAGTGACATCAGAGACACCAAACCAGACGCTACGAGTGGGTTTAAATCGGAGACTCGCGCACAAATGGTAAATACGGCCCACATAGCACTCCCTGTTAGAAATAGAAGGTGTCCTTGTAACAGCTGTGGGGATGGGTTGGTGATGCTATGGGATAGAAACGTACCGATACCCACAATGACTAACCCAAGGCCAAAGATGCGATGGGAGCTAAGAGGCTGCTTGAACAATAAAATGGCAATACCAGATACAAATAAGGGTAGGGTACCCGGGATGAGCGCACTACCATCGGCGACTGGCGCAAAGCTCATGCCCGTCCCAGCAACAAAAAGATAGGGCAGCCCGCTACCGATGAACATGCCTAATAGATAACGCTTAGGCACTGCAGCGATGGTTTTGCGCGACTTAATCACAATAGGTAGCAGGATAAGGCACGGGATGACAAAGCGCGTAAATGCAATATCTGATGTAAGCAACTCCGAATGAGCACCGCTACGTAAAGAGAGAAAAAAGCCAGACCATAATAATAGCGTTGCCGCCATCGCCAAATATCCAGAAATCATGTTCATCCGTGAGCTAGGTTTTAGTTATTACTATTATGATGCGTAAGCTTGGGTTTAATCTGGCAATATTGAGCATGAAATTAAATGGTGTTGGTTATAAACACCAATATAGCCCTTAAATGAGCTAGAAACGTGCGGTATAGAATATGGATAATATAGATAAACACATTTTGAGCCTGCTTCAGCAAGATGCTCGACAATCGACAGCAGACATTGCTGATAAAGTGGGCTTGTCAGCGTCCCCTTGCGCACGAAGAATAAAGCGCTTAGAGGAATCGGGGATCATCGCTCATTATCGCGCCAGCTTAAACAAAGAGCTGATCGGTGTCGGTATGACGGTATTCGTTGAAGTCAGTCTCAACAATCACCAAGCAAGCAGTATTGATGAGTTTGAATTTGCTGTGATAGAAATGGATGAAGTGATCAGCTGCCACGTTGTATCTGGCGCGTATGACTATTTGTTGGAGGTGGTTAGTCATGATCTTACTGGCTACGAGTCATTTACCCGTAAGCTGCAACGGCTAGAAAATGTAAAAGACATACACACCCATTTGGCGATTCGCCAAGTAAAAGGAGAGAGTGAGCTGCCTATTTTTAAGTCGAACTCGCGCGACTGATATTACCTTGTTCACAGAGTTCGAACGGAGGCTCAATATGATTTACGTTGACAGAAGTGCGATCTCTACCTTGATGTTTTGATTGATACAACGCTAGGTCAGCACGTTTCATCCACTCTTTTATCTCTTCGAATGGTTGTGATTGAGCAATGCCGGAGCTAATGGTCATGGATAGCTCTTGTGGATATTCTGCCTGGCGAATTTTTTTATTCAGTCGATTCATCAAGGTCAGCACTGAATCTTGTTCTTGCCCTTGCACAACCAGCAAAAACTCATCCCCACCAAGCCTAAACAGTAACTCTTCGTCACTCGTATGATCTCTGATGATGTCTACAATACGGATAATCACTTTGTCACCGACATCGTGGCCGTAGTGATCATTTACGGATTTAAAGTTATCAATATCGATGATAACAATACACGAACAAGGGTGCTTCTTGAGAGTGCGAGTGAGAATCGTTGGCAGTTCATGGCGATTGTAAGCGCCTGTCATAGCATCGGTGACGAGCAGACTTCGGAGTTCTTGCTGAAGATTACGAATAGCACCCACTACCACGTGAACGATAATTGCGGTCACAATCAGGGAAAATACGTAGCGGATCGTAATTGAGAAATCTTGGTGCATTAGCGCGGCAAAGCCTGAAGCGGAAATTATAATAAAGTTAGCGGTAATGGCTTCACTTCTAGGTAACAGAAAAATGATACTAATTATGATGGGATACAGCCAATAGGTTGCCAATGTGCCAAATATTTTGACTGCCAGAACGGCAGATAGCACAAGGAGGGCAAGAGGAATATAGTGGCCAAATACGGTTTTTTTGTTGTAGATAAGCGCTGCGATTTCAAGCAATAAGGATATTTCAAAAGCAAGCAGCACCATACCAAGCATGATCTCCCCTGTTAGGATATTCTTAATACCAAGCGGGATAAAGATAACAAGGGTTATCGTGGCAATGATCTTGAGTACTTGCTTTTGCTGCTGTACGTCGAGAATTGCTTCATCATTTAGGTTTTCTAATCTGCTTTTTGTCATTCATGACGCCTTTTTAGCGCGTGGAACAAAGAGGGTTGCTACCTAAATAAACGTAAGCGTAAAAACACAGTTAGGCAAATAAACTATAGGACTACTCGGGCTTAGTAATACTGCCTAGTTCTAGCACTGGAGCAACATCGATGTCTTCAGCATTCATCATTGATGAGATGCGTTGTACTGATGAAAGCAATAGGGACTGCTCCCACTCTTCGAGGCGTTGAAACTTAGTAATAAAGCTTTGCTGCAATGGCGTCGGAGCGCTATTTAGCAACTCTTGGCCTTGCTCGGTAAGATAGGCGTGTACTTTTCGCTTATCTTTACTGCTGCGAACGCGCTGAACTAACCCGTTACGCTCTAAGCGATCGAGGATGGTTGTAGCGGTCGCTTGACTCATATTGGTATGGTCGGACAATTGTCGAATTGTCACTTCCCCTAACTCACGGATAGAGCGCATTAATATAAGCTGCGGGCCTGTTAATCCTGACTCTTTACTTAGCTTTTTAGAGTGTAGGTCGATTGCTCGAATGATTTGGCGAATCGATATAAGGACTTCTTCGTGCTTTTCCAATGCGCTGCCTTTATTAACTAGTGATGAGAAGTAGGCGAAAATACATCAAATGAGTGATGAAAAAAAGCCTCATACCTAACAAAATTTGATAGTGGTTATCTAAGCAAGATGGAAAGGACCAATAACTTACTTAGAGTACGAATAGTATTGTTGAAGTCAGTGTAGAACGCATTGTTGATTATTCCATCACTCGTGTGGCAATTTTCTGAAAATGTGGCTAAAAAACAGCTTATTACTGGAACAATACGACAATGAGCGTACAATAATGAGAGGTGTATCAGGTTATAGTGTTTAGATAATCATTTTTAGCTCTAATGATTTATTTATCGAGGGCTGATACCAAATAGGAAAAATGCTAGAGAGGAACGATGACTAAAGGCATAGACAAGTACAGTATCGATAGTACCGATTATACAATCGGTCAAGATAACGTACAGAAGTGGGGATTTGACGTGCACAACCCAGTGTTTGGGTGGAGTGCAGGTCTAATAGCAGTTTTCTTAATCGCCGTTTTGGTTATGGATGCCGAATCAGCCAAAGCGACTTTAGATGGCATCAAATGGCAAATTATAGGTAGCTTTGACTGGCTATTCATTTGGTCTGGCAACATCTTTGTTATTTTCTGTTTAGGCTTAATTGTTTCACCATTAGGTAAAATTCGCCTTGGTGGTACTGATGCGACAGCAGATTACTCATATGTATCATGGTTATCGATGCTGTTTGCAGCAGGTATGGGTATCGGCCTGATGTTCTGGAGTGTTGCAGAGCCTGTCGCTTACTTCACTGGTTGGTACGAAACGCCACTGGGTGTTGAAGCGAACTCTCCTGAAGCGGCTAAATTGGCACTTGGTGCAACCATGTACCATTGGGGTCTTCACCCTTGGGCAATTTATGGTGTAGTCGCGCTTTCGTTAGCGTTCTTTGCATATAACAAGGGCCTACCACTTTCAATTCGTTCAATTTTCTACCCAATTCTTGGCGATCGCGCTTGGGGCTGGGCGGGTCACATCGTCGACATTTTAGCGGTACTTGCGACACTATTTGGTCTTGCGACATCGCTAGGTCTTGGTGCTCAGCAGGCGGCGAGTGGTATTCACCATGTCTTTGGAATTGAATCAGGTCTTGGCTTGCAGGTTATTGTTATCACGGTTGTGACGCTACTTGCCGTTGTCTCAGTACTACGTGGTATTGATGGCGGTGTTAAGGTTATCAGTAACATCAACATGATCGTGGCGTTCTTGCTACTTATCTTAGTTGCGTTGATTGGTTACGCGATTGTGGTTGGTAACATTGGTACGACACTGATGGCATACGTTGAAAACCTAATCCCATTGAGTAACCCGCACGGTCGTGAAGACGAAGCTTGGTTCCAAGGTTGGACAGTATTCTACTGGGCTTGGTGGATCTCTTGGTCACCATTCGTAGGTATGTTCATTGCGCGCGTTTCTAAAGGTCGTACAGTACGTGAGTTCATTACAGCAGTTCTACTTGTACCAACAGCAGTAACTGTACTTTGGATGTCTACGTTCGGCGGTATGGCAATTGATCAGGTTATCAATGGTGTAGGTCAGCTAGGCTCTGAGGGCTTAACGGATGTATCGTTAGCGATGTTCCAGATGTTTGATGTGCTGCCATTTGGCTCAATCCTATCAATTATCGCAGTGATTCTAGTACTGGTATTCTTCATCACATCTTCGGATTCCGGTTCACTCGTTATCGATAGTATTACTGCTGGTGGTAAAGTCGATGCGCCAGTGATACAACGTGTATTCTGGGCTTTCATGGAAGGTGCGATTGCTGTTGCACTACTTTGGATTGGTGGTTCTGAAGCGGTACAGGCGCTGCAAGCGGGTGCGATCTCTACCGCACTACCGTTTACCATTGTTCTACTGCTGATGTGTGTTAGCTTGATTCTTGGTATGCGTACTGAGCGTCGCTAATATTAGTTATCAGACAAATGAAAAAGGGACGTTAATCGTCCCTTTTTTATTGGATTGTTTTCACGTTATGACTAGAGCCACCTAACGATTAAAGCCAGAGTTGTTTGATTGGCATCTTTCGATCGTAGTGATGTGCAATTTGCGCTTGCAACAACTCAGCGGTTGCGACGGCGTCAGTTAAGGCGTGATGAGGCGTATACTGAGGTAGCCCATAACGAGTCCGGCTTGCACCTAAGCGAACAGACTCGGGCTTTTTACCGAGGATCTTATTAAAAAGCCCTCCGTATTGCTTCTGTTGCAGCTGAGTTTCAATATGCATGGTATCAACAACTGGAAACTCAATGCCTTCCTTAATCCGTGCGATAAGTGCTTTATCGAAAAACTCCCGTTCAATACGCTGATAATGAACCACCATTATCTTGCCCGCCATTTGCTCCAGAACTTGCTCATAGATACCAGACAGGTCAGGTGCATCCAAAACGTCTGAGTGAGTAATGCCGTGAATTACGACTGACTCTTCAGCCAGTTGTTTACGCGGTCTTACCGTCCAGTGTTGAGCTTGGTTGATAAAGATGCGATTCAAATTGAAAGGTACGGTACCTATGGTAATGATATCGTCGTTATCGGAATCTAGCCCTGTCGTTTCAAAGTCCATCGCAAGAAACATAATGTCTTCTAGTGGCGTGTTTGGATCGGGTAACCCTGCCTCATAGAAATTTCTTAAGCTGCTATCTTGTACGACTTCAAGCTTACGACTGAACTTAGCAGTCCAATCGATTGAGGGCGCCGACATAAGTTTATTGATCATTAACGCCTCACTTAAAGTTATTGCTCGCTTGGTAGCGGAACTTTAGGAAGTTTTGCGCATTGCTTAAGATCTGGAATGCATCCTTAAGGTTACGACGCTCAAAATCGGACAGGTGTTCTGGCTCGATGTTGTTATCCGGTTCGATTTCGTTCTCAACATCAAGCGCCTGGTGCCTAATACGAACCATTGAAATAAACTCAAGAGCGTCACTTAAATCGCGCGCTTTACCTTTTGGTAGGATCCCAGCTTCGTGAATGTCATCAAGGCGCTCAAAGGAATTTTTTGAGCGAGAACCGACCGCCAATGCATGAACACGGATTAAATCGGCCAATGGTGCCGTACCACGGCGTTTAAGGTTAATGGAGTTCTTATGCTGACCATCTTTCTCCATTACGAAATCTTTGAAGAAGCCCAGTGGAGGCGTGCGGTTCATCGCGTTACGAGCCAAACATGCCAAGAAACGGTTGTTCTTACGCGCGCGTCGGACAATAAAACCATTAAGCTGCTCTGCCCATTTCAGTCGGCCATAGACGCCATCAAGGTCAAAAAAGATTGAGGCATTAAGCAGTGCTTTAGGGTTCGGATCGTCAATCCAATCGGCGAAACACTCTTCCCATTCAGAGCGCGTCATACGCCACTCTGGGTTTGTCGCCATAATATCGCCAGTGCAGTATGTGTAACCACACTTATCAAGCCCATCACAAACCAACGCGGACAGCTTAGCAAAGTAAGCATCATGTTCTGCTTTGATGAAGGTATTGTCTAAGATAATCGCATTGTCTTGATCGGTCACCAATAGCTGTTCATCTCGGCCCATTGAACCTAGTGCCACAAAGCAATATGGTACGGGCGGCTCACCAAGCTCTTCTTCTGCCAGTTCGATAATGCGCTGTTTGAAACTACGGCCGATAACCGACATCGCACTACCAACCATGTGTGAGTTAGCGTCTTCGTTAACCAAGCGCACAAAGCTGTCTTTTACCTGCACAGATAGTGCGGAAAGCTCTTCAATAGATTGCTGCTGGAAGATACTGCTCACCAGTAGAAGCGAGTTCTGCGATTCATAGCGAACAATATCGGTGGCTTCAATAATGCCAATAGGCTGCTTGTCTTTAAGTACTGGCAGGTGATGAACGTTGTAGCGCAGCATGGTAAGCATGGCTTCGTACACGTATGCATTGTGGTCAAGTGAAATGACTTCAGTAGTCATAACGCTTGATACATCATCATTAGGGTCTAGGCCCTGCGCGAGTACCCGAGTACATAAATCTCGGTCGGTGATGATGCCCACCAGCGGATTGTTGTCATCTTCATCATCGTCGGCCACTTCGGGGTCAATGATGAGCAATGATGACACGTTTTCTTCTGCCATCTTAATAGCGGCGTTTTGTATCGATTCTGTTTTGGGAATCGATGGTGCTTCAGTTGTCAGCAGAGTCCGAACTTTAGATGTGGTTAAGTCGTTTTGTTCATTGCTGTTTGAAACCGTTTGGCGCAGACGAGCGTTATCTTCTACCTCAACAAAATCGGCGAATGATTCGTGGTTGTCATACAGTTCTTGGAATACGTCTGCAGGAATGCAGTAAAGCAGGCTATCTTTAGTTGCCTTAGCAGGAAAGCGCACCTTATTGTTGGTCAATAGACCCATTTGGCCAAATAGGGCACCTTCATCTAGACGGTTATAGAGTTCACCTTTACGTCGATATACTTCAATAACCCCACTTCTCACCATGTAAAGATCACGAATCTCATCGCCAAAGTGAATCACCGGAGTATCTTCACGATAGTAGGAGATTTCTACGTGCTTAGTTACGTAGTTCAGGACGTCATCTTCGAGTTCGTCAAATGGAGGGTGTTGGGAAAGGAAGTTTTTAATTTCCAGTAGCTCTGCTTCCATGAAAAATCCAATTCTTCGAGGGGGTTACCTCAATGGTACATGATCTTAGGGCTAAGTTCATGACTTGTCCGTTTGGTTAAAATAAAAGAGGCTTAACCTGACAAGTTAAGCCTCTAATGTTGGGAATGGATGAGTGATTAACTTAGCCCGATAATATTTCCGTTATCATCAAGATCCAAATTCATAAACGCCGGTTTTTCCGGTAAGCCCGGCATGGTCATCACGTTACCACAGAGAGCATAAATGAAGCCTGCACCCGCACACAGCTTTAGCTCACGAATCGAGACATCAAAGCCGCTTGGCGCTCCTTTAATGCTGCCATCAGTTGAGATAGAGAGCGGCGTCTTTGCTAAGCAAACCGCGAGTTGGTCGTAGCCATGCTCTTTTAAACTCTTAAGTTGTTGCTTGGCAGTGTCGCTAAGGGTAATGCTGGCTGCACCATAGCCCGCTTCTGCAACCGCCATAATTTTCTCTTCTGTTGCTTGTTCAAATTGATAGAGAGGAGTAAAGCTCGCATTTGTCGCGCATTGAGCGATCACTTTTTCAGCGAGCTCTAATGTTCCTTCACCACCTTTGGCAAAGCCTTCGCTGATGGCAACTTCAACATTATTTGGCAGAGATTCCACTAGGGCTTTTAGTTCTTGCAGTTCCGCGTCGCTATCTTGTGGGAAGCGGTTAATCGCAACAACGGCAGGTACTCCGTACTTGTTGACGTTGTTGATATGCCATTTGAGGTTTTCAAAACCAGCTGAAAGCGCATTTGAATCGTCTTCGAACAAAGAATCAGGTATTGCTTGCCCCGGTTTAAGGTCGTACAAGCCGGAATTTGCTTTCAGCCCGCGTAATGTCGCGACAATTACCGCACAGTCTGGCGCTTTGCCTGAGACTTGCGCTTTGATGTTGCACGCTTTTTCAAAGCCCATGTCTGAACCAAAGCCACCTTCAGTCACCGTAAACTCACTTAACTTAGTCGCGATATTATCGGCAATGATTGAAGAGTTACCATGGGCAATATTGGCAAATGGACCCGCATGAATAAGGGTAGGGACGCCTTCAAGGGTTTGCATCAATGTTGGTTCAATGGCTTCCTTCATACTAACGGCCATTGCTCCGGCAACTTGCAGATCTTCGGTTGTGACAGGTTTACCATCAAGGTTGTAGGCAACCACAATTCTACCGATACGCGCTCGCAGATCTTTTAAGTCGCTCGTGAGTGCAAGAATTGCCATTAATTCAGATGCAGCTGAGATATCAAAGCCATCTTCACGTTCGTAGCCGTTGATATGTTTGCCTGGTTCATTGTGGCCGACGGTTACCATACGTAAGGCGCGATCATTGTGGTCCATGACGCGTTTCCATACGACGCGCTTTGCATCAATACGTAGCGCGGTTAATCCACTGCGTGCTTCAAAGTCGTCATAGCCATTGCGTTGCTCATGGTAGATACGAGCGTCAATCGCTGCTGCGGCTAGGTTATGAGCCGCGGTTACTGCGTGAATGTCGCCAGTAAGGTGTAAATTTAACTCTTCCATTGGTGCAACTTGGGAATAGCCACCACCTGCTGCGCCACCTTTTACCCCAAAAACCGGCCCCATTGATGGCTGTCGAATACAGGCTGTGACGGTTCGATTGAGTTTGGCAATACCCTGAGCCAGACCAATAGTGGTGACTGTTTTGCCTTCACCAAGTGGCGTAGGGGTGATAGCCGTGACGAGTATTAACTTACCCGTATCGCACTGTTGCAAACGCTCTAGGCTGTTTAGCGACACTTTAGCTTTATACGCACCTTGGCTTACGAATTCTCCTTCGAGTAATCCTACATGGTGAGCAATATCAGTGATCGGTGACAATGGTGTGTTTCGACAGATATCAATATCAGACAGCATAAAACCCTCGAAGTAGACACGGAATAAGTTTAAGCAAACGTTTGCGCGAAGATAATATCGACAAATTTGTCTTTGTAAAGTGGGGTGAGGCAGTTGGTTGTCTCTGCAGGGGATTATACGTTGTACATCTGATCTAAATCAAAACAATCGTGCGGATTTTGCATAAAACGCGCGGTTTAATCAGAAGTCTCTTGATAGAAAAAGTGCCCTTGGACGGGCACTTTCTTGGTTAAATTGTGGTGTTAAAACCAATCGTCTTCAGGGAAGAGCTTCCCCTCTGGAGCGTATGGATCATCATCAAAAGGATGGGACGCTTTACTGCGTAAGTTATCCAGTTGATGTTCAAGCATTTGAACGGTGTCATAATCACCTTCAGAGCAAGCGACATATATCTGTTGTTCCAATGCTCTGATGCTATCGTCGATACCCATAGTGTCCTCCCTATGCGTTACCAGTGCCTTAAGCGGTTCTACCTATTCTCAAATCTATTGTAGTCAAGCAAGCCGAATTCGATAGGTTGATTTTCCTTATACCACGCATGAACTCTGTCACTGAATGGCCAGAACTCGTTTGAGCTACGTCTAATTGCAAAGGTATCCAACAACTTAACGTAATCTTGTTCTGTTTTAATATTTTTCAGCATATTGACTAGTTTTGGAATCTCTTCCTCATCAAGAGATAAGTACGCTGCTGGGTAACTTCCGATCACTCCTCGAACCAAGGTTAAATCGTCATTCTGAGGATCGCGATTACTTTCCTCATCAAACAAACTGGAGATATTGGTATGCGCATTGTTGTGCAAAAGGGTGAACAACTGGTCTTCACCTTGCTCTGATCTAATCATCATCATCACGATTTGAGGGATATAAAGTAGCCCATCACCTTTAATTGAGTCGATAGAGCGCAACAATGCTTCGTTACTGTGACTAAAACCGGTTTGCTTGATTTGGTAACGGTTAGTCAAGATCGGGCTCATCTGCGTTTTGATGATGTCGTAAAGTTCGGCTTTAGGATCATCGGTCTGATAAGGAACCTGAGTTGGCTGATCGAATGGCTTAACATTGCGTTGTAAAAAGTCACTCATTTGAGAGCTTTGGTTTTGATACCAACTAGATTGCTCTACGTGACGAACATCGCGTGGGAGTAGGGCAACAAAATTACTCTCACCTTCTAGGCGCAAGAAGTCCATAAACATACGAGTGATCAATTGATGGCCAAAGTTGCCATAAACGTCAAAGCCTGCCACCAGAAGGTAGTGAATACGCTCGATCAAAGCATAATCGAGAATCCATGCGGTCTTAGGTGGCTTACCGACCATCCCTTGAACGACAGAAGCACTATCAAAGTGTCTAAATACGGTGAGTGCAGCATTTTGATTAGTCCCGTTACCTGTCCAAAGCACATCTGTGGTTAGGTATTGGCCACCTTCAAACCACTTGTTGATAAACTCAGACTTCGCTTCTAAGTAACGTGCTTGCTGGCGAGAATACGAGACCCAGTTTGAAATAGGTAACGTGTTGCTTTCTAGCTCCCCTGGCAGTTTCAAATTGTCTGCTTGTGAGCGATAGAACTCGTTGATTTCTGGAAGGTCAGCTTTATCCGGGTCAATAAAGAATACCCAGAAGCGGTCGTTGATTACATTAAGCGCCAGCTGACCACGGCACACAGGGCCTTTAATAAATGCATTGATAGTGTTCTGAGCATTATCAAGCATAAACTTAAAGCGTGCATTTACTGGCAGTTCGATAAACGCTGTCATTGGATTTGCAGCAATCTGTGGTTCATACCCCGGCAATTGAGCGACAGAGTAGTCAGCATCAATGAACCACTCTTTCCAGTTTCTCATTCGTTGTTCATTCAATGCGAAGGGCATGTGTGTTTTGTCAACGATAGTGCCTTGTTTTGGAATCAGTCGATAGTAAACGCGGTTAACGCCAGGATCGTCGTAAGGACGTCTTGTTGTGATGCGTTTTACTGGTTCGCCTGGTCGTGTACTTGAACGCACCAAGGTGAAGAATCTAGGGGTCGCTTCGTTTAAATCCGAGAAATAGAGATGCGATAAGAACAGGTGTTCGTAAATGTAGCGAGCGGTCAGCTGAACCTTGCGCGAGCCTTTATTAAGAACGGTTTCGTATTCATTCACTAATGCCTGTTGCTCAAGCGTCAATGGGATCTGCTCGTTCATGATGGCGCCATTTTGTAGCCAATTCATCAGCGTTGCATACTCGTTGCTATTTAGGTTTGGCATACCATAAGGCATTCCCCAGGTCGGGTAGTCCTGCGCATACTGGTCGTACTCTTCGATGGTTGGGCAGACTTGACTGCGATCAACCGCGAAATCAAAACCTTCTAACTGCGTTTGGTCAGGTAATGGGTGTGCTTCTTTTTGCTCCAGCATACGAGCAATAAGGCCGGCCTGCATATTGGCGGTTGGGTTTTGAATGCGTTCGTTCAAAATCGGATGAAAGCCCATTTCTCGCCATTGCTCCGTCGTTTCTGCATCTTCAAATAGGCGACTTGGTGTTGCAGCTGTTAGGCGAGTTCCTTGGTAAACCAGCTCTTTGCTTGCTCCACGGTCGATACCCTCGACGGAAGACATCTTAAGCTGACAAGGCGCGTCATAGCAGGCATGACAAACCACGCAGCGATTATCAATAATCGGTTTTACATCAGTTAAGAAAAAATCACTTTCAGGGCTTAATACATCCACTCTGCGCTCGCGAACCTGCTGCTCGCCAAAAAGTTGGTCGTAGTTTAAGCCTGCGTAGGTGGCACACCCGGCAAATAGGGTAACCACTGCTAGCATCAAAAAGGTGCGTAAATTCATAACTATAATGGATCTTTTATTGATTTTATCATGCACCAAAATGATAGACGTTTCGCCAGCAAAACACCATGTCTTATTGCGTGAGAGGCCCTAGTGTGGCGCGTGTTTCAATAAGCTAACACGTATGCTGTGGTGAACCACCCACATCACCATTGCAGTCAGCGTAACCGCAACAAAAATGGAGCTAAATCGGTACAAGATGGAGACAAACGCATCCTTTTGCTCAGGAACAAGAGAAGTCGTTAGCGGAACCGAAAGGGCTGACATCGCGGAGAACGCGATCGCGGCTTTGGCTTGCCCTTTTGTCATCCATAGGCAAAACGGACCGGCGGCGATAGTGAAAGCAAGCCAAAATAGAAGTCCTTCACTGAACCAGCGACCGAGGACAAGCTGAATGACCATACCCGCTAAGCAGCCAAGAAACGTTCCTAGTATGCGGATTTTGGCAATCGCCATTGAGCCCGCAAGCGTCATTGGAGTCAGTACGATAAGAATCGACGCTTGTGCTGATAACGAGTCGTATAAGTCAGCGACTTGAAACAGCACAAAGGCTGCCATCGCTACTACCCAGCCCATAGCGACTTGGCTGATGTAATCGATGTCGCTTTTGACCGGAGTAGTCGGTAATTCGTTGATATCTGATTTAGTTTCAGGTTCAGGGAACAGCCAATAGGCGAGCGCACATACCGCAATATTAGCGATGACAATCACCCACAGGTTGACGTTGAACTCTTCAATATCGATAAAATCATAGCTGGCAAAGTTGAGAACAATCGAGCCCACTAACAGGCCCATATAACCAAACAAGTAGCTTTGTGGACGCATCATTGCGATACATTTCATCAGCATCATAATGCCGACCGCGATGAACATCAGGGTCGGGTGAAACTGCAAGTATTCAACGATAAAAGTCGCTTGTAAGGTCGTCCAGACGGCAGATACAACCACCATCAATAAAGTGGGGAGATGGAAGTGATTAGCGCGGCTTAATACAAACAGCGGCATCATGACCGCGAAAAAGCCATAAGACCAACCGAAGATCATGCTCAGCCCTAGCCCTAACGAGCATCCGAACCAGATTCGCATTGTTTTCATGCTAACACCCGTTAGTAAATGTAGTGGAACCAGCTTGCAACGCGGATTTGTATTTTCGCCAACCATTGCCACAATACGCTTTCTTGCGGATAAAGAACCACAGTGGCACGTGACCCAACAAATAGGGCTGAAGGTAAGGTTTGCTCTGTCGCTAAGTTGACGCGTGTACGTTGCGCGTCACGAACCCAGCGGTTATTGACTTCCACTTTGGTTAACGCACCGTTAGGTGTTTGCTGAGCGGCCGCGACGCCGTAATCACGACTCGCCAGTGTGAAAGGGTAGACGTCACCGGGCATAGCATCAAAAGCGACCAAGGCTTGGTAGTCTTGATTTACGTTAGCGACCGATTTCTCGCGAAAGTCAGCGGCGACCCATAAAGAGCCGGTAGGAACAAAGGTGACTAACGGCATATTGCTGTTTGCCATCGTACCGACATCTACCTGCAAGTTAGTCACCACACCATCTTTTGGTGCTAAGACTAGAGTATTGCTCAAATCCAGCTCTGCCTTTTCAAGCGAGTTTTTCGCCACTTGAACCGGTGTACTCTGGCCTTTACCGTTGCCAAGCTGCGCTTCAATCACCACCAAATTCTGTTGCTCTGCTTTAAGTACGGAGCCTGTCACTTGGTATTGCGCTAAGGCATTATCGAGCGCCGATTTAGAGGCGAGATTCTGTTTTGATAATTTCTGCAGGCGTTGGTACTCACGGTGTGCATTATTGTAAGTGGCTGAAGCGCGAGCAATATTGGCCTGTGCCGCTTCTCGTTGCGCGTAGAGGGTTTGTTCCTTCTCGTACGCAGAGTCGAGAGACAGCTCGGCCTGTTTAAGGGCAAGGCGGTATTTACGATCATCAATTTTAAATAGCACATCACCTGCGTTAACGTGTTGATTGTTTTTTACCTCAACATGGGTGACTTTGCCTGATACCTCTGGAGCAATTTGAACCACATAACCTTGCACACGGCTTTCAGTTGTCAGTGGAACTTGTCTGTCGGCGACGATAATATAGGCGAATAGCATTACGAATAGGACAATTAATGTACGCATCCATAAACGGAATTTTTGATCGGCTGTGGTCATGATAAGGCACTTATAGGTAAAACAAGCGAGAGATTATAGAGAAAGTACTGAGCTTCGAGTAGAATGCAAAAACGAACATTTATGAGCTATTAGTAGGACAATGAGCGCAAGTTACGATGATCTTTACCTGTTTACTCAAACGATTCTGTATGGCGGGATCAGTGCAGCAGCAAACGCCAATAATTTACAGCGTTCTAAAGTAAGCCGTCGTCTACAGGAATTAGAACAAGCTACTGGTTGCCAATTATTGATTCGAACCACCAGAACCATAGAGTTGACTGAGAACGGTAAGCGCTTGTTTGAACTGGTGAATCGGCCAATGGAACAGATCCAGCAGGGTCTAACCATTGTTGAAGAGTACCAGAAAGAGTTGGCTGGTACGGTCAGGCTCGCGATCCCATCAGCACTGATGACATCCATTGCATTTAATAGCATTATTTCTGATTATGCTGAGCGTTTTCCAGATATTTGCGTGGAGATAGAAAACCATCAAGAAAGTGTCGATCTAAAGCGTCAAGCGTTTGATTTGCAGCTATTACCAAGCGTGGTCAAAGTGGCAGACGACAGCTATGTTCAATTCAGTCTGCTGTATTATCGGAGCCATCTGGTTGCCTCTCAAAGTTACCTAGAGTCTAAACCTACAATAACTCAACTTGCCGACTTAGCTGGCCATAGAGTGATGACCAATCGTTACAACTCTGAACTTATCCCACATGACATTCCAATCTCGTTAAAATCGGATGATCTCAATTTACTGCGTTCAATGGCCATTTCGGGGGCAGGGGTTGCATTACTTCCGCAAGTGCACTCGAAACCGGCGTTGGAATCGGGCGAACTTGTTGAGGTGTTGCCAGAGCTAGAGCATCCACTTCAACACCTTACACTTATCTATCCTTCGGCGGCCTTTTTGCCAAATAAGGTTAGGGTGTTGATTGATCTGTTTAGAGAGAAGTTTCGCTAGCGATAGGTAATAACCAACAAGGGCAACCTAAGTGAAACATTGCGACTGAACCAATAGCGAGCAATGAATCACCTAGGTTGAAGTTGAATTACTCAGTGAGCTGTTTCATGTCATCAATCATAAATTGAGTTGCTTTGATCCCGCTCGCTGAGATGTACCATGCCTGTGGATTCAGGTAATAGATAGCGTCACTCTTCGCTGCCGCAGTTTTAGCGATGAGCGGGTTATTCAATTTCTTAAATGCTTCACCAGAGTCACGACCGATAGCTTGGTCGCGATCGAGTATCAACAGGTTCTCAGGGTTCGCTTTGGCAACGTATTCATAGCTAATCAAGTCACCGTGATTCTTATCGGCTTGGCTAGACACGGTTTCACCGAAACCAAACAGGTTATAAATCGCACTGTAACGAGAGTTTGCACCGAAAGTTGCCAGCTTGCCGCCATTGGTCATTACCAGCATCACTTTGGTTGAATGGTCATGCGCAAACTGATGGATCGAATCGATCTGTTTCTGCTTATGCTGAATGAGCTTTTCGATATGATCTTGTTTCTCAAAAATATCGCCCATCATGCGCCACGCTTTTTGAGTCGTTGGCCAATAGTTTTTCGAGTCAGCCATAAACACCACAGTCGGAGCGATTTTAGATAGCTCCTGATAAGATTCAGAGCTGCGGTTACTGGCAATGATCAAATCTGGTTTAAGGGTAAAGATAGTTTCAAAGTCAGGTTCAAACAGTGAGCCCACCGCTGGATATTTATCATCCTGATACTTGTTTAAGTACTTAGGCATCGGCGCTTTGACGACACCGATAGGTTCAATATTCAGGCTATCGAGTACATCAAGTGTGTCCATGCCCAGTACGATCACGCGCTCAGGTTTAGTTTCGAGCATCGTCGTTCCCATAGGGTGTTCAACCGTAATGGTTTGAGCGTTTACCACTAAGCTAGACAGAGCGAGAGTCAGTGCTAATAAAGTATTTTTCATTATCATTTCCTTCGATTAGAACGCATAGCTAACGTTGATGCGAACGTCACGACCTGGGCTCGCATAGCCCTGCGCTATTGGACTACCGATGTAAGCCATATAAGAAGCGTGGTCAAAGTAGTACTTATCGAATACGTTTTTAACAGATAGCGTCAGAGTCAGATCTTGCTCTGATAGTGGGATCCACTGAACGTATAGATCATGAACGCCATAGCCTGGTTTCTCAGGATGAACACTTGGATCGGCGACATTCGTCAATCGCTCAACAAAACGCGCGTTCCAGCCGAGCGCTAGTTCGTCGTTTGCTGTGTAGTTCACATCCAGCACCCATGTATCACCAATTGAGGTACCTAATGTAGAGTCCTCGTCACTCAGTGGCACCCCGTTGAGCTCAGGGTTAGATTGGTTGTAGCTTAGGCGAGCGTTAAGCTCTGAGATTGTGTAACCGATATACGCCGTTAAACCTCGTGTTACTAGCTCGCCAACATTGGTATAAGCACTGCCATCATTTGCGACGACATCTTCAATCGTGCTATCGAACAGTGTGATACCGGCGTAGAAGTCACGGTAAGCAAACTTGGCACCTAGCTCGCTATTTTTCGCACGCTCTGGTCCACGATCTTCCGCGTTCGCAGCATAGTCGATGACAAATAATTCTTTAATTTGCTGGCCGCGGAACGCCTCCGAGTAGTTTGCAAATAGTTCAAACCCACTAGTAACTTGGTAATTAATGCCAATATTTGGACTAAAGCCGCTTGAGTCAAACTCTTGCTGTAAGTTGTCAGTTAGCTCGTACCAGTCATAACGAGCGCCTGCGCTTAGTAATAGACTTTCGGTTAACTGCCAATCATCTTGAGCGAAGATGCCGTAGACTGTGCCTTCCTCGATGTGGTTCTGTTTACCGGCATAGTTAGTTTCAAATTCAGATTTATCTTTCTTGTAATCCGCACCGGCGACAAATGTATGTTTGCTGATAGTGGCAGTATTAAAGACTTTGCCTCCGACAGTATTGATTGTGCCATCACTGGTGCCCCACTTAGGATGATCATTATGGGCGATGCGGTTGTCAGTCGTGTAAAGCGTTGAATCAATGTTGATGAAATTGCCTGAACGGAACAGGTGATTCGCCGTAATGGTTTGGCGGTCTGTCTCCTGCGCTAAAGGTTCGTTCTTAAAGCTTGGCTGAAAATGCGGGCGGTTAAGACGGGTGTTGTCATCGTTACGGTAGTCATAGCTTAGCGACACATAGTTGTGTTCGTTAAGGTCACCGGACAGCTTTAGTAGTGCCATCTGCTGGTCAGTTTTAGTATATGGCTGCTCTTCGCCGTTGCCATCTTCGATGTTGTCTCCTTCAACTTGGCTGAACGAAGCCAATAAGCCAAGCCCTTCGGTCACTTCGCCGTATAAGCTTGTCGATACTTTGTAACCGTTGTTATTGGTGTAATAGCCACCTTTCACTAAAGCGCCAAAACTTTCAGTCGGACGTAGTAGATCGTGAGCATCTTTGGTCTTAAATTGGATTGCGCCACCCAGTGCCCCCGGGCCGTTTGTCGCACGGCCAGCACCCGCACTAACATCCACTTGTTTGATTAATTCTGGCTCAATAGAAAGTCGACCTTGGTGGTGGAATAGGCTACCTGATTGCTCGGCGCCATCGATAGAGATATTGAGCATGGTATCTTCTAGACCACGCACGTAAATCTTTTGAGAAATGCCTGATGAGCCGCCAACACTCACTTCGGCATCTTTACGGAAAACATCGTTAAGGTCTTGCGCCTGCTGTTTGCCTAGGTCGTCAGCGGTAATAACGCTATCGATGCCCGCTATTTGCTGGCCGATAACTTGAATGGTCTCGACTGGCTCTTGAGCGGCCATTGAAGCATGTGAAAGAACGAATAAGGCGATCGGGCTTAATTTAAAAACGGTATCCATTTGACCGTAAACTCCATTGGTAATGAGAATTATTATCGAGCGAGATTTTGCGGTTGGATCGACTTGGAGTAAATCAGTTTTACAACTGTTACAAATGCGAGATGAATAAAGCGGAGTATGAGTACTCCGCTTATTAAAAAAGGGCTGTTAAGCAGGTAACTGAATAACCATGTCTAGCCCACGTTTGGCGTTGTTGCGTGCGGTAATATTTCCTTTTACTGCTTCAATATGACGCTTTGCTAAAGCTAAGCCAACCCCAAAACCTTTACGAGAGCCGACCTGATTATCCGCTTTAAAGTAGGGCCTAAATATGGCCGATTGAAGTTTTGGATCAAGGCCCGGTCCTGAGTCTGAAATGGTCAACGTCAGATTTGAATCCTCGACATCACCTTGAATGATCAGTACTTCGCCAACAGGGGTATACCTGAGTCCGTTTCTAATGATGTTTTCGAGTGCTTGCGCCAGTGCCCTCTGGTTGGAGTGACGTAGTGGTAGCTGCCCAGGAAGGTCGATTTGAATTGTTTTATCGGGGTACTCGAATTGAGCGTCTTCAACAATTGCTTCTATCAGCTCGGCAAGGTCAAAAGACTCATCCGTTAAGCTCGGTTGTTCGTTCTCAAGCCATGCTAAGGTGAGGGTATCTTCTGCCATTCGTCGCATTGTGATCACTTCACTGCGGATCCGCTGCAACATAGTCGCAGTATCAATTTGGTTCTCTGCGCAATCAATTGCCATTTCAACGCGAGCAAGTGGGGTGCGTATTTCATGGGACATTTCAGCGATCAGGTTGCGATTATGACTGATCACACTGGAAGTGCGCTCTGCCATCTTGTCGAACGTTTGTGCAATTTGGCTGAGCTCGTCGTGACCTAAAGATAATTGGTTGCCGATGCGGGCGTCATAGTTACCACGGCTAAATTCTTGCGTCGCTTTATGAAAATGATTCAGTGGTGTCATGACGTAGCGGTATAGGTAAATCGTGAGAGCGAGAAAAGCGAAAAACGGCACTATGATGCGAAAGAACCAAAAAGCATGCGACATGTAGGTTCCCGGTCTCATCCGCGCAGGAAGTTTGATCAAAAAATGGTAGTCAGAAGGTGTTAAAGCGACTTCCATAATCGGATTGTCTGGAAAGTCTAGGTGGATTTTCCATTCGACATTTCGGCCAATACCATAGCCTTCCCAAAAGCGTTGGTTGAGTGGGTTACCGCTAACGACGTCGATTTTGGAACGGACGACGGTTGCCCAGGTCTCTTCTCGAATCGCGAGTTCATTGACCCAAGAATTGAGCTCATCAAATTTTCCAGCCGCAAGTAGACTTTGGACATTCGCTCCCCAATCAAGGATTTCTTGTTGGTGGGATTGGTTGATGTAACTCATCTTCTCATTAGAAAGAATTGCGGCACTATGCAATAACGAAAAGAAGATAACGCCGCCTAAAGATAGAACGATAAATAGGCGCCAAAAGAGTAGTTTTTTCATCGTACTAAGTAGCCCTTACCGTGTATGGTTTGAATGCGGTCTTGCGGCATGCCGAGGTTGACCAAGCTCTTGCGAATGCGGCTTAAATGCATGTCTAAGCTGCGATCGTAAGGGCTGAATTCTCGTTCTAAGACCATTTGATAGAGGTAGGGTTTACTCTGTACCGAGCCATGGTTTTGCACCAGAGTCCAAAGCAACTTGAACGGTATCGGTGTCAATGTGACTTTTTTGTATCCATCGACCGTGACTTCATATTCATGGCGATCGAGTTTGAGCTCTTGGTGGGTCAAGTAACGATTAGAGTTCGTTGAGCTATGAACGCCGCTTCGGCGCAGAATTGCTTCAATGCGTAAGCTCACCTCGGTGAAGTTGCATGGCTTACTAATGTAATCATCGGCGCCATAACGTAAACCACGAATACGGTGTTCTTCAGCGCCAAAGGCCGTAAGCATAATTACCGGTGTCTCGGAATGGGCGCGGATATAGTTAAGTAACCCAAATCCATCTACTTCAGGTAAGTTGATGTCGAGAATAACCAGATCAAATTTTTGCTGGCTTAAAGCGGTAAGCGCTAAAGCACCGCACTGAAGATTAGTGACTTGATAGTCGTGGGTTTGAAGTAAAGCCGTCAGTTGTTGATTAAGTAACAAGTCATCTTCAACCAATAGAATAGAAGGGCAGTGGTTGGTTTGTGAGACGCTGACTTCTTCTCGTTCAAAGTAGCCAGAAGCAGAGTAACTCTCCAACATAGAAAAATCCTTTTATTGATAATGGTTGTTATTATCAATAAAAGGATTTGCGCTTTCAATCAATTACTATGTTTTGTTACAAATTGAGAGAATTACGGCGTTATGCCTGCCTCACGATGCTTCACATAACAAACACTAAAATTGACGTCTAGGCGGCTAAACTGCTTTATCCAACGCCACTGATTATCTTGCAGTTTATCACCGGGGCCTTTTACTTCGACCCATTGATAATCGCCATCTTTAAACAGCATCAAATCAGGCATGCCGTTTCTAAATAGCTTAAGGTCTTGCAGCATTACTTTGAAAAGCTCGGTGATTAATTTTTTTGGCATCGATTCGATACAAGCATCGAGCAGCGTTTTGCTAAACAAAGACCAATGGACAAAAGGATTACTTAAGCCATATTTCTGCTCATACACCGAGCAGAGATGGTCAAAGCCATCATGTTGAATAGCGTGTAAGACTTCATCAATCTTCTCTTTTCGCTTAGCAATGAAATCCGAATGGTAGAGATCCAAAGGGCGATGTTGATATTGGTTGATGAATGCGCTTTCAACTGGAGCAAAGATCGCATCCCAGAAGGCGAGTCCAAATAGGCCATTGAGTAACATGTTTTCGGCGTAGAAAACTTGGTAGCCCTGTTGCTCAAAATACTCTTTTACTGCGAGTTCAACTCTCTGTGAAGAAAGGTCTAGCTCTAAATGGTATTCCGATAATACAGGTTTCTTCTCTCTTGGTATTTTTTCACCTTGCTTGCGTTTCAGGCGCTGTTCCAACTTGTGTGCTATTTCGAGTTCAGCAATATCGTGCGGGTGCTGCAACATGGCAGTGACAACGTCACACATGCTAGCAATGTCGTTGAGTTTATCGTAGATGCGAGCCAGTCGCTCTTTCGCTGGGGGAAGCTTGGTTTGATTAAACCAGTAGATAGAATGCTCATACTGCTCTAGGCGCTCAAGGTCACGAGCAATGTCGTTAATAAGATGCTGCCTTTTTCGTTCAATGTAATGATGCTCTATCTCATGGGGAAGTGATTCTAGGAGTGTCAGCAAGTAGTGAGCATCTTTACGGTTTCCTTCGGTGTATTGGCTTTGTAGATCCGCAAGCAGCAATAGCTGGTCTACTTCACTTCGAGAGGTAAAGAAGCGTCTTGTTTTACTTAACGGGTAGTTTTCAAATTGATGCAGCCCTAAATCATCCAATACGAACTGGCTCAAGTCTTGATGGGTGTTTGCAAAAAACAGTGTGAGTAGCAGCGAGATGATTTTTGGGTTGAGTAACTCAATAACATCAAACTCTAGTGATTCGAAATCTGAGTAGGGCTGTGGCGACAATTCAGCAATGAGTTGTTCTTTACGTAATGATTTATTGAGAGGAGCGAACAGGCTAACGAGCTCAGCTTTGGTTAATAGTACCCGCCCAATCTCTTGCTCGGATATTGTTGAGTTAATCGCGATAAAGCGACTCAGTTCTAGCTGTTTAAGCGCGTCAGTTAGGTTGGGAATTTCATCATATTGCAGTTTGTCTGAACGAAACCAATGCCCTCGGCGAGAAAGCAGCCTAATCAGCAAACACTGCGCGGAATGTTCGAGTTGGTCAAATTGAGTTAACCACTCTGACTCAGTTGGCGAGAGAAAATCTGCGTACCAATCGAGTGCGTGTTCGGTGAGCTTTTTGAAGTTATTGAGATAGTAATCCGTGGCAAGGTCGATAGGGTCAGACATAAAGTTTCAGATACAAAAAAGGCCTAACCCTAAGGTTAAGCCTTTCTCATCGTAATTCAATCATTATACTAACCAGAACAATTATCTAAACATCAAATTGTCCTGATTAATATTAAGCGTGCTTTAGCTCAGCAATTTTCGCTTCAGATAGCGGCTTAGTGATGAACGCAAGTACGATACATACTGCCATCATTACTGCTGATACTGTGTACGCTAGGCCGTAACCTTCGCCTGCAGTCATAGAGAAACCAACAACTGCTGCGCCGATTGCACCACCGATACCCCATGCCGTGTAAAGTACACCGTAGTTAGTACCGTAGTTCTTAAGGCCGTAGAACTCAGCTGTTAGAGTAGGGAATACCGCTAGAAGCGTACCGTAACCAATCGCAGCAATTGCTGTACCGATGATTAGAGTGAATTCTGTTTTGAATGTTGCAAACAGAACCATGTTGATGCCCTGAAGAACGAACGCTAGAAGTAGAGTACGTACGCCACCAATCTTGTCAGCAAGCATACCTGCAGCAACACGACCGCCTGAGTTAAATACCGCTAGGATAGACGCTAGGTAAACCGCGTTTGGTAGGTTTGCCTGAACACTTGCGATAGTCGTGATGTTACCGATGATCATAAGACCAACAGAAGCTGCGAAAGCGTACATGATCCATAGTGAGTAGAACTGTGGAGTTTTAAGCATTGCTTTCCAAGTTAAGTCATCAGACTTTTTAACTGCTTTAGGTGCTTGGCCTTCTTTTACTTTAGGTTCAGCAGGTGTGTAGTCTGCTGGTGGGTTATTGATCGTTGCCGCTAGTGGAACTGCGATTGCAAGGATACCAACACCAAGAACCATGAAGCTTGTTTGAATGCCCATGCTGTCGATTAGTGAAGACGTTACGGGCGCTAGGTAGATAGCCGCAAGACCAAAACCTGCAGCGATAATGCCGTTAACCATGCCTTTCTTAGACGCGTGGAACCACTTCATTGCTGAAGGAGATAGACATGCGTAACCAAAACCGATACCAGCACCTGTGATCACACCGAAAGTGATGTTTAGCATCATCGGAGTGTTAACAAAGCCAGAAGCGATCATGCCTAGACCTGTAAGAACAGTACCTAGGATTAGGATCAGACGTGGACCCATACGGTCTTGAAGGATACCTGCTACAAGAAGACAGATAGAGAATGTGATAGTAGCAGTCGCGTAAGGAGCAGAAGCTTCCGCAGCACTCCAGCCAGACTCAGTGACTAGCGCTTTGTTAAATACACTCCAAGCATACAGGATGCCAAGACACAGGTTGATACAGAAACCTGCTAGCAGAATGCGCATTGCTTTATCAATCTTGCTCATTTTTCTTCTCGTTTTTCCTCAAAAAAGAGGATGGGTTAACTGGTCATTTTTTCAAATTAAGTTTGCGTTTATCAACATAAAGCGCAATGGGCGCGAATTATAACCAATTAAAGTGTGATTGGAATCTCTTTTTAAACGAATTCCGACATTTTTTTAATTTGTTATTTTTATGTGTCAGTTTTTGAGTGTTTGATACCGTCAATTTGTAACAAACGGAGAGGGGCTCTATAAGTTTTCTGTATAAAAAACAGTCAGCTAGAAAGGTGGCTAAATGAGTGAAAGTAGGACGTAAAAAAGGGCACATCGAAATGTACCCTTTTGAATTAAGGTGAGGTTAGGTTAGTTGCCAAGCAGCGCTGGGATACCTGGTAGTTGACCAACAATCGCAAGAGAACCCACACAGATAACGAATGCGAGTCCAGGAATCAGGTATTTATCTTTTGCTGACAGCTCTTTCGCGCGTTCATGGTCACCAATAAGACCCATGTTATCCAGTAGCATTGTCGTCGCCCAACCAAATACTGGGTTAACGAACGCACAAGCGAAGATACAGATACCAGCACTTAACGAGTCTTTGTGTTTGTGGATCATCTGCATACCTGCTTCAAGCAGTGGTAAGAATACACCAACGATAAGCGCGACGCGCAGAACAGGTTCCCACATGGCAAGATCCATTGGGTAGCCAATAACTGCGGCAGCGATACACATAATACCGGTTAGCAGTGCGCCACCTGGGATAGGGCGCTTAGCGATAGCCGCAGGGATCATATAAGTACCCCATGAGGACGCTAGGTTACCACCACCAAGGAAAGAACCAATACCTTGACGAATTGACGCAACCATCATGGTGTCATCTACATCCATAAGCACGCCTTTGGCATCTTTAGGGTAGTTCAGTTCTTGGAATACACGGTGACCAAGGTAGTCAGGTGACCACATCGCAACCGCTAGCAAAGCAAATGGCGTTACGGCGATGAAGTGCTCAAGATTTGGCCAACCTAATTGCCAACCTGTATCTTCACCCCACCAGTAGAATGGACTGAAGTGTGGAAGGCCTGGTTCGGTAGTAAAGGCAAAATCGGCCCCTAATACGTAGGCAACGATACCAGCGATAAGAGAACACAGTGGGATAGCGAGCCAGCGTTTATTGATCTTAGCTAGGTAGGCATAAACGGCTAGGGTCACGCCAATTACCGCAAACGAGATATAGCCTTGATCAGTACTTGAAGCCCAAGCTTCGGTCTTATTGATCTGACCAATCAGACCGACCGCCCCTAAGTAGATAAGCAGACCGCCCCGAACGCCAACGCCGGTGAGCGTCATCAGTTTCGAGCCGCCTTTGGTATACGCCAAGATAAAGCCGAACATACATACCATGATACCTAGAGCGAGTGGGTGTCCTCCCGCGGCGGCAATCAAGGGTATTAACGGAATCATTGGGCCGTGAGTACCGGCTAAATTAGAGTTCGGGTTTAAAATGGCAGAGAAAAGGATAACAAATAGAGCACCAGCGATCAGGAGCTCATAACGGACGTTTTCTGCAACAAACTCTGGAGATAAGCCAAATTGCGCGGCAAACACTGCAACCATCGCGGTCACCATAACGACTTTACCGATTGTTGCTGCGAGTGCTGGAACTAAATCTTCAAGTTCAACACTGTAATCGCGTGAAGGTAAGTGAATCCCCCAACGACGAAAGCTCATGATTTTAAGATCGTGGTTTAGAAACTCCTCTCGGCTATCAAACTCCTGCGCTTTGCGGCGCATATCCCTATAAAAGGTCTTACTTTTGTTAGACATCGTGTCTTCCTATGTAATGTTCCGAAGTTGAACCATGTCAATTAGGGCTCCGCTTTCGCTTGGTATACTAGCCTTCGACTAGTACGAGACGACATCCCAGACGCTACCAAAAATCTCTATCTTATTGATAAAGAGGGAAAACATGGCTTTTCTTCGGTGATGAAAACAAGATGAACGACTCGTCACCTTGTCAAAATTCGAATCAAAACAATGGACACATACTAGGAAAGTGGCAGTTTATAAATATTGATTTGAATTAATTAACGGGTCAGCACTATAGGTGTGGTGATTGGTGGTTAATAAAAATGCAACGCACATCACGTTATGAGTATTTTATCAATATGATGCTAGGTTAAGTGAAACTGAATGAAAATTTCTGAACATGCAGATCGTACTGAACGACTATTTGGTGTACGTGGCGAAGATATTCACCGCTGGATCGATGGCTTTTTTGACCATGATGGCCAAGAGCACGGTGAAACCATGGCAAAGGAGCTCGATTTCGACCCGTACTCCCACCGCCGCTTCCGTCACTGCAAAGAGGCACTTGCTGAAGCAGTCAAAGAATTTGGTGGTAAATACACGAATCAACAAATTCGCGATGTTTTTGAAGCTCATATACGTGATGATTATCATGGATATCTACCTAGCCGAGCTGATTTTGAAAATGGCTCATTTACCGCGAAATACCACGATGTAGACCAAGACGAAACTTTAGGTGACGTGTTGGATGAAACTGAACTTGCCGATTACTTCAACGGGCTAAGTCGAGAGGATGATGAGCCGAGTACACCTTTGAGTCAGTTCAACTTGCGTATTATCTTACCGACCATCACTGCAATCGTCCTATTCATTACCGCGATTGTTTACGTGATTCTTCCTCTTGTTGAAAATTCAATGATGAGTCAAAAGCGCCAGATGCTGCAAGAGCTGACCTCAACAGCGGTAAGTGTGATTGATAGCTACGTTGCCTTAGAGCAGCGTGGCGCCTTAACCCTAGAAGAAGCGCAGACCAAAGCTGCCATAGAAATCAAATCCATGCGTTATGGTCCTGAAAATAAGGACTATTTCTTTATCACTGATATGCAGCCAAAAATGGTCATGCATCCTTATCGTAGTGATCTCACAAACCAAGATCTAACTCATTATGTTGGCAATGATAGCGGACGATCTATTCCTGTCTTTGTCGAAATCACCAAACTTGTCAGAGCGTCTCAACACGGCTTCATAGAATACCAATGGCAATGGAAAGATGACCCATCCATTACCGCGCCAAAGATGACTTATGTTGAAGGAGTAGAGGAGTGGCAATGGATCGTCGGAACGGGCGTCTACTTTGATGATGTGCAGCATGAGTTAGATAAGCTTGAAGGAACCTTATTCCGCATTTTTTTGGGGATTACACTCGGCCTAGTGGCTATCATGCTCTATGTGATTGCGCAGTCAAAGGTGATAGAACGCCGTAAAAAGCGTGCAGAACTCGCGTTGCATGAAGCGAAAAACCGCTATAAAGCCTTGGTTGAGTCGTCAAATGAAGGCTATATCCTAGAAGCAGACGGGAAAATTATCTTTTCGAACAGTCGCTTACATCAATTGCTTGGTTATACCGATACCGAATTGAAATCGGGGTCAATTTGGCAGGACCTGTTTTCTGGCTTACCGCAAAATCGTCGTGTACTACGCCATTTAATGAAGTTATTTAACCATGAAACTGAGCCTGCTGAGTTTGAGGCTCAGATCGTGACCAAAAGCGGCCGCACCATCGACATTATTTTAAGTACGTCACGTATATTCTTGTCGGAAAAGCTTGGTCATGTCATTTCATTTCGTCCGATTGTACGCAAAATTTACGGTGGCAGCTTTGGCTCGGTAAACCCTACGTCAGATTATCAAAAGACCAGTGCCAGTATCGTTGTCGATATTGAACAAGGTGAGAGTCACAGCCACGTTATTGAGTCTTTGAATCGATTGACGGATTTAATCCGGGAGATGATTTCGGCAGGAACTCGCCCAGATTATCTACGTCGTCTGATTGGTAGTACCTATGACGCTGCAATCAGTCGATTTATTGATTTAACCATTGAGGAGATTGGCGAGCCCCCAGTACCATTCTCTTTCCTATCCTTTGGCAGTAATGCGCGCCACGATATGACGCTGTTCTCTGATCAAGACAATGCGATTGTGTTTGAAACGCCGGATGATCAAGATTTGAAAGCGATACGTCGATACTTTTTACACTTAGCCGAACGAGTATGTGCGATGCTCAACCAAGCAGGCTATAGCTACTGTGATGGCTTGATCATGGCGTCCAACCATCAATGGTGTTTAAGTGAACAGGAGTGGAAGCACAACTTCACCCAATGGATAGAGCAAGCCACGACCGACTCGATCTTAGAGCTTAATGTGTTCTTTGATATTCGCTCGACATACGGCGAGGGCCGCTTAGCTGACAATATTCAAACCCATATACAGCAAAAGCTTGATGATACGCCTAACTTCTTACCGACCTATGCGCAGCACTGCTTAGCGCACCAAGTTCCTACATTGGATGAGGCCGGTTCTGCAGCCATTAACCTTAAAGAGTGTTTAAGGCCAATTGAACTCTTTGCTCGATTGTATGCATTAAAGCTCAATATCAGAGAGAGCAATTCGTTATCACGCTTGAAAGGTGTTCTTGCTGCAGGTGAAACGGATCCTAAAGTACATAGAGAAATGGTTTACCTGTTTGATCATATTTGGCAGCTACGCTTTATGAATCAGATTATTGAATACAGTGACTTACGCCAAGTGAATGACCTATTGCCACTCAATGACTTAACCGTTATTGAACAGCAGTTGTTTAAGAACGTACTAAGCCGGTTGTCACTGTTTGGTGACAAAATTCAGGCTGACTTTGAAATAGATGACCTTCAGTCATTTACCCGTTAGAAGCCAACGTGGAACTTACATGGCGTTATAGTTTGGCCCGCCACCTTCTGGCGGACGCCATGTGATGTTTTGCGATGGGTCTTTTATGTCACAGGTTTTACAGTGTAAACAATTGGCAGCATTGATCTGAAACTTAGGTTTACCATCAACTTCTATCACTTCATAAACACCCGCAGGACAGTATCGTTGGCTCGGTTCATTAAACAGCGTCATATGACTGGACAACGGTAAGGCCGAGTCGGTCAAAATCAGATGACAGGGCTGATTTTCCTCATGATGCGTCGAAGACAAATAGACCGACGAAGTTTTATCAAAACTTAGCACACCATCGGGCTTATCGTAGTGAATAGGTTGGCAGCGTGATCGTTCGTGGAGGCTTACGTAATCAGCTTGAGGATATGATAAGTTCCAAGGGGTAGCCCCTCCACTTAAACGTTGCCACAGGTTTTGCTCAAATGCCGCGAGAGCACCGCCCCAAATTGGCCCGAATTGATGAATCGCGCCTGGAAAGTTTCGATGTTGATTGAGCTCCTGATATAGCCAAGAATCGGCAAACAGAGAGTGGTAATCAGGTTCGGACTCTTCTTGGTAAAGCGCGATAAATATTGCTTCGCCAGCCAGTAGCCCTGATTTCATCGCGGTATGACAGCCTTTTATCTTGGCTGAGTTGAGTGTGCCCGCGTCACAGCCGATGAGTACCCCGCCGGGAAACTGTTGTTTAGGCAGTGAAAGCAAGCCACCTTTTGCCAGAGCGCGCGCACCATAAGCGATGCGTTCAGCATCTTTTAGAAAAGGAGCGATGGATGGGTGGTGCTTGAAGCGTTGAAATTCTTCAAACGGGCTTAAATAAGGATTGTGATAGTTAAGGTCAGTGATTAAGCCGACGGCAATAAGGTTATCTTCTAAGTGGTAAAGAAAACCGCCACCATTGGCTTGGGATTCGATTAGCGGCCAGCCAGTCGTGTGAAGCACTGTGCCTTGAGCGTAGAGTGGGTGGTTATCATCATTGACCTTCCACACCTCTTTAATGCCAAGTGCGTAGTGCTGTGGCTGAGAATCGGCAGCCAGATTAAAGTTTGAAATCAGGCTTTTACCAAGGTGGCCCCGAGCACCTTCGGCAAACACCGTGAACCTAGCGTTTAACTGAATGCCTGCTTGAAAGCCACTTTTACGTTGCCCATCTTTATCTAATCCCATGTCTGCGGTTATTACGCCACAGACTTGGCCTGACTCGTCATAGCAGACGTCACTCGCTGGAAAGCCCGGAAAGATTTCTACGCCCATTTGCTCAGCTTTTTTAGCCAACCATTGGCATAATTTGCCGAGGCTAATAACGTAGTTGCTTGAGTCATTGTGTAAAGAGCTAGGGCTTAGAAGTTTAGGCACGCCAACATGATTGTGTTTACTGGTTAGGTAGAGTAATTGGTCACTTGATACTTGGGTTTGAACCGGAGCGCCTTGTTCTGACCAGTCGGGGAATAGCTCATCAAGTGCACGGGTTTCGAAGACTGCACCAGACAATATATGAGCACCAACCTCAGGCCCTTTTTCGACTACACAAATAGAGACGGGCTGATCACGCTGCTTAGAAAGTTGTGCAAGCTTGCAAGCTGCAGACAACCCTGCCGGCCCCCCACCGACAATCACCACATCAAAGTCCATACTTTCTCGTTCCATCTCTCTTCGCCTAGTTCGAGTGATCAATATCACTAAATATAGTTGCAGTTTACGTAAACGTAAATAAGGGTGTGTGTCCGTAGGTCGTTGATGGGAGAGGATTTGGTTTTTGCTACGCTATTTCGGCAATGGACGAGGGTTATATTGAGTGTTGTTTACATAGATATCTTCTCAATATGAATTCGGCGAAAATCTAACTATCAATAATAATATAAAAACCCACGGTGAAATAATAATCTGACTGGCGTAAGAATTCTACTACTTACGGATTAATGAATACTTATTACAATCCGTTAATCAGGGTTGTAATATGTATTTAACTTTTTTTTTAACTACCAATGAGATGGAAATGTAGTGTTTTATATTAATGGAAATATAAATCGATAGAATAATATTGCTTGCTATAGTTATTTATCTAGTGTTGTAGAATTAATTTAGAGAGCTACAAGAAGAAAGTTAACATCCATTAATCATTGAAGGTTTATTTCGAAAGTAATGTTATCTAATGATTAATTAGAAACACTTAAACTAAGCTTTAATCAACCAAGTTCCTTTGATCTTTTTGGATGGGCTAGGAAACTATTTCTCTAGTTTAACCGTAGCGAAAAAGCTTTAAGTCTGAGAAAAAGCAATTTACTGAAATTATACCGTGACTAAAATATCAAACAAAATAGCAGGAATCAATATGTCTAAAAATGAGCCTAAATTAGGCAGCTAGGATCATCTAATAATATAAATCAGTGAATATTATTAATAATAAAGTGAGTAAGTTATGAAGTCAAAGTTTAAATGTCACCTTGGATATATATTAATATTTGTTGCGAGCAATTTCGCTCGGGCAGATAATATATTGGTCGTTGAGCAAAGTTCGGATTTAAAGATGATTATCGCATCTCTTAATAATTCAGGGCACACAGTTACCAGACATCAAAGTAGAGCGTTGCCATCTGATGATTTATCCAAATACCAAGGCATCTATTACGCAGGCCTATCTTCACCATTAACCATTGATGAGGCTTCGCGCTTGAGCGAATACATCAACTTAGGTGGAAGAGCGCTGTTTTTTTTCGGTGACGCAAATCTAGCTGGGAATGCAAGTTCAGCTAATTTTTTAAACAACTTCTCAGGCGTGGTAGTCCCAACAATTGGTAACGACCAAGACGCAAGTACTTATCCTGTTTATGATAGATTTTTAAACGTGGGTAGCAACCTTGATGTAGCTGCCTATCATACTTTTTCCAATGCCGGCTCTGGTAGGATTACTGCTTCTTCCGGTAACTCTAAACCTGTTGGCCTTTTGTTCTCTAATCTAGGAACTAACTTAGCTAGCGGTGTTAGTTATTGGATGGATGCTAGTGCGGGCAGCACGTCGGGCAACTACGACTTTTTTAATGAGATGTATAAAGAATTGCGTTCTCCGGGGCCCGATTCTGATGGTGATGGTGTTCCAGATTTGGTGGAACAAAGAGACGGCACAGATTTAAATGATGGGGCTTCTTATCAAGACTCAGACGGCGGAGGAGTCCCGGACTATACCGAGCAGTTTACGTTTTATCCAACGACAGACCCGTTAAATAGTTCAGATGACGATTTGGGGAAATATTATCTTTCATTGCCAGATGATGATGGGGACGGCGTTCCTAATGCTATCGAAATTCAACAAGGCACAGATGCTAGCTCAAGCTCAGACTACTTAGATTCAGATAACGATGGTGTTCCAGATGCAGTTGAAGTTATTGAGGGCACAGACCCAAATGACGCCACCAGCTTCAAAGATGGGGATAACGGCGGCTTACCAGACTATGTTGAAAACCAGGCAGGATTAGATTCAGCGTTAGGTGATGACGATTTCAGCACAGATACTGACGGTGACGGGATTCCAGATGGTTTAGAAATACTTGAAGGCACTGACCCTAATGATGTCTCGGATTTCAAGGGAACTGACAGCGATGGCGATGGTGTTCCAGATGCAGTTGAAGTTATCGAGGGCACAGACCCAGATGACGCCACCAGCTTCAAAGATGGGGATAACGGTGGTTTACCAGATTACCTTGAAAACCAGGCTGGCTTAGATGCAACGCAAAGCGATGACGATTTCAGCACAGATACTGACGGTGACGGGATTCCAGATGGTTTAGAAATACTTGAAGGCACTGACCCTAATGATGCCTCGGATTTCAAGGGAACTGACAGCGATGGCGATGGTGTTCCAGATGCAGTTGAAGTTATTTCGGGCACAGACCCAAATGACGCCACCAGCTTCAAAGATGGGGATAACGGTGGTTTACCAGATTACCTTGAAAACCAGGCTGGCTTAGATGCAACGCAAAGCGATGACGATTTCAGTGCAGATACTGACGGTGACGGGATTCCAGATGGTTTAGAAATACTTGAAGGCACTGACCCTAATGATGCCTCGGATTTCAAGGGAACTGACAGCGATGGGGATGGTGTCCCTGATTCCATCGAGTTGCTTGAGGCGACAGACCCAAATGACATGACAAGTGTGAAAAATAGCGACGGTGGTTCACTACCAGACTATGTAGAACTAGTGCAAGGTTTAGACCCATTAGATAATAGAGACGATCCTTTACCAGTGGCAATAGATGTTGTTCCACCAAAAAAAGAACCTAGCACAGTAGCGGTGGGGACGAATGGTGGCTCAAACTCGATTTTTGCACTGGGCTTGTTGGCATTACTGTCAGGTGTAAGACGCATAAAAGGAGGCAAATAATGCAAAAGAGAGTGATTTTTTCTCTATTCACACTGGCTTTATTTCCGTCTTTGGCTTGTTCTTCGACAGATTTCTATACTGGTTTAGGATTGGGCATGTCTAATTTAAGCCCAGATATCAACCAACAAGAACAAGATGACCAACGAAAATTTGCTGGGGCGCTATTCTTGGGTAAAAATATTGGCAGTTATACGGCTTTAGAGGGTAGCTATAGCTATTTGAGCAGTTATGATCTCAATGACAATGATGGCGCTGTCGAGTACCAAAACTACGGATTGAGTGGTTTACTATATTGGCCTTCTTCGTCGAGTGAGTGGTCAGTATATGGAAAATTGGGTGCGAACTATTTAGATGCTAACTTTCAAGGCAGTGCTGTAAACCTAAATGTGGAACATAAAGTGAGTTTTGCATCAGGCCTAGGTATTCGTTGGAACTTGAATGAGAACTGGTTTGCACGACTTGAGTACAATCTCTACGACAGTGATTACTCTGCTGCTTTTATCCAAGTTGCGCGTACTTTGGGAAAAAATTCGAAGCAAACTCAGGTAGTGGAAACACAAACCGATTCAGTAATAGAAGAGCTGGTGGTTACAGAGCAGCGTCCACAATCTATCGCTAAACCAGAAATCTTTGACAAAGTCACCTTGAGCTCGGGGCCTTTTGATTCAGAGAGTAGCAAACTTAATGAGTCATCTAGCCAACAGCTGTCGCAGTTAGTTGCAACTCTAAAGAGCTATCCAGAGGCAAAGGTTGAAGTCGTGGGTCATACGGATTCTAGGGGCTCAGAATCATACAACCAAACGCTTTCAATGCAAAGGGCGGCAGGGGTAGCCCGTTTTCTTGAAAGTCAGGACATTGACTCAAGCAGAATATCCATTGATGGTCACGGAAAAACGCAGCCAATTGCGCCTAACTCTACTTCACAAGGACGAGCTAATAATCGCCGAGTTGAGGTTACTATTCCTCAATTTGAATTCGTGAGGAAGTAAAGCAAACTAAATCAAAGCCGCTGATAGTCAATATCAGCGGCTTTTTCATTAATGAACGGTTGGTAAAGTTTCAATCAGTGTTCGGCCTCTAGTTGACGTAAACGTAAACTTTACTAAGCTCAATTTATTGGATGGTATTTCGGAGAGTACGATGAAAGTTCTAGTAGCGATTAAGCGCGTCGTCGACCCTTATGTCAAAGTCCGCATCGAGTCAGATGGCTCTGGTGTCGAAACCGATAATGTCAAAATGGCGATTAATCCGTTTTGTGAGATCGCGGTTGAAGAAGCGATACGCTTGAAAGAGTTGGGCGTGGCTGATGAAGTGATTGTGGCCTCATTAGGTGGCGATGAGTGTCAGGAACAACTTCGCTCTGCATTAGCGTTGGGTGCGGACAGAGCGATTCACGTGAATGTTAGCCAAACCTGCCAGCCACTGAGCGTAGCAAAAGTGCTCAAAGCTCTAATGGATAAAGAGCAAGCGGCTATCGTTCTACTTGGTAAGCAATCCATTGATACTGATAACAATCAAGTAGCGCAGATGTTAGCGGCGTTAACCAACCGACCTCAAGCGACGTTCGCCTCTACGTTAACCGTTGATGGCGATTATGTTGAAGTAGAAAGAGAGGTAGATGGTGGCTTGGAACGGCTTAAGTTAGCGTTACCGGCGATTGTTAGTACTGATCTACGTCTTAATGAGCCACGTTACGCTTCTTTGCCCAACATCATGAAAGCCAAACGTAAGCCAATGGAGAGCATAACTCCAGATGATCTAGGCGTTGTGATAAAAGATTATCAAACGATCATTGAAGTGATGGCTCCTCCGGAGAGAACTGCTGGCGTGAAGGTGGCAAGTGTCGATGAGTTGGTTGATAAGTTACGTAACGAAGCTAAAGTGATTGAGTAGGGGGGGGGGGACTATGAGTAATCGAATCCTTATTGTTGCTGAGCATGACGGTAACAGATTATCTTCGGGCACGTTAGCGACCATAGATGCCGCGAGCCAAGTGTCAAAGCACGCTAACGATGCACCGTTAGACTTACTTTTGATTGGTGAAATTTGTGACGATCTAGTTCAGGCTTGTACCAACTTACCGTTACTAACAAAAGTCGTTGTGGTTTCAGACCCACGTCTAGATACATCGTTGAGTGAGCGTCTTGCGCCTATGATTGCGGCCATGGCTGGGTCATACTCACACATCCTTACTCCTGCGAGCTCCTTTGGTAAAGACCTTTCGCCAAGAATTGCTGCGCTGCTCGATGTGGGACAGCTTTCTGATGTGATTGCGATAGAAGCAGCCGACACCGTGATTCGACCTATTTACGCCGGTAATGCTCTAGCACGTGTCTCTTCTCAAGATACGGTAATCGTTATGACGATTCGTGAATCAGCATTTGAGAAAGTCAGCGCTGTTGCAGAAACGAGTGTACCTGTTGAAGCGATAGATGTTGATGTGCCATCCATTAACACCGAGATGTTAGGGCAAGTGGTGACTGAAAGCGCTCGCCCCGAACTTTCCGCCGCCGATGTGGTTATTTCTGGAGGGCGTGGTGTGGGTAGCAAAGAAAACTTCGCGATGGTAGAAGCGTTAGCGGATAAGTTAGGTGGTGCGATTGGTGCCTCTAGAGCGGCCGTAGATGCCGGATTTGTTACCAATGATCTGCAAGTTGGCCAGACAGGTAAGATTGTCGCGCCTAAGCTCTATATTGCGATAGGTATCTCTGGTGCAATTCAACATTTAGCGGGCATGAAAGACTCTAAAGTGATCGTTGCCATCAACAGTGACCCTGATGCGCCGATTTTTGAAATTGCCGATTATGGCTTAGTCGGGGATCTATTTACCTTGTTGCCAGAGTTTATTGAAAAGATTGATAGCTAAGCGAGTAAGTGGGGAAGTAAGGGCGTTAAGCGACTAAATTAAAAATGTAAAATGAACGCCGAATCGATGATTCGGCGTTTTTGTTTAGCGCTGTAAATGCTCGACCAACTTTTTGGTAAACCTTGCTGCTTCACCACCTGTACAGGCGCGGTGGTCAAAGGTAATCGATAGCGGCATCACTTTGATTGCAGTTGGCTTGCCATTATCCATTATGACTCGCTCAATGATACGGCCTGCGCCAACTATTGCCACTTGTGGTGGAGAGACCACAGGTGTCGCATAGATCCCAGCAATTGCGCCAAAGTTAGATAGAGTAATGGTTGCGTTCTGCAGGCTTTCTCGGCCGATCTTACGCTCTCGAATTCCTTTGACGGTTTCATTTAGCCAGTTTCGAATATCGTCATTGTTAAATGTTTCAGCATGTTTAAGTACTGGAACATACAAGCCGTGACTGCTGTCGACCGCAATACCGATATTTACTCTACTATGCACACATCTTGTCATCGTTTCTGCGTCAAACCATGCGTTCATCGCTGGTTCTTGCTGACAGGCGTAAACCACCGCTTTAATAAGTCTGCCAGAGATATCTTCAGAACTTGACCAGTTGGCGAGGCTTGCCTCTTCTGTAATAGTCACCGCAGCAACGTTATGGTGAGACTCTGACATGGTCGACACCATGGTACGTCTCGCCCCTTTGAGAACTTCTGTCCCTGGGCTTTGCTTGCGCGCTTCAGTATAAATATCAGCGTCGGTGATCATCCCATTGGCACCGCTACCATCAACGGTATTCAAGTCGACGCCAAGCTTCTTCGCCAGTAGCCTTGCAGAAGGCAGCGCGGTCACGAGCTCTTCATTGGTAGGGTTATGAGTGCTACCAATCCAAAAGTCATCGACATCCACTTGGTGTGTAGTGTGCGAGACATTACCGACCACAGTCGCTGCATCTGCTTTTTGATTTTGTTGCGTAGCCGTAGAACCCACAAGCTCAGGTTGCTCTTCTATTTCAAGCAGTAATGCACCAATGTTGATGACATCACCAGCCTCACCATGACGGCTAACCACGACGCCAGAGTAAGGTGCAGGAACCTCTACAACTGCTTTGGCTGTTTCAACGGTTAATACCACTTGGTCTAACTCGACACTGTCACCGACATTGATATGCCATTCGACAATTTCAGATTCGGCGAGTCCTTCACCAAGATCGGGTAATAAGAACGTTTTCATTTCCATCCCTCCACGAGCTCTCTAGCAGCGAGCACAATGTCTTGTTCTTCAATCATGAAATAATCTTCGTTTCTGTAATAAGGCATGATGGTATCCATACCCGTTACACGCTTCGGCGGTGCTTTGAGTAAACACATCGCATGTTCGGCTGTACGAGCCAGAATCTCAGCTCCTACGCCACACGTTCGACTCGCTTCATGAACAACAAGCAAACGACCTGTTTTTTCTAACGAACGAAGAATGGTATCCATATCAATGGGTTTGATACTGGCAAGGTCAATCACTTCAACTTCTATGCCTTGTGATGAAAGCGTCTGTGCTGCTTGAAGGGATTCCACTACGCAAGCGCCCCAAGTGACTAAAGTAATGTCGCGTCCTTTGCGCAGAGTAAAGCAAGTATCGAGTGGAAGGGCTTCACCACTGTCGATTACATCGGATTTGACGGTGCGATAGATGCGTTTTGGCTCAAAGAACATCACTGGGTCGTTACTACGTATAGAGGCGAGCAGTAAACCGTAGGCGCGTTGAGGGGAGGAAGGAATCACCACCTTAAAGCCGGGAATATGAGCAAATAACGCTTCAATACTTTCAGAGTGGTGTTCTGGCGCGTGTATGCCGCCACCAAATGGAGCGCGAAAAACAGCAGGGCAGGTTAACCTTCCGCGAGTTCGGTTTCGCATTCGCGCTGCATGACACATCAAGTGCTCCATGGCAGGGAAGACAAACCCTTGGAATTGGAACTCCGCGATTGGACGTAAACCTTGTGACGCCATGCCGACGGTGACTCCACCGATCAAGGCTTCGGCGAGCGGTGAATCAATCACTCGCTTAAGGCCAAATCGTTCCTTAAGACCTACCGTAGCTCTAAAGACACCACCGTTATCGCCAACATCTTCACCAAGGAGCACCACATTCGAATCTTTCTCCATTTCATAGTGCAGTGCAAGGTTGACTGCTTCTACTAATGTCAATTCAGCCATGTTTGCCTCCTTGCATTCGCATTGCTTTGTTGATCAATTGGTCTCGCTGTTGGTTAAGCTCAAGTGGAGCTTGTTCATAGATATAATCAAAAGCAGTTTCTGGTGCTTGTGGGGGCAGGTTCATGTAATGCTCGACAGCGGTTTCTACTTGTTCTTTACATTCTGTCAGCCACGCTTGTTCTTGCTCATCACTCCAAGCGTTCTTTGCGACAAGGTAGGTTTTAAGTCGAACAATGGGTTCGTACTGCCAAGCCTCGGAAAGTTCGTCGTTACTGCGATAGCGGCTTGCGTCATCGGCAGTAGTGTGATCACTTAGGCGATAGCTTATCGCTTCAATCAGCGTTGGCCCTTTCCCCTTTCTAGCTCGGTCGAGAGCAGCCAATATACAGTCGTGTACAGCCACAATGTCATTGCCATCGACGGTTACACCCTGAATACCCGCGCCTTTTGCTTTGTCTGATAAGAACTCCGCGGCTGATTGAAGTGCCCGTGGGACGGAAATCGCCCATTGATTGTTGTTTACAACAAAGACGAGCGGTAGATTCCACGCACCCGCACAGTTGATGCTTTCGAGAAAATCCCCTTTCGATGTTGCCCCGTCACCGCAAGTGACAAGAGCAGCGTGGTGTTGGTGCTCGATTTTGAGCGCCGCTGCAACACCGACGGCGTGAGTGCATTGAGTTGCAATTGGGACACAAAATGGTAGGTCACGGCAATGCTCTGGTGATTCACCTTCGTTCGGTGTGACGTGAAAATCACTACCGCGTTCATCACCGCCCCAATACTGAAGGTTTTTTTCCATTGGAATGCCTCTGACCCACATGGCGGGCATGTCCCGATAGTAGGGGATGAAGACATCTCTCGGATGCATGGCATGGCCGATCGCCACCCCATAGGCCTCTGAGCCAAGGTGTGAGGGGTAAGTTCCGAGCTTGCCGGTTCGTTGTAAGGCGACCGCCTTATTGTCATAGGTTCGCGTTAGTACCATATCTTTATAGAATCGTACTAAGGTTGATATGTCTGCCCATGCTGGTAGCTGGTTGACTGATTCTCCTTGAAAATCAATAAACCTTAGCATCGGAAGTGTCTGAACATTCATTACTATCTCCTTGATATCGCTAAAGGTGGATCGCACCGATAGCAATGTTCTTTGGCACGCAAATCATGTTTCGATAGCGGGCCAAGATAGATACCTAAACTTCATACTTCTCTTGACGCAAATTGAAATAACCTACTGACTGCTTGTTAGTAGCGAAAGTTTTTGTCTGAAAACCTCCGATAAAGTAGCGAACAATTTCAAATGCGCTGGTTATTTATAAGTGTAACCAAAATGTTAAAAATGGCTAATGTGCAGAATGAAATAGAGGGGAGGGGGTGGAGCTCACTAGAAAACAGCTGGAGGATCATTCTAGTTTTTGATTTCAGCTTTGTCGAAAGGTAGAGCTTTATACTTATGAGTGATAAATCAGCAAAACAAAGGTTTGTTTGCTGTTAGTGAAAAAATGACAATAAAAAAGCAGCAAACCGTGGCCTGCTGCTTGTTTTCAGTAACGATTAAGCTTTGTGCTTAGGATTACTCTGGCTGCTCCGTTAGCTTGCCTTCTTGCTGAACTTTGTACACTTTACCTGCGTTGAAACGCTCTAGGTAGTCAGCTAAGTCGCGCTTAACTTCTGGTACTAGGATGTAAAGACCAACAATGTTCACTAGTGCCATCGCAAAGATCATCGCATCAGAGAAGTCGATAACTGGACCTAGGTTCATTGCTGCGCCAATCACAACAAACACACAGAATTTAACTTTAAAGATAAGCTCTGCTGTTTTGCTCTCACCGAATAGGTAAGTCCAAGCTTTCAGGCCGTAGTAAGACCAAGAAATCATAGTAGAGAATGCGAACAGTACAACGGCGATTGCAAGTACATATGGGAACCAGCTAATTGCACTACCGAATGCTGCTGAAGTCAGTTCTACACCTGCAAGACCAGTGTCTGTATCTAGGTAACCAGTGATGATGATAACTAATGCCGTCATCGTACAGATAACAACAGTATCAATGAATGGTTCTAGTAGCGATACGAAACCTTCAGACATTGGCTCTTTCGTTTTAACTGCTGCGTGAGCAATAGCCGCTGAACCCACACCCGCTTCGTTCGAGAACGCTGCACGTTTGAAACCTTGGATAAGAACGCCGATTACACCACCTGCAATACCTTCACCGGTGAATGCACCGTTAAAGATGGCAACAAATGCGTCGTCGATTCGATCGTAGTTCATTGCAATGATGATAAGAGCAGCGCCAACGTAGATAGTTGCCATGAAAGGAACAACTTTCTCTGTTACTTTCGCGATTGACTTGATACCACCGATGATCACGATACCAACGATAACCGCAAGGATTAGACCAAACAACCAACCTTTGTCTGCGAAGAATGATGCATCACCACCTGTTACGCCTACAACCTGTTTGAACGCTTGGTTTGCTTGGAACATGTTACCGCCACCAAGTGCGCCACCAATTGCAAATACAGAGAATAGAACCGCAAGAGTACGACCAAGAGCAGCATTACCGCGCTTCGCCAGACCTTTGCTTAGGTAGTACATTGGACCGCCAGATACCGAACCGTCAGGGTTGGTATTACGGTATTTAACACCCAGAGCACACTCTACAAATTTGCTCGACATACCTAGAAGACCGGCAAGGATCATCCAGAATGTCGCACCCGCGCCACCGATCGAAACGGCTACAGCAACACCTGCGATGTTACCAAGGCCAACCGTACCGGATAGTGCTGTCGTTAGGGCCTGGAAGTGTGAAACCTCACCGTCAGCTTTCGCTTTAGGATTGGAGAACTTACCAGAGACTAGCTGAACCGCGTGTTTGAAACCGCGAACGTTAATGAAGCCTAAGTAGAAAGTAAAGAAAGTTGCTGCAACAACTAACCAAAGAACAATCCACGGCACCTGTACGTCTGTAAAAGGGAACGGAATAGTCGAAAAGATCATTCCTACAAAAGGGTTAACGATAGGTGCAACGACTTCGTTGATTTTGTCATCCAAACTGGATGCCGCAGCGCTACCTGCAAATAGACTCGCCAATACGGCCAGCGATATACGCTTTGTCATGCTTTTCCTGCCTGTGAATAGAGGTTTATATTATTAATATTTATATGAAGTTGTGTTTTGTTACATTTATGTAACCTTGCCTATTATTCATTTTATAAATATCGAAGCAACATCATTGATGGAAAATTTGATCCAGCAAGCAATTCTAAATTTCGCTAATTGATATGTGATTCATTGAAATTAATTGCTAGTTATTTATGTATATATCAGTGAATTTATCTATTGGTTGTTTGAAAAGATGGTTTTATGTTTTGATCTAAGCCGTGAAAGATAACACTAATTGATTACTACTTAACCAGATAAACATGATGGAGGAAGGCGATTACTTAGAGAGAGATATTATGCTGGTTGCGTATAGATTAAGCATCTTATCCTTTTACAATGATTGGGCTTTAGTCAACAAGATTACAATTATGATTTACCATCCTGTAAGAATAAACCTACCGGAAAACATAAACTTAACACAGTAAACTTTGTGTAAAATGTTTAGCAAGAATATGGATTTAGAAATATTCAGGAGTATTATCTGCCACCTCAAATAATTATGGTGGTAAATTATGAAATCTAACGTGTTGAAAGTGGCAATTGTTGCTGGTTTAGGTCTAACTTCGTTAACAGGTTGTATGGGTCAAATGGCGACAACTGGCCTAGTATCAAAGTTCAACCTTGAAGTAGTTGATAACCGTTACGCTCGTGAAGGTATGTTCCTACTTCTATCTCCTGCATACGGTATTGCAGGTACAGTTGATCTATTCGTGATCAACGCAATTGAATTCTGGACAGGTACTAACCCACTTTCAGGCAAGTCTCCAGCTGTAGTTGATACTCCAACTAAAAACTACATCAAAGTTAACGGCAGCTTGGACAGTTCACTAAAAGACGTTCCACTGTCAAACAACTCTAGTGTTGATCACGCTACTATGCAGCAGATTGACGAGAACACAATGCAGATGGACATCACTTACATCGATGGTACACAAAAAGTACTACGTGGTGAGAAAGCAGAAGATAGCGTTGCGTTCTACCTAAACGATGAATACGTAACAACAGTTTCAAATGACGAACTGACTAACTACGTAGCAACAACGAACATCTAATTGTTCTAGGCCTTCATGCGCAATGTATAAAGGCCTTTCTCTTTTCTTCTTACACGCTTTCGTCTAATCATTCCTTCTTTCCTAAAATCTTACTTTGTCTCGCGTAGAACTACACTTATAACTAAAGTTTAGAAAACGTGAATAACAACTATTTTACATATTTGTAATAGCAGTTATATTGGTGCCGAGCCAAATATTAGGAGTTAGATGGATGAAACTCACGATATCAGGGAAGTTACAGCTAAGCTTTCTGTCACTTGCAGTACTTTTTATCGTTTCCGCTTTTTTTACTTTTCGCAGCGTAAGCTCGGTTGAAACACAAACGGCATCATTGCTTGATCGTGATCTGCCGACCGTCGATGCGGGTCGTACTCTTCAGCAGTCTATTCACGCAACAGTATCCTCTTTAAGAGCGTACATGCTTCTGGGTGGTGAAGAATCACTGCAACAAACTCAGCAAGATAACCTCACTCAGGCGATTGACCGAGTCGAGATACTACTGATTTCTCTCGAAGAGTTAGTTGATGAGCAGAGCTACCAAGAGATCGTGGCCAAATGGGGCGCAGTGTCTCAATCGCTCAGTGAAATATCTGAAATGAGCCATAGTGAAGAAAACCTGCCCGCACATGCTCTCTTTATTAATGAAGCGGCGCCCATCGCTGAAGTCGCGTTAGACCAACTTCAAGGTTTGATAAATGACGAAGCGGGCAATACTGAAGGTGGAGAGCGTAAACGCCTATTCCGACTTTATGCCGATAGCTATACCTCGCTGGCTAACGCACTTTCATCCATGCGTGATTTCTTGCTTTATGGCAAACAAGAGCATCTTGATAAATACCAAGATTTTTTGAAATCTCATGCTAAATCAGTTGCGGAAATTGATTCTAAGGTTGAGCTTCTATCTAGTAGTGATCAGGGGCTGTGGTCGTTATTTAAAGACATGCAACAGCTCTATTTCCCATTAGCAGACCAAGTTGTTGCGTTGAGAAAAGCGCCAGACTGGAACTTAGCGAACCAAAAGATGGCGGATGAATTGGTTCCGGCCGTTGAATCGTTGAATTCAAGCTTAGAAACGGTCATCAATAAACAGCAAGCATTAGCAGATCGTTCAGGGGAGGGTATCTTCCAGTCAGTGAGTACGGTACTGCAACTGCTTATCGCCTCAATTGCTGTTGTGGTTGTCGTGTCTGTCTCAACTGCGCATTTTATGGGTAAGAGCATTGGTCGCCGAGTCTCGACTATTTCAAAAAGAGCAGAATCTATCGCAGATGGCGATGTGTCCCAATCGCCACTGAGCGTTGAAGGCAGTGACGAACTGGCAAGCCTAACTCAATCGATTAATAAGATGAACGATGAGCTTGCCAACATCGTCAAAGGCGTAACGAGCAAAGCGAATACCGTCAGCGGCAGTATGAGTGAACTATTGAACGCAAATGCTCAGACAGTGACTCAAGTTGATAGCCAAAAAGCGACCATGGATCTCGTCGGACAGCAAGTGGGTGAAGTGAGCCAGTCAGCAACGGATACGGCGCATCAGGCTGAGCAGTCGGCAAGTACGCTGGCTGACTCAAAAGTGCAGATTGAAGCGGGTTCGAAGGCATTAGATTTAAACAAAACCACGATTGGCACATTGCATGACACGATTGGCAAAGCAAGCGTTCAGGTTGATGCATTAAGCAAAGAAAGTGAAGCAATCGGCCGAGTAACCGAAGTGATTGAAGGGCTAGCGGAGCAAACGAACCTTCTGGCATTAAATGCGGCTATTGAAGCGGCGCGTGCCGGTGAATATGGTCGTGGCTTCGCCGTGGTTGCGGATGAAGTGCGTATGCTCGCAACCAGAACCACCGAATCAACGACAGAGATAAACAATATTGTGAATGCGATTCAAACGTCAACTAGAGCGGTTGTGAGTGAAATCGAGAAGAGTAAAACTCTGGCAGAGGAAGGGGCTAACCATACAGAAGAAGCCTATGGAACACTGAGCTCAACTACTCATCAAATTGAAGCGCTTAACCAACAGATGCAAGATCTGCTCAGCTCTGCGCAGCAGCAATCACACGCGACGGCAGAGATTCAATCTCTTATGGGGCAGGTGATAGCATCCGTTGAAGGGGTGGCAGAAATCTCGAACTCATCAGCACAGATCTCAAGCCAGGTTCGCGGGCAAGTTGAAGAGTTGAATGGTGAAATGACTCAATTTAAAACCAATTAAACATGGCTAACTAAGTAATTGTTGATAAGGATCTCATATCAAAATTCAAGCATGCTTAGCTATTGATATCTATACTATACCTATTAGATAACACTATAGAAGCTCAAGGTTTTATACCTTGAGCTTTGTTATTTTTGAAGGTAAGTAGTGAAACGAATTCTTGTCAGCTTTTTCATTTTTATGTGCGCGACGGTTTATGCGCAACCACCAGAATCTAAGCATTTGATTGTGGCAAACTCTAAGGCGTGGAAGCCCTTTTCTTTCATCAATAGTGACGGGGAGCCTGATGGCATTTTGATCGACTATTGGAACTACTATGGTAAGAAAAATGGAGTTGAAATCGAGTTTCTATTGTTAGATTGGCAGTCTTCGCTAGATGCTGTCTCAGACGGGAGGGCAGATGTTCATGCTGGCCTGCTTTGGTCTGAAAATCGTGAGAGCTTCCTCGACTATGCTCCTATTATTATGTCGATCGACACCCAGCTCTATATCAGTCAAGAACTCATTGGTATCGACATCGATGAATTTACTTTTGGTAAGGATGATTATGTCGTGGGAGTGGTGAGCGGAGGCTATGAAGAAGAGTTTACCCGTCTGCATTTTCCCCAACTCAAACTACAGAACTTTGCTAATAACCAGCAAATGATCGATGCCGCTTTTTCTGGTGGAATTGATGGTTTCGTAGCTGATTTGCAGGTAGCAAACTTCTATCTATATAGCCGGAAAGAGCCCAAGCGCTTTGTCGGTGTGCGCCATCTCTATTCAGGAGATCTTATGGCGGCGGTCAAAGAGGGTAATTCCGCATTACAAAAGCAGATCACTGAGGCGATGAATCAATTAGATACTAAAGATACTGAAAAAATCTTTAATCGTTGGATGTACGTCAACACAGTTTACCCTGAATACCTCACTCACCTGATTGTTGGAGGTATTCTGCTTGTCTGCGGTACTTATATCTTTGTCTTACGTATTTCTGTTAAGCGTAAAACCTATGCTTTAGAGCAAGCGAATAAGAAACTCAAGAAGCTGTCCGAAACCGATCAGATGACAGGGATAAGCAATAGGCGTCACTTTTTTATCGAACTAAAAGGGCGGCTTAAACAACCAGGTTCAATTGTGATTATGATTTTTGATATTGATGATTTTAAGAACATCAATGATAGCCATGGTCACAAAGTAGGAGATCGGGTAATACGAAGTGTCGCTTGTGCGACTTCTAATGTGGTGTCAAAGAGTCATCTGTTTGCTCGAATTGGAGGGGAAGAGTTTGTTGTCGTTGCCAATAACCTTAGCTATGAAAGTGCTGTTGCTTTAGCAGAGAATATCTGCATATCGATACGCAGCGTTAGATTGCCTGAAGATAACGTCGAGAAGATTACCGTGAGTTTGGGCTGCGCATTTTATAGCAGTAATGAACACGATATTAACTTATCGACCGCTGATCATTTGATGTATCAGTCCAAACAATCAGGTAAAGACCAAGTCACCGCACAACGCTATTCGTAATCTTTATTTTCTGAAACTGGTGATAAAAGCAGCATGTCATGGGTAAATCGATGCTTAGTTCGCCACTTAGTTCAATTGCCAAAGAAAAGGCTTTTCTTTTCAGTCAGATGTGGCATATTAACTAGGTCTTCGACATTAAGCGTACTTCGTATAATGGCTATTACCTCAGCCTTCCAAGCTGATGATGCGGGTTCGATTCCCGCAGTACGCTCCAAAAATTTTCTTGTTTTCGTCGCATGACCATGTGACCGAGTTGCTCACGAGTTGTTTTTAGCACTCGTTTCTCTAAGTTTCTCATTCCTTCTTTTAAAGATAATGTCTTAGAATTCTATTCGATGGCTTGTTCCTTAGTGTAACTCTCTTGCTTCTTCAATCAAACTTATCTGCCTTTTCACTCGTTCACACGATGCTTTAATATTCCACATTTTTATAATCTGAACGCTAGTTTGATACAAGATTCACTGGCTGTAAGTTTATTCCTACCCTTAGGCGAATGCTTTCCTACTTCAATAAATTTTAACAATAGTAATATTGGATTCGAAATTCATTAATATTTATTACGGCATTGTTATATGTATAAAGTTAAGGCTTTTTTGCTTGGTTGTGTCACGATTCTTTCGGGGTGTGATAATTATGATGGGATGGAGCAATTTAGTTCGAGCGGGGAGTTTGTTACTTCGTTACCTTCGAATTCAGTCCCTGGTGACCTTTATCCAGTCTCTTTTATCGCAAAAGTCGATAGGCAGCTGTCAGCTGATGCTAACTCATTAATCTATAAAGATAATGTTGAGGTCCAATCATCTGAAGTCGACTGTTTAAATGAAACCGTCGAAGGGCAGTATATATGCGCGATTTCTTTAAGAGTTACACCGCTTGCTAACGGTCCTGCGTCAGTAGAATTAGATATTGAAGGACAGAGGTTTCTCAATCAAACCTTTGTAACTCAAAGTGCTGTTATTGGCCATATGCATAGCAATACTCTACAAACATTTAACTTTCAAAAAGACAAGTTTGAGGCAGGTAAATCGCACCCAGTGGATTTGGTATTCACAAATATAGGCAGCGAAGTTGCTAATAATATTGATATTTCCTCGCTCTTTGAGCGTAACTTAACAGATGTTAAATCAACCTGTGGCACCTCATTAGAGGCAGGAGAAGGATGTTATGTTCACGGTAATTACACACCTGAAGCTACAGATGTTAATGGGATTAAGTATAGCTTGACTTACGACGAAGGAGAGCAAGTAACTGTCGGTGCAAAAAATGTCTTAAATAAAGAACGTTTGGTTGGCAGAGTAATTAGAAATCTCCCTTTTAACATTGCGAGCAGTACCAGTTATGACGTTGAGTTTAGATTTAGTAACTTGGGCACAGAGCCAGTTACTAATATTCGAACCCAATTACTTGCGCCTAGTGTGAGTGAAATTCGCTTCGATGAATGTCAAGACAACGCCTTAGCTGTTGGTGAGTCATGTGCAGTTACCGCTTCGGTTGTTGGTGATGAAATAGGAACACTTACAGCTTTAGTTGGCATTCAGGGTGATAATGGGGACAGTGCCTCTGCTACCGTGGTGAGTAATGTAGTTGAGTCTCCAATTGTTGCACATGTTGAGCAAGACCTACCGCAAAAAATGGCACTTGGAGCTACATATGACTACCTGGTAACTTTCACTAACCAAAGTAACAGTCATGATGCTACAGGTGTGCGCTTTGCCCATTTGTATCCGGAATCTTACAGTGTACATAGTAATACTTGCGTCGATTCAACGTTAAAAGCAGAAGAAAGTTGTCATATATCACTTTCTACAACAGCACAATCTGCGGGGATTCAGCATTATTCAAGTTACTTAATGTTTGATCAAGGAACGGCGGTAATATCTAGTTCAACATTATCTCGAGCATCAGAACGCTCGATAGAAAGTGTCATCGATTTAGATTTCCCGAGCAATATGTTACTAAATCAAAGCTACCCGTTCCACGCAACATTTACAAATAATGGTTTAGTGGACACTGATTTAATATCTATTACTTCAATGACAACGCAAAATGTATTGATCAACAGCAATACATGTGAAGGAGAAAAACTTCAACCTGGTACTTCTTGTCAGTTGAGTGGTGAATACTACACGACTCAATTAGGACCAGTCCGATTAGAAGGAAACCTAAACTATGGTCCGAATCTTGATGAAGCGTTCAATTTTTCGAGTGAAGTAGTAGCTGTTCCAATTCATGGTTCAGTAAAAGTTGGGTTACCTAAAAACATTGGTTTGAATAACACTTATCCAATTTCGTATGTATATCAAAACTTAAGCGCGGTTCATGACGCGAGCATGATCAATGTGACTTTATCAAGCACTGCTCCTGTCCATGTGGCCACCAACACTTGTGAATCAAAAACGATACTTCATCCAGGTGAGGAGTGTGAGATTTCAGGAGAGTTTACGGCGACTCAACAAGGGTTGCACCAATTCCAATCTTCTATGACTTATAAAGAAGGTAATGCGGTTAAGATTAATAGCTCTGCCATAGTGAGTGATGTTGTCGTTTCATCCCAAGTAGAAGGAAGCTTGCCGATAGTAGGTTTAGGCCAAACTTATCCAGTCCGATATGTTTTCAATAATGAATCGATTGTTGAGGCGAGTGGTATCCAAATATCACATAGTGCAAACCTAAACATTACATCCGATTCATGCGGGACAACATTAACTGGGGGGAGTCAATGTGAAATTGTCGCTGAATATTCACCTTCACAAAATGGCCAATTCGTACATACGCTAACTTTTGATTATGTCGAAGGGAACGAAATTGAATTGACTCAACCGGTTAAGGTTGTCGATGCGATTGCTCTTGATGAAGTGGTATATCAGGTGGGTTCACTTAGTCATAGCTTTGATGCTGCCGATTATTTTAACTATGCTTCTGACTATGGTTTTACAATATTGACTAAATTACAAACTCTGGATATTTCGGGGAACCCAGAGAAGGTAGTATACGCTCAATGGGGAGGCACTGATATGGATATTGAGTTGACACCAAGTGAGCCAATGACCTTTACGGGACATCGTGTAAATAATTGCTCTACAAGAAGTATGAATTCAACCATTGGTTGTGCATCTGGGAAACTGTCAAGTTTAAGGCTCACTCTTAATAGTGATAGCTTTAATGCCTTACCTAGTGGTGAGCAATCAGGAGTGATTTATATTACTTTGACACAATCAAACAATACTCATGTAGCAGTGTTTGGATTGCCAATACGAGTGATCAAGTAGTATTTAAAAATATAAAGGGTAGTATTTTACGGATACTACCCTTTATCGGCTTTGTTGCTCAATTCAAAGAGAAGACATACCAGCTCCATTGTATTAATTTAAATTCTTTCGAAGAGCTCGTCCTACTTCTACAACTTTCTCCAAATTAACTCCAGTTTCCATTCCAAGTCCATGACAAAGATAAACCACCTGCTCAGTGGCCACATTTCCTGACGCACCTTTGGCGTAGGGACAGCCGCCCAGCCCGGCAATGCTCGAATCTATGGTAGAAATACCCAACAGCAATGCCTGATAGATATTGGCGATTGCTTGTCCGTAGGTATCGTGAAAGTGGACTGCGATGCTTTCTTTAGGGCACTGGGCAAGAACGGCTTCGAGCATAGTGGCTACTCTTAATGGTGTACCTGTACCAATGGTGTCACCGAGTGAAACTTCATAGCAGCCGATATCAAGCATCTGTTTAGCTAAGTTGGCGACGGTATTAGGATTTGTCTCGCCATCATAGGGGCAATCAATCACGCAAGAAAGGTAGCCTCTTACAGGTATACTGTGCTTGTTTGCCAAGGCTATTACAGGTTTAAAGCGTTCTAGACTTTCAGAGATAGAGCAGTTGATATTGCGCTGGCAGAAACTTTCGGAAGCGGAGGTGAAGACTGCCACTTCATCAACTTGGGATTGAATCGCTTTTTCTAGTCCTTTGATGTTAGGTGTAAGGGCTGAGTAGCTGACATTCGATGCGCGTTGAATGTGCTGAAACACCTGCTCAGAATCCGCCATTTGCGGAATTTTATTGGCTGAGACGAACGCCCCAGATTCGATATGGCGAATGCCAGTTTGAGAGAGCTGGTTGATCAGTTCTACTTTGACATCAAGCGGAACAGTTTTTTCGTTTTGCAGACCATCACGGGGTCCAACTTCAACAATTTTGACCGATTTAGGTAGGGCAGAGACTATTGATTGAGTATGACCGCTATCCATAGTTCACCTACTTAATCCAGTTAGGCGGGCGCTTATCGAGAAAAGCACTTAAACCTTCTTGGCCTTCGTCAGAGACTCTTACCTCAGCAATGAGTTCGCTGGTGTAGCGCTTTAATGGGCCATCAACCACCACTTGTTCGCACCTTGCGCAAAGCCTTTTACTAAGGGCTAAGGCGTGTGGTGCAAGCGTGAGTATATTGGATACCCATTTTTCAACGACTTGCTCTGTTTGAGCGGGATTGATCACTTGATGGATTAGCTCTAACTCAAGCGCACGCTGAGAATCGATAAGTTCCGCGCTCAGCATATAGCGCCTTGTTTGCCTGATACCAATCGCCCTAATAACGTACGGTGCGATAGTGGCAGGGACCAGCCCAAGTTTTATCTCACTGAGACAAAACTTGGCATTCTCATGGGCTATGACCATATCGCAGCAACAGATTAGCCCGAGCGCTCCGCCAAATGCACTGCCATTGACGATGGCTAATGTTGGGTGAGGAAAAGTGTCGAGCTTTTCCAGCAGCGTTGCCAATTGATAGGCGTCATTTTGGTTATCTTCTTTACTTTTCGTGACCATTGAACGCATCCAATGTATATCGGCCCCCGCTGAAAAGTGATTACCATCGCCAGTTAGAATTAAAGCCCGAATATTGGCATATGAGGATAGTGTATCTAACGTGGCGATCAATTCAGAAATCATCTGGTCATTAAACGCGTTCGCGACGTCAGGGCGATTTAGACGAATGTGAGCAATGCCAGATGCGTCTACATGGTAATCTATGGTCTCGGTATCTGAGGATGAGGACATGATAATCACCTACATTCTAAATATGCCGAACTCACTGTTGGCAATGGGCGCATTAAGGGAGATTTTTAACGCATGGGATAGTACGTTCCGCGTTTGTTTTGGGTCGATGATTCCATCATCCCACAAGCGAGCGCTGGCGTAATAAGGGTGGCCTTGAGTGTTATACAGATCTAAAATGTTTTGTTTAAAGGCTTGTTGTTGATGTGGTTGCCACTCACTTCCTTCTCTTTGCATTACTTGGCTTTTAACTTGGGTCAAAACACCCGCGGCTTGCTCGCCACCCATGACAGAAATACGCGCATTCGGCCACATCCACATCATAGTTGGATTATAAGCGCGGCCGCACATGCCATAGTTGCCTGCGCCGTACGACCCACCGATGATGATGGTAAATTTAGGGACATCCGCACAGGCGACGGCCATGACAAGCTTGGCGCCGTTCTTGGCGATACCACCTTCTTCATATTTTTTTCCCACCATAAAGCCCGTGATGTTTTGTAAAAAGAGCAGAGGAATTTTGCGCTTGGCGCATAGCTCAATAAAATGCGCGCCTTTTTGCGCCGACTCAGAAAACAAAATGCCGTTGTTCGCGACAATACCAATTAAGTCACCGTCGATTCTTGCGAAGCCACAGACCAAGGTTGTGCCAAACAGCGCTTTAAATTCATCGAACTCGGAGCCATCGACGATACGGGCGATCACTTCTCTGACATCGAACGATAATCGTAAGTCTGAATTCACAATACCGTACAGGTCGGACGCTTCATAACGTGGGCTTAAGCCGCTATTTTCGGTGGCGGGGATTGAAACGTTAGTGTTTGATATCGCTTGTCTGGCAAGCTCCAGTGAATGAGCCTCATTATCCGCATAATAATCAGCAACGCCGGACTTACGGCAGTGAACATCTGCGCCACCGAGCTCTTCATCCGTCACCACTTCACCTGTCGCAGCCTTAACCAGAGGGGGGCCAGCAAGAAAAATGGTGCCTTGTTGTTTAACGATAATGGAAACATCGGCCATAGCAGGAATATATGCGCCGCCTGCGGTACATAGACCAAGTACAACCGCAATTTGAGGGATACCCTGAGCGGACATTCGCGCTTGATTGTAAAAGATGCGGCCAAAGTGCTCTTTATCGGGAAAGACTTCTGCTTGATGGGGCAGGTTAGCGCCCCCAGAGTCGACTAGGTAGACACAGGGGAGGTGACATTGCTGAGCAATTTCTTGGGCTCTTAAGTGCTTTTTCACAGTTAGAGGGTAATAGGTACCCCCTTTGACTGAGGGGTCGTTAGCGATAACCATGCAATCGACGTTATGAATTTTGCCAATGCCCGCAACTACACCCGCGCAGGGGATATCATCGTCATAGACTTGCCATGCTGCAAACTGGGCGACTTCCAAAAATGGGCTGTTCACATCCAGTAACTGGTTAATCCTTTCGCGTACCGGTAATTTCCCTTTTGCGCGTTGACGCTCGATGGCTTTTTTACCGCCGCCAAGCTTAATCTTTTCGAGATCAGACTCTAAGGTTGAAACCAGTTCAGACATGGCGTCAACGTTCTTTTGATAGAGCTCAGAGTCAGGCTTGATTTTGGTTTTGATTATCGGCATCGACATTTCCTTATCGTGACTCTTCAAACAGTTCGCGACCAATCAGCATACGGCGAATTTCGGACGTGCCAGCGCCAATTTCATAAAGCTTGGCATCTCTTAGTAGCCTTCCTGCTGGAAATTCATTGATATAACCATTGCCGCCAAGCAATTGAATCGCATCAAGTGCCAGTTGGGTTGCCAGCTCGGCGCAGTAAAGGATCGCACCTGCGGCATCTTTACGGGTGGTTTGTTGGTTATCACACGCTTTTGCCACGGTATACAAATAAGCACGTGCGGCGTTGGTGCGGGTATACATATCGGCGACTTTGGCTTGAACCAATTGGAACTCACCAATCGAGCGGCCAAACTGCTTGCGATCATGGATATAAGGGACAACAAGATCTAGACAGGCTTGCATGATGCCTAGAGGTCCGGCGGCCAGTACGACGCGTTCATAATCTAAACCGCTCATCAGGACTTTCACGCCTTGGTTGAGTTCACCTAAGATGTTTTCTTTTGGCACGGGGCAGTTATCAAAGACTAGCTCGCAGGTATTTGAGCCACGCATACCTAATTTATCGAGCTTTTGTGCATGGGAAAAGCCAGTGAAACTCTTTTCGACGATGAAAGCGGTGATCCCGTGGGCGCCTTTGTCTGGTTCGGTTTTGGCATAAACAACGGTGATATCCGCATCAGGACCGTTAGTAATCCACATTTTGGAGCCTGATAGCAGATAGTGGTCGCCGTTTAACGTTGCTTTAAGCTGCATGCTGACGACGTCTGAGCCAGCATTAGGTTCACTCATCGCAAGTGCACCGATGTGGCTGCCATCGATCAGTTTAGGTAGGTACTTTGCTCGTTGTGACTCATTACCATTACGGAATATCTGGTTTACACATAAGTTAGAATGAGCACCGTAGCTTAAAGCGACTGAAGCCGATGCTCGGCTGATCTCCTCCATTGCAATCACATGGGCAAGATAACCCATGCTAGCGCCACCATATTGCTCATCGACTGTCACGCCGAGTAGGCCCATGCCACCGAGCAGTGGCCAGAGTTGATTGGGAAAGGCATTATCTTGGTCGACCTGACTAGCGAGTGGGGCAATGTGCTGCTGAGCAAAGCCTTGTACGTGCTCGCGTAATAAGTTGAGATCTTCGTCTAGCCCAAAGTTGAGCGAGGTAGTTTGCGATAACATAATGCCTCCGATAGTTCGGCCGTAACAACATAATCGAAGACATTAAGTAGTGTTAGGTTAGCTAGCTTTACGTGTCTCTAACGCTTGTTCACAGCGCTCTCTTGCGATTTTTAAATCGCCTAGCATGCTTTCAATGTCTTCCATTTGGCGCTTTAGTAGCGCTTCCTTTTCATCAATGATCTTCAGCATTTCAGTGAGCTGAGTCTCTCCTTGATGAGTATCGTAAAGTTCAAACAACTCACGTATTTCTGCCAGTGAAAACCCTAAGCGTTTACCCCTTAGAATTAGCTTGAGGCGCGTCTTATCACGACGGTTATAGATACGCATGCTGCCTTTACGCTCAGGCTGGATCAGTCCCTCATCCTCATAAAAGCGGATGCTTCGAGTCGTGATATCAAATTCCTTGGCGAGGTCGCTAATCTTGTATTTTTCCACTGAACTACAATTCCTTTCTCTTGGGCAATAAGCTTGAATGTCACGATGAATTTATCTTTTGTTTCAAAGTTGACGTTTACGTAAATGTTAGTGCTATGCTTACGTAAACGTCAAGAAATTAAATCTGACCACAAACGGCGCTTGGTAAGGGCAAACAAGGCAGTAACAGTACTTAGCCAAGCTGTACGCAACGTCAAAGAGGGCGGAGCATGGAACAGCAAGAAATATGGATAGTTGCAGCAAAGCGCACCCCAATGGGCAAGTTTCAAGGAGCGCTTTCTAAATTGAGCGCGCCTGAGTTAGGTGCTATTGCCATAGGTTCAGCTGTCGATCAATCAGGTATTACAGCCGACATTATTGATGAAGTATTGATGGGCTGCGTACTTCCGGCTGGTTGTGGTCAAGCGCCCGCACGTCAAGCGGCAATGGGTGCTGGTCTTGCTGATAATATTCCTTGTACCACGGTAAACAAAGTGTGTGGTTCGGGCATGAAAACCGTCATGCTCGCCTACGATTTGATTAGCTCAGGTTCGATTCAATGTGCGCTCGCTGGTGGTATGGAGAGCATGACCAATGCGCCTTATTTGATGAAAGAATCGCGTAAAGGAATGCGAATGGGGCACAAGACCACATTCGACCATATGTTCTTAGACGGATTACAAGATGCTTACGAAGGCGAGTTAATGGGCGTCTATGGGCAAAAAGTGGCGGATCAACTTGGGTTTACGCGCGAACAAATGGATCAATGGGCAACTCTGTCCGTAGAAAGAGCACTCGCAGCCCATCGACAAAAACTGTTCCAAACTGAAATCACCTCAATTGATGTTACGGACGATTTCGCCCTTGACTACGACGAGCTTCCCCCTTCAATCGATAAAGACAAAATCCCCAAACTCAAAGCCGCTTTTGCTACTGATGGAACGATCACAGCAGCGAATTCGAGTGCAATCTCAGATGGCGCAGCAGCTTTGATGGTGATCGATTCCACTGCGGCGAAGAAACAAGGGCTAAAGCCATTAGCGGTGATAAAAGCTCACGCCAGCCATGCAAGAAAGCCAAGTGAATTTACTGTTGCCCCGGTTTACGCGATACAAAATCTGCTGGCTAAGCTTGATTGGGAAATCGAAGATGTTGATCTTTGGGAGATCAATGAAGCGTTCGCGGTGGTGACGCAAATTGCTATACAAGAACTGCGCATTGACCCGGACAAAGTCAATATCAAAGGTGGCGCTTGTGCATTAGGCCACCCGATTGGTGCCAGTGGAGCTCGGATCTTAACGACGCTTATTTATGCTTTGCGCCAACTGCAAGCTATCGGTGTAAACGGCGACGCAGCAAATAGAAAAACGATGAAAGGGATAGCGGCTATTTGTATTGGCGGTGGAGAAGCCACGGCTATTGGCATTGAAATCCCCTTATAAGGTAACTGGAAAACGGTAAGGAAATCGCATGACACAACTTGTCCCTCTATTTATTGGTGGAGAGTTCTGCCAATCAAACAGTGATGAATGGCTAGAAGTGACCAACCCTGCTAACAATGCCGTCATCGCGGAACTTCCTTGTGCGACGGATGACGAAATGGAGCGTGCTATTCAAAATGCCCACGACACCTTTCTCACATGGAAGGAAGTTGCGGTATCAGAGCGCGCTCGTTTGATGCTTCGGTATCAACACTTACTAAAAATACATCATGATGAGCTCGCAGAACTCCTTTCGAAAGAAACGGGCAAAACCACTGTTGATGCGAAAGGGGATGTTTGGCGCGGAATTGAGGTGGTAGAGCAGGCTGCGAATATTGCTAGTAACATGATGGGGGAAACCGTCGAAAACGTCGCCACCGACATTGACAGCTATTCACTCATTCAGCCTTTGGGTGTGTGCTGCGGCATTACTCCTTTCAACTTTCCGGCGATGATTCCGTTGTGGATGTTTCCACTCGCAATAGCAGCTGGCAACACCTTTGTATTGAAACCGTCTGAACAAGTGCCTTTAACCGCGATGCGTTTGGCCGAGTTGTTTGAGCAAGCCGGGGCACCAAAAGGGGTATTGCAGGTAGTTCATGGCGGTAAACCTCAGGTGGATTATCTGCTGGCACACCCGATCATTAAGGCGGTATCGTTTGTCGGCTCAGTACCGGTCGCCCAATACATTTACCAAACCGGTACCTCTCACAATAAACGTGTTCAAGCTTTTGCTGGTGCGAAAAACCATATGGTTGTTATGCCTGACGCCAATAAAGCTCAAGTGTTGAGTAATTTAGTAGGCGCTTCAGTTGGCGCTGCAGGTCAGCGCTGTATGGCTATCTCCGTCGCTGTTTTTGTTGGTAGCTCGAAAGAGTGGATTGGTGAACTCGCTGGGGAATTGGCCAAAGTAACGCCAGGTGCTTGGAACGATGACAAAGCAGGCTACGGGCCATTAATCAGTAAGCAAGCGAAAGCAAGAGTGGTCGCCTTGATTGATGAAGGCAAGGCGCAAGGCGCGAAATGTGAGTTAGACGGTAGTCAATGTACCGTTGATGGTATGCCCGACGGCAACTGGCTTGGCCCAACTTTGTTTAGTGGCGTGACGACGGATATGTCTATTTATCAGCAGGAGATCTTTGGACCGGTATTGGTGTGTCTAGAGGTCGAAACACTCGAAGAAGCGATTGCCCTTATCAACAAAAACCCTTACGGCAACGGCACGTCGATTTTTACCGCAAACGGAGCGGCTGCGCGCAAGTATCAGCATGAAATTCAGGTTGGCCAAGTCGGGATTAATGTGCCGATTCCTGTGCCTTTGCCTTTCTTCTCTTTTACCGGCTGGCGAGGAAGTTTCTACGGAGATTTACACGCTTATGGCAAACAGGCAGTGAGGTTTTATACCGAAACCAAGACCGTCACGACGCGTTGGTTTGATGATGACATTCCAACCGGACCCAATATGACCATTCAGCTGCGATAAGGAGCGGATATGGATTTCGAATTAAACGAAGACCAAAGAGCCTTTGAGGACATAGCGACCCAGTTTGCGAGAGATAAACTTGCACCAATGGCTGAAGAGTGGGACCAAGAGCAAATCTTTCCTAAAGAGGTGATTCGTGAAGCGGGTGAGCTAGGCTTTCTAAGCCTTTATACACCCGAAGAACAAGGTGGTTTGGGTCTACCACGATTGGATGCATCAATCATCTTTGAGCAATTGGCGATGGGATGCACCTCCACCACTGCATTTATGACCATTCACAATATGGTGTCATGGATGGTCGCAAGTTTTGCGAGCGAAACGGCGCGACAAATCTATTGCGAAAAACTGATCACGGGCGAATGGCTAGGGTCTTATTGTCTTACAGAGCCTAGCGCGGGGTCTGATGCAGCGGCATTAGTGACCAGTGCTGAGCAAATCGAAGATGGATATCTTATTAATGGCTCCAAGGTGTTTATATCTGGAGCGGGAGATACTGACGTATTAGTCGTAATGGCGAGAACCAGTGATGACGGCGCCAAAGGTATCTCAGCGTTTGTCGTTCCAGCAAATGCACAAGGCATTAGTTATGGACGAAAAGAGCCGAAGATGGGCTGGAACTCTCAACCGACGCGAAGTATTAACTTCGACAATGTGAAGATTCCAAAAGACCACTTGTTAGGTGAAGAAGGGCAAGGTTTTGTGTTTGCCATGAAAGGGCTAGATGGTGGACGAATCAATATCGCCACTTGCTCGATTGGTACTGCTCAGCAAGCGTTGAATCAAGCCACACAATACCTGAAGGAGCGCAAACAATTCGGTAAGCCTATTGCTCAGTTTCAAGCACTGCAATTTAAGTTAGCGGATATGGCGACCGAGCTCGTCGCAGCGCGGCAACTGGTGAGGCTTGCTGCGAGCAAATTAGATAATGGTGATTCAGAGGCGACGGCTTACTGCGCAATGGCTAAGCGATTTGCCACCGACGTGGGTTTTAGAGTGTGTGATAAGGCATTACAGCTCTATGGAGGCTATGGTTATATCAAGGAATATCCAATGGAAAGGTATTTCCGAGATGTGCGTGTTCACCAAATTTTAGAAGGCACCAATGAGATCATGCGAGTCATTATCGCGAGAAGATTACTTGCTGAAGGTGCACAAATTCTTTAGGGGAAAGAGTGATGACACAGCAGAACAGTTTGGCATTGCCACATGAAATCATTGGACATGTGGCGGTGGTAACAATGAACAACCCACCAGCCAATACATGGACCAAGCAAAGTCTAAATGAGCTTAAACAACTGGTTCACGCACTCAATAATAATGCTGACGTATATGCGCTAGTGATAACAGGAAATGGGGAAAAGTTCTTTTCAGCGGGGGCAGATCTAAAGCTATTTGCTTCAGGTGAAAAGGAGATTGCTTGGGAGATGGCCCAAGCGTTTGGGGAAGCGTTTGAAGCCTTGTCTGATTTTCGAGGGGTCTCCATTGCGGCCATTAATGGCTATGCCATGGGCGGTGGGTTAGAAGTCGCATTGGCGTGCGATATTCGAATTGCCGAAACTCAAGCTGTCATGGCATTACCAGAGGCCAAAGTTGGACTATTACCCTGCGCGGGTGGTACTCAAAACCTCACTGCACTCGTTGGGGAGGGGTGGGCGAAACGAATCATTTTGTGCGGAGAACAAGTCGATGCTACAAAAGCACACTCCATTCGATTAGTTGAAGAGGTGGTCGAGCAAGGTCAGGCGCTCGACACCGCTTTAGCATTGGCCAACAGCGTTGCGAATCAATCTCCATCCTCTGTCACTGCGTGTAAGTCTTTGATCCAAAATGGCCGCACTGACCCATTAGCTCATGGTTTGGTTAAAGAGCGTGAGTTATTCATGCAGCTATTTGATACCAAAGATCAAAAGGAGGGCGTGAATGCCTTTCTCGAAAAGCGTCAGCCAAATTGGAGCAATAGCTAGCTCTAAGGAGTAACGATATGAGTGATACCGTTCATTTTGTTGAACTGCCTTGTAGCGGTAGCCCTTATAAAATTGGCGTCGTAACTTTACACAACGAAGCGTCGTTAAATGCCTTAACACTCGACATGCTCGTCTGCTTAAAAGCGCAACTCGAAAGCTGGCATGAAGATGACAACATTGTGTGCGTTGTGCTTGAAGGCGCGGGAGACAAGGCATTTTGTGCCGGTGGTGATGTGCGCACCATGTTTAACGTTATGCAAGGATCTAACCCAGATGAAATAGAGAACTTCTGCACGATGTACTTCAGTGTCGAGTATCAATGTGACTATCTGATCCATACCTATTGTAAGCCTGTTATTGCGTGGGGCCATGGCATTGTGATGGGCGGAGGCATGGGGCTCTATATGGCGTCCAGCCACAAGGTTGTCGCACCAGACTCTCGGTTGGCCATGCCAGAAATTTCGATTGGTCTTTTTCCGGATGTGGGCGCAACGTGGTTTTTAAACCGTTTAGATAGCGGAATTGGGTTGTTTTTGGGCTTAACAGGAATGATGGTCAATGCGGCGGATGCGGTTGAGCTCCATTTGGCCGATCATCTGGTACTAGAAAGCCATAAAGAGAGTTTTGTTGAACAGTTGCAAGTCGCGGATTGGGACTGTGTTGAGGATACCTATGAGGTAGTAACGGAATTGCTAGAAGGATTTGAAGCTCAGATAAGCGACCAAAAGCCGGAGCTTCAAATCATGCCGTACTTCAATCATATCCAACAAGCCTGTTCTGCCGATGATGTATTGCATGTAACAGACAATATTCTTGCTTTAGCAGGGGATGCAAAATGGCTTAGCAATGCAAAAGCCAATCTCGTTTCCGGCAGTCCAATTACCGCGCATATCTGCTTTAGGCAGATGAAAGATTACAGCAACTTATCTTTGGCAGAGTGTTTCAGGTTAGAGCTCATTTTGGCGGTTAATTGCGCTCTGTTAGGAGAGTTTCAAGAAGGGGTGCGTGCGCGTCTAATCGATAAAGACGGTCAGCCCAATTGGTTGTTTGCCAATATCTCCAAAGTAGATTCACACGCCATCGATAAGCTGTTCGTATCGATATGGGATCAAGAGTCTCACCCATTAGGCAAATTAGGTCATTACTAGCGGGCCAGCGTTGTAGAGGCCGAGCATAGCAAAAATCAGTGAGAGGAAAACGTTATGGGGACGGTAGCATTCGTCGGATTAGGAAATATGGGCGCACCGATGGCGCGCAATCTGCTTTCTGCTGGGTTTAAAGTACAAGTCTATGATGTCGTTGCTGAAATGGCCCAAGAGCTAGCGGCGTTTGGGGCGATCCCTTGTGCTTCAATTGAAGAGGTAACACGTGGCGCGGATACCGTGATCACCATGTTGCCGGCGGGCGAACATGTTAGATCGGTTTACCTCACCGACGGCGGTATTTTAAACCATGTTAGCGGTGAGACCTTACTTATCGATTCTTCGACGATTGATCCTGAAACAGCCAGATTGGTGGGTCAACAAGCCAGTGATAAAGGGATTAGTTTTACTGATGCCCCTGTTTCTGGTGGTGTAGCTGGCGCGAAAGCGGCGACTCTCACCTTTATTGTTGGAGGTAGCGAGCAAGATTTCTCGAGGGCAGAACAAGTACTGCGCCATATGGGTAAAAACATCTTCCATGCGGGAGAAGTAGGCTCAGGGCAAATGGGAAAAATCTGCAACAACTTAATGCTGGGCATTTTAATGTCGGGAACCTGTGAGGCGCTGAATTTAGGTATCGATAACGGTTTAGATCCTAAAGTATTGTCTAACATCATGCTTCAAAGCTCTGGAAGAAACTGGGCACTTGAACTCTATAACCCTTGCCCTGGCGTGATGGAAAACGCGCCTGCCTCTAATCAATACCAACCAGGTTTTATGAGCAAACTCATGCTCAAAGACTTAGGCCTTGGGCTTGAAGCGGCAACGAAAAGCGAGTCGTCAGTACCAATGGGATCATTGGCCAGAAACCTGTACGCATTCCATAACATGAACGGAAATGAAGAGCTTGATTTCTCTAGTCTGTTCGAGTTCTATCAATCGCAGTCAAAGTTATAGGGAGGCATGCTATGAACCTCAAAGAAAGCGTTGTTGCGATCACAGGGGCTGGACAAGGGTTAGGGCAGATGATGGCAGTAACTCTTGCTCATGCGGGTACAGAGCTCGCATTGATCGATGTGAATGAAGATGCGCTGAAAGTGACCCAAGACCAGTGCCACATGCTCGGGGTAAAGGCGTTGACCTATAAAGTGGATGTCACCAATGAATCAGAGGTAGAGCAGACCTTTCGTGACATTGTCACTGATTTTGGTCAGTTGGATGGTTTGGTCAATAATGCAGGAATTTTACGTGATGGGTTATTGGTCAAAGTGAAAGAGGGGCACATTTCTAAGATGTCTTTGGAGCAATTTGCCTCTGTGATTGATGTTAACTTAACCGGAACCTTTCTGTGTGGTCGAGAAGCTGCTGTGCAAATGATTGAAACCAAACGGCAAGGGATGATCGTCAATATTTCTAGCGTTGCGCGTGCGGGGAACATAGGCCAAACCAACTATGCGGCATCAAAAGCAGCCGTGGCGACATTGGCGACGACTTGGGCAAGAGAGCTTGCTCGTTATGGAATTAGGGCTGCGGCGATTGCCCCAGGGGTAATCGAAACGCCAATGGCCGCACAAATGAAACCCGAGGCCATAGAACGCTTAGAAAGTATGATTCCTGTTGGTCGAATGGGACACACCAGTGAGATAGCGAGTACAGTGAAGTTCTTGTTTGAAAATGATTACGTAAACGGGCGCGTCATTGAAGTGGATGGCGGAATAAGAATGTAGCCAAGATGGCGAATCTATCTAGTCTGAACTCTTAAAATAAAAAAGTTTGATTCTCGTCGAAAAGTTTAGAATTTGTGCTTACACTTATATCACTAAGTGCATATTCGTAGGTTTAAAGCCAGAACCTACTTATAGACGTATAAAATAAATATTTGTCGCGTTAGTTGGCGATTTTCCTCAATTAATTATGACGGAAGGGATTTCCGTATGAGGTTGTCGTTATGAAAATTGCAACAAAGATTGTTCTTGCGTCGACGCTATTATGTACCTTAGCAGTGATTGCGACCGGAACAATTGTCGGCTGGCGTTCTTCGGATTTGTCAGAGCAGGCATTATACCAACGCGCAAATAGTCAACTCATCTCGATTCGAGAGATCAAAAGAAGTGAGATTGAAAGCTACTTCGAACAGATTAGTGGTCAAGTGGTGACGACTGCGAACTCAGTTGGCGTCCAAGGAGCAATCACCGCCTTTAGTGATGCGTTCAATAATTACCCAGTAGAAAAAGTGTCGGATAGTGACGTAGCCAAATTGCGAGGCTACTATCAATCAGCCTTTGGTGCGACGTATCGGGACTCTAACGGTGGCGCTTCCGCGGGTGAGATGCAGAAACTCGATAGCTTATCTGAAAGAGCCGTTGCGCTGCAGGCTCGATATATCGGTACTAACCCTAATGCATTGGGTGAAAAACATGAGCTGATGAGTGATTCGCTAAATACCGAGTACGATAAAGCACATGCCATGTATCACCCTAGTGTGAAGGGCTTTTTGGAAGAGTTTGGCTACTACGATATCTTCTTGGTCGACATGCAAGGGAATGTTGTTTATTCGGTATTCAAAGAGCTAGATTACGCGACCAACCTGAACACCGGCCCCTATGCTAATAGTGGTATTGCCAAAGCGTACAAAAGCGCTTTAGCCCTGTCACATAACCAATATCACCTAGAAGATTTTGCGCCGTATTTCCCTTCTTATGAAGCAGCAGCTTCGTTCATTGCAACGCCAATAGTACAAAACGGTAAAACATTGGGTGCGTTGATCTTCCAAATGCCAGTCGATGAAATCAATAAAATTATGACTTTCCATGAAAACTGGAAAAATGAAGGGTTGGGTTTGAGTGGTGAAGCTTATCTAATCGGGCAAGACGGACTCTTACGTAGTGAATCGCGATTTTTGATTGAGGATCCTAATACCTATTTCTCAGCCTTACAGTCTGGGGGCGTGAGCTCAAACATCGTCAATCAAATTAGAGACAAATCTTCGGCTATTGGTCGACAACCGGTCAACACACCTACCTCTAAAGCGGCACTAAAAGGCCAGAAAGGCTCCGATGTGATCAGTGATTATCGCGGTATCGATGTGTTGTCTGCCTATTCTCCAGTTAACGCCGCTGGGCTTTCTTGGGGGATTATCGTGGAGATTGATAAGAGTGAAGCACTGGCCGACTTAAGTTCATTAATTAGCTCACTTGCGATAACTGTAGTTACCAGCATTGCGGTTGTGGTTGTCGCTGCAGTTCTTCTCTCTTACTTCTTGGGTAATAGCATTGCGCGACCTATCAAAGTGGCGAGTGACAAAGTCCAAATGATCAGCAAAAACAACGATCTTACTCAGCGCCTTGAAGTGGCAGGCAAAGACGAGATGACAGATCTAGCCATCTCGCTCAATGGGTTGTTTACTCACTTACAAGATATTATTGGTAAATTTGCCCAAGCAACCAACAATTTAAACGACAATACTCAAAGCATGGCCGGCAATATGAACAGTACCCGTGATGCGGTGTCAGATCAGAATCATCGAGCTGAGTCAGTAGCTACTGCGGTCAATGAAATGAGCGCATCAATTTCAGAAGTAGCGCAATTTGCTACGCGTGCAGCCGAATTTGTTAAAAACGCCAATGATACGGGTAGTGCTGGGGTCAAAGTAGGTCAAAACCTGGGTGATGAAATCTCCAGACTAGACTCTGAAATGCAGACCGCAGTTTCAGCTATTGAACGATTGAATACCGAAACTAATTCAATTGCTGAAGTGCTCGATGTGATTCAAGGTATCGCTGAGCAGACCAATCTACTCGCACTCAACGCCGCAATTGAGGCGGCAAGGGCAGGTGAGCAGGGCCGCGGTTTTGCGGTCGTCGCCGATGAAGTTCGCTCACTCGCCGGGCGTACACAAGCCTCGACGGAGGAGATTCGTGGCAAAATTGAGTCTCTTCAACGTGAAACGCAGAGTGTGTCCAGCAGTATTCAAAGCGCAAATACAACGGTCTCTCAAGGGGTCGTGACTTGTGATGAAAACACTCAGATGCTAGAGCAAATTGTTTCGATGCTCGATCAACTTAATGAGATGAATGTACAAATCGCGGCCGCAACTGAAGAGCAAAAAGCAGTAACGGACGATATTAGTGGCAGTATTACCTCTATTGCAGATGCCTCTGCAGCGGTGTCAGTGCAAGTGCAAGATGTCGATGATGTCTTGCAAGGGCTTTCAAATGAAGCCGAAAACCTAAATGGCGAAGTGTCACAGTTTAAGTATTGATTGAGAAACGTTTAGCTAAGAAATTGAGTAACAGGCAGAAAATATGTTAAGCCACTTTTTTTCTGTTGGCCAGTATCATAGACTCGACAAAGATTTATCGGAGTATATGAAAAATGGAATTAAACAATTTCTTAGCAACCTTGTCAGAAACACCGACTGAGATTCAGTTTGAAGATACGATGGCTGTGATTGAAGCAAACTACGAGTTTGTACCAACAGCTTTTGCAAATGGTGATACCAGCAACGAAGCAAATCAGAATAATGGTTCGTGCAAAATCTTCGCTTTTGCTCAGTTGAAAGAACTCGATCAAGCGTCGACGCTGGCTTGCTTTGGTCGCTTCTACCGTGAAGATGTATTGGGTAACCCTGAGGGTGATGACCACGCTAACATCCGCAACTTTATCAAATATGGTTGGCAGGGTATTAAGTTTGAAGGTGAAGCTTTAAGCGCTAAAGCATAGAAAACCGTCAGACATTCAATATAAAAAAGCCAGACATCGTGTCTGGCTTTTTTGTACCTAGTGAAGAGAGTGGCGATTAAATTTCTTCGTGTTTGTGGACCAATCCGAAGTCAGCCAGTACGGCATAGGCGGCAGGGATCATAAACAGCACCAACAGTGTGGAAGCGAAAATACCAAACACAATTGAGATAACTAGTGGCTGAATAACCTGCGCCTGCAAGCTGGTTTCAGTGAGTAGCGGCAATAGGCCAGCTGCAGTGGTCATCGAGGTTAGAAAGACCGCTCTAAAACGCTCTCTGCTCGCTTTTACGACTGAGTCGTGCACGCTATCGCCATCATCGACATGGTGGCGGATATATTGCACCAATAAGATCGAATCGTTGACCACGATACCTGCTAGTGACACAAAGCCCATCATACTCGGCATACTTAATGAGTGACCAAGTAAGATATGCCCCCAAACAACACCAATAAAGGCTAGAGGAATGGCAAGCATGACAACAAAAGGTTCTAAGTAGCTGCGGAACTGGTAACTGAGGATGGCAAATACGCCAAACAGTCCAAGCAAGAAGCCTTTACCCATTGACGCCCCTGTTTCCGCTGCGTCTTTCGCTTCGCCTTCGAAGTCGAATCTTAGCCCCGGATACTTCGCCATTAGCTTCGGCGCTTCTTCTTTTTGGAATTGAGTGATTACCGCTGTTGAATTGACCTTGGTATTGTCAGTATCACCAAATACGCTGATGGTTCTCAGGCCGTCAATACGCTGGATTCGGACGTAGTTACGCTGGAAATCGAGCGTCGCAATGGTAGCTAAAGGTATCTGGCTACTGTCAGGCATGATAATTGGGAAGTTTGCCAGTTGCTGCAAGTCACCTGCTTCGACTTTATTTAATCGAACCTCAATCGAGATATTCTCGACTCCAACCTGTATCTCATCGGCTGTTTGACCAAAGAACGCAGCGCGAAGCTGGCTCGCAATTAGCTGTCCATTTATACCGTAGGCTTCCGCTCCCGAGCGCAGCTTAACCAGTACTTCTTCTTTACCCATACGCATGTCATCCAACACGCCGTGGATACCGTCAAACTCATTCAAGTAGTTCTGAATATCAATTGAGGCGGCTTTTAAGGCATCTAGATCATCATGCTTGGCGCGAATTTCAATCGCGCGTCCGCCAGGTCCCATGGTTGGCTGCTTAAAGACTAATGAAATCGGGTCAGCAAGTTCGCCAATATCCGCGCGCCATGCAGCAATGAAGTCATCAATTACGGTGTTTCTGCTTTCTGCGCCCAACAGATCAAGTCTTACAGTGGCGATGTGTGGCCCAGATTCATTGGCGTCGGCATTGGCATTGAATTGACTGGTAATGTGTTGAACCAGCTGAGAACCATTTTCAACCTCTTTGCTCCACTGAGTGTCGAGCTTTTGGGCTGATGCGACAATTTTGTCTACCACGGCCTCGGTTTGCGCTAAAGAAGAGCCAGGAGGAAGAATGATACGTGCCTCGGCAATATCACCATCCAGCTCAGGGAACGGTTGAAACTTGAGTAACCCGCCTGCGAGCGTTGCCACAGAGATTAACAGCAGCGCCACAACACCACCTAAAAAGGCATAGCGGAACTCAACCACTTTCTCCACAGCGTTAACCAGTGTGGTATTGCGGAAGTGTTCAAAGCGTTCGAGAAGCTTTTGTTTAAATTTCGCTGGTGGTTTTTCGCGTTTCTCTTTGTGTAACGAGTGAGAAAGGTGATTAGGCAATATCAAAAATGCTTCAACCAAACTCAGTGTTAATACAAGGATGAGGACTTGTGGTACCGCTTTGAGTACCGCGCCCATTTCGCCTTCAAGAAATAGCAAACTACCAAAGATGCATACCGTGGTTAAGAAAGAGGAAATAACCCCTGGCAAGACCTTTTTAACGCCTTTAATGACCGCATTATCGACATCTTCTCCTCGATCAAGGTGGGCGGCAATGGACTCGGCAATCACTATCGCATCATCCATCATGATACCAATGGCCATTAGCAGGCCCACGAGCGACATAATGTTGATGGAAAGGCCAAGTTGAGCCATTAAGAATAGCCCCCCGAGGAAGGCGACAGGTAGACCTGCAGCCACCCAAAATGAATATCGTAAGCTAAAGAACAGCCACATGGTTGCAAAGACCAAAACAATACCTTGCCAACCATTGCGAACCATCATAGTGAGGCGGTCCCACAATACTGACGATAGGTCATTGGTGAGCTCAAGCTTCACGCCAGTGGGAGCGATTGCTTGCTGGTCTTCGACGAACTGAGAGACGCGATCTTTAATGCGCAGTGCGTCATCTTCTTTGTTCTTACTTACTTTAAGTAATGCAGATGGGTGACCGTCAAAAAGAACCTTTTGTTCGTCCAGTTCGAAACGGTCGGTAATCGTGGCGATATCACGTAAGCGGATAATTGAACCATTAGGTCCAGAACCAACGACGATACTTTCGAGCTCCTGCGGTGTAGTGCGGCGCTCATCAAAGCGGATCAAGAAGTTTTTATCAGGCGTCTCGACGTTACCACTTGGCAGCTTGATGTTTTGGCGACCGATTTGGTCAGCAATGTCACCGACGCTTAAACCCAGTTGGCGCATCGCTTGTGAATCAAGCTCTACGCGAAATTGATGGTCGGAAAAGCCCGCTACATCAACCAGTGAAACATCATAATCAAGCTTTAACGTTCGCTTAAGCTGTTCGGCGTAGGCTTTTAGTTCTGGCCATGTGGTATCAGCTGTTATGGCGACGTCGACAACTGGCTCGTTCCAATCTAATTCTTGAACGACTGGTGACTCAATCTCTTGAGGGAAGTCATTAATTGAATTGATTTGAGTCTGAACATCCACCAACATACGCCCGATATCGGCACGTTCATTAAGTTTTAAGATTAAACGAGCAGAGCCTTCAATCGCTTCACACTGGGTTTCTTCTATGTTGGCTAGGCCATCAACCGCATCTTCCATGCGAACACAGATACTTTCCTCTACTTCCTGCGGCGAGGCGCCAGGGTAGACGACACCAGCCATAATGTAAGGCGGATCAAACTCTGGGAATGTCTCACGCTTAATGTTTGGCAGTGAAGTTAAACCTAATACCAATAAGCCAAGCATCAAAAGGTTAGCTGCAGTAGGGTGCTTAGCAAAGAATCGAATCATTGCGCAGACTCCTCTGAGCTTGCCTCTTTAAGCAACATGCCGTTAATCGCTGGCAGTAAGTCGTTTAGGATCAGTTTGTCGCCTTGGTTTAGATCGCCGTCAATTACGACTAGGTTGTCCCTGCGATATTCGATATCCACTGTTTTAATAGTGAGTGTGTTATCGGTATCCATTAGGTATATCTTGTTGCCGTGCAGCGCGCGCTCAGGGATCACCCAACTAGGATTGGCTTGACCTTCTATCGACGCACGGACAAACATACCGTTGACCAATGGCGGAACAGAGGTTGGATTTAAATTGCGATAATCTTGCTCTATTTCTAAGATCACTCCAGCAGTCGCTTGGTTCGGGTCAACTGTTTCGCTGATGCGGCTTACTTTAGCAGGCCAACTTGCTTTTAAATTACCGCTGCTCAGTTCGATACTCGCTTGGATTGACGATTTGTTTGGCTGAGGAATCCCGGTTTCGTCACGTGCGAACTCACCTAAGCTAGATGCGAGCGTTTGCATGTCATGGATCGAAAGCTGCGCTTCTACTTCCATCACGTCCATGCCGTGGCCAGTGACCATGGTTTGCTGCAAGTTAACAACTTGGTTTTGTTCAATTTCTACGTCTGCGATACGCAAGTCGTACGGCAGTGTAATGATGGTTTTTTCCAGTGAGCGTTGAGCTTCGTCCACCTTAGAGGTATTCACTTTAACCAGAGCTTCAGCGACTCGTTTTTCATCGGGCATCAGGCCAATTTGGTTTTCGATATCGAGAACCAACTTACGTTGCGAGAGAGCACTTTGCGTTTGCTGATCCACATCAGATTGGGACGTTAGCCCTTTCTTACGCAGGTTTTGTTTCCGCTCCAGTTCTTTATTGGCGATTACGAGACGATTCTTCTCGATTTTTAGCGTTTGTTTCAGGTTCGACTCTTCCTGATGTAGCTTAGCCAAAGAGGTTTGCGCAGATTTTAGATCGGCTTGAGCTTGTACCAGTTTGAGTTCGTAATCGAGTGGGTCAATTCGCAAAATCTCGGTACCTGCTTTGAGTACCTGACCTTTTTCAAGCAGTGGATGGCGATAGACAACCTTGCCAGTGACTTCTGCAATGGCGTTCCACTCGATCTTTGGTGTGACTTTACCAAAGCCAATGGCGAGAGGTGCCATTGCTTTAAGTTCGAGTGGTATCGTATCGACGAGCCTAGCGCGATCACCTGCCGGTTTAACGGGGAGGTCGGGCTTAAGTTTCACGGCGACAATCAGCGTAATGACTCCAACAGCAAGCGCTGGAAAAAACAGTAGCTTCTTATTTATTTTCATTCTCGTTAATCCTGCGATTCAGCCGGTTGTAAAAAACCGTGGGTCATAAGTTTGATGTTGTGTTCGAACAACTGGTTTAGAAATTCTTCGTTAAGCTCAATGCCGTGAATAGCAAGCATTGCTGGCGGGGCGATAAACGGGAATACCATTAGGCTAAAGTAAGATACTTTGCACAGCCTAGGATCTGCATCAGGACGTAAGATCTCACTCTCAACCAGCTTATCGAACATGATGGATTGCATTGGCTGACTGACGTCAATAAACACTTTCTCAAGCAGTTTTCTCTGAGTCTCTGAGCTGTCCATATTCATGACTTGTGCGATCAGTCGCGGGAACAGTGGCACTTTGACCATTTCCCGATAATAAGTACGCATAATATCGAGAAAGTTTTTCTGCGAGCTGTCTTTAACCATACGCTGCATTTGAATCTTCATCGGCGCGATGGTTTCACGCAGCATGGTCTCAAATAGGCCTTCTTTATTACCAAAGTAGTAACGAATCATAGCGACGTTGACGCCTGCGTTACTTGCCACCAAGCGGGTAGAGACTTTGTTGTAGGGCATGACCGTGAATAGATCGCGTGAGGCATCGATCAGTGCTTGTCGCGCATCAATGTCATCACTGGGACGACCGGCTTTCCTCGCCATATTCATTTCTGTCGTTACTCTCGTTTATTAAACGTATGATTAATTATAGGGTGACGAAAATATCTTCGATATAACAATTATTAATCACTATTTAATCAAGTGATTAATTAATGACGATTGAAAGTGAGAAATGTGATTTGTGGCAGCTTGATTCTGATGAAAGCTGATGGATTTGTCATCGCAGGATAAAGAAAAGCCCGCGTAGTAGCTAATTACGCGGGCGAAAAGGGACAACAATTATTGTCGCTATTTGGAGATTGTTGGTCCAGCATCCTTATCCAGACTGTTACGAGCTATTAGACTTTATTAGTAGTTCTTTATAGCTGTGTAACCAATGAACAATAAAATAACACTTTTGCTAATAATGCTTAAACATCGAAAAATGAAAAGATAAGTTGCATTTATGAAATGAATGATTGTGTAATAAATTGAATCGTTTTCGCTATGAAAAGCCAAAATGATTCAATTTATTAAGGGGATAAGCGACAGTGGCATCACTCTACATACTAAAATCAGGGGCAGATTTAGCGTACTTACTTGCCAATTGGTCAATCGGGATTGGGCGCTCTATCAAGTACCCTTGAAGTAGCTCACAGCCATATTTAATTAGCACTGTTCTTTGCGCTTCCGTTTCAACGCCTTCGGCGACTACACGCATGTTTCCTGAGCGCGCGATAGCAAGGATCGCTTTTACCAGAGAATCACTCTGTTCTGAGCTAAGCATTTTATCGACGAAAACGCGGTCTATCTTCAACTCGTCTAATGGCAAATTGCTAAGGTAACTGAGCGACGAATATCCAGTGCCAAAATCATCCAGAGAGACAGTAAATCCGAGCTGCTTCACTTGGTTAATGATGGGTTCAACCTTCGGTAAATCGTTGATCAGTACATTTTCTGTGATTTCTAGGGTAATGCGATGGCTAGGCAATTTATGTTTTTCAGTAATGCTTTTTAGCTGAGGAATAAAATTGGTATTCATCAACTGCATCGGTGAAATATTAATAGAAAGAACCAAGTCTGACTCAGGCGAAGGGAATATCTGTACAAACTCTTCACAGGCTTTATTGAGCACGAACTCACCAATCTCACCGATCAAACCTATTTCTTCTGCTAAAGAGATGAACTCTAGTGGGGATACCTGACCAAGTTGAGGGTTATACCAACGCAATAAGCTTTCAACGCCGTGCAATGCACCTGTTTCAGCATTTACCTGTGGTTGATAGTTCACAGTAAACTCACCTCGGTCAATGGCTTCTCTGAGTTCGCGCTCAAGAAGAAAGTCATATTGAACTTGTTGATTGATGGAGCTATCGAAAAAGAGCACATCGCCTTTTTGTCGAGCTTTCGATTTGTATAGCACGATATCAGCTTTCGAAATCAGCTCTTCAGGGTCATCTCCATCGGACGGATACATAGAGACACCAATAGAACAGCTGGCGAAGAGCACTTTGCCGTCAATAACAAATTGCTGCTTGAACACGTTTTTGATTTGCTCAACCTTTGATTCAGTTTCGCTGAGATTCTTTAGGTTAGAGAAGCAAAAGATAAATTCATCGCCACCAAAACGGGCGACGTAGTCATTTGGGCCAAGAAAGGCGTCGAACTTTTTGCCAATTTCGCTCAGTAAACGGTCGCCAGCACTATGCCCATAGAGATCGTTGACCTTTTTAAAGTCATCAAGATCAACAAACATCACCGCAAGTTGACAGCATTGCTCAGCTGATCTTTCGATACCTTCTGCAATATGCTGGTGGAGTAGCGAACGATTCGGCAAGCCCGTAAGCTCATCGTGACTCGCCATATGTTCCAACTGTTCTTTAGTATGCTGGAGGTTTTCAAAATCGTAATTGATGCGCTTTTCAAACTTTTTAAAGCGATTCGCGATTAAACGGCTTAAGGAATAAGAGAATAGGGCAACAATGATGGTGGTGATAACGCCAATAAGTATCAGCTGTTGTAGTGTTTTCTGCTGTTCCTCTTCAGCTGCCGCTTCACGCTCTTTAAAGTACTGCTCGCTATGTGCGTCATATACACCTGCTCCAATGGTCCAGCCCCAGTTGGGGTCCTTAACCACATAACTTGTTTTCGAAAGACTGGAGATATCTTCGGGGCCTGCGGCGGCAATATAATTCACAAATTGTTTATCGGCTTCCATGATCCGTTGTGATGCTTGCTGGTATTGTTCATCACCAACAGCAAATGTACTTTGTCCAATTAACGATTCATTGATGTGAGAAAGAATGGTGCCGTCGCTGGCAAGAACAAAGATATAGCCGTAGTCGCCGAATCTAAGGTTTCTTAGCCACTTTAACGACGTCTCTTTAATATCATTTTCAACATCGACAACGTAATCACCCGTTCCAATAAACCAATCGTAGGGGGCAAAGTATTTACCGAAACCGACTTTTTCAAACTCTTTATTGCGGTTTTCTGGCTTAACAAACCACCAACGATAAAACGCTTCATCTTCTTTTTTTACCAGTTCTCCCATTTCACGGACAATATAACTACCGCGCACATCCTTGAAATCCCACAAGGAGGTGCCTTCAACGCGTGGAAGTAGAGGGTGCATGACATTCATGCCATCCGTTTTATAGATGAAAAAGTAGCCACGTCCTTGATTAAAGCGGATGTCTCTTAATGCATCCGTAATCAACTTGGTGACCTGTTCTTCTGGAAGATGCTTATTGCTCTCATAGAGACGCGTTGCGATCGCATGCGCTTCGTAAATATGTTCTTGGATGGTGTCTTCCAATTTGTCTTCAACTTGAGTGCGAGCAAATTGGATTTGTTCTAGGACGTATTCCACACGATTAGTCAATGTGGTGAGTCGTCGTTGTTCATACTCTTGTTTTAGGTAGTTAAGTTCTTCACGCGAGCTAAGAACGGTGTCCCTAACGGTCAAGACAACCCAGAACAAGGTAAAGACGGCGACAATGGTAGCAGGAGCATAAGTGATTAGGTTAAGCAGTTTTTTGTCTGTTAGCTTAGTCATGCTGCTCCTTGAGGGACTTAAGAAAGAACAGTAATTATAGCGGCCATGATTTTAGAACATTTAGCTAATAACAATATTTTATAGAATTCCTTCTAAATATGAGAGCTCAGCATGTGCAACCGCTTGCTTTAGCAAGACATTTTCTAAGTTGATTGTCTTTCTTTTACGTCAAGGTCATCAAGTATGTGCTGCAAACGAGGGATGTGTTTTATCAATGCGGAGCGTATCTTCTTGGGTTCAACCGGCTTGGTTAAGAAGTCGTTCATTCCGGATTTATAGCACAGTGATTTATGTTCTTTCATGACGTTGGCTGTGACAGCGATGATGGGAACCTCATAACGCCAATCGTCAAAACTACGCAGCACTCGTGTTGCTTCGTAACCATCCATGATAGGCATATGGCAATCCATCAGAATCGCGTCGAACTGGCGTGTTTGGCAGATGTCGACTGCTTCTTGGCCGTTGTTGACGATGGTTGTATTCACATTAAGCAGGTTGAGCATGACGCTAATGATTTGCTGATTCACTCTTGTGTCTTCGACAACCAATATACAAATATCGCTATCGACGTTGTCGTTAATCAACTTAATCTCATCCTGAGAATATTTTTCAATAAAGTTAACTAAGTTTGGTTTTGTTGTTGGCGTTTCTTTAGCGTCAGTATTGGTTATATGCATAGGAATGGTGAAATAAAAACTACTGCCAAGCCCGACTTCACTCGTTACTTTTAGTTCACCACCCATCATCTCGATAATTTTTTTGCTGATAGCTAACCCAAGGCCTGTGCCGCCGTACTTTCTGGTCGTGCTGCCATCCGCTTGCTGGAATTTCTCGAAGATAGCGGATAGGTTTTCTTTGTCTATACCGATGCCGGTATCTTTCACCTCTACGTAAAGGTGAGGGTGTTGCTCAATCTGTAAAGAATTAACTTTTAGTTCAATATGGCCTTGTTGGGTAAACTTGAGCGCGTTACCGATTAGGTTATTTAACACCTGCTTAAGGCGTACTTGGTCACCTTTAATCTCATTAGGTAGATTAGGTTCAATATTACATTGGAACATCAGTTGCTTCTGAGCAGCTCGAAGACTGTATTCGTTGGATTGTTGTTGAAGTAATTGGCGAATATCGAATGGCTCATTACTAAGAGAAAAGTGTCCAGCTTCAATCTTCGAGAAATCAAGTATGTCGTTAATGATATCGAGCAAGGTATTTGAGGAGCTGTTAAGGATATCTAGGTAGCTTTTTTGTACTTCAGTTGGATTTGTTTCTTCTAAAAGGACGGCAATTCCCACAATGCCATTCATTGGCGTACGAATTTCGTGGCTCATGTTAGCGAGAAACTCGCTTTTCTTAATGTTGGCGATTTCTGCTTTTTCTTTGGCAGCATTGAGTTGTTGATAGTTAAATTCCAGTTGAGCAATACAGGCGTTGTATTTTTTTATTAGCTGGGAGATTTCATCGTTAAACTTACGGGATCGCCCGGTGATCTTATTGGGAGTAAAGCTGCCTTCAAAGTCTGACATGGCTCGGGATACGTTTTGAATTGGCCGAACAATCATGGTTAACACAATATAAAGCAGACTGGCGACAATGAGGCTAGTTTGGAGCAAAGTGATAGAAAGCAACCATAAAAAGTCACGCCACAACTGACTATGCAGGGGGGCTATGTCGGTCTCTATGGTGAGCGTACCAATCGTAAACTCTTTATTACCAAGCGCATGGGTGATTGGCCATTGATGCGTAATGATATGCTCACTTTCGACACGTCCCGCTGAGGCGATGACCTTGGTGCCATCTTCAAGTGTGACCGAGTCTACGTATGGGAGTTGATAGATCCCTTTGATTTGAGTATTGAGTTGAGCAGTGTCTACTACCCACAGACTGGCACTAACGCTTGCGAGAAAGCTCCCTTCCAATTGATGTAACTTTTGATCAATAGAAGCTAATTCTGAACGATAGCCGTGATAAAAATTTATTCCGGCAATGATCAATGCCAGTACTACACTTACAGTTACCGTAGCGATTACAAGTTGCTTGGCGATACCCCAATTAAATTGCTTCATCGATTAATAATCCATTTTAAGTGAGTCTTGTTGCTTATAAATAGCCTAGTATTAATATTGATAGAGTGGTAACAAAAATTACAAGGAGTAGGTAGTGGAGCGAGTGAGATTAGTCAGTGTGGTAATTACCTTGCTGTTTAGCATTAGCACATACCAGTCAATGGCCGATGATGTAGTGAATTACTATGTTATTGCAGGACAAGCGCAACCCTTCCAAATAGAGGAGCAGGGAAAGAATCACACCGGTATTGTTTCTGACATCATTGCTGAAATATTTTCTGGAAGTGGCTATCAACTCAATTATCACACATACCCATTTAATCGAATGATTTCAGCACTTGAGTCCGGAGGCGAACAAAACTGGGTCACGTATGGAAGCCCAAACTGGGGAAGGGTGCAATCTGAGCACCTTTCGGACTTGCCTATCTATAAAGTAAAGCATGCTTTGGTGACCAGCACAAAAGCGCCTTTTCACTATGACGATCTTGGTTCAATTAAGGGTAAAGGATTGGTCTTACTGCTTGGCTTCGATTATGCAGAATTGACGCCCTATATTGAACAAGGTGAGGTTAGTGAAATCCGGGTCAAAAATTATAAGGCAGCGTTTAGCATCATAGAGAGATTACCAAGCGATACCGTATTTGTTGAAATGGAATCGCGAGTAAAATACCACTTAAATCGCTTGGGTTTAATGGAGCAGAACTTTCGTGTGGAGGCCTTCAGTAATGTGATTGCGGATTACCCAATCCATCTTGCGTTTTCTGGTGAGATGAAGCCTGAGATCCGACTGTTTATCAACCAGCGTTTAGCGGAAATGAAAGCCAATGGCTCGTTGCAAGAAATAATTAATCGGTATATCTAACTAACCTGAACCATACTTTTAACACAGTTTTTTACAAGGTGGACAATTGTGAAAAGAGTGTTGTTATGGCTTGTTGTCTTCGCCCCAGCGGTATCTTGGGTCACGTTGTCGTTCTATGAGACGACATGGTGGGTAGAAAATATTGTTGCGTTTCCAGCGCTGTTTTTGATCGCCTACTGGGTGATGAGTGCCACTTTACTGCTATTTCGTCATTGGTTTGCCGCCGTCACTTGCCTGCTGTTGTCTACTGTGTTTTTTATGTTGGCTCCCAAATCACACCAACGGCAGGTGAGCAACTGTGTCAATCCAATCACCATTGCTCAGTACAATCTCTATTACGCGAACGATGATGTGAACGCGTTTATCAATTATCTAATGTCGACGCCCAAAGACCTCGTTGTCCTTCAAGAGGTTGCTCCGGAAGTAGGGGAGAAACTGAAAAGTTTAACGGATATCTACCCTTATTATTATGGCGGTCAGGAAGGTGTGGGTTACCCATCCAGTCAAATGATCTTAAGCCGTTCGCCACTGACCGATATGTCAGTCTATATGACTCCTGATCAGCAAGCGATCATTCGAGGAATCTGGCATCCCAATAAGCATATCGCCATGACGCTAGTTACGGCTCACCCTCCGTCACCAAGGACCAAACCCTTATGGTATCGACGTAATGCTTTAATACGCACCATCGAATCAATAAACGAAATATACCCTGCCGAAGAGGTGTTAGTTGTCGGTGACTTTAACTTATCTTCAGCTAGTCTGAGGTTTGGTACGCTTTTCCCTAGCTATCAGACACTTCCTGTTGCGAGTTGGCCAAACTGGGCAAGTGATTTCACCACGCCTGATTTTTCAATGATTGCGATTGATCATCTGTGGCTAAAATCGGCGGCCAGTGGTCGGCGAATATGTGAACGCCGTAGTGTTGCGCGCCCAAATGGTTCAGACCACAAAATTGTGATCACACGAATTGGCTATTGATATTGATTCTTATTTGATGTGAGAATGGCATGTGTCGTCTCGATGATAGGGACACGCCATTTAATTAAGGAAGTCATTAATGTCTAATCTCAACATCTCAGAAATCAAATCGTTCGTACCCAGTAAAGATTTTGACACTTCTCAACGCTTCTATCAGGCATTAGGCTTTGAAGTCGCCTCAGTATTTGGCGATGTTGCTTACCTAAAAAGCGGGAACCATGCGTTTTTGCTACAAAACTACTATAACGTTGAGCACGCCAACAACTCTATGATGCACTTGCTTGTAGAAGATGCAGCCAGTTGGTTTGATCATGTTCAATCGAGTGGTATTGAGATTGAGTTTGACTGTAAGGTCACTGAATTAACTTCTCTGCCATGGGGGGGGCTAGAGTTTTGCGTCATTGACCCTTCTGGTGTTTTATGGCGAATTGCACAAAACATTCGAGAGGAGAAGTAAAATGGAGTTTGCTCAATACAGTGACGAACAGTTGTGGGAAATTGGCAACGCGTTAATGGATAACTTGATGCAAGCATCAACAGAAATTGATCACCAACGTCATGTTCAGGACTTTACTCAACGTTTAAGTGACATTGTTCAGCCAGAATATTTTGAGCGTGTCGTGAATAAGTACCAGCAAGAAAAAGGGCTGTTCACCGAGCGAACCCCGGTCGATATCTTTAGGCGTGAAAACTCGGTCGCATTTGTCTGGAAACAAGGCTTCAGCGTTGCAAAAGGCGAGTTTGTGGCTGAAATGGTGATGATGAAAATTGATGGTCGTTGGCTGGTGGATCATGCCGCTGTGTTTTAGGTTGCAGTCAGAATGACCACTCGCTAGAATTGCCGCTCCTTTCATTGCTGTAAATGTGTGAGGACATATGAATAGCGCGCAAGTTGCGGCGTCATATTCGACAGTAGCAACTTCACCGAAACGTGAAGTGCTACTAAGAGAAACAATGGCGCTAGCAAAAATGGCTTCAGCAATCGCACTGCCATTTTTGTTATTGTCTCTGGTTTGGATCTAATCCAGAGCACACAGCACAAGGATGTGTGCTTTTATGTTTTCATTCCTTTTTACTAACCCGCTATACCGCCTTCGGTAAGTTTTGCGGGGTCTAACAGCCTTTCTAACGTCGCACGATCTAAGTCCGTCTCGCGCTCAGCGACATCAATAATGGCTTCACCTTGTTTGTAGGCCTTTTTAGCTATTTCCGCCGCTTTTAAATAGCCAATGACAGGGTTTAGTGCTGTAACAAGAATAGGGTTTTTAGATAAAGCCACGCTTAGGTTCTCTTCACGAACGGTGAACGTCGCAATCGCCTTATCGGCAAGGGATGTTGCGCTGTTTGTTAGCAACTCTATGCTCTCTAATACGTTGTGTGCGACAACAGGTAACATCACGTTAAGCTGGAAGTTGCCTGATTGACCGGCAACGGTGATGGTGGTGTCATTACCAATGATTTGTGCAGAGGCCATCGCCACCGCTTCAGGGATCACAGGGTTCACTTTGCCCGGCATGATCGAGGAGCCTGGTTGTAAACCTTGCAGCTCAATTTCACCTAGACCAGCTAGAGGACCAGAGTTCATCCAACGTAGGTCATTGGCAATTTTTAACATTGCGACTGCTGCGGTTTTTAATTGACCTGACAGTGCGACAATCGCATCTTGGCTACTCAAGTTGTAGAAAAAGTTGTCACTGCTAGTGAAGTCAATTCGTGTTACTTGAGCCAGATTATCGGTAAATTTAGCGGCAAATCTTGGGTCAGCATTGATACCTGTACCAACGGCTGTTCCGCCCTGAGCAAGTGCCTTAACCGCGATGAGCGAGTGCTGAATACCCGCCAGAGCTTGTGATATTTGATATTGCCAACCGCCAAGTTCTTGATCGAAAGTGATAGGCATGGCGTCCATTAAATGGGTACGGCCAGTTTTAACCTTTTCACCAATCTCCTTTCGTTTAGACTCTAGCGCTGCAATAAGGTGCTTTAATGCTGGAATAAGCTGCATCTCTGCGGCAATAACGCTACTGACTTGAATTGCGGTAGGGATAACGTCATTGCTGCTTTGGCCCATATTTACGTGATCGTTGGGACTGATAGGGGCGCCAAGTTGGTTGGAGGCCAAGGTCGCAATCACTTCATTGGCATTCATGTTAGAGCTAGTGCCAGAGCCAGTTTGGAATACGTCGACGGGGAACTGGTTGATGTGCTCGCCGTCAATGATGGTTTGCGCGGCTTCGCTAATCGCCTCTGCGATATCCCCCTCAAGCAGACCTAAGGTTGAGTTTGTCAAAGCCGCACTCTGCTTAATGTAAGCAAGCGCCTGAATAAAAGGCACCGGCATGGTGTGAGCACTGAATTGAAAATTGTCGACCGCGCGTTGAGTTTGGGCTTGATAAAGTGCGTCCACTGGGACTTTTATTTCACCCATACTGTCTTGTTCGGTACGAAATTCTTGGGTTGTAGAGCCTAAAGTCATATCTCGATCCTTTTGAAATCTAATCTAATGGCGCTTGTACGCGTTGTAATAATTGTTGTAGGTATAAAAACTTAATGTCGCCATCTTCCCATTGGTAATAGTGGCGCTTAAGACATAGAAGGGGAGTGTGTATTGAATCTAAACAGACGCGTCTAAAAATACGACTTCGTGCTGGATCCTGAATTGCGTCGATAAGATGATAATAGAGCTGACGCAAAAAGAGTTCGTAAAGCAGCGGATTTTCATGCTCGCAACCATTCTCGTACAAAGAAGACAGCATCAGTCCAGAGTGGATATAGTCATGGATGACGTCGGGCTCGAAACCGTTTTGAGTATAACGCTCTAGAAAGCGATCTTGCGCTTTGTAAAACGCATTGTAGAGAACGTTTTGGTTGTCCATACACACCTCACTAAATATGTAATGATAATTATTATCAAATGATTAAGTGTGAATCAACCATAGATTTTGTAAGCTAACCTAAAACAGAGAGACAAAAAATCCCGCTGATACAGGGTATTAGCGGGATTGATAAGTGGTGATGAAACAGATTAAGGCTTGAGTTTAAGGGCCTTATCAATATCTTCAGCGCTGTGGCGTTCTGGTACCTGTTCCCACTCTTCACCCCAAGCTTTGTTTACAATTCGGCCGCGTTGAACCGCTTCACGAGCTTCAATTTGCTCTGCCCAACGCTTAACATTCTTGTAGCTATCAGTATCTAAGAACTCAGCCGCATCATACGCTTTACCAAGCACTAAGTTGCCATACCAAGGCCAAGTTGCGATATCTGCGATTGAGTACTCATCGCCCCCAAGATAGGTTGTTTTGGCAAGTTGCTTATCGAGCACGTCCAACTGGCGTTTTGCTTCCATAGCAAAGCGGTTAATCGGGTACTCAAACTTCTCTGGTGCGTAGGCGTAGAAGTGACCGAAACCACCGCCAAGGTAAGGAGCTGAACCTTGTAGCCAGAACAACCAGTTCATCACTTGCGTTTTAGCCTTAATGTCTTGCGGCAGGAAATGTCCAAACTTCTCTGCAAGGTAAAGTAAGATATTACCGGACTCAAACACATTGATAGGCTCGTCGCCTGACTGGTCAACGAGTGCTGGGATCTTAGAGTTTGGGTTAATTTCAACAAAGCCAGAACCAAACTGGTCGCCTTCGCCAATTCGAATAAGATAAGCGTCATATTCCGCTTCTTTCACGCCAAGTGCTAGAAGCTCTTCAAGCATAATGGTTACTTTCTGACCATTTGGTGTGCCCATAGAATGTAACTGAATAGGGTGTTTACCAACTGGAAGTGCCTGTTCATGACGAGCACCAGAATCTGGTCGATTAATACTTGCCCATTGGCCGCCATTCTCGTCTTCCATCTTCCATACTTTCGGTGGTACGTATTGGTTAGTCATTGTTATTCCTTATTCCGATTGATATCAGGCTAGGTTGAGCATTAACAAGCAAGCGTACAACTTAGCTCAACAGACACTTATTACAGTTGGGATGAAATTGGCGATTAAAAAGGGGGACAAGGGTTTTTGTATAGAACGCTTGGTTATTGAAAATGGAGATTGGATATAAGTAAGTTCTAATGTAAGGGAATGAAGCTTGGGGTGACCAAGCTTCTGATTCGATCAGCGACGGGTTTGTTTTAGGTGTTCTAAAACCGCATTAAGAGAAGGAACAATAGAGTGCCCGAGTTGGATGACTTCAGGACTTGGCTCGACCAAGTCTGGAATTTGGAAGGTGATCATATTTGCGCCGACAGCACTAATAACGCCGTTGTTCGAATCCTCAAAAGCTAGGCACTTACTTGGGTCAACCGCGAGTCTTTTAGCGGCTAAAAGGTAAATCTCTGGATCGGGTTTTCCGTTTGAGACTTCGCAACCGCAAGTGACTGAGTCGAAATAGCCAGACAAGTTGGCCAATTGGAGCTTTTTCTCAGCAATGTCTTTATGTGTAGACGTTGCAACAGCAGTAGGAATGTTATTCGCTTTAAGCCAAGAGAGCATGTCGATAACGCCTTCTTTTACCGGAATCGCCTGATGTTTGACGATTGCTTGGTAGTTCTCTTTCCATTCATTGTGCAGTCGTTCAAGGTCGTCACCGTAGGCGTCGCGGAAAATCTTCTCAATACCTGCAGAGTTTCTACCAATAATAGACAGATAAACGTCTTCGTAGAAAGGAAGTTCTTGAGTTAGACAGGCTTGCTTAAATACTCTCATACAGACTCTTTCTGTATCGAGTAAAAGGCCATCCATATCGAATATCGCGGCTTGATAGTTCATAGTTACAACTTGAATAGAATGAAAGTGCACCGATTTTGTCATACTTTTTCTAAAGCTAATAGAGAGAAATTCATACTAATCAACAATCTATAATTATTATTAATCGTAGGTGTGAATGGGTACATATTCATTTACATACTCACGCTCAATTTAGGTTAAAAAATGATCTGGATTAATAAATTATAGGCCCATGTCCTTATAGTGCTTTTCAAAGTCAATTCCTCAAAAGGATTATTATAATGAAAAAACTATTAGCACTGGGTATCACAGCAGCCATTTCAGCACCTGTAATGGCGGATCATACAACGATCGATGGTATGGACTTTGGTCCTTTAGCACCATTAGTTGGCACATGGAAGTCAGTGGAAACGGGCGGGGTGGATATGTCACCAGGGCAAACTGACTCAGCAGTGGGTAAAGGTGGACCAGCAGTGACGCCTTTTTATGAAGTAATGACGTTTGAAGTCGCTGCTGATGCGACCAATGCGAGTGATCAATATCTGGTTGCGCTTTACTACAAACAAGAAGTGTTCCGTAAGGCAGACGATTCTAAATTCCACGATCAGCGCGGTTACTTGATCTATGACCAAGAGAATCAGATTGTTTACAACTCATTTTGTGTACCAAGAACAACCTGTGTGACAGCAGAAGGTCCTGCAGGAGATTCGATGATTCTAAAGGCTTCGGCACGAGGAATAGCTGAGTCTGAATACATGACGGCAAATGCGAAGACGACGGATTTTATTATGAACATCAGTATCTCTGATGACACGTTGACTTATTCACAAACCACGAGTTTGGATATTTACGGTAAGCCTTTTGCTCACACTGATACGAGCACATTAGAAAAGGTGAAATAACGCCTTCTACTCACAAATAGATGCGATACAAAGCCCCGTTATGGGGCTTTGTTGTTTAATGCAGTCATCGCTTATTAATTTGTCGCCCAATGTTTAGTACACTCGTGTGAAAACGATAAGTAATAATCTTTGAGGGGAATAAAGTGCAGGATAAAAAGGTAGCGTTTGTTGGTCTAGGTGTTATGGGTTACCCAATGGCGGGCTTTTTAAGCAAAGCAGGGTATGAAACAAAGGTGTTCAACCGTACCAAGGCAAAAGCAGATAAATGGGCAACAGAATACACGGGGCATGCATGTGAAACGCCAAGACAAGCGGCACAAGACGCTGATGTGGTTTTTGTTTGTGTTGGTAACGATGATGACGTGAGAAGTGTAGTGTACGGCGAAGAGGGCATTCTGTCTTCTCTAAAACCGGGCGCTGTATTAGTTGATCATACAACGACCTCTGCAGAGTTAGCAGTTGAGTTAGCCGAAGCTGCAAAAGAAAACGGCAATACCTTTATTGACGCACCTGTGTCTGGTGGTCAAGCGGGCGCTGAAAATGGCGTATTAACCATCATGTGCGGTGGTGAGCAAGCGATCTTCGATTCTGTTTCACCGATCATGGATGTGTATGCTAAGCAAATGACGCTGCTGGGTGAAAATGGTCAGGGTCAACGCTGTAAGATGGTTAACCAAATCTGTATTGGTGGCATTTTACAAGGTCTCAGCGAAGCCTTATTACTGGCGCAAAAGTCAGGGTTAGACGTTGAACAGGTAGTCGAAACATTAAAACATGGCGCTGCTGGTTCATGGCAGATGGAAAACCGCGCCGTCACTATGTCTCAAGATAAGTTCGACTTTGGTTTTGCAATTGATTGGATGCGCAAAGACTTAGGATTCTGTTTAAAAGAAGCAGAGCGTGTGGGCCTTGAGCTTCCATTGACCCAAAAAGTGGACGAGCAGTACGCGGAGCTACAAGAAGATGGCTTTGGCCGCATGGACACGTCCGTACTCATGAAAGCTGTTGCGAAAAGTCAGCAGTAAGCCAACTAGTAAAAAATAAACAGTTCTTTGGTATCAAATAGCTTAAAGAAGTTAAAGTTATCCATATCTAACTCTCCTTGAACTGAGGTTTAAATAAAGAGGTGCTTATATGCACCTCTTTTCTCATTTAAGTGCTACATAGTTAACCCTAGTTGATGATTGGACCCTTTACCAATTTCAACTGAAGGTTGACCTGTGCCTAGTTCAAATCAAAACGGTCTGCGTTCATTACTTTGGTCCATGCTGACACAAAGTCCTTCACGAATTTCTCTTTGTTGTCATCTTGAGCATAAACTTCAGCGTAAGCGCGAAGAATCGAGTTTGAACCGAAGACAAGATCTGCGCGAGTTGCTGTCCATTTCTCTTCACCTGTGCGACGCTCAATAATCGAGTATGAGTTACGACCTGTTGGTTTCCACGAGTAACGCATGTCTGTCAGGTTAATAAAGAAATCATTGGTTAATGCGCCAACTTGGTCGGTGAACACACCATGTGCTGTATTCGCATGGTTAGTTCCTAGTACTCGCATACCACCAACAAGTACCGTCATTTCAGGTGCCGTTAGCCCCAATAATTGTGCATGGTTAAGCAGCATCTCTTCTGGTGTTGCAGAGTAGTGCTGTTTCTGCCAGTTACGGAAGCCATCAGCAATCGGTTCCAATACTGCAAATGATTCGACATCAGTTTGCTCTAGTGTTGCATCTCCACGCCCTGGAGCGAAAGGTACGTTAACCTCAAAACCTGCTGCTTTCGCTGCTTGTTCAATCCCCAAGTTACCTGCAAGTACAATAGTGTCTGCAATGCTAACACTTGTTTCAGCAGCGATAGCTTCAAGAACCGATAGAACCTTAGCTAGGCGCTCTGGCTCGTTACCTTCCCACTGGTTAAGTGGTGATAGGCGAATACGTGCACCGTTAGCACCGCCACGTTTATCCGAATTACGGAATGTACGAGCACTGTCCCATGCTGTTGCCACCATATCGCTAATCGATAGGCTACTTTGAGCAATCTTCTCTTTTACTGCTTCTACATCGTAGCTTGCATTACCCGCAGGTACTGGGTCTTGCCAAACTAGCTCTTCTGCTGGGATGTCAGGACCGAAGTAGCGACTCTTTGGACCCATATCGCGGTGGGTTAATTTAAACCAAGCGCGCGCGAACGTTTCAGAGAAATACTCAGGATCATTGTAGAAACGGTCAGAAATCTTACGATATTCTGGGTCAATGCGTAGCGCCATATCCGCATCTGTCATGATTGGGTTAAGACGAATGCTTGGGTCTTCTACATCAACCGGTTTATCTTCTTCTTTGATATCCATTGGTTCCCACTGCCACGCTCCTGCAGGGCTCTTACGTAGCCACCAATCGTAATTAAGTAGTAGATAGAAATAGCCGTTATCCCACTCGGTTGGGTTGGTTGTCCATGCACCTTCGATACCGCTAGTTACGGTGTCACGACCAATGCCGCGAGCGCTGTGGTTATTCCAACCTAAACCTTGCTCATCGATGTCAGCGCGTTCTGGCTCAGGGCCAAGTTTAGACGCATCACCGTTACCGTGCGCTTTACCTACTGTGTGACCACCAGCGGTTAATGCCACCGTTTCTTCATCGTTCATACCCATACGAGCAAAGGTTTCACGCATATCTTTCGCTGTTTTGATTGGATCAGGTTCGCCGTCAACACCTTCAGGGTTTACGTAGATTAGGCCCATCATTACCGCTGCTAGAGGGTTTTCTAGGTCACGGTCGTCTGAGTAGCGACTGTTTTCACCGCCACTTGCTTGTAACCATTCTTGCTCTGCGCCCCAGTAGATATCTTTTTCTGGGTGCCAAATATCTTCACGACCAAAGGCGAAACCGAAAGTCTTTAATCCCATTGATTCGTAAGCCATGTTACCGGCTAGGATCATCAAGTCAGCCCAGCTAATTTTATTGCCGTACTTTTGCTTGATTGGCCAAAGTAGTCGGCGAGCTTTATCTAGGTTACCGTTATCTGGCCATGAGTTTAGAGGAGCAAAGCGTTGGTTACCTGTATCTGCGCCACCACGGCCATCACCGATTCGGTATGTACCAGCAGAGTGCCAAGCCATACGTATCATTAAGCCGCCGTAGTGCCCCCAGTCAGCTGGCCACCACTCTTGGCTGTCAGTCATCAGATGCTTTAAGTCTTGTTTTAAGGCTTCAACATCTAGCTTTTTGAGTTCATCTTTATAGCTAAAGTCTTCACCCATAGGGTTAGACTTTTTGTCATGTTGATGAAGAATGTCTAGGTTAAGCGCATTTGGCCACCAGGCGACGTTTGAAGTATTGGAAGACGTTGCTCCACCGTGCATGATTGGGCATTGACCGCTATTGTTTTTTTTATGTTCCATGAATTGCTCCTAGAGTGTCACAGCAAGTAAGTAGTGTGAATTAAGAACCACGCTTATAGTGTGGTCTTTGTTGTACATAGAATAGGAGCTTCTGGCGTTTTTATAAATCTGGTTATAGCTATCCTTTCGATAGATATTTTCTATTGTAATCTAAACAGGGAGTTAGGCGTACATAGAGAGTAGTACGAGAGGGGAAAGTAGCGCTGCTATCAAACAGCAGCGCCAAAGGTTTAGCCGTATTGAACTTCCAACTGTTCTGCTTTTTGCCAAGCTGCATGAGTCGCTAGTTGTTTGGCGTATTGAGTGATGTTCGGGTAGTGTTCCATTAGTCCGAATTTATTCAGTGCCTCAACAATGAATGACATCATAATATCAGCGCCAGTCAGCTTATCAGCGACAAAGTAACGCTTGCCTTCAAGCGATTTGTCGACGTAGCTCATCACTTTATCAAGCTCTAGTTCTGCGTAATCAGAAAGAAAGTTGGTTGGAGCACCATCTTTAGCGACGAATATTTTTAGAAGCAGTGGTAGTGCCGCCGAACTCTCGGCGAAATGCAGCCATTGGATATAGTCGATGTACTCTTCACTATCGCGGCTTGGAGCAAGACGCTCAGTAGCATATTTACTGATTAAGTACTCTGTAATGGCACCTGATTCAGTAATCACTCGACTTTGATCTTCAATCACTGGAGACTTGCCAAGTGGGTGAACGGATTTGAGTTCTGGTGGAGCAAGAAACGTCACACTGTCTCGCTGATAAGGGACGATCTTGTATTCCACTTCGAGCTCTTCAAGAAGCCAGATAATACGCTTAGAACGAGATTGGTTTAGGTGGTGTAAAGTAATCATGCCAACTCCTACACAGGTTCGTTCGTTTTGATGACGAGTTTGCCAAAGTTCTTGCCTTCTAATAGGCCAATGAACGCTTCAGGTGCGTTTTCTAGTCCTTCAACCAAGTGCTCTCGGTAGTGAATTTTCCCTTCTGACACCCATTGTGTCATTTGTTGGGCAAACTCACCGTAACGGTGGCCGTAGTCATCAAAGATGATGAAACCTTGCATCTTGATACGTTTAATGAGCAGTTGCGCCATTAGCATCGACATACGATCTGGCCCTTCAGGCAGTGAGGTTGCGTTATATTGTGAAATCAAACCACACAATGGGATACGAGCGCCGGTATTGAGTAGGGGCATGACAGCATCAAAAACTTTACCGCCAACGTTTTCAAAGTAGACATCAATACCGTTATCACATGTAGCTGCGAGCTGCTCTGCGAAATCTTCCGCTTTGTGGTCGATACACTCATCAAAGCCTAACTGCTCTTTTGCGTAACGGCATTTCTCTTCACCGCCCGCAACGCCAATCACTCGGCATCCTTTTAATTTACCAATCTGGCCGACCATCGAACCCACAGCGCCAGTGGCTGCAGCAACGACCAATGTGTCGCCTTCTTTTGGTTGGCCGATGTCGAGTAGGCCCATGTAAGCGGTAAAGCCTGGCATACCCATAACACCCAAAGCATAAGAGGGGTGACTTGGGTTCATGCCCATTTTAATGAGCCCTTCACCGTCAGAAATGCCGTAGTCTTGCCAACCTGTGAACGCTAATACCCATTCGCCTTTATCAAAATTAGGATGATTCGATTCCATAACCTGACAAACTGTACCACCAACCATGGTTTCGCCAAGGGCAACAGGGTCAGCGTAAGATTTTGCATCGCTCATTCGACCACGCATGTAAGGGTCTAGTGAAAGATAGACACTACGTAACAGGATTTCGCCGTGTGCAGGTGTTGGAACTTCAGAATGTTCAAGGCGAAAGTTTTCGGGAGTTGGCGCACCCACAGGACGTGATGCCAATACAATTTGTCGATGAGTAGTAGGGGTAGACATGGTTGCAATTCCTTATTAGACCGGTCGTCTAGTGTTGTTTCAAAAAATCCCGTCCTCTAATGGACGGGAGATTTAACGATTCAATAGCTGTTCACTATGAACAAATTATTAGCTAACTAGTGCCTAAACGCTGCTTAGTCGTCGCTAGACACAATTCAAGATGAGATTGATCTTGAATCAACTTGTTGAGTAGGCTTGCTCCAAGCCATTGTTGATAAATCTGGCTAGCAACCTCTTGGCAATTGAGTGGGGCAATAGAGTCGTCATCAATGCCTCGTTGTAGCGTTTGTGCGAGCGCTTGAATTATAAGTTCTGCACCGTTGGCAAGTGATACGCGCATGGTGTCGGAGAGATCAGAAACCTCTGCACTTAATTTTACAATCAAACACTTGTTGGCGTTGCACACGCCATTATCCATCGCTAACCATCGTGAAAAGTAATCCAGCAAACAGTCACGACCATTCATCTCTGGTTGGTCGAGCACTAATTGGATACGAGCCATGTAGCTACGGACATACTCTTCAATCAAAGCTTCTCCGAATTGCTCTTTCGATTTGAAGTAATGATAGAACGAGCCTTTTGGTACGTCAGCAGATTTCAATAGCTGAGCTAAACCGACAGCAGTAAAGCCTTTATTTACGATGAGTTCATAACCAACATCTAAAATATGCTGGCGAGTGTCTTGTGTTTTTGCATTCATGGCGACAAGCATAATGATGATTAGACCAGTCGTCTAGTAACTTTTGATCTTTTAAAGATCCGAGTTTCTAGTTATTCATTCACTTTTTTTAAGTGGTAGTACTTCTGATGGGCCATCTTGTGTACTTAACTTAGTAGGCTCAAGCTTTAACTGACTGTGAATCGCTTGGCTACGGCCATTATCTTTGGCCTGATACAACGCGGTGTCTGCAACCTTTACAAGTTCTTGCGGGGACGCGTTCAGATCGGGGAATGTGGCAACACCAATAGATACCCCAAGTTGGCCTAACGAAAGGCCTTTCATGTCAAGGTGCAGCTCACGTACATCTTCGACGATATGGTTCGCTAAGGTAAGAGACTCTTCAACAGTCGTATTTGGGCAGATGATCGCCAGCTCTTCACCACCTAAACGGCAAGCAACCTGGCCATCTTCAATACTGCGGTTTAGTAGGCTCGCAACCTCTTTAAGAACGTAGTCACCTGCATCATGACCGAAGTTGTCGTTAAAGCGCTTGAAGTGGTCGAGATCGAGCATAAGTAAAGAAAGTGGGATATCGTCTTGGTTGGCTTTAGACCATTCTGAATCAAGTACTTCCTCAAAGTAACGTCGATTGTAAAGGCCGGTGAGAGCGTCTCGCATGGCTTGAGAACGAAGTTTCTCTTGTAGGCTTAAGTTAGCGAGAGCTAAACCAAGGTGTTCAGCGAGAGTGTAGGCGACCTGTTTGGTTTCTTCGCTGATAATCTGGTTGTTGTGGCCAAAATATAGGTGGAACATGCCTACGGTATTACCGTGAGCGGTCAGCGGAACGCAGAGGGTGGTGCCACCTTGTCCCATACCGGTCATATGGTTGCACTCTAGGTTGTGGTATTTAGCGTGAGATAAGTGTGATTTACCTTTACGTAGCGCCCAACAATCATTTGGCGCATAAACCGTGCTTGCTGGCCAGTGACCACCCCAATCTAACTTCACTTCTAGCTGGTTACGTGATTCACGCATGATAGAGACGCAGCCGTTGATGTCACCGAGGATACGCGGAATGATGTCCGCCACCACAGCTTGAGCCTCTTTGATGCTATTACACGCCGCGAGCATATTGGCGAGCTGGTGGAGGAGCTCGATTTCGCGAGTGCTTTTCTCGATGCGCTGTTCTTGTAGCTGACGTTCTTGGTAGACCACTGAGAAAATTTTTCGGTGGCTAAACCAAGATGAGCATATTAATACAGCAAATGAACAAGCCATAAGGAAGTAAAAGATATTTTCTAGGTCATTGGTCATCGCGGCGAGCGCGGTAAGCGGCATCGCAAGCCTAATAACGTACTTAGTATCGTGGCCATGTTCGTCTAGTGGAAGCTCAAGTTGTTTAGCAACATAGAGCAGATCTTGGTTGATGCTTTCACTGTGGCGTGTTGACATGCCTAACTCACCGCTCAAAGCACTGACAACTTCGGGGCGACTACTATGGTCACCAAGCTTTTTTATTTCCCAATTTGATAACTGCGAGTCACCGAGAACGAGACCACTGCTATGAATGATGGTAAAACGTTGTCCAAAGCGAGATTGGGATAGGTTATCGATAAAGGCGTCGATTTGAGGTTGGCTCATATCGTAGAGATCGAGCTGTTTCTCTTCAATTTGATGAGCCACATCATCAAGTAAGCTCGACATATATCCACTAACAATCTTCGTTGTCCAAGTATTGAGCGTATGGTGGAAATAGTAACCGCCGGCAATCATAGAAATTGCCAACGCTAAGATCGGGAGGAATTGGAATCGACTAAGAGCTGCTGTCATTTATGTCCACACTTACATGAAGGTTATTGATTCAATTGGAATTTCTCTCATATAAGTGTAGTTGAATAAGATGTGATGTGAGGCTAAAAGTAAACTTTGGAACTAGTGTCAAACTATTTGACCTAGCAGGTAGTGGGCACTACCTGCTGAAATTGGTGAGATCATACAAGCTCGTAGCTGATTTCAAATAGTGTGTCTGTGTTAGGGTAAATTTCTCGGATCAGTGTCTTAAGCTTTGGCAGTTCAATGTATTCTTGTTCTGCGTGGAACTGATTAATGTCGTCATAGTGCAGTGGCTTGACCGACAGGATCTTTACTTCACATACCTTTTGATCGGTTTCAAGTGTGTAAACTTCTACCGTTGTTCCTGGCACATAGTGAGACTCAGACTCGTCTCTGATGGTGATGGTTTTCTTCCCAGACGCGACTAATGGCGTTAAAAACTCGAAGAAAGTAATTTTAGTTGGTGCTTCCATTGCGTCACCTGCTTAGATTAATGAGTGAAAGCTCTAGATAATAGGAACCGCATTTTAAAGGAGTCATTGCAGTTTAGAAAGGGCTATTGAGTGACTGCCGCGAGAGTATCGATAGATAAAGCGATTCGAGTTCCTTTGTTCACTTCACTTTTAACATCGATTACCCCAGCGAGTTTTTGCGTACAGATATTGTAGACCATGTGCATACCAAGCCCAGTGCCGCCTTTGGCTCTAAGGGTAGTAAAAAACGGTTGGAAGATTTTCTTTTGGTTTTCAGGAGAAATACCGACGCCATTGTCTTCAACGACGATACTTAGTTTGCCATTCTCTTCACTGGCATTAAGCATGATAATTCGCTCTTGCTGAGCATTCTTACCAACAAAACCATGCATGGCGCTATTACTAATTAACTCTTCTAAGACACATTGCAGAGAAATAGGAGGCAAGAAGAGCTGTAATGACTCAGCACAATTGATGTCTACGTCGATCGATTTTGCTGACAACGTGTTTTGTACATGCAGTACTGCGTCATCGAGGATTTGCTTCAAGTTAATGGCTTTTGCTTCTTCTGTGGTCATTTTTTGGTTGATCTGCTTAAGCTTGCTGACTAAAGCGACCGAGCGATCAACATTGTTGACGATCATCTCCACACATTCGTTGGCAACCTGAAGAAATGTATTTAGATCATCGGTTGTAATGGTTTTGTCTGCAAACTTATTGGCAACATCGTTGAGTTGTTCGCTGAGTAAGGACAAACTAGTGACGGAAATGCCAAGTGGGGTATTTAACTCATGCGCTACACCGACAACCATCCCTGTAAGTGCAGACATCTTTTCTGCTTCCATCAGTTGATCTTGTGTACGCTTGAACTTTTCAATTAAGGTTTTAATTGAATGCTCATTGTCCTCTAGCTCAATTGCCTTATTCTCGATTTCATCTTCTACTTCATTGATCAAGCTTTGTAAGCTTACAATCATCGAGTGAAGAGAATTCGCCATAATGTCTTTGTCGCTGCTTGGCTCAATATCAATGTTGTTAAGATTACCTTTAGCTACATGATGTAGGACTTGGATATTGGATTCGAGCCGATCCATCAAATGATTGAAAGACAAGGCTACGTCTCCGGCTTCTGTACCAAATTCGACCGGGACACGTTTAGAGTAATCCCCATTTTTGCTTATTGTCTCGATGACTTGTAGCGTTTCTAACCAACTCATTTTTACGCCATGCTCTGAAACATTAAGCCCTAGACGCTCTGCTTGTTCTGTGACGCGATGTATCTTGAAATACTTGAGTAAGTAGAAACAAGCGTAAGAGTTTAGCGCCGACCAGACTAATATTGCTAACAAACCGATCATTTGCGTCGTTGTAGGCCATAATGGGTGGGACTGGTCAGGAGACACGATAGCTACGCCGACATAAAGGGTGCCGATGACCCCGCAGAATAAATGGACTGGAATGGCGCCTACCGGGTCATCAATACGCAAAATGACCAGCAATTTATCACCGAAATAAATGGTGAGAGAGGCCAATACCCCAAGTAACACGACATCGAAAGTGGTGAATATGTCCGCGCCACTAGTGACTATTACTAAGCCGCCTAACACGCTATTGAGTATCACAAACACGGGTATGTGTTGATTGCGGTGAACAAGGAGCAAAGTGACAAAGCCTGACACGACGCCGCACATTAAGGTGTTAAACAGGATTGTCGCGACTTGTTCGTCAAATTTATATAGGCTGCCGCCATTAAACCCCAGCCAAGCAAAGACCATCAAAAATACACCAATGGTGACCAGTGTATGATTGTATGAAGGGATCTCGTTGACTTGTTGGTTATCAATAAATCGATCTTTACGCGGCCCGATGACGATTGTCCCAATTAAGCCAATCATTCCGCCGACAACATGAACGGTTGCACCGCCCGCAAAATCATGGAATCCAAGTTGGGATAGCCAAGAGTTTGGATTCCACGTCCAGTATGAAACAACCGGGTACGTGAACAGTCCGATCAATGCGGACGCATAGATATAACCGCGAAAGCTCATTCGTTCTGCTACGCAACCTGAAACAATGGTTGCTGCAGTCGCAACGAACATGAGATTGAACATTAAGACAGGTAACTGGTCAGTTTCGAGCGGAAAGGTTTCAAAGGAGAAAAAGGAGCTACCTTGAGAGAGGTGAAAACCGACAAATACGTAGACAATAGAAACAACGAGGAAATCGGCCATATTTTTCATCGCGACATTGACCGAGTTTTTTGCGCGAACACAGCCTGTTTCGACAAGAGTAAATCCAGCCTGCATAAAGAAGGCAATACATGTACAAGCCAATAACCATAGAAGAGACACAAAATCAGTCCCGGCCATATCTACCCCTTTAGTCTTACTTTTTATCTATCAATAAGCGTAGACGATGTAATAAAAATGCAGAACAGCCTTGAGGTTAAATGTGAAACTTCAGATTAAGAGAAACAATTAACCAAGAGTTAGTGGTCGATTGGGTTGGACAGGGGAGTGGATGGCTGCCAACGAATAGGTCGTCGGCAGCAAAGGATAGTTTAATGCAGAATAGATTACTGAGGAGTACGTTTGTGCTTTGGTACGTAGTTTAAGATAGAGATAGGCACTGGCTTACGCGGTTCAAACCCTTCAACCTCACGGCGTTCGAGTAAGTGACCAAGGCGGCTTTCAATCATACATAGGTTTTTAAAGTTATCTTTCGACACGAATGAAATCGCTTCACCTTGTGCATCTGCACGGCCAGTACGACCAATACGGTGGACATATTCATCCGCTGGGAAAGGGAGATCGTAATTGATTACGCGGCTTAACCCTTCAATATCAATACCACGAGCACCTACGCCAGTCGCAATCATGTATTTGATTTTACCTGCCTTGAAGTCTTCCAATAGCTTAGAACGGATCGCTTGGCTGCGACCACTGTGAAAGGCTTCCGCTTCAATACCACGCTTTTCAAGTTGGCTCGCCAATTTAGCAGCGCCGTGTTTAGTTTCGATAAAGATCAGCGCTTGCTCCCACTCATTTTCTTTGATTAAGTGGCTAAGAAGTGCAGATTTCATATCTTTATCAACGGTGATTAGCCATTGTTCGATGTTCTTCTTTGACGCTTGATTAGCGGCAATTGAAATCTCGTACGGGTTGTGAACCGCGGTTTTTGCAAGATCGCGAACCTTATTCGAAAGCGTTGCAGAAAACAGTAGGTTCTGAATATCTGTTGGCAAGCGATCTAAGATCTTGTTGATGTCTTCGATAAAGCCCATATCTAGCATGCGGTCAGCTTCATCCAGCACTAAGATTTCAACTTCTTCAAAATAGACTGCACGTTTGCCATACATATCAAGCAAACGCCCTGGCGTAGCAACTAGAATGTCGACACCGTCGATCAGTGCTTGTTTCTGAGGTTGCTCGTCAACGCCACCGTACATTGCTAAAGAAGTCAGGTTTAAGTGTTTGCCATACTCTTGGACTTTCTGCTCAACCTGGACGGCTAGCTCGCGAGTTGGAGCTAAGATCAGCGCGCGTATACGCTTTTTACGCTGAGTTTCACCTTGTGATAGCTTTTCCAAAATAGGTAGGACGAAACTTGCAGTCTTACCGGTACCGGTTTGCGCAGCAGCAATCAAATCTTCGCCATCAAGAATGACAGGGATAGCTTTGTTTTGAATGTTGGTCGGTTTGTCGTAACCAAGTTCAGAAATAGCAGTAGTGATAGGTTGGCTTAAGCCGAGTTTTGAGAATGGCATGTTTACACTCTGGATCTAGATGAATCAGGGGAGTTTCACCCCTTAGATGACGCAGAGTGTAGCATGAAGTCGCGAGTGTGATTAGCTTTGTTTTTCTAGATACCAATTACCTTTACACGGGCCGTTTGTCAGATACCAGTTACCTTGAATTTTATTTTTGCCAACCGTACCTTTGAAGCGATAATCCCATTGACGATTGGTGGCATACAGAACGAGCTCATCGCTCTCTTGGTTGATCCAGCCTTTCAATGAAGTACCGTTGTAGGTGAGCGTTAATTTGGCAAGGCCGTCTTCAACCACACCAGTAATGGTTGTTCTCTCACAGAGGTTATTGCCAGTAACGTCAATGCGTCGACCCATCCACTCACCGTCGTGAAGCGTCGAAACGGTAAAGTCGGGTGTTTGGGGAAGTTTATGAAACGAATCTGGGTTACTTGAACCAAATAGACCTGTCTGCTGGCCATAAACGACAAACAGACCGAAACCAATACCAATCAACCATAAACCTTTCTTTTTCATAGTGTTCTCTAATCTAAGATTTCAGTGGTTATTTGAGTTTTCACTGAGTTGGCGATAAAGCAATGCTGGTGGGACAGGTGGTGTAGTTTTTCCAACTGCTGACGGCTCGGCTGCTTTTCTCCTAAGAAAACAATCTTAGGGCGCAGCGTTACCTTGGTCACAGAGGTATAACCGTGTTCATCTTCTTCCATAACGCCTATCGCATGATCAAAATAGCTCTCGATGACATAGCGCTGCTTGGCGGCAATGCCGAGGAAGGTCAGCATATGGCAACTTGAAATAGAGGCAATGAAAGCTTCTTCGGGATCAACATTTGCTTCAACGGAGAGCGGTAGTGGAACCACATGGGGAGATGAAGAAGCTGGGACAATCACACCCCCATCAAACTCCCACGTATGACCGCGGCTGTATTGATTGTCACTAAAAGGTTCATGACTCCCTTTTTGCCATTTAACCAAAGCAGAATAGCTCGACATATAAACTCTCCTTGAATATGTTTGGCCATGCTAAGGCTTTCAATAGTCGTTGACGAGATATTACGTGCAGTGGGGGAGTAAAAAGCGAGATAAGTCTCAGGAGTGATAAGCCCTTGGCCAAAACCAAGAGCTTAAGGTGATAGCTTCTACTAAAGAGAGACTAGATTTGAAAGGCAGGGAGTGAGTTACTGACAGTTCTAGCCACAATACTATAGGTATTTCTGCCTGATTGTTTCGACTTATAGAGCTCTTTATCTGCGAGGTTACACAAAAGCTCGAAACCAATATGATTGTTTCCAATGTGCATGGCATTCACCGCTCCAATAGAGAGAGATAAAAGTTGACTGCACGCAGAGCGAGGGTTAGAGAGACCTAGCGACTCAATCGACTTTTGCAAAGTGATGAGTTTACTTTCAACCTCTTGTAGTGACTGGTTGTAGCACAGTACTAAGAACTCATCACCGCCATAACGAAATAGGTAATCATTGCTGCTAGAGAAGGTGCTTTTCATACACGCTGACACATCGGTTAGAGCGCGATCACCCATTTGATGGCCATAAAAGTCATTGAAGCCTTTGTAGTAATCAATGTCGATCATGATCACCGCTAGGTTATGACGCGCGTTGGCGGCTTCTTGCGTGAGTGCAGGGCCAATAGTGTCAAGTTGATAACGGTTATAAAGCCCTGTCAGCGGATCTGTTTGTGACAGCACTTCAAGCTGTTTATTTACTTGCTGCAGTCGTTGTTTTTGCACATGGTTTTCTAGTGCGATAGCGATAAAGCTCGCTAATTGTTCAAATAGACTGCGGTGGTAGTGCTGATATTGATCTGCCATCTTGTGCTGGATAGAAAGTACACCGAGCACACGACTACCTAAGGTAATGGGGGTCAAGATGATCGATTGAACCGGCTGTGAGTTATTTCGGTGGATGCTTTCCACCTTGTGACGATCCTCTACTGGAATCATGACGTCGAAGGACGATTCAACAATATGATTGAGGTGAACGGTAGTGTTGGTTTGCACTACATAGCTTCCGACGGAATACTCTCGATTACAGTCGATAGACGTGCTTTCGACAAAACCATCGCGATCGTAGAAGTAGTCATAGCTCAATATCTGGCTGTTACTGTCATACAGAGCAATACCAAATTCATCGGCCGGGAAAATAGCGCCAATCTTGTCGAAGATAAACGGCAATTGTTGCTTAATACTGTCTGAGGTCGCGATGTGTTGGCCAATTTCGGTAATCAGTCCAATGTGCTCTTCCATTTGTTCAAGCAGCAAACGCTCTTGAGCAGCAGTAGATTGCTTTACGTTGTTTAATATCGCCGAATACTCTTTCTCTTGTGAGCGCTCCAATGCTGCCTTTGTCGCTTTGGTTAGAGCCCCTTGCAGCGCAATGACCTCCGCCTGTAAGTTTTGCTTTTCAGCGAGACGTATTAAGGTGCTGTAGACAATTTCAAAGAAGCTAAAATTGCTACTCGCGTCTATCTTTGATGTCAGTTCTCGACAAATTTGCTCTGCACGCTCGTTCAAGTCGTGCTTTTCTAAATACTCAGTAAAGTAGACAAGGTTCTCTAGGCGGTTATGGGTGTCAATGACCAACTTATAGAGATCTTCGGCTTGTTCAAAATAGCCGATAACGGTGTCTGTTGGATAGCTATCGTTAACTGCCATCACTTGCGCTAAGTAACCGTTAGATATCGCCTCTACGCGTGTATTACCCGTTGAGTGCGCTATCTGCTGAGCCTGTTTAATGTATTTAACCGCTTCAGTTGATTGGCCTAAATGACCCAGTGCATAGCCCATGTTGAGTAGACAAATAGACTGATTGACATGGTTACCAATCGTGCGCGCACTTTGTTCACCTAGTGACGCAAGCTTTAGCGCCGATTCGTATTGCTTTAAGCATAGGTGAAAGTCGCTAATATTGGTGTAGGCGAAGGCTCGATAGTTGTTATCAAGAAAGTAAGTATTATCCAACACATAACTGTAGAGGTGATGGGCGTGATGATAGTCTTCACGGTCAGCGTAAATGGAACCCATAAGAATGTGAACGTGTAGCCCCAACAGCTTATCTGCGATTGTACAGTGGCTTAAACAGAGATTGTATTGTGTGATGGCTTCATCAAGTTGATCGAGGCGGTCATGATGAAGTCCCGCAAGAAAGTGTTTGTGCGCAAGAGGGAGGGGGAAGTCATACTCTAGACAGATCTCTTTGATAGCGTTTTCAAGGCGCAGAAAGCCTTCTACACCATAATAGATTTGCATTTGTGCCAGTAAGGCTTGAATTTTATGTAGTGCGGCTGATGACATCTCAACTCCTTTATCGGAGTTGAGATTATACGGTATGACTGTACTAATTGTAAGATTGCTTCAATTAAAGATATTTGTCGTGATAAGCATTTAGGATTATCAAGCTCGTTGCTCAGTTTAAAATTCAGAATCCACTTGGAAGGTGAGTCGCTCGCCACTGTATGGGTGATCAAACTCTAAACGTTCAGCATGCAGATGAAGTCTATCTGCTTTTTCACCGTACAAGGTGTCTCCAACCATAGGGATATTGAGCCCAAGGTGGTGGGCACAGTGAACTCGCAGTTGATGTGTTCTCCCTGTCTTAGGGTATAGATATAATTTCGTTCGGTTATCGATAGTAGAAATGGCTTCCCAATAGGTTTCGGCAGGTTTGCCATGTTCATAACACACTAGCTGACGAGGGCGATCGACTGGGTCACCACGCATTGGCAAACTGATCTCACCTTGCATCTCTTCGATGCTCCCTTCCAGTAGCGCGACATAACGCTTTTTCACACTACGTGAGATGAACTGTTTTTGCAGGCTTTTATTGGCACGCTTGGTTAGAGCAAACACCAATAGGCCAGATGTCGCCATATCCAATCTATGAATGACAAAAGGCCCTTCAACGTCAGGGTAGCGTTGTTGCAGGCGAGTGTATGCCGAGTCAGTAATGGTTTTGCCCGGAACAGACAGTAGACCTGAAGGCTTATTAACGACCACCATTGACTCGTCTTCAAACAGAATTTCAAGCTCTTTGTCTTCCGCCCAGTTCTCTTCCAGCGGGTTATCATCAACCAGCATGCCTTGCATCATATGGCCAAGTATTGGCTGACATTTACTGTTGCAAGAAGGGTAGAACTTAGCGTGCTGCCTAATTTCTGATTTTGGAGAAACGCCCCACCAAAATTCCGCTAAAGCCAACGGCTTAAAACCATGTTTAAACGCGTAATGTAGCAGCTTAGGCGCGGCGCATTCGCCGGCTCCTGCTGGTGGAGTCGGTGTTGCGGTTGGTTTAAAGATTGCTCTTAATGATGCCTGCTGACCGTTAGCATTTAAGAATCGATATTGTTCAAATAGTTTGTTTTGCAGTGTATTGGACATCTGCTTACGCTGCTCTTTAAGGCTTGCAAGCTGGTCTTCAAGAACATTCAGCACCGATTCGATCTCGGCGATCTTATTGTCCCATTCGAGCTTTAGGTATTTAAGAACGTTCTTTTCAGCAACGCTCTCTTTACCAAGTTCAACGAGCAGTGAATCAACTTCCGCTTTGTCGAGCGTTTGTTCTGCAGTTTTTCGGCGCGCTTTACGCTCTGCACGACTGGCAATCATCTGCGCTCGATGCGCTTGTTCTTCTGCTTGGTATTGTTCTTGCGCGGCTTTTAACGCATCTCTAAGCTGCAGCAGTTTTGGTTCACATTCGCGAGACTTTACCTCATCACTAACTTGAGTGATATCAGCGAGCTCTGATCGGAAAAAGCTTTGCTCAGCCAACATATCAAACACAGGTGGGACAAATCCCGGTAGCAAGTTTGAGTCTGCGATTTTGCCGGAGAAAGCCGACAAGTAACCAATGTCACCTTGCGGAGATTGAACCAACAACACGCCAAACATTTTACCCGTACCTTGGGCTGAATCATCCAGTCCAAAATCGTGATGCCAATCTTGCTGGCGCTTTAGGTGTTCTTGAAGTTGATTCGCCGCCAACACACACAGAGGGTGCGCTTGATAGTAGAACGGAAAGGTGAACTTTTCTGGTAGTGAATAGGTGGAAATATCAGTGTTGAAGCGGGTAAACAGGTCGTTAGGGTGGTGCATATAACTATTCACTACAGGTAAAATCAATTGGCGCTGATTTTACCTGTTTGTAGTGTGATTGCTAGAGAGAATATACCTTAGCGAGTGTATTCTGCATCGACACTGATAAACCAGTGTTGGACAGTGCCATCTTCACGCTCTACCCAAAGATCATTATCAAAGTGCTTGATACGACCTTTCACCGTCAAAGAGAGTTTGTTTTCGTCTGTGGTCTCAAATTGAATGAACGGGTCAGAGGTGATCAAAAATGGTTCGGCATCTTTTACGTCGCCATTGCTATCAATCAGAAAGAAATGATTAAGCTTTCCATCTTGTGGTTTGGTTGAAAGGGCTTTGTAGCCAACGATCTGAAAGCCATTACCAATCGGTTTGCTCAAGATTTCGCTGCTGAGCCTTACGTGTGTTGGGATAAACACCCAAGCAAGAAGGACAGAAATAGCAGAAACAATGGCACCAATGGAAAGGGTAAGTTTGGACATAACTAGAAATTTGAAAAGCGAAACAGAGCGTTACTCTAGCACAAAGTGTCACGATAAATGTGATCTCGATACGTTAAACGGTCATTGTTGTGCTATTGGATGTAGTTTTGACCAATCTCTAAAGCATGTGACAAAGTTGTCGCTTATATTGAGTGGCGAACCATGGCTAAATCGAGTAACAAAAATTGAAAAATCGTTTTGACCTCAATCTATACCGCTTCTTGTCTCTACTCCATCGACATCGCTCTCAGGTTAAAGTATGTCACGATTTAGACATCAGCCGAGCGACATTTAATCGCCATTTATCAGATTGTCGCGATAGCTTGGGTGATGAGTTGTTTGTTGTCTCTAAAGGCGTTTATACACCGACCTTGTTTACCAATCAGTTGATTGATTACATCGATTTGCCACTGCAACAGTTGGAACAAGTGCCGTATGCCGCCAAACGTTTTGAAGGCGGGGAGTCACAGCTTGAGTTTTTCTTTTATGTGGTCAACCCGCTGAGTCGATTGATAACCGTGCCCTTGATTAATGGATTAACCTCTCCGTCATCCACGCCGAAGATATCTTTTGTCGATTGGTCATTGGATGGGATTGAGTTCCCGAAACCAGACACCTTAGCGGTAGGCATTGCTGGCTATCCGAATGAGTTCAATGATCAGCTACTAGAGCGTAAAGTGGGTTCGATTAAGCTCTATGTCTATGTCAACGAAAGCCATCCACTGGCCAAGCGTGACAAGCTCGATCTTAAAGAAATGGCGGGCGCAAAAACGGTTCGGATCTCAATGGGTTCATTTGATAGCAATACCTACTATGAACGTATTCGTAAGAGTGTCGGCATTTCACTGCAGCAACCCCTGACGGTCGCATCGTTAGGCAGTGCGCTAGATTGTGTGGCTAATGGTGAACATATGCTGGTGTGCTTTGAAGTGGGTAAAGATCTTCCGGAGAACGTGGTAAAAATCCCGCTCTATTTAGACAGTGAACGAATGCATTATGATGTTGGCATCCATTACCACCGCATCAATTATCAGCATCCGGTGATGCACAAGATAGAAGAGAACATTCGCCAAGCGTTGGCTGGTATGTAAAACGTCTCTTTCGAAACACGAAAAGGCAGCGTACTAGACGCTGCCTTTTGTTTAGTTGTTGGGTCGATTATTTCACTAACTCAATATCACCCGGTTTCCAACTTTCTTCATACCATGCCTCTTGTGGGCCATATAAGCGCAGGATGCTGAACCAGCCTTTGCCCGGTACGGTCTGAATCCAGTTTGACTCTTTTCCTTTTGGCGATGTTGGACCGAAGTACAAGGTCACTGAACCATCGGCGTTCTCAATGAAGTCATCACGCTTGTTGTTCTTGCTTGGGAACGGCTGGCTAGTTTGCAGCTCTGAGCGCGTTTGCGGATCGTAGGCAACCACTGACCAGAAGTTTTTCGCAGGAACGTTAGCAGGAATGTTTAGCTTGTACGTTTTGCTGCCATCCAAAAACTCGCCATCTTTTGAGGTATCCGCCAACGCATATTGCGAGCCTTTGTCGATAAGCTTAAGCGCCATTGCTGGGGTATTCACTGTTGCAACGTAGAAGAAATAGGTACGAGCATCTAAGTTACGACCGCCTTCACCGTTATCAATCAGCCATTGGTAATCGCCGCCGATAAACGCTGTTTTCCACTGACGATCATCGTATTTATAAGCAGACTTGTCTCTTGGTTGAAAGTACAAGCTTCGAGCGGTCGCGTTACCAATCGCAACACCGTCAGCTAGGATTTTTTGCATACGCTCATCTGGCTGGAATGGTTTGTTCTTCTGTAGCCCGATGCTCGACATTAACCCACGCATTTCAGGGTCAATGAAAGAAACAGGCTCTTTATCAAGCACGGTTTTGATCTCATCGTAGAAATGCTTGTCGTTGGCATGAATAGTATTAAATTCTTTACCACTACCAGACGTGAATTCCATTTTTGGTGGATTCGTTTTGCTTGCTAACGGGTAAATCTTTAGCTGACTCTTATAAGCATTGATAGCCGCATCAGGTTTACCATCTTTTAGAAACCCACGTGCGATGAACCAGTTAACGTAACTTGTTGAACGTGACACAAAGTAGCCTTCAGGCACGTCACCCTTATAGTTTGGTGGAAGAATCAGGTATTTTCCGCCTTTGCCTTTGTCAGGGCCCACGACACCAAGGTCAGTCACAAAGCGGAAGAAGGCATCATTGACCGTGGTTGGTCCCATGCCCGGTGGTACTTCAATCACAGTTGGGCCGTCACGTTCAAGATCAAGGAATGCTGAAGCATAGACAGTATCTGTGTTACCAGTCAGAAATAACGGATTTGAGTCCATCAATTTATCGAAGATCATCACTTGGTTAGACTGTGTAATTCCCATCTTCTCGTGGCCTAGTCGTATTGCTTCAAGGGATGCCATCGGAATCGCATTGAGGAACACTTCCGTTGCTCGAATCGTATCTAAGTTATCGTAGATCTTTTGACTGGTTTCATCGGTTGGTACGCCATCTTTAAACTCTAGCGAGCCAATGCTGGTTTCAACATGATCTGGCGTCATGATGCTCTCAGGAATGTCGGTGTTATAACTACTGTTAGCCGCAACGGAATAGCCAGAGAATGCGAATACAACCGAAATAGCGAGTGCTTTTAAAGGAGTCTTTAACATAGGTTTACCTAGTTGGTTTTGGACAGTGACTTCACTTTAAATCAAGTCAGTGAACAAAGTTGATAATCGAAGAGCTCAAAAATGAGCATAGAATGATTCAATTTATTTGCGAGTTGATTGCAGCCTCTATTGCATATCTGTAATAATGCTCGCAAAAATAACACCTAATATTGCAGAGCAGCTTATGGCCAACTGGGAAGGGGTAAGTGAGTTTGTAGGGGTTGCAGAGACCCAATCATTTACCGCCGCAGCAAATAAATTAGATACCTCGGTCGCTCAGATCAGTCGACGAGTCTCGGCGTTAGAAGAGCGTTTAGCTGTTAAGTTATTCAACCGTACTACGCGTAAAGTGTCGCTCACAGAAGCGGGGCAGCTCTATTATCAACAGTGTAAGCACTTAGTTGAAGGCCTTGAATTGGCTGAATTAGCCGTGACCCAAATGCAATCAACGCCAAAAGGGCTGCTTAAAGTGACTGCGCCTGTGACGTATGGCGAACAGCATTTAGCGCCTTTGTTACATCAGTTTTTGGAGCTCTACCCGCAGGTGAATCTCGACTTGATGCTCACTAACCAAAAGCTGGATCTTATTGAGCTTGGTGTTGATGTAGCGATTCGTCTTGGTCGACTGCAAGACTCAAGTCTTATTGCTAAACGTTTATCGAGCAGGCAGCTGTATGTGTGTGCCAGTCCTGATTACTTAAACAGGTTTGGTGAGCCTCATACGTTATCAGAGCTGAGTAATCACCAATGCTTAGTCGGCTCCGTAGAGTATTGGCGTTTTAGAGATGATAAAGGCGAGAAGTCGATGCGAGTGTCTGGGCGTATTCACTGTAACTCTGGCTACGCACTGCTCGACGCCGCCAAGCGAGGCTTAGGGCTTGCGCAGTTACCTGATCACTATGTTCAGGAAGCGTTAGATTCAGGGGAGCTGGTGGAAGTTCTGACCGAATATCGCGATGAGAGAGAAGGGATATGGGCGCTCTATCCGCAAAATCGCAACTTGTCGCCGAAAGTGCGCTTACTGATTGACTTCTTAGCGGAAAAACTAGGTTAACAATAAGGGGAATTACTCCCCCTTAAATTCTTCGTTTATGCTTCTTGCTCTTCAGCATCTTGGCGTTTAATCACCTTATGGCCGTCTTCTGCGACGCCTTGTTTCCAATAGCTACTGATGTAGATATTTTCGCGTTCTACCTGCTTTTCATTTCTGAAGTATTGGCGTAGTGCACGCATAGAATCAAACTCACACGCACACCAAACAGACGCACTACCATCAAGCCATTCTAGTTGGCGTGCTGACTCAGCAAGATCGTCTTGTTCAAATACCCAATGCACCGCAAGTTGCTCTGGTGCGTCTAAAGGTTGAATGTCTTGCTCAGAAATTACCTTTACGACTGCGTAGCCATTTGCATCACGCGGTAGTTGTTTGATCTTGGCTGATAGGGCTGGTAATGCGGTCATATCTGCCGTCATAAAGAACCAATCAGCTTCGGTGTTCATATCTTGAATCGCACCAGGACCAGCAATAGACATGGTGTCACCCACGTTTGCGTCCATCGCCCAACGAGCAGCGAAACCACACTGTAGATCTTCAGTAATATGCCTTACAAAGTCGACTTCGATAGAGCCTGCTTGAGCATCAAACTGACGAATAGTGTAAGTGCGCATAACCGGTCTGTCGTCTGGGCCCATTGCCGATAGGTCAGCAGAGCCTGACGGGGTAAACAACAGCTTGATGTAGCTACCTTCACAGTTGGCAGGGAACTCTCGCAATGATTCTGACTGGAAAGTAATTCTCTGCATGTTCGGTGTGATGGATTCAGTAGCGACGACAGCAACTTGTTTTGGTGATGGCTTTTTCATATTACGACTCGATAATTGTTCTTGTTCGCATTTAGCTTAACAACAGAATCGAAAATTGAATAGCATCTTTAAACAAATTTACATTACTGACCGTTTAGATCATCGGCAGGGTAGAACCGACTAGCAACACCGCCATCGAAATATTGAATGCACGAACACGAAATGAATTAGTTAGCCAGCGTTGTAGCTCGCGCCCGGCCAAAATCCAAAAGGTGCCTGATGGGTAGTTAACTAGCAGAAACGTCAGCGAAATAATGCCTAACTCAAACCAACCGCCGCCGTTGCTGTATAGCGTTACAGAACTTAACGCCATCGACCAACCTTTTGGGTTCACCCATTGGAAACTGGCAGCGCCAAAAAAGCTCATTGGTTTAAAGTCATCGACATCTTTGGCGCGGCCGCTAAGCGCGATTTTTGCCGCTAAGTAGACCAAATACGCCAAGCTAATGTACTTAAGAATCGTATGAGTAAGCGGATAAGCGGTGAAAACTGACGACAAGCCAAGCCCTACAATCAGAACCATAAAGGCAAATCCGAAAGCGACCCCACTCATATGGGGCAGGGTGCGCATATAACCGACGTTAGCACCGGAAGTCATCAGCATTAAATTGTTTGGACCGGGCGTAAACGTAGAGACAAAAGCAAATAGCACCAGTGCGCTAAGCTGTTCGAATTCCATAGTGATTTCCTTACTAGTTCAACAAACGCAAGATAATTGCGTGAAAAAGGGTGTTTTGACCGGTCATGTTTATAGTAGGTGGATTTATGAGCAATTTTATGCTTTTATTCGAACTCTAAAGGAAAATTACGCAATAAAGGATAGTTATGGATAGGTTTGACGAAAGAATATTGCAAGAGCTTAAAGTTGACGGAAGAATCTCCAATGTAGAGCTTTCCGAAAGGATAGGGTTGTCAGCTTCTGCCACCTTAAGGCGTGTCCAAGAACTAGAGAAACAGGGCGTAATAAAAGGTTACCGTGTACTGATTGATAGTAGTCAGCTTGGTGTCGGTTTCATTGCCTACGTCTCTATCGGGTTATCGAGCCACCGCAAGCAATCGCAATTAGAGTTTGAACAGCACGTTCAGTTCGTTGACGAGGTGGTTGAATGCCATAACATTACTGGTGCTAACGAATACCTTCTCCGAGTAGAAACACGTGACTTACCAAGTTACAAGAAGTTTCACGCCGATGTACTGGGGGAGTGTGAACATGTCCAATCTATCACCACAATGGTCGTGATGGACTCATCAAAGGATGAACGTTAGATTCATGCGTTTGCCTATGGTTTCCACTTAAAGTACTAGTATTTCAATTTTATTAACGCTAATGCCATGAATTTACTTGGCTTCCTGTCATGATTTGTAAATACAATCGCCACTTAATCGTAATGGATTAGCCATGAAACCTTCATGCTGCCCATCTAATTTATCACGCATCAACTAGTTCGAGCATAGAAGCTCGTAATAAATGTAAAAAGGTAAATAAGATGAAAAAAGCAGTGGTAGCGTCGGCAGTATTTGCAGCCCTAGTATCGGGTTCTTCACTAGCAGCGACAGTTTACAAATCAGATGGCACAGAGTTAAAAGTAGGTGGACGTGTAGAATTCCGTGGTGATTTCATCGGTACGTCGAAAGGTGCTGAAATCGAAGGTACTATGGATGACAGCACTCGTGCTCGTTTTAACTTAAAAGGTAAATCTGAAATCACAGACGGTATGTCTGCATTCGGTGTATACGAAGGCGAGCAAGATACGGGTGGTGATACAGGCTTTGAAAACCGCTACATGTACGCAGGTCTGGATTTCGACGGTCACGCAATTTCTGTAGGTCGCCAAGACATGGCATCAGTTATCGTATCTGACATGACGGATATTACTGAATTCTCTGGTATTCAACAGACTATCGATTCTTCAAGTGATAAAGAAGACAGCGTCATCGCTTACCGTGGTGGTTTTGATTCAATTCAGCTTGAAGCGACATATCAAGCTAAATCAGAGAAAGATTCAGATGGCTACAGCCTAGCAGGTATGTACTCGGCGCCATTTGGCCTTGATGTTGGTCTTGCATTCTCTGGCGCAGACAGCGGCGACCTTTCTGACTCACAAGTTCTATTTGGCCTCGGCTTTTCTCTAGATAGCCTATATCTTGCAGGTACGTACTCTCAAGGTGACAATGAAATCGATGAGGGTAAAGGCAGTGAGTTTACGGCTTATGAATTAGTTGCAGAATATAAGTTCACTAAACAATTCTCAACGGCTGCACTGTACACATACCAAGAGAATGAACTGTCTGGCACTAAAGCAGACGTAACTGACGGTATTGAACTCGTTGGTTACTACAAATTTAACAGCAACTTCCGTACATACGTTTCTTACTACATGAACGGCCTTGACGAAGTAAAAGTGGGTAATCTAGTTACTCAAGGTGAAGACACGTTGCGTTTAGGTGCTCGTTACGACTTCTAACACGAACTGCCTTTTCAGCCTGTCTAATATTTAGGGTTGATATAAAGTTCTGTCCTAATTGGTCAAGCATTGCTTGGCCTTTTTTTGTTTTGAGTCAAAGAGAGATGTAACCAGATGTTTTATAAAACAGTTGCATATGGAATCTAGAGCATAGCAGCGGACGCAAACGGTTAAAGAAAAAAATCCCGATTTTTTAAGGGGTTGTTTGTCATTTCGGCTGTTATTTGTGCTAGACTCCGCGCCCTTTATGTTGTGGGAATATTCCCAGATCAAGGATGAAATCAAACAAAACTTGATTGAGAAAAATAATGCAATTATCGCTTAAAAACTTGTCTATTCGAACGCAGGTACTTGTGCCTGTACTATTTACTACCTTCGCACTGTTTATCGCGCTTTGGATTACTAAGAACAATCTAGAAGCAGAGCAAGAGATTATCTCTTCAAACACAGACTCATTAGTGTTCTATAAAGATAAACTTGCTCATATTGATGACCAAGTCTATCCACTACGAATCAGTGCGGTTTACGCTATTTACGACTCGTCGCGCCGTGATGTTTTTCTGAGTGAGTTAAAAACTGGCTTATCACAAATTCAGAAAGACCTAGATATGATGGCGAGCCGCGCTACTTTCCGTGAGGATGTGAATGGTGTGCGCCGCGCTATCGAAAACTACGTCCAGTTTTCTAACCGTGCCGTTGAACTGTTTTCACGTCGTGATCAAGGTTCGGTAAGCGAGCAGGAATACTCAAACTTCATCGCTCAATACCGTGATTCTGGCAACCAGATGGTTGAAAGCATCAACAAGCTATCAGCGAAAGTAAACAAGTTTGCTTCTGCTGCAATGGACAACAGTGCAGAGCAAAATGCTAAAGTGCAAAACCTAGCGATGATCCTAGTACTATCAGTTCTAGCGATTTCGCTACTGGTAGCTTGGGTACTGTCAGGAATGATCGTAACGCCAATTCAACGCTTACAAGAAGTGATGCGTAAAATTGCCGCTGGCGATCTATCATCGCGTGCTGACGTAGATGGTGACAACGAAATTGCTCACCTAAGCGAAGACGTTAATGAAACAGTTGAAAAACTTCATGCGACAGTTAACGAACTAGCGCGTATCAGTGAAGAGGTGGCCTCTGCATCGACAGAACTCGCGGCAGTAATGACACAAGCTCAAGCCAATGCACAGCAAGAACTGGCTGAAATCGAACAAGTCGCTTCTGCGGTTAATGAGCTATCAAGCACAGCAGATAACGTGAGTGACAACGCGCAACTGGCGGATTCAACAGCACGTGAAGCTGACCAGCTTGCAAAATCTGGCCTAGATATTTTCGAAGAAAGCAACCAAGCAAGCGTTCAAATGGGTCAAGCACTTAATGAAGCGGCGACAGTGGTTCTAACGCTAAAAGAACAGTCAGAACAAATCAACGACGTGATTGAAGTGATTCGTGGCGTGTCTGAGCAAACTAACCTACTAGCACTGAATGCGGCAATCGAAGCAGCGCGTGCGGGTGAATCTGGCCGTGGCTTTGCTGTGGTAGCCGATGAAGTTCGTATGCTTGCAGCGCGCACTCAAGAGTCTACTGGCGAAATCCAAGCGATCATCGAAGAGCTTCAGAAGCAATCTGGTCTTGCAAATGACAGCATGCAGCTAAGCCTAGAGATGTTAGATAAGAACAACGAGCTTGCACTGCAAGCAAACAGCGCGCTACAAGGTATTACTGAGTCGGTGACCAACATCAACGACGCTAATACCCAGGTAGCGACAGCGGCAGAGCAGCAGTCACAAGTGACTCAAGACATTAACCGCAACGTGGTGAACATGTCTGAGCTAGTGAACCAAAACGTTTCTGGTATTTGCCAAAGCGCAAGTGCAAGTAATGAACTATCAGCATTAGCAGAGAAGCAAAAAGCGCAACTGGCTTTCTTCAAACTGTAACGCTTTAACGAAAAACAAGAGCAGAAGTCGGCAACGGCTTCTGCTTTTTTAGTATCTGGATTTTGTGCCTTAAATGGCAAAGCAAAGAAAAATGCGGTTGAGTGTCTAAAAATTAATCGAACAGTGCCTATTTTTGTTATTTAGTGATGAGCCTAAATGGGCTGTTTTCGATGATATTTTCGTATTTTGGGGTAAAAAACGGTTCGTTTGGTCAATATACTTTCAACAGTGAGACGAAAAGGATTGCGCAAACGTTTTACATGATTTGAGCTAAGTGTATGTTTTAAAGGGGAAAGTGTTGAAAATAGAAAGCGTTGCGGTGGGCTAGGTATGCAACTTAACCGAACTGTATCACAAAAAAATTGAAAATATCAGTCTTGCGAGAATTAAATCGCGACCTATAATGCTGAAAACCGGAGCGTCTGCCAACGCTCCGGTTTTTTTGTGTCCGAAACTCAGTAAAGCGTCTGCCAACGTTTACCGAAAACGCACGACACGTAAATTTGATTACAGGAAAATTTATCATGCGTATCGAACAAGAACTTAAGTTAGGCTTTAAAGATGTACTATTCCGCCCGAAGCGTTCTACTCTTAAAAGTCGTTCTCAAGTTGAATTAACCCGCGAGTTTACATTCAAGCACAGCGGCCGTCAATGGTCTGGTGTACCTGTAATCGCTGCGAACATGGATTCGGTAGCAAGCTTTGAAATGGCAGCTGCATTGGCTGAGCACGGCGTTATGACAGCAGTACACAAGCACTACACAGTAGAGCAGTGGGCTGACTTCGTTAAGAACGCAGACAAGAAGACACTAAACAATGTATTCGTTTCTACAGGTACGTCTGACGCTGAGTTCGAAAAAACTAAGCAAATCATGGCACTATCTGAAGAGCTTATCTTCATCTGTATCGACATCGCGAACGGTTACTCAGAGCACCTAGTCGAGTACGTAGAACGCGTTCGTGCAGAATTCCCGAACAAAGTTATCTCTGCAGGTAACGTTGTAACTGGAGACATGTGTGAAGAGCTAATCCTAGCGGGCGCAGATATCGTTAAAGTAGGTATCGGCCCAGGTTCTGTATGTACAACACGCGTTAAAACTGGTGTTGGTTACCCACAACTTTCTGCAATCATCGAATGTGGTGACGCAGCACACGGCCTTGGCGGCATGATCATCGGTGACGGTGGTTGTTCATGTGCAGGTGACGTTGCTAAAGCATTCGGCGGCGGCGCTGACTTCGTAATGCTAGGCGGTATGCTAGCAGGCCACGAAGAGTCAGGCGGTGAAGTAGTAGAGAAAGATGGCGAACAGTTCATGAAGTTCTATGGCATGTCATCTCAGTCAGCAATGGACAAGCACTCAGGTGGTGTTGCTCAGTACCGCGCAGCTGAAGGTAAAACCGTACTTCTACCGTTCCGTGGCTCTGTTCACGGTACTATTTCTGACATCCTTGGTGGTGTTCGTTCAACGTGTACATACGTAGGCGCAGCGAAGCTTAAAGAGCTAACTAAGCGTACGACTTTTATCCGCGTACAAGAGCAAGAGAACAACGTATTTGGTAAAGAGTAATCTGACGATTATTTCAATACGACAAAATATTAAGAGCCGCTATTTGCGGCTCTTTTTGTTTCAATCTTGAGGGTAGAGGCTCTTGTTTGTTTACACTCTAGTGCAATTGGGGAGGAGACTTAGTGTAGCAGATGGTTGCTCAGCTATTAAGATTCGAACAAATTACACGCCTAAACAAAATACGATTTTATAAAGTTAGGGTACAAGTCACGATGAAAAGCAAAAGCTAAACATCTTTCAATTAGATTCTCATAAAGCGAGTTGATGTATAAATACTATAAACGTCGACACATAAGTTATCGATGAGGCTCCTGTAGGCAAACAGCAGACCAATTACCAGTGCTTGCTAGGCTTGGGTTTTTCTCGAAAAGTAAATGCAGAGTAGATAAACAAGAGTTGATACTTGAGTATTTTTCCGCTTCTGCAAGCGTTTGTGCAGCGACACCAGTCGAGAAAACTTTACCTAGGTTGTTGTTTAAATTTGGTGTACTACCATCTACTTCCACATCGTTTTTAGAATCAAATGAACCGTATACTGAGTATGCATCACTTTTCGAACCATCTCCGCTTTTGGTTCCATTTGGATTGATCTTAGAATATTCCTCAGATGCTGTCTCGTAAGCTTTCAATGCTTGATCTCGCTCTTGTTCGGCGATTTTAATGCGTTCCTCATAGTCTTTAATATCTTTGGTAAACCCATCGATTTTCTTTGTAGAATCTGCGATTTTATCTTTCTGTATTGAAATCAAACTTTCTAAATTAGTTATCGGCGAAAAAGATGTTGGATCGTTAGAATCTATGCTTTGAAGCTCATTCTTTAGTCTCGTTAGCTCAATATTTAAGTTGGAATGGTTGGTTTCTTCATTTCTCTTTGATTCTTCACTTGTTTTTTTACTCTGCCTATCTTGCTTTAACTGATTTTCCTTTGCTGTAAGGTTTGTTTTAGCATTGTTTCGATTTTGCGATTCAATTGAAGTGTCGTTTTTTTCATTTGTTTCCTCAACTTCTTTCTTCGTTGCAGTAACTAACTGCAATTGATATTCACCATCTTTTGATATCGCGACTGGAACGTAAGCGCTATCGACTGCTTTGTAGCCCAGTGTAAAGTCAAAGCCTGGACCTTCAGTTGTATTAAGTGCGGCACCAACGCCAAAGGTCGACGTAGAGGTATATACAAGAGGAGCTTGTTGAAGGGGGGTGCATCCTGCTAAAAGCAATGCTGCAACTGATATGTTTAATCTTAATCTATTCATCGTTTGGTCCTTTTATTACGCATAGATTACTAAGAGACTTATCAATGTTCTGAATGTGGTTTTCTATTTTTTTTAACTCGTTAAGAGTGGATACCATTATCACTACAGAACAACTTGAAGGGTCATTTACCTTCATGTTGTAAATAGATTGATATCCAAAGTTGAAACCATTCTGAAATAGAACTACGCCTACACTATCGATAGTCACGAGATTTAAAGGCTCTTCGTGCATATCCGAATCGAAGTATACAATCCCGAGGAAATATTCTGTTTCGAGAGAGTTGTTCGATTTGACGATCGTACAAGAGCATAGAACGTACGTACTTAGTGAAATCATGATTAATCGAACAATAGTACTCATATTTTTTGTTAATTGTTTGCTATTGAGTCATAAGGTATCTGTATGTGTGTGGAATTGTTGTGCACAAAATCCCATATGTGCATTTTGTCTATAATTAGTTTCACCTAAATGTTTTTAAATTAAGGTCAAAAATATTGTTGTTTAGCTATTATTTTTAGGCACCTTATCTTGACGTGTTAAATCTAAACATTAACAAACCTTAATCTTGCCTCAACCGAGGCTTAATCCACCTTTCGTTACTCTTGGGCCATAACAATTAACCTAAGAGGATGAAAGGTGAACATTTTAGGCTACTTACAAAAAATCGGTAAGGCACTGATGGTGCCGATAGCCGTACTACCTGCGGGTGGTTTAATGCTTGGTTTGGGTTACGCAATTGACCCAGCCGGGTGGGGCGCAAACAACGCTATTGCCAGTATTTTAGTTAATGGTGGCAAAGGGATCATGGATAACCAAGCGTGGCTGTTCGCTGTGGGTGTCGCTTATGGTTTAGCTAAAGATAACAACGGTGCTGCGGCACTCTCAGGCTTGCTTGGTCTACTGATCATTGAAATGATCGTCGGTAATGTGAACGTTATATCCCAGATTACTGGGGTGCCTGTTGACCAGATGAGCTCATCAGAAGTCGTTGCCTCTAAGGCGGCGGTGAGTGCGTTCACGGGAATTATGATGGGTATTGTCGCGGCAACCTTATATAACCGCTTCCATACTATCAAACTCCCTGCGGCACTTGGTTTCTTTGGTGGTCGACGCTTTGTTCCTATTGTTACCTCTCTTGCGGCGATCTCTATCAGTTTGGTTATGGTTTATGTCTGGCCTGTAGTCTACGGTGCATTAGTAAACTTCGGTATCGCCATTTCAGAAATGGGTGCAACGGGCGCAGGTATCTATGGCTTCTTCAACCGACTGTTGATTCCAATTGGTTTGCACCATGCTCTTAACCAAGTGTTTATCTTTGATTTAGTCGGCATTAATGACATCAGCAAGTTCTGGTCAGGTACGGGTGAGTTAGGTGTAACGGGTATCTACCAAGGTGGCTTCTTCCCATTCATGGGCTACGGTCTACCAGCGGCGTGTTTGGCGATGTACCACTGCGCGAAACCTGAAAACAAAAAGAAAGTTGGCGGCATTTTAGGTGCATCAGCGTTAACGGCTATCTTAACGGGCGTGACAGAGCCAATTGAGTTCGCGTTTATGTTTGTTGCGCCAGTGCTGTACGTTATTCACGCACTATTGGCCGCGCTATCTTTGTACATTGCTGCGAGCATGCAATGGATAGCGGGCTTTACCTTCAGTGGTGGTCTAATCGACTTCGTGTTGTCGTTTAATCTGCCGCTTGCCAACAAACCTTATATGTTGATTGTTCAAGGGATCTGTTTTGGTGCGATTTACTACTTCGTGTTCCGCTTTGCGATTTTGAAGTTCGACTTAAAAACGCCAGGTCGTGAAGATGTAGTCGCAGAGCAAGAGAGTGGGGTCACTAGCCATGATAAAGCGGCGCAATATGTAAAAGCTTTAGGTGGACACGCAAACCTTACGACAATTGATTCGTGCATTACCCGTTTACGTCTAACCCTGAGAGATACGTCAGTAGTCAATGAGGAAACGTTAAAGTCTATCGGCGCGCTAGGCGTTGTGAAGATGGGTAACAACAATCTGCAAGTGATTGTTGGTACTGAAGCGGAAGAGATTGCTCATGCAATGAAGCAGATGCCCGGTTCCGAGCCAGTAGCAGCGAGCGTCGCGACATAGAAAGGTTGTAAAAACTAAGGCCGAGCAACGTGCTCGGCCTTTTTGTATGTTTACTTATTAAATCTGAGAGCGAAATTGTTTGGATTTAAGTGCCACAAGTGAGCAACTGACATTTTGCACGATGTTCTCAGCGGTATTGCCGATCATCACGCCTTGAATCCCAGTTCGAGCGAGTGTTCCCATCACCAACACATCGACCTTAATCTCATCGACACAGGTTGGGATCTCATCATCTGGAGTGCCATGTAGTCGGTGTAGGGTAATATCACCACTAATGCCTGACGCGTCGATTAATGCTTGTAACGCTTCTGTATGTTGCTTCTTAGCTTGTGTGATGTGACTTTCTAGCTCTTCGTCAGAAGCTTTAAACCAGACATTATCTTTCAAATAGCTTTCCAACACATATTCCCAACAAGAGATGATATGCAGTTGGCTATCACAGTTATCGGCAATTGAGCGGCTGAGTTGGAGAAGATCTATGGACAGGGCACGCTCTTCGTCTGTCGTTGCATTAGGGTTGACTGCAACAGCCACTCTTTGCTTGATACTTGGTTTTTCTGAAGGTCGATTTAGCCAAACAGGGCAAGGGCATTTACGCAGTAAACTCATATCGACTGCACGTAGGCCTTTTGCGTTTGTTTTGCTTTGCTCGGCATCTTTGAAAACGAGGTCAATATAGTTCTCTCGAATATATTGAATTGCTTGCACGTCGGGCTTTTGGGCCGTCTCTAGTGTAACAGGAAACGGCATATCCTCTTTGGATAGGTGATGCTCAGATAGGCTGCCTTGGATCTGACTTTCCAGCGACTCTAGTAGCGACTTTTCGTAGTGTTCCTTATAGTCGTGCATATCATCCGGAAGGTGAGGGCACACAACAAGAGCTGCCAATTTGGCTTTATTGCGCCAAGCCAAACGAATCGACAAATCGAGCGATTGACTGTTATCCATCACGCCTTTACTCAAGAACAGTATGTTGTTGAATTTTTGCATAATCACCTCCTTGTACTTAAAGTTTTAGCGCTAAGCGATGAAATTTCCACTTAAAACGATAACATTACAAATAATAAGGGATTAAGCTGATCAGTTAAATAGAATCCGTACCCTTAGGCCAGGTTTATTATCTTTAAGAATCAGACTGGCGTCGTGTTGGTGTACAACGGCGTCAACCAATGAAAGCCCGAGGCCGTTGCCATGTTCTGTGCGGCTTTTATCGGCTCTATACATAGGTCTGCAAACATGTGCTTTGTCGTCATCGTCAATACCAATGCCACTATCGGCAATCACTACGCCAAGCTGGTCGACAATGACCTCGATAGCGCCATGATTAGGGGTATATTTGACGGCGTTCTCCACTAGATTAAACACGGCGCGAAATAGCAGAGAAGGGTCGCCCTTTACATTAAGCGTTTGGTCTTCTCTAAACGTAATGTGAAGGTTTTTCTGCTCGGCGATTGGAGAGATAAACTCGATCGCATCTTGGCTAATTTTACCTAGGTTCACCTCATCCATTTGGCGGTTGATTTGTCCGCTGTTGATTTTGGCGATTTCTAACATGCCATTGAACAAGGATAAGATCAGTTCGAGTTCGTCATGGCAGGCGGAGATTTGCTCTTGTTGGGCTGGGTCTAATTGCTGATGGGTCAACACATCTTCTAATCTGAGTTTCAAACGTGCCATTGGTGTGCGCATGTCATGGGCCATACCAACAGTGAGGGACTTAAGCGTCTCCTCGTTTTTCGTCATTTGCTCAATCATGTAGTTCAGGTGGATGGCTAATATATCGAACTCATCATCTTGCTCAGACACTTTGAGTTTAACGTCGCGCTCACCACAAAGGACACGGTTCATCGCTTTGTTGACGTTTTCCAATCGGCGCAAAATCAAAACGGTGAAGAAAAGTGCCGCAACAAGCATGACCGCAATTGGCAAGACAATACTCGACAGTACAATCGGTACTAGGGCATTTCGGTAAGCTTCGACCACCTTGGGATTGACCCCAATTTCTAGCTTAACGTTGTCACCAAGCGCGATGTTGGTTGTTTTCGTCGGCAATGAACTGATCGGATAGTACTGAGAGATGTAGGTTGGCTCGACAGGTTCAATCAATCGATAATAAAAAGGTGTGTTGGAGGTTTGCTTGGCTTTGAGTAGCTTTTCTACCTCTTCACGGCTTTGTTGGGCAAGGTAGCTGAACTCCATGATCTCGTCATTGAGCTGCTTAGTCAGTTGTTGGCGATGAAAGCTATCAGAGTCAATGTAGACCTGTCGCACCACCATAATGTTGATGATGGTGATGACGACAAATAGGCCAATCAGGGTCTTAAATACCGAAGAGCGAGTAAGCGTATAGTCATCGACGAAGGACATAGCCAGCCCCTCGAACCGTATGAAGTAGATCGTGGCAACCCGCATCTTCCAATTTACGTCTTAGATTGGCGACGTGGACATCAATGACATTGGTTTTAGGGTCAAAGTGATAGCTCCAAATACTCTCAAATAAGCGCATGCGAGAGACGACTTGTTCACTGTGCTCAATGAAGTGCTGAATGAGTTGGAACTCTTTCGGTTGAAGCTGCAGTTCTGTCTTGTTGCAGGTGACGCGATGAGCACGTAGGTCTACTTCAAGGCAGTCGTAACTGAGTGAGGTTTGCGGGCGAGACTGGCGCTGAGAACGATTAATGATGATATCAACGCGGGCGATAAGCTCTGCTAAAGCAAAGGGTTTGATTAGGTAGTCGTCACTGCCAGCTTGAAGGCCATCAACGCGATCTTCTACGCTGTCCATGGCACTTAAAATCAACACGGGTAGGCTCTCTTGAGTCGCTTTGATGGCGGAGAGCACTTTCATACCGTCTAGGTAAGGGAGCATTCGGTCGAGAATCACTAAGTCATACTCGCCACTGAGCGCCATCATCAATCCTTCATTGCCGTCAGCTGCTTGGTCGACAATATAGCCATGTTCTTGTAGCCCTTTAGCAACAAATTCTCGTGTGGTTTGGTCGTCTTCAATGATCAGCAGTTTCACAGTCGCTCCTTATCTATGAGTTACTATCATATCTGATTTGTACGTCTTGATGGTGAAGAAAAAGAGGGCTCGCGTGACTAATGCGAGCCATAACGGTTTAGGGGGTAAACCGAAAAACTCTTTAAATATTAGGAGGTTTAATTATCTACTGTGCGCCATTCACTGAGCATTTATGAAACATTAAATTTTCTTAATGTTTAGATTTGGTACTTCTTATACAAACAAACCCAACTGACACGAGGAAAGCTGGGTTTAAGTGTACGGATGCAATAGGGGATGCACCGCTTTTCAGGATGAGTTGCTAGGCTGATGCCAGCACAGTATTGATTTCCGTTTTGATGTTGTCTGATTGAGTACCAAATATGGCCTGCAAGTTGTCACCAATCACAACCACATCAATAGCGCCCAGTGCTTTGAGCTTATCGACGTCAGCGCTTTGGATCGACTTTAGGCTCACACGTAGTCTTGTAATACACGCATCAACCGATTTGATGTTCTCTTTGCCTCCTAATGCCACCACGATATCGAAAGCGAGTTCGCCAGTTACTTCAGTGATTTGGCTTGGCGCATCATCGGTTTCACGACCTGGTGTCTTCAGGTTCAAAGTCTTAATCAGCGTTCTAAATAACACGTAGTATAAGGTTGCCCATAGTGGTCCAATAATCAGGAACATCCATGCATTAGTCGACATTGGGTAGTATAAGAAGAACTGAATCGCACCATGCGCAAAATCGGTACTGTGCTTAATATCAAGCATGGCAGTAATCGCGAAGGCAACGCCAGTCAGTACAGCGTGAATCACATAAAGAATTGGCGCGACAAACAAGAAGGTAAATTCAATCGGTTCAGTAATACCTGTTAGCCATGAAGTAAACGCAGCTGTTGCCATTAAACCGCCGACCACTTTTTTCTTCTCTGGTGCTGCGCAGTGGTAAATCGCCAAAGCTGCTGCTGGAAGCGCCCACATTGAGTACATAAAGCCGCCCGATAGGTAACCTGCTGTTTTGTCACCTGCGAAGAAGCGAGTCAATTCACCTGTGATTTCTTTGCCTGTTTCAGGATCAATGTAGCTGCCGACCTCGAAGAAAAACGGTGCATTCCAAATGTGGTGAAGGCCAACAGGAAGAAGTGAACGTTCGCCAGCGCCATAAATAGCCCAAGCTAAAGTAGGGTTCTGATACGCGGCCCATGCAGAGAAACTGTCTAGCATTGCGCCAACTGGTGGCCATGCAAACGCCATAAAGATACCGACAACGATAGCGATAATACCGGTGCTGATCGGTACAAAACGTTTACCCGCGAAGAAGCCTAAGTACTCAGGTAACTTGATGTTGTAGAAACGGTTGAACATGGCAGCGGCAACAGCACCAATTATGATACCTCCGAACACCCCAGTCTGAAGGGTATTAACCCCCATGATGGTGGCGTCAGTTTCAATGCCGCGTAGACCGGCGGTAATACCGAGTGCCGCGTTCATAATGATAAGGCCAACCACACCTGCTAGTGCAGCAGCGCCATCGTTGCCTTTAGATAGGCCGAGCGCAACACCGACGGCAAACATTAACTGCATGTTGCCGAAAACGCCGTCACCCGCTGCAAGCATGATTTTACTGAGCGCGTCTGGGATGAATGCAAAGCCTGCATTACCCACACCGAGCATCAAACCGGCGACAGGGAGTACCGCCACAGGGAGCATTAAGGAGCGTCCAACCTTTTGTAATTGTGCGAAAGCTTGCCCTAGCATCACTTCCTCCTTTTGAGTCATTCACGTTAATTCAAACCAAAATTGATTTGATTACTGAATACTACCCAAGGTAAATGTAACCATGGTTAGAGTGTGTAAGTGGCGTGTAAGCAGTAGCTTACAAACTGACTCATTGATTTAGGAAATGTTTGAAGCACGCTCAAGATTGGAGCATGTGAATACGTTACAGTGCCAATATGGATGGGGTAACTAGGCAATATTGGCATGGAAGCGAAAAGAATATTGATTGTCGATGACAGTAAAGAGCTGCGCGATGCTTTGGGCGAATACCTTGAGCGCGCTGGCTTTGAGGTTCATTTAGCCGAAGATGGAGAGGCGATGTGGCCGATTTATCAGACGATTGATCCTCACTTGATCATTTTAGACATCATGATGCCCGGCGAAGACGGATTCAGCTTATGCCGAGAGTTAAGAAGGCGCTCTGATGTGCCAATCATCATGCTCACCGCGGTAACAGAAGAAGCTGACCGAGTTGCAGGCTTAGAGATGGGCGCTGATGATTACATTACCAAATCGTTTTCTCCTAGAGAGTTGCTTGCACGTGTTAAAACCATCTTGCGCCGAACTCAAAACAGCATTGCTAAACCAGTCTCTGAGCAAGTGATCTGTTTTTCATCTTGGAAGTTAGATACCTATTCGAGAGTGTTATCTAAGGTCGATAACAATAAATCGACACCTTTATCTGGCAGCGATTTATCCCTATTGAGGCTGTTTCTTAAGAGTCCTAAAACCGTACTCACGCGGGATGACATCGCACAGGTGATTTGGGGCAGAGACGCCTTACCAATGGAAAGAGGCATAGATGTGCAAGTGAGCCGTCTTCGCCAACATCTTGAAGACCATGGACGCGAACTTATCGTCACGGTTAGGAACAAAGGTTACATCTTAATGGCAGATACCCATTATGACTCGTAATTGGTCGTTCGCTTGGGTTGGTTCTCAGGCTTCAAGAACCATATTGATACTACTTGGTGTGATTGTCGTGTCGCAGTTTGTATCGAGCCTTATTTGGTACAAACAGTCGTATTTAAAGCAAGAGCAACTGATCGTTAACTATGCGAATTCTCTCGCATTAAGTGCTGCTTCGACCATTCGTTACTTTAACGACCTACCTGAAGATTATCGTCATTTAGCACTCAATCAATTAAGAAACATGGGAGGAGCAAAGTTCTTTGTTTCGCTCAATGATCATTACATAGATAACAGCGAATACCCTAATAGCTCTCGCACCTTGCTAGTCACCAATGAGGTTGAACGTATTTTTAAAAACGAAATTGACTATCAAGGCGTGGTGTCAGCGACGTTTACCAATCGAGATAACTTACGTGTTTTTAATGAAGAGATCCCAATTCATGAACTGCCTTTCCAGTGGGAGCACTACGGCATGCCGTCAGGTGATGCTCAAGCACCAATCTTAGTCATCCAAGTGCAAATATCATCGGGCGCTTGGTTCTATCTTGCTGCGCCTTTTACCCCTTTAGACAGTAACTATTTTAACACCCAGCAGGTCGTGACGCTGATCCTATCAACCTTACTGCTTATCTTGGTGACTTGGGTATTTATCAAGCGAGAAATACAACCAATCAAGGACTTAGCCAAAGCGGCTGATAAACTGAGTCGCCAAGAAGATAACATTTCGCCAGTGCCAGTAAGGGGCAGTCGTGAGTTGCGCTCTGCAGTGACTGCGTTTAACCAAATGCACCTAAAAGTGAACAGTTTTATTCGAGATAGGGAACGACTGTTTAGCGCCATTTCTCACGATTTGAAGACGCCAATTGCCTGCTTAAAACTGCGCACTGAAATGCTCGACAATGACAGGGAAAGAGAGAACTTTTCACGCATCATCGGTGATTTGGACCTGTTAGTAAAAGGTGCGCTGCAGTGTATGAAAGAGACCGACATACACGAAGAGATCGAGCCAATTGATATAACCAACTTGATTGAACACTGTCAGGCTATTTACCCAAAAGGTGACACTGTAATTTCGATTCAAACTGCGGGCTTACCACACGTGATGGGTAAGCCTCTTGCACTTAAGCGCTGCTTTCTAAACCTGATTGATAATGGCGTGAAATACGGTGAGAAGGTCGATGTGTTTATCGCCGATTCAGAGCAGCAAGTTACGGTGTCGATTAAAGATCATGGTCAGGGTATCGGTGACGTTAATATTGATGAGTTATTTAAGCCTTATTATCGTGCCGCAGAGCATGTTGAAGGTTCTGGCTTGGGGCTAACTATTTCTCGCAGTATCGTCAAAGCGCATGGTGGTGAGCTTACGATAGATCAACTAGAAACTGGAGGACTAAAGGTTGAAGTGCGGTTTGCTAAATAGGTTAGGCCTACTGGTAGCTATCGGTATGACTGGCTATTCTCAGGCTCAGACGGTCGAGTTTTTACACTGGTGGACGTCAAAAGGTGAACAAAAAGCCCTGCATGCATTAAGTGAAGAGTTAGTCACTCAAGGGGTAGAGTTAGAGTTAAAAAGCGTTGAAGGCGGTGGTGGCGAGCCTGCGCTTACGGTGCTTCAGACACGTGTTTTAGCCGGAAACGTGCCAGAGATGGCGCTGGTGGAAGGCGTTAACATCCAATCGTGGGCCAAGCTCAATTTGGTTTACAAACTCGATAATGCTGCGTCTGCAGATGAATGGGCGGAGCAACATTACTCACTAGTGACAAAGCTCAATACGGTCGGCGATTCGTATGTCGCAGTACCACTTAACATCCATAGAATGAACTGGATGTGGCTCAATCAGCCATTATTTGAAAAGTTAGGTAGTCAGAAACCAAGGGATTGGAATGAGTTTTTGCAGCTCATGGTCAAAGCCAAACAGTTAGGCATTAAACCACTCGCACTAGGTAACGACCCGTGGCAAGTGGCACAACTGTTTGAAAACATCGTACTTAGCATCGGTGGTAAACAGCTTTATTACGACGCATTGGTGAAGCTCGATAAAGCCGCATTGCAATCAGATGAAATCAGCCAAGCTCTAGAGATATTTCGTCAAATCAGTGTGTTGCAGCCTCTGCCGCTAGAGAAGATCTCATGGTCAGAGGCGACAGAACAACTGGCAAGAGGCAAAGCACTGATTCAAGTTGGCGGAGATTGGATTCTTGGTGAACTAATGTCATTTGATAGGCAGCAGGTCGATAATGTTGTGTGTGCCGCGATACCGGGAACGGAGCAGAAGTTTCTCTACAATATGGATAGCGTGATTTTTCTACGCTCTAAGTATGTCAATCAAGCGTCGGCGAATATGATTGCTTCAGAGCTGCATGCCGACAGTGCTCAACTGAAGTTTAACCGTTATAAAGGGTCAATTCCGGTAAAGGAAGCTTTGGATATCAGCGATTACCATGCATGTCAGAAAACGTCGAAACGTGATTTTGAACGAGCTTGGAAGGCCGGAAATACACTGCCTAGCATGAGTGACTCAATGGCACTTGATCCTCACAAACAACGTATCTTCAACTTAGAGCTTTATCGTTACTTCATTTACCACGATAGAAGCATCGAGGGGTTAGTGAATAAATTATTGTCGTTAGCCGTATCTTGATGATTAACGTATCACTCACTTTAAACACGGCTAAGTTGGTTTCGACACTTTTATCCGTTAAATTAAAAGGATAGAAACACGAGGCCAATTTCGGATGCACGACTTAAACGCTTTACATGTTTTCCTTTCTTTAATGCAAACCCACTCGACGCAACGCGCAGCGCTCAAATTAGGACGTTCACAATCTTACGTATCTAAGGTTTTGGCTCAGCTTAGAGAAGATCTCGGGGATCCTTTGTTTGTGCGTGAGGCTTCTGGTTTAACTCCAACGGATTATGCGTTAGCCATTGAACCAAAGCTTAAGAATGCCCTAAGCCAGTTAGATTTGGCATTAGCACCTGAAGGTTTTGACCCTAAGGACTTAGATAAGATAACCATACATGTAGCCGAACCGTATTTAGTGAGAATTGGTAAGCCCTTAATCAAAGCCATTCGCACACAAACCGATGCGGTCATTGAGTTGCGACAGTGGAGTGAACACAGCGAGCCTCTTATATTGGAAGAGCAGGTAGACGTAGGGCTGCATGTCTTAAGTGATAAACCGCAAAGCTTTTATCAAAGGAAGATCCACTCAGGCGCTGGCTATTTTGAAGGTAATCAATCTGGCGAGTATGTGAAGTTCATTATTTCAGGCGTCAATGAACACCAAGACCATTTTAAAGCACTCGATCCCGATTTAGAGGCGGGAATCATCGTTGATAGTGTCCACCTCATTAATCAGTTAATGGATGATTGTTTTACTCTTCGATATGAGCCTTATTACGATGAAAAACAGCATTGTCCACTTAACTTGGACGTTGCACTCATTTGCAAATCATCGCTTCGCTCTGCTGCAAAACAAAAATGGCTAATGGAGCTAATCGTTCCTATTGTCGATGAGTGTATCGTACCGGCAAAGTAGGCAAAAAAGAAAAAGCGCCTTGGAGTAGGCGCTTTTCACGTTTTATAAAGCCGATAGGTAGGACTTGTAGGCTTTGAGTCTGACTGTAGCCGCACCAATGATATCCATAAAGCCTAATGCCTCATGTGGTTTTTTCGCCGATACCCAACCTGAACCTGTCGCGCCAATAGGGACGTTGTAGCCTTCTGGCTCTTCAAATTCAATCACAATGGTACGTCCATGGCTGCCCATATTATTGCCTACGTGCTGGCGTACGTGTTGTGAGCCATTTACCACTGACACTCGAGCTTCACCTGTGCCCGCCGTTAAGCTATGAACGCGACCGCGAAAGATCTCGCCAGGATAAGCATTCACATAAAACTCAGCAAACTGGCCAACTTCAATATTACGGTAAGTTTGGTCGGCAATGCGCATTTCCACGAATTTCTTACTGGTATCGTACAAGTGCATGTTGCCTAAGCGCGTACCTTCAACGATATTCGCAATAGACAGTTGTCCATCAAAAGGTGCGCGCACTTCTCGGCGGTCATTTTGCCAAGTTGCTGTAGCAATTTGCGCTTCAACACTTAAAATTTGTGCATTAACCGCTGCAATTTTTGCTTCGGTCGATTCTATGCGCGTTCTTAAATCATCACGCGCTGACTCTTGAGCAAAATCGTTAAGCTTAGTCAGTCTATCAAGCTGTTTTTTATCGTTGTTGATTTGATGAGTTAACGCAAGGATCTCAGCTTGAGCCGCATCTTTTTGTCCATTAAGACCTTCGATTTGAGACGCGGTATCTTCAGTACGTAGTGTATAAATCAAATCGCCTTGCTTGAGCATTTGGTTATGCTGAACGAATACTTGTTCTACTTCTTGGCCCACTAGAGGGCTGAGCACTGCATGAGGTGCTTTAACCGTAGTACTGTCAGTAAGGTCGGCTGGCGACCAGAAACGGTGAGCAGTAAACAGTGAGAAGGCTAATAGGGCACCGATACCAACGATCACTACGGCATTTTTTAATGTCCAACGAATAACGCCTGTTTTGACTAACAGCCAGCAGATGAACACATAAGGGAGCATAATCTCTTTCATGATTTAATCCTTAGACTCAGTTGCAGGCTTACGGCCATTACGAATGATGTTTGAGACCTCGGCGGCTAGTACATCCCAACGAGCGAAGGCGATAATAATAGCCAGAACCCACCATGTTTTATCAATAAACAAACCACAAAGAGATAGGGCGAAAACGATCTGAGTATGAGCACTCGACATCTTAGCGGCGCGGTGTACAGCGACTTCGTGTAGTTGCCACATGAGGTAAACGACATAGACAAGAATCGCTACGGTAACAAAGAAGATGAAGCCCATGAACGCTTCAGAATCCAAAAGTTTCAAAATGGTTGGGTAGCCATTCGAAAAATACTCTTCTGGAAGCTCCTTACCGTGAATAGTACCGAGTTTAGAAAGCAGTACAGAAGCGCCAACCAGCGTGATTAGAGCTAACGACAGCCTAAGAAAGTAAGAAAAAAATGTTTTAGCAATCCGTGTCAGCTTATTGTCCGTTCCTGGATGGGGGGTAGGTAAATGATTGTTGGATGACATAGGTACAGCCTTAATTATTGCTTTAGAAGAATAATAAAGGCTGGCGAGTGTAAATTTGGAATAGTCGAAATTCCAGCCTATCTGTGCGTGCTAACACTTTTGAAAACGAATAGCAGATAGAGCTGCTCCATACTGGTAATAATAAGTCGAGGGGCGTTAGATCTTGCCATTTTGAATCGAAATGTTCGTTTGGCTCACAATTATGAAGTAAGTTAATGAGCTATATATGAGAATTTCAGTTGTTTTCAAAAAGCCTAATAGAAACTTGTTACTTTTATTGAATCGGCAATGGTTTAGGGAATGAATCAATGGATTTTAAACGGGCAGCGTTACCAATTCATATACATTTAGCAACAGTGATTATACTTGTTGTTGTATTAGCTTCTGGAATTCAAATCTGGTTAACGAATAAGGCGCTGTCAGAGCTAATATTCGAAGCGAACGCTAAGCTGTTCAATCGTATTGCGATAGAGACACAGCACCAACTCAACGAACATTATGGTACGGCTTTCACCGCTATAACTGCTTTCACTACAAGCTATGTCGTAAATTCAACAGAAGTAGAGGTACGAGAGAAAATTACTCCTCAACTGGCGCACTTACTGAAAGAATTTAATCATGTCTCATCTTATTCATTTTTTTATCCATCAGGTGATCTTTTGTCTATCACTCGTGTTAAAGATGAAGTTATGGCCGAACGTCTAAAACTAGACCCTAAAATAAAGTTCATTATTGCGCATAATCATAATGGAAAAGTACACATCAGAGGGGTTGATCAACACTTGAGGCTCGTCACAGAACTCGATTCGAGTAAGGCTATTTTGTATAAGTCTCATAATTACTTCAGCGATGCCCAAGAAACGATTTCTTTAATATCTAATCCTTCAATACACCCTACATCAGGAAAGCTGGGTGTTTCAATTTATCGAAAAAATGCACAAGGCGTGGTGATCACTGCAGAAGTGTTACTTGAAGATCTACAACGTACATTAACTGATACGCTGACCAATGAGTCGTCTCTTCGTGTGCTTTATAATGAAGAGGGGCGGGCTTTTGCGGTAAGTGACAGCTCAGATCAAAAGGATCCCCAAGAGCAGGTAGCGAGTAGCGTAGATTTGTTACCAAATAAAGTTATTGCTTACGCTATTGAACGAAACAAAAAGGATGGACAATTAGGTGTATTCGATTTTAATGGCGAGAAGTGGTTTGGACACGTAGTGACATTCCGTCCCTCCTATGGCCAACAGTTCTATTTGCTTATGGCTGTCAAAGCGGGCGATCTGTTTGATAATGGCGTCTTGATCAAAAAGCAAACTACCTACACATCATTGCTGATCCTGTTGTTTATATTGCCAGTAATCTACTTCATTTCGATGTATATCTCGAAGCCTATAAAACGTGCAACACGTAAAGCGAAAGATATTGAGAGCTTTAAATTTGATGAAGAGAACACTCTTCCATACAGCTATATACGTGAAATAGAAGAACTCAATCAGGCCCAAATATCTACACAATCAACGATTAGCCAGTTTATTTCTTTGACCAACAATATCGCGAATAAAGAGAATCTCGATGACGTACTTAGCTTAGTATGTCGTGACACCGCAAGAGCCGTTGAGGCGAATGGGATATTGCTATACCTATATGATTCCGACAATGAAATGCTAATACCTAAGTACGTTTGGTATCAGGGTATAGAGCCGAATCAAGCAACTGCGCGTTCACTTCGAGTCAGTGAAGCAAAGACAGTGATGGAAGAACTATTTGTAGCCAAGAAAATAACGACATTTGACGCTGAGGATATCGAGCTACTTAATATCCCTTGGGATAGTAACCGTAGTGGCAAAGTGGTGTGTATCCCCCTTATGGACCGTGCTGGCAGTGTGATAGGTTCTTTTGGTCTACTATTTGAAGGCGATAATGTACTTGAACGTTACCACTCCCACGAAGATTATCTGAATACACTGCTTGGTTTCACATCTGTTGCGATCGAAACCCACGAAATGATGGATGCACAGAAATCCCTACTCGATTCATTTATTCAAGTATTCGCCAGCTCTCTTGATAGAAAATCACCGTACACCGGGAATCATTGTCAGCGTGTTCCTGTCATTACAGAATGGCTAACCCAGGCGGCACAAGACTCTCAAGATGAAGTGTTTAAGGATTTCGGTTTAACTAAGAAACAGTGGGAGGAGTTGAAAATGGCAAGTTGGCTCCACGATTGCGGCAAGATAACTACTCCCGAGCATATTGTTGATAAAGCAACTAAATTGGAAACGATTTATAACCGAATTCATGAAGTCCGCATGCGCTTTGAGGTTGTGAAGCGCGAAAAAGAGATTGAGCTATTTAAACAGCACTATGGCGAGTTGCAGAATGACGACTTAGAGCAATTAGACGCGCATAATGCCCAAGTAAATAAAGACTTTGAATTTATCGCTGAACTTAACTTGGGGGGCGAGTTTGTGAATGATGTTGATATTCAACGCTTGCACAATATCGCTAAGCAAACATGGACAAGAACGTTAAGTAAAACTGATGGCACGTCTTGGATTGAGCAACAGAGATACCAAGAGCAACAACCAACTCCAGCAAGAGAACAGGTGTTGGACGACTTACCAGAACATCTAATCCAATGGGATTTTCCACGGGTCAATGAAAAACGCTTTACATTGAAAGCGACCGACTACCAAGCCAATCTAGGTGAACTCTATAATTTATCGACACGTAGAGGAACGCTATCAGACGAAGACCGATTTATTATTAATGACCATATTATTCAGTCAATAAACATATTGGAGTCATTACCGTTCCCTAAACATATGCGTGATGTGGCTAAAATTGCCGGTGGACACCATGAAAAGGTTAATGGGACAGGTTACCCAATGGGTTTAAAGGGGGATGACATGCCTTTGACAGCCCGAATCATCGCAATTGCAGATGTGTTTGAGGCTCTAACGAGTACCGATCGCCCGTACAAAAAAGCCAAGAGCTTATCTGAATCCATTAAAATCATGAGCTTTATGGTTAAAGATGGACACCTTGATCCAGACCTATTTGAGCTGTTTTTATCTTCGGGAGTCTTCGAACGTTTTGCCAAAGAATATATGGAACCAGAGCAATGTGATCAGGTTGATTGTTCCCAGTATTTAAAAGATAAGAGCTCAGCAGAGGAAGCTATTTAGTCTCGGTACGCTTAGCTATATGTGTATGGCAATAATAAAAAAGCCCCGCTTTGATAAGCGGGGCTTTTTACGTTAGAACTAACGTCGATTAAGCTAGAAGCTCTTTCGCTGTGTTCACTACGTTTTCAGTGGTGAAACCGAACATCTTGAACAGTTCGCCTGCTGGTGCAGATTCACCGAACGTTGTCATACCGATGATCTTGCCACCGAAGCCAACGTACTTGTACCAGAAGTCAGCGATGCCAGCTTCAACAGCGATACGAGCTGTTACGTCAGATGGAAGTACAGATTCACGGTACTCTGCGTCTTGCTTGTCGAATGCGTCAGTTGCAGGCATAGATACTACGCGTACTTTCTTACCTTCAGCTGTGAGTTCAGCCGCAGCGTTAACCGCTAGCTCAACTTCAGAACCTGTAGCGATAAGGATTAGCTCTGGCTTGCCTTCACAATCTTTCAGGATGTAACCACCGCGAGCGATGTTTGCTACCTGCTCTTCGCTACGCTCTTGCTGCGCAAGGTTTTGACGAGAGAAGATTAGTGACGTTGGGCCGTCTTTGCGTTCGATAGCCAGTTTCCAAGCAACTGCAGACTCAACTTGGTCACATGGACGCCATGTGCTCATGTTTGGTGTTAGACGTAGTGATGCCATTTGCTCAACTGGTTGGTGAGTTGGGCCATCTTCGCCAAGACCGATAGAGTCGTGCGTGTAAACTTGGATGTTCTGAACTTTCATCAGAGCAGCCAT